>CENJ01163071.1_pt1 | contig 139615 bp, 124 predicted proteins | sample 356161 | NCBI WGS metagenome assembly CENJ01 (sample SAMEA2619531, study PRJEB7988) | marine metagenome | biome: marine biome (ENVO:00000447); feature: surface water layer (ENVO:00002042); material: "saline water (ENVO:00002010), including plankton (ENVO:xxxxxxxx)" | depth 5 m
TTTTCGAGGAGGTGGCCAAAGCCCGGCATACGGTCATTGATGCCGTTAGTGCGCAGAGCGTGCCAGTAAGTGGCTGTGTTGATTGCGATAACTGGCTTCTCCAGCCAGAACTCCGCCATGGTAGCGACCTTGCCAAATGCGAGGTTTGTGCCGGCCTGAATAATAGCGTCGACGCCTTCAGAGACTTCGATCGCAGCATGCTTCAGCTTTTGCGGCGGCTCGTGCGCAATGAGCATAGGGGACGGTGAAGCAAGGCCTTTAATGTGCACGACTTCATAGCCCAGATCTTCGAAGAAGCGTTTGACGTTGGCATCACCGACAGGCGCATATGGCGTTACGATGCCGAGCTTTTTGATCCCGCCATACGCCTTGATCGCCGCTTCTACTGCGTGAGAGCCCATGACAACCGGCACGCCGCCGGTCTTTTCTTCCATCTTCTTCTGGAGACGTTCAGCACCATCTGCGCCATCCCAGAAGGTTTCCGCTGACATGCCCATGACCACACAGTCCGGGTCCATTGTCATTGCGGTATCAACACTGTCCATTGTCGCGTTACGGATATTGTTGATCATCTCCATGAAGGAGTCGTCGTCGAACACTTTCGTGTCCGGGATATGAATGCGCTCGAAGTGATTGGTCACGCCGTATGGGCGCATATCGTCATATTCAGGCTGTACACTCGTATTGGTCGACGGTGCGATCACCGCAAACTTTTTTCTGAAACCGAGAGAATCTGTCATCCGCTTGCTCCAATCCTTGCAGACCATTGCCGCTCCATGAAGCGACTTAAGTGTAGATACTATTGCGCTGATGAGACGGGTTGTGTGGGGCGAAGCTCGTTTTGTTCGCCAGCTGAATAACAGCTGTGAAATTCGAAATTCGGCAGGCGAACAACGACAGAATCCGAGGCGCTAATCCGCAGAGAAACTGGCTCATTTTAAATCAGACCGACCAACAAGAGATGAGATGAGCATCGTGACCAGCATATTGCCCGCCAGTGCACCAGAAACACCATTTGTGTCCGCCCTTCTGGAAAAGCCACAAACCCAGAAAATGTTGATCAACGGCAATTGGGTCGAAGCCAGCCAGAGCGAAACCATTGATGTATTGGACCCGGCCAATGGCACAACCATCGCCTATCTGCAGCGCGGCACAGCAACTGATGTAGATCAGGCGGTAAAATCTGCACGCGCAGCGCTCCCTGTCTGGGGCAAAATGACCCCGCGTCAGAAAGCTGAAGTTCTTCACAAAATCGCCGACCTGATCGACGCGAATATTGAAGCATTATCCGAGCTGGAAACCCTCGACCAAGGTAAGCCGTATTCAGTTTCCCGCTGGGCTGAAATTCCAAGCGCTGCGAAACAGTTTCGGTTTTTTGCGGGCCTCTGCCATGCAGTAGAAGGCAAGACCATCAACAATTCCGTTGAGTATCAGCCAGAGGGACGTGACGTTCACAGCTGGACCTTAAAAGAACCTGTCGGCGTTGTCGGCGCAATCGTCCCTTGGAATTCTCCACTCGTTCTGACCGCAATGAAAATTGCACCGGCCCTCGCCGCCGGCTGCACAGTGGTCCTGAAACCATCTGAGGAAACCTCTCTTACAGCCATCAAGCTTGGCGAGATGGCGCTTGAGGCAGGCCTGCCGCCGGGCGTTCTGAATGTCGTAACAGGCTATGGCCATGAGACTGGCTCAGCCCTCGCATCACATACGGATGTCGACAAGATCGCGTTTACCGGTTCCACGCAGACCGGCCGGGCTATTGTTGATGCCAGCAAATCCAATCTGAAGCGTGTATCGCTGGAACTGGGCGGCAAATCCCCTGCCATCGTCATGAAGGACGCAGATCTCGATCTGGCCATCCCCGGGCTTGCGAACGGGATTTTCTTCAATGCCGGACAGGTGTGCGTCGCCAACTCTCGCGCATTCATTCACGCTGATATTTATGATCAGGTGATTGAAGGTGTCGCTGCCTATGGGGCAGAAATGCAGCTCGGCCACGGCTTGAACCGCCAGACCGCTATGGGTCCGGTTGTCTCTCGCAAACAGGCTGACCGGATTGAAGCCTATGTTGAAGGCGCCCGAAACGATGGCGCGCAGATTCTCGGCGGAGGCCGCTGCGGTGATAATGGCACTTTCATCAAGCCAACCGTCGTCGGCAATGTCAGCACCGCTTCACCGATTGCACAGGATGAAGTGTTCGGCCCGGTATTGGTCGCGCAGAAATTCACAGAAATGGATGAAGCCCTCAATTGGGCCAATGACACGAGCTTTGGCCTCGCCTCCAGCATCTGGACGCGTGATTTCTCAACAGCGCACAAAGTGTCCCGCCAATTGCGCGCCGGTACGGTATGGATCAACACGCACTCCATGTTCGATGCGGCTCTTCCTATCGGCGGCGTAAAACAATCGGGCTATGGTCGCGACAGCGGTATTACCGCGCTCGACAATTACCTCGAAACCAAAACCGTCTGCGCGGTCATATAAAAAGAGGCTCCGATGGCAGACCCGATCCTTCGACAGAAACTGGCAGAAAACGGCTGTCTCATTGTTCCCGGTCTTCAGGATATGATCGCCGCGAAGATTGCCAATAAGGTCGGTTTCCCTGTTGTGTTTGGGTCTGGCTATTGGCTGACGGCCTCCGCAATGGGGCTACCGGATGTTGGTCTGGCGACTTATTCCGACATGCTTAAAAGCATGCAGACCCTCGTTGATGTTTGTGATGGCGCACTGATTGCGGATGCAGATACCGGCTATGGTGGCTTGTTGAATATTCAGCACACGGTGCGCGGATATGAGCGCGCAGGCGTCACCGCCATCCAACTTGAAGATCAGGAATTCCCAAAGCGCTGCGGGCATACGCCCGGTAAACGCATAGTGCCTGACGCAGATATGGCAGACAGGGTTCGCGTGGCCGCGGACACAAGGGAAGACAAAGAAAACTTCCTTATCATCGCGCGCACAGATGCAAGGCAAAGCGAAGGCCTGGACGGCGTACTTCGTCGCCTTGATGCCTATGCAGAAGCTGGCGCGGATATTCTGTTTCCTGAAGCGCTCGCCTCCGAAGACGAAATGGTGAAGGTCTGCGAACGTTTTGACCTTCCACTGATGATCAATATGGCCAATGGCGGAAGCACGCCGATGATGACCGCCCGCGAAATTGAAGAGATTGGCTATTCGATCGCCATTTTCCCATCGCTCACCAGTCTTGTTGCGGCGCGCGCGATGGAAGACGCTCTGCGCACGCTAAAAGAGACCGGCAATGGCGATCCAGATGAGATTTTTAGCTTCAAAGAACTCGGCTCCATGCTCGGCTTCGATGAAGTGCACGCCTTTGAACGTAAATGGGCGCGTGACTGAAGCTTCTCGCTGAGCGAGAACTTATCTGGTTTGCCTTTCTGTGCACGCTACTCACGCTATTTATACACAGGGGAACTCGAAGGACGTGCCCTGAGGTGAAACAGAATGTGCAGAAGCAGGCGATTTCGCGCCACCGGCTTCAAAGCATATTGGCTGTTTCATCTTGCAGCGCTTCACTCCCCGCCAGACAGTCCGCAGAAGACACACATCCAGCGCCTGACACGAACAGCTTAGCCCCCCAAATAAGCCCGCTCGCGAACGGTCAGCTGGATGCTTTGCGACATCAGCCACACATTGAATAAAGCACGAACAAAGCGAGTCCAGCCGGACCATGTGAGTGCAGAAAACTGCTCCGTTTTCCAGCTAAATCCTCATTAGGTATACCAAACACCTCGCGCCATATTCTGACGTCCTCTCAAAGCGCGCATTCTGGTGAATTCTTCTACATTTCAGCTAGAAATCCGCAGCTGATGGGCATTTCGTGCCGTATATACAACGATAAAACGACTTCTGACCCCGACACAATTCAGAAGCTGAGCGATTAATAAAGCAGCATTTTGATCAGTCTTTATGCTCAGAACGAGCAATCCTGACTGTAACGATAACGTGAAATGGTCTTTATATTCGCAGGTCGATCAAACAGAACATTGTAAAGTTCACCTGTTCAACTTCTGCCACGTTTTCAACCGGATCAAGTGATCTCGCCTGCTGCAACAATGCGTCAGCAAGTGACATTGAGACATTTATACGGGGCTTAAGTTTATGTTGGACAGAGTTAGAAATTCCGGCTGCCGGGCTATGCTTCTTTCAGCCGTCGCGCTGGGGGCATTCGCTGGCGTCACTCAGACCGCATCCGCGCAGGATGCAACAACTGAAGAAGAATCCTCACGCACAATGACCACTGTCACGGTTACCGCCCGTAACCGTGCAGAGAGCATTCAGGACGTTCCTCTGTCCATCACTGCTCTCGACGAAAGCGCGCTGGACGCAAAAAGCATTGCCAGCCTCGAAGACGTCGCACGCTTCACATCAGGCTTCAGCTTTGAGAACTTCTCGGGCGGTTTTGCTACGCCGGTTATTCGCGGTCAGGCACAGACTCGTGTAACCGCGCTGGAATCTAACGTTTCCACTTTCTTCGATGGCATTTACATGCCGCGCTCATGGGCAACCGATGTCGGCACGTCGTCTATCGCGCGTATCGAGATCGTTAAAGGTCCACAGTCCGCGCGCTATGGCCGCAACGCTTTTGCTGGCGCGATCAACTATGTGCCTCGTAAAGCTGAGCTTGGCCTGGATGCACCAACCGGCAACCTTTTCACAACCGTCGGCGACAACGAGCGCTTCGACGCCGGCATGACAGCTGTTCTGCCGCTCGGTGACCGTTTCGCCATTGGCGGATCAATCATTCACTCTGAGTATGACGGCTCATGGGAGAATGATCACCCATTCGCGGACGCGAACCTTAGCCCGGGCACAAGCGGCAACTCTGGTGGTTGGGATAACGAATCCGTCTCCTTCTCGGCAATCGCAGAACCGGTAGACGGATGGGTCACCGAGTTTGGCTATTATAACTTCGTCATCAGCCGCGAAATGGGCGCGAACGCTCAATACGCAGAAGCATCATTCCAAATGAATTGTGGTGCTACGCGTTATTACGGCGACAGCCTCCTTTGCGGAGAGCTGCCAGGCCCGGCTGACAGTGTTTCTGTCGACCCACGCGCTTACTCTGTTCAATCAGACACGGACATTTTCCGCTTCCGCACGGCATATGAGCTCACCGACGATATGGAACTGAGCTATATGTTCGGCCGTGTTGAAGGCGAAGTCGATATCGCAAACATGACCGTGCCTGATCAGGGCGATTGCGGTGGCTCTTGTACATTCCAGAACGCACCAATCGGCGCGATCGACTATGACTCCCACGAGCTGAAACTCGATTATTCAGGCGACTCTTTCCGTGGTGCACTTGGTGCATTCTACACAGAAGGCACAGATGATTATCTGTTCGAATATGTGCTCGTTCCTGATCTCGCTGAAGGCGCTGTCTATGGCCTCGACGAAGATCCAAGCGCAGCTCGTTTCACGCTGACAGACTCAACAACCGAGACCGAAGTTGTATCCTTCTTCGCAGAAGGCCAGTACACGCTTCCAGGCGGCGCGACCCGCGTCGGTGCAGAAGTTCGCTGGTCTGAAACGACACTGATGGCGACGAACAATGCCACTGGCCTTGAACTGGAAGAGACCTTCACGGCCGTCACGCCGCGCTTCACAGTTGAGCACGACCTGACAGACTATTCTCTGGTTTACGGTTCTATTGCCCGCGGCGCGAAAGCTGGCGGTTTCAACCCAACAGCTGTTGCAGAAGAATTCCAGGTCTTCGACGAAGAGTTCAACTGGACTTATGAACTTGGTGCGAAGAACACCTTCATGGATGGCCGCCTCGTTCTGAACGGTGCTCTGTTCTACACGGATTGGTCTGACGTTCAGATCAACTCTCCTGACCCAAGTTCTGCTGACCCGGACGCTGTGACAATCACACTGAACCTCGGTAATGCTGAAGTTCTGGGTGTTGAGTTTGACGCTGCCTTCTATGCAACTGAAAACCTCAGCTTTGACGGCACATTCTCTCATGCAGATGGCACATACAGCGACGGCACGATCGATGCGCGCTTCCGTCGTACACCATCTTCCTGTGATAACGTGATTTGTACAACAGACGGTGATGTCAGCGGCAATGACATTGAGCGTACACCGCAAACACAGGCGTCTTTCGGCGCACAATGGGAAGACACGCTTCCAATGTGGGGCGGTCCGACATGGTCTGTACGTGGCGACCTCACATACCAAAGCGAGTTCTACGCAACGTCTGCAAACCTGGCGACTATTCCATCACGTACGCTGCTTGGTGCACGCGCTGGTCTCGACTGGGATAATCTCAGCCTCAGCCTCTGGGCGAAGAACCTGACCGACGAAGAGTATGTCTCTAACGCCTATGTGGTTCTCATCCCATTCGGCAACACATACCAGACCTTCTACGGCCCACGTCGTTCGTTCGGTATGACCGCACGCTACTCGTTCTGACCTTCACTTCCCCAGATAGTCAGGACACAAAAGAAGCCCGCCGGATTTCCGGCGGGCTTCTTCATTTCTTACGCAATATCGGACACAAAAAAAGCCGCCCAAATGGGCGGCTTTTCCTGTTTTGAATTAGACGTTTAGTCCTGCAGATCTTCAAGGATCATGTTCGGCAGAACCGCATTGTCCCAACCTGGCTCTTCTGGCGGCCATGAGCCCGTGCGCAGGATGACCAGATCTTCCGATGGCACCATGTACGCCACCTGATTTGAGTTTCCATCGAAGAAGAACACATCATCGGCGAGGAAAGGTTCAGACTGAGGTGTGCCGGAAAGATAAATTTCAGGATCAGGGCCCGATGGATTCAGAAATGGAGAGTATGGCGATCCGAGATAGACCCCCATACCCGCGTTCGGGAAACCGGGACCTGGCGCTTTGATGTCCGCGATAAATTCTGGAGAGAGCAACTGCTCGCCTTCCCAGACTCCATCCTGAACCAGCAGAACAGCAAGACGCAGATAAGTCTCAGCTGGCAGCATTGCGCAACATCCTGAATGCGGAACGCCGCCATCGCGGTTGAACCAGATCTCACCGCCGGCGGACCCTAACGGTTCAAATACACCAACAGTCAGCCAGTCTGCATATCCCATACCCGTAGCACGCTCGATCAGAGGCGCCACCAGATCACCATTCGCGTTAGAATACGCGTATGTGACGCCCGGCTCAGTCACCATCGGATAGTCATCAATGATCACACGCTCGTGGAATGGGTGAAGATAAGCACGGTTCAGTACATTTTCCGGCTCAAACGCACCGGCCTGCGGAAGAAGTCCTGAATGCATTCCCAGCACATCACGAATGCGGATCGCCTCGCGGTCAGTCCCCTGCCATTCGGTGATATAGTTCGACATCGGCTCATCAAGGGAGTCGATATAACCTTCCGCCAAAGCGCGTCCCACAGCGACCACGCTTAAAGGCTTCGCGAGAGACTTGGAGACGAGAAGCGTTTCAGGCGTCGCTTCGCCGAAATAGGTTTCGGAAATAATCTCGCCATTTTGCCAGATAATCAGCGAAGACGAATTATTTGCGGCCGCAAATTCAATCGCGCTTTCAATAGTCTCAGGCGAAAGAACCGCCTCAGGCGCGTCTGAACGGTCAAAAGCCTGAATGACTGCCGCTCCTTCAACAGGCTTCAGATTATCATAAGCGGGAAGCCCGGATGCGCCCGTCCGATCCCGCAGAGATTCGAAACGCTGCAGATAAAGAGCCTCTGCCTCTTCGGATGTCATTTCAACATCTGGCGCTGGGGTACTGGCACACGCTGCCGTCATCAGACAGGTCGCAGAAAGGAGTTTTTTCAGCATTCGAACCTCGTTTGGTTTCCAATCGATAGGCAGAGCGTAAATCAATCAGACAAGGTATTCGCTCAGCCTCACAACTGAATTCGTCAGGCGAATAGTCCGGAAAACTTCATTCGAAAAACAAGTGTAAGTGCGAAGCTGAACCTAGAATATAAGGTGCGTAAGTCGCGCCTCATAAGTCGAAAGTGAGTGAAATGCGGACGCGACCTCTTACGCTGATCCTATCCTGCTCGGCAATGGCTGTTCTCGCATCAGGATGCACCTCGGTTTCCCCTACGGAAACCTCAACTTTGACCACCCCCCAGACTTACACCGACATCACACTGTCAGCTCCCGACGGCCGGGAGATTCCTACACGGGTCTTTATGCCTACTGAGGACTGTTCACCCTGTGAACTGATCATCTTTTCTCACGGCAATCTGGCGACCTATGACCGTTATGATGTGTTGCTGGAAGACTGGGCCGCGCGTGGATATGTTGTTGCCTCCTCTCAGCACATCGATTCAGAAGAACACCCGGAACGTGAGCGCTATGCCAATGATGACGTCACAGGCACACGTCTTGAAGACTATATAGCCGCCTCAGAGTATTTTGCCGAACCGGGTCTCGATTTCGAAGGCCTTAGCTTCTCTGAAAATCAGTTTGCTGCGGGTCATTCCTATGGCGGAATGATTGCGCTCATCGCCGGTGGCGCTGTCGCAAGCGAAGGGGCTTTAGACTTTTCAGACGCGGGCGTCGAACCGTCAGCAATTGTCGCAATTTCTCCTCCAGGCGAGCTTCCCGGTCGAATTGACAATGCCGGTTATGCACTCGTCGACAAACCGTTGCTGGTCGTGACCGGCACAACTGATGTTCTCCCTGGCTTTATCGATGAGTGGGACATCCATCTCGACAGCTTCTACGCCAATGAGACGGATAACGCCTACGCGCTCGTCTTTGAAAACATGAACCATTACTTCAATGGCGCTTTTGGTCGGATCACGCCTGAAGGCGCCGCCGCACAGCCCGCCATTGATACTCTGAACACGCAGATTTCTGCATTTCTAGGCGCGATCTCAAATGGTGAGCCTCCCTCGGGCTCTGATTGGGAACAGACCAACAATCCAATTGCGAGAGTGCTGACAAAATGACTTCCATTCCTGATGACACTTCAGCACCGCTGACAAGCGGCGGCCCGGTTTCTGACATCACCCGAAACATTAAAATCGGCTGGGCGAGTGGCGCACTTGGCGTCGCAATCCTGATGAATTCGATTGGTGGTCTGGCGCTATTTTATATGATCAGCGTCCTTCACATTAACCCGATGCTTGCAGGCGCTTTAATTTTTGTCACAAAAATTTTCGACGTACTTTCCGACCCTATTGTGGGTCGATGGAGCGACTCTCTGCGCCTTGGCAAAAGCCGCCGGCGCCCATTCCTTCTTTGGGGTGCCGTGCTTTCTGCCGGTTCCTTCGTAATGATTTTCACCACACCACTTTTCGAAGCGGAATTGGCGCGCGCAGGCTATGTGTTCGTGGCCATGCTCATCTACACGCTGGGCTATACCATCTTCAACGTCCCTTATATGTCCATGCCGTCTGAAATGACGGAAGACTACCATGAGCGGTCTTCCATCCACAGCTACCGGATGATGTTCATTTCGACTGCCAACCTCGTGGCTGGAGCGCTTACACCATGGATTTTGCAGCAGATGGGGCGCCTTGAATGGTCATCTTATGCCGTCATTGGTGTGGGTGGCGCGATCATCATTTTCCTCAGCATGATGAACGCTTGGAGAACAACCAAAAACGCGCGCTTCACCGAAGCTGGTGAACATACGCCACAAATGCTCAACGAACTGGGTCATGTGTTCTCAAACCGCCACTTCATTCGTCTGCTTGGCGTGAAAGCCGCGCAGCTGATTGGCATCGCCTCTTCTTCTGCAGCAGGCATGTTCTTCCTTCTGAACGTGCTTCAGAAAGATTTGAATCTGATGGCTCTCACAGGTCTTGTCGTTGGCCCGATGTCTCTTGTGTTCGCACCAATTGTTGTTTGGATTTCCAAGCGCATCGGCAAAAGCAACACCTATATTCTCGCTGCGCTGAACTATGTGATCATCGTTGGCACATGGGTCATCGCTGACCCGAATGAGCCAGATTGGGCTTACCTTCTGCGCATGGGCCTGGTGTCATTCTCTGCCAGCGGCAACATCATTATGGCGATGTCCATGCTCACTGATATCATCAACCATGACGCTAAAAAGACCGGCGTCCGCCGCGAAGGTGTCTACACCGCGTTTTACAGCTTCACAGAAAAATTCACCTTCGCATTTGGCCCGCTGATCGTTGGTCTTGCGCTCGGATTAGCAGGGTTCGACCAGAACCTGCCGCCCGAAGAGATGCAAACTCCTGAAATCCGTCAGGCGCTTCTGCTTGGCATCTGCTATATTCCTGCTGTCATGGGCCTGCTCGCAGTGTTCCTGCTGTCTGGATATAAACTGAAAGAAGAGGATCTGAATAAATGAGTGAAGAACTGCATGCCCGTCTACGGCAGCGCGGCCGCGCTTCTGTAGATTTTCTCGCCAATATGGGGTTCGGCATGAGCGATATGCGGAACTCCGTTGAGGAAGAAATCAAACGGATTGTTCCTGACCCGGACGCCCTGCCAGACGATTTGGATCAACGCGACGCTCGTATGCAGCAAAGCCTTGGTGCCAGCACCGCTTACCGCGCTTCGCAAGCTGTTGGCGAATGGATGGCCACCCATCACGGCCTCACCGCCAAGCACGCGTTCGAAGAAGTCCGCGATGAAATCGAGCCGGTCCTTAAAAAATTCGAAGAAGGTGGTTCCACCGTTGAAGCCAGCCCTGACATGGAAGCTCCGGCTTACTGGGATGGCGTAGACTTTCACCGCACCGCTGGCGGCTGGGAAGAGCACGAATATCAGGGATATATCCACGCTGATATCGTTCATACACGTCTGGTTGCGAAGAGCTTCCCGGGTGGCATTTGGAGCCAGCGCCTCATGGTTGCGGGCCTCGCACCAAAAGACCATTACGACAAGATTATTGATCTTGGCTGCTCTACAGGTCACTTCACGCGCGCACTGCAGGAAACTTATCCTGATGCAGAAATCACGGGCGTGGATCTGTCACTGAAAACAATCCAACAGGCTCAGCGTCTCGGCAATGCCAATGGCTGGAGCTGGAAGCTCTACCAGCGCCCTGCCGAAGACACAGGTTTCGAAGCTGAATCCTTTGACCTTGCTGGCTCTTACATCCTGCTGCACGAAATTCCAGCGCACACGATCAAGCAACTCTTCAAAGAAGCCTTCCGCCTGCTCAAGCCGGGCGGAGATATGATCATGAGCGACGTTACACGTTACTCTGATCTGGATAAGCTTGCTGTCTGGCGCGCAGATGCCGGCGCTAAGTATGGCGGCGAACCACATTGGCGTGAGTCCGCAAGCCTCGATCTGGCTGAAATCGCTCGCGAAGCTGGCTTCGTAGACGTCACAGCTCAGAGCTATCCACCATTCAATTACCCACACGTAGTTCAAGGACGCAAACCGGCATGAACGCGGACCCAAAGTCATATAACAAGCCAGACCGCAACATGCTGCTGGAGTCAGACGTAGACAGTCTGGCTCAGGCAGTTGTGACACTCACTCAGGAGCTGTGGGTTCTGGCGGACCGCCAACTCGTAACGGAGGCCGTTCTGGCCAAGCACGGAATCGACCTGGCTGAAGAAGTCGACCTTCATCAGCCAGACGAAGATCTCCAGGCAAAATTGGATGATCGCAGCCGCGCGATCATGAAACGTGTGTTCAACTCACTCGCCGGAATTTCGTCTGACGAGTAATCAGATAAAACAATGACACGAGCCGCCAGTTTCATTCCAGAAATTGGCGGCTTTTTTATACTTAGAGTTTGATTTCCCCTCGGGACGGCAGGTTTTCATGAATTCGAATATTCGCGCGCTCATAGCCATTATTTTCGTGAACTTCGTTACGATTTCAGGCTTTGGCTTCATGTTTCCTATTCTGGCTGTCTACGGGAAAGCCATCGACGCAAATGCAACCGAAATTGCGTTCTGCGTTGCATCCTTTTCGCTTGGACAGCTTATCGCGAGCCCGTTATGGGGCAGAGCCTCTGACAAATATGGGCGCCGCAATCTGCTCGTTGGCAGCCTCATGGTCGGCGCGGTAATTGTCGCCCTGAATGCCTTTGCCGTAACGCCGTGGACCCTTATTTTTGCGCGCTTTGTTGCCGGACTGGCAGCGGGCAGTTTCTCCATTGCCTTTGCTGTCGCCGCAGACATTTCAACGGCCGAAAACCGAACCAAGATTATGGGCGCCGTCGGCGCAGGCTTCTCGCTTGGATTTATCCTCGGCCCCGCGATTGGCGGCTTCGTCGCAGGTAGTGATCCAGGCCCGGAAGCATTCGCACGCGTATGTTACGCTGGCGCAGCAATGTTCTTTGTTGGCGGCCTGATTACATTCTTCTTCCTTCCTGAAACCCGCAAAGAAGAAGAGCCGGACGAAACAGGCGAAGCGCCAAAACAAATGAGCCGATCCAGCGTGATCAAAGATCCGGTCATTGGCGTCATGCTCATTCTTTCGCTTGTCTCATCGATCGCCATGGCAAAAATGGAAGCGACTTTTGCGATCTTCGCAGATGATGTGCTCAGCCTGTCTCCGCTGGGGATCGGGTTGTTCTTTGCAGCCATGGGCGGAATTGGCGTTATCGGACAAGCTGGTATGGCCGGTATCCTCTCCCGTAAGATGGGTGAGCGCGGCATGCTGAATCTGTCGCTCTTCTTTCTATTCCTTGGAATGGCGCTGCTCGCACTGTCTACCGAACCGGTGATGGCTTTCATTGCCATGTGCACAATCGCCGTCGGTTTCTCCACCAACGGTCCGGCCATGTCCGGACTGACCTCGCTTGCAGCCCCCTCAAATGCTCAAGGTGTGGCCTTGGGACTGGTTCAGTCGTCTGCAAGCCTTGGCCGGGTTGTCGGGCCCGCAATGGCCGGCATCATCTACGATATGGGCGGCCCGCCTGCCCCGTTCATGGTGGCGGCGGTAATTCTTCTCGTCTGCTTTATCGGCGTATTCTTCTGGGCGCGCATGACCCCTGCAGTGCAGGCCAACTGACGCTGCGGCGAGGAGCTCGCCGTACCAGCTCCAGACTTCAGGACAACACAACGAAAAAACCGGACTGCCATACAGCAGTCCGGTTTTGTTTTCGGGGGTTTGTCTTCATGTCAAAAAAGCAGATCGCACATGCCTAATACATGGGGGACTTCGGTCAGGCACGACCTGCTTTGTCTGGGACCTGCATCCTCGGCGGGTAGAGAGGATCCAGCGTGGCCTGTAACAGCCATAATGAGAAATTACCCAATTCAGCGCCCGCCGACAAAAAGCCTTTCAAGGCCTCTCATCAGGCGATCATCAATCCAGCGTGCCAATAACAGAAGTAGCTTTCAGCGCACTTATGCGGTCTTCAGACATACCCAGACCACACAGAATATCTTGGGTGTGCTCGCCAACTTTCGGCGGGCTCATACGCAGACCGGGACGAACGCCGCCAACCTCTACTGGCAATGCCGGTAGCTTGATTTCGGCTCCATCCGGTAGCTCCATGTCGAGCAGGCCACCTTCTGCGTTCAGGTGCGGATCGTCGAACAGATCTTCAGGTTTTGAAATCGGCGCAAATGGCAGACCCACTGTTTCCAGTTTCTCCATCAGCTCGGCCTGATCATATTCGGCAAACAAGGCCTGCAGGCGTGGGATAATTTCTTCGCGGCGCGCAACGCGCTCATTGTTTGCTGCAAGCACTTCGTCAGCGGCCCAGTCATCAAGACCGAACGCCTTACAGAATTTGACCCACTGGCCATCGGATACCACGCCGACAAAGACTTTCTCGTCATTCTTGACGCTGAACACGTCATAAACGGCCCAGGCGGAAATACGCGCTGGCATTGGTGCCGCAGGCGTACCCGTAACACCAAATTGCGCCATGTGCTGACCGACAAGAAAGGCTGTGGTTTCAAACAGAGATGCCTGAACACGCTGGCCCTTGCCCGTGAACTCACGCTCGCGCAGCGCGGCAAGAACAGCAATCGCACCGAACATGCCACCTGTCACATCAATAACAGACGCACCGGCGCGCAGCGGACGCCCCGGAGGGCCCGTCATGTATGCCAGACCACCCATCATCTGCGCGACTTCGTCGAGCGCAGTACGGTTCTCATAAGGCCCGGACAGGAAGCCTTTTTCAGAGCAATAAATAAGACGAGGGTTCAGCGCACTCAGCGCCTCATACCCAAAGCCCAGCTTGTCCAGAGAACCCGCACGAAAGTTTTCCACGAACACATCAGCACCAGCGATCAGGTCTTTAGCGATCGCAGCGCCGTCATCAGATTTCAGGTCGAGACAAATGCTTTTTTTGTTTCGGTTGTACATGGCGAAATAGCCTGCACCGGAACCTTTTAGGCGGCGCGTTTTATCACCCCCGATTGGCTCGACCTTGATGACTTCAGCACCAAGATCAGCCAGAACCAGACCGACCGTAGGGCCCATTACCATATGGCAAAACTCAACGACTTTTAGCCCAGTCAACGGCCCGTTCTTATGCACCCTGAAAACTCTCCGTGATTCTTGTAAGTATGCTTTCCCTCCAAAATTCGTCTTTTTTGACTGGTTTTTCCTGCCGGGAATTTTGCCTGTTCGGCTGACGAGAATTTAATCTGACACCGTATGGTCTGCGTGTTCGCCTCTCGAACACCTCCCGGAAAAGCAGTGCGATATGCGGCCTGCTCATGCTGATCTTGTCTCCCGAAAAGACCTCTCGGATGAGCGCAGGAAAAATTTACAGATGGGACAGACCGCATTCGAAAAAATCTGGAATGCACACCGGGTTGCAGAACTCGGCGATGGCACTGATCTTATTCTGGTGGACCGCGTTCTGCTTCACGAACGTACGGGCGGTGTGGCGCTAAAAAGTCTCGCAGATTCAGGGCGCCAGGTGAATGATCCGGCACAGGTCTTCGCGACCATGGACCATATTGTCGATACGCTTCCAAACCGAAGCGATTACACGATTATGCCGACTGGTCGGGACTTTATTCTAGCCACCCGCGAAGCATCTGAGGCGGCCGGAATCACCCTGTTTGACCTGCATGACCCCCGTCAAGGGATTGTCCATGTCATTTCACCTGAGCTTGGCATCATTCTTCCCGGCGCCACGCTGGTTTGCCCGGACAGCCATACTTGCTCTCAGGGCGCACTCGGCGGCCTTGCCTGGGGGATTGGCTCCTCTGAGGCAGAGCATGTTCTGGCGACCTCTACCTTGCGTGTGAACAAGCCAAAAACCATGCGCGTAACCATCACTGGAAAACTTTCTCCGGGCGTCACCGCGAAAGACCTCGCGCTTTACATCATTTCTGAGGTCGGTTCTGCCGGGGCCGTTGGTCACCTCCTGGAATATGCAGGCGAAGCTGTTTCAGACCTCGAAGTCGAAGCGCGTCTCACGCTGTGCAACATGGCGACAGAGCTTGGCGCATTCACAGCGTTCATCGCTCCCGATGAGAAGGTGTTCAGCTATCTTAAAGGCCGCGACTATGCGCCGAAAGGGGCTGAGTGGGATCTCGCAGTGAGCCAGTGGAAAGAGATTTTCAGCGATGATGACGCTGTCTTTGACCGCGACATTACGATTGCAGGCGAAGACGTGCCGCCAATGGTGAGCTGGGGCGTCAGCCCGCAACAGGCAGCGCCAATCGACGGCCCTGTGCCTCAGTTTGAGGATGTCAGCTCGCGCGATTCTCGCGAAATCTATGACCGTGCGCTCAGCTATATGGCGCTTGAAGCAGGCCTGCCGCTTTCTGCAGTGCCGATTGATGCAGCCTTCATCGGCTCTTGCACGAATAGCCGTATGTCTGACCTTCGCCGCGCGGCAGCCCTGCTGAAGGGGCGTAAAGTTGCCCCGCATGTGAAAGCGATTTGTGTACCCGGTTCTACAGCCGTGAAGAAGCGCGCAGAAGAAGAAGGCCTCGACAAAATCTTCCTCGAAGCCGGTTTTGAATGGCGCGAATCCGGTTGCTCCATGTGCTTCTTTGCCGGTGGTGAAAGCTTCGGTGCGGAAGAACGCGTTGTCACCTCTACGAACCGGAACTTTGAAAGCCGACAGGGGCCGAAAACACGCTCCCATCTGGCATCTCCAGAAACTGTCGCAGCGTCTGCCATTTTCGGCCATATCGCTGATGCACGCCTGCTCGCAAAGGAAAGCGTTCAATGAAACCGATCCGTCAGGTCACGTCGCGCGCCATCCCGCTCATCGTCAACAATATCGACACCGACCTCATCATCCCATCCCGCGAGATGAAGTCCGTTTCCAAGACAGGCCTGTCTGATGGTCTGTTTGCAGGCTGGCGGTATACCGAAGTCGGCGGACGCGATCCGAACCCGGATTTCGTACTCAATGGTCCGACGTATACAGGCGCTGAAATCCTGCTGACCGGCGACAATATGGGCTGTGGCTCATCGCGCGAGCACGCCGCATGGGCCCTCGCAGAATATGGCATTCGTGTCGTCATCGCGCGCAGTTTCAACCCGATCTTTCGTGGCAATTGCATTCGCAATGGCATCCTTCCAATCAAAGCAGACCCTGAGCCACTGGCCGCTTGCGAAGGCGAATTGACGGTTGACCTTGAAGCCCTGCTCATCTCCTGCGACGGTGGTGGCCAATGGGCATTCGGTCTAGAAACCGAAGCCCGGGACATGCTTCTGGAAGGGCTCGACCCGATTGATCTGACTTTAAAACGCGCTGCAGAAATTGCAGCCTTCCGTGAAACAGACCGCACGGCACGTCCGTGGATTTATAATCTGAAAGCAGACTGAAATGAGTGAAGCCTTCCATTTTCCTGTAATCGTTGTCGGTGCTGGTGGCGCCGGTCTCTGCGCAGCATTGGCAGCAGCAGATGCAGGTGCGGAAGTTCTGGTACTGGAACGCGATTCTGTACCAATGGGGTCAACGGCTATGTCGACGGGTCTTATCCCGGCGGCTGGCACACCAGAACAGGCAGAACAGGGCATTGATGACAGCCCTGAGCGTTTCGCAGTCGATGTTGTCGCAAAAACCAAAGGCCATACCGACCCGGACATTGCTTTGCGCCTTGGACAGGAGTCTGGCGAAACAATTTCCTGGCTGCGCGACCAGCACAATGTGCCACTCGGCCTGATTGGCGGCTTCCTTTATCCGGGCCACACCGCCATGCGCATGTATGGCACGCCGCACCGCACAGGCGGTGAGCTGATGGCCTCACTTCAGGAAGCCTGTGATGCCAAAGGCATTATCATTCTGACAGATGCAACCGTAACGGAGCTTCACTCCGAAGCGGGCAGGGTCACCGCAGTTGAATTCACCCGTCCGGGCGGCGAAGTGGAAACTGCGACATGTGACGCCGTTATTCTCGCCTGCTCCGGCTTTGGCGGCAATGCGGACATGGTCGCCGAATGGATTCCAGAAATGGCCGCAGCGACTTATCATGGCCATCCGGGCAATAAGGGCGACGCCGTACGCTGGGGCCAGCAACTCGGCGCAAAACTTTCTGACATGACCTCATATCAGGGCCATGGCGGCCTTGCGGCTGGTCACGGCATTCCAATACTCTGGCCGCTGATCATGGAAGGCGGGTTTCAGGTAAACCGCGAAGGCAAACGATTCTCCAACGAAGCCTCCGGCTATTCCGAACAAGCCGCCAAGGTGAACGCACAGCCCGGTCAGGCGGCATGGTCCATCTATGATGAGCGCCTTCATACGCTGATGCTGGACTTTGACGATTATCAGGAAGCTCTTAAGGCTGGCGCTGTTCAGTCCGCACCTGACATCCGTACACTGGCCGAACAATCCAATCTTCCAGCCGACGAGGTAGAAGCCACACTCGCTGAAGTACTGAAACTGAATGCGGGTGAGGCCCAGGACGAATGGGGCCGCGACTTCACTGGCAAGGCACCACTGACAGCACCGTTCTATTCGGCCAAAGTTGTTGGCGCGCTTTTCCATACGCAAGGCGGCCTCGCCGTTGATGGCGATGCGCGTGTGCTTGCCGATGATGGCACAGCACTACCAAACCTCTTTGCCGCTGGCGGCGCGGCCCGAGGCATCTCAGGCAATGGCGCTGATGGATACATGGCCGGTAATGGTCTTTTGACCGCGACGACGTTCGGCAAACTGGCAGGTCGCGCCGCAGCCGCACTCATCGAAGACTAAGCCTTAAAAGCAGAATGGAACGCCCGATGAAATCTTCTTATCTACTTTCAGCGAGCGCCCTCATTCTGCTTGCAGCCTGCAGCCCGGCACAGACGCCTGAGCGGGAAACCACGCCAACGCCCGAAGCGAGCGCCCCGACTGAGGCAACTGTTCCTTTTACAAACGCCATGGCGATGGACACTTATGGGACGCTGGCCCCTGTTTTCGGTGCGCCGGCGGCGCTTCCAGAAACGGCCACTTCCTCCATAGATGATCCAGAAGCCGTTTTTGCAGATGCGATCACTTACGCGGCGGAGACAGACAGCTATGCCCTCCTCATCTGGAAGGATGGCGCACTGGTTCTGGAGAAATATTTCGAGCCATATGATGCCAGCATCCGGTCAGAACCAGCCAGCATGCACAAGTCTGTACTGGGCCTCGTCACCGCACGCGCCATGCAGGACGGCTTCATTGAAGGTCCGGAACAGCCGGTATCAGACTTTTTGACGGAATGGGAAAATGACCCGCGTGGTGAGATCACCGTCGGCCAGCTTCTGACCATGTCTGCCGGTCTTGCGGCACTTTCCTATGAGGGCGGCGAAACTTCACCGGGCGCACGCTTCATGGCGGGCACATTAGAAGATGTTGAAGGCACTCTTCTGGGCCTTCAGCCTGAAGAGGGCATGGGCCCACACTTTCACTATCAGAATACGTTCAGCCAACTCCTCATGATGGTCGTTGAGCGCGCTACGGGCGAGAACTATACCGACTATCTGTCTGCGAAAATCTGGCAGCCAATCGGCGCTGAAGACGGGTATGTTTACACCTTTGGCGCAGGCGGCATGCCGCGCGGCTATGCGTCATTCCTAGCGCGACCACTGGATTGGCTGCGCCTTGGCCTGCTGATTAAAGATGATGGCATGTATGCTGGTGAGGAGATTATCTCCGCAGACCTCATCGACCAGATGACCGCACCATCAGAACTGAACCCGAACTATGGCTGGCAGATCTGGCGCGGTGCGACCTTCCAGGAAGAACGCTATTACAATGATGAAGGCGCAGGCTTTGCTGCCCTTTCATCAGAACCATACCTCGTTGATGATATTATCTTCTTTGACGGATTTGGCGGCCAGCGTGTCATCATCAGCAAGTCAGAAGACCTTGTGATCGTCCGCCTTGGCGACACGCAGTTGGAGTGGGATGATTCAGCCCTTCCAAATGCGGTGATATCAGCTCTCAATGCCGACTAGCGCAGTCGTTTTCGCTCTACGGTCACTTAAAAATCGGACCGCGCCATCAACATCTCCGCTCTATAGGGTGTAGGCTCATTTGCCCAACGGGCTGAACCTTCACTCAAAGCAGCCATATAAAGGCGAGGCGGAGATCTCCATTGACCGAAGTACTCATCAGCGAAGTTGGGCCGCGCGACGGCCTGCAGAACTGCAAAGCCATCATGCCTACCGAAGAGAAGAAGCGCTGGATTGCAGCTCTTCACGAAGCGGGCCTCAAGGAAATTGAAGTCGGGAGCTTTGTTTCTCCGAAACTCCTGCCGCAAATGGCTGACACGGGCGAGATCACACGTTTCGCCAAAACCCTTCCAGGTCTCGAAGTCGCCGTTCTCGTGCCAAACCTTAAAGGTGCGCAGCTTGCGATCGACGCTGGCGCTGACAAGCTGACCATTCCGCTTTCTGTCAGCGAAACACACTCTATCCGCAATATTCGGCGCACGCATGATCAGGTTATCGACGAGGCGAAAGCCATTTCAGACCTGATTGCCAGCCAGCCAGAAGGCCAGCGCCCTCACCTTGAAGGCTCACTTTCTACTGCATTTGGCTGCACGATTGAGGGTGCTATCCCTGAAGCTCAAATTCTGAAACTTGCGACGCGCCTAATGGGTGCTGGCTGTGATGAAGTCGGCCTTTCCGACACAACTGGCTATGCTGACCCGGCCTCCATCAAGAAGTTGATCCGCGCAGTCCGCGCAGAAGTCGGCGCTGAATACGTCACCGGTGTTCATCTGCACAATACGCGCGGTCTTGGCCTTGCAAACGCATTAGCGGCCTTCGAAGAAGGCATCACCACATTTGACGCGTCTCAGGCTGGCCTTGGCGGCTGCCCGACCTCTCCGGGCGCGAGCGGCAACATCGTCACTGAAGATCTCGTCTTCATGTTTGAATCCATGGGCATTAGCACAGGTGTAAACCTCGAAAAGCTAATGGCTTGCCGACCTCTCCTCTCCAATTCGCTTCCGGATGAAGACCTTTATGGATTCACGCCTGACGCTGGACTTCCACTCGGCTTCACGCAAGAACCAGCCGGCCTGACTGCATCCTAAGTTAAAAAATCCCCGATTTCCGGAGCCCCATAATGGATAATCTCGACGCGCTGATCACTCTGGTCCTTTACTCAGCCGGTTTGATCGGCGTCGGGCTGTGGGCCTCTCGCAGTGCGAAGTCAGAAGATTCCTTCATTCTGGCGGACAGAAATCTCGGCTCGGTCGTTGCTGGCCTTGCTTATGCAGCGTCCACCTCATCAGCCTGGGTTTTGCTCGGCTTTTCAGGATTTGTGTATTCGGTTGGCCCGTCTGCCATGTGGATGGTTCCGGGCATTCTGGCGGGTTATGCCGTGGTCTGGTTCTGGTCTGGCCCCGTCCTGCAGGATGACACAAAGACCCACGACCACCTGACCCTCACAGACTTCATCACGCAGGGCACAACAGGCAAAGCTGGCCGCTGGGTCCGTGTGGCCGCCTCTCTGATGATTGCCTTCAGCTTCTCCTGGTATATTGCGGCCCAGCTTCAGGGCGCAGGTCAGGCGTTCGACGATCTATTCGGCAGCGGCATTGCCCTGGGTGTTATCATCGGCGCAGTCCTGATCCTGATCTATACCTTCCTAGGCGGCTTCGTTGCTGTATCTATCGTCGACACTATTCAAGGCGCGCTGATCGGGATCGTCGCAATAATCCTGCCGCTGATCGCCTTCTTCCATATTGGCGGCATTCCAGCCATTTCGGACATGCTGGCAGAACAGCCTGAAACCTACTCACAGGTCTTTGGCGGGCGCACCGGCATGGCGGCGATGGGTTTTGTCATTGGTCTCACCGCCACAGGATTTGGCGCACTGGGTCAGCCGCATCTTGTGTCGTGGATTATGGCCTCAAAAGACAAGTCCTCCCGTATCCAAGGCGGTCTGATCGCCTGCAGCTGGGGCGCTGTTGTCTATATCGGCATGGGTGTTCTGGGGCTTGCTGCGCGCATTCTGTTTGGAGATAGCGGCGTCAATGAAGGTGTCTTCTTCGGTTCAGCTGAACGTCTTCTGCCGGGCGTATTCGCAGGCATTATCGCTGCTGCGACGCTGTCCGCCATTATGTCGACGGTAGACAGCCAGCTTCTGGTCACCGGTGCGGCGCTGAGCCACGACCTTGGCCTTGCGCGTCTTGCCCCAAAGCACAACTTGCTGATCTCACGCCTTGCGATTGGCGCTGTGTGTCTGGCTGCTATTGGCGTCACACTGCTCATGCCGTCTTCGATTTTTGAACGCGTGCTGTTTGCATGGGTCGCGCTGGGCGCAACCTTCGGGCCAATTGTCGTCGTACGTACAATTGGCTGGATGCCGAAAGGCTGGTTCCTGTTTGCCGCTATGCTGACAGGCTTTTTCCTGAGCCTCAGCCTCACCTTTGGTCTGGCGAGCGGACCGGGAAGCATCTGGTCTACGATTGCACCATGGGCGGGATCATTTCTGGTCTTACTAATAGAGCGCGTCACAACCGGACGCGCTCCACAGGAATAATCTGATTTCAGAAGAGCTTAAGCGACGACGCTGAGCTTTGGCTTTTCTGTTTCAATGGTTTCCACTGCACCACCTGACAGAGCCTGATTAATCAGACGCTGCGTTTCTTTGAGCGGCGGCAGGAGAGATTCCTGTGCTTTGCTCTGGTTCAGTGTGGATGCAAAGAAAGCAATCGTCACAACACCCGCAACACGGCCGCTACGATAGAGCGGAACAGAGATACATGAAGTTTTGCCCGGCGTTACTGTGTGCGGCACGCGTTCGACAATCGCGAAGCCGCGCTTGCGGACCTCTTCAAGGTCATCCAGCGGGTCCAGAACACAGTTTGGATCGCCAGGAACCGGAATGCGAGGACCAAGATTCTCGCGGATGATCTCAAGTTCGTCTTCAGGCAGGGCAGCGAGGAAGGCTTTGCCGTCTGCGCAATACGCGATTGGCAGGCTATATCCCGGATAATAGCGGGCGAAGGTGAGCGAGGTCATTGCGTGGGTAGAGTCACGCAGGATCATCTGGTCACCAATCCGGGTCACGATGGATACCGGCCAGCCAACTTCACGGGTGAGCGCCTCGATGAATGGGCGCGCCACACGAACCAGCTCATCATCATCCTGATAGCCATAAGACAGTGACTGAACCGCAGGCGCTGGACGGTAATATTTCCGGCAAGCTTCGCGTTCGATCATGCCTTCATGCACCAGCGTCTGTACGATGCGACAAGCACTTGGATAAGGTAGACCCGACTGCTTGGCGATATCCATCAGGCAGATCGACCCCGCATGATTGATAATCTGGAGGATGTTTAGCGCACGACTGATTGACCGGATTGGAATGCCCTTTGGCTGTTCTTCCGTCGTTGTCACGTCTTGAGTTTCTTTGCCCGTATCACTCATCGCACCCTCCTAAGGTATATTGATATACCAATTAAGGGCCTCAAAGCGCTTATCGTCAAGAAAAGTTCGCAAACCCCCTGAATGAGGGGTACATTGACTAATTGTCAGGCGAATATTCGGGGCACACCGGTCAAGACTCGGGCACAAAAACGCAAAACTCGCCCGAAAAAGGCGAGTTTTGTGACTCAAAATTGAATACGAAGATGACTGTCTAAATCTATTCCGACGGGGTTTTCCGCCCCAGATCCTCAATCACCATATGGTATTGGTATCTGTCGGCACGATAATTCGTCATGGTGAACTGCACCGCCTTCGCAGATGCGTCTCGCAGAATACGGCGGATCGTAAGAACCGGTGCGCCATCTGCCAGCATGAGCGCACGCGCAGCCTCGCCGCGAACAGCGCGCGCCTGAATAGTTTGTTCGGCGCAGACAACGGCATGGCCAGCCTCAGCCAGCAATTCGGTAAACGGGCGCCAGGAAATGTCTGCCTCATTAATGCGTTCGGCGACATCCAGCGGCGTATAGTTCAGAATGTGAGAGAATGGCGCGTCTTCCAGATGGCGAAGACGTTCGGTCATCAGAATGTCCGTACCTGGCTGAATGAACAGCTCAGTCGCGATTTCTTCTGTCGCCGGCACGACCTCCAGATGGAGGAGCTCAATCTGTGTCTCAAACCCAAGACGGCGCAAATGCTCCATCGGAGTCGTATAATTGCCCAGAACGGGCGGCGTACGTGAGCTGTAAGACACGATCGTTCCACGGCCGCGGAACCGGGTCACAAAACCTGCCGCAGCAAGTTCATTCATCGCGCGCTTCACCGTGATGCGGGAAACACCCAGCTCTACAGCCAGCGTTTCTTCGGCCGGAAGCTTTGAGTTGAAGGCAAATGTGCCTTCCTCAATGCGGGTTTTCAGCAGGGTATAAATCTGTCTGTAAAGCGGAACGGCGCCTTCAGAATCCAGTTCCTTCGCATGGAGCTGGGGACCAGCTCCTACACCTTCTCTGAATTCAGATACTTTTAAACTCAACGCCTGCCCCCCTTCAGAATTATCAGATAGTGTCGCCCCACGCAGACGCAATCTGTGATGCGGTTTTGACTTCAACCCCACCCTTTTCCTTGAGACCAGCCAAAATCTCGCGCAATGCGCGAACTCGGAACGGTAAACCTGAAATATAAGGCGTCAAGGTAAAACCGAATACTCGCGCGCCAGTCGTCTTTGCTTCAGACGCAAGAAACGCGGCACTTTCCAGAATCTGCTCACGCCACTCATCTTCAGACTGACGTTTTGTATGCATCAGATTGAAGTCATTCAGCTCGCCATGATTAGGCAGGCATGTCAGCGGGCCAGTTTCGGTTTTCATAGCGACTGGCACCTGATCCATCTCCCAGTCCAGACAGACTTTGAAGCCTGCTCGGGTCAGAAGGTCTGGCGTATTATAGGATTCATTACGCGCCGGGCTCATCCAGGTCGTTGGGGTAATGCCCACAGCGCCGAACAGCTCCAGAGTTTTCTCAATGTAAGCACTCTCTTCTTCTTTAGAGAGGCCATCATAATGAATGTGATCTGTAGAAACGCCGTGCGCCGCAATTTCATGGCCGCCCGCCTTAATGCGCTCAACCAATGGCGCACAACGGCTCAGGACCTCACCATTCATTGGAATAACGGCTTTCAGGCCTTCAGCTTCCAGCGCTTCAAGAATGCGGTAAATGCCGACGCGATTGCCGTAATCCCGTGTCGAGAAGTGACGCAGGTCAGGATAAGGCGTGACCATAGCGCCCGGATGTTTGAACGGCTTGCCCGACGGGTTCAGTGGGAAGAATTCCAGCGGCACGACGATAAACGCCGTAACGTCAGCGACACCTTCAGGACGCACTGGCGCACGCAGCTTGCTGTAGGACCAGTCATAGCGGTCATGGTCATTACCATAAGCGCGCTTTTCATATGTCAGATATTCGGGTGTCATTGCTCTATCCAGTAAAACCAGTACCGCCAGTGGACAGACCGCGTCGGTCAATGTCGGCGATGGCCTGATCCCAGTAATTCTCGCGGAAATAACCCGCAATCTCGGCGCCGGTCGCAAACCACACATCATCGGAATGTGCCGTAATGTGTTTGAGCGCCTCTTCAAATGGGCGAATGCGGTGCGGCTGAGACACAAGATAGGCGTGCAGCGGAATACACATCACCGTACCGCTCTTTTCGCCTTCCAGCAGAAGCTGGTCGAAATGGCGCTTCAGAACGTCAGCATAACGCGATGGCGACTGAGAGAGTGAGCCATAGGTGATGACGTCATTCACTTCGAGTGAATACGGCAAAGACACAAGGTTACCGGTTTTGGTTTTCAGCGGCTGCGGCTGATCATCCTGGAACAGGTCACAGGAATACCAGAAATCATTATCCGCGATCAGGTCGATCGTGTTCTCGGTGTGCGTCAGTGCAGGTGCAAGATAACCGCGAATGCGCTGGCCCGTCGCCTTTTCAACGCTCTCAATACAGTCTTTCAGAACCGCGCGTTCCTGCGCTTCATCCATACCGTAAGAATAGCGCGTATTGTAAATGCCGTGAGAGAAGAACTCCCAGTTCCGCTTCACACAGTCTTCAATGATCTCCGGATGGTGATCGAGCAGTGCAATATTGAGAGAAACCGAACCGCGCAGATTATAGCGGTCCAGCAATTCCATCAGGCGCAGATGGCCAACACGGTTGCCGTAATCACGCTGGGAAAACCCGGTAATATCCGGATTACCGCGCGGCCATGGCTGGCGCTTATCGTTATGCGGCGGCTGAAATTCGTAATACTCGATATTCGGCGCAATCCAAAACGCTAGCTTTTTGCCTTCTGGCCAGACGATTTTCGGACGGTCTTCATAAGGCCAGTAATCATATAGATTTGGCTCTGCGCACTGGGTCATTTGGAGCCCTCATAGGCTTCGAGCCAGGAGATCACGTTTTTCACAGAGACGACGTCAGCATATTTCAGGTGAAGGTCGGTCAGGTTCGCGAAGTGATAGCTTTCATGCTTATCGGCAACGCATTCCATCGGAACAATCGTGCGATAGCCGCGAGACAGGCTGTCGACCGCCGTCGCACGAATACAGCCCGATGTAGAACCACCGGTGATCACAACAGTGTCGATCTTGTGCCAGACGAGGAAACTTTGCAGCGGCGTCTCAAAGAAGGCAGACGGCATGCGCTTGGTGTACACTGCATCAACAGCCGGATCGACATTCAGGCGATCATCAAACTCGGTACGGTCCGACCCGTATTTGATGTTCTGCAGGCTATCCGGCGTATCTGTACGCGTGCCCCAGACACCAGCATCAGCGGCATTGTCCATATAGGCAACATGCGTCCAGACAACGGGCAAACCCTTATCGCGCGCCATAGCGGAAATCTGATCCGTGTATTCCATCTGCTTCGGATCGGTCACATAGGCCGTTTTCGGAAACAGGTCAGGACGGGTATACGCCTTTTGCGGATCGACGTTCACAATCGCCATCCGTTCGCCGAAACCGAACGCCTTACGGGCTGGATTCGCCATCACCTCTTCAAATATCTGACGTGCGGACTTGTCAGAAAGCACCATGGTGGAACCGGTTTCAGAAGTCATGAAGCAGCTGTCCTCTCTGTACACGGGAGCGCAATGCCCCTTGATTCTGCTATACGCGCCTGTTGCTGATACAATACAGGCTGACTGAACTTAGGTCGTCTCAGCTCGTCGTCGCAGATCAATTCCGTTGTATTCGAAGTACGAGCAAAAGCCTCTGCCCGAACGGGCCATATGCGATCATGACCCGCTCCCACACGCAAGCGGCGCCTTACGTTACCGCTAACACGTTAATTTAATTCACTTTTTCGAGAGCGATCGCCACTCAGGGAAATTATCCCTGAGGTCTGCCTTTTTTTGGAGAGCGCTTTTTTTCACCATTTGGGCCGCGCGGCTTTTTAGGGCCTGTACGACCACCTTCACCACGTGGAGGGCGTGAGTCAGAGCGACCGCCATCACGATCGCGACGTTCAGGGCGGCGCTTCGGACGGCGCGGACGATCATCAAAATCGTCTTCGACGAAATCCTCTGGCCCGTCCACGCGTGTCACATAGAGGCTCTTATCAATGATCTGATCATCGCCTGCGTTTTCCATCAGCTGCTGGGCCGCATGTGGACGCAGTTCAACAAATGTGTGGGTTGGGCCAATCTGGATCACGCCAATATTGGAGCGCTGGAACCCACCGGATTTACAGAGCATTGGCACAATCCATTTCGGATCGGCATTCTTGCGTCGACCAACACCCAGAGAGATCCAGACGCTGTCTTCAAATTCCGGCGGACGCGGACCAGAGCCGCGCTCCGGGCGAGAACGCTCACCGCGGCCCTCATCACGAGACCGGCCTGGCGGCGGCGCCGACGGATCGACTTCCTGAAGGTCTTCCGGACGGGACTGACCAGCACGCGCCAGACGCACGAAGGCAGCTGCCAGCTGATAGGGTTCAAATCGGGCAGTCAGCGTGTCTACGAGCTTGCTTTCATCTTCGTCGACTCCGCCTTCAAGGACAGTGTTAGCAAGAATACGCTCATCGAGAACGTTCTGAATGTCTGTAACGGATGGCGGCGCACCCCAGTCTGCTTTTACGCCAGCATCGCGCAGAAGACGCTCTGCTTTGCGGCGCGCACGCACGGGAACCACCAGAACAGATGCGCCTTTGCGGCCCGCACGGCCCGTACGGCCTGAGCGGTGCAAGAGTGCTTCTTGATTGGTTGGCAGGTCAGCGTGGATCACAAGATCAAGACCTGGCAGGTCGATACCGCGCGCAGCAACATCGGTTGCCACACAAATACGCGCACGACCGTCACGCATCGCCAGAAGTGAGTTGGACCGTTCTTTCTGACTAAATTCGCCGGACAGGGCCACAACCGGGAAACCGCGATTGGTCAGACGGGCAGCCAGTTTGTTTACGCCATCGCGGCGCGCACAAAAGACCAGCGTATTTGGTGCATCATGATAGAGAAGCAGGTTGATAACCGCGTGCTCAATGTCTTCATGCGCAACGGTCACAGCCTTGTATTCAATATCGCCGTGCTGCTCTTTACGAGAAATCGTATTCAGGCGCAGCGCGTCATCCTGATAGTTTTCAGCGAGGCGTGCGATGGGTTTGGAGACCGTCGCAGAGAATAAAAGCGTGCGGCGATCTTCTGGCGCGGACTCCAGAATTTCCTCAAGCTCCTCACGAAAGCCCATATTGAGCATCTCGTCGGCTTCATCGAGGACAACGGCTTTCAGCTCGTCCATAACCAGTGAACCACGACGAATGTGATCCACCAGGCGGCCCGGTGTGCCGACCACAATATGCGCCCCACGGCTCAGCGCGCGACGTTCATCGCGCATGTCCATACCGCCAATACAGGATGCAATCTGTCCGCCAGCTTGCGCATACAGCCATTCCAGCTCTTTGCGCACCTGAACAGCCAGTTCGCGCGTTGGCGCGATGATAAGAGTCAGCGGGTTTCCAAGGACAGGCAGCAGGCCTTCATCATCCAGAGTGGATGATGCGAGCGCCAGTCCGAAGGCAACCGTTTTACCTGAACCCGTCTGCGCAGATACGAGAAGATCACGCTCTCCGATCTCAGGATCCAGTACGGCTTCCTGAACGGGCGTAAGGGTATCATACCCTTTTTTCTCTAGCGCAGCGGATAAAGGTGCAGCGATTTCAAGGTGGTCAAACAATTCGGGTCTCCCGGTATTTGGAAAATCCCGCAGCATTCAAATCGAAGAAGCCGGTTCCAATCGGCCCTCCTATAACAAATGGCGAAAAATTCAACCGCGATCACGTGTAGAGCTGAATGTTTCTCGCCTGCTCTGTTCGCGGTTCTAGCGCATGTCGCGGCCAGATTTTGGATAGAGCCAGCCTGCAAACAGTTTGGTGATGCGAGGCATGGCCACCCAGGTCATGATCACCATCACGGCCGCCGTCACGAGCGCGACGCGCGGGATCAGCGGAATATGGATGAGCCACGGCTCAAATATCCAGAAGATTGCCAGCACGATAGGGAAAAGCCCCAGCCAGCTAACAACAGCCATTTTATAACGTGGTGGCGGCTTAACCGGCGTATGCCCCGGAATTGTGAACCATGTCACAAGGCTGGACAGGGTTTCGACCTTACCCGGCTCAATCAGTAAGGGCTCAATCTGTTCCAGATAATGCGCGCGGGTGTCGGATTTCAGCCATACATCCAGTGCAGGATCATCACGAAATTTGAAGATGATCCGATATTCCGGGTCAGCAGGCGTACTCGGCCGAAACATGTTCGCCCCCATATGCCCGTCGAAATCAGAGGCTGACGCCGTCATCTCAGAACTCAGACGCTCAAACTCCGCTTCCTGTCCGGGCTTTACCCGGCGTGAAACGACAACGGTGATCGGGGCATTCGTATCTGTGTCTTCAGCCATGGTATTTCATCCGGCGCTGAGCAGGTCAGGCCGCCGGAAACTCCTCTGTATCGATAGTGGCCCGCATATCGTCATCAGGATATCGATGTCCGGATACGGTGGATTGGTTGATCAGCTTGTCCGCCTCAGCCAGAACTGAAGCAGGAATATCGAGCTTCAACGTCTCGAAGTTTTCTTCCAGATGCGGGATTTTCCCCGTGCCCGGAATGGTAAGAATATGGTCGCCCTGAGAGAGCACCCAATACAGCGATAGCTGGGCCGCGCTTGCGCCAACCGTCTTCGCCAGCGCTTCCAATTTCAGGATTAGATCCTGATTTTTCGGCCAGTTTTCGCCGTCAAAGCGAGGATATGGAGAGCGAAGGTCTTTCGCCTCAAAATTCCGGGGCTGCAAACGTGAGTCTGCAAGCGCGCCGCGCCCGACCGGAGAGAACGCCACAAAGGCCGCCCCAACCTCTTTACAGGTTTCCAGAACGCCAAGTTCTGGATTGCGCGTCCATAGAGAATACTCAGTCTGCATCGCAGAGATGGTCGTTTCAGCCGCGGCCTTGCGGAGCGTATCTGACGACATTTCTGAAAGACCGATACCGCCGATTTTTCCCGCTTTCATCAGCTCTGCCAGCGTGCCTACGCTTTCCTCAATCGGCACCGTGAAGTCACGACGGTGCAGGTAATAAAGGTCAATGAAGTCAACGCCCATCACCTTGAGACTTTTGTCAACCGCCGTCCGTATGGTTTCCGGCTTACAGTCGATCCAGCGCTTACCATCGCCAAATTCAATGCCGCATTTGGAAGACAGGAATATCTCGTCCCGACGTGATTTCAGAACGCGAGACAGCAATTCCTCATTATGGCCGCGACCGTAAAGACGCGCCGTATCAAATAAATCATATCCAATATCAATGGCGTGATGGAGAAGCCTTTCGCCCTCTTCCTCGCTTGGCAGAGGCAAATAGCCCTGACTGAGAGACATACATCCAAGGCCGATCGGCGTAACTTCGCGTCCTGCCAGCTCGCGTTTTCCAAAGCTCATGTCTTCCCCCTTTTTTATGTTTGTTTTCAGGCCTGCTTTTCAAAGGCGAGTTCTGCCGTCAGCAGGCGATAGATTGTCTCTGTGACAGGTGCGGAGGCGCCGTAGCGTTTCGCGCGCTCAATTATGGCGCCCGCGATGGCATCAAGCTCCAGCTGTCGGCCCTGCTCTCTGTCCACCTGCATGCTTGGCTTTACCGGACCGAGCCCGAAAATAATCCCGCGGAGTTCTGCGACTTCATCATCGCTCAGATGAATGTCTTCCGCCCTGGCCGCCAGAACCGTTTCCTGCATCATCTGATCAACCAGCACCGCCGTTTCCGGATTGGAGAACACGATCTCGCAGTCTCTCTGCAGAAGCGCGCAAATCGGGTTCACCCCATTATTGATAACAATCTTCCGCCAGAGCTCGCGGCGGATATCGTCACTGACCCGGAAATCGAGACCGGCCTTCTGCATCGCTTCACCAAGGGCGCTCATCTCCATGTCGGAACCGTTCGGATACGCGCCCATCTGAACATAGCCATCCCCCGTCGCGGTGACTTTTCCCGGCCCGGTCACATGCGCGACAAAACGAATAGAAAGTCCGCCATACACCGGGCGTCCCGCCAGCTCCGACAGATGCAATGGGCCATCGACACCATTTTGCAGTGAGACAATTTTCGTTTCGGAACCGATATGAGGCAGGATCGACGCCATAATGGCTTCGCTCTGATAGGTTTTGCAGGTCACAAACAGCCAGTCGAGCTCCGACAGTTTCTGCAGCGTCTCTTCTGTATTGGTGTCTGCTGCGCCCAGCTTTACGACATGGCCTTCGCCATTCAGCGTAAGTTTCAGGCCGTTCTCATCAATCGCCTGAATATGCTGCCCACGTCCGATCAGGGTTACATCAAAACCTGCGAGCGCCAGTCTGCCACCAAAATAGCAGCCAACCCCACCTGCACCTGCAAACCCGATCTTCGGTGATGTCATGAGAGCAATTCCATCCGTCTATTGTAAGACAAAGTTTCACCGAGCCGAACGCGATCCAGAAGGCCCTCAACAAGGCTGAGGTCAAACTCCGACAGGAAGAGTGCGAGGTCGGTAAGTTCACCGGCAGAATTGCTGCCCGCTGACTGCGCATGCATTGCGCCGCGCGCCAGATAGTGAACGCCTGCGACTTTGCCAAACATATCCAGATAGGCCGTCGCACCGAACATAGAGGCGTCTGCACCGTCCGGCCCATTTGCGGAGAGCCAGTCACTCGCCTGGCGTAGAATGCCAATGGCCGCACCCAGCTTTTTGCCGACATGCTTCAGGGAGTCATCAGCCGACGCTTTCAGCTCTTCTGCCGTGCGAATGTATTCATCCAGCATGCTGGCAATCGCTTTGCCGCCTGCCATTGGCAGTTTGCGAGAGACCAGATCCATGGCCTGAATGCCGTTCGTGCCTTCATAGATCGGCGCGATACGCGCATCGCGGTAAATCTGCGCTGCGAGCGTTTCGCCCATAAATCCCATACCGCCATGCACCTGCACACCGAGGCTTGCCATTTCTACGCCAATGTCGGTCGACCAGGCTTTGGCAATAGGCGTGAGAATTTCTTCGCGCCATTTCGCCTGCGTTTTAGCGGCGTCATCATTTGACGTGTGAGCCACATCACCTGCACGCGCGCATTCATAACAAATCGCACGGGCCGTCAATGTTTTAGCCCGCATATTCAAAAGCATATTCTGGACATCTGCATGGCGAACGATTGCTGCTGCACCTGCCTCACCCGGACGACGCCCCTGAAGACGCTCATCCGCATACTGGCGCGCGGCCTGATATGCCGCTTCGGACTGCGCAACGCCCTGAATACCGACCTGAAGACGCGCTGAGTTCATCATGGTGAACATGGCCGCGAGGCCTTTATTCGGCTCACCAATCATCCAGCCTTTCGCGCCATCAAACTCCATCACACAGGTTGGAGAGGCATGAATGCCCATTTTCTGTTCCAGACCAATGCAACGCGCGCCATTGCGCTCGCCCGGCTCTCCCGCATCGTCCAACAGGAATTTCGGACACAGGAAGAGCGAAATGCCCTTAGAGCCCGCAGGAGCATCTGGCAGACGCGCGAGCACCAGATGGATGATATTATCCGTAAGGTCGTGATCCCCCCAGGTGATGAAAATCTTCTGGCCCGTAATGGCATAGCTGCCATCGCCAATTGGTTCGGCTTTGGTTTTAAGCGCGCCGACATCTGAACCGGCTTGCGGCTCGGTCAGGTTCATCGTGCCCGTCCATTCGCCGGAAACAAGCTTAGGCAGATAGGTTGTTTTCTGCTCATCTGTGCCATGCGCCATGAGCGCTTCGATCGCACCGAAGCTCAGCATCGGGCACAGGCTGAATGACATGTTTGCCGCCTGGATAAGCTCCATCACCGGCAGAGCCATGGTTTGCGGCAGCCCCTGCCCGCTATATTCCTCAGGAAAGGCAAGGCTCATCCAGCCACCTTCACGGAAGGCATCATAAGCCTCTTTGAAGCCTGGCGCTGCGATGACATCGCCATCGACCAGTTTTGCGCCATGCTCATCTCCCGTGCGGTTCAAAGGTGCCAGCACTTCACTCGCCAGTCGTCCGGCCTCTTCAATGATCGGACGCACCAGCTCTTGATCAAATTCAGGAAAAGATGATGTCGCCGAAAACTCATCAATCCGAGTGACATGTGACAGTGTGCTGATGACATCTTCGAGCGTTTTAGCGGTGATCATGTGTGTCTCCCGGCCCCTGTCGTTTCCCGGCCTGCATTTGAATTGAAGTTAGGGTCTCACGTTCCCGAACGTGCTTCGATCTCAGCTTTGCGAATGTCCGAAGCGGTTCGGCCACCAATCCCCCAAAGGTCCGGCTCAATCGGCACAGCCATACCGCGGACCATTTTGGCCTCGCAGCTGACATGCTTCACCAGAAGATCGGTAAAGCCCTTAATCAGCGCCGCGTGCTGTTCTGGCGGTCGGCCCGCCAGCGCAAGAAAAGTGAAATAGGGTGCGTGTTCGCCGCCCTCATCCATGAACACACCAGCTGTCGCAAAGTGCTCAGGCTTGATCATGGTCGCAAAGGCGCGAAGGCGAGCAACCGGACGCGGCTCCTGATCCGGATAGAACACATCCAGATACATTTCGCCTGCCTCGATCAGCAATTGCTTGATTGAGGCATCGGTCTGTTGGCCTTCGACCAGATGAAAGTTCACGATAGGCATGAGAAATCTCCTCCCGCCGCCTGCCTCACGGCAGACCTTTGCGGCGACCAGCGTCGAGGAACATTGTAGACCCTGCCATAGCATCGGCTTCCGGCGCCAGGAGGCTTGCACAAGCCCAACCCACAGCCTTCGGGTCTGTCAGCTGTCCGATTGCAGATTCAGAGCGGACTTTTTCCAGTTCAGCTTCACCCGTAGAGCCCGCTGCTTTCGCGCGATCGTCAGCCACACGGCGCATACGCGCGGTGTCAGCTGGTCCCGGCGCAACCATGTGCGCTGTAATGCCCTGCGGGCCATAAGCCCAGTTCATCTGGCGCATAAGGTTGGCCAAAGCAGCATTACCCACACCCGCAGTGGCCGCATAAGGTGATGGCTCAAACCCGTAATGGCCACCAATAGCGACAAGGCGTGAATGCGTGCGAAGACGGCCCTCAACGCCGCGCACAAGGCGGATAAATCCGTTGATTTTTAAATTGCAGGCGTTGAGCACGGCATCCGTTGCGACGTTCTTCACACCGCCCGCCACAGGCACACCTGCGGAATGAACAACCATAGACACCGGTGCATCCAGTGCAGCCGCGATTGCTTCAATCGAGCTGTCATCACCAATGTCGGCGATTAACGGTCGAAAGCAGTCGGTATCAAATTTTGCAGTAAGGTCAGCATTAGATGCTTCTGAACGGCCAACGCCTATTACGAGCTGGCCTGCATTGATCAGGGCTTCAGTAATAAATTGCCCGATCTCGCCACCGGCACCGACGACTACGGCGATATCTTTACTCATAAAATACTCTCAGTCAGCCTTGTTAGATCGGCTTGGCCGGACCATGGGCTGTATCAAATTTTGGGATTTGCACCGGCTTCTTCGACCTGCAGAAGAAACGCTTCCCCAGCGCCTCCACTTCAAGATCGCTTTCGACGGTGAGCTTGCAGGCAAGAGCGAAGCCCTGTTTCCGCTCTTCCTCGGTGACCTCTGCTTTACTCATCGTTCCGCAGCTATAATCACCTTTGAGGACGCGCACCCGGCAAATACCACAGCCACCGCCTCGACACCCTTCAACGATCGTACCTTTAGCCGTGGTGAAGCCAAGTTCGCTCAAGAGATCATTCTTGCCTGCGACATCGACATTCTGGCCGGTATTTACAATACGGACGTGATGGGGTTTTGCGGTTACAGCCATAGTTTCCTCCGGGTCTCCCTCGATGGGTCGCCGCACAATCTGATGCTGCACTGGCGACCCGGGAGTGAGTTTATTTAAGCGGTTTCGAGCTCGTGTGCTTCTTTCAGAAGGCCGCGCTCTTTCGCCATTGTCATGGCGGTGTCGAAGATCATGTCTTCCTGACCGCCAATCATCTTCTTACGGCCAAGCTCGACGAGAACGTCACGAGCCGGAACGCCGAAACGTTCTGCTGCGCGCTTGGCGTGGAAGAGGAAGGTTGAATAAACGCCGGCATAGCCCAGCGTGAGGGAGTCGCGGTCAACGCGGACAGGCTGCCCCATAACAGGCAGAACCACGTCTTCAGCAACGTCCATAAGCTTGAACAGGTCGATACCGGTTTCAGCGCCCATACGGTCAAGCACAGCGGCCAGAACCTCTGTTGGCGTGTTGCCAGCACCTGCGCCCATACCCGCGGCAGACGCGTCGATACGGCTTGCACCACATTCGATAGCTGTCACAGAGTTTGCAACGCCCATGCCGAGATTATGGTGACCGTGGAAGCCGATTTCGGTTTCTGGTTTCAGAACCGCACGCAGGGCAGAAATGTGTGCTTTCACATCCGCTGGAAGCATGTAACCGGCAGAGTCCGTCACATAGACAGTGTCGGCGCCAAAATCTTCCATCATCTTGCCCTGCTCAGCGATTTTCTCAGGCGAAGCAAGGTGAGCCATCATCAGGAAGCCTGATGTGTCCATTCCGAGGTTTTTCGCAAAAGCGATGTGCTGAGGCGATGTGTCTGCCTCTGTGCAGTGCGTAGCAACGTGAACAGAGCGTGCGCCAGCTTCATAAGCTTCTTCGAGTTCTTTCATCGTGCCGAGACCAGGGATGAGGAGAACAGAGATTTTGATCTTCTCAACCGCAGCAGCAACCGCAGAAATATAGTCTTTGTTCGAGTGAGGCGCGAAGCCGTGCTGGATGGAGTTACCACCGACGCCAGCACCGTGCGTAACCTGAACGTATGGAACGCCTGCATGGTCGAGACCCTGGGCAATTGCCACCATCTCATCAATGCTGATCTGTTCTTTCTTCGCATGCATGCCGTCGCGCAGAGACATGTCATGCAGGATGACCTTACGGCCTTTCAGAGAAGCTTCAGACATTATGCGATCTCCTTCGCTTTAGGTTGGAAGGTGCCAGCAAGCATTTCGTCTGCGAACATTTCAGCTGTGCGTGTTGCTGCAGCCGTCATGATGTCGAGATTGCCTGCATAGGTCGGCAGATAGTCACCAAGACCAGCGACCTCCATGAAGACAGCAACCTTATTGCCTTCAAAGTCAGGGCCGTTCACGAGCTTATAGCCCGGAACGTATTTCTGAACTTCGCCGATCATTTTCAGGATAGAGGCCGTGATGGCTTTCTTATCCGGCTCACCTTCGGTCAGGCAGTAAATCGTGTTCCGCATGATCATTGGCGGGTCCGCCGGATTGATGATGCAAAGCGCTTTACCCTTCTTCGCGCCGCCGACTTTCTCGATGGCGTTAGATGTGGTGAAGGTGAATTCGTCGAGGTTCGCTCGAGTACCTGCGCCAATAGACTTGGACGACAGGCTGGCGATGATCTCAGCGTATTCAACGCCCTGAACCTGAGCGACAGCATTCACGATAGGAATGGTCGCCTGACCGGCACATGAGATCATGTTGACGTTCATCTCAGCGTTTTCAGCCTGTTTCGCCAGATTGACCGGCGGCACGCAGAGCGGGCCGATCGCAGCTGGCGTCAGGTCGATCATCAGAACGCCTTTTTCATTCACCTTGCGGGAATTTTCCGCGTGAACATATGCGCTGGTCGCATCGAATGCGATCTGGATGTTATCTTCCTCAATGAACGGAAGCATGCCGTCTACGCCTTCATGGGTCGTTTTCAGGCCCATATCAGCAGCGCGTTTCAGACCTTCGGATTCCGGGTCAATGCCAACCATCCAGACGGCTTCAAGAACCGGGCTACGCTGGATCTTGTAGATCAGGTCAGTGCCAATATTGCCTGAACCGATAATGGCACAACGTATTTTAGCCATGGTGTTTCTCCTTCGTTGAGCCGCGCTTAGGAAGCGGAAGCATCCGCCAGCGCGTCGTCGGATTCCTGATGCGCCGATGCGCCCGCAGATAAGTCTCCTGCGACGTAGAATCCGTCCTTCTTAAGATCGACAATCATGATGCGTACAGATTTCGCAGGGACGTTCAGTGTCTCTACAACCGCATCGGTTACGGCCTTGGCCACGGCAGCTTTTTGCTCGCTCGTTCGGCCTTCAACCATATTCATCTGAATAATTGGCATGTTAGATCCTCCCTCAGTCAGAAAAGCGGACTGAAACGCTTCCTAAGTGCTGAAAACGCGCGACGACATTGTCGCCAGGCTTCACAGCTTGTGCGGCGGTAATTGCACCGCTCATCATAAAGCTTCCGGCAGGGACGGTTTCGCCCATGTCGTGAATGACATTGACCATGAAGGCGACGGCTTCGGCCGGGTCACCCAGCACTTCAGCGGCGGCGCCCATGGCAACGATTTCACCGTTCTGTTCGATCACAACGCCGATGGTCGGCAGATCCAGATCTTCGACATACATTGGACGACCACCCGCAACGAAACGTGCAGAGGACGAATTGTCCGCAATGACGCTTTCAAAGTCGAATTTGAAACCGGTGAAACGAGAGTCGATGATCTCAATGGCTGGCATCACATAGTCGGTCGCGGCCAGAACATCTTCGCGCGTGCAGTTCGGGCCTTTCAGCTCGGACTTCAGCATGAATGCAATTTCGCATTCTGCGCGTGGGTGAACGAGATCGGACACCGTAATGACGGAGTTTTCCGGACGCGCCATACGGTCGGTCAAGAAGCCAACACCCGGCTTATCAACGCCCATCTGGATCATTTTAGGCTTAGAGGTGAGACCAGCTTTCCAGCCAATCACACGGTGGCCCGCTTTTTCGAAATTGCGGCGCAGTTCGGTCTGAACAGCGTACGCATCTTCCAGCGTCATATCCGGATATTCTTCAGTGAGCTTACGGATTGAATGCGCGTAAACCTGCGCTGTTTCAATGCGTGAGGCGAGGCGAACAATTTCTTCGCGTGACAGGGTCAGGCTCATACCGCTGCCCTCCCTTCAAATGAGACTTCACAAGTGCCGAGGCCACCAATCGTACATTTGAGGTGATCGCCATCGACAACCGGGATAAGCGGCCCCTGAGAGCCAGACAGAATGATCTCGCCCGCGCGGAACGGCATGCCGAGTTCGCCAAGCGTATTGGCAAGCCACGCAACAGCGTTCGCAGGAGAGCCCTGAACGGCAGCGCCGGTAGACGTTGCGTGCAGTTCGCCATTCATTTCGACGACCATGCCAGCCAGCGTCAGGTCGATCTTGCGCGGATCGCCCTTAACATCGCCAAGTGCGAACACGCCACAAGAGGCGTTATCAGCGACCGTGTCTTTAATGCCGATCTTCCAGTCTGTGATACGGGAGTCGACAATTTCAAAACATGGCGTCACGTAATCCGTCGCGCGGATCACATCGACAGCTGTAATGCCTGGGCCTGTCAGGTCTTCTTTCAGAACGAAGGCCAGCTCGGCTTCAGCTTTTGGCTGGATCAGTTTGTTCAGATCAACCGCAGCACCATTCGCATAGACCATTTCATTGGTCAGCTGACCGAAGTCTGGCTGGTAAACACCCAGAGCCTGCTGAACAGGCTTTGAGGTTACGCCGATCTTCTTACCGATAATGGTTTCACCAGCGGCCACGCGGCGGTCGATGAAATGCTTGGCAATGCGATAGGAATCTTCAATCTCGATATCGTCTGTCAGCTCGACAAGCGGTTTGATGGTTTTGCGCGCGACGTAAGCGTCGTAAATCGCATCACCAAACTTTTTGATCATGGCGTCATCCATGGAAGGCGCCCCTATAGCTTGATGCAAACGTTGCGAAGCTCTGTGTAGAACTCCAGCGAGTGGACACCGCCCTCACGGCCGATACCGGACTGTTTGGAACCGCCGAACGGTGTACGCAGGTCGCGCAGGAACCATTCATTGACCCAGGTGATACCGACATCAATCGCATCAGCCATGCGGTGAGCCGTGCCGAGATTGGTCGTCCAGATCGTGGTAGACAGGCCGTAATCGGTCGCGTTCGCCAGCTCGATGACTTCTTCTTCGGTATCGAACGGACGGATGTGACAGCAAGGACCGAAAATCTCTTCCTGAATTACAGACGCGCTCTCTGGCAGGTCCGTCCAGATGGTAGGCTGAACCCATGAGCCGTTATCCAGCTCTGAACCAAACTCAGGAACGCCGCCGCCAGTGACGACCGTAGCGCCCTCATCAACCGCCTTCTTATAGTAAGACAGAACCTTGGACTGGTGTTCTTTAGAGATGAGAGGACCGAAGTTAGAACCCGCCTCAGTTGGCGCGCCGAACTTAGCCGCTTCAGCTTTGTTCTTCAGAGCCTCAACGAATTTCTCAAAGATTGGACGCTGAACGTAGAGACGCTCCGTACCCAGACAAACCTGTCCGGTATTGAGGAAGGCCGAACGATAAATGCCCTGAATAGCTTTATCGAAATCACAATCTGCGAAGATGATGCCAGCGTTCTTACCGCCCATTTCGAAGGAAACGTCACGGCAGCCATCAGCAGTCGCTTTCATAATCGCTTCACCCGTGCGGGTTTCACCGGTGAAGGTGATCGCGTCGACATCTTTATTCGTGGTCAGGAACTCACCTGCCGCATCCGGACCATGGCCGTGAACAACGTTATAAACGCCAGCCGGGATACCGACTTTATTCATGACTTCGCCGAGTAGCGCAGCCGTTGCTGGCGTCTCCTCAGATGGCTTCACCACAACAGCGTTGCCACATGCCAGCGCCGGGCCGACTTTCCATGTCATGAGAAGGAATGGCGCATTCCATGGCGAGATCACGCCGATAACGCCTTTAGGCTTACGGATGGAGTAATTGATCGCGCCTTTTCCGTCAGGCGTATCCATCACAAAGCTTTCGGTCGGAACGTTTTTCACAACGTCCGCGAAAATCTTGAAGTTCGCCGCACCGCGCGGAATGAAGGCGTGCTCCATAACGCTGCGAGGCTGTCCAGTGTCGGCCATTTCAGCTTCGACAAATTCCTGGAAGCGATTTGTAATTTCGTCCGCAACTGCGTGAAGCATTTCAAGACGCTTAGCGACAGGCATCTTGCCCCATTCGCCCGCAACCGCTGCCTTAGCAGCCGCTACAGCATCATCGACGTCCTGTTTTGTAGAACGTGCAACAGTCGCAATAACTTCACCGGTAACCGGGCTGACTTTATCAAAAGTCACGCCATCGGCAGCGTCTTTGAAGCTACCATTAATAAAATTCTGGATTGTCCGCATTCGGCTCCATCCCTTTATCCGCGGCCCATTTAGACGGGCTCAGCGCTTTTCTGTTTATGCACTAACAAGTATGGGTCGGACATCATGCCGTCTAATACTTTGAAAATCGCCCCTTCATACCGATTGAGTATGAAGGGGCGATCAAATGGGATCAGATTGATTTAAACAGCGGACTACGCACCTGCTGCGCATCGGCTGCCGAAATGAACTTCTCTGTATATATGTCGCGTTCGAACAATCGGCCCTGCATCAAAGTCGAGATACACGCCTCAATCATGGCGGGAGGCCCGCACAAATAGGCCTTGTGATCCCTGAAATCATTGTCGAAATGATCTTTGGCCGCTTCATGCACAAATCCGCGCGCCCCTTCCCAGTCCGAACCTTCAGCCTCATCAGACAATGCCGGAACATAGGTGAAATTCGGAAGACGCTCTGCCAGCTCCAGAAACTCATCATGATAATAGAGTTCGTCCCGGGTCCGCTGACCGTAGACTAAAGTTATAGGCTTATCGAAGCCCTCTTCTATGAGATCCAGGATCATAGACCGTGGACTGGAGAGCCCAGACCCACCCGCAAAGAAGATCACAGGCATATCGGCCGACTTCTTCACGAAGAAACGGCCATAAGGACCGGTGAATTTGATCTCGTCGCCAACGGTCAGATTTTCATGAACGTATGTCGTCGCAGCCCCACCCGGAACAACCCGGATATTCAGCTCGATTTCATTTCCGCTGGTCGGAACGCTGGCAACGGAAAACGCTCGGGAGCCAATATCATCCGGCAGGTGCAAATTCACATACTGACCCGCCTGAAAGTCGAACGCTTCACCGTCCTCCAGTTTAAGCCAGACGCCCTTAATCGTCGGGGTCAGGCTTTCGATTTTCGAAACCGTTGCTTCAAAATCACGGATCGGGATCGTCCGGGCATCCGGATCTTCCTCAATCTCCGCGCTGATTGTGATGTCGTCCTCTACTGTCGCACAGCAGGCCAGACATTTACCTTCATCGCGTTCGAACTCCATGAGCGCGAAGCTTGAAGATTCATTATGTTCTACTTCGCCGTCTTCGACGGTCACCTTACACGTAGCGCAAACGCCGTGGCAGCAAGCGTGCGGGAGATAAATTCCCGCCCGAAGCGCTGCATCGAGAATGGTTTGATCTTCCTCGATTTCAACTGTGACGCCGAGCGGCTCGATGGTCAGCTCGTAACTCAACTCAAGCTCCTTTAAGCGGCACAGACAGTGTTAAGATTGGGCGTACGGAACAGGATCTGCATCTTGTGTTTCAGACCGTTCTCAGCGAGAGATTTATCGAGATCGAGCTCGATTTTCTCGCCTTTATTATAGAATTCGAGCTCATCCCAATTCAGTTTGTCCGCATCCGGATCAATGCTGAAAATGCCTTTTACCTGAGTGTCCAGAATCGCACGAAGCGGCGTTTCCGGTGGAGCGACAAGAGCACTTGGCGCGGCAAAAAGAAGGTGACCTTCCCAGCAGATATAAACGATCTGAACCGGGCCGAATGATTCCTGAGTATCCCGGTGAAACACCGGATATGGCTTCATGGATTTAATAGCCATTTTATTTCCTCCAGAAGATACCCCCACCGGCCAGAAGACCGGCGGAGTAACCTTTTTTTGTGTTGTTATGATGAGGCGGTGGTCTGAGCTTTCCAGGCCTTGAAGTTCTGTTCGTCTTCAGACCCGTGATAGCTCATATTGTCCTTGCCAGGGATGAGATTGACCCATTCCATCCAGCCCGGAACGTCCTCGCCAAAGTCGCGAATGAGGCCCTGAATCGGCATCCACGCACCAGCATATTTCTCCGGCTCGTGCTCAAAGATGTCCTGACAGCCCTCAGAGCAGAAATGATAGGTTTCACCATCAAATTCGATTTCGCGCTGAACCAGTTTCTCCGGCTCGCCCGGCTCGGTGGACCATGTTGGCAGCTGACAGGTCTGACAAAGCTTTGGCAGGCCCATATTGAGGTGCGGTTCACCCGTTTCAGCCTCACGCTGCTTGATATACTCCCAACGCGGACGATAGTATTTGTCGAACGTGTCCGGATACTTCTCAGACAGCCAGTCCATGTCTTCATCAGATGGCGGCCAGACGTGGAAAGCCGTACCAAAGCGCCACTGATACATGCCGAGCATGATCTGGTGTGGAACGTGCTTGGCAGATTCCGCTGCTGTTTCCCAACCTTTCGGCTTACGAATGCCGTAGCGTGCAAGGTCACGGAAAAGGGCTTCGCCGTTTTCTTCGCCGTAGATTTTCCAGGCTTCCTGCCAGGACATGACCCGCTTCGGCAGCATGTAATCCATCATCGTGCCGACAAGGCCCAGAAGACGCATGCCACGCCAGAACCATTTATCCAGCCATGCCTGAACGATCGGAATATTGTCCGGATCCTGCTCCAGCATGAATTTGATGCACTCAAGACCAAGCGTCATATGGCGGGCTTCATCGGACTGCGCAGAGAAACCGAACGTTACGGTCGCAAGGTCGCCATTGTAAGCAGCACCAGACATGAACGGCACGAAGAGCAGATTTGTCAGAACGTATTCAAACGAGAAGCCGATCGCGATGATGAACTCAAACGGGCCCGCAGACATAGCGTCATCGAAGAATGAACGCGGCACGGTGCCATACCACATGCGATCCCGCTGTGTGGTGAAGCCGTGGAAGCCGTTATAGAATTTATTATAGTTGGACAGGCCGTGGATCTGAGTCTGAGCGTGACGAATTTCGTCAATCGCCTGCATTTCAGCGGCAACGGCCATGCCAACGCCTTCATACTCACGCGCTGCGCGCGCAAAGCCACGGTGCGCCGCGTATTCAGCAGGGGAAATTGCCTGCAGGAACAGCTTCAGCGCTGAAAGGTAACGGGCATCCGTGATGTTAAGGTGGCCGTTATTCTGCGCGTGCGCATCAATGATCGCATAGTATTTGCGTTCTTTTTCCGCCTGGTATTTCCAATAGGAATCCACGGTCATACGGAATGGGTCGTCCCATTTATCCCAGTCGTGAATTTTGATGCCTTCAAAGTCACCATAAGGATGGATTTCTTTGTTTGTGCGGTAGGACGGATCCCACGCAAGGTCTCGCGTGAGGAGGTGATATTTTTCCGTAAGGCCGAGTTTCTCAGCAGGAACTTTCATATCCATTAGGGGGCTCCCTTAGGCTTCGCGAACAAGTGAGAAGACGTCTTCGTCTTCCTTCACATTGCCCGCCAGAGTGATGAGGTGGAGGTGAAGCTCTTGCAGGTCGAAATCCCGACCCATGAGCTCTTCAATGGTTTCACGACGAATATCGAGACGACCTTCGCAGTCGATCTTCACCATGCTTGGCTGATGATCGACGATGGCTTCAGGGTTATCCTGCTCAATCGCTTCGATAATCTGACGCGCGTCTTCATTGGCCTGAAAGGCGATAAATACCTTTGACATCAGGCCGCTCCGTTCACATTCAGGCCGGCTTTCTTCATGCGCGCACGAAGCTCACCCAGCTTTTCCTGAACCACGTCGTCAGCACGTTCCGCCATGACAATTTCAGCCACCGGGATCAGCGCCGAGCTGGCACGATCGCTCCACTCATCGAACCATTCAGAGAGCTGTTGTTTGTTCTCATCAGATTCCTTGGCCATGATCTTGATGACGCTATCGACCCATTTACGGCTTTCGACGTGCCAGTCGGTTGCGAATTGAGTCAGCATAGAAACAGCTGTTGCCCCCTGACTGGAGAGCACGCCATCAACGAGCGCCTCATAGACCAGTGGATAGAGAATGCCATCCAGGCAGACATTCTGAACCATAAAGAGCTGAACCGGGTCGCGAACGACCATGGAATCTTCCGCATACCGACGAAGCGGCTGCCAGCGGACATCGGTCATCCATTTTTCTTTTGCGTTAGCGAGGCTTTGCTTGCCGCCAAGAAGTAGGCCGAGACGTGAAAGATACTGAGCCTGCCCCAGATTATCCACCGCATGGTACATGCATGGCTGAGTGAACGCCGTGCCATAACCATATCCGCAGATGAAAGTGTTATTGAGGTTCGCAGACCAGTTCTCGTGACGCAGCGGCAGAAGCAGATCAAGCGCAGTCGCACGCAACTCATCGCTCATCAGGGCGACAAGGCCGCGGCTCTCTACGAATTTGAAGTTGGACTCCATCGCTTCCTGCTGGCGTGCACGTGAAAGCGTATAAGTGGAGTAATAGAACTGACGCGGGTCTTTGAGCGCATACCAGTCTTCCATGCGGATTTTGGAGAGCTCTTTATCATACAGATTCTGCTCCGGATCCCATGTCGGGCGGTAGTGCATATTCTCTTCGACCTGCAGGTCGTAAGTCGCTTCCTGATAGCGGGACGGCACTTTGTCGCCGAACCGGGCTTTCAGGTGATCGAACGTTTTCCTCTGTGGTTCGATCGCGACTGTTTTCATGTCGATTTGCATGTCAGTCCTCTCCGATTTTTTTTCTGTAGATTTTGATTTCAGTCGTCCGGTCGCATCGGACAGACGCCATTCAAAACCGATATCCTCGACCTTCTCATGATGGTGTGCGCGCGGCTCCAGAACCGTCACATTGTTGTTCTCGCAGAACTCCTTGAAGGCCTGCTCGGACAAGATCATTTCAATGTGAATGTCAGGCTCGCCAATGGCGAAATCGAATTCGATAAAGCCAGAGCGTTCGCCGGTCAAACGGACGAAGCGCGGGCGCGTATCGAAACTCTTGTCTGCAATATTCTCGCCCAGCTCAGTCAGGGTCATTTCTGATCCCCCTCAGCCAGGTCGAGGCGCAGATACACTGATAGAAACAGGTCAGTCATAGCTTCCTCCCAATGGAATATGTGTTCATCAATCACCCCCTCTGACGGGGAGCGCTGTTTACGTATTCGCAAGGAGCGTGCCAGTTTTTGTTAACCAGCTTTTATACTGTTTTTATTCGTTTTTATAATATATTTCGCATATGCAACAAAGTGACAAAACTGTCGGCCACCAAACACGTTTAACAATTTTGTTGATCCTCGCGACTTGGCTTTGCCAGCCGATGATCGCACCAAAAAAAAAGCCCCGCATTTGGGATGCGGGGCGGTCTTTATCGTCGTTCGGGAGGATTAAGTAACGACGGTAAGGAAAGTTTCGTGCATTTTGCGCTGCGGGTAATCCAGCCCCTGTCCGAAATGGTCGAAAGTCCATGTCAGCGGCTCATAATCCGGGTATGGCTGATAGCCGCCCATGAAGGTTTCGAACCGGTTGCCAGATGGGTCCCATGCGTAAATCGTACAGCCGCGCGTAATGCCGTGGCGGGTCGGCCCGATATCCACGCTGACCTCATTCATAGACATGATATCGCCCGCGCGAAGAACCTGCTCCCAGCTTTCCAGAAGGAAGGAGCAATGGTGCAATTTGCCCGGCTCCGGATATTCAGCGAACGCAATGTCGTGAACCTTATGCGAGCAGGAAAGCCAGATGGCGGCATTGGCGCTCTCATCTTCGGTCAGCACGCGCTCCACCAGATAGAAGCCCAACACCTCGGTGAAGATTTTCTGCACTTCGGCAATGTTTGGTCCGTACAGCAGACAATGGTCCAGACGAACGGGACGAATGCCTTTTTCTGACTCCGGAATCCATGGCCCCGGATTCATCAATGGCAGGCCGTTTCCGATTGCCGTCTTTTCCCAGTAAAGCTCAATATCATGGCCAGATGGCAGGGTGAAACGTACGCGCTCTCCCGTTTCAAGCAGCTCGCCCGCGGAATACGCTCCGTAGACAGACCATAATCATTCAGGTCTTTGTCCAGCTGATCCAGCGTCGCAGCATCCAGAACTTTGAATGCGAAAAAGTCGATGCCCGGCGTTTCAGCTTCGCGGATGATGTAGCTGTTATGGTCGCGCTCATCCCAGCATTTGAAATAGACGCGCCCCTGATCGTCACGGCCGGTTTCAACCATGCCCATAACGTCAGTGTAAAACTTGATGCTCTCTTCCAGGTTCAGAACGCGGACTTGCGCATGACCCGGACGAAGTACTCCAGTCATTCCCATTTTTTTGAGCCTCCCAGATGGATAGTCACAATATTTGTGAGGCGATTATCTATCCGGGAGACAAATAAAAACAACAATAAAAGTGGTGTCTTTACGTCGCACTTATCCTCATACATTCAATGTTGTAGACTCGTTGTCGGAAATTCTGGGGATTTACAATTTTGTAAATTCAGGAATAGGAAGTTTACAATCCTGTCAGTTTTTACCCCAAAAAATAACGGGAAATCTGTTTAAGATTTCCCGTCATCGAATATTCTGACAATATTGTAATTAGACTTAAGTCACAATCGTCAGGAAGGACTCGTGCAGTTTGCGTTGAGGGTAGTCTAGCCCCTGACCGAAATCCTCTGCTGGCCAGACAATTTTCTCCTTGTCCGGATATGCAAAATAGCCGCCCGCAAATGTTTCGAAACGGTTGCCGGAAGGGTCCCAGGCGTAAATCGTCATGCCGCGCGTCACGCCGTGACGGGTTGGACCAATATCAACATTCACCTTGTGCATGGACATGATGTCCGCTGCGCGAAGTACCTGTTCCCAGGTTTCCAGAAGGAAAGATGCGTGATGGAATTTACCCGGCTCCGGATAGTTCACGAACGCAATATCATGCGGCTTGTGCGACGTGGACATGAAGTGCGCAGCATTGCCACCTTCCGGGTCCAGAATATTTTCGGTAACACGAAAGCCGAGCAGCTCAGTGAAAATCTTCGCCGTCTCATCAATGTTGGGGCCATAGAGCAGGCAGTGGTCGAGATGAACTGGACCCATGCCTTTTTCGCGCTCTGGTGCCCAAGGCGCAGGGGAGACATTGCCAAGGCCATTCCCGACTTTGTTCTTTTCGGCGTAGAATTCGATTTCGTGACCTGATGGCGTGGTGAAACGAACGCGCTCACCCGTTTCAAGCAGCTCGCCAGCCGGAATACGGGTCGTTTCGAGACCGTAATCGTTCAGTTTCTTCTCAATATCGTTCAGCGTCGGAACATCAAGAACACGGAACCCCATATAATCCATACCTGGCGCTTCAGCTTCTCGGATGATGAAGCTCGAATGGTCATGCTCGTCCCAGCATTTGAAGTAAACGCGCCCGTGCTGGTCGCGGCCAGTTTCGATCAGACCCAAAACGTCGCCATAAAATTTTATAGACTCGTCCAGATCAAGAACGCGCAACTGCACGTGTCCCGGACGCAGTACTCCAGTCATAGCCATTGAATATCCTCCCATATGGCCAAGCAGCTGCAAGGCTGCAATTCTACCCCCGGTCAGCGTCGGGGCTCTACGTTAAGATTAGCAATTAGCATGCCAAGAAAACCAAAAATAACCCACTGTTTTAATACGTTTTTTTAGGTTGCCAAGCATACATAAAATCGACAATTTTGTGCACTCCCGAGGGAGGTGACAAAATTGTCAAATCGGGGGTTTTCAGCTTCCCTCCTGCGTGATTTCAGCCTTCTCCCGCTCCATATTTTTCAGCTTATAATCGAGCTGCCGGCGCGTCAGCCCGAGCAGTCTGGCGGCTTCAGAAATATTGCCGGAAGACATGGCAACTGCGGTCTCTACCATCTGGTTTTCCAGCGTCTCCAGAACGAAGCCATCTTCAATCATGGACTTCCAATCGGGTGTCGTGCTCGCAAGCGGGTTTTGCTTTTTCAGCATGCCATCTGACTGAAGACGCGCGCCTTCGGAACCAACTGGCAGTCCACTCGGAAACAGATGATCAGCTTCGATCGCATTGCCACTTTCTGCCAGCAGAATGCCCCGCTCGATCGTATTCTCAAGTTCGCGAACATTGCCCGGCCAGTCATGCGCTTTAAGGGCGCGAATAGCGCGGTCGGTGAGGCCGGTAACTTCCTTGCCGTAAGGACCGGAGAATTTCCCGATCATGGCTTCCGCGAGGATAGTGATGTCATTGCCGCGTTCGCGAAGCGGCGGAATTTCTACCGGATAAGTAGACAGACGATAATAGAGATCCTGGCGGAACTCGCCTTTCTGCATCGCCGTTTTCAGATTGGAGTTTGTCGCTGAAACGATGCGCACATCGACCTTGCGAACCTGATCATCACCAAGGCGCTCCACTTCACCGGTCTGAATGGCGCGAAGGAGTTTCACCTGAGCCGCGGGCGGCAAGTCGCCGACCTCATCCAGAAACAAGGTTCCGCCATCGGCGCGTTCAAATCGTCCGGGTCTGGACTGATCTGCCCCGGTATAAGCCCCTTTCCGAACACCAAAGAGTTCAGACTCAATCAGCTCTACAGGAATTGCACCGCAATTCACTGCGATGAAGGGCTTGTCTTTTCGAGGGGAATGCTCGTGCAGCCAGCGGGCGAAAACCTCTTTTCCGACCCCGGTTTCACCGAGCAGCATAACCGTAATAGGGCTCGGCGCTGCTTTCGCCAGAAGATCAAAGGCCCGCATAAAGCCCTGAGATTCACCGACCAGATTTCCGGTCGATATCGGCGCGCGTTTTACACCGCCATTGAATACAGTTTTACGTAGCCCACAGAGTTCTTGTTCCAGCTCAAATCTGTCTGAATCGGTATCCGCCAGGCCAGTGAGAGACGCAACAACCGGATCATCGCCCCATTCATCGGCCGGAAGCCCCTCCATCACGCAATACTCGTGACCATTACATGCGCACTGCGTTTCCTTGAAAATCACATAGCTCTGAAGAAAACGGCTCACATAACCAGAGGCGTATCCGGTTATCGTCCAGCAAGCGCGCTTATAATCCTCACCGAACAATTGCGTATGGGATTCAGCCTCCCAAGAATTGCGAAAATGAACCCGGCCGCGGAAAACACCCTTCTCCCAGTCAATGTCATTCTGAACGATTTCAGACTGAACCATGCCCTCCAGACCGTGAATGGACGGCCCGATCTGGAAAACGTCATAGTTTTCTGCGTCATCGATCATTTTGAGCGCCATTTCAGCGTCGAGCTTCCCGCCCTCAAACGCTGCGCGCCACAACATGGCTTGCGCTTTTTGTTCACCGACCTGATCGAAAAGTTCTTTGCGCAGTGCACCCACAGCTCGAGTGTGCATGAGCACCATACGGTGCTCATCAAGCCAGATACGCCCGGTATCTGAATTGAATCTCAGTCTAGATCGCAGATCAAACTGGTCGAGTGCACTCTGTTCTTTCATCATATGCCTATTTTATTATTTCTCGGCATCTCCCACCTTATTTAGAGCCCAGAATTCTTTTCGCGTCGATAGACCTTTATTTCCATTTTAGTCGTATCAATTCAGAGTTTTATTCGACCTCTACTTTAGCGGGTTTTAGCAGGAAGTATGACAGAGCCGGCAACAGGATCAGCGCGCCCAGCATGTTCCAGATGAACATGAAGGCCAGCAGAATTCCCATATCAGCCTGGAATTTGATCGGTGAGAATGCCCAGGTCGCAACTGCAATACCGAGTGAAATACCCGTCAGGATCACAACCTTTCCGGTAAAGGTCAGCGCTTCGTAATAGCTCGCGGAAAGCGAACGACCCTGACGCAAATTGGAAAGCATGACCGTCATCACATAGAGCGAATAGTCGACGCCAATTCCCACGCCCAATGCCACAACTGGAAGGGTCGCAACTTTCACACCGATATTCAGGCTCACCATCAGTGCTTCACAAAGGACAGACGTCATGATCAGCGGCACGATTGCGCAGATCACAGCACGCCATGAACGGAAGGTGATGAACGCCAGAATGATAACTGCAGCATAAACCAAAAGCAGCATGATCTTATTGGCATGCTCAACCACGATATTGGTCGCAGCCTCGATGCCCGCATTACCCGCCGCATTGAGGAAGCAAATATCCTCAGTGTTATATTCGTCAGCGAACTCTTCGACCGTCGCAACAACAGACTCCAGCGTGTCGGCCTTATGGTCTGTCAGGTAAGCGTAAATCGTCAGCAGGTCACAATTCTGGTTGAACAGCTCACGCGGGGCCCGCGTAATGATGGCATTCAGCATGAATTGTGAGCGCGGAATTTCGTACCAATCCAGGCTGCCTTCATTCAGACCCGCATGGTTGAGACGCGCCAGACCGGCAATTGAGTTTGTTGATTCAACGCCCGGCAATTGCTGAAGACGGTTCTCCAGCGCATCGACGGCCATGATGGTGTTATAGTGCGCACACGCATATTGAGGCGTGGTGACCATGACGACATAAACGTCAGAGCTCGCCGCATAATTCTCAACCATATAAGCGTTATCGACATTGTAACGCGAGTTTGGTCGCAGCTCTGGCGCGCCCGGATTGGTGTCACCGATCTTCAGATTCTGCGCATACATGAACCCGCCAACCAGCATCACCGCAGACACAGCTATCGCGTAAGTCGCCCATTTCTTCTGAGTGAATTTATCCAGAAAGTCCCAAAGCGGGTGCTTTTCATGCTCCGTATCGAAGGCATCTTCGATCTCTTCACCCAGCGCATCATGAGCAACTTTAGCATTCACGCCGGAATACGACAGAAGCACCGGTAACAGCAGAAGGTTGGTGATGATCAGCATTGCCACGCCGATACTTGCGGTGATGGCAAGGTCCTGAATGACCGGAATGTCGATCACCATCAGCACTGCAAAGCCCACCGCATCCGCCAATAGCGCCGTCAGACCGGCAAGGAAAAGGCGGCGGAACGTATAACGCGCGGCCACCAGTTTGTGCGCCCCCCGCCCAATATCCTGCATAATGCCATTCATTTTCTGCGCGCCATGACTCATGCCAATCGCAAAAACGAGGAATGGAACGAGAATGGAATACGGGTCGAGTTCGTAGCCGAAGGTCGGCAGGAAGCCCATCAACCAGATGACGGCAACGAGCGAACAGGCAATCACGAGCAGCGTGCTACGCACACAACGCGTATACCAGTACAGAACACCCGCAGAGATGAGGATTGCGATCGCAAAGAACATCAGCATCTGCTTCAGACCCGCAATCATATCACCTACGATTTTGGAAAAACCGGTGATGTGAATGCTGATATTCTCGGTTTCATACTGCGCACGCAGGTCTTCAAGCGTGCGAGACAGTTCCGCATAATTGATACGCTCGCCCGTTTCGGCATTCACGCTTTGCAGCGGCACAACGATGATGGACGAACGATAGTTTGCAGCGACCAGCTGGCCGATTTCGCCGGAGCGTTCAACATTCACCTGAACCTGCTCAATCGATTCCGGCGAACCATCATAATTGTCCGGAATAACCGGGCCGCCATCCAGACCATCCTCGGTCACAGCGGTCCAGCGAACAGCCGGCGCCCAGAGCGATTCCAGATAAGGGCGATCCACGCCCGGCAGAAGAAAAACCGCATCCGTCAGCTCACGGACGGTCTGCAGATATTCCTTTTCAAAAATCGTCCCCTCATCAACGGCAACTGCGATGCGAAGCGTGTTACCGCCACCTGCCAAATCACTCTGATTATCGAGGAAGTTCACGATATATGGGTGGCTGGTCGGGATCATTTTCTCGAACGCCGCATTCATCGTGACATTGCGCGCCTGGAAAGCAAAAACGGCTGTGATCAGCGCACAAATGATCAGGAAGACGATCCTGTTATTGAACAGAACCTTCTCCATCCAACCACCGGAGTTGGTGTCAAAATCTTCAACATTCCGAATTACCGGATGGTCTACCCCTGAAGTCCCAACAGCCATCACTCAACTCCCGACGTCTGGAATGTATTTTCAATTCGGATTGGCCCGCGCGGGCCGACAGCGATCAGGGCGTTGTCAGAGGTAACGACCAGATCATTCACCACACCGCCCGCATCGCTTGCAGCACGCGTAACGGAGGCATCATCGTCATCAGCAGTGCTGAGCCGGCCGCCCTGATCAGCGATCACGATACGGCCATTGCCAAGCAGGCCGCCCGCCGCAACCGTCACATCATTGCCCGTGGAGATTTGCGACCATTCCACATCCGGAACGATTGGTTCAGCCGTTTCGGCGACTTCAGGGTCAACGTCTTCAGCCGCATCGACATCCATGCCGTCTTCGGCGTCCATTTCAGCCTCTGGCTCGATGAAAGTCATGCGCCAGACATTGCCGCGAAGACCGTGTAGCACCGCGCTTTCTTCAGTCTGTGCGACGAGGCCAAAGAATGTGCCTTCATAGTCAGACAGAATTTCGTAGAATGTCTCTCCGTCATCATCGGACCCGAAAACAGCGCCCTGCTCGCCTACGAGGACAAGGCGATCGCCGACGCGATCCATGTCATAGAGGTGCGCGCCAAAGACGTTCGGTATGCGATGAACAGCGCTTTCCCAGCTTTCGCCGCCATCGCGTGTTTCGAGCGCAATGCCGTACGCACCAATTGCCCAGCCATGGTCTGGCGTGTCGAAATAGACTTTCAGAAACGGCTTATCCGGACCGTCATCGACCAGATATTGCGCGCTGCGAAGCTCACGCTCAGCGCCGACTTCACCCGCATCGACCCGCGCTTGCGCTGCGTCATAAATGATCTGCGCAACACCGCGGCCGTCAAACATCAACTGCCAGCTTGCGCCCGCATCATCGGAGCGAAGAAGCACACCACTATGGCCAACAGCCCAAGCCGTTTGTGCGTTTGAAAATGCAATATCAGTCAGCGTGACACTTACAGGCACGGAGTCCGCCTGCGTCCAGCTCGCGCCATCGTCAGAGCTGAGCAGAATATATCCGCGCTCACCTACAACGGCGTATTGTCCTTGAAGGCTGGCGACACCTGTCGCCATGAACCGGCCCATATCCTTGATTTCACCGGCTGGTGTCTCAAGCGCATCACCCACAATAGGTGGAGTTTCGTCATTCTGCGCAAACGCCATCGGCGCTGCAAGAGACACAAGGGCTGGCACAATGAGCTTAAGGGCTCGGTTATGTTTGTTCGTCTGGCTCATGTGCTGTTCGAAACCTGCGAAAAAATTCTGGAAAAAGGTGCCCGCTGAATTTCTTCAGCGGGCAATAGGATCGGCACCCGCGCGAGGTATTTAGAAAACGCCCCTTTGAGTGCTCAGGGAGAAAACATCCCCTATCGGACTGCCTCCATGGCCACTGCGTCACCGGTGAAGTAACTCTCCGGCTTCGTCTCAACGACCTCGAAGCTTTCCTCATTGAGGATCTGGATAATGCTCATTGTGTTGGCCTGTAGGTTGAAGACGGTTGCCGTCTTCGCCATCAGAGCCGGAACGGCAGGAACGTAGAAGTTCGTCATCTGGGTGGTGCGCCACAGCGTACCTTCAGAATCGTAGCCATCCATGAGCACGAGGAGGAAGCTATCCTCATCGAAATAGTAGGTGCGGTTTGGAACTGCGTGACGCGCGCCATCTGCAACGGTCGCACGGACTTCCCAGACACGGTGACGCTCCCAACGGACATGGTCCGGATTGTGGTGGAATTCGTCCAGCGCTTCGTCGAGCGTTGCACCGTAAAAACCGTTATTGTTGTAAGGCACGAGCATTTCGCGGCGGCCAACCAGCTCCCAGTCGAAGCGGTCGATTGCGCCGAAGAAGCCCTGCACTTCGTCGAAATAGTTTGCACCGGACGCAACGAAGTCTGGCGTGTCATAAGACACAGTTGGGGCACGGCGCACGCGGCGCTGACCAACCAGATACTGCCACGCCATACGTGGGCGTTCTACATCAATAGAGTCACGTGCAACCAGGGATTCACCTGCTTTGAACGGTGGCTCCAGCGTGTTGAAGCGGAACATTGAGTACTCGCCCTCGAAATCGTCCGCTGTCGCACCGTCATAATAGAACGGGTACTGGAATGCGATTTCGTTCTTGGTCGCCAGAGTGTGGCTGCCATCAGAGTTACCCACGATATTGCGGAAGGTGTATTCAACAGATGGCGCCTCAATACGCATCAGATAGTTCCAGATCACCTCAAACCCGTCTTGCGGGATTGGGAATGGAACGCCGCCAATACAGCCTTCCATGGAAAGGCCCTCTTCAGTCAGCTGGCAGTTCACAGCATTCGCTGCGGTCGCCGCATAAACCTCAGGAGACGCATTTGCCGTACGGCGCGTTTCATAAACCTGAAGCTCATAGCTGTCCGGATAGCGCTCGAGCAGAGCTTTTGTACCGTCCGACAGAAGGTCAGCGTATTCCGCCATATTGGCAGAGTTCACGGTATAGATTGGCGTGTCGCCCGCGAAGAGATCCGTCGGGATGTCGCCCAGCATATTGCCAGAGACTTCACCTTGAAATCCGCCATCCCATGCAGGGATGCTACCGTCAGCATTTCCGGCAACCTCACCCCCAAGCGGGGTGAGCTCTGCGCCCAGACGAGCCGCTTCTTCAGCGCTCACTTCGGCGCTGACGGACGGCGCGATAGCAAGCGCGAGACCCGCGACTGAAAGCAATAGTTTTTTCATTGGTTTTCCTCTAGGTGCCCTTTGGGCTTAGAATGTTCTTTGTACGGAGAATGAGACGAAGTCCCGGTCGCCGTGGAAGTTGTCGTATGAGAGCGTCGGCACTGGCGTGTCGTACTGAATGACAGAGCCCGCATCGCCGAGATAATGGGTGTAAGACAGACCCACCTGCCATTGGCGACGAACGTCAGCCTGCAGGCCAAGCGACAGGTTGCCGCCATTTTCAGCCGGGAACAGAACGCCGTTCACCGCTGAACGACCAGAAATGCCATAGCTGAGGCCAATCGGGAATTTCAGGTCAATGCCCGGCATGACCGCAAAACGCTCAGGCACGAATGACACCTGAATGGCCGCCGCAGATTGGGTTGCAAGCGGATCAAGCTGGTCTGCATTTTCTTCAATGCTGCCCACATGGTTTGCCGCGAATTCTGCGATCAGCGTTGCACCATCCCAGAGCGAGTTCTCGCCAAGTACGTTGATAATGGACGCGTTGAGATGCCAGGTATTACCACGTGGGAAGGCTGAATTGTCGCCGCCATCAGAGATGGTATCGCCCGGCAGAATGACCGTATTGCCCGTCGCAACCAGCGGCTGGTTCATGCGGTAAGACACTTCAGCAGCGAAGTTCATGTCACCCAGAAGCTGGCTGACAGACGCGCCGATGACATCAATGTCCTCTGCGAAGACCTGAACATAATCGCCGATATAGGTCGCATCAGCACCTACGCCCGGACGGACATAGAATTGCGGAAGCTTGTCGTGGAAACGCGCAAAGTAGAAGCCGTAGTCAGCATCCAGGCCGGAGTATTTGAACTGGAAGCCGAACTGGCCACCATCATCGGCCTCAATGTCTTCGCCGCGTTGAGCGACAACGCCCGGGCCAAGAATGATTGTCTCACCGCCTTCGTCCACGAAGTCAGCAAAGCTGAAGTAAGACCCCGCAGCCGGCAGACGCGCCTTGCGCCATTCAAACTGGTAGTAACCACCAATCGAAATCTCAGAAGACAGAGAATACTGGAAGGCAGCCTGAGCAACCGGGCGCGCAACTTCCTTGAACTGTGAGTTTGGAACAGAAAGCGCGCGGATCAGGTCCAGCGGAAGCTGCGCACCGGCAACACCGTTTGGTCCCATGAAGAGGCTTTCACCATAAAGCTGAGTGAAGCGACCAACTTTAACGTTGAGCAGACGGCCACCCGGCGTGAAGTTGCCGTAGAAGAACGCATCCAGAATTTCGCCGTCGCGGCCGTGCAGGCGCTCGGTTGCTTCTGTAAACTGGCCCGCTGGAACGGAGACCGCATTAACGAGAGCGCCCCCAAGCGCACCCGGATTGTCATTGTCGTCGTTATAAACGGTGTCGTACCAGGCCGTGCCGGATACGCGGAAACCAAAATTGCGCTGGAAGCGGATATCGAGCTCAGACAGAATGTCGAGACGGTTCGAGATGATGCCGGTATCGAAGTTCAGGTCACCATCATTGGTGTTTGCCTGCGGGCCAATTGAATTGTCAGCAACTGCCGGATCCGGATCTTCCACGCGGACACCAAGGCTGTATTTGAGTGTATTGTCCCAGTTGACTTCGATATCACCGGATTCAGATTCCCAGCTGAATGCAGACGCCTGAGGCGCAGCCGCAATCATAGCGCAGCCTGCAAAAGTCGTTGCAAGCAGCGTTTTGCGCATAGACGGAATACGCGCGGTGAGTCGTTCTTTAGTGATCGCCATTTTTTCCTCCCAGCCCATCTGAATTTGACGGACCATGCTTATTGGGAGCGAGGCTATCGACTCACTTGCATACTTACTAATACTGTTTGAGTGCCGTATACATACCTTTTTTATATGGTATAGAATAAGTGGTATTCTGGGAGTAAGTCATTGAATTTTAGGCAACTTCGCTATTTCGCCGCCGTCGCCGAGGAAGAAAACATCGGTCGGGCAGCGCTCAGATTGCATATTTCGCAACCTCCGCTGACCCGTCAGATACAGCAGCTGGAAGACGAATTGGGCGTTAAACTCTTACACCGTACATCCAAAGGCGTAGAGCTGACTCAGGCGGGCGACACGCTCTATCATGAGGCCAGAAACATTCTTGCGCTGACAGCAGTCGCGACTGAGCGCACCGTGAAAGCTGAACAAGGTCACCTTGGTCGCCTGGATATTGCGATCTTTGGGTCGGCTATTCTGGGCCTTATCCCAAAGACAGTTCTGGAATTTCGAAACGCTTATCCGGATGTGAATGTTGTGCTTCACACCATGAGCAAGCCCGACCAGATTAAAGCACTGCGCCGACGCCAGATTGATATCGGCTTCAACCGTTTGCTGGCGCCCCATGAAGACATCACCACAGAGGTTATCCTCTATGAGGAACTGGTGATTGCGGTGAACGAAAACCATCCATTGGCAAAGAAGAAGGATCTGAAGTTCACAGACCTTGCCGGCGAACCCCTCATCCTGTTTCCATCGAATGCCCGCCCCGGCTTTATCGACTATGCCATCCGAATTTGTAACGATGCAGGCTTCTCACCCAATATCACTCAGGAGGTTGGTGACGCTGTCACAGGTGTGGCGCTTGTTGCCTCTGGTTTCGGCATCAGCATCGTGCCGCGCTCTACAACGGCGCTGTCCCTACCGGGTGTTATCTATCGGGACTTCGAGCAGAATAAAGATGTCGCCGGGCTCGATCTCAGCTGCATTTACCGCACGGATAATCACTCGCAAATTCTACATAATTTTCTTCAGGTTGTACGGCGCTATGCCGCCGAACTTGAGAAGAAGAGTTAGTTCCGAACGAGGTCCGGGCGCAGGATATCGCCTGAAGAGACATAGAGCCGCTGTGTTTCATATCCCGGCACATTCAGATCGTAGCATCCCGGTTTCACAAACTGGAAGAAGACATACCCGTCATAGGCTGAGCGCTCTCTTAAATGCTCATCTATTCGGCCATCAGGGCAGCTGCGCATTTCAGCAATGCGGCCCTCAATCGGCTCGCCGGTTTCTGTCACCAACGCCAGTTCGACCTCACCGCTTAAGACAACGGGCAAGTTGATATTCACCGCACCAGATGGCCGGGCGGTAAACCGCGCCCCCTCGCTCGCAGGGATAAGATAAGGGTCATTCAGCTGATTGCGGTCCACCGCGACGCCGATCATCTGATCGGTTGAGAGGTCATCAATCACCACGCGTTCATCATTTGTAACCAGTCGTCCACGCGGTTCGACAATCACACCCGCATCTTCAATAACCCGGTCGGTCTCCGGCGAATAAACGCCATCAAGGTCGAGATCTTCATACACGCGGATATTTGCAACGCCCCGGTCTGAGCGCGCATTACGCCCGAAACGCATGCCAGTCCCACCCGGATGACGATCAAAGTCAAAGCCAAGCGTAAACATGGCGCTCGTCTGACTGTTGTCCTCGTCATGACGCAGATCAAACCCCAGTCGAACCCCATCAAAGTCGCGCGACAGGCCAAAGCCATAGCTCGCGCCATCTGAACTGAAGTCGCGCACATAGCGAAGACGCCCATACCAGTCGCGATAGCGACGTGAGACCTCAATCTGTGCGCGGCTCATCTCCCAGTCCGGCACAAGATCAGCATCCAGCGAGCCTCGCAGACGGAAATCATTCACCGTGCCGGAAACAGAAAACGTGCTGGTGCCGGTTTCAGTTGCGCCACTGGCATCGCTGTCGCCCCAGCGCCAGTTGACGGTTTCGCTCAAAGACAATCCGGCAATCTGACCGGACAGGCGTGCCTGCGCGGTGTGGTCTGCCCCACCATCAGCCCGCTCATTACGCGCAAGACTGGCTGACCACCCTGCCTGCCGCGACAGGCCCGGCGGATTAAACCGACCATCAAGACGGACATTTGCGCGGCGAACCACGCTGGATGAAATATCCTCATCGTATTCAAGACCGAAATAGTCGCTTCTGTTTTCCAGAAATGCTGTCAGCGACACACCGCGCAGCTCGGTCGAATAAGAAAGCCGGGCCGCATTTTCTCCGCGATTATCGACGGCGAGATCACCATTCAGAACATGCACGCCTGTGCGTTGAGCGAGAGAGACAAAACCGGTCTGTCGGTCGGCTTGGGTTTCCCCGCCCCGCACCTGAAGGCCTGCTGTCGCTGACAAGGCCTGCGTAAGGCCCATGGCAATCTCGCCATAGCCGACATACCCATTCAGACTGTCCGACAGACCAGATGCATCCGTTACATCATCCCCGTCATCAATCGTGCCATCAAAGTCGAGCTCTGCCGCGCGGCGGGCGTTGGTGAAAACACCCTGCCCCAACAGGGCAAATTCCAGATTGTATTCCACATCACCCTGACGAACGAAGGAATTGGAGACATCAACGGGACGGTCGATTGTGCGGCGCTCCCCCAGCGGCCCGTAAAGCTCTACCCGAAAGCGGTTCACGCCAAAGCTAAGCGGAATGTCATCGAAGATATACCGTCCACTATTCGGGATCGTCAGAAAGCCTAGCAGCTCACCATCGCGATAAAGCTCTGCCTGCCAGCCCGCAAACGCCTCACCTTCAATTCGCGTCGTATCAAAATCGCCGCCCTGCCGCAGACGCGACCGTGAAAGCGCAACACCGAGACCAGCACCACCACCCTGAAGCAGGGGGTGAGTAGTAGTTGAAATATCGCCCAGCTGAATGCGGTTCGCGCCATAAGAGCCAAGCACGCTTGAAAACAGCCGGCCGCTCGCATCCGTTCGCCCGAGCACCATGCGAGCCGTACGGCTGCCATCGGTATCAGCATTGCCGTAAAACTCGCCGGTCATTTTCAGAAAATCACCCGTCAGCGCAATGCTGCCAGTGCCCAGTTGAATATCCGGGTCGGGGCCTGCAATATTATAGCTGAGATCAGCTGAGCCATGCGGCCAGCCTATCCAGGCATAAGGGGCATCAATTTCCTCAAGCTCTGAAAGGTCGAGCTGAGACTGACGCCGCCCGGATGAAACGCGCTGTCCTTCACGTCGCAAGCGCTCTTCAGCGGAAAGCAGATAGTCCGGCTCCAGATGAACGGTCTGGCTTTGCGCATCCCATTCAGAGTTCAGCCCAAACCATGCCGACAAAAGGCTGAGCGGTACATAAAGGTCTTCGCCATCGGTGCGCACACGTTCCGGATCAAACGCAAACACCTGCCCCGCAATCTCCACTTCACCCGCATCTGCATTCAGGGCAAAACCCTGCGTCTCTCGCAGAAACCAGCCATTTGCGCGGCCCGTTGCAGCATCGCTCTCAATCGGAAAGTCGAGATAATACATCAGTTCGCCAAGCGGCAGGAGTAAATCCTCGCCATCGCCAAAGGCAAACACATCCGGGGCAAGCACAGCACGCCGCCGCAGACGAAGCTCCACAATGCGGAAATCCATCTCCTGCGCTTCAGTAAGGTAAGGCGGCGCTGAATACCCATTGGGGCTGACAGCCGTCGCCATTACGGTCGCGCAGAGCAAAACGCTCAATGTCCGAGACACGCCCACTTTCACCCCACCCGATTGCTTTGCGCGTTATCTGCTTGAGATCAGCCGACCTCAGCGCTTGCGATCAGATCTGCAGCGTTATTGTCAGTTTCAAAGACGACGCGCGCAGGTACAGCATCCGGCACGTTCAGCGGAATATTCACGACGCGGCTGGTCAGCGGAGGCAATACGGACACACCACGCAAGAGACCAATTTCTTCGCCTGCCGCATCCAGCACACGCAGCACGCCATAATCAGACCAGCTGCCTGTCTTATTCAGCGTGACGCGCACGCTCGTACCCTCTGAATCCGGATTGGCCTCAAGGCTCGCAGACTGAATTTCCGTGCCATAAGCCCCGTCACCTGTGCGCAGGATGACCGGAATGGTGATGCGATATTCAAGGCCAACGCGCACCTCGACAGATGTGTCGTCACTCGCCTCTGGCTCATTCTCCAGCTCATCAACCGGCGCAACCGTTGGGATGGACGAGAACCGCATATGAGATCGGTACTCACCGGCCGTCATATCTCGCGGCGCACGAGAGATCACACGCACAAGCTGGCGCTCACCAGGCGCGAGCGTCACCTGACGCGGGGCGTAACGAAGAAAACGCGCAGCAGACCATTCGGGCGCGTCAGCATCTTCTTCAACCTGGCCATATCCGCCCTGTTCCAGAGCCTCCAGCTCTACGTCTTCAACACGATAGGTGACCGTTTCGCCACCGGAATTATAGAGCGTGACTTCCCCCATCGCATCACCCGGCGACAGCACAAGACGGGTCGGCGTAAGCGAGAGACCGCCAAATGGGGAGACCGCCTCTGCAGGCACAGCGTCAAAGCGGCTCGGCCCTTCAACCTCAGGCGCACCGGATTGCGCGATAGCCGACAGGCCAAACAGAGCGGCCCCGAAAAGAGATGCAAATTTCAGTGTCATATCAGACCCTATCATCAGTATTCTGTGGCGAGTTCGAGCGCGCCCAGCGCGCCGTCGCCAGTGTTTACGGAAGGACCGAGCGTGAAGCTCGTGCCCGCACGAAGAATGACTTTCCCGCTTTCAGAGGTGCAGGTGAGCCGGTAGCTTTCGCCATTGCCTTCAAGAAGGCCGCCCTCGACAGAGATGTCAGACGTACTGATTTCAACGCCTTCCATGTCTGAGCGGGCATTGATTTTCATTTCCAGCGTATCGCCACGCGCACATTGAATTTCAAAAGCCGCAGCTTCGGCTTCGTCCGGCGCATAGCAGCCATCCGGCGTGGTCTCACCCGGGCCATACGTACCGGTTGAATCCGTGATCGTGACCTGCCCTTTACTGTCGAAGCCATACTCACAAAATCCTGTTTTCGGCACGCCAATCCGGCCGAAACTACCTTCCTGAGCCTCAACAGCTGTCGTCGTGATTTCTGCGGCAGAGACGATCTCTGCGCGCAATGGTGCAGACACGGTCTGCGCAAATGCAGGCGCAGAAATAAGCAACAGGAAAAGGCCGGCCAGACGGATCATCAATAGACAACCTCAATCGGGATATTCGTCTGATAGCGCGCCTCTTCCAGCGTCTGGCTTGGCTCGACACGAATGGTCAGCAAGAGCTGGAACTCATCTCCGGAGACCAGAGATCCGTCCTGACTTGCCGGGCATTCTAACTGGGCCAGCTGTCCGCCCATTTCAGACAGGAATAAATTAAACGTCCCGTTTTCGCGGAGGAGAATTTCGGGCCGCACAGTCACATCATTTGAGACCTGAACACTGTCGGACAACAGGCTGACCGTCATGCCTGCAATACAGGACACAGCAAACTCCGGCGCGCTATAGTCCCCATCATACCCGCAGCCATATTGGTCATACCCGCTGGTCGTGCTGGACCCGCCCTGAGACGAACTGGCTGACAATTTGCCATCCAGCCGCGCTTCATAACTGCACTTTTCCGTCCGGCTTTGACCGAAAGATGGAAAAGCCCCCTCATCCAGAAGTGTCAGTTCTGTTCGGGCCTCCGGCGGCTGCAGATGGACTTCCACCGGCACCTGAAGACTGTCCTGAGCAATGGCTGACACCGAAGACAGTGCCAGAATTCCGCCTGCGAAAGCGGTTTTCAGTAGGTCAAATGCCATTTGGTCCTCCTAGAAATTCACGCTGAAAGGAATGTTCACGTCATAGCGCCCCGTTGGCACATCCACCGCGTTTGAAATGCCCGCAATGATCCCGAGCTCAATCTCACTGGTCGCTGTCAGTTCGGATGTGTTTCCATCGGGACAAGTCAGCTCGAAATACACTTCGTCGTCCGCCCCCGTCCGGGAAATCCAGCTGCCATCAACCAGTAGCTGGCTAGCCGAGAACTCCACGCCATTAATGCTCTGATCAATGCCCACTGACACAGGAACGATCATGCTGGGCGGGCATGTGATTTCAACGACGGGGCGCTGAACATCACCCGTATGTGCGCAGCCCGAACGGGTCGAACCGGGTGACGGAACGCTCTCGCCGCTGGCGACGTCGAAAATGGTGAAAATATCACCGTCATATCCATACCGGCAGATAGAGTTGGGCGATTGAGCAATCTGCCCGATATCGCCATCAGACCCGATACCAAAGGTGACAAGGTCAGTCGCCGAAACGATTTCCACCGAAACCGGAACGTCGACCCGGCTTTGGGCATTAGCTATGCCCGCAGACGCCAGGAACATTGCCGATATCAGTAGCGATGATGTCAATTTCATAAGCCTGCCCCCTTAGTAGGTCGCATCGAGCACAATGGAGCCAACCGTGACATCAGAGCTTGGCGAGGCATCCGTTCCGATACGTACACGTCCGCCAATCGCTACATCCAGAATCCCGGTATTTGGGCAATTGGTTGTCATAGCTCCGCCGGAGCCTGAAGAGATCGCCGTATAAGTACCCGATTGAAATGCGCGAATAGAGGTGCCGGGGGTCTCTTCCAATTGCACATCGGTCGCGGCCCCACTCGTCCACGTCGCGCTGAATTCGACACTACTGGCCGGATTACAGCTCACGGCAAAAGAACCGTAAGATGCGTTCGCTGTGCCTGTACTTCCCCAATTGCACCCGGACGGCGTCGGCACGCTGGTATCTGTAATGTACCCAGTCTCTGAATATTCCATCAGCGCAGTTTGGGGTGTCTCGCCGCTCACAGAGATCTGATAGGCACACACATGATCAACTTCAGTCCCGTTCGGAATATTGACTGAGCCAAAGCTGAGACTGGTTTCGCCAGCAATTGCCAATGGTGCGACTGACTGCTCGAGCGTTGCTACAGCATCCACCGTTGCACTGTTCTGCGCTTGCGCTACGCCCATCAGCCCCATGGAAAGTGCCGCGGTAAAACCGATATATCTTGTCATGGTCATAATGGATTTCCTTTATTCGTATTGGGCTTCGAGCCGGATGGTGCCGACCTGGCCTGAAAAACCGGAAGATGCTGATGGGGTAACCGTGAGCCGCCCGCCAGCGGTCACATCGCTCAGGCCATCAGTGTCACAGGCAATGGTCTGGAGCGCAGAACCTGCACCGAAGCCATCAATGGACATTGGGTTGGAAGGGGAAGAAAACGTCGCGCCTGCGGGCGCCGAATTGGTGTAGATCAGCTCAAACGTCACAAGCGCATCTGCATCGCATGCCACGCTGAATTCGGCAGGCAGCGATTGTCCGGATAGCCCCTGACAGTCCGTCGCGCCGCTGGCAGAAAGCGTGCCAATTGCGGAGACGTCATAGACACAGCTACCCGTTCGCGGAATTGCGAGTGTTCCGAAGCTCAGATCACCTTCACCCAGAATGTCGATCGGCGTGACAAGTTCTGCGCTCGCCGTCACATCCCCTTCAGTTGCGAGGGATGTGAGGTTTGCGCTAAAAAGCGCCACACCGATCGCCATCAGGCCGCGTATGAGTGTACCCCCACCCATGCGATCAATAGCTTACATCTGCAGTGACTGTGCCAACCGTACCGACATACGGCGTCGACTCGCTGGACAGCGTAAGCTCAATAGCAGGCCCATATTGCGTGACATCAAAGGTGGAATCAGTGACGCAACTTGCCGTCCTGACGGCAGGACCGTAAGCGGTCATTGTAGATTCAATAGGATTATAGGCCCGGAAACCGATATTATGCGCTTCAATGGCTGCATTTTCGGTGTAGCTTAGCGTGACCGTTATATCGGCGCCGTCATTGCATCCAATTTTAAAAACCGGATAGTCAGGCGTTTCAGCAAAGCGGCATACTTCAGGTTCGGGGTTCGCGCTCGGCCCCTCCCCCGTTTGCGGCCCATAAACCTCCCAGATTCGTCCGGCCAGATATACGTTGATGTTTTCATCCCCTGCACCCGGACCAACAATGTATCGGCATATGCTTCCTTCGTTTTCGGGAATGGTAACTTCACCAAAATCCCCGGCAAGGAAACCAGTAATGCTAAGCGGAGTATCGTCCTGGCCTAGCTCGACCACAGTGGCGCTTGCATCTACTGTAGCACTTTGCGCGCGCGCCTGAGCCGCCAATAAAACGGCGCTTGCCGCCGTTATGAGACCTGATTTCAGCCTGTGCATCCCTAACTCCCAAATACTGCTGTCATGGGGAGTCACGACCGGTGGCCAAAAACTTGGACATGTTTTTAAGAGTTTTTCTGCAGAAATTCAGACTTTCTGCAGTGAGGCGTTAAGACAACGCCTCATCTGGAGCAGGCAAACTAAAGTGCCGTACGGACCTGTTCGACCTTGGCAATATATCGCGCAGCGGCCGGGCCCGCTGTTTGAAAGAGCGATTCTGCCTGATCCAGCAGTGTGTTTGCCGTTTCAGTTTCGCCCATCTCACCGGCAAGCTGGCCTTCATAAAGAAACTGCATGCCCTAATACACACTGCCCGTCAGGCCGCCTTCCGCCAGCAGGCCGGAAGATTCTTCCAGCAAAATGTCAGCCTCTTCCAATCGGGCTGTCAGAATAAGCGCTTCGGCTTTGCCGAAGCGTGCCGCCAGGGATGCAGGACCACTCGCTCCGCCATATTCATCTGCCATTGGAATAGCGACATCGAACAGATCAAGCGCACCTTCAGCATCGCCCTTCTGGAGCTTCAGCTTGGCATAGTTCGACATGAGAACCGCTGTCGCGACCGAGCCGCCAAACAGGTTCTGCCGCAAACGAAGCGTCTCACTATAAGCGGTTTCAGCCGCCTCCAGATCACCCGTCACATGATAAAGCGTGGCGAGATTGTTCATCGTGTTAAGCCCGTCCGGCGATTCCAGACGCTCAACGGATGCAAACACATCCCGCGCATTTTCAGAGGCCTCAATCGCGCCCGGCAGATCGCCTATCCGCATACGGGCCGCCCCGAGGTTATTGTAAAGAATAGCGGTATCCATTGAATCCCGCCCGGATACAGCCAGGCGTTCTGGTAAAGCATTGGCGAGCACAGCTTCGGCTTCTGCCATCTCCCCATCATGCGCGAGCAATTGAGACTCCAGAAGATAGCCGTCCAGAATTTGATAGCGGAATTGAACCGGGTCCTCCGTCCACATGGCTTCGGCCTGCGCCAGATAGTCCCTTGCGGTATCCACATCACCCATCCGGAACAGGACGACTGCGAGATCATGCCGGGCAAGCGCAGAAATCGCCGTTTCGACTTCGCCGGTATCATTGTCTGCCACGGCGCGTAAAAGCGGTTCAGCAGCCTGATAATCATTCATCAGATAAAACAGCTCGCCATACATATGCAGGACAGGCGCGGCCTCAGCCGGATCATTCTGAAAATCAGCCAGCACCTGTTCAGCTGATCGCGTTACCAGTTCGCGCGTGGTGGTATCCGCGCCATCACTGGCCTCTGAGAACATGACGAATGTCGCCTGCTGCATGGTGCGGAGGCGTTCGCGTTCCCGAATGGCAAGGTCGCGCTCTTCACGCGTCTGCTCTGCCTGCCAGAGCGTTCCAGCAAGGCCAGCACCAAGCGCGAGAAAGACTGCGATAACGGCACTGGCCGCTATCGTATTGCGCTTGAGAAAGAGACCCAGTTCATAGCCTGCGCCGCCGGGCATAGCCGCGACGGGACGGTCATCGAGATACGCTCTGATATCGGCCGCAAATGCACCGACCGAGGAATACCTGGCATTCGGAGCATCCGCGAGCGCCGTGCTCAGAATGGCGGCAAGTGAGGCTGTCATCCCGCCCGTTTCCACGAGCAGAGACCTACCCTTTCGGGTTGGCGGCGCGCTCGTGAGAAGTTCGTGAAGGGTCGCGCCAAGACCGAACACATCTGTCGCAACGCTTGCCGGATCGCCGCTTAATTGTTCCGGCGCGGCATAGCGAAGGGTCATTGGCGCTTTCAGATCCTCATCATCACCATCGAGAAGAGAGGCCACGCCAAAATCAATGAGACGCGGAATGCCATCACCCGTCACCAGAATATTGGCGGGCTTGATATCACGGTGAAGCACCAGACGCCCATGCGCATGGGACACCGCATCACACACGTGCAGGAACAGTTTCAGTTTTTGTGAGGTAGAGAGCTTTTTATCGGTTACGAACGCATCAATGGGCTGGCCATCAACATGCTCCATCACCAGGAACGGGCGACCATCTTCTGCCACACCGCCATCAATCAGACGGCCAATACCGGGATCTTCAAGGCTTGCCAGCACCTGACGTTCTCTTGAAAAGCGTTCCCATGCGTTTGCATCATAAGAGGCGATAAGTTTAAGCGCCGCGACCTGATCATAAAGCCCATCAGCGCGGGTGACGAGATAAACCTCACCCATGCCACCGGCACCTAGCGGGCTTTCAATCTTCCAGTTTCCAAGGCGCGTACCGGGCTCAAGAATGACGCGATCTACAACCTGTCCGCTCTCCCCGGTGGCGAGGAAACCGGTTTCGCGCTCGGCCGCAGAAATGAGGCGCAGCACCTGTTCTGCCAGCTCCGGCGAACTCGCCTCGCTCTGGACATAGCCTGCACGTTCGTCTTCAGGCTTTTCCATAGCCTGATCGAACAGGTGACTTACCTGTTCCCAGTTCTCAATCCGCATATCCCACCCCGATGTGAAATTAGTCCGGCATTCGCGTCGTCCGCCCTGACGCTAAATGTGCACGCAGAAGTGCGCGGGCTTTCACCCAATCCCTGCGTACGGTTTTCTCATTCAGGTCCAGCACCAGAGCCGTTTCCTCCAGTGTGAGCCCGATAAAGTATCGGCAATCGACCACGCGAACGAGCCGCGGGTCGTGTTCAGCGATGAATTCCAGCCCCTGCCGCACAGCAATGATATCGTCATGCGACAACGACGGCCCTTCGTTTTCCAATTCGCTGACGTCATCAATCTCTTCGCCAATCGCTTCGGGCGTGGACGCGTTATCACCGCCCTTTCGGGCATGGTCGATCAGCGTATGGCGCACGGCCAGCGCGACTGAAGCGAAGAAATGTGCATCATTTTCAAACCCGTCTTTCCGATTCAGGCGCAGAAAGGCCTCATGTACGAGACTGATGGTATTCAGCGTTTCGGATGGGCTGCGTTTGCGGCGAAGGCGCCGGGCAATCTTCAGCAATTCATCGTAATGATCTTCAAACAATGCCGCGGAGGAATCGAACTCATTATCCGTATACCCTGCGGAGTAAATCTCCTTCAGATCATCTGTACCGACAGATTTTCCGGAAGTATCGGAAGTCATATAACCGCCTGAAAACTATACGCTGCGCCCTTCATCACAATAGAGAGACCTTACCAACTTGCAAGTGCAACGCCCGCAGCGCTCAATGTCTTCACAATGCCGCGGTGTTCACGCCCAGCGTGCCCAGCCTTTCCCAACCAAAGCTGCCAATAAGGCTGCGAGATACGATCTGAGACGTCATTCCGCTCTCACGCAGATAGGCTTCACCGGCCTCAGCTCCGTCCCGTTTTGCCACCAGAAGCGCCTCAGCCATAACGAGCTTTGGATGCCAGACACCTTCCTCACCATGGAATTGGTCAATCACGGTCTGAGCCTGATCGAGGTATGCCTGCGCGCCCTCAAAATCATCGGCCAGAGCCCGGTTTTCAGCAAGATCAGCAATATAAGACAAATGGTCGAAACCGCGTGGACGGTAATAAATGCCGACATTGGCCAAAGCGCCCAACAGATAGGTTTCTGCTTCTTCATAGCGCCCCTCAATCATGGCAATCTGCGCCAAATGATTTTTAGCCGTGTCCTGTTGCGGGCTGTCTCCGGTTTCTTCTGCGCTATCTAAAACTTTCTGGATCAGCTCGGCGGCCCGCTCATAATTCCCGATATGGAAAATCTCAAAACTCGCCGCATTTAGACGGGAGGTTGTCAGGCGAGATTGCTCTGCAAATGGATTGGATCATGCAGCTCAAGGTTCTGGAGCGCCAGCTCATAGGCTCTGTCAAAATCTCCAGACCTCAGCGTATGGACGTAAAGCGTGCTGAGATAATAGCCCTGCTCGGTATCGTTTGGTTCGCCTTGCAGCGCCTCTTCAATCATCTCCGCGACATGGTTCATCTGATTATTGTCGAGTTCGATACGCGCAATCATGGCGCGTGCCACAATCTCCTCATAAGTGACCTCTTCAGAGAGCACCTCAAAGGTTTCAGCGACGTCCTGATAGATCGGCAAAGCGGCATCCGCATCGCCGGTATAGGTCATGGAAAGCGCCAGATTGAGCTTGCCCAAAGGCTGCAATTCTTCCGGCCCATACCCTTCAGACAGCCAGGGCTCCAAAACCGTTCGCGCCGCAGTGTAGTCTTCCTGATAAATGAAATACCGACCCAGACTTAGCGCGATCATCGCCGCCCGGTCGGGGTTATCTGCGCGGAAGTCGTGCGCGCGCTCCGCACCTTCCAGCAGGCGCTCTGTCACTTGTTCACTATCAGCTTCGCCGCCAAACAGCTGGTGTAGTGTTTCGGTATAGGCAGCCTGCGCAGTCGTCGCGATCTGAAGTCGCTCCAGCGCATGCTCGGTTTCAGTCAGAGCCGTACGCGTCTGCGCGGCGAAATAATTCGTCAGATAAAGGCCTGCTGCCAGTGACAGAATGAGCGCACTTGTCAGGCCGAGAGCCACACTGTGTCTCTGAACGAATTTGGAGAACCGGTAGCCATTGCCCGTCGCATACGCCGCAACCGGATTTTTGGTGAGATAGCGTTCGATATCATCTGCAAAAGCCGCCGCCGATTCATACCGGTCAGACGGTTGCAGCGCGAGCGCTTTGGCGCAGATAGCGTAGACTTCTTTGGGAAGCTCTGTCTTCGCAGGAAGGCTAATACCGCCCTCATCCGTTCGAACCGGAAGCTCATTCGTGAGCAGTTTCCAGAGCACCATGCCGATGGAGAACACATCGGTGGCAACGCTGACCCCCTGCCGATTGAGCTGTTCCGGCGCCGCATAAGCCGGGGTAAGCGGACCGCTTTCAGCCTCGCCCTCATTGCTGTCCAGAAGCGCAGAAATTCCAAAATCAATCAGGCGAACACTGCCGGAGGAATCCACCAGAATATTCGGTGGTTTGATATCTCTGTGCAGGATCAGATTAGCGTGCGCGAAGGACGCGATTTTGCACAGGGACTGCACCAGCTTAAGCTTACCGCGAAGGCCGGTCTTCCGTTCACTGACATATTCGTCAATGGCAATCCCGTCGACAAAATCCATGACCAGATAAGGTTCGCCGGTTTCCGTTTCGCCGCCATCAATGATGCGTGAAATACCGGGGTGTTCCAGTCGCGCAAGCTGTTTGCGTTCGTCTTCAAAACGGGCGCGCACACTATCGTCTGCGCGATTGACGATTTTCAGGGCAGCGCGTTGTTCATATCGTCCGTCAGCGCGGTGGGCTTCATAGACCTGGCCCATGCCGCCTTGCCCGATGAGGCGTTCAATTTGCCAGACCCCGACTACGCGACCCGCTTCAAAGTCAGGTATTGTATCACCTGGAGGCTCAACCGAGCTGGTAAGAAGAAAGCCAGCCAGCTTCTCCTTTTTATCCATCTGATCGAGAACTTGTTCACGAATTTCTGAAGTTTCGTCGTCTAACTGGCGCAGGAATCTTTCTTTTTCTTCGCCAGAAAGCATATTTCCAAATTCAGTCAACTCAACAATACGCTGCCAGTTCATCTACATTACTCTATTAGCCCGAGAAAACAGAGTAATAGACTTACCCGATACTGGAAGCCCGATTTTCAATAAACTTCAATGACGGCAGGTCTCATCTCCTCAGATGATCAGAGTGCCAGACCAATCCATGCACCTATGGCAATTCCGCTTTGTTTGAAGTGCGAAATATCACCGCCTGAATATTCGTCTGCAAAACTGTCCTGATCTGCCCATTCCGCGCGTGCATAAACACCAAATTCAGCAAGCTCATTCAGCGGACGTGCTGCGCCGGTTTCTGCGCCCCAATAGCTTCGCGTATCACTGCCATCACCCGGGGTGACAAAACCGGCGCGTCCTCGCACGAAAGCTTCCCATTCGCCGATTTCCCATGTCGGTCCGGCGGTCAGCTCCAGGCCCCAATCTTCAAATTCGGCATCGTAAAAGCCTGCAAGTGCTGGCGTGAGCGGTTGATTCAAAACAATCTCGCCCGCCAGTTCGAGGCTCTTATCATCCGGCGACTCGCCCGGATATGTCAGCCATGCCGCACTTACGTCAGCCGAATACGTTTCGGCCTCCCAGGCATAACCCATGAAATAGTCGACCTCTTCGGCAAATGCCTCGTGATGGCTACCCACCGGGGACAAGCGATAGGCACCGGCATAAAAAGCATCATTTGCACCGGCCCATTCCAGAAGGAATTCTGCTTCGAATGTCTGATCAGAAAGCTGTTCGCCACGGTCAATCAGCATTGTAGAGGCTGAACCCTGCGCAGCCAGCGCAAACTCTCTGCCCTCTGCATGAGCCGACAATTCACCGAGTGCCAGAACCGCCAAAAATGCTGATCGCATGAAAACCTCCGCATAAATGTATACAACTACATTTTATATGGGCGCATGACCGGAGCCATCAACGTCCATACCAGACATGCGCCCGGCGCTTGTCGGAGTCAGGCTATCAATTCACGCAAATTCGAATTTTTCCGCAGGGCCGATGACTATCGCGCCATGGCCAAAGCGCATCTAAGTTATTGATTTTTATATGCTTTTGAAATTCAGTTGCAATTGCAAGCGCTATTCCCAATCGAGATGGGCTGAACGGCAACCGCCTTCGCCGTCACCCGTATAGGCTCGTCCGCGCAGAGCCTGGCCCGGCAGTGCACCCGTTGGCTCACCATCGCTCAGCGCAACAACGCCGTTCACCAGAACGGTATCCACGCCGGTCGATAATTGGTGCGGATCAAGGAAGGTCGACTGGTCCTGAATCGTTTCAGGGTCAAAAACGACAAGATCAGCCACATAGCCTTCTGAGATTTGCCCCCGGTCCGCCAAAGCCAGAACACTAGCCGGAAGACTGGTCATTCTGCGAACCATTTCTTCGCTGGAAACCAGACCCTCTTCACGGGAATAATGCGCAAAGGCGCGTGCAAAATTGCCATAGCTGCGCGGATGCATCCAATCTTCAAGGAACACACCGCTCGGCGCCATCGCCAGACCATCGCTGGCAAAGCTCACATATGGACGGGTCACAATCTGACGAAGATTTTCCTCAGACATGGTGAAGTACACCGCATCTGCCTGACCGTTATTCTCAACGATCAGATCAATGATCGTATCTTCAACGCTTTTATCCCAGAGTTCAGCAATCTCGCTAATGCGCATACCCACAAGATCGGTGCTGTCCTCGGACGCCACGACAGCCAGCATGACATTTTCCGGTCCGCCTGCGAGCAGTAGCAGATTTTCCCATTCGGGTTCTGGATTACCCATCTCCGCTATGACTTCTGCGCGCATATCCGGGTCATTCAGGCGTTCAAGCATGGCCTCAACGCCGCCATCCTGTATCCAGGGCGGCAACATGGCTGTCAGCGTCGTTCCCGAGGCTGGATAAACATACATGTCGGCAGTGACCGCCTGACCTTCAGCCTGAGCAGACTCGATCATCTCCAAAGCGACAGGCATTTTATCAAAATTGCGCGTGCCACCGACTTTCAAATGGAAGAATTCAACCGGCGCGCCGGATTCCCGCCCGATCAGCAAAGCTTCTTCTACGCCTTCGAGGAAACGGTCACCTTCACTTCGCAAATGGGTCGCGTATATGCCGCCGCACGCAGCCGCCTGAGAGGCGAGCGCAATCAGCTCATTGGTTTCAGCATAGGCACCCGGCGGATAGATGAGCGAGGAGGCAACACCCATAGCGCCGTCTTCCATGGCGGCCTGAACAACGCCCTGCATTTCAGCCATTTGTTCTGGGCTTGGATCAACATCGTCAAAGCCCAGCACATAGGCCCTGACAGAGCCCGCCCCGACATAAGACGCAACGTTGAATGCGATGCCCTGATCTTCCAGAACATCAAAATATCCGCCCAGTGTGCGCCAGCTCACATCATACTGAATGCTGCCTTGCTGGGCTTCCAGATACTGAGCCATGGTTTCCGTCAGCGGCCCCATAGATGTTCCCTCGCCCATGACTTCCAGCGTCACGCCCTGTCTGAGCGAGCTTTCCCCCAGACCATCATAGAGAAGAGATTCATTCGACCAGCTGAGAAGATTGATAAAGCCGGGCGCAAGCGCCTGACCTTCAGCATCAATCACCTCGCTCGCTATTCCCGGCGCGTCGGCGCCGGCATACGCAATTCGGTCGCCAGATACTGCAACTTCGCCGGCATAGGGTTCCCCACCCAGCCCATCATAAATCAGCGCGTTTTCAATAATCAGATCATAGCTCTGTTCAGCTGGCGCATCGGCCTGACATGCTGCAAAGGATACGAGCGCGATCGCCGCGGCGCCGAGTTTGAGATGCTGTTTCATGGATCAGGATTTCCGCACAAAGCTGATACGGCCTTCGCCGTCATAATTGGCCATATAGTGAGAGACCTCACCATTCTCGGTAACCCGGTATCGACGATAATGATCAGCGCCGGTTTTCGTGTCCTGCACCACTTCAAAGGCATCTGGCACGCCCTCAAGTCGCGGCACAAAATAGTCCTGAACCATTTCTGGCAGAACACTCATTTCAGGCGCCAGAAGCGCCGGGTCAATCGCATCCGGCCGCGTAAAGGCAGCCAGCATGCTCTCGGTCATGTCCGGGTGCTCATCCGCAACTGGGCTCAATGAAAAGGAGGTTGAGCCCGGCGTGATGGATTCGGCCACACGCAGACCAAGGCTAAGCACATCTGTCAGGCCGGTGGTCATGAGCATGAGCGAGATATCAGAGGATGGCTGACGCAAATGATAGGTCGGAAAATCCGGAACCCAGCCCGTATGGTGGTAGAAAACATCTTCACCATCGAGCGTATCTTCGCGCCATCCGCAGCAATAGGCCGTCGAACGCCCTGACGGATAAATCCACGGCGTAAACATCTCGGCTTTGGACGCCGACGACAACATAGCGTTGCCATTCAATGCCCGCTCCCACTCCGGCACATCCATGCCAGACATAAGAAGCCCGCCCGCGGCAACAGCAGATGTCGTGCTCGCCATCTGAACGGAGCGGCGGAACTCAGTGCCGGTCCACTCATAACTGTCAGCACGGTCCGGAATAACGGCCTGACCATCATCGGCCCGCGCATTCGGCATTCCAAACGCGCCAAAAATTGAACGCATATGGTCTGCATAGCTCTGACCAGTGACCTCTTCGATCACATAGCCGAGCAAAGTGTAGGCCGCATTGCTGTAGAAAAACGCCTCGCCCGGCGGCGCGATAGGAGGAATTTCCATGGTCAACTCGACCATGCCTTCACGGGTGAGGGGTCGGTCAAAAGCGGTAAAGCCAAAGCCCTGAAAATAGTCTGGCAGGCCACTGACATGATGCAGGATTAAACGGGGCGTTGCCGCCCCCCAGGCCGGAGAAATATCGGTGAGATAAGTCGAAATTGGCGCGTCGAGTGACAGTTTGCCTTCCTCAGCCAGTCTGAAAATAGCCGTCGCGGTACAATGCTTGCCGACCGAACCCACATGGAACAGGGTTTCCGGCGTCACAGGCACATCAAACGCCAGATTGGCCATGCCGCGTGTTTCGCTCGCGATAATTGTATCGCCCTTCAGAACACACAAGGAGAGCCCGGCAATCGTACCTTTTGCCATTTCCGCATCGAGAATTGCGCCAACACCGCTGGTATCCGCTGAACTACCTGTCTGAGCACTCACGGACGCGCAAGCAGCCAGCGGCGCAGTCGCCATCATTGCGAGCATTAATTCCCGGCGGTTCATGAAAATCTCCTGAGGTTCAAATGCGCAAATCAACGCGGACTGAAAGCAAGAAAGGCATTGCGTCAGGGCCCCCGCAAGACTGGAGACCCGATGCAATAGAAGTCCGGCCCGCAGGAAAAGGCGTGCGAAACAGGCACCGGTAAAGTGAACTCAAACGACGCCCTCTTTGTTTTCCGTGTTCGGGCGACGCGGTGTATCGAGCCGAAGGACCAGCCTCACATGACCAAGCATCTGACCAAACAGCATTCGGCCTCACGCCATGCTTTCCGGACAGCCGTTTCTGCATTTGCTCTGGTCGGGCTGGCTGCAACTTTGCCTTCAGCACAGGCTGAGGATACCAGCTGGGCGAGTTATGAGCTGGCACCCCCGATTGAAGCCTCTGACATTGAGACATGGTCTGAATATGTCACCATGCCGGACGGCACACAGATCGCTGTCACCGTCTATCTGCCCGCAGATCGCGCCGAGGATGAGACCTTCCCTTCACTGGTCCGCATCACGCGCTATCTGCGCGCCGTTTACGGTCAGCCGCTTGAGTCCATGATCCCAATGCGCCGCTATGTCGGCAATGGCTATGCCTATGTGGCAATGGATGTTCGCGGCACAGGCGCCTCGACAGGTCGATGGAGCGTGCCATGGTCGCCTGAAGAAGTGGCCGATTATGATGTCATTCTCGACTGGATCGCCGCGCAGGACTGGTCAAATGGCGACACTGGGACGCTGGGCGGCTCTTACGAGGGTGGCGCTGCAGAAATGGCGGCAACGACAGGCAATGACACGCTTCGCGCAGTTATGCCGATGTTCTCCGCTTTTGATGTTTTCGCGGATGTCTCCGCACCGGGCGGCGTTCGCAATAGTTCTTTCTTCGAACGCTGGACCGGCTTTAACAGCGCGATTGATGCCAATGCCTATGACTTCACAGTGCTGCCGGTAGATGACGTCTCACTGCCAGCCGCCATCACCTCTCACCAGTATAATGGCAATATCTATGACACGGTCATGGCCATGCATTTCCGTGATGACTATGTCATTCCGGACGCCGCCATCGAAGCCGATAAAAACTCTCCGCACGCTTATATCGAAGAACTGGAAGCCTCAGGCCTGCCTTTCTATGGCCTCACCGGCTGGTATGACAGCAGCTTTCTGACAGGCTCGATCAAGCGTTTTCTGACCATCGACACACCAGGTTCGCGCCTGACAATCGGCCCATGGAAACACGGTGCGCCGCTGGATGTGACACCACGCGGTGGAAACCCGGCAACGTCATTCGACCTTGTGGGCGAGGCAATCCGTTATTTCGACGAGTATCTGGCCGACGTTGACACCGGTATGGATGCTGAAGCGCCGGTTCACTACTACACCATGGTCGAAAATGCCTGGAAAGCAGCCGACACATGGCCACCGGAAGCTGAGACGGAAACACTCTATTTTGGCGACGACGCCGCTCTTTCCGACGCAGCCTGCGAAGGCGCACTCAGCGACGCTTACACCGTGGATTACTCCACTGGCACGACGCTCGCCTCCCGATGGGGCATGCTCGCGGTTGACCCGATGGCGCTTGATAACATCCATCCGGAAGGATCTCCTGTCCTCAGCTATACCGCTCCGCCTCTGAGCGAAGACACTGAGGTCACGGGCCATCCGGAGATATTCCTCTACCTCACATCCGATCAGGCGGACGGACAGTTCTTTGTCTATCTGGAAGATGTCGCGCCTGATGGCAGCGCAGCTTATGTGACCGAAGGTGTTCTGGCTGGCATTCAGCGCCAGACATCTGAAGCGCCTTATGAGACGGTCGGTCCATATCATTCCTTCCTTCAGGAAGACGCTGCCATTCTCAGCGAAGATGAGCCGGTTCTGCTGAATTTCTCAATGTTCCCGACCTCCTATCTGTTCCAGGAAGGTCACTCCATCCGCATCGTCCTGACGGGCGCAGATGTCGACAATTTCGAGCCACCGGAAACGCCACCAGCCAACTGGGACGTTTACCGTTGTTCTGAGTTTCCAACGCGGGTTGAACTGCCGGTTATCCGCTAGCTCACGCCGCCTTTCACCAAACCATTCCCTGTGACCCACACCGGAGGCTGACCATGCGCGCCCTGATGAAACCTGTCCTGTTCCTGATCGCTGCGATCATTCTGTTTCTGGCCGTCTGTCTTGTGCGCGCCTTCATGTTCACCAGCACGTCGGAGAATGAAGACCTTCTGGCCCTGCCCGCAGCACCCGCAATCGACATTGATGTTGCTGCTGGCAAACTCTCAGAAGCCATCACCTATCAGACCATTACACTGCGTAGCGGTGATCCAAGACCGGGACAAAACCAGCCATGGCTGGACTTCCACGCCTTTGTGCAACGCAGCTTTCCTGCACTTTCAGCTCAATCTACTTTTGAGACCGTCGCCGACAGCAGCCTCATGATCACCTGGCAGGGCAGCAATCCAGACGCTGATCCGATCATTCTAATGGGCCATCTGGACGTCGTGCCGGTCGATTTTTCGACGCTGGACGGATGGAACCATTCCCCTTTTGAAGGGGTGATCAGCGAAGGCTATGTCTATGGTCGCGGCACGATGGACTGCAAAGGCCCGATCGTCGCCATGCTCGAAGCCGCAGAACTGCTCGCCGCTTCCGGATGGGTGCCGGAACGTTCCATCATCTTCCAATATGGTCATGATGAAGAAGTCGGCGGCACGGGCGCGGAAGCCATGTTCAACCTTCAGCGCGAACGCGGCATCCGGCCATATTTCGTACTCGATGAGGGTATGGAGGTTCTGGAAACCTACGCCCTTACCGGCCAGCCCGCTGCCCTGATTGGTGTCTCAGAAAAAGGGTATCGCTCTTACCGCATTACAGCCGTCGATAATGGTGGGCATGCGGCTATTCCTCGCCGCAATACAAGCGCCGTACGCCTCGGCCGTGCGCTTGCTGCGCTCGACGATAATCAGATGCCGATCGATCTCACTTCATCGCCCTTCCCGGAAGCGGTACGCAGCATGGCCGACGATTTGCCGTTTAAAATCCGCTTCGCCATGGCAAACAGCTTTGCCTTTGGCTGGATGATGGAAAGCGTCACCGAAGAAGATGTGATGTTCAATGCCATGCTGCGCACAACCGCTGCGCCAACCATGCTGGCCGGGTCGAACAAAGATAATGTCCTGCCGCCAAATGCGTCAGCGGTTGTCAATTTCCGCCTGCACCCGTCTGACACGGCTGAAGATCTGGAAGCACATATGCGACGTGTTCTGGACCCGATTGGCGGCATGGAGTTTGAGCTGATCACCGCCGGCATCGTGGCTGATCCATCTCCTGTCTCATCCATTGAAGGCCTGCCATATCGCATTCTGGAAAGCGTCGCGTCTGACACAGGCGAAGGTGTGCCGGTCATTCCAGGCATGGTGGTTGGCAGTGTGGATGCGCGCTTTGCAGCCATCGTCACAGATGAGAACATTTTCCGCTTTGTGCCGACCGTTTACTCCAATGAAGATATGGGCGGCATGCACGGAACGAATGAACGTCTTTCACTTGAGAATCTGGAACGCATGATCACGGGCTATTCCCGTATCATGATGATGGGCGCCAGCGTTTCCGAAGAAGGGTAATACGCAGGGGCAGAGCGGTGTTTAACGCCCGCCGCTCATCCAGCCCGCCAGTGGATGATCTCCGAGTCCGGCCAGCAATTCATCAAACGTGGTCTCGTTCTCATCCTGTCCGAGCTTGAACCGCGGCTCCATAGAGCTGATAGGCGCGCGAAAACCCGTAAGCGCCTTCAAAAGCTGCTCAAACCGTTCACCCATCTGATCCGTAGACCATGCAGCTGACCCTTTGGTGTCTTCCAATTGAGTTGTCAGCGCCTGCAGCGCAGGAGCAGCCAGATCATCTGACAGGGCCAGGTCAGCGCCGAGTTTCAGAGACACAAAATTCCATGTCGGTCCCCATTTGGTTTGGCTGACCCATTGCGGCTGCATATAAGCGTTCGGCCCCAGAAACAGACAGGTCGCTGAAGTGTCTTCCGCTAATGCTTTTGCTGCAGGTGAGTGTTTCGGAAGGTGGCCGATCAGATAGGCTGGCAAACCCTCCTCGTCGGTTTCGACGACCAAGGACATTAGCATGGCCGCAGCCGGTTTCGCTTCCGGAACGACCCAGGCCAACGGATATTCGCGTACAAATTTCAGAAGGGCTTCGGGCTGTACGTCAGAGAAAGCGGCGCTCATGCCGACAACACACCTTTCAGCCAGTTCGCGCTCGCATCGAAGGCCGCATTGGCTGTTTCAGAAATGCTGACAGCTTCAAGAAAACTATGCGTAGCACCATGCCAGAGATGGGTATCCACCTCATTTCCGGCCTCTTTCAGGCGGCGGTCCAATTCCAGATTCTCATCCAGCAGGACATCACATTCAGCGATATGCAATTGCGCAGGCGGCAGCCGTGACAGGTCTGCAAGTAATGGCCGCGCATATGGATTGTCCGTAGTCGGTGCATCCAGATAACCCACCCAGAAGTCGACCATCTCATCAGCATTCAACATATAGGGCAGACCATCATAAAGTTTGTGGGATGCACGTGCCTCAGTGTCGACCGCCACATAATTCAGAAGCAAGCCATCAGGCATTGAGCATTTCTGATCACGCAGCATAAGCGTCGATGCCAGCGCAAGATTGGCACCGGCAGAATCCCCGCCAATCACCAGAGTTGAAACATCCAGACCATAGGCATCGCCTTCTTCGCGCAGCCAGTCGATACAACAAAGAATATCCAGAAGAGGCTGCGGAAAACGGTTCTCTGGCGCGAGCGAATAATCAAGGCCGACAACAGCGCAGCCCGTGCGCTCCGCATATTCCCGCATAATCCTGTCATGGGTATCTATGCTGAACACCATCCAGCCCCCGCCATGCAGATATAAAAGCGTGCCTTTTGTGGAAACATGTTTCGGAATATGAATCCGCACGCGAAGCGATGTCTCAGGCAGTGTCAGGTTATGCGTCGTCGCCATATCCGGCCCGCCGACAGTCCACCGCGCACGCACAAGCTCAGCGATTTCGCGCTTACGGGCAATCGGTACGGGCTGCACAGTTTCGGCCGCCGCCCGCTCTGCTGATTCAGTCAGCGTTTCTCGGACAAAGCGCGCAATTTCAGGTTCGATTGTCGCCGCGGTCTCTGACAATTGCGCTTCCATTAGCCGTGTCTTTTCTTGTTTTAAGCCAGTAAAAGCCACGGCATCCCAGCCGCGACGTCCCCATAAACACGATAGAAAAACTGATCTTTGAGCGCTCAGTTCACGAGGCCAAACCATGTTGATACCGGGCCAAAGCCAGAAGCTTTTCTTGCCAGTAGAATAAGGGTCTGCTCGTATACGCTGTCTGGAGTTTTATGATCGGGGAAAATTCATGCGCGCCTATCAGTCACCGCACTGTCTGAGCCATGATCCGAAACAGTATTTCAGACGAGGCGAGATCATTGATCACCCCGAAAGCGATGAGCGACACCGCGTTCTTCTGAGTGCCGCTAAAGAGATCGGGTGCGAGTGCCTCGAACCCGCAGATTTCGGTGAAGCGCCCATACGGGCAGTTCATTCAGACGACTATGTCGATTTCCTTGCCAGCGCCTGGTCACGTCGCGATGAGATTCCGGGCGAACCACGAGACGAATTGCTGGGTAATCACTTCTCAAAACCGCAAATGCATGCGCGTCCGGAAGGCCTGCTCGGACAGCTTGGCTATTATGCCTGTGATACGTCCACGCCTATTCGTGAGGGCAGCTGGTCTGCCATTTACTGGAGCGCTCAATGCGCGATTGCGGCCGCCGAAGACTCTATGAAATCAGGGCTTTCCTATGCGCTTTGTCGTCCGCCGGGCCATCACGCCTTCGCCGATGCTGCCGCTGGCTTCTGTTATCTCAATAACGCGTCAATTGCCGCCGGATATCTGCGTGCGCTCACCAATGACCGTGTCGCCGTGCTCGATATAGATGTGCATCATGGCAATGGAACGCAGGGCATCTTCTATGACCAGTCAAAAGTGCTGACGGTTTCCATTCATTGCGACACGTCAGACTATTATCCTTTCTTCGCCGGATATCCGGATGAGACCGGCAAAGGGCGTGGCAAAGGCTACAATCTGAACCTGCCTTTGCCGAAAGGCACTGGCGATGAGGTTTTTCTGAACGCTCTCAAAACGGCATGCGAACGCATACAGAAGTACCAACCTGTCGCGCTGGTCGTCGCATTGGGGCTTGATGCCGCTAAAGAAGACCCCATCGGGGCGTTCGAAATTTCTAAAGATGGTTTTGCGGCGGCAGGAACGATGATTTCGAGCCTCGGCTTGCCCACAAGCTTCATTCAGGAAGGCGGGTATTTATGCCCTGCACTCCCTGAAAATCTCAAAGCGTTTCTAACGGCGGTCGAAGCCGCCGCTTAAAGTTATTTTACCGCCTGAATATGGTCTGCAATCGCTGCAACACCTGTGCGGATCGGGTCAACGCATGGCAGGCCGAGCGCATCACTTGTCGATTTAAGCAGAGCCTCAGCGTCTTCAGCTGAATAGCTGGACGTATTCAGGCTGACACCCACCACTTCCGCATCCGGATTGGTCAGACGCGCCGCCTCAGTGTAGCGGGAAATGCATTCCTCAAGCGGCGGCGCCGGATAGAGCTCAAAAGCAGCAATTCGCGTGCGCGTCGGGTCTGAACACAGAACCATCGCATCGGGCTGGCTGCCGTGAACAAGACCCATGGTTACGCCGGCATAAGCCGGGTGGAAGAGAGACCCCTGTCCTTCAATCACGTCCCAATGGTCAGCTGCGGCCTCCGGGCTGAGCAAAACTGCCGCCGAAGACACAAAGTCTGAGATCACCGAATCCATCGGAATGCCTTCACCAGCAATCAGAATACCGGTCTGGCCTGTGGCACGGAAATCAGATGCCATGCCCCGCGATTTAAATTCTTTGTCGATGGCAAGCGCCGTATATTTCTTCCCGACCACACAATCTGTGCCAACCGTCAGAAGGCGTTTACCGGGACGTTTTTCAAACTGTCCCATCGGAAAGCTTCGATCGACCGTGCGCACATCCCAGAGCTTTCGCCCAAGCTTTTCGGCCAGCGGTTTCAGAACGGGATTATCGTTCAGTTTGTCGTGCAGACCGGACGCGATATCGAAGCCAACCTTCAATGCCTGCTGAAGGTCTTTTACCCAACTCTCAGGAAGGCCACCGCCCGGAGGCGCTCCACCCAGCAACACGGTACGCGCACCGGCGGCAAAGGCCTCTTCAAAAGACATATCAGGCAGGCCAAACGTCGCCTCATTGCCCGGATAGCGCATTTGCGCAACGCAAAGCTCAGGTCGCCAGTCTTTCACCCCCAAACCGGTTTTGATGTAAGGTGAATCGCCTGCAAACAGCAGATATGGCGTGATGATTTTCAACATGGCGTGTCCCGTCCAGCGTATTGTCTCAGGTCAGTCAAATTAGGTTTTTCACTTGGGCTGAGCTTCATTTTGCGGGTCAGAAACTGCACCGCATCGGCAATTGATTGGAGAATTACCCCCAGAGTTCCGGCACTGGCGGGGAAACGCGGCTAGCCTCATAGACCATGCCGAATTCCCGGTCTTTACCAACCAGAAGCGGGGCATCAATGTCTACGAATGCACAGCCCTGCGCGATGACATGTGCCGGCGCCATTGCCAGAGATGTACCCAGCATACAGCCAACCATAGTGAGCTTTCCGTCTGAAATTGCAGCATTTTTCAGCCGCAGAGCTTCGGTGAGACCACCGGTTTTATCGAGCTTGATATTGACCACATCATACCAGCTGGAAATTCTGGTCAGATCAGAGGTGACATGAACCGATTCATCAGCGCCAATCGGCACGAGATGATCAATGCCTTCCAATTCTGCGTCATCGCCAGCCTTGAGCGGCTGTTCCAGCATCTGAATGCCGCACTCCGCCATGACAGGCAGGTTTTCGAGTAGCATCTCTCGTGACCAGTATTCATTCACGTCGACGATAAGTGGCATATCCGGCACGGCCGCGCGAATAGCACGAATGCGGGCGGCATCCTGTCCATCCCCGCCAAGTTTTACCTTGAGCCTTGAATGGGCGTTTGCCGCAATGGCGGCCTTCGCCATGCTGTCAGGCGTTCCAACGCTCAGCGTGTAAACGGTAAAAACCGGCTCCAGTTCTGGCATGCCGACCAGTTCTGTGACGGATTTCCCAGACAGTTTGGCCGCAAGATCCCAGACCGCGCAGTCGACAGCGTTTCGGGCTGCACCCGCTGGCAGCTCATCATGAATGTCCACCCAGCGCTCACCCGCTTCCAGGCGGGACAGCATTTCAGTGATCTGACCCAGAACGCTTTGTGGCGTCTCTCCATAATGCTCTACAGGGCAGGATTCTCCGCGTCCGGTTTTACCGCCAGCTTTTAGCTCAACCGTCGCAACTGTGATCTCATCCTGCCGCCCACGGGCAATAATGAAAGGCGCATGAAGCGTCCATTCTTCCAGTGCAGCATGGGAGGTCAATCCTGCAGGCCAGTCTATGCCAGCCAGACACTCCAGCGGTTCCGTCATCAAAAATCCTGCTCCTTCAGAAAATAAAGGCCGGATCAGACAGTACATGTCAGCTGATATCCGGCCAGAGCAGGCGCCCGATGAAAATCTGGACGGGACAACCTGCGCGTTAGGTGATCAAATCTGCAAATTGCAGCGTCAGTGCGCACCTTCCGGGTGAAAGCCATGTTCTGAAAGCGCAAACACAGGTGCTGGATCAGTGAGCGTTCCTGTCGCCAGTTCACTCACATAGCGCCCGACAGCGGGGCCGTGTTTGAAGCCATGCCCAGTGCCGCCACCCACGAGGATAACGTTTGAAAATTCCGGATGGTGATCAATCAGGAAGTTTCCGGAGACGGAGTTTTCGTATTGGCAGACGCGCGTTTCAGAGAGCGGACGCTCCGCCAGGATCGGGAAACGTTTGCTCATATAGGCACGGACAGCAGCTTCACCGGATTCAGTGACCTTGCGGATTTGCGTATCCGGGTCCGTTTCAGCGCCATGAATATCGAGCGCAATCTTGAAGCCACGGTTCTCAAGTGATGGGAAACCGTAATGCAAATCTTCTTCATGGGCATCTACCCAGGCCGGCATTTGGGTATAATCAAAGCGCGCATTACCAGCTTCAGGCTGGAAGAAATAGACTTCCTGGCGCGTCGCGATAATGCGTCGACCGACAACCTCTGGGAAAAGTTTCGGCAACCATGGCCCACAGGCGAAAATGAATTGGCCGCCGGAAATCTCTTCTCCCGCTTCGGTTTGAACAGATGTGATCTCGCCGGTCGCAGAGATCGGCATCACTTTGCCCTGAATGTAAGTTCCACCAGCAGCCACGAATTCTTCAGCCAGCACCTGCAGTGAACGGCGCGCCATAATCGCGCCCATCGTCGGCTGGTAAATGCCGTAGGAAATTTCTTCAAAGCTGAATTGTGGGAAACGCGCCTCCATATCGGCCCGTTCAATCCGCTCAATCGGAATGTCGAGATCTTGCTGCAAGCGGAAGCTTTCCTGAACATTTTCAGCTTCATGCCGATAGAGATACAACGCGCCGCAATCGTGAAAAATCGGAAGGCCAGACCGGTCTGACAACTCTCTCCAGAGCGGCAGCGATTCATGCGCCATCCCGGTATAAAGGCGATTACCCAGATACTCTGTCCGGATAAGGCGGGACTCACCACCAGAAGATGACAGATTGTTTCCCGGCCCCCAGGCATCGACCAGCGTGACAGACAATCCCTGTTTCTGAAGTGTCCAGGCCGTCCACATACCAAAAACACCAGCACCGATGACCACTACATCACTGACACCGTCTGTTCTGACACTCGCCGCTGTCGGTGCATCCGACGTTTGCGCTTCACTGCTGGAAGGCGCACACGCCGCAAGCGTTCCACCCGCAACCATGGCCGTCAAAACCGTGCGACGTGACAGACGGAATTCACCCGTCGTCTGATCAGTATCAGGAGTCATTTTGATATTCCTCGGATCGGAGAGTGTTCTGGAAGGAAATAGCGGGGACCAAGCGGTCTGGGTTAAGCTTAAAAAGCCCCCGCTATCCTTGGGGTGACTTCAGATCAGAAATCGAAGCTGAGGGACGCACCGACAACGCGCGGAGCACCCAGGAGCAGGCGATTAGTATCAACCTGATTGTACTGAACATATTTTTCGTCGAGCAGATTGTTCGCGAATACGGTCAGGCGCCATGTGTCGGCATCATAGCCCACATTCAGATTGACCAGTGTGCGACTATCGACTTCACCATCTTCCTGCGTGGAGGTAACCGCGCTGTACTGAGACGAGCGATAGTCAATGCCACCATCAACGAAGAAGCCTGATGGCGCCTCGTAACGAAGACCAACACTGGAGGTCCATTCTGGTGCGAAGGCAAAGCTGCGACCAGACAGATCACTGGATGTTCCGCCAACCGTGACGTCGAATTCGTCGAATTCGGTCACAGCATGACCAAGCGCGCCATAGAAGCTCCACTCATCGCTGAACAGATAGTTGGCGTCGATCTCAAAGCCGTAAAGCGAAGATGAACCCGCATTGACGGTGTGATAGTCATACTCGCTCTGACCAAAATTGACGCTGACCTGCTGGTCGGTCCAATCGGTATAGTATGCGTTTGCATTCACCGTGAGCGCACCGTCGAGCCAGACAGAACGAAGCGATGCTTCATAGTTCCAAGTGAACTCCTGATCGTAAGGTACGATCGTCGCACGGGCGATATTGATGGTAGAACCACCAGAACGATAGCCCTTCTGAACAGTGAAGCTGGTCGTCAGATCATCAGTCCAGTGATAGCTGACACCAAGTTTCGGCAGGAAGGCTTCGAACTCTTCCGGCACAGGGCCGTTGGTAGAGCCGGACGCAGCGCCGACGAGATCAGCAACGCCAAGGTTGATGCCATAAATCAGCAGCCACATGTCAGAATATGGCGCGCCGAACAGGTTCGGATCAGGATAGGTGCCCGCAAACGTTGCTGAAGTATCAGCCGATTGCGTGAACTCTTCATAATCGTAACGGAAGCCCGCGAGAATATCGAGTTGAGGCGTGATGCTGTACACACCGTCCGCGAAGATCGCATAGTTCTCTGTGCCGTAAAGGCCGTCACCATAATAGTCGACCGGGATTACCGGCAGCATGCTGGTATAGAGCGCAGCTACATAGTCAGCCGTCGCCGCATCCACACCATTTGCCTGAATGAGGTAGGAAATAGTTGAGGTTGGCGTTTCAACATTCGTGATGCTGGTATCCAGGAAGTCGCGCTCGCGGTCTGAATAGTAAAGTCCGACCAGACCTTCGAAAGACTCGCCAGAATAGTTCAGACGAAGCTCCTGAGAGAAGGTGTCATAAGTCTCAACAAGCGCACCATAGGCAATGGAATCAGCCGTATAGTCAGCATCATATGTGCCATCCACATCTTCGCTGGACCAACCGGTTACCGCGCTCAGCGTGAAGGCATCATTCAGCTCGTAAGAGAGATTCAGAGACGCAAAATCAGAGTCGCGATTGAACGTATTCTGCTCGTCAGAGAAATCGACGCGGTTTTCAAAATAGTCGTCAACGCCGCCATTTGCATAGCTCTGGATCCAGCCGCCTTCATAGCTACTCTTGGAATAGCTGAACTCGGCGCGGAAGCCTTCAAATGCAGCTGGCTCCCAGAGAAGACGCAGGCGACCTGAAGTCAGCTCGCTGGCATCTTCATCAATCCCCAGCGTCGGGTTGTTGATATAGCCATCATTGTCCTTCATTTCCGCAACCAGGCGGAAAGCCAGCTCGTCTTCAATGATTGGACCACCACCGGCGAGCGCATAGCTGCTGGAGGCGTGATCATCCATGGTCACACGACCACGCAGATCCCACTCATAGGTTGGGTCCATCGTGTTGATGATAACGGCACCGGCCAGCGTGTTCCGGCCCTGAAGCGTAGATTGCGGACCGCGCAAAACTTCCACCTGCGCGACATCCCACATATCCGTAGGCGTACCCGTCGTGTAAGCATCCGGCAGAGCAGACCCATCGAGGAAAACCGTAGAAAGGCCAGCTGCGCCGCCAGCCGTGACGTTCCGGTTGGAAATACCGCGAATGGTATAGCCTGAGCCCGGGTAGGTTTCAGTGACGTTCGCGATCTGACCAAAAATATCATCGAGTGAAATCAGGTTCCGGTCTTCAATTGTTTCACTTGAAACAACCGCGACACTGGAAACCGTATCCTGTAGCGAGCGCTCAACTTTTTCGCCCTGTACAACTACTGTTGCAAGCGAGCGCACTTCATCGTCTGGCGCCTCATCCTGCGCGAAAGCAGCACCCGTAAGTGCCAGTGTGCTGGCCCCAATCAGCAAACCTGCGACTGTCTGTTTCATGCCCATTCTCCAACCTGTGCGTTGCATCCGTAACCGCGCTTCGTGTCTCCCCCACGCGGAATTCAGGAGGGTGAGGCGTTCACACCGCTTAGGGCTGAACACACTTTTCCCGACCATCTGACGTTACCCAACGCCCTGAATTCAAGCTTGCCAAAAAGGGCCGCAATGCGTTCTCAAAGGGCCGCGTTCCGGAAGAAAGCCTGTCGTGTACGGAGTGTTTGCGCGCAAGAATTGTATATTTTGCAGCCTGTTCGCCTATTGAGATCAGTGACGCCTGACAGATAATCAGCACGCAGTGCGCAAAATGGGTCAATCGGTTGTGTCTGAAGGCCAATCTCGGCCCGCCCGATTGGCAAGGCCCGCGCATTCCCCTTCGCTAAAGGCTCACTTCTGTAATGGGGAACTTCTATGACTTCAGCGCTAGACGCACTTGAGACCTTTTCCGGCCATCTGGTGTCCTTCGTCTTCACCGCCGTGCCGATCGCGGGGACTGAAGTCAATCTGATCGTCATCTGGCTGGCCGCCGCGATGATCTTCTTCACCATCTTTCTGCGGTTTCCAAGTATCAGATGTTTCGGTCTCGCAATAAACACTGTGCGCGGCAAACATGAAGACAAGGACGCGCCAGGTGAGATGACACAGTTTGCCGCGCTGACCACGGCGCTGTCGGGGACGATTGGCCTTGGTAACATCGCAGGCGTGGCCATTGCTGTTGCGATTGGCGGGCCGGGCGCGCTTTTCTGGATGGTGATTATCGGCTTGTTCGCCATGTCGCTGAAATTCGCTGAAGTCCTGCTGGCAGTGAAATATCGAACCGTTCTGCCAAACGGGCGCTATTCGGGCGGTCCAATGTGGACACTGAAGAACGGCCTTGCCGCAAAAGGCATGCCCCGGCTCGGCAAAATTCTCGGCGGCATTTATGCCTGTTTTGCCATTCTGGCTTTTATTCAGACCATTCAGGTCAACCAGTCCTACTCGCAGGTTCAGTCGGTGCTCGGCCTTAGCGAGGGCCTTGGCCCTGCCATGGCGTATGGCATTGGTATTTCTGTTCTCGCTGCCCTTGTTCTACTGGGCGGCGCGCACTCCATCGCCAAGGTCACCGCTCGCCTGACACCGCTCATGTGTCTGGCTTATCTGATTGGTGTTTTCAGTATTCTGGCGTTGAATGTAACCGAAATTCCTCATGCCGTTTCGCTCATCGTTTCACAGGCCTTTCAGCCAGACTCTGTCGCAGGCGGCGCCATTGGGGCCTTCATCGCGGGTATGCGCCGCGCAGCCTTCTCCAACGAAGCTGGCATTGGCTCAGCCACGATCGCTCACGCTGCCGCCAAGACCCGTCACCCGGCGTCTGAAGGAATGGTCGCCCTGCTTGAGCCCTTCATCGATACAGTTCTTATCTGTTCGGCCACGGGCATTGCGCTCATCGTAAGTGGTGCGTGGGAAACAGGCCTGACAGATGTCGCCATGACGTCAGCTGCCTTTGCAACTGTATCCAGCTGGTTCCCATATCTGCTGGCGGTCGCCGTGTGCCTGTTTGCCTTCTCTACCGTACTTGCCGTCGGCTATTATGGCTTACAGGTTTCAGCCTATCTGTTTGGCTCTACACCTCTGAAAAATCGTCTTTATCTGATCTGGTTCTGCGGCACGCTTCCGCTCGGTGCACTAGTCGATACAACGACCGTCATCAACCTCACAGACAGCCTGTTTTTCCTTCTGTCGGTACCAAACCTGATTGGCCTCTACATCCTGTCAGGTGATGTCCGTCGCGATACAAAAGAGTATCTGGCGCTCGTAAAAAAGGGTGAAGCCTGAGCTTCACCCTTATACAATTTTCCAATTGAAAACAGCTTGTTCAGGCTGCCGCTGAGCGCGCCATATACTGGCTTGGCGGCACGCCGAAAGACCGGTTGAACATGGCTGTGAAGGCGCTTGCACTTTCATACCCCACGTCAAATGCAACCGACGTAATTGGCTTGCCGATGGACAGAAGAGAGATCGCTTCCATCAGGCGAACCTGGTGACGCCAGGACGCTACGCCCATGCCAGTCTGCTGTTTGAAGAGGCGTGTAAACGTGCGACGCCCCATGCCAGCTTCGCTCGCCAGCTCATCCAGAGAAGCCGTATCGCCCGGATTAGACATGATGGTCTTGCAGATGCGCAGAAGACGATAATCTGACGGCATTGGTACGCCATAAGGCGCGTTTGGCATGTTCTTCAGCTCGCCAATCATCAGCTGAATGATGGTCTTTTCGCGCTCTGTGTGAGGGCGCGTCGTCTCGATCGTTGCCAGCTCCACAATAAGCGCGCGCAACAGGTCGGAAATCTCCACCACATGGCAGCCAAGGTCTGAAAGTCCGGTGGATTCTTCATCCAGATAAAGCGTGCGCAGAGAGACCGGACCTCGACAGGAAACGCTATGCACGTGATGGGACGGGATCCAGACTGCACGTTGAGGCGGAACCACAAAGCTCGCATTTTCCACCGTCACGGACATCACGCCCGATGATGCGTAAAGCAGTTGCGCGCGGCTGTGTGAGTGCGGTTCATCACGGAATCCCGTGCTGTATTCGTCGTGCATTCCCACAACCGGCCAGTGTGTCAGGTCACCGAAATCGCTATAGTGTTTCATGGCCCATCCTCGATAGTCAGCAATAATTTGTTTCAATCGAGCCTATGGAACGGCCTGTTTTCGTCAATCTGGGTGGCCCGGATTCTACATATTTCGACGTTATAGCTGAATTGGGACGGCGCATTGCACAACGGATGAGCAGGGTTTGCTCCGTTCTCGGACAATACCTGACCTTTTCAGTGAGTCAGAACTGACGGCGCAATGATCAGCGGAAGACTTCTTCTGCAATCTCGTTCGCCAAGTCCTGAGGTATGGGCTGCCCGTTGATCAGCCTGTACCAGAAGGCACCATGTATGAATGCGGTCCAGAGCTCGATATTCTTATCTGGCGCAAGCTCACCTCGCGACTGTGCATCCTTCAGAAGTTTCCGGACGATATCTGCGCGCGGGGCCACAAAGCGGGTATAGAATTTTTCCCGAAAGTCATGGTCTGACTGAGCGGCCGAGACAAAGCTTCCAAGGCTGTCTCCATCTTTTTCAAGATGTAAAAAAATCTGTTTCAGAAAGTCGCTCAACAATGTCTGCCGAGATGTTTGCGATTTCAGATCGGGCATCTCTACACGCCGGTTCGCCAGCTCAAAGAAGGCATCCAGAACGAGCTCTGCCTTTGTAGCCCAGCGATTATAGAGCGTCTGGCGAGAGACACCCGCCCCATTCACAATCTCCGTAATCGACACGGCGTCATAGCCTTTCTGCATAACCAGATTGAGCGCGACCTCTTTCAGCGCAGTGCTGGCGGCCTCGTTTTTGGGTCTGCCAACAGATGATTTTTCCTGACTCAAACGCCTCTCCCCCCGATGATGGAATGCATCGGATATTGAATTATCATACGGCAGTCTATAAATGCCGGATATGAAGTTCAAACAGGTATCTCATGTCCGCACAATCGCCATCTAAACTACATTCCGCACTCATAATCTGTGTGCTGGCTTTATTGTCCATCTTTCCGCCTTTAGCGACAGATATGTATCTCGCTGCAATGGGCCATATTGCCGAAGCATTCGAAACAAGCCATGCGGCAACGGAATTGTCCTTATCGCTTTTCTTTCTGGGTTTGTGTGTCGGCCAATTAATTGTCGGACCACTTACAGACGCACTTGGGCGTCGGCTTCCGCTTCTTATCGGAACGGGGGTTTTCACACTGACCTCTGTTGGGCTCCTGCTCACCACGGACATCACAATTTTCAACGGTATACGCGTCATTCAGGCCCTCGGCGCCTGCGCCGGCATGGTTGTCGGGCGCGCTATCGTGACTGATCTTTATCATGGGCGTAAAGCGGCTCAGGTTCTGACGCTTGTGGTGATGCTCATGACGCTGGGGCCTATCGTTGCCCCCTCATTGGGCAGCGTGTTGCTCACCAGTTTTGGCTGGCAGTCCATCTTCTACATGCTCATTTGCGTGGGTGTTGCCGCTTTCGTTCTGACCTTCTTTATTATCCCTGAAACGCTGCCAAAAGCAGCGCGACATCCAGATGCAATCAGCCGCGCAGCGCCGAAGCTTTTTGAGCTCGTTAAGCGCCGCGAATTCATCCTTCCCGCTCTCATTACAGGTTTCATTCAAGCGCCAATGTTTGCATTCATCACTGCGTCTTCAGGTGTATTTCAGGTGGGGTTCGGGCTATCCAGCCTCGAATATGGCCTTCTGTTTGGTCTGGTCGCATCAGCTCTGGTGATCTTCGGTCAGTTGAACAATATGCTGCTCAATCGGTTGGGCCCAAGACAGATCATGACGGTCGCTTTGCCTTTGTTCGCAGTCGCCACAGGTCTTTTCTTCGCTGTTTCCGGCTCAACGATCATCTGGATGATTGTGCCGCCACTATGGTTGACCATCGGTCTGGTAGGACTGCTAACGGCCAATGCCATGTCCATCGCGATGGAGGGCTCAGAAGGCTATGCAGGGCTCGGTTCGGCCGGTATTGGCGCGGTTCAGTTCGGCCTCGCCTTCTCGGTTTCGAGCCTGGTTGCACTTGCCGGAACAGGCTCAGCTTTCCCTATGGCGACCACAATGGTCATTTGCGCTATCGCCGCGCTCGGCCTCTGGCTTGTTGAAACCCGGCTCCGCCGCACTCCGGCTGCACTTGCCAATTAAGACCAACAAAAAAGCCTGCGATCCATTCAGACCGCAGGCTTTTTTATTTTGGCAAGAGCCGTTACTCGACCGGAATTTTCTGATCCAGTTCGGTTTCGCAATCCACGTCATCGCATTCCTGCGCATCGGCAGAGAACTCATTCCAGAGCGCATTCAGAATGGCAAAAGTAAGCGCCAGTCCGAGGCCGAGAATCCATGAAAAATACCACATAAGTGTCGTCCTTTTCGATCAATAGGCGTGAGAGGAGGTTTCAACCTCTTCTTCCGTCACGCGGCCCCAGAGAATTTTGAACACCCATGATGTGTAGAACAGGATGAGCGGAACAAAGATCACCGCCACGCCCAGCATGATGGTGAGGGTGAGATGGCTGGAAGACGCATCCCAGACCGTAAGCGTCTGCTCTGGATTAGTAGAGCTTGGCAGAACAATCGGGAACATGCTGGTGCCAACTGTGCTGACAATGCCCGTCACACCAATGGAAGAGCCAACCATGCCCAGAGCGCTCTGTTTGCGCAGGCCAAAGAAGGCAATTGCCATGCCGACAAAGCCAAGCAGAGGCGCGAGGATCATCCACGGATAGCGCCCATAATTCACCATCCACGATCCCGCCTCACGGGCCACATCATTATAGACGACAGGGTTGGAAGGTCCCGTTGGAGTTGCCTCACCCTGAATAGCATAGCCCATTCCTGCGAGCGCTACCCAGACACCACCAAGCGCAAAGAGCACGATCGTAGCCAGCGCTGCGATCTGTCCAAAGCCCGCGGCACGGTCCATAGTTTCGCCACGCTCAACTTTGAGCATGAGGAACCCGGCGCCATGCACAACCAGCATGCCAACGGAGACCAGTCCGCACAGAATGGCAAATGGGTTCAGAAGACCGAACAGACCGCCATCATAGCTGACGCGCAGCGTGTCATCGAGATGATAAGGCACACCCTGAAGCACATTGCCGAGCGCTACACCAAAAACGAGCGCCGGGATAAAGCCGCCTGCGAACAAGCCCCAATCCCAGGCTTCACGCCAGGCCGGGTTTTTCAGCTTGGAGCGATATTTGAAACCAACGGCCCGGATAATAAGCGGCACAAGCACCAGGAACATGGCGAGATAAAAGCCGGAAAAGCTGATCTCATAGACATAAGGCCATGCTGCGAACAATGCGCCGCCAGCGGTAATAAACCAGACCTGATGGCCTTCCCACATAGAGCCGATGGAGTTGATCACCATACGGCGCTCAAGGTCTTCGCGTCCGATAAACGGAAGAAGAGACGCAACGCCGAGGTCATACCCATCAGTGAGGGCGTATCCGATCAGCAATACGCCGACGAGAAACCACCAGATGACCCGAATGGTCGCGTAATCGATAGGGAGTTCCATGATATTCCCTCCTTCTACTTATCGAATTGCTGTTGATATGGCGTAGCAGGCGCAGGCGCTGCACGCTCATCAGATGAGCCACCGCCAAGGCCCGGCAGTTCCGGCAATGGTGCATAGCCATCACGCTGCGGCCCTTTGATGATCGCGTGGCGCATCAGCCCCATCTCAACGACCAGCAATGCACCATAGACAACCGTGAAGCCGATCATGGTGATGAGGACCTGAGACACATCCAGACTGGAAACGCCCATAAAGGTCGGCAGAACACCATCAATGATCCATGGCTGGCGGCCAACTTCTGCTGTGATCCAGCCAAACTCAGCAGCGATCCAAGGCAGAGGCACGAGGTAGACCACAATATGCAAGAACCATCGTGGTACGGCCCGTTTGACGTTCATGAACCAGAATGAGGTCGCAAAGACGAGCAGGAAGAGGAAGCCAATGCCGACCATGAAGCGGAAAGACCAGAAGGTCAGCGCTACATTCGGCACAAGCGAGTCCGCTGCCATGTCGATCTGTTCCTCTGTCGCAAGGCGTGGATCATCCACATACCGCATAAGAAGAAGACCATGCCCAAGATCGGTCTGTGTTGCGGCGAAGGCTTCGCGCGCAGCTGCATCCGCCGGGTCCGCCTTGATCCGCTCAAGCGCATCATAAGCGGCAACACCATTTACGACACGGGCGCGGGCCTGTTCGACCAGATCATTAATGCCCAGCACTTCGCCATCGAGCGAGCGCGTAGCAATAAGGCCCAGCATGTAGGGAATTTCCACTGCATAATGGGTTTCACGATCTTCACGATCCGGAATTCCGACAAGTGTGAAAGATGCCGGTGCGGGTTCTGTTTCCCACATGGCCTCAATAGCTGCGAGTTTGAACTTCTGGTTCTCACCGTCGATATAGCCGCTTTCATCACCAAGAACTATGACGGATGCCGCTGACAATACGCCAAAGGCCGACGCGACAATGATAGAGCGCTTGGCAAGGCCAACATGACGGTTGCGCAGAAGATACCAGGCAGACACACCCAGCACAAAGGCAGAGGCCGTGACATAGCCAGCAGAAACCGTGTGGACGAATTTTGCCTGAGCGACCGGGTTGAAGAGAACTTCCATGAAGTTCGTGACTTCCATCCGCATGGTGTCAGGGTTGAACTCGGCACCGACCGGGTGCTGCATCCATCCATTCGCGATGAGAATCCAAAGCGCGGAGAGGTTAGACCCCAGCGCCACAAAACAGGTCACCATCCAGTGACCCGGGCGGGACATTTTATTCCAGCCAAAGAACATGAGCCCGACCATGGTGGACTCCAGAAAGAACGCCATCAGGCCTTCGATCGCCAGCGGCGCGCCAAAAATGTCGCCAACATAGTGTGAGTAATAGGACCAGTTCGTACCAAACTGGAATTCCATGGTAATGCCGGTTGCCACCCCAAGGACGAAGTTGATACCGAACAGCGTGCCCCAGAATTTAGTAATCTGTTTCCATACATCCTTACCTGTCATCACATATGCGCCCTCGGTGATCACAAGGATCATAGAGAGGCCAAGCGTGAGTGGCACAAAAAGGAAGTGGTACATTGCAGTAAGTGCGAATTGCCAACGGGACAGATCCGCGACGAGTAAATCGGGCATAACGCCCCCCTTTGTCAGTCAATGGACAAATGAAGAAAGTGATCTAACTTTAGTAAATGCGAATATTCTTGAACATGCCGCAAACTGACGCACTGATATAACGTTTCTGAGAGTGATATTAAGCGCGTCATGACAGACACCAGCCTACCTCATAAACCCAAGCGGGCCAGTGCGTTATTACGACGCTGGGCAGTTGAGACCCGCACCCAAATCCACGCCGGGTTGGCGTTGCAGATTGGCTCTGTGCTGGGTTGGATTTGCATGGCCTATGGTATCGGGCTTTCCGTTGGTGGCGTCATTCAAGACATTGATAGATCAGGATTTCTCTTGCTCGCACTCTTCGGCGCGGCCCTTCGCACACTCAGTGTCTGGGGTGCAGAAGAACTGCTTAATCGCGCTGGCCACAGGATGAAAATGGCCGCCCGGAAAGACATATTGAACAAAGTGTCAGATGTCGGTGCAGTCTGGCTTTCAGGCGATGCTGCGGGTGCGCGCGTGACGCAGATCATTGATCGCACGGAGAAGCTTTCCGGCTACGCCTCCAACTGGAAACCCGGAATGTATATGGCCGTTCTCGGCCCCATTATCGTGCTGATCGCCGTCGCATTTCAAAGCTGGTTATCAGCGGCGCTGCTCACCTTGTCCGTACTGGTGCTTCCGCCCTTCATCTGGCTGACGGCATCCAAAACCGCCGCCGAGGCGCGCGCCCAACAAAGCGCGCTTGATGGCCTGTCCGGGGCTTTTCAGGCCCGCGCCGCACAAGCTGGGATTATTCGCGCCTTTCGCGCCATTGGCCGCGAGTCTGAGACACTTGGTCGGGCGTCGGACACTTTACGTGTGCGGACCATGGCCATTCTGCGTATCGCCTTTCTCTCAACTGCTGTGCTGGAATTCTTTGCGTCCATCTCAATCGCATTGGTCGCGGTTTATATCGGTTTCAAATTGCTCGGCGTTTTTCCGTTCGCCACCTTTGAGCAAATCACACTGACCGAGGGCCTGATCGTCCTCATCCTGGCGCCAGAATTCTTCGCCCCAATTCGCAAGCTTTCCAGCCTGCATCACGACCGGTCTGATGCCTCCGCAGCCGCCGATTTCTTCGCAGACTGGATCGAAAAAGCCCCGAACAAACCAGCGATAAGCCTCCCAACGCTTACAGAAGCGCCTGACATTTCATTTGAAAATGTCAGCATTGCATGGCCGGGTCATAAGCCCTTTTTGGCAGGCATATCGCTCAGTGCCCGCCCGGGTGAAATCACCGCGATTGCGGGCAGGTCAGGGTCAGGTAAATCCAGTTTGCTCTACACGCTGCTGGGCCAGACACAGATTATATCTGGTGGCATACGTATTAACGGCGCATCGCTTGAAGCTGGCACGAGTCTCAAAGAGAGCATTGCCTATGTCAGCCAGACACCATGGCTGATGGAAGGAACGATCCGCGCGAATATTGCTCTGGCCCGTCCGGACGCGACCACAAGCGAAATCGAAGACGCCGCTAAACACTCAGGCCTACTTTCCATCTTGCAGTCTGACCGTGAGGGGCTGGATACAGAAGTCAGGCGCATGGGCGCCGGTCTTTCAGGTGGCCAGCGCCAACGTATCGCCATTGCGCGAGCCTTGTTGCGCAATGCCCCGATCTGGCTTCTCGATGAGCCGACATCGCATCTGGATCCGGACGCGGAAGCAGAGATTTTCCGGCTCATTCAGAGCCTCGCCGCAGATCGAACCATTCTGATTGCCACCCATTCCAGCACGCAGATTTCTGCCGCAGCGAACCGATTGGATTTAAGTGCCAGAACAGAGGAGATCACGCCATGATCCGCCTCTGGATGTTGCTGGGTCGCCCTGCACGCCTGCACTTCATTCTGGCACTTGCATTTTCTGCCGCTGCCGGTGCTTTCAGCATCGTTCTGCTCGGACTTTCGGGTTGGTTTCTGACTGCCGCAGCGCTCGCAGGCGCTGCCGGATCAGGCCTTGTCTTCAACCATCTCTATCCAAGCGCGGGCGTCAGAGCCTCCGCCTTTGGCCGCGTTCTGACCCGCTATGCAGACCAGCTTGTTGGGCATGACGCGACATTGAGATTATCAGCGCTTTTGCGTCCAAAGCTATTCTCTGCCCTGGCCTCCAGCCAACGCGGCATGACGCCGATGACAGCTGATGAGCTAAGCTCGCTCATTGACGATGTCAGCGCTGCAGAAGGCGGCTTTCTGCGTGTCATTGCGCCCGGCGCGGCCCTGCTCGCCAGCCTTATCATCGCCATTGGTTTCACCTTTGCAGCTAATCTGATCAGTGGGACCATTGCGCTGGTCGCCCTGCTAGTTCTGACGATACCGGGCGGTCTCTTCGCCTTACGCCAGAATAAAGCGCGCGCTGAAGACGAGCGAAATCTTGCCAGAGCCTCCCGCCTTCAGACAGCGCGCACTGTCGAGAACGCGATTGAACTCGATATTCTGAACGCTCTTCCTCAGGAGGCCGACGCAACCCTGAACCAGTTAGATGCATGGTCTGGCGCGCGGCTTAGTATTGGCATTCCATTCCGGGCGCTTGCAGCGATTTTGCGCGGTGCCGGGCTGATGCTTGCCATTTTCATGCTTTGGCGCGGCGTTTCTGGCGCGGCAGACCTTGCCGTGGCCGTTGGGGCAGCGCTTGCGCTGATGGCTGCCTTCGAAGCATTGGCCGCCTCGCTTGGAATTCTGAACGCCGCGAACGAAGCAGAGCTTGCCTCAAATGGACTGGCCGATCAGCTGGAGCATCCGGACGCGGGCTGGAACCCTGCGTTTGACAACGCTCAAGAACTGCAAGGCATTTTCCCAATCATCGCGGCAGGCCTCGTCGCGCGCGCAGCAGAAAATGCTCACCCAACATCGGCCAGAAGTTTTGAAATCCATGCCGGAGACCTCATCCAAATTGTCGGGCCATCCGGATGCGGAAAATCTACTCTGGCTGAAACGCTGATGCGGCTTCAGCCCGTGGGATCAGGTGAGCTTAGCTTTGGCGGCATGCAAGCTGAAAAAGTGCGCGTGGCGAGCGTGCTTGAGCACATCTCAATCGCCCCTCAATTTCCGGCCTTTTTGCCCGGAACACTCAGAGCGCAGATGCATCTGGCAGCGCCCGGTTCAGATGATGACACCATCTGGCAAGCGCTCAACATAGCACAGTGCGGCACCTTCCTGAACGACAAAGACACGCCATTAGACACTGAATTTATAAATGGCATGGCGCCTTTCTCCGGCGGACAGACGCGGCGCATTTCAATTGCACGGGCTCTGATGGCTTGCCCGGATATCCTCATTCTGGATGAGCCATTTGCAGGGCTGGAAAAAGCGCTCGCAGCGGACTTAGCATCCAGCCTGATCGAATGGGCGCTCGCCGGTTCGCGCGCGCTCATCATTCTGGCGCATGCACCGCTGGACTTTCCTGACAGTACGCTGACGCAGAAACTGATTGATCTGAGTTAGGCAAAGCCGAAAAAGTCCAGAACGGCAGCGTTGAACTGATCTGGCAATTCCAGATTGGACAAATGAGCGGCCTTCAGCATGACCGTTTCAGACCCGGAAATGCCGTTAGACAAAAGCTCAGTGTGTTCTGGTGGTGTTGCCATGTCCTCACTACCGCCAATCACCAGAGCTGGCGTTTCTATAAGCGGCAACATCCGACGCATATCCATATCGCGGATGGCAGCGCAGCAACCGCTATATCCCGCCGCCGCCGTCACTTTCAGCACACTGAGTATGTCTGCATAATTATCCTGATTTTCGCGGAATTCTGGCGTGAACCATCGCTCGACCACGGCCTCACCTATGGAGGCTACACCGTTCGCCATGACCGTTTTGATACGCGCATCCCAGCCAGATGGTGGTCCCATAAAGGGCGAGGAATTGGCGATGACGATTTTCTCAAGTCGGTCAGGCGCATGAATGCCCAGCCATTGCGCGGTCATCCCACCAAGGGATACACCGCACAATGAGAAGGTCTCAATACCCAGCCCATCTGCAAGCTCAATCACATCGCGTCCAAGACGATCCAGACCATATCCGCCCGGCGCAACGCCAGATTGGCCATGACCGCGCGTATCATAACGAATGACACGGAAGTGTTCCGCAAAGGCGTCGACCTGCGGCGCCCACATGGACATATTCGTACCGAGGGAATTCGACAGAATGAGCCAGGGTTTATCGCCCTCTCCATCCTGCTGCCAGACGAGCTGGCAGTCGTCACCGGTCGTAATCACACCTTTGGTCATAGTCTCTCCAGACGCTTTTGAACTTGCCAATCAGGCCGTCAACGCAACGTCATAGTCAGCCGTCACACTGTCTGCGATTTCAGATTCGGTTACACCGGGCGCCAGCTCGATAAGTCGGAATTTGCTTTGTCGATCCGGACGCGTGAAGACGCATTTATCGGTAACAATCATGTCGACAACGTTCTTACCGGTCAGCGGCATGGAACATTCTGACACGAATTTGGCTTCACCATTTTTTGCGTTCAGGTCTGTGAGCACGATGATGCGTTTCACGCCAGCAACCAGATCCATCGCGCCACCCATGCCTTTCAGCATTTTGCCCGGGATAGTCCAGTTGGCGAGATCACCTTTTTCGTCGACCTGAATGGCGCCCAATACCGCGACATCAATATGCCCGCCACGGATCATGGAAAAGCTGTCCGCAGAAGAGAAAAAGCTCGAAGACGGCAGCTCAGTGACAGTCTGTTTGCCCGCATTGATCAGGTCCGGATCGACATCTTCCTCATAAGGAAAAGGGCCAATGCCCAGAAGTCCATTCTCTGATTGCAGAATAACTTCGACACCTGCCTGAAGGTGGTTTGCTACCAGTGTCGGAATGCCAATGCCGAGATTCACATAATCGCCGTTAGACAGCTCAATTGCAGCGCGCGCTGCCATTTCATCGCGTGACCAGCTCATTACACAGCCTCCCGTGGACGGGTTGTCAGATTCTCAATCCGCTTCTCGTTGATGGTCGCCTTGATGACGCGATCAACGAAAATGCCCGGCGTGTGGATGTTGTCTGGATCCATCGTACCCTCAGGCACGATCTCCTCGACTTCTACGACAGTGATTTTACCTGCCGTCGCCATGTTCGGATTAAAGTTGCGAGCGGTCTTGCGATATTGAAGATTGCCTGCCGTATCTGCGCGCCACGCCCTCACAATGGAAAGGTCTGAGCGCAGCCATGTTTCGCGCACATATTCTTCGCCTTCAAAGGTCTCAACCGGCTTGCCTTCAGCAACCACAGTACCAACACCTGTCTTCGTGTAGAACGCTGGAATACCTGCACCACCCGCACGGATACGCTCTGCGAGCGTACCTTGCGGATTGAGCTCAAGCTCAAGTTCGCCGTCCATACATTGCTGCTCGAACAGCTTGTTTTCGCCAACATAGGACGAAATCATTTTGCCGACCTGACGGCTCTTCAGGAGCATCCACAGACCGAAGCCATCAGCGCCCGCATTGTTGGAGATAACTGTCAGATTTTTGACGCCGTTATCGCGGATGACGGGGATAAGGCTCTCAGGATTACCTGAGAGACCAAACCCACCGGACATGATGGTCATACCGTCGAACAGCACGCCTTCGAGCGCTGCCTCGGGAGATGCAAATACCTTGTTCATGAGACCTCTTGTCGGGAATTATACGCTGGCGCGAGTACGTGAAGAGAATTCCTCTTCAGACTCTGCCGTTGCACGTTGAAGTTCAAAGTCGAACCCGACCGTAACGCTGTTGCCCTGACGGTTCGGCACTGGAAGCAAACCTTCTCGCGTACCGAATGCGAAGTCGTCATGCGCGAACGGGTCGTCACCAAAGTTGATCTGGGTGGTGAGTGTTCGATAGCCCGGCGCTTCAATGAAGAAGTGGACGTGAGCCGGTCGGTTCCCGTGACGACCAAGAGCATTCATCAGCTTCTCCGTCGCTCCTTGTGGAGGCACGCTATAGCCGCTCGGCATTTTTGAGTGGAAGGAATAACGCCCATCATCACCCAGTTTGATACGACGACGGTTATTGAACTCTGTCTGCTCACCCGTCGGGTCGAAGTGTGAGTAGAAGCCTTTAGAGTTTGCGTGCCAGACATGGAGGATCACATCCTTCACAGGTTCGCCATCCGGACCCGTTACCTGACCGGACATATAGAAGTTTTCAGTGTCATCAGGATCGCTGGTGAGGTTCACATCACCTTCGACCAGAGGCGCGCCAGCCACATAAAGCGGGCCTTCAATCGTGCGCGGCGTACCGCCGTCACGTCCTGCGAGACGGTCACGTTCGTCATTCAGTAGGTCCATATAGTGCTCAAGTCCGATACCCGGAACGATGAGGCCAATCTCGCCAATACCTTCCTGGAAGTATTTGATCGCGTCCCAAAGCTCGCTGTCTGTGACTTCGTATTTCGCAAGAACGCGGAAAAGCGCCTCGAGAAGCTCGCGCGTGATCCCTTGCAGGCGGTCATCACCGCCCACGCCCCCCATGCCGGATGCGCGGTCGAGCAGATTCTGAATTGCTTCTGAGCTTATAAATTTCTGATCCATAGGTTTCACTCCCAAAATTTATTATCGGTCGTCTTCGTACAGAGATGATGGGTGACGGCAGAGCGCTGTCACGCGAACATCCATGAATGGGTAAAGCGGCAGGCTCATCAGAATGTCGTGCAGCTCTGAATTATCAGTCACATCGAAAATGCTGACATTGCTGTACTGGCCAACCACGCGCCAGATATGGCGCCAGGTTCCGGCCTTCTGGAGTTCCTGAAAGCGGGCTTTTTCAGCCTTTTTGAGTTCGTCGAACTTTTCCGGATCATAGTCGAGCGGAACGTTCACATCCATTTCTACCTTGAAAAGCATACTGCTTACCTCCCGGAGCTTGCTGCTGTGCTGATTGTGCGTCTGGACGCGTCGCGGCGCAGAAATGCGATGCGGTCTTCATCCAGCGCGATACCAAGGCCCGGTCCTTTTGGAACTTCCAAACAGAAATTCCGGTATTGGAGCGGCTCTTCCAGAATTTCTTCTGTCAGAAGAAGCGGGCCAAATAATTCTGTGCCGAAGGCGAGCTTCGGAAATGTTGCAAAGACATGCGCAGAAGAAACTGTCCCGACTGCGGCTTCCAGCATTGTGCCACCATAAAGGGCAACCCCCGCTGCATCTGCGATGGCTTGCACTTCTTTTGCAGCCGTCAGACCGCCGGATTGTTCGGTTTTAACGGCAAAGACATCTGCGGCTTCTGCAATGGCATATGCATAGGCCGTACGCGGCCCCTGAAGGGCCTCATCAGCCATAATCGGAACGCTGGTGCGCGCCACGAGGCGGCGCATGCCTTCCTTATTGTTGCGATGAATTGGCTGTTCAACGAGATCGCAGCCCGCATCACCCAGCATGGCGATACCGCGGCGCGCTTCGACTTCGCTCCAGGCCATATTGAGATCAACGCGCACAGACCCGCGAGAGCCCAGCGCTTTCTTGATCGCAGCAACGTGTGCCACATCGTCTTCGACAGCGCGCTTACCAATTTTCAGTTTGAAAACATTGTGCCGACCGGTCGCCAGCATCTCTTCCGCTTCGTCGATATCCTGAGCGGTGTTGCCGCTTGCGAGTGTCCATGCACACGGAAGCGCATCGCGCACACGACCACCCAGAAGTTCACTCACTGGCAGGCCAAAACGTTTGCCATTCGCATCGAGCAGCGCGGTTTCAACAGCCGTCTTGGCGAAGTTATTGCCGACAATCGCCTTGTTCAAAAGGCCCATCAGCTCACCCGGACGGGTCGCATCAGCGCCCATCAGCAACGGTGCGAAATAGGTATCAATGGCGAGCTTTATGCCCTCAGGCGATTCAGAGCCATAAGCGAGACCATTAATCGTGGTCGCTTCACCGATACCGGTAATCTCGTCAGAACAGGTCAGGCGCAGAAGACAAAGCGACTGATGGTTCATCGTCGCCATGGAGAGGACGTGAGGCCGGATTGTCGGCACATCCACCAGAATTGTTTCGAGGCCAGTAATCGTGATCATTATTCATTCTCGGTCTGAAGCCGGAAACTTATGGGCTTGAATGACCGGATGGAAATACTAATCTGACCTAACAGTATTCCGGAAAGGTATAATGGAACTTCGCCAACTTCGCTATTTTGTAGCCGTCGCAGAGACCCAAAGCTTCACACGCGGCGCTGAGGCGCAGCGCGTTGCGCAACCTGCATTGAGCCGCCAGGTGAGAGCGCTGGAGGAAGAATTAGGCGTTGAATTACTGGAGCGTTCAGCCCGTCCGGTGAAGCTCACAGAAGCCGGGCGTATCTGCTTTGAACAGGCAAGCCAGATCCTGTCTGGCATCGAACAATTGCGCCATACCATGGAAAATGCCCGCGCCTTTCACCGTAGCCGGTTCGTTATCGGTGTGGTCGGCTCCATTATGCATGGCGCAATGCCCCGTATTATCCGGGCATTTCGTGAACAACACCCCGGCATTGATGTCGAACTGATCGACCTTCTGACACTGGAACAGGTCGAAGCCCTTAAAACCGGCCGCATTGATGCTGGCCTTGGACGCATAAGGATTGATGACCCAGCTGTCCGTCGGCAGGTCTTGTTTGAAGAACCGCTGCTTGCTGCCCTCCCATCCGATGATCCGCTGGCAGAAAAGACCGGGCCGCTTAGCCTCGCTGATCTGAGCAATAGCGTTCTGATCGCCTATCCAAGTCGCCCGCGCCCGAGTTATGCCGATCAGGTCTTATCCAGATTCCGCGATCATGGTGTTAAACCCCGCCGGATTACAGAAGTAAGGGATATCCAGACAGCGCTTGGTTTGGTCGCGTCCGGCGCAGGGGTGGCCGTGGTGCCCTCCTCCATGAAGCGTGTGAATGACAGCCATATCGTCTATCGACCGCTTAGCGATGCAGACACGACCTCGCCCGTTATTCTGAGCCAGCGCCTGAGCGATACCTCAATTGAATCCATCAATTTCAGGGACATCACCCAGCGTGTCCTGAAGGACCAGATAAGCGAGATAAACGAGCAGGCGGACGAGAGCTGAGGCCCGGTCGCTAATCTTTGTGGCCTCACCCGCTCTATGAGCTGAATTTGCCGCTCACATAATGAAAGCAGAATGCTGTCACACATGCCCCATCAAACCCTTCGCAGTCTCGCGCTCAGCGCGGTTTGGCTATGTTGCGCGCCAGCGTGTCTCGCGCAGGCCAATGAGACTTGGCAGGCAGAGCTCGAAGCTCTTTTTGCGCCCTATGACCGAACCGATGCTCCGGGCCTCGCTGTGGGTATTGAACGCGATGGCGAAATTGTCTTCGCCCGTGGCTATGGCATGGCCGACCTGGAGCACAACGTCCCCGTCACGCCGGAGACGATTTTCCACGCGGCCAGCATTTCAAAACAGTTCACGGCCTTTTCGATCGCCCTTCTGGCACAGGAAAATGCGCTCAGTGTCGACGATGACATCCGCATCTATCTGCCAGACATGCCGGAATTTGAAGAACCCGTTCTGGTCCGCTATCTGATCTCGCACACAAGCGGTCTTCGCAGCTTTGGCGATCTCTTCATGCTTGGCGGGCAGGAGATGGACAGCGTCTGGCGGCATGGTCAGGTACTTAGCGTGATCGAACGCCAGACCGCGCTCGACTTCACGCCGGGCAGCGAACACACCTATAACAATACGGGCTATGCCTTGCTTGCGGAAATTACAGAGCGCGCGTCTGGCCAGCCCATAAGAGACTTCTTGCACGACCGGGTATTTGCGCCGCTTGGCATGACCCACAGCCGAATAGGTGATGACTCAACCGAAATCATACCGAACCGCGCCCTCTCCTATGCGCCCGGCGCAGCAGGCGATAATGATCTGCCCTGGCACCGCCAGTTTCTGAACTTTGAAACCATCGGCTCAACCGGCCTGAAAACGAATGTCACTGACCTCCTGATCTGGGGGCATCATTTCGAAGAGCTGGCTGAAAATTCGCCTGACCTCTTCAGCACAATCTCCACCACCGCCGCGCTGAATGATGGGACACCCATCAACTATGCCTACGGCCTGACATGGCAGAATTTTGCGGGCCATCGATCCATTGGTCATTCAGGTAGCGAAGCCGCGTTTCGCGCGCGGATCGCTCACTTCCCAGCAGAAAATGTCAGCATGGTCGTGCTCTCCAATATGCATGTCGACAATGCTTCAATCGTAGAAGATATGGCGCGCATTTATCTGGGTGAGGGCGACGACCATTTGCCGGGCGCCATTGCCCCTCAAATCGAACCGAGCCCGGACCTCATAGACGCACTAGCTGGCACATATCTTTATGAATTCGGACGGCTTTTTACCCTCGAAATCGTCGAGGGCGAGCTCATCTGGAGTGAACGGAATGGTGCGAGCCAGAGCCCGCTTATCTTTCACGCAGATGGAAGCTTCGAACAGGAAGGCCGGCGTCACTGGACCTATTTCACCCCGGTTTACAGCGATGATGGACGCGCGATCTCAGCGCTCATCCGACATGATGATCCAGACCGCGCTGTCCGGATTGAGCGCACGGCGCAATGGTCGCCAGAGCCTTCTGACCTTTCCATATATGAAGGCGATTATTTCAGCCCTGAAGTCGACCAGACATGGACAATCGAGCTGAAGGACGATGCCCTCTACGCCCACTCGCTCTGGTCGACACACGACCTGCCGCTCACCCCCGCAATTGAAGACCGGTTCGATTCAGAATGGCCGCTCAACACTTTGATTTTTGATCGTGACGAGGCGGGCGACATCACTGGCCTGCGGATACATTCAGGACGGGCCCGCAATGTTACTTTCAACAGGCTGGGCGGCACAGAATGAGAAAACATACACTTCCCGCACTCTCCATATCGCTTGTCAGTTTGCTGTCAGCGCAAACGTCTATCGCTCAGACTGCAGAGCCCGACTGGGACAAACTCATCATCAATGCCCGTATTGTCGATGGCACGGGATCGCCCTGGTATCGCGGATCAGTCGCCATTGATGAGGGAAGGATTGTCGACGTCAGCTCCGCTCAGATGGATGTGAGCCGCGCAGAAGACATAGTCGATGCAGAAGACATGGTGCTCTCGCCCGGTTTCGTAGACATGATGGGCCAGCAATCCCTGCCCTATCTCACTAATCCGCCTTCAGCCGCCTCAAAGCTGATGCAAGGCATTACACTTCATGCGAGCGGCGAAGGCTTCACGCCCGCGCCCCAGTCCACGACAACCCAGCCAGACCCTCGCCTCATCAATGGCGAGCCTTATAGCTGGCAGACTTATGAAGACTATTTCAACCTGCTAGATACGTTCGGAGTTGGGGTGAATCTGGTCCACAATGTCGGCGCGACGCAGGTCCGTCTCGTCGTCATTGGTGATGAAGACCGTCCCGCAACGCCCGAAGAATTAGCTGAAATGCAGGCGCTTGTCCGTCAGGCCATGGAAGACGGCGCTTCGGGGCTGTCCAGCGCACTTATCTATCCTCCGGGCACCTATCAAACCACTGAGGAACTCATCGCGCTCGCCTCAGAGATCGCGCCCTATGGCGGGGTGTATACGACCCATTTGCGCAGTGAGAGCAGCCAATTGCTCTCTTCTATTGAAGAAGCCATTGAAATTGGCCGAGCCGCGGGTGTCCCCGTCCATATCTATCATCTGAAAGCCGCCGGTCAGGCGAATTGGCCTTTGATGGCTGAAGCCATTGATCTGATCAACGCGGCCCGCGCCGAAGGACTGGATGTCACAGCCGACATCTACCCCTATTTGCGCAGCGGACTTGGCCTTGCGGCATTTATGCCGCCCGATGCCTCTGCCAATGGCTGGGACGCCATGCGGGCGTCCCTCGCTGACCCTGCTTTACGCACGATCTATCGCGAACGTATCGAAACCGAAACGAATTGGGAAAACTGGTATCACCATATCGGCAGCAACTGGCAGAACGTACAGATTATCTCCAACGCTCTGGGCGAAGAGTATAACGGGCTCAGCATTGTTGAAGCAGCCGACCTTGCGGGGAAACCTGTCTGGGACTTCGTCTTTGATGTGATCGAGACGACGCCTCTGGCGGTCGCGCCGCTCGTTATGGATGAAGGCCAGAAGGAAACCGCGCTCAGCGCGCCTTGGGTAATGTTTGATACAGACATAGCGCCCGTCACGACTGCAGGCACACATCCACGTGCATATGGCGCAATGCCACGCGTTTTGGCCCAATATGTCCGCGAACGGAACATCCTGACGCTTGAAGATGCAATCCGCCGGCTCACATCGACCGGTGCACTGCGCCTGGGCGTGCATGACCGAGGGCTTATTGCCTCTGGTTATGCAGCAGACCTCGTTCTTTTCGATCCTGAGACCATTCAGGATGAAGCGACGTATTCAGATCCGGCACAATACCCCACCGGCATTCGGCATGTCTGGGTGAATGGGGAATACGCCGTGAGAGATGGCATTTTTACCGGCGCATTGGCGGGCGCTGTAATTCGGATTGGACACAACTCAGGCGACTGACATCACTGCATCGGGGGCAGATATGAAATTCAAGGCGGAGAAAGCCCGGGCATGGACCGGGTTTAAAGGCGCTTGCGCGCTTCGGACTGCGGCATTGGCGTTAGGCCTGGCTTTGTGCGCGCCCACTCTCGCATCGGCGCAAACTGAACATGCATTTCTTGAAACGCTTATGTCCGCGCCCTTTGCTGAAAAGCCGGCAGTCGCGCCGGTTTCCGACATGGTCGCATGGAAGGAAATTCAGAACGGCGCCCATACGATATGGGTTGCGCGGGCCCCGGACTTCACGCCGGTTATGGTCGCCGAATTCCCTGAAGATGATGGACAGCCCATTCGTCGCCTTACCTTCGACCCGACCGAGGAATATGTCTATTTCGTTCGCGGCAATGGCCGCATGCATCATGGGTTTTCGCCAAATCCGGAACACCTCTATGAAATCCCAGAACGCGTCATTCTGCGTGTGCCTGTTGATGGCGGCGAAATAGAAACGGTCGCAGACGCCGGAAGCTTCACCTTCAACCCCGCAACTGGCGCTCTGGCCTTTCCCCGACGCGGCGGCATGGTTGAGATCACCGCAGAGGAACTGGCCGAAGGCGATTTCGACGCTGAAACCTTGTTCCGCGTGCGCGGCGGGGCAGGATCGTTCAGCTGGTCGCCCGATGGCGAACGCGCGCTTTTCATCGCGGACAGAACCAGCCACAGCTTTATCGGCATTTTCGATACGGATACGGATCATATCGAATGGATCGCGCCAGATGTAACCCGCGATATCTATCCCGTCTGGTCTCCAGACAGTTCTCAGATTGCCTTCATCCGCGCGCCCGGAAAGCTCACCAATCGCTATTTCGATTATTCTGATGCCTGGGATTTCAGCATCATGGTCCATGATGTGGAAACTGGCGAAACCCGGACGGCATGGGAGGCGCCAGATGCCTATGGCAGCCTGTTTGAATGGTGGCGCACTATGCCGCTTCTCTGGGCTGGGAATGACACGCTGATTTTCAGCTCAGAGAATGATGGCTGGCTTCGCAATTACCGCCTCGACGTCAATTCTGGCGAGATTGAACCTCTGACTGAGACGGGCTGTGAACTCTTCGACAATACCGACCGCGCTGATGATGGCATTTACATTGCCAGCACGAATTGCGCGGACTCAGACCTGCGTAATTTCACCCTGTACGATCTGAACACGGGCGAGTCTGAACAGCTGACCTCCGGGGGCGTCGAGGTTGAACCCATTCGCCTCGCCAGCGGTACGCGCCTGATTTATGCGGCGACAACAGATCGACGCCCAAAGGCGATTTATCTGCGCGACCTGACAAATGGTGAGACAAGACAGCTCTCATCACTGCTCGGACCTGACTTCCCGGAAAGCGAACTGGTCACGCCAGTGTCAGTTTCCTTTCCGTCAGCGGCTGAGGATGAAGCCGAAATCTATGGCCAGCTTTTCATGTCAGACGACCCAGCCTTTGAAGGCATTCAGAGGCCGGCACTCGTCTTCCTGCATGGCGGGCCCATTCGTCAGATGGTCGCTGCGTGGCACCCGCTCAACTATTATGACCGGCTCTATGCCCTGAACCAGTATCTCGCAGAACAGGGCTATATTGTCTTGTCCGTAAATTACCGGGCGGGCACAGGCTATGGCCGCGACTACCGCACCGTTGATGGGCTCGGCCCGGCTGGCGCACTTGAATATCAGGATGTGCTGGGCGGCGCGGCCTACCTCACCGCTATGGATGTGGTGGATGCTGACAGGATCGGTATTTTTGGCGGCTCTTATGGTGGCTATCTCACCGGCTTGGGGCTGGCCCGAAACTCAGACATCTTCGCAGCGGGCGTCAATATTCACGGCGTACATGACTGGCCCGCCTATGCCGAAGAAAGCTATGGCAAAGGCTTTGATGATGGCTGGCACATTTTCGGCGATGAAACAGTTCGCATTGCAGGTGAGGCCTCACCCGTCGCCGATCTCGACACCTGGACATCGCCAACACTTTTCATTCATGGCGATGCCGACCTGAATGTCGAATTTCGGCAGACTGTAAACGTTGTGACACGCCTTCGGGATTTAGACCGCGATGTAGAGGTTCTGGTACTCGTGGATGAAGCTCACGGCTTTTTACGGGAAGACGCATGGCGCCGGGCAAACATTGAAACCGCGGAATTCTTCGATGCCCATCTGGGCGACGCACTACCGTAAGCAGCAGCCAATTGAGTGTCAGGAAATTCCGGTGGCGGTGAGACAGGGATTCGAACCCTGGAGACGTTGCCGCCTACACGCGTTCCAGGCGTGCGCCTTCGACCACTCGGCCACCTCACCATCCGGAAGGGGCGGAATATAGCCAGCTTGCTATTAAGAGCAAGCCCATTTTTTCGTAAAAACAGTGTTACTCACTCTACCCTGTAAATATCTGCAGCAGCGCACTATCTTAGGGGCAAGAAGAAAGGTGACATCCATGTTCCTGACCAAACGTCCAACCACACTGCCAAGCCGCGAAGACGCTCTCCCGGGCCGGGATGAGGTACTGCCAACCGCAGACAAACATTTCGTGACCGAGAACCCGATCAAAGGCCCGTATCCGGACGGATATGAAACTGCCGTTTTCGCACTCGGCTGCTATTGGGGCGCAGAGCGTCGCTTCTGGCAAACGCCCGGCGTCTGGGTCACAGCTGTGGGTAATGCAGGCGGCATTACGCCAAACCCAACCTATGAAGAAGTCTGCTCAGGCAAGACCGGCCATGCCGAAAGCGTGCTGGTCGTCTTCAACCCGGACATCATTTCCTATGATGTGCTTTTGAAGGTCTTCTGGGAAGCGCACGACCCGACGCAAGGCATGCGTCAGGGCAATGACCAGGGCACGCAATATCGCTCTGCTATTTTCACCACCAGCCCGGAACAGGCAGAAGCGGCAGAAGCGGCCCTGAATGCCTATCAGGGCAAGCTTGAAGACGCTGGCTACGGCAAAATCACCACCAGTATTCAGCCACTGGAAGAGTTTTACTTCGCCGAGGAGTATCACCAGCAATATCTGGCGAAAAACCCAAGCGGTTATTGCGGCCTTGGCGGCACAGGCGTTTCCTGCCCTGTCGGCCTGAATGTCTGATTGATCAGTTATTCCAGCGAATAGAGAACCGGCGGCGGCTTTCCAGAACGCCTTCAGCGCGACGGAGTGCTGCCACCCCGGTCTCAGTATATTTCAGACGCGGGTCGGCGCGGCCCGCCTCAATACCTTCGCGGACATGGTTCATGCCATCCTGCAGTTTTGCAGATTCAAACTTATGTTCGCACTGAAGGCACATCGCACGGCCAAGATCGATTTTGGCCCGTGACCAACGCAGCAGATTATCATCTGGCTTCATTTGACTGAGCATACGCGCGCGCAGGCTGGCTGCCTTATCCAGCCATTCCAGACTATTGACCTGATCGCCCACATGAAGCGCACCAGCCGCAAAGTCTTCTTCCAATTCGACCGCGGCACGGCCCGTCGGAGGCGTCTCCGCGTTCAGAAGCTTTTCCATAGCGTGCAGGATTGGCATCAGGCGGTCGGCACGAAAATCTGCCGGGCGACCTAGCGCCGGACGCAGACGCCGGCCTGCCACATAGGCCATTGTGCGAAGTTCATCTTCACCCCATTCCGCCACGTCCCCTTCAAGGGTCAGCATGAAAAAAGCCTGCGGACGATTGGTTGCGATCATGTCCCGCGTGGTGAAACACAAGCGCTGCGCCTTGCTGTCTGGCAAAGCACCGCCCCACGCAATCAGATCGGCCCCCGAAGCCTCAAACAGAGCCTTCAGTCGCGCATGATCCTGTTCGGTATAGGCGAAGTCGATCGCATCAAGCTTAAGCCCACAGTATCCGATATAGAATGGAGAACCGAAGTTGAATTCCGGCAGATAGGTTTCCAGCGCTTTGCCGAGCTGGCGACGCACTGACCCGCCCTTAGAACCGGAAAAATGCGCAATCATGATTTTATTGCCCGGCGTTTCGTCATTGCGCATCGCGGCCTCGCTGGACGCTTGCTGCAGACGACGCGACAGGGTGAAAATCACAAGAACGAGCAAAACGACCAGTAGAATGGCGACAATCGCAATCGCTGTGGCACCAAGAACCGCAAAAAGATCTGGCGAAGGGAGCGTCGCGACAAATTCCGAAACTGCGCTGTCTATTCTACTCATACCTGAACCGTCATTCTTAAAGCTGCTAAAGCCGTTGGCTGTCATATCATTGCGCAAGGGCCGGGCTTGGTTTGACGTTTTCCGCCAGAGCTTGCAAGCCTCTTCAACCACCGCGCATGGTGATAGTGCAAAGCGCACGCCAATAAACCAGAATCTGTCCGAGGCCAAACAATGTCTGTGTACCCATCGCTTCCGCCACGCGCCTCACTGGAAGACCTGTTCAGGCATTTTCCGACAGGCGTCGCGCCGCTCATGCAATTACATGATGAGCTGTTGCGCAGTGACGGCCCGCTTTCAGTGGGCGAACGCGAACTGATCGCGGCTTACGTCTCCGTCCTCAATGCCTGCGAGTACTGTTTTGGCGCGCACCGGACCATGGCCATTGCCTTCGGGGTCGACCCGGACCTGATTGATGCCCTGGTGAAGGATTTCGATGCCGCACCCGTTGAACCAAAAATGAGGGCGCTTTTATCCTATGCCGCCAAAGTCACGCGACGCGAGAGCATTCTTCCTTCGGATATGCGTGCCATTTTAGATACGGGGGGCACGGAAGAAATGGCGCACATCACTCTGATGACTGCGAGCCTCTACAATCTCATGAATCGTGTTGTGGATGGAGCGGGACTTTCTGCCAAACTATCTTACGAAACCCCTGACAGCACCGAACTTCAACGTAAGCGGGAAAGCAATTACACCAACTGGGGACGCCGCGCTGGCTTTTTGCCCCCGGCCTAAGATTTACAGGCATATTTTTAAGCAAGCCCCGGGTTTTCAAACAAAAATGTCATGTTAGGCTTTCATAATAAAGCGTCCGAAGAGACGGTGTCGGGGGTGCCCAAAGAGGCACGATTCTGGGTAGTGAGTGGTGACACGTGCTTAATAACAAAACGAGTAACGCTACAGCGTCATCAGAGCTGAGCAATTCGGGGATTAAAGACCGAGCGGTCTTTATTGCAAAAACAGGTTTTCTGGTTCTGACGGCGCTTCTTGCCGTACAGATTTTCATGAAAGCGGTTTATCTGGCACACCTCTGAGTTCGCCAGCACCTTTCTCAATCTCTGCATCAGAAACTGAGTTCGCGCTCCTGACCGGGAGCGAGTGTGACTTGTCGTGTTTCTGTGCCGTCAGGACGTCGAACTTCCAGTTCGTACTCTCCTGCAAGCACAAGAAACCGCGTTGCGGCTCGTTCAGCGCTGGCCACGACTTCCATCTCGCCTTCGCTATTGGTGCGAGAGAGACTGTACTCAGTCCCCTCTGGTCCTGATAAGTGCAACCAGGCTGCATCCAGCACCAGAAGATCTTCGCGCACATCATCAGCCTGCACCACAAACGGAGCAGTAAAGTTGATGGCCTGTCCAGTCAGACGAATACGGTACTCGCCCGGCAACAATGTGAAGCGCGCACGTTGGCCATTGTCTCGCCCCCTGACAGTTTCCACGCCAGACGCGCTGACGGACAGCACTTCCCAGTTAAAAATTCCGCTGGCGACTTCACCGCCGGACACAAGAATAGGCGTGAAACGGACAGTGCCGTCTGAAAACGCAATATCGCGGTGAATGTCCCGCCCCTCAGTCACACTGATTGTAGCTGAAATACTGACATGGTCCCCATGAAACGCCGTTACAATATAGCTACCCGGACTAAGGCGAAGCTCATGTTCAAAGCCTTCACCATTCGCATCCGGCACAGCCTCACCATTAAGGGTGATGATGTCCCAGCTGACAGCCCGGCCGACCTCAAGTAATTCACCTTCACCATCGACCGCACGCAAAAACACGTTCGGCGGCGCGGGTACATTCCACGCATTAGAGGACTCAGCGCTCACAGTTTCTGGCGCGGCATCTGACTGCGCAGCCGCGCCCCAGACCAGCGAAGCCGCCAGAATAAATGTTGTGAACACCGATTTCATGAAGTCCCCGCAGTTTTACTTATACAGTGATTATGATGCGGAGTTGCAGAACCACCAAGCGGTTAAAGCATAAAGCCCGCCGCTGCGGAGCAATTGCCCCGGAATTTGAGAAAAAGATCTTCTCTGGAAGCCGGTGACGGCTTCCTTGGGTTTGTAGATTTTGACCCGAATGATCGGGTGAAGACTATTGGTCGCTCAAAATAGCAGAGCAGAGAATATCCAGCTTTTCCTGGCCGCCACCAGCCAGCGCGCTGTACTGCGTTTCAAGGCAGGTCCGCACGCTGGATTCACTGGAATATTCACTGATGGCTTCAGCAAATGCCGAACGCATACGATTTCGCTGCCCAATGAGTGAATGAGGCGTGATTACACCGGAATTTTCAGGAATGACGATCTCGTCAACACTGATGTTCCGGGCTTCGAGCGCCCTTTGAAGTTCACATGACATATTGCGGGTATCGGCGAGTAACTCGCCGAAAATGTCACGTTCAACGCGGTGGTTACTGTGCTGTACTTTTGCAAGGGCATTTTCGTGCTGCTTAACGAGACCAAAGGCGTCTTCAAGCACTTCGTTACCGGCTACGGTCATCACGACCTCCTTTTACAGTTCCGCCGAGTTAAGTTTCAGGGCGCGTTTGTTAAGAAAAACACTACATCCGATGGAACGTTCCGATTTTGCCTGAAACGGGGCAATTAATGTGCACTTCTGTGACCCAAAGCGGCATAAAAACGGCGGAGCGATGCGTGAAAACTTGCCGGAGTACGGACATAAAAGAATCAATTCGAGTGATGAACCAGCCGACCGCATGAAAGCTGAGGCGGAATAAAAGTTCACCTTGCCGGAAATTGTCTTATCCCTGTCGCCTGACTGACTAAACTGATGATCAGATTCGCTGATGAAGGGAGTGGGGGCATGAAGGTTCATCCAAGCGCGGGCATGTTTTGCCTGATTGCGCTGTTGGCAGGCGGCGCATCGCTGTTTTTTCTCGGTCCGGTACCAGGCGATGTTCTGGCCACAAGCTGGCTTCAGACTAACCTGGGCACCAGTCCGGAATGGGCACACGTGCTGACACGAACAGCAAAAGCGCCCTATCTTTGGGGCACACTGATCGTCGGATCAGCTCTGGCCGTTCTTGCAGGGCACTGGCGACTGTTCATCGCGCCGCTGCTCGCCTATGCCGCCATCTGGTTTGTCGACAAAGGGCTTCGCTCACTGATCTATGTGCCCAAGCCAGACGCCGAACTGGTGGCCGTCGCGAGCACAAGCTCAGCCAGCGGGCTGCCTTCAACTTTTGCGCTGACTTATGCCGCGATTTTCGGAGCCGTTATCTGGTCTGGCAAGAAGCCGGTTTCGGGAAAGGTTTTCCAGCTTATCTGCTGGGCGCTTATTCTGGGCGGCTGTACGGCGCGTATTGTTCTGGGCGGGCATTGGACGAGCCAGATGATCGCATCAGCAGCGCTTGGCCTTGTGGTGTCCTATTTCACAACCGCGATTGTAAAATTGATTGTCGGTTTGCGCTGAACATAAAAAAGCCCGGCTGAAAAGCCGGGCTTCTGGAGGGGGTGGGGGTTTCCTCACGCCGCAGCAACACCGCGGTATAGTAGTTTCGTCTCGCCCGATTTCGGATTGACGATTGTGTGGGACGTAGGAGTGAACTGAATGCCGCGATAGGTCAGGGGCTGATTGTTTTTATTTTTGCCTGTGCCTGCAGCTGAAGCTTCAAATCCGCGATAGATAATTTTGCTCATCATTCTCTCCTTCCTAGGCGCAGCGTGGGGCCGCGCTTCCCGTCCTTCTGATATAAACATATTGCACAAGGTGTGTAACTTTGTCAAGCGCGTTAATCACATTTTCTGAATCGGTTCCGAAAACCGGAAATTTCCATATTTAAATGAAGGTCTTTACCTGCGATTATCCGGCGCGTATTCCAGACCGGTCAGACGCAGATCACGCACACTGACCTCATTCGGGATCATGCACAGGACCAGCCAAGCGCATGCAGAAACGTCTCAGACTTCAGGATATTCGCGGCCTCATCCGCTCGCACCTCTGGGCGCAGATTCTCACCGCTATGGTGCTGGCCGTATCGCTTGGCAGCATAATGTCGCCAAATGCGCAAACCGACCTGTCGCTGAGCGCTGACAACGCAGAGATGCTCGGTGAATGGTTTCGACTACCCGGCCAGATATTCCTGAACATCATTCAGATGGTCGTCGTCGCACTGGTTTCCTCATCCATCATTCTGGGCATTACCTCCTCCAGTGACCCGGAATTTCTGAAAAGAGCCGCCTCACGGATCGTTCCCTATTTCGTCGCGACCTCGACGATTGCCGTGTTGATCGGCGCCAGCGTCGCCATGATTGTAAAGCCTGGCAATTTTATCGACACATCAACGCTACATATCGGCGAAGAAAGCCTGTCGCAGGCTGCCGCCACCGAAGTCGTTTCACCCACCCCGGCGAGCGCTCAGATCGCAGACCTTATCCCGTCCAATCTGCTTTCAGCGGCACTGTCCGAAAACATGCTGCAGATCGTCATGGCCTCCCTTTTTGCTGGCATCGCACTGGTCACAATGTCCAAATCAGCGGCCGAGCCACTCCTGAAGCTGTTCCAATCCATTCAGGAAATGTCTCTGAAAATCGTAGGCTGGGCGATGCGCCTTGCGCCCTTCGCTGTATTTGGCCTGATCCTGGATTTCGTTCTGCGTGTCGGCATTAGCGCGCTTTTGGGCCTGTCTGCCTATATCGCGACAGTTATTGGCGGCCTGATCTTACTGCTATGCATGTATCTGCTGATTGCTGCGGTGTTAGCTGGCCGCAATCCGGTACGATTTGCGAGCCAGATCATAGACGCCCAATTGCTGGCCTTCTCGACCTCCAGTTCTGCTGCGACCATGCCGCTTTCCATGCGCATTGCCGAAGACCGACTTCGCGTCAGCCCGCCTGTCGCGCGCTTCATCATTCCACTCGGCGCCACGGTGAATATGGATGGCACAGCGCTCTATCAGGTTGTCGCGGCGCTGTTCATCACTCAGCTTTACGGCGTGGTGCTGGCCCCGGCCGAACTGGCTGTGCTCATTTTCACCGTTGTTGGCGCCTCCATCGGCAGCCCGTCCACGCCGGGTGTTGGCATTGTCATCCTGGCAACCATTCTTCAGGGGCTCGGTATTCCCTCAGAGGGCGTGGCCATCCTTCTGGGCGTCGACCGGATTCTGGATATGTGCCGGACCAGCGTGAACGTGTCCGGTGACCTGACAGCCTGCGTGGTGATGGATCGCTGGCTGGGAGCCCGCTATAAGAATAGTGACGCTGAAGCCGCCTGAAACTAATTCGTCAGACGCAGAGGGTCATCCAGAATCTGCTGGGCCAGTTCTTCGAATACCCGATCAATTTCATCAGGGTCATTGGCTTCGAAATAATAGCCCTCAGACGCACAGCTTTCCATCGCGGTGGCCGCCAGCGCGCTATTCTCGCCCACCCGGTTCCAGACATAGCGCAGACTGTGATCCAGCCGATCATAAACCGTGTTGATCACCGCCATGCGTACGCCGCGATTTTTCAGCGTCGTGCAGAAATCCGCATCGAACGCATCATAGGAATGCGAACTGCCATGCGTGTAGAGCCCGTCCGTGATCAGAATGACCATTTTATCCGGGTTCGCCTGCGTACCCTCGCCCGCCGTTGTGATCTGGCGCTCCAGAAAATCAAAGAGTTCGGGATAGTCAGTATCCCAACGGTCAACTTCAGTGCCGTAGGACACATCCAGCACTGAACGCATCCGCAAAATATTGGAGGTCAGGCGCTGAACCAGATTGGTGTCGGACCCGAAATCGATGGATGCAAAACGTACACCTTCGCGGTTTTCAGAAACCACCTCAGCCACCTCAAGAGCAGCATCCATGACACGCTGATTGCGCAGAGGAATGTCCAGATCATCTGCCAGATCAATCAGCGTCAGATCGGATGGATACCATGGTTCACCACCGCCACCCGGCAAGTGACACGCAAAAGCGCAGCCTTCGGGTTCAGCGTCGCGATACCAGCTGCCATAGGCCTGAATCCATGGCTTGGTGGCGTCCATCAAATCATCAATCGCATCTTCACCGTCGGCGATCAGCATGCTGGCAGACCGGTCCAGCACAAAATAGATATCCAGATATTCGCGCGGATAAGACGCTGTGGAGGTGACCGAAAAATTGAGTTTGTCCTTGCCCAATATGGCCGCGAATGTGGTGTTCAACGCCCCACTGAAATCAATCGTCACGGTTTCATCGCTGATCCGTCGAATTCGCAAATGATCCGCGCTTAAATCGCGCGCCTGAGGAAAATTCTGAAGGAAATAGGTTTGCGCCCATTCTGTCAGCTCGGCCGGGGTCAGATCGGTCTGCCCCACCGCAGCAAGCACGGTAGCATCCGCTGCGTATTGCGCCTCAGACTCCGCACCCACGGTTCGGCTCAAATCGATGGAAATACCGATCACCGTCACAATCACAGCGACGCACAACGCAAAAATCATTGCGATATTTCCGGACGTTTCCCTTTGGAATGCGCGAAAGTGAGACGGTATTTTCATTCACAGCCCTTTTGCCAGACTGTGTTTTAAAGGTGCTGCGCTTAAATCGGATTAAAATGAATTATTAAAAATCGAGCCAGTTTTGCTGATTTCTACCCTTTTTTACGAGAAGAGAATCCCTTCTGGTTGCAAATACACACAAACGTCCAAAAAATGTTTAAATTCCACGGCTTACCTCAAGCCGTCGCATAACGTCTGCGTGTGACCTTCATCAGGGCATCAGGCGCATGCTTGTCCGGATACGACCAGACCGCCTCCACCGGCGTCTCCAGCGAATGCGCCGAATAAGTGTGTTTGCCAAAGCCCAGAATGCGACCCAGAAGCTCATTCATGCCTTCTTGTTTCGTACCGAACTTCAACAGCACCGTGGCCTTCACCTGATACCATTCAATTCGGGTCATCTCGTCCCAACCCACAACCTGTTCATCCGACTGCACGTGAAAGCAGATGCCCTCAGGAGTGAGCGTCATCACCGGCCCGTCCATTTTGCTGATCTTCCATGCCAGCCAGGCATTGCGGCCCAGATTCCAATACACCCACAGGCTGACCAGAAAGACCGGAAAAACCAGCAGAGGCGCCAGACCACCTGCCATGGCCAGCGCCGTCTGGAACATTGAGAAAAACACCGCCATGGCAATCACCAATACGGCGATCATAATGGCCTGCGTTTTCCACGCCGAAGGTTTGGCTTTCACGTCCAGAGTCATTTGCCCGTTCCTGTTCTGAGTGTGCTTTCACTCCGGATACGTCGCAACTCATCTGAACCGGCCAGATCAGACGAAAAATTTGGGTGTCTGAAGATTACACGCCGTTTGCTATCGACTGGAACCCACCAAATGGTGCGAAGGTCGTCGCTTCACGTTCCCGGCTCATCAGCGTGTCGCCCGGGCCAAACAGAATGCGAAGCCCAAACTGATAAGACGAAAGCGATCCGTCGAAATTATCACCTTCCAGACGATCATAATTGGCGAAAATGCTGACCGGATAACGGGTTGGTCGCCATTCACCTCCAACACCAAAGGATGTGAAGGTTTCATCTTCACCACTCTCGCTGGCGCCCTGATAGCCTAGCCGGGCATCAAGACGAAAATCCTCGGTAAAGAAGAAGCGATACTCGCCGTTCACGCCATAAACATCGATGCTGTCATCATCTACATCCGCCTGTCCGTAGCCCGCACCTAGCGCAATGGTGGATGGTCCGAGGAACCAGGCGGCTTCACCGCCGGCAATGAGCGTCGACACGTCTTCTGCGGATCCGAACCCAATATAGCCGCCCAGAGCATAGCTATCATCACGCATGATCAAATGCGCGCTGCCAGATGTGACATTGCCGGAAAAATCATCTTCAGACACACCGGTATAGCTTGCATCAACCTGTACCGAGAAGCGCTCACCCAACGGCACAACCGCCACACCCTCCAGATTCCATGTATTGATATCTTCGCCTTCATCTTCAAACTCAACGGATTGCTGGCCGATACCGCCGCCAAATGCGCCATACCAGCTTTCCTGAGCAGATGCTGAAAAGCCAATACAGGACACCGCGCACAGGGCGGCAAAAGACGTCATGAGCTTCATTGAATTCCCCTTCCAAAAGATCAGTTTCTCCTCACCTTGAAGGCGTCGAAATCAGCCAAACCGGGTCAGTTGATCAGAAGAGTTTTCTAAAGAAACGTCAGAGCCTTGAGAACGAAACGGAAAAACCGGTGTCAGACCCTGTCCCTGCGCGAACGCTCGGGATACGTCTGAACCGGCCAGAATTCGTGCCTCATCACCCAGCGCCTGCGCCGTCGCTTGTGGACGTGACACCACGAGCAACGCGATAGCGCGCGAGCACACTTTTAAAGAGAACAAACTTTCGGCGGATCGGGCGGGTCCACGCAGGATAAATCCGGCAGGCCCGCATGAGGGTCAGGCCTTATGCCATAGCCAATCTCTTCCAGCTTTGAGGCAGCCATATAGTGAATGACGTTCACATCGCCCCGCTCTGCCTCATCATCGGCAGAGCCCCATAGAGCTTCCGGCGGGCAGAAATGTGCAAGCGGTTCGAAATAGAGGGGATTCTTCCGCTCATTCCCGCGAAGGCGGGAATCTGGAACGTCACTGGTCTGTGAGATCCCTGCCTGCGCAGGGATGAGCGAAGATCGCAAAGCCCGCGCGGCGAGTGACATGGCCATTTGATCTGCCCGTGTGAGCACAGAAGACAAGCGTTTGAACCGCGCCAGAATATGGCCCGCATCAACGAGGCGCAGACTATCGGGAAGGAAGGTATAGCTGCGTGTGCGGGACTGCTCACGCCCCTTGCCCTTAATCACCGGCGTCAGAACCGTAAAGCTGTTCAGCCGTGGCAGGTCTCGCAGCTGATCGCGCAGCGCCCCATCCTGCTTCTGGGCAAGGGTCTTACCGGATGTTTCCGTTGTTCGGCGCGGGACAGATGCCGTCACGCGACCAAGCGCAATCAGCTCGCCCGCAAGGAAAAGAATGAAACAGCGCAGCACATATTCCAGCCGCTTCACATGCTCCATCATGGAGGTGTGATAGCGAAACTGGATCATTTTGGTTTGTTCTCGTGATCCTGTCGGCTCGCATGGAACGCGCTCAGGGCTGACTTCACTCGTTTGACCGCCTGCTTCTCCCCGGACCAAGCCCGGGGCTTCGCGATGAGTCGTGCTCAAGGCTGCTTCTTCACCACGCTCATTCCCGCTAAGGCGGGAATCTGGATCATCATGGGAGGTCGAGATCCCTGCCTGCGCAGGGACGAGCGGAACCTCTAAGTAATCCTGAGCGAGAGACGCCGCACGGCAGATATAGGCCTTCAGCCGCTGCGCAATATCGCGTGGCTTGTAAGACTGAATTTCTGGAGCGGTCTCTGACATACTATCAGGATAGGGTCAGATATGTAGAGTAGGATAAATCTTGTCATCCCGGAACGTCCGAAAGGCATATCAGGGGTCGAGAATAATACATGCTTTTCTGGGTCCCGGCTCTTCGCTGCGCTGCGGCCGGGATGACCGCGAAATTGTCCCCCTTTAAAGCCGCAGACACCAGCGCAGGCTGGTGTCCATGCCTGAGCGTTAGAGGCGAGCACATTGCCAGCTCTCAGGCTTGGATCCCAACCTTCGTTGGGATCGTCGGGGGTGGTGGTCCAGGACCGTACAGCTGAGCGCCTTTCAAATACAGCTCTTAGCCCAGACAGAAAACTGTTTTGAGGTGGCTAATTGGCGCCCCTAATCCCCATCCATGCGGAGGGCTGCAACGAAGGCTTCCTGCGGGATTTCGACCTTACCGAACTGGCGCATGCGTTTCTTACCGGCGGCCTGTTTGTCCAGAAGCTTACGCTTCCGGCTGGCGTCACCACCATAACATTTCGCCGTCACATCCTTACGCAGAGCCGAAATTGTCTCGCGGGCAATCACCTTACCACCAATCGCCGCCTGAACCGGAATTTTGAACATCTGGCGTGGGATAAGCTCTTTCAGGCGCTCACACATCTGACGGCCTCGGCCTTCAGCACGATCACGGTGAACCAGCATAGCCAGCGCATCCACCGGCTCGTCATTCACCAGAATGTTCATTTTCACGAGGTTCTCAGCACGGTGGCCGACTATCTCATAGTCAAAGCTCGCATAGCCGCGTGAAATGGATTTCAGACGGTCATAAAAGTCGAATACGACTTCGTTGAGCGGCAGCTCATATTTGATCATGGCGCGGCCGCCCACATAGGACAGCTCTGTCTGAATGCCGCGTCGATCCTGACACAGTTTCAGAATGGCGCCCAGATATTCATCCGGCGTGTAAATGGTTGCAGAAATCCATGGCTCGCGGATTTCCTTGATCTTCGTCACCTCAGGCATGTCTGCCGGGTTGTGAAGCTCCATATCCGTGCCATCGGTCATGGTCAGCTCATAGACCACGCTTGGCGCGGTCGCGATGAGGTCGAGGTCAAACTCACGGGAGAGACGTTCCTGAATGATTTCCAGGTGCAGAAGCCCAAGGAAGCCACAACGGAAGCCCATGCCCAGCGCGGCAGATGTTTCCATCTCCCATGTGAAGCTCGCATCGTTCAGACGCAGCTTGCCCATAGCGGCGCGCAGGTCATCAAAGTCGCCCGCATCGACAGGGAAGAGACCACAGAAGACCACAGGCTGAACGTCTTTATAGCCCGGCAGCGCTTTGTCCGCTGGTGTTTTCTCCAGCGTAACCGTGTCACCAATGGCGCAGTCGGCGACTTCTTTGATCGAGGCGATCATGAAGCCCACTTCGCCGGGGCCAAGTTCGTCCACATAGGTCGGTTTCGGCGCGAAGACACCCACATGGTCAAGTTCATATGTTGCGCCGGTGCGCATCATTTTGACTTTTTGCTTCTTCTTCATCACGCCATCGATAATGCGGACGATGACCACAACGCCGAGATACGGGTCGTAATAGGCATCAACCAGAGACGCTTTCAGCGGCTTGGAGGCATCACCTTCGGAAGGAGCTGGCAGACGCGTAACGATGGCTTCCAGCACATCTTCAATGCCAAGGCCGGTTTTGGCTGAAATCTGCACCGCATCAGAGGCATCAATCCCGATCACGTCTTCAATCTGTTCTTTGACGCGATCTACATCTGCCGCCGGCAGGTCGATCTTGTTCAGAACAGGGACGATCTCATGGTCCTGATCAATCGCCTGATAAACGTTTGCCAGTGTCTGGGCTTCAACACCCTGAGACGCATCAACGACCAGAAGCGAACCTTCGCAGGCAGCCAGGCAACGAGAGACCTCATAGGCGAAGTCAACGTGTCCTGGTGTGTCCATCAGGTTCAGGACATATTCCTGCCCATCCTGAGCTGTATAGGTCAGGCGCACGGTCTGCGCCTTAATGGTGATGCCGCGCTCACGTTCAATGTCCATGGAGTCGAGCACTTGCTCTTTCATCTCACGATCTGTGAGGCCGCCGCACTTCTGAATCAGGCGGTCAGCGAGCGTGGATTTGCCATGGTCGATATGGGCAATGATGGAAAAATTGCGGATGAGAGATTTCTGTATCATGAGCGGGATGTATCACTGGCCTTATGGGTCGCCAAGCGGCTAAACTCGGTTGGGGTAAAATACCTTCTTGAAGTTCGTTCTGCACGCCCAAAATTCAGTGCAGGGACAATCTACTCTGGTACGGGACATTAACATGCATCTGTTGAAATCGCGCACACTTCAGGCAAGTCTTCTCAGCCTTAGCCTTTTTGCCCTGCCAGCCATCGCGCAGGATGACCATCCGGTCGAAGATTCAGCCGAGCATGAAACAGTGGATGCCCATGCTGAAGAGCATGGAGCGGAAGCCCCGGCTGAGGTCGAAGCGGCGCCTGAGCCCGCTGAAACCTCTCTCGTCAATGAGATCGAACTGGCCGCACTGATTTTAGAACATCAGTCCCGCGGCGTTCTCGCCATTAGCGGAAACCGTGAAACATCTGCCGTGCGTCAGGATGTGTCTTTATGGCTGGTCGAGCTGGCGGAAGATCTGCGCCGCGAAAGCCAGGCTGTCGAAGTCGCACATACTGCATTCCTGCGCGCTGAAGCCCGCAATGCAGAGGCCAATGCAGAGCTGAAATCCGATCTGGCTGATACGCTGGCAGACGCCTTTGCGGAAATTGAGGCCTTCTCTCACGAAGATTTACCAGACGAACTGGTCACACGTCTCAGCGAAACCTACGACATTCTCGATGCCCTTGAAGAAGCCGCGGAAGATGTACCGGAAACCCGTCCGCTTCTGATCGTGATCGAATTTGCAGACGTATTGGACGACCCAATGCGCCTCGCCTTTAATGATCGCCTGAACCTTCTTCAGGTCGAGACCGGCATGACGCTGGACTTTGATGGGGCCGACCTTGCGCAGACTGTCACGCTGGAAGGCGAAGCACCCATGGGGCTCTCTCCACTGGAGCTGCGCGGCCTTTTAACCCGCATTATTTCTGAACCGCTTCCAGTTGATGACGAGGCTGCACCACGCCGCCGACCTGCAGAACCAGATACACTGCCTGCCGCCAGCTTTATCGGTATTGAGATCGGCTAGGAGGCCATACCCAAACTCGCATGGATTATTTTGTCCTTCTGGCCAGCCTGCTGGTCTTCACTGGTTTCCTGCTGATTCCGCTTTCGCGGCGACTAGGCGCGCCTATTCTTCTTGTCGTTCTGGCCGTTGGCATGCTCAGCGGCGAAGACGGGCCGGGACAAATCCATTTTGACAGTTTCAACGCAGCCTATGCCCTTGGCAGCGTAGCGCTGGCCATCATCCTCTATGGCGGCGGTGTCGAAACACGCGTCAGCCAGGTGCGCTCTGCCCGCATACCCGCCATGCTATTGGCCAGTCTCGGGGTGCTCGTAACAGCGTTCATCGTGGGCGGGGCGGCATGGTGGATTTTTGACCTGTCATTGCTGGACGGATTGCTTCTTGGCTCTGTCGTTGCCTCAACGGATGCCGCCGCAACCTTCCTTCTTATTCGTCAGAACAGGATCGGCCTGCGCCCACGTCTGGAGAATACGCTTATTCTGGAATCGGGTCTGAATGACCCGATGGCGATTTTTCTCACCGTGGCGCTAACCTCACTCATCGGCATGGAAGGCGACCTCAGCTTCCGGGCGGTGATAGAGTATCTGCCAATGCTCGCCCTACAATTCGGGCTGGGTGGACTTTTCGGATGGGTTGGCGGGCGTGGGCTCGCCATGGTCCTCAACAAACTGAACATGTCGCCCGGCACATACCCGGCCATGGCGCTGGCGGGCGCGCTGGCGGTCTTCGCCGGTACGTCTTTGCTGGGCGGCAGTGGCTTTCTGGCGATTTATCTGGTTGGCCTGATCATGCGCGATAATCTTCGCGAAGATCTGGCGGATCGCGTCATCGGCTTTTCAGAGGCCATGCAATGGCTCAGTCAGATCGCACTTTTCCTCATGCTGGGCCTTCTGGTGACACCGCATGACCTGCCATCAGTCGCACTGGGGGCTGCACTGATTGCAGCTGTATTATTCTTCATTGCGCGGCCGGTAGCGGTCTTTTCCTGTCTGTCCGGTCTGGGGTTTTCACTGCGGGAGAAAGTCTTCGTCAGCTGGGTTGGCCTGCGCGGGGCCGTTCCCATTTTTCTGGCCATCCTGCCAGTCATTTCTCCCGGCCCGGTCAATGTGGTGTTCTTCAACATCGTCTTTGTGATCGTGGTCTTCTCGCTCATCGTTCAGGGATGGACGATCGCGCTGACAGCTGGCTGGCTCGGCGTTATTCAGACAGACCCGGACAACGCAGACTAATGACTGAGATCGGCAAACAGAATGCCGAACACCGTCATCACAATCAGCCCGGCCATCACATAATTGAAAATCCGAAAGCGCAGCCGGGTTGAGAGAAATTTCTCAATCCCAACACCAAACAAGACCCAGCCATGCGCGCTGAACTGACCCGCCACGGCGAAGATACACGCGCCGATCAAGGGCGGCAGCCAGAACGGCTCCAGCTCAGGCAATTGGCCGGTCACACTGATCGACATGATCCACGCCTTGGGATTTACCCATTGAAAGGCAAAGGCTTTTGCAAAGCTCCACGGCTTTTTAGATGTATTGGACGTATCATGCGAGGGTTCGGAGGTCGCAATTTTCCAGGCGATCCAGAGCAGGATGGCCGCGCCTGCAAAGCGCAGCACTTCTCTCACGATTGGGAAGCTCTCAAACAGTCGCCCCAGCCCCAGCGCGATGATCAACATCATGAGCGGGAAGCCGATCGCCACACCCAGACTGTGCCTTAGCGAACGGAAGAACCCAAAGCGCGCGCCAGAGCTTGCAAGCAGCGCATTGTTAGGGCCGGGCGTCCAGACAAGCGTGCTGAACAGGATGAATAATCCCAATATATATTCGACGCTCATTTCCCGTTCCTGCCCCGCCGGTCTTGCTTAAAAAGCGAGGTTTACACGGTTAAGCACAGCACTGAACTGAATTCACGATCAAATATTCTAAAAACGATCTCTTCGAACCCGGCGAGTGCTGCGTGAATTCAGCGAATACTTCGACCATCGTCCAATTGAACAAAACGGTACAAACTTTCATCTATGTCGAAAGCCCGTAAGTGGTTAGGGACGGAAACGCCTACAGAGACGGCAGCACGGTGAGACTGAGTACCACGCGTATCAGTCAGGACCGGAGAAAGCTGCATGACTACCGAACGTTTACGCCGTCACGATCTCATTTCAAAAGTGGTTTCAGCCGAAGAAGCTGCACGTCTGATCAAAGATGGCATGACGGTTGGCATGAGTGGCTTTACCCGCGCTGGCGAGGCGAAAGCCGTGCCTATGGCTCTGGCTGAGCGCGCCAAAACAGATCCTCTGAAAATCACGCTCCTGACCGGTGCATCGCTCGGAAACGATCTCGATAAAACGCTGGCCGAGGCTGGCGTTCTGGCGCGCCGCATGCCCTTTCAGGCAGACCCGGCCCTGCGCAAAGCCATCAATAATGGCGAGGTGATGTTTGTTGATCAGCACCTGTCTGAAACCGTAGAAATGCTGCGCACACGTCAGCTCGGCCCGGTGGATGTCGCCGTTGTTGAAGCGGTCGCCATTAACGAACAGGGCGGGATCATCCCAACCACCTCTGTCGGCAATTCGGCCAGCTTTGCCATTCTGGCCGAGAAAGTCATTGTGGAGATCAATCTCTCCCAGCCTGAAATTCTTGAAGGCATGCATGACATCTATATTCCGACCCATCGGCCAACGCGCATGCCCATCCCGGTTGTGACACCGGAAAGCCGCGTCGGCATGCCTTACATCCCGATCGACCCGGACAAGATTGCCGCAATTGTCTTCACTGAAAAGCTCGATTCCTCATCCACCATTCTGCCACCGGATGACGGCACGCGGGATATTGCAGGCCATCTGTCTGACTTCCTGCTGCATGAAGTCGACAAAGGTCGTCTTGGCTATTCTCTTCAACCGCTTCAGGCGGGCATTGGCAGCATTGCAAATGCCGTCCTGCACGGGCTGATCGATACGCCCTTCCATGATCTGAAAATGTATTCTGAGGTGCTTCAGGATTCCACATTCGACCTGTTCGATGCGGGCAAGCTGAACTTTGCCTCCGGCTCGTCCATCACTCTGTCCGAAGAGAAGTACAAATCCGTCCTGCCGCGCATGGGCGATTATAAATCGCGCCTCATTCTGCGCCCGCAGGAGATTTCAAACCATCCAGAAGTCGTGCGCCGTCTTGGTATTATCTGCATCAATACCGCGCTCGAATTCGACATTTACGGCAATGTGAATTCTACCCATGTCAGCGGCACTAAAATGATGAATGGCATTGGCGGGTCGGGTGATTTCGCCCGAAATGGCTATCTCTCCATCTTCGTAACCAAGGCAACGGCGAAAGACGGTCATATCTCAAGCGTTGTGCCAATGGTGAGCCATGTCGACCATACCGAGCACGATGTGGATATCGTCGCCACCGAGTTTGGCCTTGCGGATCTGCGCAATCTCGCCCCGCGCGAACGCGCTCCGCTCATCATTCAGAACTGCGCTCACCCGGCCTACCGCGAATTGCTTATGGATTATTATAATTCAGCTCTGAAGCGCGGCGGCCACACACCGCATATTCTGGAAGAAGCCCTGTCCTGGCACACCTATTATGCCGAGACTGGCAGCATGAACCCTAAAGTTGGCGCGCTGGTCGACTAGCGGGCCGTTATTCTTCTTCATCTTCCCCGGTGAGCTGGCGACGCGCTGCCTCACCGGCTTTCTTTTCGGCCTGCTCGCGGATCACATCTGAGAACGCACTGGCGAACACGCCCGCTGGCAGTGCAACGACACCAATCCCTGCAAGAGCAATCACTGAAGCGGCCACACGCCCAAACGGCGTAACGGGAAACACATCGCCATAGCCAACCGTGGTCAGCGTCGCGATGGCCCACCAGACCGCGCGCGGGATAGACCCGAACGCGTCAGGCTGAATATCACCCTCAATCAGATAAAGCGCGACCGCAGAGATATAGACCAGCCCCATGGCCAGAAACAGGCTCGTCAAAAGCTGGCTTCCAGCTTTGCGCATAGCCTCGCCCAGCAAATTAAACGCCGGAATGTATCGCGCCAGTTTGAACAGCCGGAACAGCCGGAAGGCTTTCAGAATAGCCAGCACCTGAGGGCTGACCTGATCACTGGCAAAAATCATAAGAAGCAGTTCAGGCGCGAAGGCCAGAAAGTCGGCAATTGCGAAAAAGCTAAAGGCATATCGTACGCGGCCCATTGGCCCCTGATAGGCCGGGTTCTCAACGCACACCCACAGGCGCACCAGATATTCCAGGGCAAAAATTACCACCAGAATGACATTCAGCGTCCGAAGAAACGCTTGTGCATCAGAATTGAAATCGGGCTCTGTTTCCAGCGCCAGAAGCACCAGACTGGAAATGACGAGAACAACCAGAATTCGGCTGATCAGTGACAGCTTCTCCTGACCGTCACTTCCTTTTTCCAGCTTTCTATAAAGCTTCGCCCGCAGGGTGTTTTCCATACGCCCAACCTCCCGGTTGAGAGGTTAGGTCAGAAAGTATGGATTTGTCAGGCAGAAATCGAATTAGCCGCGCAGAGTGCCGCCAAATTTGCCCATCGCCTTGATGATTTTCTGAGAGACGGCGTCGATCTGCGCATCTGTCAGCGTGGCATCTTTCGGCTGGATGGTGACTTCAATCGCGATAGATTTATGGCCGTCTTCCACGCCCTTGCCCGCATAAACGTCAAAGACATTCACAGCGGTGATGAGCGCTTTATCCGCACCCAGTGCAGCTTTCACAAGATCACCGGCCGCGACATCATCAGTCACGACAAATGCGAAGTCACGACGGATTGGCGTCAGGTCGAGCTTTTCAAGAACCGGTTTGGTTTTCGTGCCCGTACCACGGGACACTGGAATAGCATCCAGATTGACCTCAAAGCCGACCATGGTGCCGTCCACATCCAGCGCCTTCAGGGCGCGTGGGTGCAGCTCACCAAATTCAGCAATCACATTCTTCGGCCCGAGGCGAAGCGTTGCAGACCGGCCCGGATGCCAGTGATCAGACACAGGCTCCATCACCATCAGTCTGGTTGGGTCCTGACCAACCGCTTCAAGCAGAGCAAACACATCCGCTTTGGCCGCATAAATATCGTAAGGCTCTTCCTTGCCAATCCAGTTACGAACCGTTTCAGGGCGCACAATCATGGAGATATAGCGACGCTGATCCTTCGGACCATCACCCAGATAGACAGGGCCCGCTTCAAACAGACGGACATTGCGCTGGCTGAAATCCGCATTCTTCTGAGCCGCCTTGATCAGGTTTGGCAGAATGCTTGGACGCATGCAGTCAAGCTCGGACGCGACCGGATTGTCGACAACCAGTTCTTTAGCGCCGCCGCCAAATTGTTTGGCTTCTGCATGAGAGACAAAGCTCCACGTTACGGTTTCAAGGAAACCACGAGCCGCCATGAGACGACGACCCGCGCGTACGCGGCGCTGCGCTTCGGTCAGCACCTGGCTCACGCCGCCCTCTGGCTCTGGCAATGAGGTCAGAGGCAGAGCTGCAAAGCCTTTAATACGGATGATTTCTTCCACCATATCGGCGGACTGTTTCAAATCGCGGCGCCAGCTTGGCGGGGCGACATACCAGGCCTCGCCAGCGTCTTCGATATCGCCGCCAAGGTCTTTAATGATGGTGCGCAGTTCAGAGGTTTTGAACTCAACACCTGTGAGACGCTTTACGTCTTCAATGTTGAACTGAACCGGCGCCTGCTTCTCAGGAGGCGCACCTGCCACCGTTACATCAGAGACTTCACCGCCGCAGACTTCCACGATCAGACGCGTTGCAAGCTCAAGACCTTCAAGACAGCTTTCCGGGTCGATTCCACGCTCATTGCGGTAGCGCGCATCAGACAGAATACCTGTCGCGCGGCCAGTCCGTGCAATGCGGAGCGGGTCAAAATAGGCTGACTCGATGAACACATCCGTCGTTTCATCGGACACACCGGTAGACGCGCCACCCATAACGCCGCCAAGACCCACAACACCGCTTTCATCCGCAATGACGCACATGTCTTCAGTTGGCTCATATTCCTTGCCATCCAGTGCGAGGAATTTGTCGCCCTCTTTACCGAGACGCGCCGTGAGACCGCCTTCGAGCTTTGCCACATCATAGACGTGAAGCGGGCGTGCGCGGTCGAGTGAGATATAGTTCGTCACATCGACCAGCATATTTTTCGGAGAGATGCCGACAGATTTCAGGCGCGCCTGCATCCAGTCCGGCGATGGGCCATTTTTGACGCCGCGGATCATACGGCCTGCAAAGGTCGGGCACGCATCTGGCGCTTCAATCGTCACTGACACCGGGCACGGATAGGCACCGGCAACCGGCTTGACCGGCATAGGGTTGAACTTGCCAAGCCCTGCCGCCGCGAGATCGCGCGCAATACCCAGAACGCCCAGCCAGTCCGGACGGTTTGGCGTGACTTCGAAGTCAATAACCGGGTCGTCAAGCTCCAGAACCTCAGCCAGAGGCTGGCCGACTTTCAGCTTGCCCTGAAGGTCCATAATGCCTTCATTCTCTTCGCTGACTTCCAGTTCTTTCGCCGAGCACATCATGCCATGGCTTTCAATGCCGCGGATTTTGCGAGGCTTTTTATCCAGCGCAAAGTCGAGGCCCGGAATATAGGTGCCAAGCGGCGCGTAAACCGCATACATGCCTTCAGACACGTTCGGCGCGCCACAGACGATGGTTTTCATGCCATCCTTGGTGTCCACTTCGCAGATGTTCAGCTTGTCTGCATCCGGGTGTTTGGTGACGGACTTCACATGCGCAACTGTAAACTCAGACAGAGCCTCTGCAGGGTTCTCAACGCTTTCGACTTCGAGACCTGCATTGGTCATCGCATCGAGCAGTTCTTCCATACTCGCCTTGGTGAGAAGATGGTCCTGCAGCCAGGAAACTGTGAACTTCATGGTCTTTTCTTCCGGTTAGTCGGTTGAACTGGTTTGTGAAAGAAGCTGGTCCATAACGCCTGGAAGCGCCTCGCAACTTCTTACTTCTGTTGGTGTTGGATTAGACTGGAGCGTTGTCGCGACCCAGCAATCATCAAGAATGGAGCAATAGCAGACGAACACTTCGGCTGGTGGGCGTTCGCCGCGAATAAACGGGCTGACATGCGCTTCTACGACGTCTTGCAGACCTTCCTCGGCCTGCCACTCGACCTCGATGGCATTCATCTGCGTTCCCTGACGCATAACCCGGCTACGCACGGACTGGTCCGCCCAGTTCGGTTCAGAGAAATTATCCATGATCTCTTCGCCAACGAAATAGCTCACCATGTCGCGAAACGAAGTGGTGTTTTCCTCACCCGGAAGATGAATGATGTATCCTTGGATCAAGGCCGGGCCGACACCCGCATTTTCAAGGCCAAACCGATACTGAAACCCACCATGATCATATCCGGTATGGTGGAGCAGCTGAACGATAGGCCAGACATCGGCCTTTTCCTGACTGCGCATGACACGGGCCTGATCCCACGCAATGTAAACCGCGGCGATAGAGGAAATCACCGCGCATATGGCGATCAGCATTTCAGCTTTATTCCCTTTACCCATGACCGCCCCCGTTAAACCGTGTCACCCGCGCGCTCACGCGCAAGGTGTTCGCCAGCTTTCGCTGCAAAGTCGTCGTTCAGAATGGAGATGACGCGAAAGGTTTCAAACACGACTTCCATATCCTCAGCGAACGTGCCCTCGCGGGTGAAATAGTCTTTGTGAGCGTCCTGCCAGTATTGCAGCGAGAGATCCCCCTCACCTTCCAGCGCGGCCATTTCCTGCGTCATTTCGTGGAAGCGCAGATGCGTCACTGTTTCGGTTTCCAATATAGCGACAGGTCGTGCTGAACCGTCGACCAGAACACCGCGTTCGCCCGGATGGCTCCACTCATTGTGGGCTTTCGCACAGCACGTACCGGTTTTCACGCCCGCCACAATCAATGCAGCAAGCCTGTCTCCCAGTTCAGGGCTATCCCCGAATGGCCAACGCGGCAGCGTGTCGATATCCGGGCTTACGCTCAAGAAAGCCCTCCGGAGAGGCTCGGAAGGAGCCATGGCTTGAAGCCATAATGGGAGAGCCAGCGCATATCGCTTTCGAAATATGGGCGCAGGTCCGGCATGCCGTATTTCAGCATAGCGAGGCGATCGACACCCATACCAAAGGCAAAGCCCTGATATTCATTCGGGTCGAGGCCGCAATTGCGCAGAACATTCGGGTGCACCATGCCGGAGCCCAGAATTTCCAGCCAGTCATCACCCTGACCGATTTTCACATTGCCGCCGGAACGGTCGCATTTCACGTCCATCTCCGCAGATGGTTCTGTGAATGGGAAGAAGTGTGGGCGGAAACGGGTTTCGACGGCGTCGACTTCAAAGAAGGCGCGCGCAAAGTCTGTGAGACAGCCTTTAAGATGGCCCATATGGGTCACTTTATCGATGACGAGGCCTTCGACCTGGTGGAACATCGGCGTATGAGTTGCGTCCCAGTCATTCCGGTAAACGCGGCCTGGAATGATCACGCGGATAGGCGGCTTCTCATTCATCATGGTGCGGATCTGAACCGGAGAGGTGTGCGTCCGCAAAACCTTACGCTCGCCATTTTCATCCGGCGTCATGAAGAATGTATCATGGTCTTCGCGAGCCGGGTGACCGATCGGGAAGTTCAGCGCTGTGAAGTTATGGAAGTCGTCTTCAATGTCGGGGCCTTCAGCGACAGCAAAACCCATCGCGCCGAAAATCTCTTCAATCTCTTCGAAGACTTGCATGACCGGGTGCAGACCGCCGGTGTGATACGGACGTGGCGGCAGAGACAGGTCAGCCTTTTCGCTGGCCAGACGCGCATCCAGTTCCTCATCCTCAAGGATGGTCTTGCGGGTCTCAATGGCGTCATTCAAACGGTTCTTCAGCGCATTGAGCTTCGGGCCCATTTCCTTGCGCTCTTCCGGGTCCATGCCGCCCAGCGTTTTCATCAGCGCAGAGACGCGACCCTTCTTGCCGAGTTCCGACACACGCACACCGTCCAGTGTGGCAAGGTCATTCGCACCGCCAATGGCGCTTAGAGCTTCGGCTTCGATTGTTTCAATGTCTGACATAGGTCTGCCTCAGGTCGTTCCCGGTTGGAATTTCGGGCTGAATTCAGGCTCTTATTACCAAGCTCTGACGCCAATTCCAGTGATCAATTTGCTCAATACGAAAACGACCGCTGCTGAAGTGGCAACGGTCGCTTTGAAAGAACAGTCAGAAAGGTGTTCGGCTTATGCAGCCAGAGCAGCTTTTGCCTGTTCCAGAACAGCTTTAAACGCAGCTGGTTCGTTGATCGCGAGATTAGAAAGAACCTTACGGTCCATGTCGATGCCAGCTTTCGTGACGCCGTCAATGAAACGAGAGTACGTCATTTCAGAATCGAGTTCGCGAACAGCAGCGTTCAGACGCTGGATCCAGAGCGAACGGAATGTGCGTTTCTTCTGCTTACGGCCGACATAAGCGTACTGACCAGCTTTTTGAACAGCAGCGTTAGCGGTGCGGAATGTATTCTTCCGGCGACCATAATAGCCTTTAGCGGCTTTGATGACTTTTTTGTGCCGAGCGTGAGCCGGCACCTTGTTACGGGAGCGTGCCATGTGTGGTAATCCTTCTCAGCTATGCGTTACTTAGTGCCGTACGGCAGCCAGCTTTTGATACGTGGCGTATCAGCATCTGACGCTACGGACGTGCCGCGGTTTGTACGGATGTATTTCGCATTGTGGCTCATCAGGCGGTGGCGTTTACCAGCTACACCGTGTTTGATCTTACCGGTCGCGGTGATCTTAAAGCGCTTTGCAGCAGCTTTTTTCGTCTTCATCTTCGGCATTTTCATCTCCTGGCGCTAAGCGCGATAATGTTTATCTCCTGGAGGCAATGCCTTACGCCTCTTTGGAGCGAACGCCGCTTATACGCAAGCGGGCGGAGATTTCAAGTCAGAAATAGACTCAAACCTCCGCCCGCACCGCGAATTACGTCCCCGCCGCGTTCAGGCGTCTTCGAGTTCCCGCTTACCTGTTTCCTTGCTGATGAAGCGCGTGAATTCCTGGACAGCGCTGATGGAGTTTTCCAGATCATCTTGTGAGGAGAAGTTTTTCAGTTCATTGACCAGCATGCTGGCCGCTTCCCGAACGCGATCAAGCTGCACTTCCTTCATTGGCGTTTCCTTCCGTATTGCGGTTTCTCTGAGGCCAGCTTCTTCTTCGCTTTCAGGCGCGTCTGGCTTCAGTTCAAACAGAACTGTGTCGTAGATTTTGGTGAGATCACGGGTTTTGAAGAGGACATGCGGACCGGCTTCGATCTGCACCGCGACGGCGTCTCCATCCCCATCTTCGAAGTGATGAGGGTCGCCGATAAACTTCACCGGCCAGACGTTTTTCATACGGTCCACGAAAACCGTATCCATCAGGCAGGTATAGCTGGTGATTCCGCGATCGACCGCGAACTCCATCACGCCGCACAGAAGCACTTTCTGCGCATCAGCGATCTGCCCCTCACCCTTGCGTCGGGCATGCGGCACGACCATCCAGCGGGTCAGATCCCAGATTTTCGGATCATGCGGCGGCTCACCGGATATATAATGGGTAAGCTTGTCGCCCATCAGATAAGGCGTGTCGGTTGGGTTGAGGCGGAAGGTGGCGAGGATATCGCCATGCGCATCAAGATTCATCAGATAGACAGCGTGTTCGTTATCGAACTCGTCTGTTTCTCGTTCATCTTCTGACGTCAGATCCGTCCAACCGCGCTGCCGAACGTAAAATTCATGGCGCATACGGAACATCTGATCGAGCTGCTTCGCGTATAGGTGTTGATTGGCTATCGTAACGACATGGATCACGACTAAATCCCCTTTTGTGTCAGGAAATTAAGTCCACGCCCGGAGAAAAACTGAAATGATGGAAATCCATCACTTCATCCACCAATTCCATCAGATTTTACAATTTTTGATGTACTATGACACCGGTTTCATCCGTACGGAGATGGTTATTTGATCTCGATCAAACCGTTCAGTACAGAGCGGCCACCATCAAGCTCCAGCGCGTGCCCATTGATATACGCCGCTTCTGCGGATGCCAGATAGTATGCAGCCTCCGCGATTTCAGATGCACGAGCGGCTCGTCCGAGTGGTGTACGCTGTTTCAGCCAGGGCTCGGTTTCAGTGGCATGAGGCCGCGTCGCGACAATCGCGTTGGACCGTATTTTATAGGGCGCGAATTCCACCACCAGCGATTTCATCACAGACAGCACGGCCCCCTGAGTGACCGTCTGCAGCGGAGCGCCGCCATCGACCGAAACCGCAGCCCGGCTGAGCAGTTGAATAAAGGATTTCTTGTATGGCAGCCGGTCCGCGTTTTCGTCGCGCTCTTTAATCTCGCGGATCATCTCACGCCCAAATACCTGCGCCGCCATTAAAGCAGTGCTGGCGGTCGCTTTGAGGTCCTGAGACACACGGTCCAAAGTCAGCTCATCCAGCCCGACCGGATCCATAATGGGCGGGATGTTCAAAAGCACATCAACGCCATCGAACTGCTCCAGCGTACCAGACAGTGCGTTCTTCAGACCGAGACGTGTCGTCTGGTCCTCATGCAGATAACAGACAAGCTCACCCAGATCATCTTCAGCGCGATCCAGAACTTTCTGATCGCCGTCAATGATCATGACAGACCAGCCGAATTCAGCGAATTTTCGAGCACATGTGATTCCGGCACCCTTGCCGAGGCCAAGAATAGCCACCACGGGATCGCGCATACCGAAATACCTTCCGTTTCCAGCTCTGATTTCTCGGCCTTTTCACGCCTCACATGCGCGGTCAAGCCCAATGAGGCATGACCTGCGCAGAGTTTAGGGCCAGACCCGGAATAAAATTAACTGACGTGCTCGCCCTGGAGAGACTGGATCTCTTCCTTGAGTTTGAGTTTCTCGCGTTTCATTCGCGTCATCTTCAGCGTGTCAGAAGAGGGTCGTTTCAGTTCTTCCTTGAGTGCATCGTCAATTTTCTTATGACGTGCGGAAAGTTCCTGCAGATGATTTTCCAAACTCATCGCTTCGCGCCTCCTATGCTGTAGCAATGAATGAAAGCATGAAGTCACGAATTCGTCACGTATTGACTCTCCGGAAAAGCGACTAAGGAACGGGATTTTTTCGCCTGAAACGCAAATAAAAAAATTTATCCACAAGCGAAAATGTGTTAATGGGGCCGCCTGCATTATTAAAGGTTTCTTACCAATGGACGGTACGGGTTTCGACTTCGACGAGAATACGCGCACGCTACAAGCGCGCCTCGAACAGCTCGAGTTCGAACACCGTGAGCTGGATATCCTTGTCGTGGAAATGCAGTCCATCAATGCAGACATGCTCATGCTTCAGCGCCTGAAACGCCGCAAGCTGCAGCTGCGCGATGAGATTTCCCGCGTACGCGGCCTTATTCGCCCGGACATTATTGCTTAAGCGACACACCGGACGCAATTTCAGCAAAACTGCAGGCTTAGAAGCTGTAAATACAGCCAAATGCACATTTTGCCATATTCTCGTCACCTATACCCGCCTTATGAGAAACGACCTGTAATCCCTTGGTTTTTACGGGCTGATGATTTTTGGGCACGCAAATAGCGGTGCCTGACCTGAAATTCGCTGTGCTGTGCCATTCGGTCTGGGCCCATGAATGTCCGGCTCTCAGCACATTCAAAGCGTCATCTGGGGTGAGTTAGGAATGAACCGTTCGACAAATACCGCGCAGCAGTCTCTGGGCTTTCGCAGCGCCGTTATCGCAAGCCTTGTCCTTTCTATCGTGTCCTTCCTCACGACATGGAGCGGTCTGCGTGCAGCGGACCCGGTTCAGCAGGCGATGGAAACCGGCCAGAGCCTTGAAGGCATCTCCACGATTGACCGGATTGAAAGCTTGGTCATCACGCTCGGTCTCGCCTTTGGTATTCAGGCGCTCATGCTAGCGCTCGCATGGATTGCGAGCCGCCTTCTCATGGTTGAAAGCCGTAAGCGCTGGTGGCTCATCATCGCCATCTTCTTTGGCTATTTCGCTGCGACCACGATTTCCGTTACCTTCTCTTATATCGACCTGTTTGACCGCATGTTCAGCACTCAGAAATCTGACTGGTCGGCCGAAACCATGCGCGAGCGCGGCGATGTAATTGTCGAGCGCCTGATCGAAGATCTGGAAGATGAAGTTCAGGATGCCCGCGGCGTGTTCTCACGTCAGCAAGCCGGTTTCCAGGCCCAGCTCAACCTGCTCTCCGAAGCCTCAAATGAACAACGCCAGACCATTCTGGAAGAATTGGATGAGCGCCGAGATGAGCTTCAGACCTATCAACGCCAGATCGGTGATGCCCGCGCCGAAGCGCGAAGCGCAGCCGTCAGCCGGGAAAGCCGCGCGCGCGAACTGGAACAGACCGTGTCTGACTTCCAGCGTCAGGTACGCGAACTCACACTGGAACAGGATGAATGGGAAACTGAAGTCGCAAGCCTTCGAGCTCAGTCTCAGGAGCTTTCAGACCAGAAACTTCTGGAAGAACGCGGCGCGCAGGAAAGTGGCCAATCCGGTCGCGGCCCGATCTGGCGTGAGCTGAACCGTCAACATGACATTGTGCTCGCCAATCTTGAGGTTGCCGAAAACCGTCTGGCGTCTGTTACCCGTGAACTTTCCAACGCGAATGAGGCCCTTCTTTCCGGTCGCCAGCAGCTGACCATTGTTCAGGGCAGCGCCGATGCATCCGAAGTTGAAGAAGCGCTTAATGCGGGCGGCGATGTACGTATCAGCTTCCTGGAAGAAGAAATCTCAGCGCTTACGGCGCAAGCGAGCGCGCTCGATATTCCGCAAATCGACTTCACCTCTGAAGACATTAGTGAAGACGAGGTCGATCGTATTCTGAATGCCTGCACGCAAATCAAATCCGAGCTGATCGCCGCGCAAGCTTCGCCAAATGGCGCAGAAACTCTGGCTAGCTTTGATCCGGCCTCCATTGACTGTACGTCCGGCGGCGCATTTGAGGCGGCACGAAACCTCTCCGCGCTGCAAAGCAGTCTGCGCGATGTGGAAGAACATTGTCGCGCCACCACCAATGAAGAATACGCTGCCGCACGCGGAAGCGAGCTTCTGCAATTCATCCGGAATGAGTGCGTGAACAATTCAGCGCTTTCTGCCAGCCGGAAAGCAGACTTTGGCGAAATGATCCGCCGTGTGGCGCGTACGCGTGACCCGGATGCCGCGCCGATTGCCTATGCATTCGTCGCCCTGCAGGACCGTGAACCACAGGCGATTTTCTCCCTGACGCTGGCACTTGCAGCCGACTTGCTCATCCTGCTGGTCAGCCTGTTTGGTAATGCGGGCCATCATGTTCCAGAACCTGCTGAGCGCGTACCTGAATCCCGCCGCATTGGACGCCGCGAGCCGGCGCTCTTCGGCGAAGATGAAGACTAATCAGGCTGTTTAAGTGGTAGGAGGATGGTTGCGACCAGCCCTCCGCCAATCCGGCCCTGAAGCAGGATGCGCCCGCCATGGCGTTCGACAACTGTGCGGGCGATTGCAAGGCCAAGCCCTGCGCCTTCAACGTTTCGGTTTCTGGAATCATCACGTCGGAAGAAGGGTGAGAACACTTTTTCCATATCAGCTTTGGGGATGCCTGGGCCACGGTCCATCACCGTCACCTGCGCCACACCATCAACAGCCTCCAGCTCAATCTCGGCCGTTTGTCCGTATTTCAGGGCATTAGACACAAGGTTCACAATTGAACGCTGCAAGCGCGATGCGTGACCGTTTATGACGACAGGCGGGTCGGCAATCGTCCAGCTGGTTTTGTCTTCAGGAAACTGACCAGACACTTTCAACTCACTCAGCAGGAGCGACATGTCGACGTCTTCAAAGTCTGTTTCGCGCCCCTCAATTTCGGCAAAAGCGAGCGTGTCATTCAGGAGAAGCTCAATCTCTTCAATTGTGCGCTCTGCGTGAAAGCGCTGATCTTCATCCAGAAATTCTATCCGAAGGCGCAACCTTGTCAGATAGGTGCGCACATCATGAGACATGGCCGACATCATCAACATGCGGTTCTCTAAAAGGCGGGCGACACGTGTCTGCAGATCATTGAAAGCTTCTACAAGATCGCGAACATCACGCGCGCCAGTCGGTTCAACCAGATGCGGCCGACCACTGCGGGTAAACTTGCGGGCGGCGACAGCCATACGGCGAACAGGGTGGAATTGCTGCCAGATCACGTAAACAGCGAAGGCAGCGATGAGAAAGCCGAAGAATCCGGCCAGAATACCGACAGGCATGCTGCGAAACCGCATCTGGAGCAGACCGGGCGTCTGAATATTCAGCCATTCACCATTATCAAGTTCGACCATTAATCGCAGCGGCTGTTCAGCGGATACGCCGAACGGGGTTATTTGAGCGTCCGACGGCTCATAGCCCGTCTGCGCGATAAGCCCTTCAATACGCCTTCCCTGCATGGCCTCAGAATATCGAGACAAAGCCTCCCGAAATACAGCCAGCCGAACGCCATGGGTAATGTCCGCCTCATCAAAGTCCGTAACAATGCCGATTTCGAGGTCAGAAGAATTCAAAGCGCTCAACAGCTCGTCGCGATCTTCATCCGGCGTCCGTTCCACCACTTCCACCATGCTGGCCACGCGCGCCGGCAAAGGCAGCAGGAATGCAGACTGATTAGCCTTTTGCATACGCCATATGGCGACCAGAAACATGAGCTGAATGCCGAGCACTAAAATGGCTGCGAGCAGCAATATCCGCATGAGAGATAAATGACGCAGTACCTTTATCATCAGATATCCTGCACGCTTTCAGAGAGCATATAGCCGCCATTTCGAATGGTTTTGATCAGCGCGGGCCTGCTCGCATCCGTTTCGATCTTTTTACGCAGCCTGCTCACCTGAACATCAATAGAGCGGTCAAACGCTCCATCAAACTGGCGGCCATTCAACAAATCCATCAGCATGTCGCGCTCCAGCACGCGCTGAGGCCGCGCCATAAAGATTGCCAGCAAGGCAAACTCGCCGCTGGTCAGCACTATAGGCTCGCCGTCTTCCGTACTGACCTCGCGCCGGTCCGGGTCGACAATAATATGTCCGCATTTGCGACGTTTACCCGATTGATCTTTCGCGCCGTTATTGCCCACCCGTCTAAGAATGGCGCCGATCCGGGCGCTCAACTCACGCGGGTTGAAGGGTTTACCCATATAGTCGTCGGCGCC
>CENJ01165510.1_pt1 | contig 135530 bp, 120 predicted proteins | sample 356161 | NCBI WGS metagenome assembly CENJ01 (sample SAMEA2619531, study PRJEB7988) | marine metagenome | biome: marine biome (ENVO:00000447); feature: surface water layer (ENVO:00002042); material: "saline water (ENVO:00002010), including plankton (ENVO:xxxxxxxx)" | depth 5 m
CCCGCCATGACCGCCGCCAAAGGCTGAGCGCCGCCCATGCCACCAAGACCCGCCGTCAGAAGCCATTTGCCAGACAAGTCTCCACCAAAATGCTGGCGCCCCATCTCAACAAAGGTCTCGTAAGTCCCCTGAACAATGCCCTGCGTGCCGATGTAAATCCAGGAGCCGGCGGTCATCTGGCCGTACATGGCGAGGCCTTTGCGATCCAGTTCGCTGAAATGTTCCCAATTCGCCCATTTCGGTACGAGATTGGAGTTCGCGATGAGAACACGTGGGGCATTCTTATGGGTTTGGAAGACGCCAACTGGCTTGCCAGACTGGATCAGAAGAGTCTGGTCATCATCCAATCGACGCAGTGTTTCGACGATTTTGTCATAGCTTTCCCAATCGCGAGCCGCACGGCCGATACCGCCATAGACCACCAACTCCTCGGGACGTTCGGCAACATCCGGGTGCAGATTGTTCATGAGCATACGCAAAGGGGCTTCGGCCTGCCAGGACCGTGCTGTCAGCTCAGTACCTGTCGCCGGGCGAATGACACGGCTATTGTCAAAACGGTTCATATCTTGTCTCCATGAGAGAGGGGTCCGGCGAAATTGAGGCAGGCCCCGATGACAGATTTCAGGACAGAAACGGTTTGAGCCGCGCGTGATGCGGCATAGGGCGTTGGCCAGTTTTCAGGCGTTGGTGTTTCGGGCTCATCGAGATAGCCCTGCATGGCCAGCTCCATCTGAATGGCGTGGATGCCATCCTCGGGTCGCCCATAATGACGGGTTGTCCATCCGCCTTTGAAACGGGCGTTCAGAACGGTTTCCAGACCACTGGCCTCACATATTTCGACGACGGCGTTTTGCAGGCGCTCATCGCAGGTCGCGCCGCCATTCGTGCCGATGTTGAACATTGGCAGGTCGCCCTCGAACAGGCGTGGAATTCGGTATCGGATGGAATGCGCATCATACAGGACGACATTGCGATGGGTTTGCCGCAGCCGATCAAGCTCATCCTGAATGGCCCCATGATAGGGCTCAAACCATTTCGCACGGCGCTGGGCGATCTCAGCCTCATCAGGCTCAGCACCCGAGTACAATGGCTCACCGTCAAAACTGGTCAGCGGACAAAGGCCGGTGGTTGCCATGCCGGGATAAAGCGAAGCCCCGGACGGGTCGCGATTGACGTCGATCACGCTTCTGGAAATGTCGGTCGAAATAAGCGTGACATCAGCGTCGCGTGCAAAATCATAGAGCTGATCCACATAGAAGTCCGCATCCTTGCGCCCCAGCCAGGCAGAATGAAACCGAGCGGCAATATCGTCAGGAATGACGGTTCCAGCATGTGGTACGGCAATGATGAGCGGCGCATTTCCGCGCGAGATGTTCAACCAGTCCATCAAGCCACTCCCGGCAGCTCAACAGGTACGGCCGTGACAATGGCGTTCTGACGAATAAGTCCGTTAGCCGCCTCAAGGTCTGGATGGAAATACCGGTCATCTTCAAGCGTCGGGATCAATTCGCGAACCGTGCGACGTACGGCCTCCAGAGAGACGCTGGAGCGAAGCGGTAGCAGGAAGTCACACCCTTGCGCGGCTGCGATTAGCTCAATGCCAAGAACCGCCACAACATTGTCGGACATTCGCATCAGGCGGCGCGCGGCATGGGCGGCCATAGAGACATGATCTTCCTGATTGGCAGAGGTCGGGATTGAATCCACGCTGCCCGGAAAGGCACTCTGTTTGTTTTCAGATACCAGGGCTGCCGCCGTGACCTGCGGGATCATAAAGCCTGAATTCAGGCCCGGCCGTGGCGTTAGAAAAGCGGGCAGACCGGACAGAGCCGGGTCGACCAGCATGGCAATGCGACGCTCTGATAGAGACCCGATTTCGCACAGCGCCATAGCGATCATATCTGCCGCGAAAGCGACCGGCTCTGCATGGAAGTTTCCGCCGGACAAAGCTTCATCCGTCTCCGGGAAAATGAGCGGATTATCTGAAACGCCATTTGCTTCGATTTCCAGCGTACGCCCTGCCTGACGCAGCAGATCCAACACCGCGCCCATCACTTGTGGCTGACAACGCAGACAGTACGGGTCCTGAACCCGCGCATCATTTTCCAAGTGGCTTGCGCGAATGTCTGACCCATCCATCAGAGCGCGCAGCGCTTCAGCGGCTTCGATCTGACCAGCATGACCTCGCAGTTGATGAATGCGCGGGTCAAAAGCGGTATCGGACCCTTTTGCAGCCTCTGTCGACAGCGCGCCCGACACGAGCGCCGTCCGGTAAAGGCGATCAGCCTCGAACAATCCAGCCAGCGCAAATGCGGTCGAAAACTGAGTACCATTGAGCAGAGCGAGCCCCTCTTTTGGACCAAGCTCAAGTGGTGACATGCCAGCCTTTTTCAAAGCATCCGCCGCAGGCTGGCGAACACCTTTCAGAATGATTTCACCCACACCCAGCATGGCAGCTGCCATATGCGAAAGTGGCGCCAGATCACCGCTTGCGCCCACTGAGCCCTGCGCCGGGACAACCGGTATCAGGTCCTTTTCAAGCATGGCCTCAAGGAAGGACAACGTCTCAGGACGAACCCCGGATGCGCCACGACCAAGGCTCGCCATTTTCAACGCCATCATAAGACGGATGACTGACACCTGGGCACACTCGCCTGTGCCGGCGGCATGGCTCAGAACAATATTCTTCTGAAGAACCGCCAGATCATCGTGTTCAATCTGAACGTTGGCGAGCTTCCCAAACCCGGTATTGATCCCGTAAACGGGATCACCGTTGGCAAGAATGCGGTCGACAGCATCTGCGCTCGCCTGAACCTGCGTCTTACAGGCAGGGTCCAGACAGGCCGTTTCGCCGTCATATACGGCACGCCATTGGCTAAGAGATACACTTCCCGGAGATATCATCATGATACCGTCTCCCCTTGAAAAACACGCGCATGCAGGGGGTTAAACCCAATTCGATAGACGAGGTCGGAGGGCGAGCGGACATCCCAGATCGCAAGATCACAGGACTTACCCGCTTCCAGACTTCCAATATTGTCCTGAAGGCCAAGCGCTTTGGCTGCATTGATGGTGACGCCCTGCAGGCATTCCTGAACGGTCATGCGGAACAAGGTTGCTGCCATATTCATGGCGAGCAGAACTGACGTCAGCGGCGATGTCCCCGGATTGCAGTCAGTCGCGATTGCCATTGGCACACCGTGTTGGCGGAGCGCCTCCACTGGCGGCAATTTGGTCTCGTGCGTGGCGTAGAATGCGCCGGGCAGAAGTGTCGCGACCGTGCCTGACTGCGCCATAGCCTGAACACCAGACTCGCTCAGATACTCCAGATGGTCAGCAGACAGCGCACCAAATTCGGCCGCGAGCGCGGACCCATTCTGATCAGACAGCTGTTCAGCATGTAGCTTGACCGGAAGGCCGAGCTCGCGGGCAGCCTCAAAGACGCGCCGGATCTGCTCTGTAGAAAAACCAATGGTCTCACAAAACCCGTCTACTGCATCAGCGAGCTGGGCCTCAGCGATTGATGGCAGCATTTCACTGACGACGAGATCCACATACGCATCCGCCGCGCCTTGAAAGTCTTTCGGCACAGCATGGGCGCCCAGAAACGTGGTGGCGATACGGACTTTCCGTTCACTCTGAAGAGCCCTTGCGACCGAAAGCATGCGCCGCTCAGCTTCCAGATTCAGCCCGTAACCAGATTTCACCTCAAGTGTCGTGACGCCTTCGGCCAGCAATGCATCCAGACGCGGTAGACTTTCAGACATCAGTTCTTGCTCTGATGCCGCACGTGTCGCTGTGACCGTTGAGGCTATGCCACCCCCATTGCGGGTGATCTCTTCATAGCTGACACCCTCAAGGCGCTTCTCAAACTCATCGGCGCGATTGCCCGCATAAACGAGGTGCGTATGGCAATCGATCAAACCGGGCGTAACAAGGCGACCTTCGCAATCAATGTGCTGGTCAGAGGTGAATGCCGGCGCGCCGTCGGCAGGCCCGGCATAAACAAGCCGACCATGTCGCGCGGCCAGCACGCCATCTTCGATCAGACCAGTGGCGTCACCCGCCATCGTCGCCAACCTGGCATTCGTCCAAATGCAATCACAAAGCATCAAAGCCTCCAAACGCTTTAGGTGATCATTGCACAAAGAGACTTTTAATGTATAGACATTAATGGAAGGCAGACATTCTCAAGGGTTCAAATCGTGCTTAAACACCGCTTAAACCTGTTCTTTGATCAGGCGTTTCTCCACTCAGGCTGGGCGCGAAATGTCCGCATTGGCATCGCCGAAGGCAGGATCATTGAAATCGAGACTGACGCCTCAATTCAGCCTGACGATGAACGCCATGCTTGCGCTCTGCCCGGCCTTCCAAACCTTCACAGTCACGCATTTCAAAGGGGCATGGCGGGGCTGTCTGAGCTGCGTGGATCGTCGTCTGACAGTTTCTGGACATGGCGGAAGATCATGTACCACTTCGTGGGCAAGCTCTCGCCCGAGCAAATGAAGGACATTGCGGCGCTGGCCTTCATGGAAATGCTGGAAAATGGTTTTACGCGCGTCGGTGAGTTTCATTATCTGCACCATACGCCAGACGGACAGCCCTATTCCGATCCATCTGAAATGAGCCAGGCGATTATGAGCGCATCTGAGGAGACTGGCATAGCGCTGACGCTGCTCCCTGTTTTCTATGCGCACGCCGGATTTGGCGGCCTGCCTCCAAATCCGGATCAAAGCCGCTTCATTCACGATATAGATGGCTTTTCCAGATTGCTCGATCAGGTGCGAACCCGCATTTCCGTTCTGGATGATGGCGTGCTCGGCCTCGCGCCTCATAGCTTGCGTGCCGTCACGCCTGAAGAACTGGGGCAACTGACAGAACTCGGCAGAGATAATCCAATTCACATCCATATTGCTGAACAGATGGCAGAGGTCGAAGCCTGCAAAAAATGGAGCGGACAACGCCCAGTGGACTGGCTATTTGACCATGCCAAAGTGTCCGGGAACTGGTGCCTTGTCCATGCAACGCATATCACCGCGGAAGAAACCAGCCGCCTTGCCGAAAGTGGCGCCGTCGCAGGCATCTGCCCCATTACGGAAGCCAATCTGGGCGACGGCATTTTTCCCGCAGAGGACTATCTCGCTCTTGGCGGAAAGCTAGGCATCGGCTCTGATTCCAACATCAGAATTGATGCGAGCGAAGAGCTGAGATTGTTTGAATATGGCCAACGCCTGAGCCGCCAGCGAAGGAATGTATTATCCAGCGAGACCTGCAAATCGACGGGTGAGACCCTGTTCCATGCTGCGCTGAATGGCGGCGCTCAGGCGCTTGGGAGAAGTGCCGGGCTGCGCGTCGGAAATGCAGCAGACATTGTAAGTCTCAATATGTCTGATGACTCTCTCATCGGGAAAACAGACAGCCAGATCCTCGATGCCTTTATCTTTGCGGCAGGGCAAAAGGCGATTGATTGCGTCTGGCGTTTTGGACAACGGGAGGTGACGAATGGTCGACACCGTGCCCGCAATGTGCTGAGCCAGAAGTTCAAAGACACCTTGCTGGCCCTGACGACATGAAGCTATCGCTCCACGAAAAGATAAGAACGGATTTCGAGGACGATATTCTCTCGGGTCGGCGCGCGCCCGGCGACAGACTTCCAACAGAAAAAGAACTCATGGAGCAGTATGACTGCTCGCGCATGACCGTAAACAAAGCCCTGTCTGCACTGGTGTCTGCCGGGCTGATCGACCGTCGCAAAAAAGCGGGGACGTTTGTATCCAGTCCTCGCGTGCATTCCATGATTCTGGATATCCCCGACCTGCCCGCGCAATTGTCAGAGCAAGGTCATATCCATGCCTACACGCCTCATCTGACGCGGGTTCGCGCGCCGGATACACGCATGGAACCAGAAGCATGGCTCAGCAAAGGCGCAGATGATCTATTGCAGCTGGATGGCATTCACCTCGCCGATGATCGCCCCATTGCCTATGAGCATCGTCTGATCAGCGCTCGGTCTGTCCCCTCTGCGCTGGATGTCGATTTCAGCGCGATAACGCCGGGTAGCTGGCTTTTGCAGAACGTGCCCTGGACCGAAGCTGAGACAAAAATCTCAGCCTGCGGACTTTCAGGCCTTGAAGCAGACTTGCTGAAGCAAAAACCCGGCACACCATGTCTTTGTATTGAGCGCCGCACCTGGCGCGCCAGCGACCCCATCACTTATGTACGTCAGGTCTTCCTTTCAGACGCTTATGATCTGGTTGCGCGCTTCGGCCCTACATCATCCAGCTGAGCTCAACCTACCATTTCGCTTCGCGTCTGACCGCGTGAACGCTATAATGGCAGAATGACAGACACATCCCTTCTCTCCAATTCCGACGCCGAGCGGATGAAGACACTGCGCCGCGATATTCACGCCCATCCAGAACTCGCCTTTGAAGAAAAGCGCACATCAGATCTCGTTGCGCGCACACTCGAGGCCGCGGGCATTGAGGTTCATCGCGGAATTGCGGACACGGGCCTTGTGGGTGTGCTCAGAAATGGCGACGGCCCAAGCATAGGCCTGCGCGCAGACATGGACGCCCTGCCCATTCTGGAGGCCGGTGGTGCGGACCATAAATCTACGCATGACGGGGTGATGCATGCCTGCGGGCATGATGGTCACACCGCCATGCTGCTCGGCGCGGCAGAGGCGCTCGCCGCCTCGCGCGCCTTCAAGGGCAATGTCTATTTCATCTTCCAACCTGCCGAAGAGAACAAAGGCGGCGGACGCGTCATGGTCGAAGAAGGCCTGTTTGAGCGCTTTCCATGTGATGCGATCTTCGCGCTGCATAACTGGCCCGGTCTCGCGGCAGGCAAAATCGCGGTTCAACCCGGCCCGATGATGGCGTCTTTTGACACTTTCGACATCGTCTTGAAAGGCGTTGGCGGACATGCCGCCATGCCTGAAAAGGCGCGTGACCCGCTAGTGGCCGCCTCAGAGTTTGTATTGGCATTGCAGACCATTGTGAGCCGGAAACTGAGCGCACATGACCCGGCCGTTTTATCCGTCACCCAGATGAAAGGCGGAGAGACATTCAATGTCATTCCCGGTCAGTGCGAAGTGAAAGGCACCTGGCGATGCTTTGACCCGGAAGTTCGCACATTCATTCGGGATGAGATCGACCGCATTCTGGCATCCGTCTGCGCGGCGCATCAGATTGACTATGACGCTGAATATGAATTCGGTTATCCGAGCACCATAAATACCGAGACCGAGGCCCTGTTCGCAGCAGACGTCGCCAAGGGCGTCGTCGGCGAAGGTAATGTCGATACCAGCTTCCGTCCCAGCATGGCGTCAGAAGACTTTTCAGTCATGCTAGAGAATGTACCGGGCGCTTATATCTGGCTCGGCGCTGGCATAGAGGCCACACCGCTTCACCATCCAGCCTATGATTTCAATGATGATACACTGGAAACAGGCCGCGATCTGCTGGTCTCGCTCGTAACACGCTTCAGCGAAACACGCTGAAGCGCCGTGAGGCCGGCCTCAGCCCGGAAAGGACTGAACGCCAATCTTGTAAAGATACTCACCATCGAGCACGAGACAGGATGAACTTTCCATGCCTTGCACGTGGCACCAGACTGGCGCCTCAAGGCTCTGAAGACGCAAATATTCAGCCCGATCCACCCATTCTTCAGGATAGAATGGGAATTCATCGCCCGGATAATCAGCGCCCTCCGGCCAGTCTGGCAGTTCAGCACTGCTGAAAACACCGCCATCCATCATCGGCACACCGATATACTCATCCAGCGCCCCGGCCATTTCCTGCTCAGTGGAAACGCCATCAAAGCCGAACAGGAATTGGGTTGGAGATGCCTCAGTATACTGAGGCGCACCATCGCCATCACGCACGACAATCACCGCAATGCTATGCTCACAGGTATCACCAATGGCGACCGCTTCAATGATGTAATTGTCACCGAAAGAAATCGATTCAGACGATGTTGTCGCACAGCCATCCGCAAAGGCCGCGCCACCAAACAACGCCATAGCCCCCAGAACCAGAAGTGTGTTTTTAAACATGAAAATCCCCCGTTTCATCAATGTAATATTACATTTTTCCATGAAGCAAGGTCGCCACCGAATTAAACAACCATGAGAAAACACCCCATTCCGCCGATGAAGAGAGAGGAGCGGAATGGGGTGCCTTGCAGACAGACGCCAGGGACAGCGTCTGGGGAGGAACTGAAATCAGCTCTGAGGACCATCAGGGATGGCGGACGCATCCCCGACGGTTATCTCCTCGTCAAACACCGCAACGGCATTTGTCTCTGCAGAATAGGCTGGCCATTCAAACCCGTTTGCACAGCTTATGCTGGTTGATGCCGGGTCCATTTTCATGAAATTCGTCCAGCAGGAATTGACGATGTCCGCATAGGCTTCATCTTGCGCCTCAGTCATGCCCGCCCCCCAGCTGGATGTTTCCAGTGAGTCAAATGTGAACATCAGCTCAGCGGAGTGAATTGGGCCATTCTGCCATGATGCCTGACGAAACTCCGGCATATAGCGGAAGTGGTAGAGAAACGCCGCTGCGCCTTCATCACCCGCCAGACGGGCAACTTCCGTGGCACGGGAAAACCCGCCCTCGCCCATGTTCGAGCCAACCAGAACAGGCACATCGAATTCCGTGCCATTATCCATCGCATCACGGGTGGAGGAGGGGTGAAACTCCTCATCAAGTGCACCTGAAATACCGCGTCGCAGAGACGGGTTATAGGCAAGGGTCTGTGCGGTCACACTTCGCAGCGTATCCGTATCGGCATCAGCCGGAATATCCAGCGTGGCCATACCATCAACACCCATCTGTTCGGCGTCTTCGAGCGCACGCCCTGGTGAAATGCGTGCACCTGACTGAACAATCGCCTTGTGGAACAGACCTTCAGCGGATGGGATGGACAGGAGTTGCATCACCATAGCGCCGCCTGCGGACTGGCCGGCAATCGTGACATTGCTGGTATCGCCGCCAAACGCGCCGATATTGCGCTGAATCCATTCAAGGGCAGCAACTGCGTCCATAAGGGCAAAATCGCCGGTCGGACCTCCCTCAGCCGTCAGCGCCGGATGTGCGAAATAGCCAAGCGGTCCGAGCCGATAATTGATAGAGACGGTAATGACGCCATTCTGCGCGTTTGCCGTGCCGTCATAAGAGCCCAGATGTCCTGCCCCCAGAAAGCCAGCACCGCCGTGCATCCACAGCATAACCGGCGCGTTTTCTGCGTCTTCAGGCGCATACACCTCAAGATAAAGACAGTCTTCAGACTTCACCCCAACAACCCCGCCGCCATTGGGCTGGCTTGGATCTGGAACCATGGGCTGAACGCATGGTGCTTCAAACTCGATAACGGTGCGATCGCCCTGCCAAGGTTCTACCGGTTCCGGCGCGCGCCAGCGCAGATCACCAACAGGCGGCTGAGCATAGGGAACACCGCGAAAAACATGCACGTCGCCCATATCTTCACCCACCAGTCGACCATCTGCGGTTTCCACAACGGCAGTGTCGATCAGGTCTGTCGGCGAATAGCCAACTTCAGGCGTATGCCCCTCCTCGTGATGATTGGCATATGCTGCCGTCGACAGAGCAAAAGCAGCACTGCTGGCTGCCAGAAGTTTCCAGAACATATTTCCTCCCTCGCGCTCCGCTGACCGCAAAAGAGGGTGCAGAGCGATCTTTTAATCCCTCAACACTCATCTATTTAGTGATATTGTCAATTCACGTTTACGAGAAAGCCGACACGAACGCCTTCATGTCGGCCATTGGGAATTAGCTACCGGAATAGCGACCAGGACGGTGATTAATGCCGACCATAACATTCAGAACCAGCGCGCCGACAACCGAATAGATCAGGTTGGAAAAAGGCAACACGAAGAAGGCGGCAAACAGAATGAACGCATCAATGGTGAGAAGGACCCAGCCTGCGCGCATAATTCCTTTTTCCTGAAGGAAGTGCGCGAGAATGCTCACGCCACCAATGCCCGCGCCATGACGGAAGAGCGCAATCATGCCCATGCCGATCAAAGCACCACCGAGGAAGGCCGCGAAGAGCGGGTTCAGCGTATGAATTTCAATCCAGTCGCCGACAAACATCGGGAACAGCGAAACCAGCGTTACCGCCACAACCGTTTTCAGCGTGAACTCCCAGCCCATACGCATAATCGCCAGAATGTAAAAAGGCAGGTTCAGAAGAAAGAAGAACATGCCGAACGTCAGCGGCGTCACATAAGACAGGATGAGCGACATACCCGCCACGCCGCCCGTCAGCAGCATAGCATCAGAAAAAACGGCAACGCCCATGCCAATAAAAACAGACCCGAGCAGGATGGCGAAAACATCTTCATACCATTTATGCTTCATGGACTCTTTTTCTTCGTCTTTGAGGTTCAGAGGGGCGGAAAGGTCGGTCATGGCTCATTCTTCAAGCAGATAATGCCCCACCATTACCATTTTGCAAAAGATATTTCTACCATTTCTTTTATTTGAAGGCGCGTATGTCGCATTACAAATATATGAGGGTTTATGATTCCAAATAAAAAGGCAGGAGCGAAAACTCCTGCCTTAACCATGTCTGATTTAAGTCCTGAAGGGCAAATCAGTTCGACAGCCAGTCCTCGCCACTCCTCAAAGGCAGCAGGCGAGCCAAAATTCTGGCTACAAAACGCTTTCCTGATCGCGCTCCTGACGACGGCGAAGGCGGCGCAGGCGGTTCCAGAAACGACGACGTTCCGGCACTGGCAGTGGCTCCAGATTGCGCAGGAAAGTCTCTGCGCAGGCCTGCCAGGAATACCCTTCCGCATAGGATCGGCAGGTCGCGCGATCTTTATCCAGACACTCAATCGCCGCTGCGCGCAAATCATCTGATACGGCGCCCGCATTGCTGCCCGGGATCAGGTCTTTGGGGCCCGGCGCCACATAGCCCGCAACAGGTGTGCCCGCAGCCATCGCCTCCAGAATAACCAGGCCAAATGTGTCAGTCAGACTTGGGAACACGAAAACATCCGCGTGTGCGAAACAGGCCGCCAGTTCTTCACCGAACTTCGCGCCAAGGAACTTCACTTCCGGATATTCTTTCTTCAGCTCTTCCAGCTGAGGTCCGTCGCCGACAACCACTTTCGTGCCCGGCAGATCAAGCTCGGTAAACGCCTCAATATTCTTCTCTACCGCCACACGGCCGACATTGAGAAAGATTGGGCGCTCCAGCCCTTCAAACGGGTCTGGCATTGTGTTGCGCTTGTCCGGGTGGAACAATTCAGTGTCCACACCACGCGACCATGACACCACATTGCCAAAGCCATGCTGCTCCAGCTCTTCACGCATGGACGGGGTCGCCACCATCACATGACCGGAATAGCGGTGGAACCAACGCATGAAGGAATACCCCCAGCTCAGCGGCACAGGGAAACGTGCAGACACATATTCCGGAAAGCGCGTGTGATAGCTCGTCGTGAAAGGGAATTTCATTTTCAGGCACATCGCGCGCGCCGCCATGCCCAGCGTACCTTCCGTCGCAATATGGACAGCCTCTGGCTCAAACGAATTGAACCGTTCAACGATGGCCTTCTTCGCGCCTACCGCCAGCTGGATCTCGTTATAGGTCGGCAGAGGAATGGTTTTGAACCCGTCCGCAGGCGAAACGACTTCAAAGGTATGCCCCATAGCTTCGCACTCTTCGATCACTCGGGTCAGCGTTCGAACAACGCCATTCACCTGAGGATGCCAGGCATCCGTGACGAGCATGATTTTCATGCGGGGAACTCCTGAAGTCCACAATCACTATACTGAGGGACAGCTTTTCCAAATCATCGAGACAAAAGCAAGGCAGTGCCGCATTCTCTGACAATCTGGCACAGCCAGCCCTTAACGCTAAAACGTCCCCTATCGAGTTTTCGGGAACAGGGCCAGAAGATAACGCGTTCAGGACAAAGCAATCCCATTGCGCGAAGACGCAGTTGAGCGGTCAGATATTCCACTGATATGGGCGATTTGATCTCCAGATTGCAGTTTAAGGTCCAGCCCCTTGAAGTTCGCAGACGCTGGGGCAAGGTCATACAGAGCAAGGGAGTGTTCAAACGAATATGACATCAGCATCGAATATCGACTGGAACGAGATTGATCAGAACAAATATGCTCTGGAAGAGGATGTTGTAAGCAATCTCCTTTCTGACCTGCCGCTCAGCGAAGGTCAGCGCAAAGAGGCCGTACGCATCGGTCAGCAGATTGTTCTTGATGCGCGCGCAGGCGCGAAGCGCAAAGGCATGATGGAATCCTTCCTCGAAGAATTTGGACTTTCAAATTCAGAAGGCATTTCCCTGATGTGTCTGGCCGAAGCCCTGCTTCGTATTCCCGATGCCGAAACCCGCGACGATCTGATCGCAGAGAAAATCCGGTCCGGCGACTGGTCCTCCCACCTGAATCAATCTGAAAGCTGGCTCGTCAACGCGTCGACCTGGGGTCTGATGCTGACCGGTCGGGTTATTGGCCCGTCTGCGGAAGCTGTGCGCAGCCCCGCGAAATTCGTTCAGGGCCTGGTACGTGAGAGCGGCGAGCCCGTTATTCGCACCGCCATGATGCAAGCCATGCGTATTATGGGCGAACAATTCGTCTTGGGACGCACGGTTGATGCCGCGATCAAGCGCGGCAAGAAAATGATCCGCGAAGATGAAGCGGCTCACTTCTCTTTCGACATGCTTGGCGAAGGCGCCCGCACCGCAAAAGATGCTGAGCGCTATCTGGAAGCCTATCGAAATTCTATCCGCTCGATTGATGACGCCACAGAAGGCCATCCACCGGAGCTGGAAAATGGTGTCTCGGTGAAACTGTCCGCGCTCCACCCGCGCTTTGAAGCGGTAAACACTGAGCGCGTCATGGAAGAGATGTATCCGCGCATTCTGGAACTCTGTCAGATGGCGCATAAGCGCGGCATCCATCTTTGCATCGATGCCGAGGAAGCAGACCGCCTGGTTCTCCAGCTGCAAATTGTTGACAAGCTCGCTCGCGAACCTTCTCTGGAAGGCTGGAAGGGCCTCGGACTTGCAGTTCAGGCGTATCAAAAGCGCGCGCCTCTGGTCGTTCGCAATCTGACGCAACTCGCTATGGAGACGAAGCGACGACTCATGGTGCGCCTCGTCAAAGGCGCGTACTGGGATACAGAAATCAAACATTGCCAGAATGAAGGCGTTGATGACTTCCCGGTCTTCACCACTAAAGACGCAACAGATTTGAATTATCTGTATTGCGCGCGCCTCCTTATGGAAGCCTCCCCTCATATCTATCCGCAAATCGCCACGCACAACGCACATACGCTTTCTGCTGTGCGCCTTATGGCAGACGAACTGGGCGTTGAACAATATGAGTTCCAGCGCCTGCATGGCATGGGCGAAGCGCTCTACCGCGCGGCTGGCGAAAACAACCGCGTTCGCGTCTATGCACCAGTCGGCAAGCATAAAGACCTTCTGCCATATCTGGTACGCCGCCTTCTTGAGAACGGCGCGAACTCTTCTTTCGTGAACACCTTCCTTGATGAAGATGTGTCGGTAGAAGATGTCGTTTATGACGGCATTTCACATGTCGAAGCCGGCAATCGGCGTCATGCCCGCATTGCCCGTCCGGGCGCTTTGTTTGGCGGCGAACGACGCAACTCCGTCGGCATGGATCTCGCGCAGCGCAGCGAACGCAAAATCCTGACCGATGCTGTAAAGTCACTTGATAATGGAAAGGCGCTCGAAGCTGGCCCGATCATCAATGGCAAAGCCAGCACAGGCGGCAGCCACAAAGTCGCCTGCCCGCACGATCATTCCCACATTGCAGGCACAGTGAAATGGGCCTCACCGTCTGACATCGACAAAGCCTTTTCAGCAGCAAAGAAATCTCAGCCAGACTGGGATGCTAAAGGCGGCGTTGCACGCGCAGATATTCTCCGCGCAATGGGACAAGCCCTTGAAGACAATATGCCCCGCCTTATCGCCATTATGGCGCGCGAGGGCGGCAAAACCTTCCCGGACGGCATTGCCGAAGTCCGAGAGGCTGTCGACTTCTGCCGTTATTATGCGCACCAGGCCGAAACCCATTTCAACCAGCCAGAACGCCTTCCCGGTCCTACTGGTGAGACGAATTTCCTGAGCCTTCATGGCCGGGGCGTGTTCGTCTGCATCTCGCCATGGAACTTCCCGCTGGCGATTTTCACCGGCCAGCTCGCAGCAGCTCTGGCGGCGGGCAATACCGTCATCGCAAAACCTGCAGAACAGACTACGCTGACAGCCTTCGAAGCCGTCAAATTGTTCCAGAAAGCAGGCCTGCCAGACAGTGTACTCCACCTTCTGCCGGGCGATGGCGAAACCATTGGTGCGCCACTGACCAAGCATGACGATCTTGGCGGCGTATGCTTTACCGGCTCAACTGAAGTGGCCCGCCTGATCAATCGCACTCTGGCAGAGCGGGAAGGCCCAATCCTCCCGCTCATCGCGGAAACGGGCGGCATGAACGCCATGTTTGTGGACACGACCGCCCTTCGCGAACAAGTGGTCGACGACATTGTCCTGTCCGCTTTCGGGTCTGCCGGTCAGCGTTGCTCCGCCCTGCGTGTCGCCTTCATCCCGGATGGCACCGCCGACATGCTGATTGAGGGCATTAAAGGCGCGATGGATGAGCTAAAGCTGGGCGATCCGAGCCTGCCAAGCACAGATATTGGTCCGGTCATTGACGCGGATGCGCGCGATAATCTGGCCAAGCACCTGAACACACTGGATAAGAAGTCGAAGATTCATCACCGCGTCACGACAGATCATCTGCCAGCTGAACAGACGTTCTTCGCACCGACACTGGTTGAGCTGAAAAGCATTGAATCACTGACCCGCGAAACCTTTGGACCGATCCTGCACGTCGTTCGCTATGATCCGGACAAGATGGATAAAGTTGCACCGCAACTGCGCGCCAAAGGCTATGGCCTGACGCTTGGTGTTCATTCGCGCCTTGAAAGCTTTGCCCGCGAAGTGCGCGGCAAAATCAAGGTTGGCAACACATATGTGAACCGGTCCATGACAGGTGCCGTCGTCGGCGTGCAGCCATTTGGCGGCGAAGGCCTTTCAGGCACCGGACCAAAAGCTGGCGGCCCGCATTATCTGCAACGCTTTGCAGTAGAGCGGACCGTAACAACCAATACCGCAGCTCAGGGCGGAGACCCGGAACTGCTCAACCTACACTAAACAGTCAGGGCTGACTGAAGTATTCACCTTCGGCGATGAGTAATCGCTGGAGGTGAACATGTATATGCTTCTGAATGGTTTACGCTTAATACTCAGAAATTTTTTAGGGTTAAGCAAATACTCAGAATATTCAGCTAGATATTGCCCCGTAGAGGCGCAGATACGGCGCCATAAAGATGGATACGGGGGTTTCCAAAGTGGCCTTTGCTCAAAAGCAGTTTTCTTACAGCTCTCACCCTAAAGTCCCTACAAAGGGAAAGGTTAAAGGGGCTGACAGCAATATGGATATGGAAGAAAGCTTGGAAGCGCTACGCAGCTCGGTTTTCAGCTTTTCCCGACAAAACCGCGAAATTTCTGACAGAACGCGCCTGCTCGCACTCAACGCCACGATCGAGGCCGCCCGTGTAGGTGAAGCCGGCAAGGGATTTGAGGTTGTTGCAGGCGAGGTCAAAGCGCTCGCCGACCAGGCCAAAATCGCGGCTGAAAAGTTCGAAGAAAACGTAGTCCCCCCGCTGGAACAATGCGTTGAAGTCGCCAAAGTAATCGGCGATCAGCGTATGAAAGACATTGCGCTTTCAACTGTTCAGCTCATCGTGCGCAACCTCTTTGAGCGCACAGCAGACGTGCGCTGGTGGGCGACGGACGCTGCCTTCTGGGACGCGCTCCTTGAGCCAGAAAACAACATTAAACAACATAATGCTGCTGAACGTCTCGGCGTCATCCACCGCTATTACACAGTGTATCGCGACCTGGTTCTGATTGACCGAAACGGCATTCTGTTTGCCTGCGCCAACCCGCAAGCGCGCCACCTCATTGGCAAAGACATGTCGAGCGAGCCCTGGTTCCAGGAAGCCATGGGTACGCAAAGCGGCGATGATTATGTGGTCTCTCGCGTTTATCGCACACGCGATTATGATGATAAGCGCATTCTAACCTATGCCACCGGCGTTCGCGCCAATGGCGCGCGCACGGGTGAAATGCTTGGCGTTCTTGGCGTCCACTTCAACTGGTCAGAACAGGGCTATAGCGTTGTCCATGACGAGCCACCTTTCACCAAAGCCGAATGGGAAAACACCCGCGTGCTTCTGCTGAATAGCGATCATTATTGCATTGCATCGTCTGACCGTCAGGGCATTTCCGAACGCTTCAGCCTTCAGATGGGCGCAGAGCCAACAGGCAGCTATATAGATGGCGACAAGCATATCTATTACGCCCGCACTCAGGGATATGAAGGCTATGACGGTCTTGGCTGGATTGGCGTTGTCGTAAAAGGCTAAGGCTCACACCTTTTCCAATTCCTTCGGAACGGACACCTTGCGTCGTTTATCTTTCGCCTTCGGCTTTGGCAGAAGGCGAAAGCGTGACTGGCACCAGGCAAACCCGACGCCGACATCCAGAAGCGCATCAGACCGCCCACACGGACAGGCAAAAAGCCAGAGATCATAAACAGTGTAGGTCTCACCCGCCACCAGAGGAACGGGCTCGCCCGTCACATGGTTCGGGGAGGCATTGACGCAAAGAACAAGATCACCGCGGCCAACATCATAACTCATAGCCCGGCAGTTATATCATAAATCAGATAGTCAGGCGAAATGCTTGGAGAGCTTCAGCCCCTGCCCCTGATAGTTGGAGCCTTCAGTGCCGTATGGTTTAGCCGGAAGCTCTGACATAGGTTCATACACCAGCCGACCAACGGGCTGGCCATGCTCCAGAATGAACGGCACATCGCGTCCGCGCACTTCCAGAACAGCGCGCCCCTCGACACCTTCACAGCCAAAACCCGGATCGAAAAAGCCCGCATAGTGAGCGCGAAACTCACCAAGATCCGGCGCAATGGGTGCCATTTCAGCGGCGCGATCGACCGGAATGGTGACGAATTCCTTGGATGCGAGAATGTAGAACTCATCCGGGTCGAGGATCAGCCTGTCATCCTGCGCATAGACCGGCTCCCAATAATCGGCGATGCGATGGCCACCCACTTTGGACAGGTCCAGAACGCGTGCATGGCGGCGCGCACGATAGCCAATCAGTCCATCCTGCAGCGGCTCCAGATGTACGGAGAAATCCAGAGAATGCGTTGGCTGATGCTCTCCAGACCGGAAACGCATTTGCAAAAGCCGGTCCCCCGGACGCGCCAGCACCGAAAAGGTTCGTGGGCTGACCTCCGCATAGAGCGGACCTTCATAGCCTTCAGGCACACCATCAAAGCGCGACACACCGTCTGCAGTCAGGCGGACGAACACATCGACACGTCCGGTAGAACTTTTTGGGTTGGCAGTCGCCGTCAGACCGGCAGGCAGCGCCAGACTTTCCTGAAGCGGCACGAGATACACACACCCGGTCTCCAGCACGGCGCCATCACTCAGGTCGACCTCATGCATAACAATGTCATCGGTCAGGCAGTCTTCAACTGTTCGCCCATTGGGCAGAAAGCTGGCACGCAGGCGATAGGCTTTCTCGCCCAGACGCAGATCAAGGCTGGCCGGCTGCACCTGAAGCGGCGCAAGCGGTGCTCCAGAATGGATGAAACCTGCCTCTAACGCAGCTTCGATCTGATGGTCTGCAAGAATGCCTGCTGGAAAATCCACTATTATGTCCGACTCGTTTGTACTAAAGCTAATCCAACCTTCACCTTGACGCGGCCTAAGGCAAGTCTCTATTCCCGCGCCTTGGAGTTTGAAAAGGCCTTTTGCAAATGAGTTCCGGAAACACGCCGAAGTATCGCCCTGCAACCACTCTGGTTCATGGTGGAACAGAACGTACCCAATGGGGGGAGACCAGCGAAGCGCTGATCCTCACATCGGGCTATATGTATGATTCCGCTGAGCAGGCTCAGGCGCGCATGGCGGGCGATCTGCCAGGCTATGTGTATTCACGCTATAACAACCCAACCGTTTCCATGCTGGAAGAGCGCCTGCGCCTGATGGAAGGCGCTGAGGCTTGCCGCGCCATGGCCTCCGGCATGGGTGCGATGTCTTCTCTTCTGACGGCCCCTATCCAACAGGGTGACCGCGTTGTTGGCGCAAGCGCTCTGTTTGGCTCGTGCCGCTGGCTGCTGGCCAATCAACTGCCGAAATACGGCGTTGAAACCGAATTCGTTGATGGCATGGATATGGAAGGCTGGAAGCGTGCGCTGTCCAAGCCGACCAAGCTCGTGCTCGTTGAAAGCCCGGCCAACCCGCTTCTGGACGCAGTGGATATCGCTGCCGTTGCAGAGCTCGCTCATGAAGCTGGCGCGCAATTGATCGTCGACAATGTGTTTGCGACCTCGCTTCTGCAACGTCCTTTTGAGCTCGGTGCTGACTGGGTCTTCTATTCTGCGACCAAGCATATGGATGGCGGCGGCCGTGTTCTGGCTGGCGCAATCATGGGCCCACAAAAGGATATGGAAGAAATTATCGATCCATACATCCGCCATACCGGTCCAAGCATTTCGCCCTTCAACGCATGGGTTGTCCTCAAAGGCCTTGAGAGCATGCCTCTGCGCGTCGCGAAACAGTCTGAAAGCGCAGCTATTCTGGCTGACCGTATGGCAGACCATAAAGCACTGGCCGCGATCCGTTATCCGGGCCGCGAAGACCACCCGCATTATGAAGTTCACGCCAAGCAAATGTCGTCTGGCGGCACAATGATGGCGATTTCTCTGGCTGGCGGCCAGGAAGCGGCGTTCAAATTCCTGAATGCGCTGAACCTTGTCGGCATTTCAAACAATCTGGGCGATGCCAAATCTCTGGCCTGCCACCCGTCATCAACTACGCACCGTGCACTTTCTGAAGAAGAACAGGCCAGCATGGGGCTTGATGGATCGTGGATTCGTGTATCAATTGGTCTGGAAGATGTAGAGGATCTGTCTGAAGACCTTCTCTACGCGCTCGATGTAGCGGCGGGGGCCTGACATACATGATGATCGAAGAAAATGATGTTTTCCCCTATGAGGCGGAAACCTGGGGCGTAATGGTTCGCGTACTTCCGGAATACATGGATGATGAATCCCTGCCGGAAGACCACCAGTTCATCTGGCGCTACACCGTCCAGATTGAAAACAATGTGGACCAGACGATCCAGCTATTGAAGCGCCATTGGGAAATCACCGATGCACGCGGTCGCCGGACAACCGTCGAAGGTGAAGGCGTGGTCGGCGAACAACCCGTGCTCGCGCCGGGCGAGAGCTTCGTCTATGTCAGCGGCTGCCCGCTGAGCGAGCCATCTGGCATGATGCTTGGGCGCTATGCGATGCGCCGTGATGATGGCGAGGAATTCGACGTCACGATTCCGGCCTTCTCGCTCGACAGCCCACACGAGACTGCACGCCGCAATTAACGGCGGACCTCCCAGATGCAGCTTCAGCCTATCCTCTCCGCTCTGGGAACACTCCTGATGCTGACAGGGGCAGCCATGCTGCCCTGTGCCGTGGTCGACGTCTTCACCGGCATTGAGACCTGGGGCGTTTTCGGGCTGACCGGATTCCTGCTGATCGGCCTAGGCGGCATTCTGAACATTGCCAGTGGCAAATACTCACCGCGCACGGGTGCCCGAGAGGCCTTCCTCATGACGGCGCTCGTCTGGGCGATTTTGCCTGTTGCTGCTGCCCTGCCCTTTCTGGCACTGGGTTTCACCTTCACAGACGGTGTGTTTGAGGCTGTGTCGGGCCTGACCACAACTGGCGCGACCATCATGACCGGCCTTGATGAGGAACAGCGCGGCCTACTCCTCTGGCGATCCATTCTGCAATGGATTGGCGGAGTTGGTATCATCGTGACCGCGATCGCGATTATGCCCGTTCTGCGCGTTGGCGGTATGCAGCTCTTCAAGGCGGAAAGCTCTGACGTTTCGGGCCGCTTTCTGCCGCGTGTGGCCGAAATCGCAAAGCAAATTGTATGGCTCTATGTCGGCCTGACCGTGCTCTGCGGCATTTGCTATATGATCGCAGGCATGAATTTGTTCGATGCCGTGAACCACGCCATGACGACCATGGCGGCAGGCGGTTATTCCACGTCCGACCAGTCTATGGGCAAATTCGCTGACAGCCGCATTATCGAAGTCTGTATCGTTTTCATGTTTATCGCAGGCCTGCCATTCGGCTCTATGGTTCTGATGATGCATGGGCGGTATCTATCGCTCTGGAAAGACCCTCAGCCGCGCTTCTTTTTTGCGGTATGTGCCGCCGCAGTCATCATTCTCTACATCTGCGTCCGCTTTCACCCGCAAACCGCCTTCATCCGCTATGATGAGCATTTATTGCGGGACACGATCTTCAGCGTGATCTCCGTCATTACCGGTACGGGCTATGCCTCCACCGATTTTGGACAATGGGGCAGCCTGCCAGAACTGATCTTTTTCACACTGATGTTCCTTGGCGGGTGCGCAGGCTCTGCAGCCTGCGGCATTAACATTTTCCGCATCGACATTCTATGCCGCACCATCTGGACCTATACCCGCCAGATGCTGAGCCCGAACCGGGTTTTGATTGTCCGATATGGCGGCCAGCCCGTGCGCGATGAAGTGCTGATTTCGGTGATGATTTTCATCTTCCTCTATCTCTTCATCTTCTCAGTGGCAGCTGTCCTTCTGTCCCTAACCGGGCTCGACACGCTGTCCTCGGTCTCAGCCGCAGCAACCTCGATCTCCAACGTTGGCCCGGGCCTTGGCTCCATTTTTGGCCCATCAGGTACCTTCCAGCCTTTAGAACCGTTTGCGAAATGGATTTGTTCGGCCTGCATGATCCTCGGACGCCTTGAGCTCCTCACGATCTTCGTCGTACTGACGCCACGTTTCTGGTCTTACTGAAGCTGCCCCCTTCACCTAGCCCGCGTTTTCAGGCATGTGGGCGCACATAAATCCAAGAACACAGCAGGTCAGGCTCATGAGCACGCTTTCACTCGACAAATACGGCATCACAATTGGCGAAGGTCATCCGCTTGTCGTTATGGCTGGCCTGAATGTTCTGGAAAATGAAGAACTGGCGATGACCGTTGGCGCGCACCTGAAAGCGGTCTGCGAGAAACTAGGCCTGCCTTACATCTTCAAAGCAAGCTGGGATAAAGCGAACCGCTCTTCCATCACCTCCTATCGCGGACCGGGCCTCGATGACGGCCTCAACATCCTTTCAAAGGTGAAAGCAGAACTCGGCACCCCTGTCGTGACGGATTATCACGAGATTGATCAGGCAGAGCCTGTCTGTGAAGTTGCCGAAGTGCTGCAAGTGCCCGCCTTCCTCTGCCGTCAGACAGACCTTGTCGTGGCTGGCGCGAAAGCGATTGAAGCCAAAGGCGGCTGGCTCCACGTCAAAAAAGCACAATTCCTCGCCCCTTGGGACTGTAAGAACATCATCACCAAAGTTGGCGAAGTCACCACGAACAACCCGACCCTATTGTGTGAGCGCGGCGCAAGCTTTGGCTATAACAACCTTGTCGTAGACATGCTGGGTATTCCGGCCATGAAAGCGCTGGGCGTGCCTGTGACGATTGACGCCACCCATGCGGTACAGCTGCCGGGCGCTGACCCGCGCACAGCAGGCGGCTCAACTGGTGGCCGCCGTGAAGGCGTGCCAATCATCGCAAAATCAGCTGTCGCGGCGGGCGCTGATGGTGTGTTCCTTGAGTTCCATACAGATCCGGACAAAGCGCTTTGCGATGGACCGTCCTGCCTGCCGCTTGATGCGGCAGAAGGCCTACTCTCTCAACTCAAAGCCATTCACGAGCTGGTTCGGAGTTAAGCGGTAAGTTCGGCTTCAACCGCTTTGGTCCAGCCGACATAGACTTTATCGCCTGCCTCTATAACCGGGCGTTTGATCAGCGTCGCATTAGAAATCAGAAGGGCTGAAACCTCATCGGTTTCGGCCTTTGCTTTTTCAGCGTCAGAAAGCCCACGCCATGTGGTGGAACGGTTATTCACCAGCGGCTTTGCACCGACCGCGCTCAGCCAATATGGCACTTTCTCACTCAGATCAGCCTCAGCGCGGATATCGACAAAGCGAACCTCTTTGCCCGCAGCCTCCAGCGCTTTCAGCGCCTTTTTGCAGGTGTCACAGTTTTTGAGACCATAAAGCGTGAGAGACATGCCTTTTCCTTTTTGAATGCGAGTAAGGGTTTCCAATGATTCCCGGTTTCGCGACACCTCACACGTGGAAGGTGCAAGTGAAATCGCCACTCTCGGAACCAAAACCGACACGGTTCTGTTATCTCTGATGTGTATGCCATCAAAAGGCTTTGAATTCGCGAAAACCACCATACCTTGAAAATTCGACTTGGTGGCTGGAAATGCTATTCTGAGGCCCGAGAAATATAACAATACCATCTGGAGGGAGACGCATGGCTATATTCGACACCATTACGCGCGAATGGACCTATCTCACAAATATCCGCAAGGCACTGAAACGCCTCACAGCGGTTTCTCCTGATGACCCTGTCCGACTTGCCGATGTGATCGAGGAAAATGTCGACAAGCACAAAGCCAATGTCGCTATCCGCTTCGAAGATAAACTGTTCACCTATCGCGAGCTTGATGAGCGCGCGAACCAGTATGCAGACTGGGCGCTGAAGCAGGGCTTCAAGCCGGGTGACGCCGTGGCGCTGTTCATGGAGAACAAGCCCGATTACATCGCGATCTGGTATGGCCTGTCCAAGGTTGGCGTCGTCTCAGCACTCATCAACAACAGCCTTCAGGGCCAGGGACTTGCACATTGTGTCGGCATTTCTAAAGCCAGCGCCATCATTTTAGGTGAAGAACAGAAAGACCTGTATCTCAGCGCGAAAGACGCGCTGGGCGAAGGGGTTGCCGCCTGGACGCTCGGATTTGATATGGATGGCGCAAGCGCGATTGATCCGCTTTTCCCGCAGCTTTCCACTGAACGCCCGGACCCAAGCATTCGCGCGCATATGCGCGCATCAGACCTCTGCCTTTATATTTATACCTCCGGCACGACCGGCCTGCCAAAGGCAGCAAAGCTAAGCCAGGTGCGCGTGCTTGGCATGATGGGCGCGTTTATCGATTCCTGTAAGATCACTGAGCGCGACCGCATTTACGTGACTTTGCCGCTGTATCACGCAACAGGTGGCATTTGCGGCGTCGGACAGGCTCTGCTCACAGGCGCGACTCTCATTCTGGCGCGCAAATTTTCGGCCACCCATTTCTGGGAAGACGCCGTCAATCACAAAGCGACCAGCTTTGTCTATATTGGCGAACTCTGCCGCTATCTTCTGAAGACGCCAACACACCCGCTTGAGCGCAATCACTCTATTCGCAAGGGCTTCGGCAATGGCCTGAGAACCGAGGTCTGGCAGAAGTTTGTTGACCGGTTCAACATTCCGCATCTGGTGGAGTTTTACGGCTCAACCGAAGGCAATGTCAGCTTTGCCAATTATGACGGCAAGATTGGCGCGGTTGGCCGACTGCCGGACTATATGAAAGACAAAATCAAAACCCGTTTTGTGAAGTTTGATGTCGCCGAAGAAAAGCCGATTCGCGGTGAAGATGGCTTCTGCATCGAAACTGAACCCAATGAGGTTGGTGAAGCGATTGGTGAAATCGCTGATGCGCCTCGTCAGCGCTTTGACGGCTATGACGACCCGAAACAAACCGAAAAGAAAATCCTGCGGGATGTTTTCGAACCGGGAGATATGTGGTTCCGCACGGGCGATCTGATGAAGAAAGACGAGCATGGCTATGTCTATTTCGTCGACCGTATCGGAGACACCTTCCGCTGGAAGGGCGAAAACGTCTCTACCAATGAAGTTGCTGAAGCTCTGGCGAGCTTTGAGGGCATTGAATTGCCAAATGTCTATGGCGTGGCCATGCCTGAAACGGATGGCCGGGCCGGTATGGCCGCCGTCAATCTGAAGGATGGAGAACTGCCTGACTGGTCTGCGCTAGCGAGCCATATCGACCAGAGCCTGCCCTCATTTGCACGCCCGATCTTTATCCGCATCCAGCCAGAGGCCGAAACCACGGGCACATTTAAGTTCAAAAAGGTGGATCTGGTGAAGCAGGGCTATGACATCACACAAATCGAAGAGCCGGTTTATGTGCGACTGCCACATGAGGACACGTTCGAGCCCGTCACCCAGGATATTCTGACCCGTATCAATTCTGGCGAGATCAGCTTCTAAGAAAAAGCCCCGCAAACTGCGGGGCTTTATTTCTTGAGCGTGGGGTATCAGCCTATTCGACAATGCCGAGCGACTGAGCCAGTGCATGGAAGATTTCATTCTGCTCCATAACACCGCCAACACGTTCTGAGCCTGCGCCCGTTGCGAAGATTGCAACATCTTCACCACCATGCGTTTCAGACCCCATCGCATAGGTTGATTGCTGCAGATAGTTCGGCGCTTCTACATCAATGTCTGTCAGGTCTTCACGCTCACAGGCTGCGTTCTCGTCAGACACACACACAGCGCCCGGGCCGTTTGCATAGCCAAGCGTCGTGTATGGACGCCCGTCAGAAGCGCGCAGCAATGCGCCGACTTCGCTTCGCGCCAGACCCAGAATTGGGTTACCGCGTGCGGCATAGCCCGCAATTGTCATTGTGTGGCTATGGTCAGCCGTGACGAGGATCATGGTTTCCGATGCATCGGTCATTTCAACAGCGGTGCGAATAGCCTCATCGAAAGCCACGGCATCCACAAGCGCGCGGTGCGCATTGCCGCCATGGTGAGCATGGTCGATACGACCACCTTCAACCATCAGAACGAAGCCTTCCTCGCCGCGGTTCAGGCGCGTAATGGCTGCGGCTGTCAGCTCAGACAGAGATGGCTCACCTGCACCATCATTGGCACGGTCCTGTTCAAACTGCATGTGCGATGGCTCGAACAGGCCAAGCACGCGAACATCTGAATCAAAGTCGATCGCGTCAAATCCGGCCTGATCATAGATAAAAGTGTGCGCTTCAGACTTTGCAGTCCACTCACCGACAAGGTCCCGACCATCCGTCCGCGAGCCCGTGCGGCCGTCATATTCAGGGTCTGCCTGATCGACCCTCATAAAGTTGCGGCGTCCGCCGCCCATAGCGACTTCAAGACCATCACCTGCAGGGAAATCAATCAGTTGAGAGGCGATATCGCGGCAGCCGAGCTGTGCCTGAGCGCCAAGGTCGCCATCAACTTCCCAGTCACGCGACGGCGAATGTGAATATGTAGACGCCGGCGTCGCGTGCGTGATGCGCGCGGTAGAAACGACACCGGTCACAAAGCCCTGCGCTTCTGCCATGCTGAACAGAGAATCGACTTCATGCCCAAGCGAGGCACCGCAATTTCCGACCTGTACATTATGGTCAAAGCCCAATGTGCCAGAATCGGTTTTTACGCCCGTCATCATGGCAACAGCCGTCGCCGCACTGTCCGCCGTCTGGAAGTTGTCTGAATAGGTTTTGGAGAGCGCCACATTCGGGAAGGTTTCCATGGTGAGCTGATAGCTTTCACCGTCCAGCCCCTGAGACTGCCCAGCATAAATACGCGCCGCCGTAATGGTGGAGATGCCCATGCCGTCACCCACGAAGATGATGACGTTGCGTGCCTGACCGGCGTTTCGAGCCTCTGCGCGCGCTGCCACACGATCATGCCCCATCACATAATAGGAATCTTCCACCTGAACCGGTGTCACGACTGTGCGGTTATAAGATAGTGCCTGCGCCTGAATGGGTGCAGTAGCGATCTGTGTGGCGCAACCAGCCAGCATCAGACCGGTTATCAGTCCTGAAAAGGCGAGAGCAGATTTCATGAAGTTCCCCAGATTTAGAAACGAAGTTTGTGAGTGTCTGACATGTCTGTGTGACAGTTTTGTACGAAGGCTCAACCAATCATCGCCGCTTTGAGGGTATCTGCGCAACCAATAGCGCGGAAAGAATAAGCCCCGCACCAAAAAGCTGTAACAGTGCGAGCTCCTCACCAAAGACCGGCCATGAAATAATCGCTGAGGCGACAGGCTGAACAATCACCATCACGCCCGCAATCGCGGCGGGGGCCCGACCAAGTCCGGCGATAATGCAGCCTTGTCCCAGAAAGTGAGAAAAGAAGGCAATCGCCAATGGCCAGGACAGCTGCTGCGGTTCCGGCGGCAAAATCGGCTCACCAAAGACAAAGCACATTACACCGGCGACAATGCACATGGTGAGCGTCGCCCAGAACAGAACATCAAGCGCGCTCATTGTGTTGCGCGCAATTTTGCCGAACAGAAAATAAGAAGACAGGAAGCAAGAGGCGATCAATGCGACCAGATCCCCTCTGATATTTCCGCTGCCGCTGGTGCCCGTTTTCCCGGTGGAGAGGAAGTACACGCCAATCAGGGCCAGTATAACCGCACCACCCCAGAACACACTCGGCCGGTCTTTAAGGACGATCCATGCCAGAAACCCGACAAACAAACTGCCCATATTCACAATGAAAGTTGAATTGGCCACGGATGTCATGGTGAGCGACAAATGCCAGATCGAGATATCCATACCAAATGCAAACCCGGTCAGGATCGCAAATATTGAAGGCTTTGAGGGCAGTTTTCCACGAACAAGAAAAACCGAAAGGATCATTGGCAGAGCCAGCCCAAAACGCCAGAACGCCGTCGTCTGAGGACCAAGGCCGTCCACAACGGACAGGCGCAAACCGATCGCAGCAAACCCGACAAGCAACCCACCCACAAGAAGCAGGAAAACGCCAATCATCCGGCTGCGCGGATCAGGCTCCGCTACGATCAATTCTGTCATGCCAGTGTCCAGTCCCGAAAAATCTCCTCCGGCCTTACACCCGCTTCTCGCTGGCTGCGAATGGTTTTCGAAGCGTCGGACTTGGAAAATTTCCGTTTGTCCGCTCCAAGAATAAGCCCGTGGTGACGATAGATAGGCGTTTCCCATCCCATCAAGGCCTGAAGCAGGACATGGATGTGGGTAGAGTGATAGAGATCGCGCCCCCGGATGACATGACTAATGCCCTGCAACTGGTCATCATGGGTCACCGAAAGATGATAGCTTGTCGGTGTATCTTTACGGGCCAGGATTACATCTCCCAACCAGTCCGGGCGGGCCTTGATGAGACCGGGAGACACATCCTCGCATTCACCGGTTTCTTCAAAAGCCAACGCATCAAAGCGGTGGCCGAGATAATCTCTCGAAGCAGAAAGCGAAAGGCGCCAGCTGAACGCCTCTCCCGCTGCGATACGCGCTTCTTCTTCATCATGGCTGAGCGGTTGTAGCGGCCCCGGATATGGTCGTTCTCCGGCTGGCGAGATCACCACGTTGCGGCCCTCCATATCCGCATTCAGCTCTCTGCGGGTGAGAAAACTGCGATAGACCAGCCCCTGTTTCTGCAGAAAAGCCAGCGCCGAAGTATATTCCGTATAGTGATCTGACTGTCGACGAACCGGGTCTGGCCAATCAAAACCAAGCCACCGCAAATCCTCGTAAATCGCAGCCTCATAGCCGGGCCGGCACCGGGTTTGATCAATATCTTCTATACGCAGAAGGGCCTCGCACCCCCTTGATTCTGCAAACGAAAACACTTCGCGCGCCGCCAGAGCATGCCCGATATGAAGCAAACCTGTGGGGCTGGGCGCAAAGCGGGTTTTCCGCAACGAAACATTCAGACTGGGTTCAGGCACAGCTCTATACACTCTATAAAATGCTGAAGAATTCTCTTTGCATTATCATAACTGTTTCGTAATGTTCCCAGGACGTTAAGGTTCATCGGGCTAAACATCACGGGGTGGGGACTGATGAGGGCAAACCTTTTCTTCGCATAGAATGGTTACAAAACGAGGGACGTACCATGTATCGCAAATTGGCAATGGCAGCTGCAGCTGTACTCATTTCCGCTTCTGGGGCAGCATACGCACAGAATTTCAATCTTGAACCAACCTACGGTTCTGCTTCTCTGAATTCGGGCTTTTCGCCTGATCCTTACAATGTGAGCATCACAGCTGGCGGCAGCATTGATGCAGGCAATATTGGCTGCGCGGGCATGGTCGCAAACGCACCTGACTTCCGCCTGTATTTTGGCGCGGGCAATGCACTGCCACTCATTCTGTCTGTCGCATCAGATGCTGACACGACACTGGTTGTGAACATGCCGAACGGCAGCTGGCTTTGCGACGATGACAGCGGCAATGGCCTGAACCCTTCCATTTACCTCTCCAGCCCACCATCAGGTCAGTATGACATCTGGGTTGGCAGCTATGGCGGCGGCTACAACAACTCAACGCTCTCCATCTCAGAGCTTTCCAGCAACTAAAACCTGCTGAAATCAAAATACAGAAAACCGATCTGCGCGCTGCAGGTCGGTTTTTTCTTTGCCTAACATTCGATTTTACGCTGTAATACCCATACTCTAAATATGGGAATGAGGGCTTTTGAATGTTTAGACACACAGGATTGATGGCTGCGGCCATCGTTATTTGCGCTGCGGGCACAGCGCACGGGCAGGCAAGCAAATTTCAGCCAACTTATGGTTCCGTTGAACTGGATACTGGTTTTTCCCCCGACCCGTTCAGCATTGAGGTCACTTCAGGTGGTCCTGTCAGCGCGCATGAGCGTATGGGCTGTGCCGGCATGATCAGCGATCCGCCAGACTTCCGTCTCTATTACACGGCGGGCACCACTTTCCCGCTCATCCTGTCCGTCGACTCTACCGGCGATACGACGCTGGTTGTGAGCACGCCAGATGGCGGCTGGACATGTGATGACGACAGCGGTGAAGGCTTAAACCCGGCAATCACTTTCGAGTACCCGATGACCGGACAGTACGACATCTGGGTTGGCAGTTTTGGCGGGAATTATGACCCGGCGACGCTCTACATTTCCGAATTGGATGTGCAAAGCAGCTCTTCCTCGCTTCGGCCAGACTATATGCTTGAACCAGGATATGGATATGTCGATCTGAGTGCGGGCTTCTCTCCTGACCCATACGATGTGAGTCTGACATCCGGCGGGTCGGTTAATTCCGATGTTGTTGGCTGTACCGGTATGATTGCCGAAGCACCAGATTTTCGCCTCAACTACTCCGCAGGCGACGTCTTTCCGCTCATTCTTTCGGTAGACTCTTCAGGCGATACAACACTGGTAGTGAACACGCCGGATGCGAGCTGGGTCTGTGACGATGATAGCGGCGAGGGCTTGAATCCATCCATCACATTCGACCAACCTGCCAGTGGACAATACGACATCTGGGTGGGCAGCTATTCAGACGACTATCACGAAGCGCTTTTGTCTATTTCCGAACTCTACAGTAAGTAGAATCAGCGCAACATCTCACCAGAGCCCGCAACAATGCGGGCTCTTTTCTGGACAAATGCGCAAGTATAGAATTCTATTTTCCAACCGTATTTCAGCATATTGAAATATATACACACGTCAAAGAGTTGAATTTTACGGTTCGATATACACCGTAAATGCGTTCAATTACTTGCTTTCATTGAATTCATTCAGAATACATTCAGGTGCGACTGTATATCACGGCATCTGTGCTGAGATTTCTCCTTGCATATCACCGACCCCTCACTAGAACGTGATCAGAAGATGGACTCATCTGCTCGCGTCTCGCTGAACTGTTCGGGGGAATGGGAGACGCAAATCTTCGCACCATTGGGACTAATTTAAGGGAATACAAATGTACCGCAATTTCGCATTCGCGGCAGGTGCCGTTATCGTATCTGCTTCTGGCGCTGCTTACGCTCAGGACTTCTCTCTCGAGCCGTCTTTCGGCACAGTTGCTCTGGACACAGGTTTTGAGCCAGATCCATACCAAGTTGAAATCATCGCCGGCGGCACCGTCGACGCAGCTAGCGTAGGCTGCGCAGGCATGATTGCTGACGCTCCAGACTTCCGCCTCAACTACAACGCTGGTGACATTTTCCCGCTGATCATCTCTGTTGCATCTGCAGATGACACAACCCTGGTCATCAACGCTCCAGACGGCTCTTGGATCTGCGACGACGACACAGACGGCCTGAACCCTGTTGTAAGCCTGTCCAGCCCACTTTCTGGCCAGTACGACATCTGGGTTGGCGACTATGAAGGCGGCAACGCTGCTTCTGTTCTGTCTATCTCTGAAGTCGAATAGATTTCACGAACACTTCAGAAGGCTGTCCCAGCTTCGGGGCAGCCTTTTGACTGCTGACTCTGGAATGTATGGGCGCTCACCCACGCCAAGGTGATGTGATCAGCAAATATCCCGGACAGCGAACCATCATAAATTGCAGTTCGCGCTGCAGATCGAACTATCCGAGTTTACTTCTTCACTTTAAAATCAAGCACGAAGACGGAATTGCGCGTTGGAAAATCATGGGGCTGGGCGCCAAATGATTTCTGGTTGTTTCGCTTCGAAAAAGTCTGAAACAAGGAAATAAGATGTCTCGCACAACTACACTGCTGGCCGCTACGGCGATCATGACTCTGTCTGGCGCAGCGTTCGCTCAGGACTACTCACTGGAGCCAACTTTCGGCGCCACTGAACTCGAAAATGGCTTCGTTCCAGATCCTTACGAAGTCACCATCACATCTGGCGGCATGATCGACGCTGCCGGCATTGGCTGCGCAGGCATGATTGCCGACGCACCAGACTTCCGCCTTAACTATGTTGCTGGCGATGACTTCCCACTCATCCTCTCTGTAGAATCTGACGACGACACAACGCTCGTCGTAAACCTGCCAGACGAAAGCTGGGCTTGTGCAGATGACACAGAGAACAGCCTGAACCCTGCTATCACGCTCGACACGCCAATGACCGGTCAGTACGACATCTGGGTTGGCAGCTATGATGGCAATTTCGAAGAATCCACGCTCTTCATTTCTGAAGTCATGCCATTCAGCCTCGGCGCTGACATGACTTCTGACGATGAATTCGCGGCTCCAGACTTCTCTCTTGAACCAGGCTTTGGCTCTATTGAACTGGTCACCGGTTTTGAAGAAGACCCATACAATGTTGAGCTGACCTCTGGCGGCCCTATTGATGCGGCATCTGTTGGCTGCGTAGGCATGGTAGCTGCGGCTCCGGACTTCCGTCTCTACTACACAGCTGGCGAAGAATTCCCGCTCATCCTGTCAGTTATGTCTGAGTTCGACACAACGCTCGTTGTGAACGCACCTGACGGCAACTGGATTTGCGACGATGACAGCGGTGAAAACATGAACCCGTCCATCTCACTCGACACACCAATGTCTGGTCAGTACGACATCTGGGTTGGCAGCTATGCGGGCGATTTTGAGCCAGCTACGCTCACGATTTCCGAGATCATGAGCCGCTAAGCGCTCTTTCCTTCGGGATACAGAAAGCCGGCACCCTCAGGGTGTCGGCTTTTTTGTGCTCTGCACTTGCGCAAGAACCAGATTGACAGCTCACCCCGTCCGTCGCCCAATCAGGCCAAAGGGAGCACGCCTATGGTCGATCAAACACTGCGCCAGACGGCTTGTGACGCTTTGTGCGCGTCTGACCCGGCGCTCGCGCGCGCCTATGACACAATCGGCCTTCCTGACTGGCGCATCCAGAGCCCCGACTATCACAGCCTTGCCCGAACGATTGTCTATCAACTGATTTCCATCAGGGCCGCTGACGTCATTTGGGGACGCCTGCAAAACTGGGCGGGCGGAGAGGTAAAACCCGAGATTATTCTTTCCGCTGACGAGGCCGACATCAAAGCGTGCGGCCTGTCTGGCCCGAAAGTCCGCCACCTTATTTCCGTAGCAGAGGCTATCAGAAGCGGCATGTTGCCCATTGATGAACTGCATACGCTATCCGACAAAGACGCCCGCAAACTCCTGATCGCGGTGATGGGGATTGGCCCGTGGATTGCAGAACTTTTCCTGATGTGCTCACTTCAACGCATGGATGCCTTCCCGGAAGGCGATGTCGGCCTGATGGAATCCTTGCGAGTGTTGCGGAATGATGAGAGGCGCCTCACGGCTAAAGCGTTTCTAGCCCATGCCGAAAACTGGCGCCCATATCGCGGAATGGCAGCGCATCTGCTCTGGGGATATCTGCGCCATCTGCGCGGAGAAAATCAGTAGCCAGACAATTTTTGAGCAAAAGAATGAAAAACAATGCTTCGCGTTGAATTTTGTCACACTGCTGTCGCAGGGAATCAGATATAGAAAATAATCAGAAATGGTGGAGATGTGGTATATCTCCCTCATGATCTGGTCGAAGTGAGAGTGAGTATGGCATCTTCCATAACCACAACTTCTCCTAACGGGTGGCCCGCACTTGTTCTGAATGCGGACTATCGACCTTTGAGCTATTACCCTCTTTCAGTCTGGCCCTGGCAGGAAGTCGTCAAAGCGGTTTTCCTTCAGCGCGTAGATGTTGTTGCTCAGTATGATCACGTCGTTCGGTCGCCCTCATTCCAGATGCGCCTGCCGAGTGTGATCTGCCTGAGAGAGTTTGTGCGCCAGGATCGATCTCCCGCCTTTACCCGTTTCAACGTCTTCCTGCGAGATTCCTTTGCCTGCGTGTATTGCGGCTCACCGGACGATCTGACATTCGACCATCTCATTCCGCGCTCACGCGGCGGCATTACCAGCTGGGACAATATCGTCACAGCCTGCAGCCCGTGTAATCTGAAGAAAGGTGGGCGCATGCCAAATGAGATAGACATGCACCCAAACAGAAAGCCGTGCCAGCCGAGCAATCACCAGCTCCAGGATATGGGGCGACGCTTCCCGCCGCATCACCTGCATGAAACCTGGATGGACTATCTCTATTGGGATATCGAGCTGGAAAGCTAAGACTTTCAGCGCTTTAGAAAAAACAAGGCCGCTTGCGCGGCCTTTCTTATGCCCTGAATTTCAAGAAAATCACATCCACGGATTATACTTGTAAACGGTACGGCGCCCGGGGCGGTGTTCTGGCGGCTCTTCTTCCGCAGGCTTTTCCGGCTCGGCGTCAGTGACGGTCTCTAAAGTCGTTTCGACTTCGAAACCATCATCTTCCACCAGCTCTGGTGAGGATGTTTCAGCCTGATCTGCTTCATAGACAGGCTCATCCTCTGGGATAACCTCCTGCGGTGCGACCGAGCTCTCCGCCAGTTGCGGTTCAGCGAGCTCGTCGACATATGTGCCGCCAGATATCCGCAAGGTCGTTTCGGAGAGAATAGTCACTTCTGACTCATCTTCCTCACCATCGTCATCTACCAATTGCTCAACGATTGGATCAGGCAGCTCCTCCGTATACGGATCAGCAGCCGTCGGCGTTAAAAGCTCACGCTCCATAATGTCGCTCTGCACCAATGGCGTCGTATAGATGTCTGGCGTCACTGAGAGCGCATCAATCACCCTAGATGTGCCCAGAATTGGCGCAAAATAAAGGACGGGTTCAGCGAGAGCCTCTTCTACGACGTCGAGCAGTGCTTCAGCCGCCTCAGCCTCGGCAACAATGTCCACAAACACTTCTGGTTCTTCCGGAACGATCTCTGGCCCGATCGTCGCAACAGGCGTGACCTTAATCGGCGCCATCTGCTCAAAAGTCGGGATTGCCCCAAAGACGGGTTTGGCTGGCGCAGATGGCTCATCCTTGACAGGTGACAGCTCTACAGACGAGTGAACTTCTGTCGGGGAGAACCCTATCGCATCGTCGCCATGGTCAATGACTTCATCGGTTTCAGCCTCAAGTGCAGTCCCGACACCTTCCGGCAAGGTCCAGGCTGAGCTTTCTTCCGACGCTTCGTCCGGGTCGGAGTCGTCATCCGTCGCCAGCTCGTCCAGATCAATCTCTTCTAAGGAAACCTCTTCAACCACCAGAGTTCCAGTCTCGGTATCAGGCGGCAGATGGCCATTCAGCTTTTCTGCCAGCATGGCAACGCGCGACGCCATCTCTGGCTGGTCCGGAAAGGTCATCCGAGCGACTGGCGCCTCGTCCTCGACGTCGTCTTCCTCAGTGTGCGCTTCATCCACTGGCGGCGCAGGCGGTTCACGCTTTCCAGTGAGGTCCAGCGCAGTCACTATACGGTCGATGACATCCGTAGCACCGGTAATCTGACGACGCGCAGTAGAGACAAGCTGATCGACTTTCACCGTATATTGGAGACCGTTCGTGTCGATCGTATTGGCGAGCAGACTATCGCTGACCGTTTCAAGCACCCGCCCACCTGCATCCAGAAGGACAACACGGCTCGGCGACTGACCAATGGTTACGCGATAGCCTTCAGTGTCATAAATGCATGTGCCATCATCGCCTTCTGCCCATGTAATTTTGGACGCAGACGTCATCTCAATCAGCTTATCGATAAGCCGTTTGGTTGATGGGTGCAGCATACCTTACTCGCTCCGCCTTGGTTCTTAACAGCGAGTAGACCACTGAATGAAGCCGGTCGGAAGACTTTCCGTTCGCGAAAATCCGGCTTCAGTAAAATAAAATCATTGAACATTCAGTGCTGCACCATATAGCGCCATACATTGTTACGCGAGTGACAGCCCTGTATCAGCTCAGCCTGCAGCCATCACGCTGCGCACATCTGCGATGAAGCCCGCAACCGGGTCATCTCCGCCTTCGCTAATATCTGTTCGGAATGCCTGAATTGTGCCCTCAGGGTCCACGACCAGATAAATTGGCACCCATGGCAGGTCGAATACCTCTTTCGCACTCGCATCCGCGTCGATAGCCGAGTGCGATCCGTACCCAGTCTGTGCGGTATAATCTTCCAGGTTTTCATAACGACCAAAGGCATCAGCTATGCGGCGCGCATTTGGCGGTGAGTGAATGGATAGAAGATGGATGTCCGGTACGGTTTCCAGTGTCTCGGCAAGTTCTTCAACATAAGGCGCATCGACAATACAATCCGGGCACCAGAGCCCCCAGAAATCGACAATCGTCCACTGGCCTGCCAGATCATCCTGGGTGATGGTCGATCCATCAGCGGCTGTTACACTGAACGCAGGAACGCGCTCGCCAAGAAGCCTGTATTGATAAGGCCGCCCATTTTCATCGCGCGGCACATCGCCCTCGGCCGTTTCGGCACTCGCCGGTGGCGGCAGATTTTCAGTGATAAACCCGGTGGCCTCGTCGCCCGAGGAACACGCCGCAGCCATGAGGCACAGCCCCGCGAGAAGTCCCGACCGAAGGAAAGATATCTGTTCTGACATTCGTTTACTCTCTTACCCGTCATCTGCTTTATAGATGGGGCGATAATCAGAGACTGACACCCCTGTTCTTCTAAATGCATACATAAGGGAAAGTTTAACGTGTCATGGCAGAAATAAGCGCATGATTTGACCGGATAACAGCCCGTTCGGCTTGACCAGACGCATAAGGACCGATACGGCGCCTTCTCACACGAACCTTACAAGATCTGCGCGCAGACCGGCTGCGCTGCATTTCAGGAACCGAAACCAGAAAACATGTCCAGACAAAGCCCACTCATCACTGTTATGGTCAAAGCTGCCCGCGCAGCTGGCCGAGGCCTCGCACGCGACTTTGGCGAAGTCGAAAACCTTCAGGTCTCCAAAAAGGGTCCGGGCGACTTTGTAACCAATGCTGACCACCGCGCTGAAGACGTAATCTATAATGAGCTGTCTCGCGCGCGTCCGGGCTATGGCTTTGTCATGGAAGAGCGCGGTGTTGTTGAAGGCACGGATAAAACCAACCGTTTCATCGTCGATCCTCTGGATGGCACGTTGAACTTCATGCACGGCATTCCTCACTTCGCGATTTCCATTGGCCATGAGCGCGAAGGCGAACTGCACGCAGGCGTGGTTTATGACGTTATTCGCGGTGATATTTATTGGGCAGAGCGTGGTCATGGCGCATGGCTGGAAAACTGGCGCCTGAAAGTTGCAACCCGCATCAAGCTGACCGACGCCGTTCTGGCGACGGGCACACCTTATGTTGGCCATGCACCGGAGCGCCACCAGCTCTTCTGGTCAGAGCTCGCACACCTCACTCAGGAAACGTCAGGCATTCGTCGCTTTGGTGCCGCTGCACTTGACCTTGCCTATGTCGCAGCAGGTCGCTTTGACGGCTTCTGGGAACGTAACCTGAAGCCATGGGACATTGCAGCCGGTATCGTTCTGGTCCGCGAAGCAGGTGGCATCGTTCAGGAGCTGGACGGCGGAGAAATCCTGAAAACCGGAAATATCCTTGCGACAAATGCAAGCCTGGCTCCGAAAATTTCGGCCAAACTGGCAACAGCAAAATCCAAATTGCCTTCCTAAGCGTCGATACAAATTCCGCTTAATGGACGGTCTGAGATGCCGGCGCGCAAAAGCGCTGGCTGACACGCCCCATTGTGTTTGGCGAATTCAGAAGCGCCATACGCTCTTTGGCCGAAAGCGCCAGGAGATACCCATCCAGCGTTTCAGCTCTGGCGATCTTGGCTTCAGCTATCGCCAGCGGCACATGCACTTCATTGGCGTCCAGCGGCCAGACCGTGTCGACCATACGTGTATGTAGCGCCGCCATGTCTGGTTCTGAAAGCACGCGCTCCGCCGACAGCGAAGCCAGCTTGCCATAGCGATGACGGACCGCCAGAGCATCCGTAAATGATGCTGGTGGCGTGATATCCTCACGCGTCGCCAGCACGTTTGCCAGCCAGCCATCTTCTTTCAGCGATTTTCCTGACCAGTAAGACAACGGAATTGCGAAGATCATACCGAGCGAGGCGGGCAGTAGCCATGCCGCGAAAATCGGGGAGATGATCAGCGCTGCGAAGGTCAGGACAATCCCCATCAGGGTTGTCATGGCATGACGACGGGCGACGTCTTTAAATCGATACCCATCCGAGCCGCGCTGTTGCGGCGCCCAGCCAGAATCCTGACCGGTCAGGATCGTAAAGACAGATGAGGTCTGCGCCGCCATCAGGATTGGCGCCACAAGAGCTGAGATCAGCGTCTCGACGAGTGCGCCGGGCACGATCAGCCAGGATTTGCCGCCGCGTAGTCCCTTCACCATGGTCACGATAGCGCCGAACACTTTCGGCAGAAGCAAAATGGCCATGGTCGCAAAGAACACATTCAAAGCGAGTGCCGGGTCAATCACAGGCCAGCTAGGTGTGAGCGACGGGTCATCACTGAAATATTCAGGTCGCAAAAACCGGTTCTGAAGCGAAAGCGCCATACCGACGAGAATGAGCACCAGCCAGAGCGGCGATGCCAGATAAGACATAATCCCAATCGTGAAGTGCAGCCGGTTGGTGAAGGAAATGCCTCGCGCGCGGGCGAGGACTGCGGTGTGTTGCAAATTCCCCTGACACCAACGACGGTCACGAATGGACAGGTCGATCAGCGTCTGAGGGCCTTCCTCAAAAGAGCCGCCCAAGTCTGGCGCGATACGAACCTTCCAGCCAGCGCGGCGCAAAAGTGCCGCTTCCACGAAGTCATGGCTGAGAATATGCCCGCCAAATGGCGCCCGGCCCGGCATCACCGGAAGACCCGCGGCATCCGCAAACGCCTTTGTACGAATGATAGCATTATGGCCCCAGTAATTGCCTTCATTCTGGGACCAGAATGAAATGCCTCGTCCAAGAACCGGGCCATAAACAGAGCCTGCAAACTGCTGCGCACGCGCGAACAGACTTTTGCCACCAATCAGCTTAGGAATGGTTTGAATAAGCCCGACTTCAGGCTGGGCCTCCATGCGTCGCGCCAACTCTACCAGCGTGTCGGCTTCCATATAACTGTCCGCATCAAAGATGAGCATATGGTCGTATCGACCACCCCATCGCGCGACAAAGTCATGAATATTACCGGCCTTGCGCGCCAGATTGATGGTGCGACGTCGGTAATAAACCGGGCAGTCTTCGGTCACCATCAAAGAGAGGCGCTGATAGCCTGCCTCTTCCTGCAGAGCGACATCCGGGCTGACGGAGTCACTCAGGATAAAGCATTCAAATTTTCCCGGCGCGGCAGCAGCCAGCGCTGTAGCGGTCGCCTCAACCGTCGCGAACACGTCGCGCACTGATTCATTATAGACCGGAAACAGAATGACCGTTTTTGAATTTAGCGGAGCAGCAGAACCGGACGGTCGACTGACCGGCGTAAACAAGCTGACGAGAAACCCCGCAACCGCGCTGGCAAACGCAAAACCAATCCAGCCAATATTGACGATGAACACTACAAGCAGCGCCCATTCGAGGTGCGTTAGTCCGGACACGCGCAACACGTCGAACATGAGCCAACCCAGATAAGCCGTCATCAAAAGGCCAGCGCCAACAATGACGAACTTTCTCCAGAAATTTGAGCGTGCGCCGCTCACCCCAACCTTACCAGACCAGGACAAAGCCTGTTCCGGCATATTGAGAGGTGTTTCCGGCGGTCGAACCGGTTTCATGCTTATGCAGGGCTCCAGCGATAGAGCCATGTCTCAGAGACCGGCTCTTCTACATGATTTAGAAGCGCGCGAAGCTCCACCGCACCGCTATTTGGCGGGCGAAGCTCAAAACTCACACGGAGAAGTCCATTACGGCGGTCTGGTGTCGCAACCACGTTGAACACTTCACCTGCAGATGCGGAAACGACAGGCTCCAGCTCTTCCATAGAGTCCAGATCAGCAATTTCGAAGTCCACGACAAACAGGCGGCGCCCCGAATTACCTTCGGCCTGTCCCACGCGTGTGGCATGCACATTAGCAAGCGGCGAGTTGAACGGAGCATCCATACCCCAGCTCATTGAATAGTCGAACGCAATGCTCTGGCCCGGCATCAACGCATCATTCAGGCGCCAATAGCTGATAATGTTGTCATTATACTCGTTCGGCGTTGGGATCTCGACCAGCATGAGCTGACCAGCCCGCCAGCCCTCGCCAGGCGTTACCCAAACACTTGGGCGGGCTTCGTATTCGCCTTCGATATCCTGATACTCATTATAGTCGCGCGTACGCTGCATCAGGCCAAAGCCCATAGGCACTTCGGAGGCAAAGCTGGAAATCTGAAGCGTTGACGGGTTTGTCAGCGGGCGCCACACCCACTCGCCATTCGACATGACAGCCGACAAGCCTTCAGAATCATGCACGCGCGGACGGAAATCCGTCACTGGCGATTGCGGGTCTTGCGGCGCAAATTCGAACATGGATGTCAGAGGCGCAAGACCAATCTGGTCTGTTTCCTCACGCGCGAAGACAACTGCGCTCACATCAATCTGAGTCTGCACGCCGGGACGGACATGAAATTCATAAGCGCCCGTCACGCTTGGCCCATCAAGCAGCGCGTAAAATACGAAGGTCTGATCGTTCGGGCCCGGCTCTTCCATCCAGAATTCGCTGAATACCGGAAATTCTTCGCCCTCGGCAGACGCGGTGTTGACCGCAATGCCACGTGCAGAGGTGCCATAATGATTGCCTGCGCCCAGTGCACGGAAGAAGCTCGCGCCTTTAACGCTCATCACTTCATCAAAACGACCGGACTGATTGAGCGGTGCCAGAAGACGGAAACCCGCAAGCCCAAGGCCTGACTGCTCCGCCGGAGAAATCTCCAGATCGTGAAAATTGAAGTCAGCCGGATTAAAATTGATCGGGTCCAGAGACGTCTCAGTGACGACATTCATGCCGATCTCTGTCTGGAAGAGTGAGCCACGGCTATCCAGCATCACGCGGAACGGCTGAACCGACGTATCGAACAGGGCTGAATCGCGGCGATATCCAATACGGCGATAGTCATTATAGTCGAGGTTGCGAATATAGGCTGGCGCTTCCGGCGGCGCGACATAGTCCTCATTCGCCATACGGCGTGCGCGCGCCTGAACGAAATCGAACACATCAATTTCATTGCGAGCACCGCCGCTGTCGGTCACCGCCTCTTCGCTATCACCTTCCGTCGTCAGCGATGCGAGCTGAAAGTATTGCTGTTGCAAAGCCGCGCCCTGATCCACAGACTGGATATGCGCAGGACGACGCGCTGAGGCAGGCTCATCTTCAGATGTCAGAGATCTTGTCGCCTGCGGCACAGGCGCCCCCAACTCAGACACAGCCGGCGACGGCTCAGGAACCGTCACTGCAGACTGCTGCGCATCAGAACCCGTTTGCGATCCGCATGCCGTCAACATGCTTGCGGCCATAAGGGCCGCAGCCCAGCTTTGAGAATTCACCATGGAGTTACTCGCCTTTTGTCCCCGGACAAAAAAAATCAGGGCACACCGCCCTGACGACTACACTCGTCACCAACGCTCTACATCTCAGCTGGTTCCGACCCCCACGGTGTGGCACCCGATTTTTATTACTGATATGCGGATACATGGCTTCAATAGATATTGTGGAGTTCGTTATCCGAATAAATTTTGGAAAGATTATGTCATCCCGCCCGATTTCTTCCCGATTGCTGCCTAACACAACATATAGTGTCCGCAAGATGAGCAGCGCGGGTGCTGAGTCGCCAGCCAACCGCAGCCTCAGGCGGTATTTTTACATTTTTTCTGCCTAAATTTTGGTCCGGACCCAGGGCAGATTCACAAACCACCATACTTCCCTGTGGAAAGTATCAAACTTTTGACGTGAAAGCCCGGACCTCCTGAAATTACAGGGAGTTTAGCTAAGTCAGACCTCCGTATGCGGACACCTGAAGGGTGGTTTAAAGCAAGTTGTTAACAGCCATTAACCTTTTATGCACCGATTTTGGCCCGAGACGCGGCCAGACGTGTTGACCAAGGATTAACCTTAGAACCACTATATATGGGGTTGAGCTGGGAACGATGCGCCACATATGGCAGGGTCCAACTCAAATCATTATGTTCCATTAGGGTTTAGTCAGCAGGGAATCCTCATGTCCGTTACAACTACAGCACAGACAGAACAGGCCACAAACAATGCCGAGCTTCGCCGGGGTAAGCCCAGGGCGCAGGCGGATCTGCGTGTTGTAGAGGGCGTTCATATCGATCCGTCCCGCGACGCAAATCTCACTGAATTCGGCAAGAGAACGCTGGAAGACCGCTATCTTCTGCCAGGCGAGACCTTCCAAGGTATGTTTGCGCGCGTGGCGACGGCCTATGCCGACGATGCTGACCACGCCCAGCGCATTTATGACTATATCTCGAAGCTCTGGTTCATGCCTGCGACGCCAGTTCTCTCCAATGGTGGCGCGGAACGCGGCCTGCCAATCTCCTGCTTCCTGAATACGGTCGATGATTCGCTCGACGGTATTGTTGAAACCTGGAACGAAAATGTCTGGCTTGCGTCCAATGGCGGCGGCATCGGCACCTATTGGGGCCATGTCCGTTCGATCGGCGAAAAAGTCGGTCAGAATGGCCAGACATCCGGTATCATCCCATTCATCCGCGTCATGGACTCTCTGACACTTGCGATCAGCCAGGGTTCACTGCGTCGCGGCTCAGCGGCTTGCTATCTCGACATTCACCACCCGGAAATCGAGGAGTTCCTCGAAATCCGCAAAGCGTCTGGCGACTTCAACCGCAAAGCCCTGAACCTGCACCATGGCCTGAACATCACTGATGCCTTCATGGAAGCGGTTCGCGACAATGGCGAATACGAGCTGATGAGCCCGAAATCCGGCGAAGTCATCAAAACGCTGAACGCACGTAAAGTCTGGCAGAAAATCCTCGAGATTCGTATGCAGACGGGCGAGCCATACCTTCTGTTCACCGACACAGTGAACAACGCTATGCCAGCGCACCAGCGTAAGCTCGGCCTTTCTGTGAAACAGTCCAACCTCTGCTCTGAGATCGTTCTGCCAACCGGCACGGACCACCTCGGCAATGAGCGTACGGCTGTTTGCTGCCTGTCTTCTCTGAACGCTGAGAAATTCCTCGAATGGAAATCTGATCCTCAGTTCCTGGAAGACGTTTTCCGTTTCCTCGACAACGTTCTGGAAGACTTCATCCAGCGTGCACCATCTGAAATGGCGCGTGCTGTGTATGCTGCAAAGCGTGAGCGCTCTGTCGGTCTCGGCCTGATGGGCTTCCACTCCTTCCTGCAAGCGCAACGCGCACCGCTGGAAAGCGCGACGGCGAAAGTCTGGAACAATGCGATGTTCAAACACATCCGCAAAGGTGCAGACGCTGCCAGCGTGAAGCTCGCCAAAGAACGTGGTGCCTGCCCGGATGCCGCTGAGAATGGCGTTATGGCGCGTTTCTCTCACAAGCTGGCGATCGCGCCGACAGCCTCTATCTCTATCATCTGTGGCGGCACATCTGCGGGCATCGAACCAATCCCGGCGAACGTTTACACCCACAAAACGCTGTCTGGCTCTTTCACCGTGAAGAACCCTCAGCTGGAAGCTCTGCTCGAGGAAAAGGGCATGAACACGCCAGACGTCTGGGGCAGCATGCTGGAACATGAAGGTTCAGTTCAGCACCTCGACTGCCTGAGCGATGATGAAAAAGCCATCTTCAAGACCGCATTCGAGCTTGACCAGCGCTGGATCATCGAACTGGCTGCTGACCGCACGCCTTACATCTGTCAGGCACAATCCCTGAACGTCTTCCTTCCGGGCGACATCAACAAATGGGATCTGCACATGCTGCACTGGACGGCATGGGAGAAAGGTCTGAAGTCACTTTACTACTGCCGATCCAAATCTGTTCAGCGCGCCGCGTTTGCAGGTAAAGAAAAGCAGGAAACATCGGGCCTGACCGTTGAGGCCCCGACAGACTATGAAGAATGCCTCGCCTGCCAATAAGGCCAGCGAAAACAAAACAATAGGAAAAGCGGGCCCCGGCCCGCTTTTTTTGTGCCGTACGACTTCAGTAGAAGCTTAACGCAGACGTAGAAATTACGCCTTTACTGTTAACGTTTTGTCAGGCTTATTTAACAACACTTAACAAAAGATCAGTACAGATTAAGGCATGATGAAACAGGGTATGCGAAGAATACTGACCCTTTTCTCGGCTGGCGCACTCGGCCTCAGCTGTACAGCCTGCCTTGCGCCATCTGTTCTGCACTCTTCCTCATCCGATCAGCAGTATTCTTCTACCGGCCGGTCTGAAGACCCGGAATTGGTTCGCCTGTCAGATGCACACCAGGCGCAGCGGGCCACCCCGACGCGTCCGGCGACGTCGTATCCAATAACCCGCACCCCTCGTCGTGTGAGCGGTGTCGATATGGCTGTCTCTGAGTTTGCAGAAGCCAGTCAGGGACGCATCGCGTCACCTTATTCAAATGATTTTTCAGGTGCAGACCGCGAAACCAACTCCATTGATGCGCAATATGGGCTGGTCGCAAACAGCGAACGCACCGGACTGGGGCTGGACCTGTCGGTCAATCCACACATATCCGTCGATCAGACAGGCGGCATGCGCTCCACACGGGCCGGCGCAGAAGTGCGCATCGGCGCAAATCTGGATCGACGCGGCTCAACACCGGATAATTCAAACTGGTACTTCTTTGCGGGTGCAGATGGCGAAGCCGTCGTCTGGGACGTGCAGCGCGCCGGGTCAGCCCGGATCGCCGATGGCGATCTGTTCTCCCTGCAGGACCGCGTCACCGTAGGAGATGTGCAGGCAGGCGTCGCATTTGAAAGCCCGGCAGGACAAATGTCCGTCAGCTATATTGAGCGCGAATACCAATATCGAAATGGCGCGATCTCACGTTCAGGTGAAGAAAAGTTCGTCGCCCTCACCCTCAGCTGGACGCATTAAACGCTCTGCCGCGTTCGGTCTGCGAAATAGGCCAGAAGCGTGAGAACACTATAGGCGAACAATGCCATCACCCCCAGTATGAACGAGGTTGGAGGCGTCTCAACCGGCAGATGATTGATGAGCTGCATGAGCAACATCACACCAACCAGCGCAAACGGACTCCATTTACCCGCAGCAGATTTGGGCTTCGTCGCGCTCAAATAAATAGCGAGCCCGACAAGTACCAACCCAATCTCTAAAAGCTGGCTCCACAACAGCGACTGCCAGAGGCCCAACCCGATTTTTGGTCCGCCCGGATAAACCTCCAGATCCGGTGCATGAACGATCAGGTCGAGCACCCAATGAGATGCCACGGCCAGCGCAATTATCCCCGCCGCTCGCCAGCGCTTTTCGCCAGAACGCACAAAACCATAGGCAAGCCCCGCACCGACTGACCAAAGCACACCCGCCAGAAGCGAATGGGTATAGGGCATATGGTAGAGATTCAGCATAGACGCCTGCATAAAGCCCGGCTCGATGCTGACATATTCTACGCCGGTCATAATGAAAACGGCCCAGACAAAATCAACCAATTGGACGGCAATAAACAAATGCCAGAGCGGCACCGGTGGACCAATCCGTCTTGCCGCAAGTGCTGTTGAATAATGTCCTGCGAACATAGCCTGCCCTCTGAACTCCTATCCCCCTGAACAGGGGATGGCGCGCCCGCTGCGCGTTTATAGGTTTGAGATAACACGTTTATTTTCGGGGACTCCACATGAAACGCATTGCTTTGGTTTTTTCGGCGCTGGCGATCTCAGCTTGCGGCACATCGCAAGGCGAATTGGCTGAGTTCGAACCGGAAACCTGCGACGCAGTCACCGCCATCATGCAGGCGGGACAGGCGGCCGAGCCTTACAGCGCGCTTCGCGGCGAGCCCGAAATGCTGGGCGACATGCCAATCGAAGATTCATGGTCGGCGAACCAATCTGCCTTTGGCGAAGGCTGCGAGACTGCGGTCCTCCGCGACTTTTTCGATATGGACGTCTTCACCTATTCCTGCCCGCTATATGCAGAACGCTCAAACCTTGATCGTGAAACCCATGAAGTTGAAGCCCGCGCCGCGGCAGAGGGCGCGCTGGAAATCATTTCCGCTTGCCTTGGTGAGGACTGGATTGTTGAGGAAACAACTCAAAACCCCGACTATCAGGTGTTTCACAAATATCTGCTTGAGCCTGCATCTGGCAGACCGGGCGCTGACACTTTCGATTTCACCGTCGACCCGATTTATATCGAGCTTTCCTATACGCCATTTATGCGCGGCCGCGGTGGACCGGCAGGTTGGCAGGTCTATGTGCAATTCCAGGAACAAAGACTGCTGAAAATTGACATCGCCTCAAATTTCCAAAACGCTGGCGAACCCCGAACCAGCGCCGTTTAAAGGTCAGCATTTGCAAAAGGCGACAGGCCACTCAGCGTAGAAATACTCGCAAATACAGAGGGTTTCCGCGCGCATTAAGGGTTCAGCTCGATACGACCGTGCGGTGTGAGCGGACCTGAAATCCGCCAGACATGCACTTTTTCCAGCGCATAGAGCGACTATGAGTCAGGCAATTGTTTTGCTAGTATAGCTTAGCGGCCTTTTTCCACAGCGTGATTGAATCAGTGGAAAACCCGAATCTTAGCCAAAAGGTCGCGACACCATACCTTGCGCAGCTTTGCGAAGAAGCGCACTATATGTGGTAGTTAACGCGACTCATGGAGCACATCATGGCTGACGGGCGGATGACCGACAAACCCGGACTTCTTATTCCATCCAGGGCTTATAAGCCTTTCCGTTACCCGTGGGCTTATGACTTCTGGAAGAAGCAGCAACAGGTTCACTGGATGCCAGAGGAAGTGCCGCTCGGTGAGGACTGTAAAGACTGGGCCGTCAAGCTGAATGACAAAGAGCGTAATCTGCTCACCCAGATTTTCCGTTTCTTCACGCAGTCAGACGTAGAAGTCGGCGCGAACTATATGGAAAACTACATGCCTCTGTTCAAACCGACAGAGGTATCCATGATGCTGTCAGCCTTCTCGAATATGGAAACGATCCATATCGCGGCCTACGCACTCCTGCTTGAAACCATTGGTATGCCGGACACTGAATTTTCGGCCTTCATGGAATATGAGCAGATGGCAGCCAAGCATGACTATCTCGGTCAGTTTGGGTGCGAGACGCATGAAGACATCGCAACATCTATGGCCGTTTTTGGTGGCTTCACCGAAGGTCTTCAGTTGTTCGCCTCTTTCGCCATGCTGATGAACTTCCCGCGCTTCAACAAGATGAAGGGTATGGGCCAGATCGTTTCATGGTCTGTGCGCGATGAAAGCCTGCACTGTGAAGGCATGATCAAGCTGTTCCACACCTTCTGTGATGAAACCGGCATCATGAATGATAAGCTGGCAGAACGCATTACTGAGAGCTGCCGCACGGTTGTGAACCTTGAGGACAAATTCATCGAACTGGCATTCGAAGCTGGCGAAGTGGAAGGCATGACGCCTGAGGATATTCAGCAATATATTCGCTATATTGCGGACTGGCGTCTTGGCCAGCTCAAGCTGAAGCCACTCTTCGGTGTTGATAAACACCCTATTCCATGGCTCACCGAAATTCTGAACGGTGTGGAGCACGCAAACTTCTTCGAAGCACGCGCGACAGAATACTCCAAAGGCGCGACGCAGGGCGACTGGCACGGTGATGAAGGCGTCTGGTCTCAGTTCGACAAACGCAAGCTTCCTGCCGCGGAATAATTCAACGCAGCAGCACAGATACACAAAAGCCCGTCAGTTCGTTCTGGCGGGCTTTTTCTCATTTCGATGACGTAGATTAGCGGAAGCGGTCACGCATTTCAGCCCGTAAAGGGTCTGAAATCGGGATAAGGCCTCTCTCGACCAGATATCCGCCCTCACCCATGGCGGCCTCTGAATAAACCTCGTCCAGGAAGGCAGATAACTCCTCCAGCGCCTCAAGATGACTTCGCTTCACGTAAAGGAACAGCGAACGAGAGACGACATAGTCTCCAGACACGATGGAATCAAAGCTAGGCGCCGTTCCATCAATCAAGGCCGGCTTTACCCGGTCAGCACTCTGATCGAGATAGGAAAACCCGACAACGCCAATGGCCTCAGAGTTGCGTAACAGCGCCTGAATGATTTGCGTGTCGTTCTCGCCCGCATCCAGCCAATTACCATCCGTACGCACTGTATGCGAAATCGATGCAAAAGCCGCGCGGTCCTCTGTTTTTAATTCTGCGAGCTGAGGCAGCGCAAGCGCGCCTCGCTCCATCACAATCTCTACGAATGCGTCTCGCGTACCGGATGTTGGCGGCGGCCCGTACACTTCAATCCGCATATCTGGCAGATCTGGGTTCACCTCAGACCAGAACTGGTACGGGTTGGACACAAGCTCGCCTTCTGCGTTTGGAATGGTCCGCGCGAGCGCCAGGAAAATATCCCGATCGGTAAACTCAAGGTCAGGACCGTTCAGAGCATTGATAAAGACAATACCGTCATTGCCAAGCTGCAGTTCTACATAGTCGGTCACGCCGCGCTCAGCGCACAGCTCTTCTTCACTACGCGTGATGGGACGGGAGGCGGTTGCAATCGAAATCGTTTCGAAGTCATCGCCCTGACAGAACAAACGGAAGCCGCCACCTGTGCCTGTGGTTTCGACAACTGGTGTGGCAAAGTCTGTGGTCGCGCCGAAATACTCAGCTGCGGCCGTGATAAAAGGGGCAACGGTAGAACTGCCAGCCACCAGCAAGCGTGTTGATTCGCGCGCATTCAGCCCCATTGGCGCAGTTGCGCGACCCGTATCACAGGCATTCACCAGCATCAGCACGCTGGCTCCAAGTACAACAAGATTGATGACGCCTGACGCCTTCATCCACACATCCCCCACAGTCGACGCCTTTTCGAACGCAATACCCGCGAAAGCCCGGCGCAACTGGAAAGCGGCTTTGTACACAATTCCGCACCGTTTTGGATGAACTTTTCTTGTCAGTTACACGGAAAAGGGTTTACTCCGTGCCCGCAAATCACTAAATGCCATTTTTCCGGCGGACATCGGACCAATTTTCCTTTCCCTGCGAAAGCAATATAGGTCTGCGGCCGCACTAACGCCGGTTTGGGTTTAATACTTAAACACGGGGATTGCGTGTCATGCATTCATACGACACACCCTGGGACCTGATACGGCAAGAACAACCTGACAGGCCCATCGCAGTTTGCCGCCCGCATCTTGTGCGTCAGGCGGCCGAGTGGTTTCTCACACACTTTTCTGGCGACACGCTTTATGCCGTGAAAGCCAACCCGGCACCATGGGTGCTAAAAACGCTCTATAGCGCTGCTATGCGCCATTTCGACGTCGCTTCTACGCGCGAAATGGAAGCCGTTGCTGCATATTGCCCGGACGCGGTCATGTCATTCATGCACCCGGTGAAGTCTCGTCCGGCAATCGAACGCGCCTATAAAGAATTCGGCATTCGTACGTTTGCCTATGACTGCGAAGCTGAGCTTGAGAAAATCTTCACGGCAACTGGAAACGCTAAAGATCTCACGCTGATCCTACGCGTCGCCGTTTCAAATCAGGGCGCAGAAATGCCAATTGATGGCAAATTCGGTGCGACCGCTTTTGAAACACCAACCCTGCTGCGCGATGCGCGTTCTCGGGTTGAACGCCTCGGCGTCAGTTTCCACCCAGGTAGCCAATGCATGGACCCATTCGCTTGGTCTGCGCATTGCGAACTCCTGTCCCGCCTGATCACCGAAGCAGATGTGGACATTGATATTGTCGATGTCGGCGGCGGCTTCCCGGTTTCTTATCCGGGCAAAGAGCCTCCTGCGCTTCACCGCTTCACAGCGGCGATCCGCGAAGCTTTTGACCGTATGCCATTGCCACAACATGCTGAACTCTGGTGTGAGCCTGGCCGTGCACTGGTTGCTGAAGGCGGCTCCATCCTCACCGAAGTTCATCTGGTTCGTGGCAATTCTGTTTATATCAACGATGGCGCGTTCGGCTCGCTCTATGACGCGGCCCATTGCGATTGGCCATATCCGACACGCCTAATCCGTTCATCCGGTACGCCATCTGCGCGCCTGAAAGCTTTCAAGCTGTTCGGACCGACCTGCGATTCTGAGGACGTCATTAAAGGCCCGATCTTCCTGCCTGAAGACATTGGCGAAGGCGACATGATCGAAATTGGCATGCTGGGCGCTTATGGCGTAACCATGCAGACCCGATTTAACGGCTATGGCGAAACGCTCGACGTCGTGTCCCGCGATGCGCCATGGGGCTCCGTCTTCGATACGCGCAATGAACTTGCATCACTCGATTGGTTCAGCCGTTTTCAATAGATAGACACAAAACGCAGTCTGGTTCACCGGGCTGCGTTTTCCTTTGAGCGGCATCAGACCTCAATAGTGGTCTGACCTGCAAACCCCAATCGCTCTGTCGCCAGGATAAGGCGATCAGCAGAAGCCGACGCCCCTGTCATGTAAACTCTGTCGAGCATGGCATCGCCGTCAGCTCTAACCTCCCCCAACAGCGTCATGACACGGCGCGCAATAGCCGCGCCCGAATCGATAAAACTGACGCCCTCACCTGCGATCGCTGAAAGCCTGTCCTTTAAGAGTGGAAAGTGCGTACAGGCCAGAACGACCACATCAATCACGTCCCCTCCGACCTGCCTGAATAAGAGCTCAAGTTCAGACTTCAGCTCTTCACCGGAAACGTTTTCACCAATGGCAGAGCGTTCTGCCAGTTCCACGAGCTTCACACTGCCATGTGAGAGCACCAGACTATCCCTGGCAAACTCATGCACCAGCGCGTCCGTATAGCTGCGCCGTAGTGTGCCGGGCGTTGCCAATACACCAATCGTTCCTGTTCGCGTGAGCTTGGCCGCAGGCTTGATCGCCGGCACCGTACCAACCACAGGGATATCGGTGCGCGCCCTCACACCATCCAGTGCCAGGGTCGAGGCTGTATTGCAGGCAATAACGAAGATATCGGGTTGTGCAATCGCGATAAGGCGGGCCGCCAGCTCCGGAATGCGCGCCGTCAGCTCTGTATCGGTTTTATCGCCATAAGGGAAAAAGCCCGTATCAGCCGCATAGGAAATCTTTCCGGAAAAGCCCTGCGATTTCAACTCGGAAACGACCGTCAGGCCACCCATTCCGGAGTCAAAAACCATACAATGCGGACGCCTCTCTTCGGGTGGCACGACAACTCTCTCTTGAATTTATTGTGCAGTGCACAATTTTATGATATGAAACTGATGAACAAGCTGAAAGGTGACTTACGCCATGTTGTTTCCGACTTTCCTTCGTGATGCAAACAAAACTGCAATGACTATGATGCAGGCCTCTATGGAGAGTGCAAAAACCACACAGGAAAACATGATGCGTCAGGGCGAGCTGATGTCCAAAATGGAAATGCCGTGGAAAATGAACTGGACGAAAGGGCCTATGCCGGTCCCGACCTTTTCATTCACTGCAGCCTCAGCCGACTCCACCCGCGAAGCGTTTCACCTCATGGCAGATGCCAATATGAAGGCCTGGGAAAAAGCAGCGGAAGCCTACGCAGCCGTGCCGGGCTGGATGAAACTCCCTTACAAAGTACCGGGCGAATTCTGGTCTAAATGGTTTGACCAATGGCAGGACGGCAAGTTTGACGGCATCGCGCCAGCAAATGTGGAAGCGATGGTCGAAACCATGTCAATGACAGCGGCGAACACATCCGAAGCAGTTGCTAAAAGCGTTGAAACTGTCGCTGAAGAAGCTGAAACGAGCGCAGCCACCATTGCTGAAAACATGCCGGAACTTCTGAAAGCCGCGAAAGGCACTCCGGACGACCTCTCCCAGATCAAGGGTATCGGCCCTAAGCTGTGCGCCGTTCTGAACGATACAGGTGTCTTCCACTTCGAACAGATTGCGAGCTGGTCTCCAGAGAACATCGCATGGCTGGACGACAAACTGGCTTTCAAAGGCCGTGTTCAGCGCGAAGGCTGGGTAGAGCAAGCGCAGAACCTGCTCAAAGCCGCAGCTTAATCCAACAGATCTTTATAAAGCTCGGTTCGGCGGTCTCGAAAGAAGCCCCATGCCGAGCGATCGCGTTCCAGAAATGCGAGATCGAATTCCTGCACCAAAACAGCCTCATCATCGCGGCCAGCTTCTGCCAGTTTCGCGCCCGTCTGATCGGCAATGAAGGATGAGCCGTAAAAGGCCTGCCCGTCTTCAACGCCAATCCGGTTAGCCGCTGCGACCGGCATACAATTGGAAACGGCATGCCCTTGCATAGCCCGCTGCCAGCGCGCTGAAGTTTCAAGGCCCGGGTCATGAGGTTCGGCGCCGATTGCCGTTGGATAAAGCAAAATTTCAGCGCCTTTCAATGCCATCACGCGGGCGGCCTCAGGGAACCATTGATCCCAGCAAACGCCGACGCCAATTCGTCCAAAAGCCGTGTTCCAGACTTTGAAACCGGTATTACCCGGCCGGAAATAGTACTTTTCCTGATAACCCGGCCCGTCGGGAATGTGGCTTTTGCGATAAATACCCATGCGTTCGCCACCAGCATTGATCATGACGAGTGTGTTATAGGTATGCGAGCCATCGCGCTCGAAGACAGAGACCGGCAATACCACGTTTAACTCGTTCGCAAGCGCCTGAAACCGCTCGACTGCAGGATGAGTATCGAGCGGCCGTGCCAGATCAAACCGGTCTTCTTCCTGAGTTTTGCAGAAATACGGTCCTTCAATAAGCTCTGGCGTCAGAATAATCTGCGCGCCCTGACCTGCTGCATCGCGGATCAGGCGCTCAACCGTTTCCAGATTGCTATCCAACGTTCCGCCAAGCGCGCACTGAATGACACCGAGTTTTACCTTGGTCATCTGCTACTCCGTATCGTCTGACGGGATCTGTTGAGAGATACAGTGGAAAGATCCACCGCCCGTAAGCACTGCATCTGCAGGGCTGGCAACAACTTTGCGCCCCGGGAAAAGAGGCTGCAATGCCGCGACCGCGTCTTCTGCAAATTGATTATAGGCTGGCACGATAACAGCCTGATTAGTCACCGCAAAATTGGCATGGCTTGCAGGCACAAAATCACCGTCTTCATCGAGCACTCGCCCTGGAGACGGAATGGTCGTCACCGTCAACGCCTCACCCTCAGGGCTTCGCCAATTTCGCAGCGTTTCTTCAATGGCGCACAAACGCTCCGCATGCGGATCATCAGTCTGAGCACTCTGACAAATAACATGTTTTGAGCCCACAAACCGGGCAATATTATCGACATGGCCGTCTGTGTGGTCGTTCAAAAGACCATCTTTAATCCAGATAATGTGCCGCATGCCGAAGGCATTTTTCAGCGCCGTTTCAGCCTCATCACGGGACCAATTGCCATTGCGGTTCGGGTTCAGAACGCAATCATCTGTTGTCAGAAGACACCCCGTATCATCCCAATCAACGCTACCCCCTTCGAGCACAAAATCATTGTCAATGCGGCGCGCTTTCAATCGTTCCGCAAGCGCAACGGACAGCTCTGCATCGCCCGGATAGATATATTTCTCACCCCAGCCATTAAAGCGGAAAGTGCGCGCATGAAGCTCACCTTTCACCCGCGAGAAAACCGGCGCGGTATCCCGCACCCAGGTATCACCGCATGGAATGTTGATGATCTTCGCGCCGGGCACCAAGGCGCGCGCTTTAGCTTCAGCCTCATCGCCCTCCAACACAAACACCACTTCAGTAGCTTTGCCGGAAAAGCCTTCAGCCGCCGCGATGATCTGATTTGCGAATGCCGCAATCTGCTTTTGGGCTTCAGCGAATGGTTCATCCCACGGATCGAAATGCGAGGGCCAGCCAATAAGCAACTGGTCCTGAGACGCCCATTCCGGAGGTGGTGGAGGAAGATGTGTAGTCATGGCGCGCACATATCAGTTTCGCCCTGAAGCGCAAGTTTATATGCAGCGCGTAGCCAACAAAAAAGGGCAGCCAAAGCTGCCCTTTCTCAAATCGTAAGTGCGTTGAATTCTTAGAATTCGTAACGTGCACCCAGCTGAACCTGCCAGAGAGACTGGTTCAGGATTTCAGAGTTTTCGATCTGGCTTGGTGTGCGCAGGTCATCATAAACGTACTGGCCGTTTACAATCTCTGCAGACACAACAGAACGCTCATACTCGTAACGTGTACGCTCGATACGACCCCAGTCATCATTGATCAGGTTACCGAGGTTCTCGATGTCGAGGAAGAAGAACGTGCGATGTGCGTCGAGTACACCTGGGAACTCCTGCTCGAGGCGAAGGTCAACGATTGTGCTCCAGCGAGAGTTGTCGCCGTTACGTTCCGCGATGCCACCAGCGTACTGAGAGAGCTCAGAGTTGTTGATGTAGTCGAAGAATTCCTGTTGAGCCGCAGCGTCACCACCGAAGGAGTCGGAAGAGAAGAGCGGATCGTTAGGACCTGATGGAACGTAGAGCAGGTGACCTGCATCGTCCACAGCGCTTTCAATCGTACAACGGCCGCCACCTTGGAACACACAGTTGTTGTTCTCATAGAAGGTGTAGCTGTAAGGCTGGCCAGAACGACGCGTAGCGAACATAGAAACGGTTGTTGGGAAGTTCTCAACAAACTCATGTTCCCAGTTCAGGCGCAGTTTGAACAGGTGCTCAACCTGGAAGTTAGACGTGCCTGCTGTCGGAGTGATGTAGTCGTAACGTGCGGAGTCAGAGAAGTTTGACGTCGCCGTAGAAGACGTACCCATACCGACATCTTCAACATCCTGGTGGGTGTAGGACGCGAACAGGTCGAAGCCGTTCTCGAAAGATTTATCTACAGACACAGCGTAGAGCAGGCTCTCGCCCTGGTCGGTAGATCCAACAACGATATCATACTGATCAATACACTCGTAGGTGTTACGGCCGTCTGGCGCAGTGCCGTCTGGCGTACAACCTGGAGAGAACCAGTATGGTGCGTTCTCATAGTCGTTATAGAGAACGTCGAAAGAGAACGTCCAGTCTTCAGATGGACCGAGGTCTACGTTGTAGGCAAAACCGATGTTTGCTTTCCAGGTCGATGGGATCTCGAAGTCTGGGTGAAGTGCGTTCACCTGGCCATCTGGGTTACCAGCTGCGAGTTCTGCGAGAACTGCTGGCGGGATGTACTGACCTGTTGTCGCGTCCGGAGACGTTGGCAGGTAGATGTTTACACCGCCATCACCAGAGTAATAGTCAACGTTGTCAGCGATTACGCCATCGTTGGAGTAAGAGTTAGATACCCAAACCGCTGGCGCGCCACCGGAGAAGCGACCGATACCACCGCGAACGGTGAGGTTTTCCATCGCATCCCAGTTGAAGCTGAAGCGTGGCATGATCACGTCGAGACCTTCAAGGTCCGTTGTGTTCGTGTAGCCATAGCGATCAATGAAGTTCTGGTTCTCGCGGATCGTGCCTTCAGACTCGTACCAGTCGTAACGCAGACCACCCATCAGAGTCAGGGTAGGCAGAACGTCCCATGTGTCCTGGAAGTAAACAGAGTTCTGGTTGTAGCCCCAGATTGCGCGCAGGTCATTCTCATCATTGGTGACAGCGTTGTTGTATGTCAGGCCAGATGGAATGTTGTTGCGGAAATCGTCGATCGTCGCGAATGCATATGTACCTTCAGAGTTCTGAGCGAACAGGTTGTCTGCATCAACTTCTTCACGCTCGAAACCGAACTGGAAGCTGTGATTGCCCCAGAGGTAAGTACCGAGTGCTTTATACTGCATGAACTCCTGGTCGAGCTCGTTACCGTGACGGTAGCGGTCTGGACCGAAAGCAATAACCTGCTGGCCGTCTGTACCGAGGCCACCGATGGAGATTTGTGGAGTTTCAGCACCGAGGAGTGAATCCTGACCAGTTGCCTGTGTCGTAGACGCAATCTTCAACTCAGTAGAGAAGTTGTCCGTCCAGTCAGAGTAAACGTGTCCGATGAACGCTTCTACAGTCTCAGAACGGTTGTACCATGAAGATGGGTAAGCAACGTCAGCGCCCTGAACGAAGTTGTTACCGTTCTGCTCTGCGATAGAAGAACCTTCCGTACGCATGTAAGTCAGGCGAGCACGGTGATTTTCGTTGATGTTCCAGTCGATATTCGCGAGGAACTTCTCGTCTTCTACCGGGTCAATGCCGGAGAATGAACCTGTGTCCAGGCCATAAACGTCAGAAGCGATCTGCGTGATTTCAGCGACTTCTGAAGGCAGAATGTCGATGATGTTTACAGCATTCGTGCCGGTTGGGCCGGTGCGGAAAGCAGCAGATTCTTCAAAATGGTCGTAAGCGACGAAGAAGAAGAGTTTGTCTTCGATGATTGGGCCACCGAGTGTGATTGCGTAGCTTTCTTCATCAAATTCACGAGACACAGTCGTGTCGCCGACGCGATCGCCAGCCATGCTGTCGTCAGTCGTGTAGTAAGACAGAGAACCGTGGAATTCGTTCGTACCAGACTGGGTTACAGCGTTGATCGTACCGCCGGTGAAGCCGTTGAACTGGGTGTCGTAAGGAGCAGTCTGAACGGTCAGGGATTCGATAGCGTCGTAAGGGATTGGCGAACGCTGTGTCGGGTAACCGTTAGAGTTCAGGCCGAAACGGTCATTCAGAGCGATACCGTCAATCGTGAGAGAGTTGAAACGGTTGTTCGCACCCGCGATGGAAAGCTCTTTGCCGCCACCAGACTGAACGTTGATAGACGCGAATGGGTCAAGCTGAGCAGCGTCAGCAATGTCACGGTCGATAGAAACGACGCGACCGAGCTCTTCCAGGCCGAAGGTAGAAGAAATACCAGTTTCCATGAAACCAGCAGCCAGAGCAGGCGCGGTAACAACAACAGCTTCGAGCGTACGCTCAGAAGACACTGGCAGAGACAGGTCGTAAGTTTCGTTCAGGCCGACATAAACGTCCGTAACTTCAACAGTACGAATGTCAGCGCCGCTGACAACAACAGTGTACGGACCACCAACGCGAAGGTTACGCGCAAGGTAGACGCCCGCAGAGTTTGTCGTAACAGCAGATGTTGTGCCGGTAGGCTCGTGCGTGACGATAACGCTGGCACCGCTGATTGGCGAGCCGGCTTCAGTCGTGATCACACCACGAATTTCGGAAGTGGTGACCTGCGCATACGCAGGAACTGCAGAAGCAGCTGCGAGAGCTGCAAGCGCTACGCCACCCTTGAATAGTTTCCAGTTAGACATGAGATTCCCCTAATAGTCACGTGACAACGAATTCACGTGAGACTGCAGCGGCATTATCGGTGCCGAATGACGCTTAAATGACGCGATTGTTAAGCTTTTGTGACAGTGCGCATTTTCAACACACAATCACTCAACAATGCGGCTTTAAGGTCACACCCAACCACTGCAAGGGGTTGTAAACAGAATCGAAAAAGCCGGGCAATACCGCCCGGCTTCTAATGTGACAATTGGTTAATTTGAAATCAGCGAGTGCTGAATATCAGGTCAGACCGTCAGTCCACGGCGGTGTTCTGTGAGGCCAACCCGCGATGGGGAGAAGGCTTCTTTCAGAGCTTCAATCGTACGGTGTGGCTGAGCAGCACCGCACATGAAGACATCCACAGCCGCAAAATTGCGTTCTGGCCATGTATGGATGGAGATGTGGCTCTCGGAGAGAACGATCACGCCTGACACACCATTGTTTGGCGTGAAGACATGAAAGTCCGAACTCAGAATAGTTGCGCCAGCGCGAACTGCGGCGTCGCAAAGCGATTTTTCAATGTGAGCTGGATCATCAATACGAGACACGTCCCACAGATCAATGATCAGATGGGTTCCGGCGAATTCAACACCGTCGCGCTTAATGAAGAAATCCAGTCGCTCTTCTTCTGACGCCGCGCCAGAACGCTTCTCTGACGCGGCAATCTCCTGTTCGTCGAGAACCTCAAAATCCGGTTGTCCCGGGGCTCCATAAGCCATAGTCAAACACCTTTTTGTTCACTCGGGCCGACCATCGGCCCCGGTAGTTTTGAAGCGGGGGAAATAATCATTTTGGGCTTGCCATGCAAGCTCGATTTTCACAGTGTCGCGCAAAATTTATACGCACCAGCGTCCACTGGAGTTCCCCGTGTTTTTAACAGATACAAACAGCGATGCAAGATGGCTGAAAATTTTCATATATTTCAGCGCATTCATCCTGATTGTACGCCTTCTTACCATTGCTTTTTCGTCGCTAAATCTGAGTGTGGATGAAGCGCAATACTGGCGCTGGTCGACGATTTTCGATTGGGGATATTATTCCAAGCCTCCCATGATTGCCTGGGTGATTGGTGCGTCTACATTTATTTTCGGTGATGCGGAATGGGCCATACGCCTTTTCGCACCTTTTCTTCACGCCACTTCTGGGCTGGTTCTGTTTCTGCTGGGCCGCAAACTTGCTGATGCGAAGACAGGCTGCGTGGCAGGCCTGATCTACCTGCTTATGCCGGGTGTTACGCTCTCCTCGTCCATTATCTCAACAGATGCGATCCTCCTTACCTTCTGGAGTAGCTCCCTCTATCTGCTGTTCAAGCTGCGCGAGGCTCCCCGCGTCTGGGTGGCCGCCGCGCTCGGCGCAACGATTGGCGTCGGATTTCTCTCCAAATACGCAATGGTGTATTTCCTGATCGGGATCGCGCTATCGCTCATTCTGGACCGAGAGTTACGAAAAGCATTGTTCAGCTCTAAAGGCGCGATCACGCTGGGGGCAGCACTTATCGTCCTGACACCGCATATTCTCTGGAGCGTTTCGAACGGCTTCAAAACCATCGGCCATACCGCCGATAATGCGAATTGGGGACAGGATCAGGATCTGTTCAATCTCGATCAGATGCTGACCTTCTTCTTCGATCAGTTCGGCGTATTTGGTCCGACCGGCTTTCTCCTGCTCATCATGCTCATTGGTACGCTCGCTTTCATGAAAGGCAGACTGCGCGGAGACATTCGAGGCTGGATGCTGTTGAGCTTCATTCTGCCACCGCTGCTTATCATTCTGGTTCAGGCGTTCATCAGCCGCGCACATGCAAACTGGGCTGCAACCGCCTACCCTGCTGCGGCTGTGCTTGTAGCGCTCTGGGTCACACAGTCGTCAGGGCGCTGGATCAGATACATTCTCTGGGGCGGGCTCGCCTTTAACTTCGTGCTGGCCATGGCGTTTTCATATTTTGTCACCGCGCCGCCATCAGTCGCCAACGCTGCCGGGTTCTCAAACGCCTTCAAGCGCGTTCGTGCCTGGCCAGAAACGGTCGATGTGATTATGCAGGCGGCACGCGACATGAACGCCACATCCATAATCGTGGATGAACGTGAGATATGGCATGGCCTTGATTATTATGGCCGCGACGGAAGTGTCGACCTGCCATTGCGCTCCTGGCAAATCGCAGGGGTTCCGCAGAGCTTTTCGGAAGAAACGCCGATAAGCCCCGCAGAGGCTGAAAACGCGCTGGTTCTAAATGTCCGACCACGGCACTTGCCATTATTAAGCGGCGACTTTGAAGTCTTCGAACCGGCCGGCGAAATCGAAATTGACCTTGGCCGCGGCAGGACACGCCATTTCCGCGTATTCCATGCCTCAGGCTTCAACCCGCAACCTCGCACTTCAGCCGAGGAATAGGCTCATCGCGAAAAGATGTCCGGTCGGACTGCGTTCCCCCGTTTAAATCCAAGGGCACTTTCTATACGGTGCCTCGGGACAATAGAGGAATGCACTCATGAAATTTCTAATCGCAGGCACGACGGCCGCTCTTTTTCTGGCTGGAACCGCATACGGAGAATCGCTTGAAATCAATCCGGGCGAATGGACGTACACGACCTCCGGCACGATGGAGATGATGGGAATGAACATGCCCGTTCCGGAAGAATCTGAAACTGAATGCGTCACAGAAGAAGACGCCGTTTTTGATTCCGACGATATTGCCGACGAGAATTGCGAACTTTCACTGACCGACAGCACATCCACGTCTCAAACCTATTCCATGATGTGCGACGCGGAAGGCACAACCATGACCGGCGAGGTCTTCATTTCAGTCGAGGACGGTGGAAACTCTGTCGCTCTGACCACATCCATGCAGGGCGAAACCGAAATGGGCGCAATGCAGATCAACGTGAATGTTGCAGGTGAGCGTATTGGCCAGTGCCAGTAAAGCGCAGACAGCAAAACTGAAAGAGACGTCAATGAAACACCTCCCAGGCACCTTCGCACTCGTCACAATCCTTGCCGGGCCCGCTATGGCCCAGTCCCTGCCGGTTGCGCCGGGCAATTGGGAGATGTCTGCGACCTATGAGCAGACCATTAATGGCGAAGGCGATGGAGCTCAGGAGAACGTCTTCACTCAATGCATTCCGCAGGACGAAGCGGTAATTGCGCTCGGCGACATTTACGGCAGCGATTGCACCATCACCACGACGTCGCAAACGCCGACTTCAATTGCCTATGATCTGAATTGTGACATGTACGGCGTCTTGATGACGGGAACCGGCACATTCGAGACCACTAACGATGCACAGGCGGTAACGGTTTCCGCAGATATTTCCCATCTGGACGAGGTCAATGGTGAGCTTCGCATGCGGATGAATGCCTCGGCCGAACACATTGGCGAGTGCGAGTAACCCAAATTGAATCTGAAAAAGAAAAGGCGAGCTGTATCAGCTCGCCTTTTTTGATGTCTCTAACTGCTCTGCTTAATGGGTCGCAATATCGATAGCAGGCGTGTTCTGCCAGACCGCTTCAATGCGGGCATCACGACCGCACCGCTCGCGGTAGAAGTTATACCGGCGTGAATTCTCGATATAGTAATTCTGGTGATAGCCCTCGGCAGGCCAGAAGGTTTCCTGGTCAATAATGCGTGTCACGATAGGCCCCGCCAGTGTGCCGCCTTCATCGAGTGCCGTTTTAGACGCCTCAGCGATGGCACGCTCTTCTGGTGTCTCGACAAAAATAGCGGTGCGATAGCTTGGGCCGATGTCACAGAACTGACCGTTCGGGTTCAGCGGATCGATATGACGCCAGAAATAGTCAACCAGTTCCTCATAGCTTACGATTTCCGGATCATAGATGACACGCACGGCTTCGAGGTGACCGGTGTCTGTATGGCTGACCTGCTCATAGCTCGGATTAGCAAGGTCTCCGCCGGTATATCCAGAAATCGTCTGAAGCACGCCATCGACCTTGTAGAAGTCAGCTTCTACGCACCAGAAACATCCGCCCGCAAAAACGGCGTCCGCCTGAGATACAGAGTTTGAACTCGTGGTTTGTGAATCCTGGCTGGTGGCGGCCTGCCCAAGAAAGGCAAAGCCAGCGGCTGCGGCGCCAACAATCATCGCCAGCACATAGTTTTGTGCGATACGCATGTAACTTCTCTTATTTGCCCAAGTCCGACGATGTTTTCCGTCGGTTATTTTTGTTTCTGAGGCTCATTAAGTGATAGCCGGGGGCGATTTCTACCCCTTTCAAGCACATGTGACTGCAATGTAATGCATTGGTCACACTGGCGTGATGAAAAAGTCGCAACTTGTTAAAATGCTTGTACTCTTACGGAAACCTGCGCCTCACGACCATTGGGGTCCACAGCGGACAAATCATAGAAACCTGGACTCTGAGGCACCCAATACGGCGCGCCTGCGGCGTCTTCCTCAATCGGCTCGCCATCCACAAACCATCGAAGCGGTCCAGACCCGCGCCCGGCCAGAACATAGCCCGGGTTCGGATGATCTGCGCTGCGTTGCATCAGGGTCACATCTTCCGGTGGGAAGAGGATAAGCGGCGGGTCATCGTGGTTTCCAAATCGCGCCATGGTGTGAAGCGGCGTATCCGCCTGCTCTGCCACCAGCCGGTCCTGCGCTGAACCTGTCACGCCCAGCTCGTCAGACACTCGGTCGAACACGCTGAACAGCAATGGCAGAGCCGCCAGACGCCCCGTCTCTCCCGGACGCGGCGCCCCATCAGCCCGGCCCACCCAGACAACCACGACATGCCCGCGCGCAATGCCCGCAGCCCAGGCATCCCGGAAGCCATATGACGTGCCGGTCTTAAAGGCGATTTCTGGTGCGTTCTGCGTTAGGCGTGATGGCATACGTCCGGACGGTTGCGGCGCGCTTTGCAGAATGTCGATAATCTCCTGCGCAGAGCCATCGCTCATAAAGCGGCGCCCGGCTTCACCTTCACGCTCTGCCAGCTCCGCTTCCGTCCAGGCCAGCGGACGCATCAGGCCATGATCGCCTAAGCCGGCATATAGCAGAGCCAAGTCCTGAACTGTCATACCAACCCCGCCCAGCGCCAGCGCCAACCCGGCATCGCGGGAGGACGACCCATGGATGCGAAGCGGCACCCCAGCCAGCTCCAGCGATGAGGCGAAACGTTCTGGCCCGATACGATCAAGCGCCAGAACCGCAGGCACATTGAGCGAATGCTGAAGCGCATCGCTGATACGCACCTGCCCACGGAAGGATCGGTCGAAGTTTTCAGGTCTGTAGGAATTAAACCGAGCCGGAAGGTCTTCGATAAAGGTGTCAGGCATTGCCACACCATCATCAAAGGCAATGCCGTAAATGAAGGGCTTGAGGGTCGACCCTGGCGAGCGCGCCGACGAAGTCAGATCGATCCAGCCCCCTGCCCGTTCCCGGCTGGCAGAGCCAACCATAGCGCGCACCGAACGGCTTTCAGTTTCAACAACTATGGCTGAGATCTGCACCTCAGGCGAAAGCTCAAGCGCGGCGTCACGCAGCATGCTTTCAAGCGCCGTCTGAAGACCTGCATCCAGCGTGGAGCGGATATCTTCAAGCGGCATTCCGAACCGCTCATCTTCGATCTGTGCCGTCAGCGCAGCGTCTCGAATCTGCGCGCTGGCGTGCCAGCCAAGCGCCGGGAATGCATGACGTCCCGGCAAAGGCAATTCTGCCGCCTCATCCGCGCGAGCAACAGAAATCAGCTCCAATTCCGTCATACGCTCAAGAAGGCGGGCGCGGGCCGCGCGGGCATTTTCCAGTCGCAGATCAGGACGGCGAACTTCTGGCGATTGAGGCAAAGCGAGCAAGAGCGCGATCTGATCATCAGACAGACGATCTGGCTCCCGGCCAAAATATGCCCAGCTCGCCGACCGCAATCCTTCCAGATTACCGCCATAGGGCGTGAGTGTGAGATACAGTTCTAAAATCTCATCTTTGGAGAGCCGGCGTTCCAACTGGAATGCACGGAACATCTCGATCAGTTTTGAGCCAAGATTTCTCGGGCGCGGCTCGAGCAGACGCGCCGTCTGCATGGTGATGGTGGATGCACCTGACACAATCCGGCCATTTGTCAGCGCCTGTCCACTGGCACGCACCACAGCCAGAACATCCACGCCCCAATGGGAATAGAAACGCTCATCCTCAACGCCGATCAGCGCTTCAATGAAAAGCGGGTCAGTATTTTCCAGATTAGCGCGCAGTCGCCAGCGACCATCTTCGGTCGGGAAGGCCCGCAACGGAATACCCCGGGCATCCGTCACGATGAGAGAACCAGATCTGGCCGCCTCCATCGGGGGCGGAAAGGCAAGATCCAGCGCGACCATCGTCAGGGCCAGGACAGCGAGACTGGCTCCGGTTTTAAGCCAGAAGCCAGCCCGACTTAAAGGCCGCAAAAGAGCTGAAGCCTTAGCCTTCATCACCGATAATCGTCACAGTCTGCGATTGAGAGCGCGCAAAAACGTCCGGCCGATACATGTCTTCGGTCACGGCGCCCGGGAAGGTGAACTCGCCCGGAGTGACGGCGCGCACCACATAGGCAAGCTGAACAGCATCTTCGCGCACGTCGATCGCCGCAACGAACCGGTCATCACGCGCTTCAGCGATTTTCGGTGCTGCGATATCGCCGATCCAGCTGAAGGCACCGTCTTCGCTCACCCCGTCACTTGGCTGCAGAATAGCCTCAATCTCAAAGCCCGCAGGCAGTAAGTCTTCCACAATCATCGGATTAGTCCGGCGCTGTTCAGGCAAGAGCGTCAGAGCAATGACCAGCCTGTCGCCCCGTTGAACGGAACCAAGATCCGGACGTCGACCCTGCATGGAGTAAAGACGCTTATTGATGGTGAAATCAGAAGACGATGCTGGCGGAGCCTCAACTGGCGCGCCGCGCACATAGGTCGTCTGCCAGACAGGCGCTTCGGCCGTGTTGGTGAAGCTCGCCTCAGACGCTTCCTCAACAGTGCCGATGACATAACGGCCCGCAGAACCGTCAATATCGGTCTCGATAAGCGGCGTAGCCTCACCCTGTGTCATGGCTTCCAGCGCGAGCAGAAGGAAGGCTTTTTCCTGTGTGGTGAGACGGTTCGCATCGCGAATATCATCGCCCAGACGCTCTGACATCTGCTCAACGACATCAGTCATATTCACCTCGGCTGCGAGCGAAAGAATACCCGCCAGATCACGCAACGAAGTCTGATAATAGTCGCCATTATTCTCATAGCCGAGCACGTCCACCGCAGCCTCAAAGGCTGACGTCGCACGCGAACGGTCCCCCAGAATAGCGAGCGCGGCACCCAGCTGCGCCCGCGCAAGCGGAGATTCGATGTGGCTGAGTTCACGGTCATGCATGTAGCGGACACGAGAGATATCAGCCTCACCCGCCTTGGCCAGAACATAGAGCGCAAACGGTGCGGACCGACGCATCAGGCGATCTTCAGTATCTGAATGCCACCGGCTTTCCCAGACATCCGTATCATAGCCGTAAACACGCCACGCTTCGCCCTGAGATACATTCGCCAACGTTCCAAGCGCACGCTCAAGGGCTTCGCTCGGTACAACATACCCCGCTTCGCGTGCACGCAGCAGGAAGTCTGTCGCGTAAGCGCCAAGCCACGGCGAGGCATTGCGATCACCTTCACGCCAGAGGCCAATCGAACCATCAGGGCTTTGACGGTTGAGAAGCGAATTCACCGCCTCCTGAACGGCCTGACGCGCACGTCCCTGCGCGCCATTATCCCGCGTACCAGCAAGCGTAGCGAGCTGTTCGGAATAGAGCAGCGGCAGAGCGCGTGACGTGATCTGCTCTGTACACGCATAAGGATAACGCGACAGCGAAGCATAAAGCGCAGCGGCATCAATTGGCAGAGCCGAGAAGGACACAATCGTTTCCTCAGAGCCCGGCACAAAACCAGCCAGCATCTCATCCGGAATGGAATAGGCATCGCCCGCACCAATCAGCGTGCGTGTGATACGCGTTTCCGGAAGGAAGGCCGAGCGTGTCTGAATTTGATAGCTGCGTTCCACGGAGAAGTTCTCCGGGCCTTCGACGGCGATAGACAGCGTTGAAACGCCTTCCTCGCCGGCGCTCAGATCAACCGGCTGGTCGAAGCGCTGACCTTCTTCAAGGCTGGCGGAAAACCCCTCATCAGCAAAGCTGACTGGGCCAGATGAGCGTAGCAATGCATCAAACTCGCCTGCGACAAGCTCCACATTATCTATGCTCGCCGTTCCAACAGCTTCATCGCCCGGCGCGAGGAAGCGCGGCAAGGAAAGCTCAACCGGCACTTCATCACGAACCGTCAACGCCTGATCACCAGACCCGACACCATTGGCAGACCAGGCCACGGCCATGAGGCGCAGCTCGCCGTTAAAGTCCGGCACATCAAAAGTGACTTCACCGCGACCATTGCGACCTACATCCACCATGCCCGACCAGAGCGCGACTGTGCGGGTCGGAACGACCGTCAGACCTTCGCCGCCGAGCTGGTCACCACCGGAACGAATTTCGCCCGGCGCAGCCATATTCGGGTCAAGCAGGCGGCCATAATCATCATAGATATCGACGCCCAGCGCCATCTTTCCGAAATACCAATCTGCAGGGTCAGGCGTCTGGAAGCGCGTGAGCTGAAGAATGCCTTCATCGACAGCCGCGACCGTCATGAAGATCGGCTCACGTGGACCGTTTTCCAGCGTCACACCAATGGTCTGCTCTGTACGCGGACGGACTAGATCAGGCACATCGAAGCTCACATCGAATGTACGGCTTTCTGTATTCACCGGCACATAGGACACGCCTACTGCGCGGCGCGGTCTTGGCTGTGTAATGGCATCGCGTTCAGAGAAAACAGACACCATCACATATGCGCCCTCGCCCCATTTAGCCGTTACAGGCAGTGAGATTTCAGCGCCCGCCTCGGTAACACTCATATAGCTGACAGACAGAACGTGATCGGTCGCAACGACAATCTGAGCCTCGCCTGCATAAGGTGGCAGAAGCGTGAGTTCCGCGCGTTCACCTTCCGTCGGTGCATCCTCAGAGACAGACAAGCGCACACGGTCTGGCGCTTCAACGCCATCGCTCGCGCGGCCACCCCAGCCGACCCAGAACTGGTAGCTGGTTTCCTCATTGGTATCGCGATCGGTGACGATCATCCGGTAATCGCCATACTCTTCCAGCGGGTCGATCGAGACCTCGCCCGTTTCACCCGCGCCAATGTCCAGAACGCCCTGATTGACCTCGCGCACAACGCGGGACCGGCGCCAGCGCCATGCCTCACCTTCGCGATACCAGTCATAAGTGTAATAGACCTGGATCAGACGCCAGCCGACATTTGCCGCCAGCGCCTCACCTTCCGGGCTGACTGAGGCAATATCGAAAGAGAACGCTTCGTTCCGGGATGGGCTGTATTCAAAATCCGGGCGCACACCCAGATATGAGGTACGCGGGCGATACGGAATAATCACGCTGTCACTGACAGCTCGGCCACCCGGCTCCAGCACGCTGACAACCGTACGCAGACGAAGCGGCATATCCGCGCCTACGCCCCGGCTTTCCGGGTCCAGCGCAAGTGTTGCGCGCCCTGCGCCATCGGTCATTTGTTCCGGAAATTCTATAATTTCCTGACGGAACACTTCGTCATGAATACCGAAGCGATAGTCTTCAAAATCATCAAACGGAGACGGATCGCTTTCGAGGCGCGCTTCAGCCTGAACGACAAGGCCAGCGCCCGGCGCGCCATAAAGGAAATCGGCACTCACATCGACTTCGCGGGCATCTCCGCGACGCAGAGGCGTGTCGGTATCGGCCTCAACATCCACGCGGATACGCTGAGGCACAAAATCCTCAACGGAGACGCGGGTCGAGCCGACTTCGCCGATACCGTCGACTTCTACGACGACACGCCATTGTCCGCGCGATGCTGTACGCGGTAGATCATAGTCAAAGGTCACGCCGCCAAGCTGTGTTTCGGTAAAGGCAAGACGCGTCGCTTCCATACCGTTTGGTCGATACACAATGAACCGGCCGTGACGCCCTGTAACAGCGCGCCCGGCATCATCGCGGAGCATGGCGGCGGCATGAATGGTTTCACCCGGACGATAAATCCCACGCTCAGTATAGACGAAGCCATCAACCGGATAATTCGGCGTACGTCCGCCAATCCCCTCAGATGAGAGATCAATCGGTGCACGGTTGAGATCCAGCATGGCAAAATCACCCTGCGGACCAAAGGCTGCAAGCATGCGCGGACGCATATTGCCTGACCCGTTCAGAAGCGCCCGGTCAAAATGCACCGCACGGGTGCCATCTGTCGTGGCTTCTGCGAGCACTTCATTGCTTTCAGCAACAAGCTGAAGCGTGACATTGCCAACCTGACGGGCCGTTTGAAGAGAACGCACCACGACATCGAGGCCGGTTTCGCCCCAATAGCTGGATAGCGCGAGGTCGGTCATAATAATCCAGCGTCGGGCCTGCGCCGGCGGGCCTTCGCGCCCCAGATTTTCACGCGCATCCGTGATGGTCACAAAATATGCGCCAGGCTCCATCTCACCGATGGCCTCGGCAAGCGGAAATACGCTGACAACAGGCGCATTCTGCTGCGCCTCAATATCCATTTCGCCTGACCAGATTTCGGTCTCAACATCGCGCGGATTTTCCTCGCCATAGAGATAACCATAGCCGCCCTGAGAGCGGGTATACCCTTCCATCACGGATTTGAACGCCAGCGCACGGTCATTCACGCGCGTCACTTCAATCAGGACTTTGTCCACATTGACGGTTTCGATTGGCAGACCATCGGCATCAAGACGTGGCAGGATCACCCCACTGCCAGAAAAGCCAACATATGGCGGTCGATCCGTGAAATCGACAGTCATGGTTTCGCTCTCTTCCAGAACGCGGCCATCCTGCGCTGGAAAGCCTTCGCGCAGCGTCAGTTCACGGCTATCAGCGAAGGTCAGGCCACCAATGCAAAGGTCCTGTCCATTGGCAGAATAGCTGAGTGCGGTAGCGGGGCTGACTTCCACATAGGTGGAGTAATCGGTTTCCGGGTTAAGCGGCGCAGAAAAAGCGAGACAAGCGAGCGGTGCGGCGCCCGATGTGTCCGCACGATAGCGCAGAAAGCCGAAATCCTGTTCATTCGCCGCCGAAGCCTCCTGACGCAGGCGGTCGCGCTCTTCAATACGGCGCAGCGACTGCGCATCCCTTGCACCCGAAGAGCCGGAGCTGGCTTCGCTACCAGAGGAACTTAGAAGACTTTGAGTTTCTGACTGCGGACTGGTCTGATCCCCAGATAAACTGTTTTGGATCAGAACGATTACGAGTATTGCTATTAAAGCAACTATGAATCCCTGCCAGTACCGCATGCGTTTCCCTCCTCCAGCACCGGACCTTTTTGAAATAATGATGCCGCTTTGTCATCAAATTCCTGTGACATGTCTGTAATTAGGTCGAATTCAGGCAAATTAGGGCCGTTTGAAGCCTCCACTGATCTGGTGATTATTGGTGCCGGCGCTGCTGGACTATTCGCGGGTATTGAAGCGGGCCGTCGCGGCAAACGCGTTGTACTGCTAGACCATTCAGGAAAACCGGCTGAGAAAATCCGGATTTCAGGTGGCGGCAGGTGCAATTTCACCAATCTGGAAACCCACGCCTCGCGGTTTCTGTCCAGCAACAGGCATTTTGCGAAGTCAGCGCTCGCACGCTTCACTCCATGGGATTTCATCGAACGCATGTCGGCACATGGCCTGACCTGGCATGAGAAAACACTGGGCCAGCTCTTCTGCGATCAGAAATCGCCTGCGATTATCAAATTCCTGCTCGATGATTTCGAAGCCGCAGGCGGCCAGCTTTTCCTCGACACGCAGATCAACGAAATCACCAAACCAGATGATCAGTTCCGGATTGCGACCTCACGAGGTGAGATACAGACCCAAGCACTGATCATCGCAACCGGCGGACTATCCATTCCTAAAATCGGGGCGACAGGGTTTGGCTATGATATCGCCCGTCAGTTCGGTCACTCCATTGTAGAAACCCGGCCCGGCCTTGTGCCTTTCACCTTTTCAGGCGCGTTGCTCGAACGTTTCGCTGGCCTTTCCGGTGTCGCAACGCCGGTGGATATCCGCACCGCCGACAAAACCGAATTTCATGAAGCCATGCTCTTCACCCATCGTGGGCTATCAGGCCCCGCCGTGCTTCAGGCCTCAAGCTATTGGCAGCCCGGCGAGAGCATTTCGATCAATTACGCACCTGGCAAGAATGTTCGCGATACGCTGAGCGATGCCCGTCAGGCTTCACCGCGGCAGGGCATGAAAGACTGGCTAACGGGTCTCTTCCCGGCGCGGCTGGCCGATGACATTCTGAATGAAACCGGCCTTTCAAAGCGCATGAGTGAATTGTCAAATAAGGACATTGAGATCATGGCCTCGCGTCTGGCCCGGCATGAGATCACGCCCACCGCGACAGAAGGCTATCGCACCGCCGAAGTCACAGTCGGCGGCGTCAATACCGATGAGCTGTCATCCAAGACTATGGAAAGCAAACTCTGCCCCGGCCTCTACTTCATTGGCGAAGTCGTTGATGTGACCGGCTGGCTGGGCGGATATAACTTCCAATGGGCATGGGCATCGGCTCATGCGGCGGGGACCAACTGCTAATATCACGTTCAAGTGAAGTTCACACGCGACGGATTACGTCTTGGCCATCGTTAGTAGAATAATCGTTCTAACTAGTAAGTGAGAAATTCAATGGCCAGGAAAAAAGGCGGATTACCGTGGCTCGTAATTCTTCCCGTTGCTACAATCATCGCCGCTGGCGGGTGGTATGCCTACTCATCCATGAGTGCATCTGAAAGCACAGTATATGAGACAGCCAACGTCACACGCGGAGATCTGGAAATCTCGATTTCCTCTGCGGGCACAGTTCAGCCGGACGAAACGGTTGAAGTCGGCGCGCAGGTATCCGGTCTGCTGGAAGAATTGCTCGTCGAAGAAGGTGACCTTGTCGAAGAAGGTCAGCTGCTCGCCCAGATTGATGCGACGATCGCTGAAACCAGTGTGGAATCCCAACGCGCTCAGCTACGCAGCCTGAATGCCTCTCGCAGACAACAGGAAGCAAGTCTTGATCTGGCCCGTTCTGAAGCAAATCGCGCGGAGCTGTTGTTTGAAGCCGACGCAATTTCTCGCGCCGACTATGAGAGCGCTCAGGCCAATCTGGCCGTCGAGGAAGCTCAGCTTGAAAGCATTGATGCGCAGATCGCTCAACAAAACTCCAGTCTGCAGGCCGACCTTGCCGAGCTTGAATATACGCGCATTTACGCGCCAATCAGCGGCACTGTGGTTTCGGTTGATGCCTCTGAAGGCCAGACTCTGAACGCTAATCAGACAGCGCCAACCATTCTGTCTATCGCAGACCTGACAGACATGACGGTCGAAACCGATGTGTCTGAAGCAGACGTCTTAAGCGTCTATACGGGTCAACCGGCCTATTTCACGACACTCGGCGATTCCAACACGCGCTGGGAATCTTTTGTCAGCCGCGTGCTGCCAACGCCGGAAGTGGTCAACGACGTTGTGCTCTACAAAGCCATTCTGGACGTTGATAATCCGGACGGCCTTCTGCGTACCGACATGACGACGCAGGTTTTCTTCCTGACAGGTCAGGCCGAAAACGCACTCCTCGTGCCTATTGCTGCCCTTCAGGGCCGCGCACCAATGCGCGATCTGCCAGAAGATGTTGCAGCGAATGCTGAAGCCGCCCGCCGTGGCCCACCACCTGCCTTTGCCGCTGCGCTGGAAGAAAACCCTGATGCAACGCGCGACATGGTTCTGGTCATGGAAGCTGATGGCACCATTCGCCCACAGCCTGTTCTCGTTGGCCTTCAGACCCGCACCCAAGCGGAGATCCTGTTTGGCCTGAGCGAAGGGCAAACCGTCGTCACGGGCGGCGCAACGGCTGCCTCTATCGCACCGCCATCCAATCGCGGAAACGGCGACCGTCCACCAGGCCCTCCTCCGGGCGGCTTTGGCCCACGCTAAGCGGTGACTGATATGGATACGACTACAACAACGCTCGATCCGGTCATTTCTCTTGAAGATGTCCGCCGGATTTATGGTAGCGGCGAAGCAGAAGTCCGCGCGCTCGATGGCGTCAGCCTGAAGGTTTATCCGGGCGAGTTTATCGCGATTGTCGGCCAGTCCGGCTCCGGTAAATCTACACTGATGAACATTCTGGGCTGTCTCGATCGCCCGACCTCTGGCTCATATGAGGTCAATGGCCGCGACGTTGCCGATCTCGACAATGATGAACTCGCGACACTGCGCCGGGAAAGCTTTGGCTTCATCTTCCAGCGCTATAACCTGCTGACCAATATTTCAGCCTCTGAGAATGTCGAAATTCCGGCGATCTATGCAGGCTTGTCACTGGATGAGCGCCGCGACCGCGCCGAGGAATTGCTCGAAACGCTCGGTCTTGGCGGCCGTGGCGGCCACAAACCGGGGCAGCTTTCCGGTGGTCAGCAACAACGTGTCGCGGTGGCCCGTGCGCTGATCAATGACGCTGAAATCATCCTCGCCGACGAACCGACCGGCGCGCTTGATTCAGGCTCCAGTGCCGAGCTTCTCAACCTGCTGGTCGAAATGCACCTGAAGGGCCGGACCATCATTCTGATTACGCACGATCCGAAAGTGGCCGAGCGCGCAGAACGTGTGATCGAAATTTCTGACGGCAAGATCATCCATGATGATGGCGCCAACCCGCTCGCGGGCGAGAAAGTCACCTATAAACGGTCTGGCAAATCGCCATCGGTTTTCGTGCAGATCGCTGAATCTGTGAAAATGGCTTTTCGCTCGCTACAGGCCAATCTCTTTCGAACGGCACTCACGCTGCTTGGCGTCGTGATCGGTGTATCGGCTGTTGTCGCTATGCTCGCCATTGGTGAGGGCAGTCAACGCGAGGTTATGGCCCGGTTTGAATCCATGGGCTCGAACCTACTGTTCGTGAATCCAGGCGCGCCCGGAACACGTATGCGCGGCGATGCCATTGCGACCCTGACAATCGAAGATGCTGAAGCGCTTGCGGAACTCGATAACATCGTTGCTTCGGTACCTTCACGCTCTGGCAATCAGACGCTGCGTGTCGGCAGTAATGACTATCGGACCTCCATTCAAGGCGTGAATGAAGACTGGCCACTGGCGCAGACGCGCGGGCTTCAGTCTGGTGCCTTCTTCACCGAACAGGATGTCACCAACCGGGTGGGCGTGGTTGTGCTGGGCACGACGACTGCCGGAAACCTGTTCGACCAACCAAATGATGCCGTTGGCGAATATGTTTTCATTGGCGGCGCGCCCTTTGAAGTGGCCGGCATTCTGGAAGAAAAAGGCGCAAACAGCTTTGGTCGTGACGAGGACGACATCGCACTCATCCCGATCACGACCGGCATGATGCGCATCTTCGGACAGGAATACCTTTCCAACATCACCATGGCAGTGGAAGACACAGATCGCGTCGACCAGACAGAGGAAGAAGCCAGACAGCTTCTGCTCGCCCGACACGGCACGGAAGACTTCCAGCTGCGCAATACCGCTTCACTGCTTGAATCGGTAGAATCCAGTCAGGAGAGCTTCTCCATTCTGTTGGGTTCGGTAGCCGCTATTTCTCTGCTTGTTGGCGGTATTGGTGTGATGAATATCATGTTGGTCAGCGTGTCTGAACGCACCCGTGAGATTGGTGTCCGAATGGCCACTGGTGCTCGCCGGTCTGACATTATGATCCAGTTCGTGGTGGAAGCCCTCGTAGTGGGCGGACTTGGCGGCCTTGTCGGCGTCAGTTTCGGCCTCGGCGCCTGCTTCATCATGGAGCAGCTGGGGATGACAGTTTACGTCACCAGCATGCCCGCCACCCTCGCCTTTTCCTCTGCGCTCGCGACAGGCCTCATCTTCGGCTATCTGCCAGCGCGAAAAGCTGCACGCCTCGACCCCGTCGCAGCCCTCTCATCGGAGTAAAACCATGCGCCGACTGACACTTGTTTCGCTTTCAACGCTCATCATGGCTTCTGGCTGTGCGAGCCTGACACCTACGGTGCAGACCGACCCGCTGCCCGTCACCATTCCAGAGGCTTACGACCATTCGGCTGAGCTCGCTGAACTGGCCGAAATCCGAAGCGCCGACACACATTGGTGGGTAACGTTCAACGACCCGGTGCTGAATGACCTCATCGAACGGGCTCTGGCTAATAACACCTCGATTGAAACCGGGCTTGCCAATCTGCGCTCAGCACGCGCAGCTGTGACGAGCGCTGGTGCGTCGCTTCTGCCGTCTTTGAGCGGAAGCGCCTCTGCGTCTTCATCTTCAGATTCCGGTCTTGATGACATTTCATCCTCAGCGAGGCTTTCAGCCTCTTATGAGGTCGATTTGTTCTCAAGCAATCAGCGGTCTGTCGATGTGAGCCGACTGAGCCTTCTCGGTACACAATTGGACCAGCGCACGATTGAACTCAGCGTTCAATCCGATGTCGCATCCAACTACTTCAACCTTCTGACGACGCGTTATTCGTTGCAGGTGGCCAAAGACAATCTGACTATTAGCGAGCGCATCTATCAGATCGTCGAAGCGCGCTATAATGCCGGTGATGTATCCGGTTACGATCTGGCAAGCCAGCAATCGAGCCTCGCTACTGCGCGTGCACGTATTCCGGCTATTCAGGACCAGATCGAAAGCTATGAGGCGAGCCTCGCCATTCTTCTGGGTGAAGCTCCACAAGGCTTCTCAGTCCCTGAAGCGGACCTGATGAGCGTTGCACTGCCGAGCGTTGATGCCGGTCTGCCGAGTGAGTTGCTCACGCGTCGTCCTGACCTTCTGAGCTCTGAAGTTGACCTGCAATCTGCCCATATCAGTGTGGCCATTGCAGAAGCCGCCTATCTGCCGAGCTTTGATCTCGGGGCGGGTCTTTCCACCGCCCTCAATAGCGGTCTGGACCCGGTCGCTTCCCTGTCTGCGGGACTTAATATCCCGATCTTTCAGGGCGGCCAGTTAGATGCCTCACTGGAAACGGCAGAGGCGCGTGCCGATGCGGCTCTGGCAAGCTATCGTGCGGCCATTCTTTCTGCCTTGCAGGATGTGGATACGAGCCTTTCCGGGCTAAACTCGGCCACCGCGCAGGCGCCAGATCTGCAAATTGCAGAAGATGCCTCCGCACGCGCGCTTGAGATTTCAGAGCTTCGCTATCGGGTGGGCGCAGATGACCTGACTAGTCTTCTGAACGCGCAGCAGACCTATCAGTCTGCGGTTCAGAGCGTATTGGAAAATCGCCGCGATCAACTGATCTCTGTGATCAATCTCTACGCGGCGATTGGTGGAAGCTGGCAAATGCCGATTGAAAGCTAGAGCCGATCAGGCAGAAGGCGCACTCGCATCCTGCGGGGCAACCTTCTGCCGACGGCGGCCCTCAAATCCATTGCGGATCACTTTGCGGCACGGCTCTTCAATGAGGCGGTGAACCGGCCAGGAGACGGCGACCACTACCAAAGTGAATGCCAGTGACGTCAGTGCATTCACTTCCAGACCAATGCCCAGAATATCCAGACCATTCTTCATGATGATGTAGATCGGCACGTGCAGGATGAAGATTGCATAAGACCAGTTGCCAAGGACACACATGCTTGGGCGGGACAGCGTCGTGGATTTGCCATGCGCATCAATGCGAGCAAGCCCCATAATCATAAGCGATCCACCCAGTGCGACGAACACCGTACCAATATGGTTCACGGCTGCCAGAAGCGCGCAGACAGCGCCAAGCACCGCGTAGATACCTGCACGGAAAGAGCTGACATTGAAGTCTTCAAAAGCAACACGGGCCCCAACACCCGCCAGCATCACAACAGCACCACGAAGCGCGCCCCATGCGATCGTAGAGCTGGAAAGCTCGCGACCGAGGAAATAGCCGTGGAGCTGGTCGACAACGAAGACGTTCAGAATACACAGGCCGAAGAACAGCACACGGTATTTTGACATGCGGGTCGCAACCCAGATGAAAAATGGAAACAGCAGATAGCCTGCGAACTCAGCGCTGATCGCCCAGGCTGGGAAGTTCCAGCTCGTCACACCCGGAAAGCCAACAGATTGCGTCATGGTGAGGTTTGCCACCAGACCAGCTGGAGTATAGCCGTCAAAAACGCCTTCACGGCCAATCAATGCACCAAGCACCAGATAACCGAGGATCATACCGAGAGAGAGAAGATAGAGCGGGTAGATGCGTGCAATCCGCGCCACCATAAACTCGCCAAATGCGAAGGGCCGTTGACGGTTTGACCAGTAAATATGGGTCAGAACGAAGCCTGAAAGCACGAAGAACACATCAACGCGGGCAACACCCAGTTCCAGATACGGCAGAGCGCCAAATCCGTCATGGTCATACATATGGCCTACGTGAAAGTAAGCGATCCATACAGCGAGCAGGAAACGTAGTCCTGTCAGTGAGTCAAAGCGTTGGCGTGCGGCGGTCATATCCATTCTCCCGATTTCTCAGCGGAAACGGTGCAAGGTTTATTCCATTATTTGGGGAATTTCCGCGTCCGGCTTCGCTTATCACCTAACACACTGGAACCTTTACGTTTATTGCAATCCGCATGCGTAAGTTGAAGATTGGAAACATCGTCCACACCCTGTTTTGACCGGGGAATAATGTGATCAAAGGTGGGACGTTTCTTCTGCCAGAGCGTTCGATGTGCCATTTCGAACCGGTGCTTGGGCATGGGTTCACCGCATAGTGCACACAGCCCATTCTGCGCTACCCAAAGCGTTTTAAACGCTTCGGATTCGGCAGGCTTGAAGGGTTGGGACATTTTACCGGCCTCGCTCATCCCTGCGCATGCAGGGATCTGGCACAAAGAGCGCCTTTACAACAATGTTTCCGCCAAATCGCGCCATTCCGGATTGACTTGCTCTATCAAGCTCTCTTTCCACTGGCGCTTCCACTTCTTCAACTGTCGCTCGCGTGTAAAAGCCGAAACCCGGCTGGAATGCCCTTCAAACCAAACAAGCTTTTCACAGTTATATCGATGGGTAAAACCTTTGATCAGATGATTTCTGTGTTCGTAAGCTCGACGATTTATATCATCGGTCATGCCAATATACAGCACGGTGTTTCGATGGTTGGCCATCATGTAAACGCAGAAAACCGTTTCGCCGATTTCACCTTCTCCTACGTCTCTTCGAGATTCCTGCATCCGCAGGAATGAGCGAAATTGAGAATCATAGCCCGCGGCGCAGTTTTGCAGCGGTCAGCGTATTTACCAGAAGGCCTGCAATCGTCATCGGGCCCACACTGCCCGGAACAGGCGTAATCTGACCTGCAACATCCTTACAGGCATCAAAATCCACATCACCTACAACGCGGGTTTTACCTTCGCCCATTTCAGGGGCTGGAATGCGGTTGATGCCGACATCAATCACGCATGCACCTGGCTTCACCCATTCGGCAGGCACCATTTTCGGGCGACCAACGGCTGCCACCAGAATGTCGGCCTGACGGCACACATCTGCGAGATCTTTCGTGCGGGAGTGAGCAATTGTCACCGTGCAATTCTGCTCAAGGAATAAAAGCGCGGCAGGCTTACCGACCAGAATGGACCGGCCAATCACGACAACACTTTTACCGGACAGATCATCGCCCAGCGCAGACTTGGCAAGAATCACACAGCCAGCAGGCGTGCACGGGCGGATGCCTTTTTTGCCAAGAACTAGACGGCCTGCAGAGGCCTCTGTCAGGCCATCGACATCCTTGTTTGGTGAGATGCGCTCAATTGCGCTCGCCTCGTTTAGATGTTTCGGCAAAGGCAGCTGAAGCAGAATGCCGTCAACGGCATCGTCATTATTGAGGGTCTCGAGTAAATCCTCGACCTGCTCCTGCGTGGCATCTTCCGGCAGACGGTGCGTGAAAGAATTCATGCCCGCTTCTTCCGTCATCTTGCCCTTATTGCGGACATAGATTTGAGAGGCTGGGTCTTCACCGACAAGCACAACGGCGAGGCCCGGTGTGAAACCGTGCTCTGCTTTGATCGCGGTTACTTCCTTGCCAACATCTTCGCGAATGCTGGCTGCGATCACTTTGCCGTCAATGAGCGTGCCCATTTGAATTCCTATCAGTTCAGAGCCGGAGAAAGCAGCAATTGAGCCGCCACAATGTCGATAAATCCGAGTCCCAGGAGAAGAACAAGTGGCGAAAGGTCGATGCCATTAATCGCCGGAATGAAACGCCGGATCGGGTCAAGAACCGGCTCAACAAGGGCCGCGCCAAACCGCAGAATGAACTGAACGAACTGGTTATAGCTGTTCACCACGCCGAACTGGATAAGAATGCGGGTGATCAGATAGATAAACACCACGATCTGGTACATGAAGATCACATTGTGGATCAGCCAATAGATCGGATAGCCCATGAATTCTGGTCCTCTGTTCTGTTGCGCCACTCCTAAGTGAAGCGCAGCTGCAAAGCAATGCAGTGTTTTATCGCAGTGAAACTGAAGATTTTGTTCGTATTCCGGCAATCTGTTGCACTGGGTTCATGTGCGTTCACGTTTACTCACCCGGCTCGCAGCGGGCCGATTAGTAACGCATTTAACTGCGTCCTCACACACAATGCTGATCAGCCCATTTTCGGGCGGACTCTGGCGGCGATCAGATTTTTCGGATAGGAACGTCTGAACGCTCGCCAGAGCCTCTCCCCTTTTCATGTCGCTTTCAGGATTTCCGCCGTGGATATGCTTCCCGATATTGGCCTCAATGATGATGTACCGCTGCGTACCATCCGCTCCAGCGTCACCACACTGGATGTCGAAACAAGCTTTCGTGCGGCTTATGCGAACGCTCCTGATGGCGTGACCTTCAAGAAAACCCGCAAGCGCCTTGTGCGCCAGGCGCTGGAAACCATTCAGACCTATGGCCTCGATACATCGAAATCCTCGTCTCAGCCTGCAAAATGGCTGGTCTGTTTGTCGGGTGGCAAAGACAGCTATGCCCTGCTCTCCATTCTTCTGGAGTTGAAATATCTGGGCGCTATTCAGGCTGAACTCGTCGCCTGCAATCTTGATCAGGGTCAACCGGGTTTCCCAAAAGAAACCCTGCCAAACTATCTCGATGGGCTGGCCGTTCCTTATCGCATTGAGACCGAAGACACTTATTCAATCGTCACGGATAAGCTGCCTGAGACCAAGACTTATTGTGCGCTCTGCTCTCGTCTGCGCCGAGGCATTCTTTACCGTGTGGCGCGCGAAGAGGGCTGTGACGCCATTGTACTCGGCCACCATCTGGATGATGCGCTGCAAACCTTCTTCATGAATCTTTTCCATGGCGGCCGCCTTGCGGCCATGCCGCCAAAACTCGTCAATGATGAGGGCGATGTGATGGTTCTGCGCCCGCTCATCCGGTCAGAGGAATCTGACATTGAGAAATTCGCCACAGGCATGAATTTCCCAATCATTCCATGCACGCTTTGTGGCTCTCAGGACGGGCTTCAGCGCGATCTGATGAAGCTGATGCTGAACGAATGGGAACAGAAAAATCCGGGTCGGAAAGCAAAGATGGCGCACGCGCTGTCCCATGCACGACCCTCTCATTTGCATGATCCGACCATCTTTGATTTTAACGGAATCCTACCGGAAAGCTGAAAAACGCTTAACGGGGAAAGGCTGAGCGTTAACGCGCATCGGTTATGATTTCGGCTATGAAGCTGAAATTCGCATATATCCTTTGCGCAATGGCCATGATGGCCAGCCCTGCCTTCCAATCTGCCCATGCGGCGGGCGGAGGCAGCGATGCAGCGGGTGAGCGCGCAAGCTCACGCATTACCGGCTCTATGGATTATGTGGCCATTACGGGCATTCACGCGCCAATTCTGGCCGATTCCATGTTTCAGTCGCTCATGGCACTGGATGCGGGTCTTGAGATTCACGACGCCGCGCAGCGCCGCCGCGCTGAAGCCCAGATGCCACGTTTGCGCGACGCATGCCGACGCGCAGTTCATGGCTATCTGTCCATCAGCTATGAGCCTGGCACAGTGCCCGATCTGGATATGATTGGCCGTCGTCTTCAGACGGCAGTGGATCAGGTATTAGGAGACGGTGTCGCTGAGGTCACCATCTCATCAGCTCTGATCCACCGTAACTAAACTTAGCCGTTTAATGGTCGCACTTCATTTCTGAAGCCATTTGCGCCGCCAGTTCAGCATAGCGCTGATCAACAGGCTCAAAACGGCCATCGGCTTCGTCCCAGGCATCCACCTGTCCGGTTTTAATATCGTAAACCCAGCCATGCAGGGTGAGGTCACCGCGCGCGAGCTTACGCATAACGCTTGGGTGAGTGCGTAGATGTTGCAGCTGAAGCTTCACATTCTCTTCGAGCAGCATACGCATTTTTTCGTCGTCGGATTTATCGCCCGCCAGCTCTTCTACAATGTCGGCAGCGCCCTGCGAGAAGCCGAGCCATTCCTTGACGTGCGGAAGGTGCTTCACGCTTTCAGGGTTCATAATACCCTTCATCGCGCCGCATTCTGAGTGACCACAGACAACAATATGCGGCACGTTCAGCACCATCATAGCGAACTCAATCGTCGCCGTCATACCGCCAGTTTGGCTTGTATGCGGCGGCACGATATTGCCCGCATTTCGGAGAATGAACAGCTCGCCCGGATCTGTCTGAGTGATCATGGCAGTTTCAACGCGTGCATCTGAACAGGCGACAAAAACGGCTTCCGGAGACTGACCCTTAGCCAGTCGCTCGAACAATTCCTGCTTGCTCGGATACACTTCGTTTTGAAACTTGATCACACCTTTGAGAAAACCCAGCAAACTCACTTCTCCTGAAACCACTGTTCAACACACAGGCCAGAAGAGGGTAAGCCGGTTCTGGCGCTCACCTGCATGAATTCGCCCGCTACCGGGCAAAGTCAAGACAGAAGAGGGCCATAGCGGGCGCAAACACGCCCGCTCAAGTTTTGAATGTCAGAATTATGCAAACTTTTTCGGTGCGGTCTGAGCAAGGTGTGACGGGCTATATTCCATATCAATGCCTTTGATATGGGCGGACAGCCACAGCTTCAGGAAAGTGAAAAAGTCATCGCCGATCTCACCATTCTTCGCGTGAATGGCTTCAGAAAACGTCCCAAACTTCTTTAGAAGATCCTGATGGATGAGCTTATGGGTTTTGAGCTTCGGGTAATTCACGCTCTCCATATAGACTTCTTCATCCGCGAAATGTTTCACAGTCGCGGCACCGAGCGCATCGAGAATTTTCAGAACTTCAAAGCCACGCTTTCCAGCCTGATGTGCATCATGAAGGTCGTTCATAAGCTTCAGTAGACCCTGATGCTCATCATTCATTTTTGAAACACCCACATCCAGCGATGGGGTCCAGGTCATAATCGTCATGTCAGTTCTCCCAGGATCACCTGCAATGATTAGACCCCACATTGTCTAGGGTTAATGGAAGAACCAGAAGAACGTGCAATTTTAAAAAAGCGGCGTTTGACCGCACCTGGTCAGACGCCGCTTCAGAAATTTACATAGCAGAAATGCCGCCATCGACCTTCAGTTCAGAGCCCGTGACGAACTTGCTTTCATCTGATGCGAGATAGAGCACAGCGAAAGCCACGTCATTCGGCTCGCCCACTTTGCCCAGCGGCACCTGACGCGCCAGCTTTGCCAGAGCCTGTTCTTCGCCGAATTGTTCTTTCGTGCGGTCGAGAATTGGCGTGTCGATGAAGGTTGGGTGCACGGAGTTACAGCGAATATCGTATTGCCGTTTCGCACAATGGAGCGCGATGGATTTGGAGATCATCCAGGCACCTGCTTTCGCTGTATTGTAGGCAACATAGTTTCCGCTGGCGATAAGACCGGCAATCGAAGAAATGTTGACGATGGAGCCCGGCGCGCTCTTTTTCATTTCCGGGATCGCATATTTTGATCCGAGGAAGATGGAATCGACATCCACATCCATCACTTTCTTGAAGTCCGCAAAAGGCAGGTCTTCAACTGTGCCGCCGGCACCAATGCCCGCATTGTTCACCAGAATATTCACGCCGCCCATAAACTCGACGGCGGCAGCGACAACATCTTTCCAGCGATCTTCGCTCGTCACATCATGCTGAAGCGAAAACGCCTGGCCCGGATAACTCTCATTGATTGTCTCGGCCATGGCCGCAGCGCCCGCACCGTTGATATCGGTGAGCGTAACCTTCGCGCCTTCTTTGGCCAGCATGGTGGCAATCGCCGCGCCCAACCCCTGCGCCGCACCTGTCACAATAGCCATTTTGCCGGAAACACGTCCCATAGTCTCTCTCCCTTATTGCTTTGAGGGGGAGACTGGAACGGAGCGAATGGTTTTGCAATGAATAATCAGCCCGAAACTTCATTCATATAGCGCGCCAGCTTCATGTCCTTTTCCGTAACGCCCCCGGCATCGTGGGTCATGAGCGCGACATCCACAACATTGTAAACATTGGACCAGTTCGGATGGTGATCCATCTCTTCGGCCTTGTCAGCGCAGGCCGACATAAACGCCCATGCCTGTTTGAAATCCTCAAATTCAAAAGATTTGGAAATGGATTTACCGTCTTCAGCCGGAACCCAGCCTTCAAGGTCTGCCACGGCGAGGCCTGCTTCAATAATGCTCATAATTATCTCCTTTGTCTCACCAGAACTAACGCACAGAGCGCTCTGTCGTTCAGATCAGTTATCCTGAAGGAGATAGACCCAGGTTCCATCCTGTCGAATTGCGAGCCGAAAGCCCGGATAGCTTTCGCCGGCGGCAAGCCGGGCAATGCCATCTTCACCAATCAGGTCAAGAAGGCGTGCACGCTCTGAAAATGTAAGCCTGTCATTGGAAAGCTCTTCCGGCGTACGCGCCGCAAAGGCTGGCCAGATGTAATAGATCTCAACACCGAAATCTTTCACCCCATAGGGTTCGTTCAGAATCTGCTGAGTTGCGGCAACAGGGTCAATGCCGGCACGTCGCAGAATATACCAGTGCTCGTAATGGGAGAGATCGCCGTAATTGGAACGGAAGTCTTCGTAATCATCAGCGAGATAAACCATTTGGCGAACTGAATCGCGCTCAAGAACGGAGAGTATTTCGTCTCGCTTTGCCGCGACCGCTTCCGGCAGAGCCTCCATATCTGAAGACTCCTCAGGGAGTTCTGTAATCTCTTCAGCCGGAGTGGGTGTCGCCTCAGCGCGACGCTCATCAATTTCATCTGACAGATCGCAACTCGCAATCATCGCCATCAGCGCTGAGAATAAAACCGCTTGTTTAAGCGTTTTGATGCGACCCATCAGAACTCCAGTCCGGTTGCCTCCGACAAATCGTCGAGGAGCTGGGCTTCGTTCAACACCTTGATGGTGTCCATGCCCAAGGCTCGCGCAGGCTTCAGGTTTATGCCTAAATCGTCCAGATACACACACGCTGAGGGCTCAACATTCAGCGCCTCACACATCAATTGATATATTTTCGGATCGGGTTTGCGCAAGCCGATCTTCGAGCTTTCGATCACATGATCAAAGGTTTCGAAGATTTTTGCCACAGCTTTGATCTTCTCAGGGTCACTCGTCATGCTTGGGCTTTTGCCAATTGGCGCATTATTGGTGATGCAGCCGACTTTGAAATGCGTTTTGCAGGCCTTCAACGCGTCAAAAACTTTAGGGCGCAGATGACCTGAAAGCAGGCCCAGAATATCTTTGCCGGGAATGTTATAGCCCAGCTCTTTGGCCTCGGCGGCAAATGCGATGTCAAACTCATCAGCAGTCAGTTCAGATCGTTCCAGCCGCGCCCAGGCATTGGTGTCAGGATTTCGCGAATTGATCGTACGAATAATGTCTTCTGGCAGCTGGTTTTCCGCTTCATACACGTTGAACGCTTCAAATGGAGAAGACGAAAACACGCCCCCAAAATCCCAGATGACGGCTTTGACCGATGATTTGACCATATGTGCTCTGCCTCCCCGCAGTAATTTATAAAAGGTCTCTTCTCTGCTTATCGAACAGTGTAGCAGCGTATACAAGGCAGGCCGCTGACACAAAAAAGCCCCGGACCATAACAGGCCCGGGGCATTTTCAATTTGTACCGACTTTAACGCTTAGTCGTTCGGGGTGTCAGACCGCGCGAAATAGGCTTTCGTCATGGCCGCAACGAGCGGTGATAGTACCAGAAGCGCGATCAGGTTTGGTGCAGCCATCAGACCTGTCAGCGTATCGGCAACCAGCCAGAACAGGCTAACCACGTCAGTCACTGCCCCGCCTTCCTCAAGCATGAGAACGAAGGCGCCGCCAAAGACGACAACGATCCAGGTCAGTTTGAAGATGAAAATGCTCTTCTCGCCGAAGAGGAATTCACAGCAGCGTTCGCCATAATAGCTCCAGCCGAGAATGGTGGTGAAGCCGAAGATCGCCAGACCAATCGCGACAATATGGCTGCCAATGCCCGGAAGAGCCTGCTCAAAAGCCATAACAGTCAATGGAGCACCCGTCTCACAACCAACTGGAAGCGTGACCAGATCCGGCCGGACAAACGGCTCACAGCCTTCCGGAATAATGCCCGAGGTCAGAATGACGAATGCTGTGATGGAACAGACGATGATCGTATCGATGAATGTACCGAGCATCGCAACAATGCCCTGGTTCACAGGATCGTTGTTACGCGCTGCGGCGTGAGCGATTGGCGCAGAGCCCTGACCCGCCTCGTTAGAGAAGATACCGCGTGCGACACCTTTTTGCATGGCCAGCAGGAGCAGCCCCACCGTGATACCCGTAGAAGCTTCACGGAAACCAAAAGCATTGGTGATGATACGCATGAACGCGTCCGGAACAGCCGGTGCATTGATCGCAACCACGATCAGGCCCGCGACCAGATAACTGATCGCCATTGCAGGAACCAGTTTTTCAGCCACAGCAGCGATACGGGAGATGCCGCCCAGAATAACGGCTGCTGCGCCGCCTGCCAGAACAAGACCGGACAGCCAAGGCGTAATGCCATAGTTCGCGTTCAGTGCGTCAGCGATGGAGTTCGCCTGAATGCTCGCGCCCGTTCCCCATGCCGCGAGGATACCAAAACCTGCAAAAGTAAAGGCGAGCCAGGTCCACGCTTTGCCCATACCGTTTTTGATATAATACATCGGCCCGCCTACGTGGCGGCCTTCGGCGTCAACTTCACGGAATTTCACCGCGAGCACGCCCTCACAATATTTAGATGCCATGCCGACCAGGGCCGTCATCCACATCCAGAACACTGCACCAGGGCCACCAATAGCAATAGCCACCGCCACACCGGCAATATTACCCGTACCAATGGTCGAAGACAGCGCCGTCATCAATGCGCCGAATGGCGTTACGTCGCCTTCATCATGATCATGAGATTTGTTGAAGAGTTGGCCAAACGCATATGGAATTCGGCGGATTGGCATAAAGCCGAGGCGCACTGTGAGATAGAGACCCACACCAAGCAAAAGCAGCAATACCGGAGGATATGGCACATCGTCTGACCCCCAGACAAAACTGTTTGCCGTGCCTAAAAAATTCTCAATCGCTTCCATGAGCGGCCCTTTTTATTTTTCTGAGTTCAGATGCTCCCAGCGCATCTGACTTCCCGACGTGTTGTTGGGGACGCAGCCTAGAGTGTGATTTTCATCTGTCCAGATTAACTGAAGTGCGCGCCAAACTGTTTATGGCCGCGCAAACAAACTGCCCAACCTCGCCGCAACAGGGCAGGAAATGCTCAAATTAGAGGCCTTCAGCAGCAAACACTGCTTTGTGTTTTGGGCGTTATTCGAATTCGAAAACTTCGTTTTCAGCAATCTGAGGGTCATCAATTCGTTTGAACGGGCCCCGAAAATGCGGATTGTCAAAACGACGCCGGTCCGGGCCAAAGAAATTGACCGTATGGACGAAATCCCGGCGCTTATACGTCACCGAATCAATTCGACGCGCGAGATCAACTGGCCTTAAGGGTTTAACCAGAAACTCATCCACGCCCGCATTGATCGCCTCAATGATACGCGTCTTCTCTGAATAGGAAGACACGACAATAACAGGCACAAACGGGCTTGGACTGATGTGCTTCTGGCGCAACCAGCGAACATAATCCAAACCTGACTGATCACCCATTCGCTGGTCAACAATGACCAGATCGAAACGGTGCTCGCGCCAAAGCTCCTGAGCTTCCTTAATAGACGATGCACCGATCAGATTTTTGAATCCGAACGCCCCCAGAATGGCACTCAACAGCGTCCGCATCTGGCGATTATCGTCCATAATCAGCGTTTTGATGTTATTATTTCTCACTCACCGCCCCCTGCGGCTCCCCCAGATAATCGGAAACAGACCGCCCCACGGTTTGTCCCCCATTGGCCTAAAACCAATTGACCGCACGCTAATCCGAGATTGTGAACAAAGACCTTACAGAGTTAATCGGGACCATAAAATTTCAGAAAAATCTCGCTATTTGCACTTCGAAAGAAAGCCGGGCTAAATCCGGTTAAAAGCAAACAAATGGGAGAGCGAGTGTGTTGAAACGGGTTTTTCAGGGAATAAGCTTACTCATATTTCTTCTAATCATTCTGATCGCGGTGGTGCTTTTCCGTACATTTTCTTTTGGCGGCTCCAACAACACAGCCCCCGTCGCACTGCCTACTGTCCCCGCATTCTCATCTGTAGCGATTTCTGAGAACGTCTCGGCGGCTATTCAGATTCGAACCATCACACTCACGGCTGGCGACCCACGCCCCGGCCGCGAGGGTCCATGGCTGGAACTGGAAGACTTGCTGGAACGCACCTATCCGGATTTCCACGCCACCGCCGAAAAAATGAAAGTTGCGGACTATACGCTGCTTTATCACTGGGAAGGTTCTGACCCTTCGCTCGATCCGATCCTTCTCATGGCGCACCAGGATGTCGTCCCGGTGAATATCGGTACGGAAGGCGATTGGGATGCGCCGCCATTTTCCGGTGAAATCGTCGGCGACTATCTCTATGGCCGCGGTACGATTGACGACAAAACCTCGCTCATCACCATCATGGAGGCCGCTGAAGCGCTGGTTGATTCAGGCTTCCAGCCGACCCGGTCCATCTGGATCATGTTCGGCCATGATGAAGAAGTGTCCGGCAGCGGCGCACGTGCAGGCGTCGAATATTTCGAATCTCAGGGCATCGAGATGGAAATGGTGCTGGATGAAGGCTTTATGGTTGTCGATCCCTTCCCGATCACTGGCACCACTGTGGGCATGATCGGCATTGCCGAGAAAGGCTATGTCACGATTGAGATCACCTCGCGCGCCGCTGGTGGCCACTCCTCCACACCGCCGCGCAACTCGGCGAATATCCAGCTCGCCCGCGCGCTCGTCGCGCTGGATGAAACACAAATGCCTTCCAATCTGTCCGAACCGCCAATGTCAGATATGATTGCCGCGCTCGCCGCGGATATGCCTTTTATGACGCGCATGGCCTTTGCCAATCAGTGGCTGTTTGGATCGATGATTGAAGGTCAGTTTTCAGCGGACGGTGCGTCCAATGCCATGATCCGCACCACGACTGCGCCGACCATGATTTCGGGTTCCATCAAGGAAAACGTTCTTCCGCAAAACGCTGTAGCGCTCGTCAATTTCCGCATTCACCCATCCGATACGATGGAGAGCGTTCTGGCCCATGTGCGCGAGGTCATTTCAGGCATTGATGGCGTCACCGCCGATATCTCTCAGCGCGAAGGCATTGGAAATGAAGCCTCGCCTGTCTCACCAATTGATAGCCGCGCCTATCAGACACTCGCCGCCGTGGCCGCAGCAGCGGGCGGCGATGTACCGGTTGTTCCAGCCCTTGTTCTGGGTGCGACGGATGCGCGCTGGACCACAGGAATTTCAGAGAATGTCTACCGATTTGCGCCAGCCGTGATAGCTATCGGCGACCTAAGCGGGTTTCACGGAACGAATGAGCGCATTGCCGTTGATAATCTTGAGCGCATGGCGACAGGCTATGCCCAGATCATGACGGCAATGGCGAGCGAATAACAGGTAAAGCTATGGCAAGTGCAGGCAAAGCAAGTCCGGGACAGACAGAAGAGGGCTGGCTGACAGACAGCTGGTATTTCATCTCGTCAACGAAAGACCTGAAAGCGGGTGAGCAGCGCCGTGAAATGCTGCTCGACCAGCCAGTTCTGATTGGCCGTACATCTGCTGGAAAGCCGTTTGCCCTGCGCGATATCTGCCCGCACCGTCTTGTGCCGCTTTCGGCTGGCCAACAGGTTGATACCGATGGCGAACCAACCGTGCAGTGCCCATATCATGGCTGGCGCTTTGGAACAGATGGCGTGTGCAAACATATGCCTTCACTTGTCGAGGACGATCCTTACGATCCATCGAAAGTGAAAGTCCGCACCTATCCGGTGCACGAAACCAACGGCATGGTGTTTGTATATATTTCCGACGACCCGCGCTCGACCGCGCCGCCCGTCGTACCACCACCAGACTTTGGCAATATTCCGGAAAAGCCGAAATTCATCGTCTCAGAGATTTTCAACGCGCATATGGACGACGCGGTTGTCGGCTTGATGGACCCGGCCCACGTGCCTTTTGTTCATAATCAATGGTGGTGGCGCCCACCCTCCACCGGCTTCCGGGTGAAGGAAAAACAGTTCGTGCCTCGCACACGCGGCTGGGCAATCGACCGTCACCAGCCTTCGGGCAACTCACTCGCTTACAAGGCACTTTTTGGCGGCAAGGTTTCGACTGAAATAGCGTTTCAAATTCCAGGCTTCCGCTGGGAAATCGTAGAGAATGACAAAGCCACGCTTTTCACCCTCACCTGCCTGACACCGATTGAGCTGAAAAAGACCCGCATCACCCAGATCACCTTCTGGTCCAGCGCGCCTTTGCTGGATGTGATGAAACCAATCCTCATTCCGGCGGCGCGGATGTTCCTCAATCAGGATGGTGACATGGTGAATTTGCAGAATGAGGGCATGAAATACCAGAAAGCCATGATGTGGATTGATGACATCGACGTGCAGGCAAAATGGTATCAGGTGTTGAAACGGGCATGGGTGAAAGCCCGCACGGACAAAGCCGAGTTTGAAAACCCAATCGAGCCACGCCTCCTGCGCTGGCGCAGCTAGAGCTTTAAAAAACACGCAACAAAAAAGCGGCGCCGAAGCACCGCTTTTCCGTGAGATCGCGACATCAATTATTTGAAGTCGAGGTCTGTATTGGTGTCGAGTTCAAGCTCGGTTTCTACACCGATCTCAGTGTCGGCTTCACCCTGGCTTTCATCAACGCCATCAATCAGGTCGTTGTCAGACAGTGGGTAGTCAGACACGAGGTCCTCATCAAAAGCTGGCAGCGTGACGAACTCTTCAGACGTCATATTCACGCGGATTTCAGCTTCATCTTCGTCACCCTGAGCGGTCACGACTGTATATTCTTCAGCTGTTACGAGGATTTCCTCGCCGCCAATGTCCAGCATGCCGCCAGCTTCAACGACAATATCGTCGACATAGCCTTCAGAGTCGTAAGAGACGCGCTCTACTTCACCAATGCGCTGACCTTCAGAGTCAAATACTGGCTTGGAAACCCAGTCGCTCTGGTCAGTAAAGCCGTTCAGCATCACGTCAGATGCGACAGCAGTTTCTGTTTCAGCAGCCATTTCATTGCCAGCAAAGGCAGGGGTCGTCATAGCTGCAGCAACGAGTGTCGTAGCGATAAAATGTTTCATAAGAGCATTTCCTTTTCCTTGAACGATCCCTTGCGGATCCATGGCGAAGAAACACACTCCGGCGGGGTGAAGTTCCGGCATTTTCTGCATGATTAAACACATTTAATTCGGGAACTTTCCAGCTTTTCATGGCGCGTTGAAATGACCTTCCCGGATAACTTTAGTTCAATGACACACCGCGCTTCGCGCCCATTTTATGCTGGAAATCCCGCGAAATCAGTCCAGTTCATTCCGTAAACGCGTCAGGGACATACGAAAAAAATATGGTCTCGCTGCGTTGCAGCATATGGCCAGACCTAGTTCTGCGCGCTAGTTTCTGCTCACTCAGGGAGAAAACAATAGATGAGTTTGTCAGTAAGTGAGGCCGGAACAGCTCCGGCGAGCATTATTTTGCCCGACCTTCTCACCAAAATGGGTGACGCTGTAAAAGCAGCCGACCTTTTTGTTGCGGAAGCGAAAACGGCTTTGAACGCGCTCGTATCCACCGATGGCCGGATCGATCGCAAGAAGATGGATATCGAACAGCATGCCGCGCACGGCTTTGGCTGGGTTGCCACCTATGCCGAAACACTGCGCGAGACAGAAAGCTGGGCACGCCGCCTGTCTGATGAAGGCAAGTTTGGCGAGATCGAAGCCCTTCTGTCTCAAATTCTGTTCAGCCGCTATCTCGCCGAACTGGTGGGCGGCATTCCGATGAACCAGGGCGAGATCATCCGCCCACATGAACTGGGCGTGGAAGACGCAGCGGCCAGCCTTGCTGCGACCCCGGTTGTGAAGGAGCTCATCACAGAAGGCATCACACAGGCCAGCATGGCTGCGGCGGCAAAATTTCTGCCAGACGCACTTGGCCGCGCAACGGTTGAAGAAACCGGTCTTGATGAAACGCTGAGCATGATCCGTGATCAGTTCCGCCGTTTCTCTGATGACCGCATTGTTCCGTATGCGCACGAATGGCACCTGAACAATGACTATATTCCGATGGACGTCGTGAAAGACATGGCCGAGCTCGGCGTGTTCGGCCTGACCATTCCGGAAGAATTTGGCGGTCTGGATCTCGGCAAAACCTCTATGTGCGTTGTCTCTGAGGAACTGTCCCGGGCTTATATCGGCACGGGCTCTCTTGGCACCCGTTCAGAAATCGCAGGTGAGTTGATCCTCATTGGCGGCACAGACGCCCAGAAGGAAAAATACCTTCCGCTGATCGCCTCTGGTGAAATCCTGCCAACTGCTGTGTTTACCGAACCAAATACCGGCTCTGACCTTGGTTCACTCAAAACACGAGCTGTCAAAGATGGCGACGCCTACAAAATCACCGGCAACAAGACCTGGATCACCCACCCGGTCCGTGCCGACCTGATGACTGTGCTCGTCCGCACAGACCCGGCGACGAACAATTTCTCCGGCCTTTCCATGTTCCTGTGCGAGAAGCCGCGCGGCGATGACGAAACACCTTTCCCGGCAGACGGCATGACGGGTGGCGAGATTGAAGTGCTCGGCTATCGTGGCATGAAGGAATATGAAATCGGCTTTGACGACTTTGCTGTGCCGGCTGAAAATCTGCTCGGTGAAGTCGAAGGCATGGGCTTCAAACACCTCATGGCGACCTTTGAAGGCGCTCGTATTCAAACCGCAGCACGCGCCATTGGCGTTGCGCAATGCGCGTTCGAACTTGGGCTGAAATACGCACTGGACCGCGTTCAGTTCGGCCGTCCGATCTTTGAATTCCCGCGCGTTGCAAACAAGCTGGTCATGATGGCAGCTGAACTCGTCGGTGTACGTCAGCTCACCTATTACTCAGCGCGTCAGAAAGACTCTGACAAGCGCTGCGATCTGGAAGCTGGCATGGCGAAACTGCTCGGCGCACGCGCCGCATGGGCTGCTGCGGACAATGCCGTTCAGATCCATGGCGGTAATGGCTTTGCGCTTGAATACCCTGTCAGCCGCGTGCTGCAGGATGCTCGTATCCTCAATATCTTTGAGGGCGCTGGCGAAATTCAGGCCATGGTGATTGCACGCCGCGTGCTCGACACGAAAAACTAACGGACACTTTGAAATGAGACTCGTTGATCACGGGTCTCATTTTTCAGTCCCGATCAGGAAGAAACTCACATTCGGGCATGGCCCCCACCCTGTGAGAAAGTTCTTCACACAACAGGATTGCACCCGCCTCCTCCCCTCTCGACCTCAACAATTGCGCAAGTCGCGTAGTTGCTTCCGGCTCATACGGCGTCTGATCAAGAGTGCGCCGATACCAGCCTTCAGCCTGTTCCAGCTCTCCCTGCTGACTGTAAATATCACCAATCAGAATTCCCATACTGGCGCGAAGCGCACCGACCCGCTGAGGCTCCTCAGAATACATCCTGTCCATCGCCTCATAAGCCTGAGTATACCATTCGAGTGCGGCGGCCGGTTGCCCTGTGAGGGACGCCAGCTCACCGAGATTGGCCATGACCTCCCACGCATTCTCATCTTCGGAGACAGCGCGCATATAAAGTTCGCGTGCCCTATCCAGCTCTCCTCGCGCCGAATGCGCTAATCCAAGAGCCTTCAGTGCGTCCGGGTCTTCTGGTGAAAGACGCACCGCACGTTCGCCGAGATCGACTGCACGGTCCAGCAAAGCGGTCGCATTTCGTGTCCCTGTGACGCCTGCAGACAGCGCCTCGGTCAGTGAGGTGGCTTCAATTCCGCCTCCGGGCATGCCCTGCCAACGAATGACGCGCTGGACGAGCGCATTGGCAAGCCCGGACAGCGCCTCGGCATAGTCCGGGTCCGCTTCGAGCGCTCTTTCATAGAGGGTAATCGCAGCTTCATTGTCCGCGCGGCTGAACTGCATATAGAGGTCATGCGCGCGTTCCGTCAGCTCAATAGCCGGAGATTTATCATCCTGCCCGACGAGACGGAGGCCGGTCACGATCATCGCGACCAACACACCCATACCGACCAGCGCACTAACAAGAATACCCGAACGCCTTTTTCTATTGTCACCGCTCGGAGCAACAGTGCCCGTGTCAGCAATCAGCCGGTAGCCACGCTTCGGAATGGTTTCGATGTAGACAGGCGCGTCCGTCGTATCTCCGAGCGCCCGGCGCAGTTTGGAAATGAGGCGCGCAAGAGAGTCCTCACCAACCACAACGTCCGGCCATAGGGCATCCGTAATCTCATCGCGCAGAAAAGTCCGTCCCGGTGCGGCGGCCATAATGGTGAGCGCGTCCATGACCTTCGGCTCAACGCTCAGGCTCTCACCATCGCGGGAGATTGTGTTGGCACGCGGATCCGCAATCCACTCACCAACCCGAAAAGGGTTTGTGAGCGGTACCGGCAAAGCAGTGGCGAGGCCGGGCGTCATGTCCCTCTCTCCACTAATACACAGCCGTAAAACCGACCCGTCAGGTTTTCGTCAGGTGAAAAGGAGGTTCCGGTCATGGGCATACGATCTGGTTCGCTGTCGGTGTCCATCGCGCAACAAACATGGAATTCACAATGAAACCCTTTATCCTTACGCTCCTGAGCGCCACCCTCCTGGCAGCGCTTCAACCCGCATCTTCCGCATCCACAGGCGACTGGCAAGCCAGCATCGCACCGGAAACCGCGCAAACCGAATTGCAAACCCTTTATAATGGGCTGCGCGCCGCGCACTATGATGTTTTCGCCCATCGCTCTGAAGACGAATATGATACGAGGTTTGATACGCTGTATGCCAGCCTGAAACAGCCCCTCAGCCGGTTTGAACTAGCAATCGAACTCCAGAAATTTACCGCCTTTGGAAATGTCGCTCATGCACGTATCGACTTTCCCGGCGAGGTCTATGAGGCATTTCGGGCGGCCGGAGGGCGGTCCTTTCCGCTTTATCTGCGATTTGTCGATGGTCACGCTTTTATCGCCGAAAACTATTCAGGTGTGAGCGAGCTTTCGGTCGGCGATGAGATCATTTCGATCGACGGCATTAGCATGACAGACTGGCTACAACGAACCGCCGCCCATGTATCCGCGGACACCTCTTATATGGCCGGCGCTCTTCTGGAATTTTCCTTCGCCAGATATCTCTGGGTCGAGCTCGGAGAGCGGGACTCTTTTCAGCTCAGGCTGAAACGCGATGGTCTGATATCTGACCCGCTGACAATTCCGGCACGGACACGCGCTGAAATGCAGGCCGTGTCTGCCAACGCACCGCAAGTTTTCGCCCTGGACGCAGCAACCCGTGAGGCGACCATGCTGACGGATGAAATCGCCTATCTGCGTCCAGGACCTTTCTACAATTTTGAAGATCCCGACAACGTCTGGGACCCCACCGCCTTCATCCGGTTCGTGGATACCTCTTTTGAAACCTTCTTTTCAGAAGACGCAGAAACGCTGATCATCGACCTGCGCGATAATCCAGGCGGCGACAATTCCTTCAGCGATCCCATTATCGCGTGGATTGCAGACGAACCCTTTCGGTTTGCATCGAAGTTCCTGATCCGCTCCAGTGACGAGGCCGCGACCTCCAACCAGAGGCGACTTGAGGCCAGTAATGATCCGACGGGCGGCGTCTCCGCACTGCTGGCCCGCGCATTTGCGGCAACGCCGCGCGGCGAGACATTCGAGTTCGAAATCCCATGGGTCCAGCCCCGGCACGACAAAAGGTTCGAGGGCGAAGTCTACATTCTGGTAAACCGGCACTCCTATTCAAATGCCACGACGACCGCCGCCATTTTTCAGGACTATGGCTGGGGCATCATCGCTGGCGAGAAGACCTCAGACATGGCAACAACCTATGGCGCGATGGAAAGCTTTACCCTACCAGAAACAGGGCTCGTTGTGGGCTTTCCGAAGGCGCATATTATTCGCCCGTCGGGAGATCCTGTCTCCGATTGCGTCACACCTGATCTTTTCATCCCGACACCCATTGTCCCGTCCGGTGAAGATGTCGTCCTGAATTCTCTGGTCTCTGTTATCAGCGATATGTGAACTCCTGACAGATTCTGACTTCAGGAATGCGAGGAATACCGCCAGTATAGTGCACAGGCCCAGCTGGAAAACGAAAATGGCATCAAGACAGGAAACCGTTGACTATGTCCTCGAGCAGATCGGGGAAGCCGGAAGGGTCTCCGCGCGCAAAATGTTCGGCGAATTTGGCATCTATTGTGATGGCAAATTCGTCGCTCTGGTCTGCGATGACGAGCTGTTTATAAAGCCGACTGATGAAGGCCGGGAGTTCTCACCAGATCAGGCCGAAGGCTCGCCCTACCCAAACGCCAAACCACACTTTCACATCACAGGCGATCAGCTGGAAGATCGCGACTGGGTATGCGAATTTCTGCGCATCACCACAGCCGCTTTGCCCGCGCCAAAACCGAAAAAGCCGCGTAAACCTGCTAAGGATTAGGCCGTTTCTGGCTTCTCAACGCTGCATGCAACAGCGCCCGTTTCCGGCGGCATATGGGCGTGGTTGATATTCATCGAATAGCCAAACATTTCAAACTCATGGCGTGTGGCCTTTCGGAACGGTTTGAACTGATCGCCGAAAAGATCCCGTAATCTTGGCATAGGCTTTGGATCGAAATTCACACGCTCCAGTTTCAGCTTCTCTTCAAGACCGGTGCGCCGTTCGACATGAGCAACATCCCGCCCCATCGCTTCGAATGCCCCCACAAAATTCACCCGCATCTCGCGGCGCGGCATTTGACAGAAAAACGGAGCCTGGGTGACCCAATCCTGCTCGATCATCAGGGGCAAAGCCTCTTCAAAGCTTTGATCCTTGATGAGAGAATACCAGTGATGGCCGGGCGTGCGGCGCAGATGAGAGTAAAGACTATATGTGCGCGTGTACGGATTACGGACAAATGCGAATTTGAATAGCGGATCGAGCTTGTCTTTCCCGAAGGCATTCTCGATTTCGTAATAACGCGCATGGGCATGAAGGCCTGAGAACTTCTCAATGGCATCACCGCCTCGCGCCGCAAGCCCCAGAGCCTTTTTCATACCCGGCACGCCAAGCCCATCATATGCCAGCCTGTCTTCAAATCGCGCATAGGGTGTCAGCGCCTGAGACAGCGCCGTCCCACCCGTTTTCGCAACGTGAATGAAGAGAAATTTGTGTTTCCAGGAAAGTAGCATGGACCAACAGACTTATCAGGCACCAAGGCCCAGAGCGTTCAATTTCTAACCCACAGCCTGTAAATATCCACCCATGCGTGGGTGAAATCCCACAGCAGACAAAGATCGCTTCTGGAACAGCCCAAATTCTCTGATAAGTTCAACGCTCAACCAGTGAGTCGGAAGAAGCCATGCCTCAGTTTGATATGAAAATCGTACCAGAAACCGCTGTCGCGGGCCTTGAGGTTCTGGAGCACACAAAGGGCTCACCGGTCAAAGAAGGTGATGGCGACGAGACCTATCGCTGCGGTGCGTGTAAAACCAAGCTCTTCGTCAATGTTTCGCATCACGACGCCCATGGCCTGATCGTGAAATGCGGCAAGTGCGGGAAGATCAATACCGACCCGCACCACTAGTCTGCCGCTGCGCCTGTGATCAGAACAGGAAGTAGACGACGGCCATACCGATAAAGACACCGATGCCGAGCAGGAAGATTTCCAGCTCATGAGCCTCAATCCATTTCTCGCCACGTTCACCGAGCGCCATTACGATGCCCGCCTCGGCGAAATATCGGATTGAGCGGGAAATCCCGACAGCGAGCAGGAAAAGCGGGAAACTAAAGGCAGCGGCACCCGCAGCTGCTGCACCCAGCTGAAACGGGATCGGTGTCACGCCGACCATGAAGAGCGGCCAGAATCCATCCTGCTGCAACTCAGTTGTCAGCTCATGATAGCTGCCAGACGCATTGAACATGGCGAAGATGGGTTCGATAAGAACGTCGGCTGCCCACATGCCCAGAAAATACATCATGATGCCGGCAATCACATTGCCCACGAGCAGCGCGGCCGCAACTTTCCACGCTTCGCGCCCCCGGCTCGCCATAGCTGGCAGGAAGAGCGGCTCCATCGCAAACAGAATGATTGAGTTTTCCAGAAAACCAATGAGGGCGCAAAAGGGCAAAGCCCATTTACTGTCCAGAAATTCTGAGATTTTAGACCGCCAGCGACTTTTTTGGCCAGAAGCGTGCGATCCCGTGAAGGGTAAAGAAATATGCGGTAATGAAGCCATGGAGAAACAATGCCCATGACGCGATCTGGTTTCATTACGGTTGCAGCAAGCCTTGCGAGCTCTTCAAAAGCGGAGCGCCTAGCACATCTTCCCCCGTGACAATTCACGCCTGTTCATCGCGGCCTGAAAGGTCCATATGTCTCGAGAAACAAACGGAGTTCTCATGGAACAGACCCTCACAATCGCCATGTATTGCGCCATGGCGATCCTCGTCGTCATTCTGATCCTCGGCATCGTCAATCTGGTACGCACCGATGATGAGCAGACGACGCGCTCAAATAAACTGATGCGCCTGCGCGTGATCTTTCAGTTCATCGCGATTTTGCTACTTGTCGGTGTTGGCTTTGCATCTGGAATGATCAGCTTCTAAAAGCCTGCACAGAGAAACGAACAGGTCATAAGGGGAGCACGCCATGGTCAAGCTGGACAAAATCTACACTCGCACAGGCGATAAAGGCACGACACGGCTAGCAACAGGCAAGCCGGTTCCGAAGTGGTGCGCGCGCGTGGCCGCCTATGGTGCAGTAGACGAAGTCAATGCGGCCCTTGGCCTTGCCGTACTCAATTGTACCGATGACGACTGGCTGAAAGCAGCCCTCTCCCGTATTCAGAACGATCTGTTTGACCTTGGCGCGGACCTCGCAACGCCAGATCGCGGCAAAGACCTCGACTGGGAACCACTTCGCATAGTCCAGAAACAGGTTGATCGCCTCGAAACTGAGATCGACCAGATGAATGGCGATATTGCCCCACTCGACAGCTTTATTCTGCCGGGTGGCTCTGCGCTCGCGTCTTATCTTCATCTTGGCCGCACGACTGCGCGCCGCGCCGAACGCCATGTCGCCGAAGCCTATAATGATCCGGAAGAGATTATTTCGGCCGAAGCGCTCGCTTTCATCAACCGCCTGTCAGACTGGCTGTTTGTGGCAGGCCGACGTGCCAATGAAAATGGCGCAAGCGACGTAAAATGGGTGCCCGGCGCGAACCGCTAATGGCGTGAAACACGCCCACTGACTTTTCTGCAGAGAATTTTGGCCGCTTCGGGCTGCACCGCACGTAACCGCGTGTGGGATAGCCCAAAAGGACAAAACTCATGCAAAAAATTCAAACAGCTCTCGCAGCTACATTTATCGCAACAGCTATGACTGCTTTCAGCCTGCCAGCTATGGCTCAGGTGGATACCGCGGAAGAGAATCCTGAAACTGAAATCCATATGGAAGTTTACCCTGACGGCACGACCTATGTGAATCAGGATGACAAACGCTATGTATGGCCTGGCCGGGATGGCGGCCGCATTGATTGCTAGGAACAGCCACGTGAATGTCGTGACGCCCTGCAAGCAGGCTCTGAGTCAGGCGAGTCCGAGAAAATCATGAGCACATCAAGCCTGGCTCCGCGCGTTCAACGCGAACTGCCACGCACGACGCTCGGCCCACGTGTTTCAAACATTCCGCGCCCAAGCAGCAACTAACACCCGAACGGCAGCCTCAATAGCCCAGCAGGCTGCCCGGCGCCGGGTGTTCGGCCCTCGTTCCGCTCGCCCGCGGTTTCCCCGTCAACACCCGGCTCCACCCCTTACTTTTCTGGCATTCCAGAAGAGCTAAGATCACAATGTCAGCCTTATCGCATTCCCGCATTGCGCTTTGAGCCTCGTCGCGCTCATCTATCGCTGCGGGAGGGCCAGATGAGATCACAATCAGAAAAAGCTGAAGCCTTTAAAGCCATGCATTCCAATGGATGCTTCGTCATACCTAATCCCTGGGATGTCGGGTCTGCGCGTATGCTTGTCGGCATGGGATTTCAGGCGCTGGCCACCACCAGTCAAGGCTATGCCAATTCAATTGGCGTGCTCGACTATGAACTGACCCGCGACCAAAAGCTCGACCATTGCCGCGCTTTATGTGCAGGCGTTGATGTGCCCATCGCCGCCGACCTTGAGAACGGATATGGCCACGCGCCCGACATGTGCGCGGAAACAATACGCCTCGCAGCAGAGACCGGTCTCGTGGGTGGATCTATCGAAGACTATGATCCGGAAAACGATACAATTTATGAGGTGAAACACGCCGCCGAACGCGTTGCGGCGGCAGTTAATGCGGCAAACGCCCTGCCCTTTCCCTTCCTGATAACCGGCCGCGCAGAAAATCACCTGCGCGGTAGACAAGATTTGAAAGACACAATAACCCGCCTGCAAGCCTATCAGGAGGCCGGGGCAAATGTGCTCTATGCACCCTTTCTGCCGAGCCTTTCTGCAATCCGAACCGTCCTCTCTGAAATTGACCGCCCACTGAATGTGCTGGGCCCAAGCCCTGCAGGCCATAGCGTTCCAGAGCTTGCGGCAGCAGGCGTCCGGCGGGTGAGCCTCGGCTCATCGCTCTACAAAGCGCTTCTCGGCACCTTCGTCTCAGCCGCAGAAGACCTGAACGAAAACGGCACTTTCGGATATCTTGCACAGGGTTTGCCAAATGCCCGGCGTGATACACTCCTGCGCACTGGCACGCCTTCGCCCTGAAAGGTTTCGCCTGTCGGAAAAATCTGACGCCGGGTCTTTTTTTGGCGCTCCGGTGAATTATTCTCTAAAGACATGACATTCATGCCGGATACACAATTTTGTTTCGCGTAAAGGCAGCTAACATTGCTTACGCTTGCGTAAGCTTGACGTCGCCCAATGGAGCCTTTAGCACCTGCAGCGAACGTGTATTGGCAAGAAGGTACACGGAAGAATAATAAGCGGGGAAATAACGCCCTGCGGTGATCACGGAGAACGCCATGAAGGTCCTGGTACCCGTCAAACGGGTTATCGACTATAACGTCAAAGCGCGTGTTAAGCCTGACCAGTCAGGTGTCGACCTCGCAAATGTCAAAATGTCCATGAACCCATTCGACGAAATCTCCGTCGAAGAAGCGGTTCGCCTGAAAGAGGCTGGCACAGCAACTGAAGTTGTTGTTGTTTCTATAGGCCCACAACAGGCTCAGGAAACCCTGCGTACCGCCCTCGCTATGGGCGCGGATCGCGGCATTCTCATCAAAACCGACGAAAAAGTTGAGCCACTCGCAGTCGCTAAACTTCTTAAAGCTGTTGTCGCTGAAGAAAGCCCAGAGCTGGTTATCCTCGGCAAACAGGCGATTGATGATGACTCCAACCAGACCGGTCAGATGCTCGCTGCTCTGCTCGACTGGCCACAAGGTACTTTCGCTTCAAAAGTCGAAATCGCTGACGGCAAAGCTAACGTCACTCGCGAAGTTGACGGCGGCCTTCAGACTGTTGCGCTCGACATGCCAGCAATCGTCACGACCGACCTTCGCCTGAACGAGCCGCGCTATGCGTCTCTGCCAAACATCATGAAAGCGAAGAAGAAGCCGATCGACATGAAAGAGATCGGTGATTACGGCGTTGATGTTGCACCGCGTCTCACCACTGTAAAAGTGACTGAGCCACCAGTTCGCGAAGCGGGCGAAAAAGTCGAAGACGTCGCTACGCTTGTTTCTAAACTCAAAGCTAAGGGAGCGATCTGATATGGCTGTTCTCGTACTCGCAGATCATGACAATGCGTCCCTCGGCGACGCGACCGCAAAAACCGTTTCAGCTGCTGCCGCTTTCGGCGGTGACATCGACATTCTCGTAGCAGGCAAAGGCGTCAGCGCCGTTGCTGAAGCTGCCGCGAAAATCTCTGGTGTTCGCAAAGTTCTGGTTGCTGAGAGCGACGCTCTCGAAGCAGCTTTGGCAGAAGCTGTCGAAGCACTCGTTGTTCCGCTGATGGATGGCTATGATGCCTTCTTCGCACCAGCGACCACGACAGGTAAGAACGTTGCTCCACGTATCGCAGCGAAGCTGGACGTGATGCAGCTCTCTGACATTATCGCTGTAGAGTCTGCTGACACATTCGTCCGCCCGATCTACGCTGGTAACGCAATCGAGACTGTTCAAACCTCTGACGCGAAGAAAATCGTCACCGTTCGCGGTACGGCTTTCGAAGCGGCTGCTGATGGCGGTTCTGCTGCTGTCGAGACGATCGACGCACCAACTGGTTCTGGCAAGTCTGCTTTCGTTTCTGAAGAGCTCGCTGAAAGCGATCGTCCAGAACTCACCTCTGCTAAGCGCATCGTTTCTGGTGGCCGCGCACTGGGTTCTGAAGAAGAGTTCAACAAAGTCCTCGAGCCACTGGCAGACAAACTCGGCGCAGCAATCGGCGCATCCCGCGCAGCTGTTGATGCTGGTTATGCACCAAACGATTATCAGGTCGGTCAGACCGGTAAAATCGTTGCGCCTGAGCTTTACATCGCCATCGGTATTTCCGGCGCCATTCAGCACCTTGCAGGTATGAAAGACTCCAAGATCATCGTCGCGATCAACAAGGACGAAGAAGCACCAATCTTCCAGGTTGCTGATTACGGCCTCGTTGCTGACCTGTTCAACGCCGTGCCGGAACTCACCGACGCGCTGTAAGGTCAGCCACGCAATCTAATTCATGAAAAACCCGGCCATTGGCCGGGTTTTTTGCATCTGGCTTAAGGGCGCAACCGTTCATCCTGCCTTACCTCCCAGCGGATCAACCTCCCGGATTGTCTCAATCAATAACCGCAAGCCATTCGGCACCTGCCTGCGGCTCGAATAGTAGATGTGGAAGCCGTCATCGGGCGAGCCCCAATCCTCAAGGATAAGCTGCAGCTGCCCACTACCCAGATATGGCGCTAGGACGGGACGGGTCGCATAAATTATCCCAAGACCGGAAACACCGAAGCTCAGCATTGCGCGCGTATTATCGACCGTCATCTGCCCCGGCGTCGTGACGCTGAACTCCTGACCGTATGAGCCGAACTCCCAGTCATAGACCTTGTCATTGCCGAGCCTGATCCGGATGCATTTATGTCGGCGCAGATCTGCCGGATGCTCCGGTATGCCATTGCGCTCAAGATAGTCTGGTGAAGCCGCCGCAAACCAGACAAGGTCCGGGCTGAGACGCTGAGCAATCATATCTTCCGGGACGGTACCACCATAACGAATGCCAGCGTCAAAGCCTTCATCCACCACATCGATAAGCCGGTTGGTGACACTCACATCCACCTCCACATCTGGATAGCGATCTGCGAAAATGGGCATTACCGGCTCGATCAACAGCGTGAACGCATCCTCTGGCATATTGATCCGCACCCGGCCTGCGGGCGCGTCGCGATATCTGTTCAGTCGCTCGCGCGCCTCCGCAATTTCATGAAAGGGTGCATCAATGCTCGCGCGAAGTTCCTCACCGGCAGCGGTCAGTGTCACACTTCGCGTCGTTCTGTTGATCAATCTGACACCCAGCCTTTCTTCAAGACTGCGAATGGCGTGACTGAGTGCCGAAGGTGTTACGTCCAGTTCGGCGGCAGCGCGCCGGAAACTTCCCCACCTAGCAATCGACATAAAGTACACGAAATCGGCGATATCTATGCGAGAAATATCCATTTGATCTCAAATTTGCCAATCGGTTTAATCGCGTGAACGCTGTATTTGTTCCACATTTATTGATGAATATAGCTCAACAGTTCATTGGTCAAACGCCCGCTAATCTCGTCCTCTGAGATCGCTATCTTCTCCTCAACAAGCGCCGTCATCGTGTTGGCGCAACAGCGCACCGACCAGGGTGTCAGGAGATAAGCATGATCCGAACCACATTTTCCCTTCTCGCTTTATCCACACTGCAGGCCGCGTGCGCCCATGCAGGAGCAGAGCAATTGGAAATTATGCGCAAAGCCGATCAGGTTTCCGTTGAAGGCCCTGAAGACTACTTCACAGGGCGCGCAACGATCACAGGCAATTTTTCCCGGGATGAACCATCCCGCGTTTCAGGCGCCATCGTAACATTTGAGCCAGGCGCGCGTACCGCATGGCACACCCACCCGCTGGGTCAGACCCTCATCGTGACGGACGGCGTTGGCTGGACACAGGTCGAAGGCGAGGAGCGTGTCGAATTCTATGAAGGCGACATCATGCTTTGCCCGAAAGACAAGCCTCACTGGCATGGCGCAACGCCTGACTCGTCCATGACCCACATCGCTATTCAGGAAGTTCAGGACGGAACCCCAGTCCACTGGATGCATCACGTCACGGACGAAGAATACTACGGCACCGGCTCAGACGACTGACCCCGCCCAAAACAAAAGGGGACGACCCAATGAGTAATTCCAACGACAAATCCGAAACGCCGAAGGCGAGCGATACTAATCGCCGCGCCTTCCTGCAAACCTCAACGCTCGCAGGCACCGGCATGCTGTTATCGGGCATGACACCGGCTTTCGGTTCCACCAATGAAGGAACACAAATGACTATCCAATCCAAAGGCTATGCTGCCGTTGACGAATCCGGCGTGCTGGTCCCATGGACATTCGAACGCCGCGCAGTCGGCGAAAACGACATCCTGATCGATATCAAATATGCCAGCATCTGCCATTCAGACATTCACCAGGAAAAGGGCCATTGGGGCGAACAGATCTACCCTCAGGTTCCAGGCCATGAGATTGTCGGCATTGTTGCCGCGGTTGGCGCCAATGTAACGAAATTCAAAGTCGGCGACCGTGCTGGCGTAGGCTGTATGGTTGATGGCTGCACGGGCGATGACTGCGCCCATGGCGGCGAGCAATACAGCCCGGGCACAGTGTTTACTTACGGCTATCCGGACGAGCGCTCACCAACGGGTATTTCTCAGGGCGGATATTCCACTAATATTGTCGTACGCGACCATTACGCCGTGCACATTCCAGAGACGATCAGCTTTGAAGAAGCTGCACCGCTGCTCTGCGCTGGCGTGACGACCTATTCACCGCTCCTGAAATTCGAGCTTGGCCCTGGCGTAAAAGTCGGCGTGGCAGGCATTGGCGGCCTCGGCCATCTGGCTGTGAAGCTTGCCGTCTCCAAAGGCGCAGATGTCTATGCTTTCACGACGACAGAAGCCAAGCGCGAAGACATTCTCAGCTGGGGCGCCAAAGAAGTCATCCTGGTCGACAGTAACGACGCATTTGGCGACTATGCGGGCCAGCTCGACTGCATGATTTCGACCATTCCATATCAGTACAATGTTGCTGGCTATGCATCCGTCGTGAAACCAGGCGGCTTCTTCACACAGGTTGGCATTCCGGAACGCTCTGAAGTAACAGTGAACGCGCTCGGCCTTGCTGCGAGCCGGGTAAACTTCAACGCCTCCCTCATCGGCAACATGCAAGAGACACAGGATGTCGTGAATTATTGCGCCGAAAATGGTGTCGCTCCGCAGATCGAGATTATCCCGTCAGAGGGCATTAATCAGGCGTGGGAAGACGTTGTGAACAAAAACGCCCGCTATCGTTACGTCATCGACGCGGCAACATTCTAACCCGTTTGGCGCTGGCGGTGACCTTTACCAGTCGCCGCCAGAACAGCCGCACAGGCGAGTCATATAATGACCCGGATATGTATCACTATTGACGGTCAGGCTTTGAAGGGCGAGCTGAATGCCAGCCCTCCAGCAGAACATTTTGCATCGCTTCTGCCCCTGACGCTCACGCTCAACGATTACGCGCTCAAAGAAAAAGTGAGCCGCCTGCCAAAGCGCCTGAACTCCGGCAATTCCCCAGCTGGCCACCAGCCTAGTGCAGGCGACATCACCTTCTATGCATCGTGGGGCAATCTCGCGATTTTTTATGAGGATTTCGAATACGCCGCGGGTCTGGTGAAGCTTGGCAGAATTACCGGCCCGCTCGATGCGTTCAAATCCTCATCCACGCTCGAGGCACGCATTGAGCACGCTGAGTAGCGCTCAAACTGACGCGCACTCGCCTCAGAATTCAGAACAGAGAGAAGATTATGATCCTTCAGGACACATACACACTCAACAATGGCGTTGAAATTCCGAAACTCGGCCTCGGCACATGGATGATTGAGGACAAAAATGCAGCAAACGCAGTCAAAGCGGCTATCGAAAAGGGGTATCGCCATATCGATACGGCACAGGCCTACGGTAACGAAAACGGCGTAGGCGAAGGCATCCGAACCAGCGGGGTCGCCCGGGAAGACCTTTTCGTACAAACGAAACTCGGCGCAGAATTCAAAACTTATGAAGGTGCCGTTGCATCCATTGAAGGGTCACTGAAAGATCTCGGGCTCTACTATATCGACCTCATGATCATTCACAGCCCCCAGCCATGGGAAGCGTTCAACGGCGAAGACCGTTATTTCGAAGGCAATCTCGCAGCATGGAAAGCTTTGGAAGAAGCCCATCAGGCAGGCAAAATTCGAGCAATCGGTATTTCAAACTTCGAAACAGAAGACCTGCAGAACCTGATCTCCAACGCCTCTGTCAAACCAATGGTCAATCAGATTCTCGCACATGTCAGCAACACGCCTTTCAAGCTGATCGACTTCTGTCAGAGCGAAGACATTCTTGTCGAAGCCTATTCCCCGATCGGCCACGGCAAAATTCTGGACAATGAGACAATCAAATCCGTTGCGGATAAATATGATGTCAGCGTCCCTCAGCTCTGCATTCGCTACGTATTGCAGCTCGGCCTGCTCCCGCTGCCAAAAACCGGAAATCCCGACCATATGAAGAGCAATGCCGAGCTCGATTTCGATATTTCCTACGAAGATATGCAGGCCCTGAAAACCATCGACCCGATCAAAGATTATGGCGATGCGAGCATGTTCCCGGTTTACGCGAAGAAGAGCTGATCCGTTCGAAATCTTCTTCAGGTCGGCGGCTTGGGACCGCTTTCTCCTCTCCAGATCTGAAGCAGAAACTCCAAATCCCGGGTTCGCCCGGGATTTTTTTTGTCCTGCAAAAATCTGATTTACATGCGGGCGACCAACCAAGCCGTCACACTCTTCGCGCCGCAACATCCCTCGAAAGCCCCAACATTCCTCGCAGCCGGATGAACACAGTCAATCCGAACCCGGATAAATGGCGCGCCGCACCATAAATATATAAAATTTTTTAATACCAATACTTCGTACAATCAATTTTACCTTGAGGGGTAAATGAGTTAGTTTTGTCCTCAACAGGGAGAGATTGGTGACGAAACCATCTGTCCCATTCGACGTTTAATTCACACTCGCGGGCACCACACAGCCCCAATTCGAGGAGAGGAAAGATGGACGGATCATCAGGTAAATGCCCGGTTATGCATGGCGGCATGACCAACACAGAAGAGTCAGTCACCAGCTGGTGGCCGAAGACACTCAACCTCGACATTCTGCACCAGCACGATGGCAAGACGAGCCCTTTCGACAAGGCGTATAATTACCGCGACGCGGTGAAGACACTCGACTTTGACGAGTTGAAGAAAGACATTCTGTCGCTTGTCACAGACAGCCAGGACTGGTGGCCAGCAGACTGGGGCAGCTATTCTGGTCTGTTCATTCGTCTCGCATGGCACTCTGCCGGTTCTTATCGTCTGGCTGACGGTCGTGGTGGCGGTGGCTCAGGCAATATCCGCTTCGCACCACTGAACTCCTGGCCGGATAACGCCAACCTCGACAAAGCGCGTCGTCTGCTTTGGCCTATCAAAAAGAAATACGGCAATAAGCTGAGCTGGGCCGACCTTATCCTGCTCGCAGGTAACGCTGCGTATGAAGTGGCAGGCCTAAAAACCTTCGGCTTCGGCTTTGGTCGCGAAGACATCTGGGCGCCAGAAAAGGACACCTATTGGGGGTCTGAGAAAGAATGGCTGACGGACAATGAGGAACGCTATCCAACGAAAGACGATCGGGAGTCTCTGGAAAACCCACTCGCAGCCGTTGTCATGGGCCTCATCTATGTGAACCCGGAAGGCGTAAACGGCGTTCCTGACCCGGCAAAGACAGCTCAGGACGTTCGCGTAACCTTCAAGCGCATGGCGATGAATGACGAGGAAACCGCAGCCCTGACGGCTGGCGGCCACACCCTCGGCAAATGTCACGGCAATGGCGATGCAGGCGCACTTGGCGGCGAACCTGAAGCTGCTGAGATGGAAAACATGGGCCTTGGCTGGATGAACCCGAACAAATCCGGCAATGGTCGCTACACCATTACCGGTGGTCCGGAAGGCGCGTGGACAACCAACCCAACCAAATGGGATGGCGGCTATTTCGATATGCTGCTCGACCATGAGTGGGAACTCACCACCAGCCCGGCTGGCGCCAAACAATGGAAGCCTGTCGACATCGCTGAAGAAGACATGCCTGTGGACGTGGAAGACCCTTCCATCCGCACCATGCCAATGATGACAGATGCCGACATGGCGATGAAGGTCGACCCGATCTATCGCGAGTATATGGAGAAGTTCCGAAATGACTTCGAATATTTCTCCGATTGCTTTGCTCGTGCATGGTTCAAACTGACCCACCGCGATATGGGCCCGAAAGTTCGCTATATCGGCCCTGAAGTACCAGAAGAAGATCTGATCTGGCAGGACCCAATTCCAGCAGGTTCCACCAGCTATGATGTGGATGCCGTGAAAGCGAAAATCGCTGACGCTGGCCTCTCCATCTCCGATATGGTCTCCACCGCCTGGGACAGCGCCCGCACGTATCGCGGCTCTGACAAACGCGGCGGCGCAAACGGTGCTCGCATTCGTCTTGCTCCGCAGAAAGGCTGGGTTGGCAATGAGCCAGAGCGTCTTTCCCGTGTGCTCTCCGTGCTGGAGCCTATCGCGGCAGAAACCGGCGCAAGCATTGCTGACGTGATCGTTCTTGCGGGTAATCTCGGCGTGGAACAGGCAGCAGTCGCAGCGGGCTATAAAGTGACCGTTCCGTTTGCTCCAGGTCGCGGCGACGCAACCGATGAGATGACGGATGCCGAATCTTTCGAACCGCTCGAGCCATTGGCTGACGGTTTCCGCAACTGGGTGAAAGACAGCTATGTGGTCAGCGCTGAAGAGATGATGCTCGACCGTGCTCAGCTCATGGGCCTGACAGCGCCGGAAATGACGGTTCTTATTGGCGGCATGCGTGCAATGGGCACAAACCATGGCGGCACGTCACACGGCGTCTTCACCGACCGCGTTGGCCAGCTGACAACTGACTATTTCGTCAATCTGACGGATATGGGCAATGTCTGGAAGGTCACGGATGATGAGGAGATTTACGAACTTCGCGATCGTAAAACGAATGATCTGAAATGGACGGCTACCCGTGCAGACCTGGTCTTCGGCTCCAACTCAATCCTTCGCGCATATGCTGAGATTTACGCTCAGGATGATGCACCGAAGAAATTCGTCAAAGACTTTGCCGTCACATGGGCAAAGGTGATGAATGCTGACCGGTTTGACCTGAAAGCGTAATCAAAGCTTCCACACACGAAAGAAGGCGCCGGCAGAAATGCTGGCGCCTTTTTCTTATCTTCAGGCTTTCAAAAGTTCTTCCTCAGCATCGCGCAGCTTGTCTTTACCGAAGAACATTTCGTCTCCGACAAAGAAAGATGGGATACCGAACACGCCTCTTTGAACAGCCGCTTCCGTATTTGCGACAAGCCCCGCCTTAACGTCCGGGTCCTGCGTTGCAGCCAGTATCTCATCACCCGGCAGATCAGCGGCATTCATCACAGCGACAAACACCTCCGGGTCATCCATTTTCTGCCCGTCTTCCCACATGGCTTTCAGGCCAGCTTCCAGATAGGCCGGAAGGAAACCCTTCGCGTCCGCATAAATCGCGCCGCGCATCAGAATAAGCGTATTCACCGGAAAGTGCGGGTTCATGCTGAAATCTGTCAGGCCGTACTTCTCCACGAAGCGTTCCATCTCGCAGCGCTCATAGGCAAGCTTTCCCTTCACCGCACCAAAGGCCACCATTGGTGGCTGATTGCTCGTGGCTTTAAAAATGCCTCCGAGAAGACAAGGCGAAACCTTCAGCTTAGCGCCTGTACACGCCAGAACATCCGGCATGATTTGATAGGCGAGATAAGCATTCGGACTTCCAAAATCGAAAATGAATTCAAGTGTCTTTGTCATAGGCGTTCTCCTCACCATGCCTCTTTCCATGGACGCAGGTCGAGCTCGTGCGTCCACGCTGTTCTTCGCTGTTTGTGCAGCATCACATAATTGGTCGCGATATCGTCCGGATTCAGAATGGCGTCGTCATCACGCTTCGCATCGACGTCGGGAATATTCTCACGGATGAAATTGGAATCGATCGCGCCATCGATCACGATGTGCGCGACATGAATGTTCTGCGGACCCAGTTCGCGCGCCATGGATTGCGCAAGCGCTCGCAGCCCATGTTTCGCCGCCGAAAACGCGGCAAAGCCGTCCGCGCCGCGCACACTTGCCGTCGCGCCCGTAAAGAGAATTGTGCCTCGGCCCCGGATCTTCATACGGGCGGCGGCCTCACGGCCCATTAGGAAGCCTGAAAAACACGCCATCTCCCAGACCTTACGGAACACACGGCCGGTCGTTTCAGTGATAGAGAAGCGTACATTCGCGCCAATATTGAAAACCGCGACTTCAATCGGCCCGATCTCGCTTTCTATGCGCTCAACCAAAGTGGCCATTGCCTCTTCATCCCGCGCATCGCAGGGACACGCCACCGCCTTACCGCCATCCGCAATGATGGATTGGGCTAGACCTTCCAGCGCTTCAGCGTGGCGGGGCCTGCGCACCAGACACGCCGTCAGCCCTTCACTCGCAAAAGCTTTAGCAATCGCAGCCCCAGTGTCATCGCCAGCGCCGATCACAAGGCATACGCCTTCAGATTTGGGCATTTCATGCTCCCTTTAGTCTTTTTTCAGGACCATTTAATATTTAGTCTGGAAATGCAACCATTATCTGCGTAAATGGATAGAGGAGTTTTTTGAGAACCGTATGTCACGCAAACACACTCATCCCTGCGCCATTGCCGAAACGCTGAATATTCTGGGCGATCGCTGGTCGCTTCTGATCATTCGCGAAGCTTTCTACGGCGCGACCCGGTTTGGTGAGTTTCTGACTAATACCGGTATATCCAGAAATCTGCTGACCGAACGTTTGCAGCAGCTTGTGGAGGCAGGGCTGCTTACCCGCACGCCTTATGCCGATCGCGGCACAAGCTATGTGTATGACCTGACGGATAAAGGCCGCTCGCTGGAAGGCGTGATGCTGGCCATTATCGACTGGGGCAATCGCGAGCTTTATGGCGAAGGCCATGAGCCTGTGAGATTGGTCGATCGGCAGTCCGGCCTCGCTCTGGCAGGCGTTCGCCCTGTAGATGAAGACGGAAATCTTCTGGAGCCTTCAGACCTCGTTCTGGAGCTGGGTCCGGGCGGCGACGGCCGTACGCGAAACCGCCTGGCGCGAGCGAAACAAGACATTTTTCGGGCCTCAGATCTGAAAAGCTAGCCGCCTTTCACAGCTTCACTAAAGCCATTGACTTACGCGCGTCACTCCTGATCAGTCTAGCCAACTATACATAACGGGAGGACATCGCTTGAAACCTTATTTCGAGCTCGACGGGACGAAAGTCATCGCCAGTGAACACACGGCAGGCCCCTGGGACCCGACCATGCAACATGGCGGCGCTCCAGCTGGCCTGATTGCGCATCTGGTCGACACACTACCATCTAAAGTCCCGATGCAGGTCTCACGCCTGACCATAGACCTGAAGCGCCCGGTTCCACTGGGCGAATTGGACGTGGACATCAAAATCACGCGTGAAGGCCGAAATATTCAGGCCTCCGACATCACGCTGATTTCTGACGGTAAAGAAGTCTGCCGGGCAGCCGCTCTTCGAATTCGCGAAGAGACGTTTGATACGCCAGAAGAGGTCGCTCCACCCACAGACCATTATCCACGCGACGGAAAGAGCATCCCTCTGGAGCGCTTTAATGGCTTCAATGACGGCATCACCATTCAGGAAGCGGTCGGCCATCCAGCCCATATGCGCCGTGGCGCATGGTTTCATATTTCAAGGCCCTATTTTGGCGACATGCCAACCACACCACTCATGCGCGCCGCAGCCACAGGCGACTATTGCAATGGGTTCGGATCAGGTCTCGACTTCACCAAGTGGACCTTCATCAATGCAGACCTGACACTGCACTTTTCAAGGAAGCCAGTCGGAGACTGGATCATGCTCGCAGCGAACGCATGGATCTCAAATAACGGGTCCGGTCTTGGCTATGGTGAGCTGGCCGATGAGAAGGGCTTTTTCGGGCGGGCCGTCCAGTCACTTGTCATTTCCAAGCGCTAGACCAGAGCTCAAACCAGTGATTTTTGGAATTCCTTGCCAATTCGGCCCTATTCGCGTAGACGGAGATTATCGATGTTCAGCTGATGATCTAGGCGACGCGCGCTTTTTCCACCTCTGCGCTCCAGCTGAAGGCCTCTTCTCAATTTCGAAACTATGAAATTTGCGCAGGCATAATGCGCCCAGCGCGCGACTCCAAGGATACCCTCTAATATGGCAACTGGCACCGTTAAGTGGTTCAACACCACCAAGGGCTATGGCTTCATTCAACCTGAAGACGGCGGCAATGACGTGTTTGTACACATCAGCGCTGTTGAGCAGTCCCCTCTCGGCACAATCGACGAAGGCGACCGCGTCTCTTTTGAGCTGGTTAAAGACAAACGCTCTGGCAAAATGTCTGCAGGCAATCTCGGCCCGGCAGAATAAGCCCTTTGCGGCGCCGGGTGCGTTTTCGCATCCGGCATTCGCTGCATACTTACCTTGTACACAACCGCTCGATGCGGTAGTGTTCTTCTATCGAAATTAGCTGAATTTTTTGGTCCGCGCGGTGATATTTTCCCGCTCCACCGAAACCCTCTTCTCAATCTCGGTCAATTTAAATGGACAGGCGAAATCCGCCTCCATCCGAAAGGAGAAGCAGACATGGCCAATGGCACTGTCAAATCATTTGATCCTGAAAAAGGTAAAGGCATCATCCTGCCGGAAGACGGCTCTGATGAAGTCACTGTGGATATGCAAGCCGTCGAAGACGCGCATCTCTACACACTGATTGAAGGCGAACGCGTCTCTTACGACGTGGACACACCAAAGGTGGAAACCACTTCACCGAAAGCTGGAAACCTCCGGGCAGATAACGCCTGATCGTTATTCCACACTCACCTTCACACCTTTAAACGCTGGCGTACCGCTGCGGGGATCCACAGCCGTACCTGTCAGCACATTCGCTTCCGGATAATAGGCAAGCATACTGCCCTTCGGCACATCAAAAGCATAAAGCTCCACCTGATCCATCCGGCCAGCATCCGAAACCAGATCGGCTTTGTCGCCTGGCTGTTTGCCCAGCGCCGCAATGTCTTCGGCATTCATCATCACCAGCCAGCGATGCGATGTTCCCCGATAGCTATCGCGCTCTTCATAGATAATCGAGTTGAACTGCCCCTCTGAGCGCAAGGTCGCCAAAGTGAACGGGCGGGCTGCATCAGGTTCAGGAAGTCCGTTCGCACAGAACCTCGCTTTGCCAGACGCCGTTTTAAACTCTGGGCTATGGATCAGACGGCCACGAATGTGAAACTCGCGTTTCGCAACATCAATATCCTCAAGATCAGCCAGTTCCGGCAGCACTTCCGCAATCGCAGACCGCACTGAGCTATGACGCCCGAATGCGTCAAAATCAAAAGGCAGATCGGGCAGTATACGCATACCAAGTTCAGAAAGGATGCGGCTTTCCGGGCGCACGCCTTTATAACGGTGAATCCCACCGTCAGACAGGCGCACATAGTTAAACATGCTTTCCTGCGTGGTCGGCTCCCACTCCTCATCCCGCGCCGTCACCGGCAGGATTAGAACATCACCACTTTCACAGCCTTCTACATGGCCCTGATTGATGGTGGTCGTCAGGAACAGTTTAAACCCGATTTTATCGAGTGCGCGGCGGGCAAACTCCGAGTTCGGGTTCGCAGCAAACAGATTGCCGCCCATAATCACCGCCGCATCAATCTCACCATGATCGGCTGCCTGCATGCAGGCCATAGTGTCCATGCCTTTGGCCGCCGGCAGTGTCACCCCAAATCGTGCCTCGATGCGCGACACCACGTCTTCAGCCAGAACTGGCTTCACACCGATTGTACCGACGCCCTGAACGTTGGAATGCCCGCGAAGAGGCAAGAGCCCCGCGCCCGGACGCCCAATCATTCCACGCATTAATGCCAGCGCTGCAATCTCTTCAATGTTTTCGACGCCATGCAGATGATGGGTCATGCCCATACCCCAGGCAAAGACCGCAGATTTCGAGTTTGCATAGAGCTTCGCGATCTTGCGGATCTGAGTTTCTTCAACACGGCAGCGCGACGTGATCTCATCCCAGCTCAGCGCATGCAGCGTCTCGATATAGGCCTCAAACCCTTCAGTGTGTGAGCCGATGAAAGCTTCATCCAGCGCACCATCTTCCAGCACCGCTTTCGCAATGCCTTTGAACAGGGCCATGTCCTCGCCGATTTTTGGCTGGACATATTCGGAGGCAATTTCGCTACCGCCCGACAGCAATGATCTGGAGCTTTTAGGCAGAGCAAATTTCTGCAGCCCAGGCTCTTTGGCCGGATTGATGATGATCACCTCACCGCCACGGTCACGGCAGGCTTTCAACTGATGAATAAAGCGCGGATGGTTGGAAGACGGGTTTGCCCCAATCACAAAGATCAGATCACAGGACTGCAGGTCAGCCAGCTCAACCGTGGCCGTACCCGTTCCGACCGTACTGCCCAGCGCCACGCCGGTTGCCTGATGGCAATAGTATGAGCAGTTATTGACGTTATTGGTCCCATAGAGACGCGCCAGAAGCTGAAAAACAAATGCAGCCTCGTTTGATGACCGGCCCGAAGAATAGAAAAAGCTTCGTTCTGGCGCGGTAGCAGACAGGCGATCCGCCGCAAACGCCATCGCCTCATCCCAGTCCAGCTTCTCATACCGATCAGAACCGGCACGTTTTAAAACCGGAAAACCAAGCCGCCCAAGGCGCTCGGTTTCGCGCGGAGACAGGTCACGAAAATCGCTTAAGGGATGGTCGAACACCTCTACCGGAATTTCATCCTGAATGTCGGTCGACTGCGCCTGTACGGACTTGTTGCAGACAGATGGAAACTCATCGAGCTCATTCGTCATGCCGCCATGCTGGCCACCCATACCCAGCGCGCAGGCCTTACAGGTATTCTTTGCGGTCAGCGCTTTGGCAGCTTTGGCAACACCGATCCGATTTACGGTCGCCAGCGTGTAGAGAATTTTCTTAGCGCCGCCACCGGCCTGTGCCACGGGCATATCTGCCGCTCCTATTTTATATTTGCGCGAAACTAGTCCAGCCCGCGTACAGAGCCAAGCGAGCGATACTAAACTTGACGTTAAACCCCCACTGAAACAGTTTAATCTGGCTGCATCCGGGGGAAGACATGCTGCGCGATACCATTGTACGTCATTACGACCACGACCCGCATTTCAGATGGCGCGGCGAAAACGTCACGCGCATTGAAAACCTGTCCGATATCGTATTCGCCATCGCCTTTGGCATGCTTGTATCGGCAAGCTCTCCGCCGACAAATTATAACGAATTACTGGGTCACCTCTGGCAAATTGTCCCCGTCATTGCCGGTTTCAGCATTCTCGTCATGATCTGGAATTCGCACTTCGTCTTCTTCCGGCGCTATAATATCGCAGATCGATGGATCATCTTTCTGAACGCCATTCTGCTATTGATCGTGCTGTTCATCGCCTATCCCCTGCGCTTCATATTCGATGGATTATTCGGCTACGTTCTGGGGGCGGTGCTGGGAGACTGGTCCCGGATGATCGAAACGGGCATGGGGTTTGCTCAAAGCGGCAACATTGTTGGCATTTTTGCAATTGGTTATGCCTGCGTGTTTCTGGTCACTGCCGGGATGTATGGTCACGCTTTGCGCAAGAAAGACGCGCTCGATCTGAATGCGAATGAAATCGCCCTCACCCGACGTTCGGTCTGGCACCTGATTGTCAGCCTGAGCTTATGCATATTGGTCGCGATAACCGCTTTGATGACTTCGATCGGCCCATATGCAGCGTGCATACTGTCGCTATCTGCCCTGACAGGCCGAATTCTTCGCACAAAATTTCCTGTTTCAGAATCAACAGAAGATCAGGTGTCGGTTGAGACCTCGTCCCATGACTGGTCCATATAGCCAATCAACCAATTGAGCGTGTAATGGCGCTCGTAAACGACATCCCAGAGCAAACCCGCAGGCACTGCTTCCCGCTCGAGCTGAGCCTGGCGAACGGCCCAGTGCGTACGATAGACAAAATCAGCCTGATCCATCAGCTCGGCCTGAGACCGCAGGCGCGCACGTGAGCGCAGGCCGTCATTTCCAAGCGTGAGGATGGTGTTAGCAATCGCATCCACATCACACTCATTGCTCGGATAGAGCAGCATATCCCGGAAGCCGAGCGCCCAGAGCAGAACTTCGACATTTTCGAACTGCCAGGAATACTGAGCGCGCAGCGCCATATCCGGGTCAGGATCGGCCAGAAACGCCTGTTCAGCCTCAGTGAAAAACGTATCGGCGCGGAATTGTTCAATAAGCGAAAGGGTCAACGCCTCGTCGGCTTCACTGGCATGAACAGCGGTGATAGTCAGCGCGATGAGACGATCAACAACCTCGTCACGAGAGCGGCGTGTCGTGTCTTCAACGGCATTGCGCGCTGGCAGAGCTTCATTCACGGGAATGCCGTGCAGAGCCAGAATTTCATTCGTGCGCTCGCGGCGGGTAAGGGCTTCGATACTCTGAGCGTCTGCTGCTGCGAGAATAGTCTCGCGGCGCATGTCCAGCTGATCAGCAGAGGCATGATGGGTCTCAGCGGCCGCCGTTGGCAGGATAGCAGCGAATAGTGTCAGCGCGAAAATCAAAAAGTGCCGTTTTTCGAGCATGCCCATGACCCAAAAATCAGATATGCGCCCAGCGCACAAAAAAAAGCGCTGACAGAAAAACCGTCAGCGCGTTCCCGATACAGCTTTAAGCGGATAAATCAAGCCGTCACGATCAGCATGGTCCCATCGACATCCTCGATCGTGACCTCCATACCGTCAGCAATCACTGATCCGTGGCGCGCATGAGCCATCCAGGTGCTGTCTCCGACTTTGACCCGGCCTTCGCCGCCCGCAAAGTCACCAACCGCCACAGCCGTCTTACCGACAAGGGATTCATTGCGCATATTCAGGGTCGGTCGATCCGAATTTGGTTTGCGCAAATTGGCAAAGGCGGTGCGCCCTAGCACGATCAAAGCGACGCCCGCGATAGAGAAGACCACCAGATGGCTCTGCCATCCATTAATCCCATCCGGCGCAATGACGGCATAGGCCGCGGTGAGGAAGGCGGCACCAGCCAGCCAGAGCAGGTCATACGTCCCGAACATCATTTCCAGCCCGAGAAGGATGAGGGCCAGCCCCAGCCAATGCCAGGGCGTGAGCACCTCAAATAATGGCGCTATGATTTCCATCAGGACCGATCTCCCCATGGGCCAGACTTATTCGGGTCACCGCTGACACCGGAAGCCAGTGAGCGAATGCCTTCAATCGTACCCAGAATGCTGGAGAATTCGGCCGGAATTATGACCGTCTTCTGCTGGTTGGACGTCGCAAGCTTTTCAAAGGCCTCGATATAACGCTGACCAAGGAAGTAGTTGACCGCGTTGACATCACCAGTGGCGATCGCCTCGGAAACATATGCCGTTGCTTTCGCCTCAGCTTCACCTTCACGCTCGCGCGCTTCAGCATCTTTGAACGCCGCTTCCCGGCGGCCTTCCGCTTCCAGAATTGCAGACTGCTTCTCGCCTTCGGCCCGCAGGATCTGGCTCTGCTTCTTGCCTTCAGCTTCCAGGATTTCAGCGCGTTTCATACGCTCTGCTTTCATCTGGCGCGCCATAGCTTCTGTGATGTCCGCTGGCGGCGTCAGGTCGGCAATCTCTATACGAGTAACTTTCACGCCCCATGGATTGGTCGCGGCATCAATTACCGAAAGAAGGCGTGCGTTGATATCGTCCCGGTTGGACAAGACTTCGTCCAGATCCATCGAACCGACAACCGTACGAATATTCGTCAGGGATAAGTTCGTGATCGCGCGATGAAGGTCGTTTACCTCATAGGCGGCAGCAACTGCGTCCACAACTTGAATGAACACGACAGCGTCACAGGACACCATGGCGTTATCCTTGGTGATGACTTCCTGCTGCGGCACATCCAGCACCGTCTCCATCATATTCATCTTCCGGCCAATGCCATCCATCATCGGAATGATGACATGCATGCCAGGTCCAAGCGTTTTGGTGTATTTGCCAAACCGTTCGACGGTCCAGTTATAGCCCTGGGGCACGAATTTGATGGCAGTCCTGACAGCAATCAGGCCGACAACGACTGCAATGAGAATGAAAACTAAATTTTCCATACGTACTCCCCTTTTTCATGTTGAACATGAACTTTATGTAAGAATGATTTTTCGTTTTTCAATAAGAACTCATTGCTTTTCACAAAGTCACTAGCATTAAAATGGAAAATCGAAGTCACTATTACACACCCATATCTGACGCGAATTCCGCTATTTGCGCCAGACTCCAGCGCATTTATCTACCAGAGTGTGTTTACAGCTTATTGAAGGTCTGTGCGGGAAATCTTAGGCATGCTGGCATTTTAATTTCGTATGCGGAACGATATTCATTCTGCCGTGAAATGCGAGTTTTACAGTATTTTCTACGCGCCCACCCTTGCCCTTCAGCCTCTGATTGTCACAGAACTAGTGAATGGTGAGTGCTGGGAGACAGGCTGAGTGACTGCTAAAGACATCATCATAGGTATCGATCTGGGTACGACAAATTCACTGATCAGTGTTTTCACTGAGAGTGGCCCGGAACTTATTCCCAATGCTCTCGGCAGCTTCATGACACCTTCAGCTGTCGGCTATGGCGATGACGGAAGCCTGCTCATCGGTCAGGCTGCGAAAGACCGACTGGTCACGCATCCAAATCTCACAACGGCCCGTTTCAAACGCTATATGGGCACAGACCATGAAACTCGCCTTGGCAAAAAGACATACCGCGCCGAAGAGCTTTCAGCACTTATTCTGAAATCGCTGAAAAGCGATGCAGAGACCCATTTAGGGCACTCAGTTTCGCGCGCTATCATTTCCGTACCGGCCTATTTCAATGATGTGCAGCGCCGCGCGACCAAAACAGCGGCCGAAATGGCGGGACTGAAGGTAGAACGCCTGATCAATGAGCCAACGGCTGCGGCACTCGCCTATGGCCTACAGGACAGAGAGGCGGAAACTACTTTTCTCGTCGTCGACCTTGGTGGTGGCACGTTCGACGTATCTATTCTGGAAATGTTTTCTGGTGTCATGGAAGTGCGCGCCTCCTCAGGCGACGCCTTCCTGGGCGGGGAGGACTTCACCGATACTCTGATGGAATATCTGGCTCAGACCGCAGAGATAGAGACAAAGGATCTGTCCCCGGAGGATACCTCCCGTCTGCGCGCGACGACGGATAAAATCAAACACAAGCTGACTGAATCTTTTGAAGCAGGCGCAAACTTCAGCCTGAAAGGCAAAGAATACCGGCTCTCCATCACGCGTGATAAATTCGCAGAAATATGCGAACCGCTGACCAAACGTATTCGTCTTCCCATTCAGCGTGCCATCAGCGATGCAGGCCTGAAGGCCGAAGACATTGACCGCATTCTTCTGGTCGGCGGCGCAACACGTATGGACTGTATACGAGGGCTGATTACGCGTCTTTTCCGTCGCTTCCCGGAACACGAGATCGACCCGGATCATGTTGTTGCGCTGGGCGCAGGTGTTCAATCCGGCCTCGCCTCACGCCATGCCGCGCTAGACGATCTGGTGATGACCGATGTCGCGCCGTTCACGCTGGGCTATGAGGTTTCCCGCGAAGTTGGTCCGGATGCCTTTGAAGCAGGACATTTCTCGCCGCTGATTGAACGCAATACCATCGTGCCGGTCAGCCGGTCTCACCTGACTTATCCGGTAAAGCTTGGCCAGACCATTATCCTTCTGCGCATCTTTCAGGGCGAAGCGCCATTTGTGAAAGACAATGTTCAGATTGGCAGTCTGAATGTGCCAATCCCGAAGAACACCAAAGACCTGGAAGCCGTCGAGGTCCGCTTCACCTATGATGCCTCCGGGATTCTGGAAGTCATTGCGCGCATCGTCTCCAATGGAAATGAAGTACGCCTCGTCATTGAAGGCAATCCGGGCTCGCTGACCCCGCAGGAAATTGAACAAAGACTTCAGGCGCTTGATGGCCTGAAGATTCATCCGCGCGAACAGCAAGAAAATACGGCCTTTATGGCGCGCCTTTCCACTCTGTTCGAAAGCCTGTTGGGCCACGACCGACAGCAGGTCGGCCATTTCATTCATGACTTTGAAACCGCAATGCACACTCAGGACGCCAAAACGATTGCGGAGTGCCGGCAGCGCATAGAACCGATGCTGGAACGGCTGGAAGACAAGAATGTCTTCTGACGATGTGTTCGCCTATTTCGGGCTGAACCGTGAAACCGCTCATGCCGCTGACGTAAAGCGCGCCTACGCCAAACGCCTGAAAGAAACCCGGCCGGATGACGACCCGGAAGGCTTCATGCATCTGCGCCAGACAATGGAAGCCGCGCTTAATCAGATCAAATGGCGAGAGGAACAACGCGCATATGCCGCCAACCGTGAATATGACGGCGACGAGAGCAATTTGCAGGAAGAGTTTGAAAACGACCCTGATCCGTTTGGCCCTCCTCCCGAAGGGGACGCGCCCTCAGACACTCCCACTGAACCCTCAGGCGACGACATCGAGGACCTGCAACCCCTCGAACCTGTCACGCGACACGCTCAGGCATTCAAACCTGCGTCTAATGAAGCAAACGACAGAGCATGGGTTACGCGAAGCATTGAAGATATCCGAACGCTCATGGATACACCCTCTTCCTGCCAGAATTGGGAAGAATGGCTGGCCATTCTGGACCGTGAAGACCTCGAAGGAATTGATGCCTTCCAGCTCCTCTCTTACCGATTGCGAAATCTTGTCTGCCAGGAGACAGCCCCCAAGCATGGGGAGAAAAAGGCTCGTCTGACAGACCGTCTTTCACCTGAGATACTGCTGAACCTGGATGAACGTTTTGGCTGGTCTCACCAGACAGGCAGAGACTATGTCACGCGTCACGAAAACCTCTGGATCAGCCAGCTGGTCGACACTGCAAAAATCGCGACAGGCCGGACGACACCGACGCACTGGGAGAAGGTCAGTCAGGAAATGAAGACAATTTCCAGGACCGGCACGGGTTCGGCGGCCGCCCAGAAAATCATGAAACTGCACCGTCCTGCATGGGTTGCGGCACGGATAATCCTGATTATAGCCTTGATAAATTTGATTTATCTGCTGTTCAGGGCTTGACAACCCGCCGGACAATATACCTTTAAAAACAAGCAGGCCTGACCTTGGGGCATCAACAGCGCTCCTAAAAAGTATCAGAATTGTGAGTAAAACATGTTGCGGCGCAACACGCTCGTGATAGCGTCCCGAAAAAACAATCGGAATAAGTGCTGGTTATGACTGAGTTGAAGAAAGTCGGCGTCGTTGGTGCCGGTCAGATGGGTAACGGGATTGCGCATGTCTGCGCGCTCGCAGGCTATGAGGTTGCGATCAGCGACGTTTCAGAAGAGTCTCTGCAAAAAGCGACAAAAACCATTGAAAAGAACATGGTTCGTCAGGTCTCGCGCGAACTGATCACCCAGGACGAGATGACGGCCGCTATGGGCCGTATCAGTTTTTCAACACAACTCTCCAGCTTTGCAGATGTGGATCTGGCTATTGAAGCCGCAACCGAGAAAGAAGCCGTCAAAGTTTCGATTTTTGACGGGCTTCTAGAGGCGGTTCCGAAAACAGCCTGGCTCGCATCTAACACCTCATCCATTTCCATTACCCGTCTTGCCTCCGGCACGGACCGCCCTGAACGCTTTATCGGCCTGCACTTCATGAACCCGGTTCCTGTCATGCAGCTGATCGAGGTTATTCGCGGTCTGGCGACGGATCAGGAAACCTATGAGATGGCGCTCAAATTTGCCGAGCGCCTCAATAAGACCGTCGCAAATGCTGAGGACTTTCCGGCCTTCATCGTGAACCGCGTTCTTATGCCTATGATTAATGAAGCCGTTTACACGCTGTATGAAGGCGTTGGCACGGTTGAAGGCATCGACACAGCGATGAAACTGGGTGCGAACCATCCAATGGGCCCACTTCAACTGGCTGACTTTATCGGTCTGGATACCTGTCTTTCCATCATGCAGGTTCTGCATGATGGCCTTGCCGACACGAAATATCGTCCGTGTCCATTGCTCGTAAAATACGTCGAAGCCGGTTGGCTGGGGCGCAAAACGGGCCGTGGCTTCTATGATTATCGCGGCGAAGCACCTGTTCCGACACGCTGACAAAACCGTCATAAAATTCTGATTACCTGCTCCCTGCTCCATCCTTATAAAGATGGAGTAGAAGGAGTTATTGATGGTCCTCAGAACCGGCCCCATGCCAAGCGCGCAGCCCAGCCTGAACGCTGACCTTGCCCGCGAAGTCGCTGCACGATTGATTGCGGGCCACTCAGAACAGCTGATCAGTTTTCAGCTGTCTGGCTATGGGGCGCCAGACTATATTCAAAAGCACATTCAGCTCGCCCGACAGAACCCGTTTTTTCAGGGCGCATCTGCCATCTCTGACATGGTTCAGCGGCAAAACTGGATATTGGAAACCGAACGCGCCTCACAGCGGCTTCATCCGGAAAGCAGAACCATTCCGCGCCACGAGCGCCTTTCGCCAGAAACCTTTCTGAAAGAGCATTATAGCGTGCATCGTCCGGTCATTCTGACCGGTCTGGTCGACGACTGGCCCGCCCTATCAAAATGGTCACCGGACTATATGGAAGACAAAGTCGGCCGGGATACGCCGATTGAACTTCAGAAAGGCCGGGAGAGCACCAAGTCCTTCGAGATCGACAAGCTGAAGCTTAAAACCCAAATCCCATTCGGCGAAATGGCGGACTTTCTGCGCTCTGGCAAACCGTCCAACGATATGTATGTGACGGCGAATAATGGCGCAGCCAACCGCCAGGCGCTGGCTCCTCTCTGGGAAGATTTCTCCGATATTCCAGGCTACACACAGTCCACATCGGAAAATGACGGCTTTCTATGGATCGGACCGCAAGGCACGCTTACCCCATTCCATCACGATCTGACGCATAATCTGCTCATTCAGGTTGCCGGGCGCAAAAAAGTGCACATCGTGCCCTCCTATGAGGAAGCACGCATGCGACCAATACGTAAGTATTTCAGCCAATGGTCATTGGACGACATGCTTGCCGCGCCTGCCGAGCGTAGGCCACAACTTCTGGAATGCGAAATCGGCCCCGGCGACGCCCTCTACATTCCTGTCGGATGGTGGCACCACGTGATCGGATTGGAGCAGAGCTATTCCGTGCTCTTCACGAATTTCCTCTGGCCCAATACCTACACCAACGCCTATATGGGCGGATAATTTCAGTCATTTCGATATCGAAACAACTGGCATACTTGCTCGCTCCGATACGGTTTTTCCACGCTAACGTCGTCGACCGCGCTTGATCGGAGTGCGTCATTTGAGCCGCAATCCACAGAAATCGCTGCAATAAATCTATGCCCATTCAATTGTTGGCCAAGGTATGATTGAACCGACAGAGCGCTCTGGTTTAACCATGGTGTCACGAAATTTGAGGGATGCGTCGAATTTTATCCCGGTCCATAATACGGAGTGATTCTGAATTCAGGCAGGGCTGGCCTTTTCAGTCCATGTCAGAAGGACGGTGCGAGGATGAGTGAAGACAAACAGCGCGTGAGCCTGGATATGCTGGAAACTCGATTGAAGGATGCCGAGACGGATCTCGTCACCGCGATCCGCCGTCGTGCGGTCGCGTCCGAGCACCTGCGCACTGCAATGATCGGCAATGGCAACCCAACCGCCATGACCATTCTGGCCAATCTGGAACGCATTATGCGCCAGTCCGCCACGACCAATCACAATGAGCTTCTTCTGCGCTGGGGTGTAGAATTTCAGGTCGATCTGATCGCCACCGGTCTTGAACGCATTATGGTGACCGGGCCGGAACAAATGCGCATCTGGGACCAGTCTCGTGGCCTGTTCGGCCATCAGCTTCCAATGACATTTGAAAGCGATCCGCGCGAAACGCTGACCGCCATTGCCGACAGCGATAACACGGTCGGCGTTATGGGATGGGTCGCAATCGCCGGGTCTGGCCAATGGTGGCCGGTGTTGAACGAAAGCCGCTATCACAATCTGCGCATTATCGGCGCATGGCCAGTTCTGGGTAATCAATCGCCAAATATCGCCATTGTGGCGAAAGGTCCGGTTACAGAACACGCCGGATGCCGCACACTGTTCATTGCGCATGATGACCATCATAAGGTCAGTAAAATCTTTGGCGAACTGGGCCTGAAGGTCTCAGAATTTGCCCGTGCGCGCACGCTGGTTCTGTTCGAGACACCTGTTTCCATTAGCGAAAACGACCCACGCCTCAAGACTGCGCGTGCCGCCGGCCTTGATGGACTGCGTGTCGTCGGAAGCCTTCCTGGCCAGAAATTCGCTGCCAATGATGACGAGCCTTCAAAGCCTGCCTGACCCTGGAATGATAGCCTGACGATTATCGGGGTTCAATCTAAGCTGAGTTTGGTCTAGATCAGCCTTCATAACGCTCACACGATATGACGGTGATCTCTCATGGGCCCGAAGCCTCTACCAAATGTTCTGGAAATCAAACCTTACGTTCCCGGCCTTGCCGCTGAAAAAGGTTATAAACTCTCTTCCAATGAGAACCCCCTCGGCTATTCACCAGCCGTGCGCGAGGTTCTGGCATCTGGTCTGGATCATATGGAGACCTATCCGGATGGCGGGTCCAACTTGCTACGCAGCGCGATCGCTGAACGCTATGGTCTGAGCGCTGATCGTATTGTTTGCGGCGCAGGCTCTGATGAAATCTTCCAGCTTCTGGCGCGCGCTTATCTGAGCGCAGGCGACGAGATCATTCAGTCTGAGCACGGCTTCCTCGTCTACCAGCTTGTTGCTCAGCAATCCGGCGCGAAAACGGTTTCCGTGCCTGATATTGATATGACCACGGATGTCGATGGCATTCTGGCGGCTGTGACGGAGAAGACAAAGATCGTTTTCGTCGCAAATCCGAACAACCCGACCGGCACTTACCTGCCATTTGATGAGATCAAACGCCTGCATGCCGGTCTGCCGGAAGATGTGCTTCTGGTGCTTGATGCAGCCTATGCAGAATACGTCGTCAAAAATGATTACGCTTCCGGAATGGAAATGGCGGGCAGCTTTGAAAACGTCCTCATGACCCGCACATTTTCGAAGATTCACGGCCTTGCTGCACTGCGTCTCGGCTGGGCTTATGGCCCTGCTGCCGTGATCGATGCGATCAACCGTGTACGCGGTCCATTCAATGTGAGTTACCTCGCTCAGATCGCGGGTATTGCCGCGCTAAAGGACGAAGGCTTCATGGATAAGTCGGCAGAATTCAACAAGCGTGAACTTGCTCGCCTTTCCGAAGCCCTCAGCAATCTCGGCCTTACTGTCTTCCCAAGCGTAGCGAACTTTATTCTCGTTGAATTTCAGTCCTCTGGCGACTACACGGCGGATAAAGCCTATGCCTTCCTTCGCGAAAACGGCCTGATTGTGCGCGATGTAAAATCCTACAATCTGCCGGACTGCCTGCGTATTTCCATTGGCGTAAAAGAGGCAAATGATCAGATCATTTCTGTCCTCAGCCAGTTCATGGCAGGACGATAGTTTGACCAGCCCGGTAAGCCGTCTCGCAATCATTGGTATTGGCCTGATCGGGTCCTCCATTGCGCGCGCCGCAAAGGATCATTCCGCTTGCGAAACAATCTGCCTTTATGATGGTTCAGCGGATGTCCGGGCGCGGGCTGGCGAGATTGGCCTTGGCGAAATTGCTGACACCGTGACGGCGTGCGTCAAAGACGCTGATCTGATCATTTTGTGTACGCCTGTCGGTGTGATGGGCGAAATCGCAGAAGCCATGGCCCCTGCCCTCAAATCCGGCGCCATTGTTTCAGACGTCGGCTCGGTGAAATCTGCGGTCCAGGAGGCTGTCGCGCCTCACATTCCAGAAGGCGTCCACTTCATTGCGGGTCACCCGATCGCCGGTACTGAAAAATCAGGTCCGGATGCAGGCTTCGCATCATTGTTTGAAGGCCGCTGGTGCATCATCACTCCGCCCGATGAGCATGAAGATGAAGCCTCCGTGCAAACGCTCACGAAATTCTGGGAGGCGCTAGGCAGTACGGTCGAGGTAATGAGCGTTTCCCGCCATGACCGCGTTCTTGCCATCACCTCCCACCTGCCTCACCTCATCGCCTTCAACATTGTGGGCACGGCGCACGATCTTGAAAGCGTGACTGAGGGCGAAGTCGTCAAATTCTCTGCAGGTGGCTTTCGTGACTTCACCCGTATCGCTGCCTCCGACCCTGTCATGTGGCGTGATGTCTTCCTGAACAATAAGGAAGCCGTGCTGGAAATGCTGGGCCGTTTCAATGAGGATTTATCAGCTCTCCAACGTGCAATCCGCTGGGGTGACGGCGAACAGCTGCGCAGTTTCTTTGATCGGTCTCGCGGCATTCGTAAAAGCATTATTGATGCAGGGCAGGACACGGCAGACGACGATTTCGGTCGCGGAAAACCGTCCTCCAAATAAGGAAAGGGCGCCGGACCGAAATCCGACGCCCCCATGGGGGATCTACGGTAAGATTGGGCGATTACCGGAGATCAAACTGCCAAATCGTACTACACTGATCCTGAAATATATGGCCGCGCCAATTGCCATTGGCATCACCCCGATCAGTTGAGAGGCACCAGCCAGATGAGTTGCTCTCGCCAAGAACTTTTACTTCAACACCATCGCGATAGACGTAAATCTGGTCGAGCAGCGCCGCGTCAGAGCCGGTTGTGCGGATCTCAAGCGTCGTAGGAATGCCCCGAACGAGCGTTTCTTCCTCCATATCGCGGCAAATCGGCAGAATTGGCGCATTGGTATCTTCATGGAACCAGGACATGCCGAGCGTCTCGCCCTGCGCGTTCAGATAGCTGATCATCAGCTGGTCCCCTGTGCCCTCATTCTCAACGCCCGTAACATCGCAATCAATATCTACTGAATACCGATAGACGGTATCGGTTCGACCGGCTTGGACTACGGTGCTTGCGTTGTGCCCTCCTAAAGTAAGGTATGGGCTACAAGTATCATCAGCGGCAAATCGCCAGGAGCGACTTCCATCTTCCTCGTCTAGGGAGAGGCACCATCCTTTGTCGTCGTCTTCACCCCAGTCCAGAAAAACCCCCTGAGAGTCTATTAATCTCACTCGATCGATCAGGAGTGCGTCATTTGAATCGGCTTCGAACGTTATGGCCCCGGGGTGCATGGATGCCTGAAAATCGTACTGAACTTCGTCAGCGTTGCAACGTTCATCTGAAACTCGCCTCCCATCCGTATAAAGTTCGGTCGATTGGTCCGAAGTCCAGACCTGAAAATAAAATCCTGAGGTACCCTCGTTTTCTACACCGGCTACATCGCAATCCATGAGAAGCCGATAATGACCCGGCCGTAAAATTGGGGCAGCTGGATCCCAAGCTTCGATCATTTCACCCGAGATTATCCCAAAGTCGCTACCGGTGTACTGGTCATTATACTGTGTTCGATCCCGTACCAGATTATCTTCACGGGGTACGGGCGGCTTGCGATTGGACTGCGCAAATGCGGAGCCCGAGCTGAGCGTCACCGCAGAACATGAGGCCAGCACGGCCAGTGTTTTCAATACGTCTCTCATTTAACGTCTTCCTTGCGTCCTCACACACATCGCGAGCATTTTCGCCCCCCTGACGGGCGGCCTATTCCTGAAATTGAGAATTGATCTGCTGTACCCGCAGGTCTGAAAGGCTCCAGACATGCTCGGTCTCACAGCCCGTCAGAGCGGCCGCCAGCCATGGTCCGTTGGCATCACCCGGATCGGTCGACAGGCACCAGCCGCGCCCGTCGCCTGCAAGAAATTCGGCGATTTCATCGCCGCCGCTATAAAGTGAAACCCGGTCAATCATGAAGCCGTCATCACCGCTGGTCGTGATCTTCACATGGTCAGCGCGGGCGCTCGCCGCGACGTCAATCGTCGGCTCACCCATATCGCAGGCATATTGCCCCGGACCTGAAATACTGGCCTGCCCGACTTCTTCCCAATACAGGCTGTAGAGCGTGGCGGTAAGCGTGCTGGTCGTCCATTCGTTGGTCAGATCACCAACAGAACAATCAAATCCCACCGTATAGTTGAGCTCATCTGGCCGCGACACGCTGAGCGGCTGGACCGCGAACTCAAACATGCCATCCTCATCGACACCGCTACCCGCCCATAGCCCGAGCATGTTGCCATTCGTCTGAAGCGAGACGCCACCAGCATGACGGAAGGAAGGGCGCTCATGAACGCAGATATCGTCTTCCTCCGCACTACCAATATCTGCGGTAAACACATCGCGGGCTGAGGTGTTATCAAAATCGGAGTATTCGATTTCCGACACGCGCAGAATGTCCTCGAACATGTCCTGAGGGCGCATTTGAACGGTTGCATCATCCTGAGCGGTCCATTCGCGCGGCGGCAAAACACATGAAGCGGCATAAACGCTTTGTCGCCCGGTTGGCGTCCGGCCTGACAGGTCCGGATAGAATCCATCACCAGAAAACGCTGAAACCAGATACATCTTGCCATCAAAGTCCATGATCAGGTTCGCTCCCTGACCAGAAACCGGGGCCTCAAATTCCGTGCATTCGCCAAAACGCGTCGCATGGTAGGCCAGAACATCGGTCGCCTGCGTCCGGCAAAGACGTGCGGTCACAGTGCGCGATTCAGCCCAGCCCACAGCGCTGATTGTGTAAAAACGGTTGTCCCTGTCATTGAAAACAAGGCCTGCAGAATAGCTGGTTTCGACATTCCGCTCGCCAGACATCTCATGATAAAGGGTGAGGTGATCAAAATGCGTGACGTAGTCACTCCGCTCAATTTTATAGAACAGCGTCATGCCGCGCGTGCCGACAGCAACCACCTCGCCAGTCGCCTGAATGCTTCCGGCCTCCCAGCTCGGCATGCCAATGGCAGTTGGGCAGAAGGCCGTCCAAGTCAGCTCTTCCAGCGATGTCTGCGCGTCGATCGTGTCCGAAAACACCAACAGGCCGCGACATTCATCGGCGCTCGCATTGGGAGCCAACTCGCGTGAAATGCTCAGGACGATCCGCCCTGTTGCGGTCATTGTAATGCCGCGCACCCGATCATCCGGCCCGATCAGCCCCCCGTCTTGTCGGGTCAGGTTTTCTAGGCTGGTTCGTATCAGATTAGCCTGCGTACCGGTCATAGACTGAACTTGCTGAAGCAGGTTTTCTGCAGGCGGCGTGTACTCATCAGGGCCAAGCGCGTGTGCAGAGCTCGCGCCGATTGCAGGCACGAGGAATGTCGCGCAAGCCGCCATCAGGTGTTTCACAGGTGATTTCATTGGGTCCTCCGCGTGCGTCCCCACGCATTCGCAAAAAAAGGACACCAGCCGGCATAAGGGCGTACCAGCTGGTGTCAGCCAGAACTAAAGGTCAAATTCCCAATAGGTCCGGCATGTGTTCTCGTAGGCATGTCCCTGCCAGCTGCCATGCGCATCGCTCTCCTGTGTGGAGAGGCACCAACCGGAGTCGTTGCTGCCACCCAGTACCTTCACCTCAACGCCATCGCGTTCGACGAAGATCTGGTCGAGCATTGCGCCATCACTGCCAGCCGTATGGATCTGAAGATAGCGCGGCGTACCGGTGACGATCGTATCCCACTCCATATCGCGGCAAATCGGCAGAATTGGAGCGTTCGTATCTTCCTGGAAAGAACTCCGCCCGATCTCATTGCGGCTTGAGTCGAGATACACAGCTGTCAGACGGCTGCCCGTACCTTCGTTTTCAATACCATCGACGTCGCAGTCGATATCCAGCGAATAGCGATGGGTCGTCGTATTGCCACGCTGCGCGATAATACGGTCACGCGGGTTATCAACTGGCAGGTTTGAATAGCTCCAGGTGTGCTCAGATGTGCACACGCCATCCGCCGCATAAGCCCATGCGCCCTCACCGTCGCCGGATTGAGTCGACAGACACCAGCCACGGTCATTATTCGCCCCGAATAACGCAACTTCATCACCGTTACGATAGAGGAAAATACGGTCGATCATGAAGGCATCGCCGCCATCGGTACTGATCGTCACATATTCAGCATCACCATTCGTCGTGGCTTCGATTTCCGGGGTGGTCCAGGTGCAGGCTCTCTCATGCAGATCATTGCGGCTAGCACTACCGATCTGCCGCCAGTTGCTGTCATAGAAGGTCGCCGTGATGGTGGCACTCGTCCAGTCATTCGTAATGTTCTCAGTTGAACAGTCGATGCCAACGGAATAACGCTGCGTCGTTCTGATACCATTCTGAGCGACGATCCGGTCACGCGGATTATCAACCGGCAGATTCGAATAGCTCCAGGTGTGCTCTGATGTACAGATACCGCCCGCTGCGTATTCCCAGCTACCGCGTCCATCTGCCTCGTCGGTCGACAGACACCAGCCGCGGTCATTGTTTGCACCGAAGACAGAAATCTCAACGCCCTGACGGTACATAAGAATGCGGTCGACCATGAACGCATCGGCCCCATCCGTGCTGATCTTCACATATTCCGCTTCAGCATTAAGGGTCGTTTCAAACGTAGGATTGTTGAAGACGCATGTGCTGTTGGAAATATCATTACGGCTGGCCTGACCAAGCTGCGTCCAGTTCCGGTCATAGAAGGTGGCCGTGATGGTGCTGCCTGTGCCTTCATTATCAATCCCATCGGTGGCACAGTCGATCGCCACGGCAAAATCGAGAGACTGCTGCCCGGCATTTGGTAACATCTGAAATGCGAATTCGAAGTCATCGGTCTGCGTCACGACCGGAGGGTTCTGTCGCCCCGACCACAAACCAATGAGACCACCATCATTCAAAACTGCTGCGCCGCCTGAAAATCTGAATGACGGGCGCAGATGCACACACAACTGGTTACGCTGTGTTCGTCCGATATTCTCTTCGTATTGGAGTGTCGCTGAAGCCCGCGAGAAATTCTGATAATGAATTTCCGACACGTGGAGTATGTCTTCATACAGGGTTGTCATATCCCAGCCTGCGACAAGCGCGGCAGCGCTTTCATTCCCACAGGTCGTGCCATACAAGCCACCTTTGATGATTTCGCTTGCGACCATATCGTCAGGCCACATGTCATGCGTTGAATATGCAGACACAAGAAACATCCTGCCATCATCCTGCATGATCAGGTTCGATCCCTGACCAGAAATGGAAACATGAAACACCGTGCAATCCCGAAACCTCGTACCCGGATCGAGCAGCGATTCGCCCGGATCTGTCCGGCAGAGTTGCGCGCTTACAATGCCCGGCCTGATCGTTCCGGGCGCATTGATAGCGTAGAATCTACGTTCCGCCTGGTTGTAAACCACGCCGGATGCATCACGGCCTCGACCCGCAGCCCAGCTCATATCGAGGTGTTCAAGATACTCAACATTGTTATCACCCGCGATGTGATAAAAACTCGAGCCCTCATCAGTACCGACAATAATCACCTCACCCGTCGCCTGCACATTGCTTGGATGTGGTTCCGGACTTGGTGAACGAGGCGGAGGATTAGAGCGTGGATTGGTTTGCGGCGGGTCCACACTCGACGGGCAATAAAAGAACCACTCCAGCTCATCGTCCGCATTGTCTTGATCAAATACGCTTGAGTAAGCGATAAGACCCTCACACTCAGTCGAAGGGTCGTCCTCCTGGCGCGATATCGTCAGGACAATGCGGCCCGAAGCCGTCATGGTTATGCCCTGAACGTGGTCGCCCCCGCCCATGCCATCATTGTATCCACTGACCAGGCCATCGATCTCAGTATCCACGAGGGTCGATTCCCGTCCCTGCATCTGCCTCATCTGATACAGCACATCCGGAACGGATGGACTGATCTCATCTGCCGGCGCTCCTTGAGCCTGCGCCGAACCTGCCCCTAAGATCATCGCTCCCGAAATGATCGTCGCCGTTAAACTGAATAAATGTCGCAAATCATCCTCCGCCCGCATCCCACACACAAGTGCGCGAAGCCTGTCATTTGGGCGAAATCCCGACAAATAGAGAAATCTGAAGATGTAGATGAAGAAATATGAAGATCACTGTTTTCAGAGGGTTACATCTGCGCCGGAATGAAGGATAAGAAAATTCAACTTACGGGGCAGGCATTCAGCCAGACGGTTTCGGGGCGGGAATTCGTGGCTTTCACACAAGCATCTTCGGCAGAACGGACGGTTTTCCAATTCGACCGATTCGAACTGGACCCTGCACGTATGACGCTACTTGAGAATGGCGAAACAGTTCACATTGAACCGCAAGTGCTGCGCCTCATCTCACTGCTCGTTGAACACCATGACCGGATCGTCCCGCGCGATGAAATCAATGCGGTTGTCTGGGAAGGTCGGCAGGTTTCCGAAGCCTCGCTGACAACGCGGCTCAGATCAGCCCGTACGATTATTGGCGACAATGGCAGTGAACAACGCCTGATCAAAACCATTCCCAATGTCGGCTTGCGGTTTGTCGGCGATGTATCAGTGAAAACCGTCCGCGCCCCGTCACCTGCACCGGTCCGGGAATGGGTGATGAAACACACCGTCTTGCTGATCGCCGTCGTCATAGCGACGGCCGCTATTGGCTCTGGCGGCTGGTATTGGCAAAAAACGAGCGATGAACGCGCTTTGTCAGCGCAATTTGCGCGTACTGAGGATGCAGCTATCTCAGGTTATAACAACTCCCGGATGTTCTATGCGTCACGATATGACTGTATGCGCGCCTGTCTTAGTGCCACGGACTTCGTCTGCCGATCGTTTGACTATTACAACACGGAAAACGCGTGTGATCTGTCCGAAGAAACAGCCGAGTCCATAGGCGGATTGAAGACAGATTATGAACTGCCTCAATCCTATGACCACTATGCCCGGATCATGCCGACCGAATAAATCCAACGGCCTGATGCGAAAAGCCAATGCCCGCAAAACCGCGAGCATCGTTTGCGTAGAAGACTAGTGGCGGAAGTGGCGCATGCCGGTGAAGACCATGGCAAGGCCGGCTTCATCTGCCGCTGCAATAACATCTTCATCCTTGATCGAACCACCCGGCTGAATAACAGCCGTTGCACCCGCTTCAGCCGTTTGCAGAAGACCATCCGGGAATGGGAAGAACGCATCAGAAGCTGCAACACAGCCCTTGGTTTTTGGCACGTCCCAACCCGCGATCTCGGCAGCATCTTTAGCTTTACGCGTTGCGATGCGCGCTGAATCCAGACGGTTCATCTGGCCCGCACCTACACCTGCAGTCGACATGTCTTTTGCGTACACAATCGTGTTGGACTTCACGTGTTTTGCCACGCGCCATGCGAAGAGAAGGTCGTTCCATTCCGCGTCAGTCGGCTGTTTCTTCGTAACGACCTTCATATCCTGTTGAGCCACGAAACCACGGTCCTGATCCTGAACCAGAAGACCACCGGCAACCGCCTTCATGAAGAGGCCAGGCGCTTTCGGATCAGCAAGACCACCGGTCAGCAGGAGGCGAAGGTTTTTCTTCTTCGCGAAGATCGCGCGCGCCTCTTCATCCGCATCCGGAGCAATCACAACTTCAGTGAAAATCTCGGTGATTTTTGACGCGGTTTCACCTGTCAGCGGACGGTTGAGCGCAACAATACCGCCAAAGGCAGAGGTGCGGTCACAATCATAAGCCTTTTGGTAAGCATCCAGAGGAGACGACCCCAGCGCGACACCGCATGGGTTTGCGTGCTTGATGATCGCAACAGCCGCATCACCATCTGCCGGAAACTCGCTGACGAGTTCGAACGCCGCGTCTGTATCGTTGATATTGTTGTAAGAGAGCGCCTTACCCTGAATAAGCTCAGCGGTCGCAACGCCCGTGCGGATTTCAGGGGTTTTGTAGAAAGCCGCCTTCTGGTGCGGGTTCTCACCATAACGCATGACAGACAGGCGCTTGCCACCAAAGGCGCGCCATTCCGGGCTCTCCTCACCCAGCTGATCAAAATACCAGTTCGAAATCGCGGCATCGTAAGCGCCAGTGCGCGCATAGGTTTTCGCGCAGAGCTTTTTGCGCAGCTCCATAGTGGTCGCGCCGTCATTGGCTTTCATGTCTTCGATGACAGCGTCGACGTCGTCGCCATCGGTACACACAGAAACGAAGGCATAGTTTTTCGCCGCCGCACGCAGCATAGCCGGGCCACCAATATCGATATTCTCAATGCAGGTGTGAAAGTCAGCGCCCTTGGCGACTGTTTCTTCGAATGGGTAGAGGTTCACATACAGAAGGTCGATGGCTTCAATGCCATGCGCTTTAGCCTGTTCCACATGCTCTGCATTGTCGCGCAGGTGAAGCAGACCGCCATGTACAACCGGATGGAGCGTTTTCACGCGGCCATCCATCATTTCCGGAAACTGAGTGACCTCAGACACGTCTTTTACCGGAATACCCGCTTCAGCGATCGCCTTTTTGGTGCCGCCGGTGGACAGCAGCTCGACACCCATATCTGCGAGCATTTTTGCGCGATCAATCAGACCGGTTTTATCTGAAACGGAAATCAGGGCGCGCTTGATCGGCAAATTGGTCATGGGCTGGGCTTTCTTCTGGAGAGACTCTGACAGCGGCTGCTTAAGTCCTTTTTGTCCAGATTTCCAGTGCCTGAGGGCCGCACTTTCAGACTATTCGTTTTTGACGAAAGCCCATTTGACGACATTGCTGTCCATGCTGGCATCGCCATTCGGATCGGCGTCGCCTGCGAGGACCAGTTGCCAGCATTTTTCGACCCGTCCGCGCGCCAGATAAACGGAACGTTCAATCGTCTTCCGCTTATGTTTTGTCTTGAACAGCCAGGACGCGCCGCTTGGCAGCGCGATTTTCAAATGCTCGCCTTCCGGCGTCATCGTCACGCCCGGATGCAGATGAAACCGAATGTTGAACGGAATGGCATCCGTGTTCTCCGCCATACCTGCCGAGATCGGGCGGAACAGAGAATCTTCACCCGTAAAACGCTTCCCATCTGGCTCCATGAAAACTCGACGACGAAAGACCAGACCATGGCTCGCTTTCCAGCCGCCATGCTGGGCATCAATCATAATGGTGCCGTCTTCTTCCATCCGTTTGGCCGTCACACCACTTGGCCCGGATGGCGCTTCCACCCCGAGGGAACGGGCCAGATTAAACTGTGAGGCATCCTCACCAGCCAGTATCAATGTGGAGTGACCATCCGTCCGGCGGGTCGCGGCCTGCCATTCAGGGCCGATATCGGGGTGCGAACCGCAATTGGTGACAATACGCTCGCCATGGTCTTCAAGCTCAATCGCCAGACACCCTGCATGCGCAGCTGCACCATATTCCGGAGATGGCGCATAACCCGCATCAAGCATGAGACGCGTTTCGCCAGCTTCAATTTTCTGAATGCCGGACTTGGTGGCGAATGCGAAGGCACGAGAGCCTGCATATGGAAAGAGCGCGTTCTTAATGTCCGCGCGATTGCCCTCAGAACTTCCGTTCATAATGGGCAGCCCGCCATCTCCCATACGCAGAAACTTCAGCATGCCCGCAATGCGAGGCACGAACTTGCTAATAAAGGGCAGAGATGGCCGACCCGTTCGCAGATAAAGATCATCGATCGTCTGCAGGTCGAGAAGAATATCAAGCAGGAAAAGCGGATTGCGGCTGATATGGCCACCATCAGCTAGGATCTGGTCGTCCAGAGCAAACTGGATTTGCCCTTCAAGCGCCGCAATGCGTCGCTCGCCTTCATCGGCGGAAAACGCCAGAACAAGCTGCACGAATAGAGAGCGCAATACGATGGACGGGTCCGGGCAGTCTGTCGCCGCATGCTGAATGTGACGTCCCTGACGCAAGAGCGTTTCCAGCACCTCACTGTCCGGGGCCAGATTATCCAGCATTTGCGGGCCGCCGCCCAGCCAGTTCCAGACCCGATCAACAACAACCGGGAACCGCCAGACAAATCCATTCCAGCGCCCGAATTCTTCAACCCAGTCCGCAATCATTGTCCGCGCAAAGCGCTGGCCTTCCGGACCAACGGCATGGAGATGGGTCAGCCAATGAAAGCGGTGCAAACGGTCAGCGAAATGGCGCGAAGGGCCCGGCACATCCCAGGGCGGAGTTCCGGGCTGAATGTCCAGAACATCACGGCCAATGCGCCAGCGCCCTTTCAGGATTTCCTGACCGATGCTGGCATCGCCAGAACGAAGGTTTTGAGGATAGAGCGAAAGTGAAGTCGGCGCAGGGCCGGTCAGCTTCATTTTGTACACCGGCGTCGCCCGGGCATCCTCACCCATCCGGCCGCGATATTTGCGCCAGTTGGTAAGATCCAGTTCCGCAGATGTACTATCCTGCACTCGTTCTACGCTCCCGGTCTCAATGCGGCGATATTCTTAGCATAAGCATCCGGACCACCTTTGAACACAGCAGATCCGGCGACAATAGCGTTCACGCCAGCAGAGATCGCAGCAGGTGCATTCTCCGGCTTAAGACCGCCATCCACTTCAAGAATGATATCACGGCCTGTCGTTTCAATCATCTTGCGGAGCGTTTCGATCTTACGAAGCTGGCTATCGATGAAACTCTGACCACCAAAGCCCGGATTTACGGACATGACGAGAATCATATCCACATCATCCATGACATAATCCAGCGCCTCAGGCGGTGTAGATGGGTTCAGCGCTACGCCCGGCTTCATACCGTGCGACCGGATGGATTGCAGCGTGCGGTGAAGGTGTGGTCCGGCCTCTGGGTGAACCGTCAGGATATCTGCACCCGCTTCGGCAAAATCTGCGATGAACAGATCAACCGGCGAGATCATCAGATGCACGTCGAACGGCTTTTTAGAGTGTGGACGCAATGCCTTTACGATAGGCGGGCCAATGGTCAGGTTTGGCACGAAATGGCCATCCATCACATCAACGTGGATCATGTCTGCGCCAGCTTCATCAATGGCGCGGACTTCCTCTCCCAGCCGAGCAAAATCAGCCGAAAGAATGGAAGGGGAAATCAGTACGGAGCTCATGCTCTCCTGATACCAGTGAGCGCCCTCTATCACAAGAAGAGAACGCTCACCGAATAGGCATCAATATGGGCGCGGGGTCACACGCACAGCGTCAGTGCCAAAGGTCACATAAACCGGTGTACCTGGCGCGATGAACGGGTCGATACCCTGAACGATTTCCTGAATCTGACCATTGCCGAAATCGATCATGTAAGCATAACCCGGACGCGTGTTTGCAGACTGAGACACTTCATTGCCGATGACACCGCCAAGGACAGCACCCGCAACCGCGCCAGCTGCGCGCTCATCATCGCCGCCGCCTACATTAGAGCCCGCAATACCACCCAGCACTGCGCCCGTTGCAGCACCAAGATAATTGCGGTCTGGACGAATGGTGACTTCAGACACAGAGATCACAACACCTTCGCGCACCGTAGAGGTTACGCCCACACCGGAAACGGTGCGGTCGCTCGCGCCATAATTGCTGGCACAGCCACCAATCGCGAGAAGACAGGCAACACCAGTCGCTACAGCAACTGATCGAAAAGATTTAGACATATTGGGCATAACATCAGCTCCCACGACATTTACGAGCCCCAATTTTGCGACGCTCTAAATGAACCATATATGAACTGATGATGGCGCTTTGATGTTAGCAGCTACAAATAAGCTAATATGTCAAAGTTTTAATATTAGGCGCGCACAAGTCGCGAAATATAAAACGCATCACACCCACGTTCAAACTCGCAACTGCCGGGCAACGTCAGCACATCGCCCTTATCCGTGACGGCCTTTTCGAAACCGGCGACCTCTTCTGCAGTGACTGGCTCGCGCTTCCAACCCGGCATAACCTCGAGAAACTCATCAACAATTTCGACGCCTTCACGCGGCATCGGCGTACACACGCAATAGATCAACCGACCAGATGGACCGACCATATCTGCCGCGGCGCGCAGGAGCCTCGCCTGAATCTGCGGGAAGCGGGACAGGTCTTCCTCAGACTTGATCCATGGGCCTTCAGGGTGGCGACGCAGCGTACCAAGCGCCGAACATGGCGCGTCCAGAAGCACCCCATCAAAAGGCTCAGGCGCCGTCCATTTGGTTGCGTCTGCGGCGAGCGTTTCAGCTTTAAGGTTCGTGCGTTCCAGATTCTGCTTTACCAGTCTCAGGCGTTTTGCGGAGCGATCAAGAGCCGTCACGCTCGCGCCTGTCACTGCAATCTGCAGCGTTTTACCACCGGGCGCTGCGCACATATCCAGAATGCGCTCACCTTTTTTTGGTGCCATAATGTGCACAGGCAGTGTCGCAGCTACGTCCTGAACCCACCATGCGCCGCCTTCATAGCCCATCAGGCTTTCGACCATGCCACCGTCCAGGCGAATACTCGCCGGACCAATCTCTTCGCCGCCTAACCGGTCTGCATACAATTTTCGGTCTGACAGGCAGGTCAGGTCCAGTGGCGGGGTATCACTTTGCGCCTCGGCGAGGGCATTGGCAGC
>CENJ01036897.1_pt1 | contig 130899 bp, 119 predicted proteins | sample 356161 | NCBI WGS metagenome assembly CENJ01 (sample SAMEA2619531, study PRJEB7988) | marine metagenome | biome: marine biome (ENVO:00000447); feature: surface water layer (ENVO:00002042); material: "saline water (ENVO:00002010), including plankton (ENVO:xxxxxxxx)" | depth 5 m
CAATTGAATTTTATATTCAAGTTATATTTTGCATAAAAAACATTTAGAAACAAAGAAATCAATAGGTTAATTTTACCCCCTAAAATTAGTTGCGAAGAAAATCGATAGCAATTTGACTTATGGCTTTAACCCCAATAATCAAAGCATCATCTTCTGCAATAAAATCAGGAGTATGATGCGATGGAATTTCATTTGCTGGTGTGGCAAGACTGGTACCTCCTAAGAAAAAGAAGAAACCGGGAATTTCATTCTGAAAATAGGAAAAGTCTTCTGCTCCTGTAATTGCTTTGATTTGGTAGACTTTGTCTTCTGAGAGGACTCTTTTTAAACTGGGCACCAATTGCTTTGTTAACTCGGGATCATTGAAAGTGATATCGGCACCATCTACTATAGAGATAACCGCTTCTCCACCATACGCTTTGGCTATGGTAGGGACCAGCTGAGTCATTCTATCCCGGATTTGTTCCTTCATATCACGGTCCAATGTTCTGATGGTTCCAATTATTTGGGCACTTTCTGGAATAATATTAAATCGTACTCCTGAATGAAATGACCCTACCGAAATGACAGCACCTTCTTTAGTTAATTCAAGATTTCTGCTAACAATGGTTTGTATTCCATCGATAATTTTTGTTCCAATCATTATAGGATCAACTCCTTGCCAAGGAGTTGATCCATGGGATTGTTTTCCTTTGATATCGATAACAAAACGTTGGGATGCGGCCATAAATCCACGGGGTTTATAAACAATTTCACCGACGCGATATTCAGATTTGATATGTAGGCCTACAATAGCATCGACCTTCGGATTGTCCAAAACCCCCTCTTCAATCATCAAAGACGCGCCTCCTTTCTCTCCGGGAGGGGGGCCTTCCTCCGCCGGTTGAAAAATAAATTTAATATTACCTGAAAAATTATTGTTTTTGGCTAAGTATTCCGCTGCTCCCATAAGTATAGCAACATGCGTATCGTGCCCGCATGCGTGCATAACAGGGACTTCATTTCCCATAAATTTCCCAATAGCTTTGGATCGATAGGGAAGATCATTTCTTTCTTTCACTGGAAGCCCATCCATATCGGCGCGAAGGGCAAGAGTTTTCCCCGGTTTTTTTCCTTTTAACAAGCCAACGACTCCTGTATTGGCGACACCCGTCTGTACTTCCATTCCAAGAGATTTTAGATGCTTGGCTACTTTCTCTGCTGTTCGAAATTCACGGTTCGAAAGTTCAGGATGTTGATGTAAATCATGGCGCCATTCAATGACTTTGGACTCCAGTCTCTGGTAATCCTTTTTAGAATTTTGAGCAGTAAGATTACTCACTGTTATGAGGAGAAATAATGGAATAAAACGATTCATAATTTTTTTTGAGATCACTAATATAAGATGTTTATAATTATAGTTGTACAGGGATAGGGAGGACGGTTTATTCCTTTATTTTTAAACCATGAAAGAGGAAGCAAACTATCTCAATGAGCTCAATGAAGCACAGCTTAAGCCTGTCTTACATAGAGAAGGCCCATTGATTGTAATTGCTGGAGCTGGTTCGGGAAAAACACGTGTTTTGACCTATCGAATTGCTTATTTGATGCAGCAAGGGGTAGATGCCTTTTCAATTTTGGCACTCACATTTACAAATAAAGCTGCTCGTGAAATGAAAGGGCGGATTGCTGATTTGGTAGGGGAGAGCGAAGCAAAAAATCTTTGGATGGGTACTTTCCACTCCGTTTTTGCCCGTTTGCTTCGTGCAGAAGCTGATAAATTGGGCTTTCCAAGTAATTTCACCATATATGACACCCAAGATTCAGATCGACTAATTGCCTCCATCATTAAGGAAACTGGGCTTGATAAAGATATCTACAAATACAAGCAAGTTCGCAACCGCATATCCTCTTTCAAAAATAGTTTGATTACCGTTAATGCCTACTATAAAAACCCAGATTTACAAGAATCAGATGTCCTTGCCAAGCGTCCAAAAATGGGTGAAATATATAAGGAGTATGTGGATAGATGCTTTAAGGCGGGCGCGATGGACTTTGATGATTTGCTTCTGCGAACTAACGAGCTCCTCAATCGTTTTCCAGATGTTTTGGCCAAATACCAAGACCGATTTCGTTATTTAATGGTTGATGAGTATCAAGACACTAATCATTCTCAGTATTTAATTGTTCGTGCTTTATCAGATAAGTTTCAGAACATCTGTGTGGTAGGGGATGATGCACAAAGTATTTATGCTTTTCGAGGGGCGAATATCAATAATATATTAAACTTTCAGAAGGATTATGACGATGTAGCTCTTTATCGACTGGAGCAAAATTACCGATCTACTAAAACCATAGTTGAAGCTGCAAATTCAATTATTGCACACAATAAAAATAAAATAGACAAAGAGGTATGGACTTCTAATGATGATGGGGCTAAGATTAAAGTACAACGACTTCCCACAGATGCTGAAGAAGGAAGAGCTGTAGCCGCGTCCATCTTTGATACAAAAATACAAGAGCATCGTAAAAACAGTGATTTTGCCATTCTCTACCGCACCAATGCTCAGTCACGAGCGATGGAAGATGCTTTGAGAAAACGTGATATTCCCTATCGAATTTTCGGGGGGTTATCCTTTTATCAAAGAAAAGAGATTAAAGATGTTTTGGCCTATTTACGAGTGATTGTCAATCCTAAAGATGAAGAAAGCCTCAAGCGAATCATTAATTACCCGTCCAGGGGTATTGGACAAACGACTCTGGACAAGCTGCTTGTAGGCGCTAAACAGCACGGAGTATCTATTTTTGAATTGTTACAAAAGGCCAACGAATTTCAATTACCAGTCAACGGGGGAACTTTGACAAAACTGAGTAATTTTGTCCGACTTATTGAGGCATTACAGATTGAAAATGAAAAGTTAAATGCCTTTGAAATTGCAGATTTGGTCACCAAAAAAGCGGGTTTGGTTACAGAATTGAAAAAAGATGGCACCCCTGAGGGTGTGGCGCGAATAGAAAATATTGAAGAATTACTGAATGGGATTCGGGATTTTACGGAAGGACAAAAAGAATTGGTAGATTCCAAGGGTGACCTAATAGAATTTTTGGAGGATGTAGCCCTTGCTACAGATTTTGATAAGGAGAATGAATCTGATATTGATCGAGTCGCTTTAATGACCATTCACCTTGCCAAAGGGTTGGAATTTCCCTTTGTCTATATCGTTGGCATGGAAGAAGATTTATTTCCCTCAGCCATGAGTATGAATACCCGAGCTGAATTGGAAGAAGAGCGCCGATTATTTTATGTGGCTCTCACCCGTGCCAAAGAACGGGCCTTTCTAACCTATACACTTAGTCGATATCGATGGGGGAAATTAATCGATGCAGAACCCAGTCGGTTTATAGAAGAGATTGAAGATCGATACGTAGAAATAGACCTTCCCAAAGATACTTATGCTTTTAAACCATTATTGGACCCGTCTATTTTCGGAGACTCAAATACTACCAAAACACCTGCTAAATCGGCGCCCAGAGGAGTGAAACTTAACACCCAGCCCTCCGCAGGACAATTGGGAAAACTAAGAAGAATTACTGCTCAAAAATCGATTTCAGCAGCTTCATCGCAAGAAATATTGTCATTAACGGTTGGCATGCGTGTAGCCCATAGCCGTTTTGGTAATGGAACGGTACAGTCCCTTGAAGGGCAGGGGAGCGACAAAAAAGCGATGATCCTTTTTCCTAAACCTCATGGTGAAAAAAATCTGCTCTTGCGCTTTGCCAAACTTCAAATTCTTTCCTGATGGTTCCACTTCGTTCCATTCAACAGGGGAACATAAACCCTAAACATGTTGATGAAGTCGTCGAAGTTTTAGAAAATGGGGGTGTGATAATATATCCAACCGATACGGTCTATGCCATGGGTTGTCTTTCCAACCAGCCCAAGGCAATTGCTCGTTTGGCCAAGCTGAAAGGGATTAAAATGGAGAAGTCAAGATTTAGTTTTTTGTTTAAAGATATATCTGATTTGTCTGCCTATGTAAAGCCTATTGATACTCCGACTTTCAAACTTTTAAACAAATGCTTGCCAGGACCCTATACTTTCTTGCTGCCTGCCGTAAAAAAACTTCCAAAACCCTTTGATAAACGTAAACGTATTGGCATACGAATCGTTGCGTTTTCATTTATTAATCATTTATTGGAAAAACTATCAGCCCCATTGATTACTACTTCTATTCACCATGAGGATGCTGTGGTGGCTTATGAAACCAATCCAAATGCTATCTACGAAATGTGGTGTGATTCTATCGATTATATGGTTGAAATGGGATATGGCGGTAATCAACCTTCAACGGTTATCGATTTGAGTATAGTTCCTTTCAAAGTTCTTAGGAAAGGGAAAGGGTCTTCGGATGTAGTATAAAAAAACGCCCCTCAAGGAAGGGCGCTTTTAAAAATAAGAAACAATTCTTTAGTTTGCCGCTTGCATGCCTTGATTAATCAAATCATAAAACTGATCCAATTTTGGAAGAACAACAATGCGTGTTCTTCTATTTTTTGCTCTGTTTTGAGCGGTATTGTTATCGTACAAGGGAATGTATGAGCTACGTCCGGATGCAGTCATGCGTTCAGGAGATACATTGAAATCGTTTTGTAGGATTCGTACAACCGCTGTGGCTCGTTTTACACTTAAATCCCAATTGTCCTCGATACCTTCTTTCTTGATTGGAACATTATCAGTATGTCCTTCAACCATGAATTCAATCTCTGGCTTATCATTCACTACTTGAGCAACTTTCCCAAGGACTTCTTTGGCACGTTTTGTCACTGTATAGCTACCGCTTCTAAATAAAAGTTTATCAGAAATCGAGACATAAACGACTCCTTTTTCAACATTAACTTCTATATCATCATCATTCAGATTACCCAAAACACCTTTCAAAGAGGTGACTAATGCGAGTGTGACAGAGTCTTTTCGAGTAACAGCTTCTTGCATGGTTTGGATTCGAACGTCCTTTTCTTTCATGCTCTCTAAAGATTTCTCTAAGTTTTCTGCTCCTTTTTGGGAAAGCGTGGTTAGGTTTCCAATGTTATTTATCAAATCTTGATTGTTGGCTTTGAGGAAAGCTACCCGCTCTTGAAGAGAAGCTAATGTAGCCTCAGCAGCCGCTTTTTCGTCATTACAAGTGTTGAGCTTCACTGTGGCACTGTCGAGCATGTTTTTTGTTTCTTGTTGTAGTTGTTCTAGCTCGGTGAATTTTTTTTGCGAAACACAGGAGGCCATGAGTACAGCAACTACTAGCAAAAGAGGTAATTGTTTTTTCATTGTGGTTGTAATTAAATTTTGAGAAATCAAAATTACTGTTTTATCAGCGATATATTTACAGTTGATTAAACTTTTTGTTTTTTTTAATAAAATACTGTATCACAATTGAATAGGTGTGATTATAATTTTTTATATTATTATTTCTACGTTGTTTGAAATAATAATAAAACCGTTTATAAAAATGAAAATGGGCGGTAAGAATTGATCCTGTTAATTGAAATTCTCCTTTGGAAAGATGAACAAGCCCAGCGACTCCATCCAATAGCATACGCAAGAGAAGTCTTGGAAATAACAAGTATGACGGAAGATTTTTGATGAGTAGGAAAAGGGAGTTTCTATAATTTAAATATTGCTTGTAAGGGCTGTGGGAAAGCGTTCCCGCTCCAACATGGTATACTTTAGAAGCACCAGTAGCAAAAATGAGATGGCTATCATTTCGCGCACGCCAGCACAAATCAATCTCCTCTTGATGAGCAAAAAAGGAATCGTCAAAGCCCCCGAGTGATTCGAAAATTTCTCTGCGAATAAAGAAACATGCACCACTCGCCCAAGCTACCCCAACTGGTTTATCATATTGCCCCTTATCTGCTTCCAAATGATTGAATATCCGCCCCCGGCAGTATGGGTATCCAAGGGCATCTAGATACCCTCCTGCTGCTCCCGCATATTCAAAATGCGTTCTACGGTTATAATCAAGCAAATGGGGTTGGGCAATAGCAATGTTTGAATTGGATTGAAATAGGGTCATAAGTGGGGGTATCCAGTTTGGGGTGACTTCTACATCTGTATTTAAGAGACAATACAAGTCTGCCTTGATATGACTGAGTCCTTCATTGTACCCACCGGCATAGCCTTTATTTTTCTCTAGCGTTATGAGGGTGACTTCTGGAAACTGACGAATATAATCTATTGAATTATCAGTGGAGCCATTGTCTATAACACAAACTTCGGCTTCCACAGAACAGGCAAGAGTATTGGGAAGAAATTTACGCAACCATTTTTCTCCATTCCAATTCAATAAAACAACCGCTAAAGTCATCATTCAGATGGTTTAAATACGGGCAGGCTTTTTAAAAACTGATATTTTGTCTGCGCAGCATCTATTTGACAAAAATAATGATCCATCCCATTGGTAACCATTAAATACGTACTATTCAAAGCCATATTATATTGTGCGATTTGGTCAAAACTTTTTTGGGTTATGGATACAGTGGGAGCTTTACATTCAATTAAGATGTGAGGTTTCCCAGTGGGTCGGAATACGATGATGTCATACCGTTTTGAACGCCCATTAAGCTGAATTTTTTTTTCAACATTGATAAGTTCCAGAGGATATTTTTTATCTTCTAGTAAAAAAGCAATACAATGTTGTCTAACCCATTCTTCGGGCTGTAATACCACCCATTTTTTTCGAACAGGATCCCATACCAAGGGTTTATTTTCCCTATTTTTAAGTTTGAATTTATACGTGGGAAAATTCAGTTGAATCATACCACAAAAGTGCAATATTTTTTCAGATGCAGGATTACCAAGGCCTTTTAAAACAAATCAGTGCAAAAAAAATCGCTCCCTTCTATTTGTTGTCTGGGACCGAAGCCTTTTTTATTGATTCTATAGTAGATTCTCTCACCAAAGCCCTTGTTGATGAAGCTGCTGCAGCTTTTGATCATACTATTTTGTACGGCAAAGACAGTTCGGTTTCACAGATAATTGAATCAGCAAAGCGATTCCCAATGGTATCGGAAAAACAATTGATTGTTGTTAAAGAAGCGCAATACATGGATAAACAGTTGGATGAATTGGCTGCGTATCTCTCTCAAGCTTCAAGGCAAACAGTTTTAGTGATTTGTTGGAAGAATAAAGCCTTTGATAAAAGGAAAAAATTATACAAAATTGCTCAAAAAGTAGGTGTCGTATTTGATAGTAAACCCCTTTATGAAAATCAAATTGGGAACTGGCTTCAATCTCGTGCAAAAGCTCTGGATGTGTCCCTTTCACCTGAAGCGGTTAGGGTATTGCAAGATTATTTGGGTGCTGATTTACATCGAATTCAAAAAGCCCTGGAAAAGTTGAAGTTTGTTATTCCAGAGGGGGATATCATTGACCCTTCATCCATTGAATATCATATTGGAATTAGCAAGGAATTCAATAATTTCGAATTACAGAAGGCCATTGGTCAACGGAACTTTAGCCAGTCACTTCGTATCACACATTATTTATCGCAAAACCAAAAACAATACCCACTTGTACTTACCATTAGCAGTCTGTTTGGTTACTTTCAGCGCGTCATGCAATATCACGCTTTGGAGAACAAACAACAGGCCGCAACTGTTTTAGGAGTTTCACCTTATTTCGTCAAAGAGTACCAGCTGGCCGCTTCGCATTATTCCCTGAAAAAGTGCAGCAAAGCCTTGCAAGTGATTTATCAAGCCGATTTAAAAAGTAAAGGGATCATTGGAGGTGGAAGTACATCTCCAGAAGCTATCCTAAAACAGTTAGTTATTGATGTATGGATTTAGCCTAGAGAAGGAAAACCAGTGGGATCACTTTCACTCATGAGCGTATACAAGGCTTCTATGATGTCTTCCTTGGAGGGTTTAGTAATATAATCTCCATCATTGCCGTAGGGCGGACGGTGAGCTTTAGCGCTCAATAATTGCGGACTGCTGTCAAGGGATTGAAAAATGTTTTGCTTATCGAGAAGCTGTTGAAGCAAATAGGCTGTGGCTCCCCCTGGAACATCTTCATCAACAATCAGCAAACGATTGGTTTTTGCAATACTAGTTCCCACAGCACCTTCTATATCAAAAGGCAATAGAGATTGCACATCAATCACTTCAACGGAAACACCCATTTTAGCAATTGTTTCAGCAGCTTCTTGTAGGATCGCTAGGGTTGCTCCATAACTCAGAGCAGTAATATCAGAGCCCTTCCTTAATATTTCCACCGCACCAAGGGGAGTGGTGAAGTCTCCGAGATTGGAGGGCATTTTTTCCTTCAATCGATATCCGTTTAATGTTTCAATAACCATTGCGGGCTGATTGATTCGTAATAATGCATTGTACATGCCTGCAGCTTGTGTCATGTTTCTTGGAACAAGAATGTAAATGCCTCTTAGGGCATGCACTAGGGTCCCCATCGGTGATCCCGAATGCCAAATGCCTTCCAAACGATGCCCTCTTGTCCGAATAATTAATGGTGCAATTTGTTGACCTTTAGTTCTATAATTCATAGATGCTAAATCATCACTTAACGTATGAAGTGCATAGAGCATATAATCCAAATATTGTATTTCGGCGATAGGGCGAAACCCCCGTAGTGCAAGTCCAATTCCTTGACCGACGATAGTTGCTTCACGAATACCAGTATCAAAAATTCGGGATTCACCATATTTCTTTTGAAGTCCTTCGGCCCCTTGATTAACATCCCCAATTTTGCCAACATCTTCTCCAAAAAGAAGCAATCGGTCGTATTTAGCAAAAAGAGCATCAAAATTATCTCTTAGCACAATACGCCCATCTACAGCAGTTTGCTTTTCTTTATATTGTACAGGAATATCGTTATTTGAAGCTAGGTTTTCATTGTATAAGTGAGTGTTGTAACGCTCTTTAAGGACTTCTTTGGTTTTTGCAATCCAATCTATCAAAGGTTGGCGAACAGAGACAGGGAAGCGTCCCAACCCCAAGATGCCCCGTCTTGCGTTCTGCATCAATTCTCGCAAACTAAAATCATCCAAGGATTCGGTGTTGTTGTGCAATAGCCCAAAGTTTACATCATTTTGAGTCATCGGGCGGACGGTTTCAAAAACCTTGAGTAATTCTTCTTTGGATTGGTCCATGAGTTGGCGGTATTCCTTCCACGCCTTTCTCTTATTTTCTCGGATTTCTTTGTCAATTAATTTTTCCAATTCAGATAACCCCTCTTCAGTTGCTATCCCCTGAGCCAGAATCCATTCTTTGAATTTTAGAATACAATCATATTCCTCCTCCCATTCCAATCTTTTCTTGCTTTTGTAGCGTTCGTGTGAGCCTGATGTGGAATGGCCAAGAGGTTGGGTGAGTTCTTGAACATGAACTAGAACGGGTAAATGTTTCTCCCTGGCCAGTTTCTCTGCATGGCTATATGTTTTCATCAAGGCTGTAAAATCCCAACCTTTGACGGTTAGTATTTCCAATCCCGTGGAGTCGTCTATTTTTTGAAATCCTGCCAGTGCCTCAGAAACACTTCCTTTAGTCATTTGTTTGTCATTACCCACAGAAATACCATAACCATCATCATAGATGGACAATACCATGGGAACTTGTATTATAGCGGCGGCATTGACGGCTTCAAAGAACAAACCCTCAGCCGCACTGGCGTTCCCTATGGTCCCCCAAACAATTTCATTGCCGTTGTTACTGAATTTTTCATTGTTTTTGATTTTATTTTCACGATAGAGCTTGGATGCTTGTGCCAACCCAACTAGACGGGGCATTTGTCCTCCCGTAGGCGAAATATCTGAACTGTGATTGAACTGATCCATTAGATTGATCCATTCTCCTTTTTCGTCGATACTTCGTGTTGTAAAATGTCCCCCCATCTGTCGCCCTCCAGACATTGGTTCTTTTTCCAAATCTGGGTGGGCATAGATCGCTGCAAAGAATTGAGAAATACTCAATTGCCCTTGCGCTATTAGTAGTGTTTGATCTCTATAATAACCCGCTCTAAAGTCTCCTTTTCTGAAAAAGTGGTTGATTGCAATTTGAGGAAGCTCTTTGCCATCACCGAAGATTCCGAAATTCCCTTTGCCGGTTAACACTTCTCTACGGCCCAATAAACTACAGGAGCGGCTTAAATAGACAATACGATAGTCTGAAAGGACACGTTTTTGGAAACTATCAAAATTAATTTTGGCAGTTGAGGTTGGGTTGGAAGTCATGAAGCACAAAATTACAAAAAAATGCGGTTTTAAATATTAGAACCACTTACGCGTAAATAATGCTGCCAATTGTTTGGTTTCAACAGTTAAAACGAATCGGATGTTTTGGATGTAAGACGAATCATTGAGTTGGAGTCCGTCTTGGTTGTAGATGGGAAAATACATTTCCAAATAATCTGGGACTAGATTTAAACGAATTCCTGTTCCCCAATACTTTTTTATGGGTTGATTGAGATTTTTTGCCAACGCAACGTCACCATACACTTCAATCCATTTCCAAAGACTCATCATTAAGTTTGTACTAAACAAATAATCACTCACATTGGATTCCGTTAAATTGGCTTTCAGACCTCCCTCAGCCAAAATAAATTGTTGACTAAAAAAACCAGAGGTTTCAGAACGTCCCAGGTATTGATACTGATACAAATAGTCATTGGGACGAGTTAGACTGAAGTCAAAAAAATTATTATTCTTTGCTGCATTTCTGATAAACTTACCAGCAAAAAAACGGACTTGGAATTGACGACCACTGGGGAAAAGTTTGCGGTAATCGAAATTGAAACTCGCTTTGCTGAAAGAATTGGATAATTCCAAGCTCGAAGCCATAGTAAGGTATTTTAATGTGGCTTTATCGGAATATAAATGCGTTAATTTCAATACGCCATACTCTGGAGTTGTTTCTATTCCTTCATCAATATCCTTGGAAATATTATACCATGACGCACTCAAAGCTTGGCGTAAGTTTGATCTGAAATCGGGTGTTCTAAAGAAAAAAGCCAGTTGTGGAGCGACGACGTGGTAGCGAAGTCCTGTATCGTAATGAAAACTAGTCCCGTTTAGGGATAATGTAGTAAGGAAGTTTTTTCGCTCTAAAGAGTTTATTCTCAAGGCCAATCGATAACTACCCACAAGATTTTCCTCGAGAAAAGAATATTGAGGGCGAAAATCCATTTGAAAATTTTGTCTGGTGAGCTTTTTATTGTGAAATCTTCCACCAAACGAAATTCCATCGTAGGCATTGTAATTCGATATTGGATTGGCAAAAAGCTGATTTCTATCTGGGACTTCTGTATCTTTCACTAAACGAAACGACAAGGGCTTCTTGAAAATTTTTTGTTGGGTAGATTTCCAGTTGTTTTCTTTATTTAATTCGGGTAAGCCTAAGAATGGGTTTATGGCGATTTGATCGCTCCCTTTTCTGTCAAACTTATACGCTCGTTCCGGATTAGGATAAACCCACATTTGTGAGACTATTTCTTTATTTTTTAATCTACTCAATTTGACAGGAATTTGTAATTTATTATTCTCTGTAACGATCAACTCTATGGAATCTTTGTCTTTTGATTGTTCTTTAATTTGAAAATCAACCCCCCAGCGTTGGTTGATATAGGTGTCATAAAACCATTGAATGTCTTGCTGATCTTTTGACTTAAAATACGATTGTATCATCCCAGCATTTTCACTTGAAATAAGTTGCTTTATCAGTTTTTCAAACCGTTCATTATTCATGTAGGATTCTAGATATCGAAGGCCAATTCCCACATGATAGGGAACGGTTATGCGTTCATTGAAGCGAGTTAGACTTCCTTTCTCTGTGGCTGCTTCTTGATGTAGATTGTTACGAAGCATAAACTCCGTATAGGTCATAAAACTGTCGTTAAATGACATTTTAGCAATCCCATAGGTCCTTAAGTAGAATAACTTTGAAAGATCCCCTAGAAAGCGAAGGTTGGGGTGGTAAGTCTCGATATATTTAATAACAAGATAGATAGGAAGACCCTCTAAAATCCATTGATTCTTTCTTTTTGGAAGCATCATTTGAGTTTGGACATAGGTTCGTGAAAAGGCTTTAATCACTTTTAATTCATTGAGTAATGATTTTGAAAAGGGGCTAATGAAACTGGGTAGCTGATTCAGCCCATAAAACGGACGTTTATTGTAATCGATCTTAGAAACAATGAAATTTGACTGGGTAAAGTCTGGAATCTCTTTTCTAAGGAACGCGTAAATACGCTCAAATTGATTTTGTGACTCGCTTTGAAGTTGCTTAGGATACCCTATGTCTGAAAAAATCTGGGCCCCATCTGGCATGGAATAAGTGACAAATTCAGTTTCTTCACTCATTACAAAGGTGGGGCAATAAAGGGAACTACCCTCCCATACTAATTTTTCTATTCTGGGAAGGTCTGCAATAATTTCATAGGAGTCTGGTGTTTCAAAGCGAACCTTGTAGTGGGCTTTGTAGCTGTTTTGATCGTCTATATCCAAATTACTCACCAAACGCTCCAATGATGAACTGGGTCCGGTGTAGGTCAATAACCATTCGGTTAATCGGATCGATTTTTTATTTTCATTATAACCATATTTAGAAAATTTGGCATCAGGAAGAATTAAATCGTATTCAAAATAAAGCGTAATCCCATTTTGCTGGGCTACTGGGGGAATTAAAATCCCAATTTGATCCGGGTGATTGACGGGTCGAAACCAAGAAAGGAGGCTTTGTTTTTCTTTGATCGATTGTATAACAGTCTGTCCAAGACGATTTTTTGGAGCTAAATAAAAACTGCGGTCAAATTCTTCTGCAAACCAAAGAGCCAATGGAGTTTTTGAACTGCTATAGGCATGATTCCAATCGTTAAAATACAAGGTATCATTGACAATAGCTCCAGCTTCAAGATGCACCTGCTGTCTTATTTTTATTTTTCTTTCTTCTGCGATAACCTCAGCATCTACCTCATAGGTTACCGCTTGTTGTGCCTGCAATAGGTTCACTAATAGAGAGAGAAATAAAAATAGAACTCGTTGCATATTTAAAAATTCGGACGGAAGCTGTCCTTAGTGTGAAACTTATCTAAAGCTTGAAGGACTTCTTCTGGAGTGTCTACGACTTCAATCAGGTTCAAATCTTCTGGACTTATATTTTTCTTAGTAAGTAACTGCGATTTGATCCATTCCATCAAACCAGACCAATAATTCTTGCCAACAAGTAAAATAGGAAACGATTTGATTTTTTCAGTCTGAATTAGAGTGAGAGCTTCAAATAATTCATCTAGGGTACCCAATCCACCAGGCATTACTACAAAGCCTTGTGCGTACTTAACAAACATTACTTTTCGAACAAAAAAATACTCAAAATTGATGCTCTTATCGGTATCAATATAGGGATTGCTCTGTTGTTCAAAAGGAAGATTTATATTCAATCCTACAGATAATCCCTTTGCTTCTTGTGCACCCCGATTGGCAGCTTCCATGATGCCTGGACCACCTCCTGTAATTACCCCATAACCGTGCTTTACTATGGCATATGATATTTTTTTGGTCAGTTGGTAAGTGGGATCCGTTGCTTCTGTTCGGGCCGATCCAAAAATTGAAATACAAGGCCCTATAGCACCTAATCGCTCATAACCTTCCACAAACTCACTCATGATCTTGAATAGAGCCCAAGAGTCATTTGCTTTGATTGCACTCCAATTTTTTTGTGGATGTTTGTTAGTTGACATGGATTATGTTTTTGGGGTTAATTCGATAGCTAAATAGGTGGCGGTATGACTGTTTTTTTGGATTGCAAGAGATTCGGGTGTGCCTTCTCCAACCAATTGTCCGCCACCTTTTCCTCCTTCTGGGCCAATATCAATAACGTAGTCAACTAATTTGATTACATCCAAGTTGTGTTCTATAATCAATACAGTATTTCCTTTGTCTACCAATCGATTGAGCATTTCCATAAGTACCCGAATATCTTCAAAGTGCAATCCAGTTGTTGGTTCATCTAAAATATAAATTGTTTTTCCTGTATCTCTCTTGGAAAGTTCCGCAGCTAATTTTATTCGTTGAGCTTCCCCACCCGATAGCGTTGTGGAGGACTGACCTAAAGCAACATAGCCTAACCCAACTTCTTGGATGGTTTTTAATTTCTTGTATATTTTGGGGATCGACTCAAAAAAAGTGACTGCCTCGTTTATGGTCATGGATAGGATATCGGCAATAGACTTTCCACGATACCTTATCTCAAGAGTTTCTCTGTTGAAGCGTTTTCCTTGACAGTCTTCACATTCAATGTAGACATCGGGTAAGAAATTCATTTCAATGACACGCATTCCCCCTCCCTGGCAGGTCTCGCAACGCCCTCCTTTCACATTAAAACTGAATCTACCTGGCTTATATCCTCGGATTTGTGCTTCTGGCGTTTTGGTGAAAAGAGTTCTAATTTCACTGAAAACACCTGTGTAAGTCGCTGGATTACTTCGAGGCGTTCGTCCAATAGGACTTTGGTTGATATCTACTACCTTATCTAAATATTCTAAACCAGAAATTGACTTGTAGGGAAGGGGTTCCTTCACTCCATTAAAATAATAAGCATTGAGAATTGGGTAAAGGGTTTCGTTGATTAGTGTGGACTTACCACTTCCAGACACCCCAGTAATACCAATCATTATCCCCAAAGGCAAGCTAAGGTTAATGTTTTTAAGATTGTTTCCTGTGCATCCTTTTAGGTCGATGGCATTCCCATTTCCGGTACGTCGTTTTTGGGGTATGGGAATTATTTTTTGTTGCGTGAGGTAAGCCGCCGTTAGCGTCTTTAGGTTGCTAAGCTCATTTGGAGGACCTTCTGAGATTATCTCACCCCCATTTTTCCCTGCAAACGGTCCCATGTCAATGACATGATCGGACCGTAATATCATGTCCTTATCGTGCTCCACAACGATGATTGAATTACCCATGTCCCGAAGTGACTCCAAAGACGCAATCAAGCGTTGATTATCTCTTTGATGGAGACCAATACTGGGTTCATCAAGAATATAGAGCACCCCAACAAGTTGTGAACCTATTTGGGTTGCAAGCCGTATTCGTTGAGCTTCTCCTCCTGAGAGCGATCGAGACGAGCGATTAAGGGTCAAATAGTTCAAACCAACATCGAGAAGGAAACGCGTTCGCATTTTCAGCTCTTTAAGTAGCTCTAAAGCAATTTTATTTTCATTGGAGGTTAGCATTTCCGGTAATTGCTCGAACCATCTATAGAGGTCGATCAAATCCATACTCGTCAACTCCCCAATAGTGGCATCATTGATTTTAAAGTATTGCGCTTCTTTCTTGAGTCGTTGCCCATTGCAACTGGAACACTTTTTTTCATCCATAAAAGCTTTTGCCCAGCGTTTGATTCCAGAAGATTCACTATTCAGATATTGAAATTGAATGAAATTTTCTATCCCTTCGTAATCAATTTTATAGTCGCGTGTAATCCCTAGTGACTTGGACGGAATTGAAAATTTTTCTTTCCCCCCTTTGAGGATGACTTGTAAGGCTTCATTAGGAATTTTTTCAATGGGATCATTTAACGAAAAGCCATAGCATTTGGCAATGACTTCTATTTGTTTAAATGCCCAATTGTTTTTTCGTTCCCCTAGTGGGATAATACCGCCTTTGTTGATAGGTATTGATCTGTCTGGAATAATTTTGTCTTGGTTCAAAACCTGTTGCACCCCCAATCCTTTACAATTAGGACACATGCCTTTGGGGGAATTGAAAGAAAAGCTGTTGGGTTCTGGCTTGGGGTAGGATAGTCCGCTATCAGGACACATCAGATTACGACTAAAATAACGTTGTTTCTCTGAATCCAAATCTATAATCAATAAGCTGTTGTCACCAAATTCCATAGCTGTGGCTACGGAATCTTCCAATCGCTTATCAAGATTGGCTGTTTTGTCCATTTTGACACGATCCACAACCAATTCAATATCATGGGTTTTGTAGCGATCTAGCTTCATACCTGGCTTTAGATCTTCAATAAGGCCGTCTACACGGACTCGTATGAAGCCTTGCTTGAGAAGATTTTCAAAAAGCTCGCGATAATGGCCTTTTCTGGATTTGATAATAGGAGCGAGGAGGGCTATTTTTTTTTCCTGAAACTCTTTTTGTATTAAGGCCAAAATTTGAGCATCGCTATAGCTTACCATTTTCTTGTGGCTGATATAGCTGTAGGCGGTTCCAATCCGTGCGAAGAGAAGTCGTAAATAATCGTATAGTTCTGTAATGGTACCCACTGTGGATCGTGGACTTCTAGAAGTTGTTTTTTGTTCAATGGCAATGACAGGGGAAAGGCCATCTATTTTATCCACATCTGGACGTTCCAAGTTGCCTAGAAATTGGCGGACATAGGCGGAAAAAGTTTCCATGTAACGACGTTGACCTTCCGCATAGATGGTTTCAAAAGCTAGTGATGACTTACCACTACCTGACAGGCCTGTGATCACAACTAGTTTTTCACGAGGGATTGAAACATCAATATTTTTTAAATTGTGAACACGAGCTCCTTGGACTTCGATCACACCTTTTTCCTCCTTCATAAGCCTCCAAAAATAGCATTTTCCACTCGAAAAACACTAGTATGGGGTCGTTGTTTTATTGTTACCAAATCGCGGCCGCATCATCCCCTCTTGGGTCGGATCCTGTTGAAATAATGCCCTCTTTTGAAACTAAAATTGCATCTACACGACCAATGATTCGTGGTTCTTTTTCTTCAATAGGATAGTTTTTTTCTTTCAATGATTGGATTTGTTCCTTGGTGAACCTACCCGGTTCCAATTCCACCAAATCGGGAAGCCATTGATGATGGAATCGGGGCGCTTCCACTGCGGCTTGCATATCCATTCCAAACTCATAGACGTTGAGAATGGTCTGAAAAACTGAAGTGATAATCGTAGAGCCTCCTGGTGTCCCTAGGATCATCCATAGTGTTCCGTCTTTTTCAACAATTGTTGGGGTCATTGAACTGAGCATTCGTTTACCAGGAGCAATAGCATTGGCCTTGTTACCAATCATTCCAAACATATTAGGTGTTCCTGGCTTACTGCTAAAGTCATCCATTTCATTGTTTAGGAAAAAACCACCCGCTTCCACATATACTTTAGACCCATAGCTTCCATTGAGGGTAGTAGTGACAGCCACAGCATTTCCATTTTGGTCTAAAATAGAATAGTGGGTTGTTTCATCACTTTCTTCCCATTGAATTTTCCCTGCTTTTATTTCCGAAGAAAGCGTAGGTTTATTCCAATTAAAACTGGTCATTCTGCGATTGAGATAGGCGGGATCTGCTAGGCTGTCTATGGGGATAGTGACGAAATCTGGATCACCCATATATTCTGACCGATCGGCATACGAGCGTCTCTCTGCTTCTATCATTAGCTGCATGGCTTCTATTGAATTATGATCGTATTGACCAATATTATAAGGTTCAATCATTCCGAACAATTGATTTAGACAGAGCCCTCCACTAGAAGGGGGTGCCATTGATATCATCGCTAAATCTTTGTAATTGAATTGATGTGGATCTCTCCACACGGCTTCGTAATTTTTTAAATCTTCTAAAGAAATAATTCCTTCAGTTTCTGCTAAACGATCAATAATCAACTGGGCTGTTTTTCCTTCATAAAATCCCACTCTGCCCGTCAACTGAATGCGTCGAAGCGATGCCGCCATTTCAGGATTTTTTATAGTGTCACCCACCTGATACGTTTTCGAAAATCGGCTATTTATCCCGTTAATCAAAATAAACTCTTCTCTCTTAGATGCTAAGCTTTCGGCTTGCTTTTCTGTTACAACAAACCCTTTTTCTGCTAAATCGATAGCCGGCTGAACCAAATCGACAAAGGGGAGTGAACCGAGTTTTTCATGAATACGAAGAATCCCATCAATTGAGCCTGGAACACCTACTGCTAGACCTCCCAGTGTGCTCTTGTCTGGGATCACTTCACCTGCAGCATCAAGATACATATCTTCTGTGGCAGCAGCAGGAGCTTTTTCTCTAAAATCCAAACTTCCAACGGTTCCATCGGCATTCCGATACACTAAAAAGCCTCCTCCGCCGATGTTTCCAGCATTGGGGTAGCAGACCGCTAGGGCCAAATGGGTTGCTACCATTGCATCAAAAGCATTCCCCCCTTGTTTTAAAATGGCAAGGCCAATTGAAGAGGCTTCCTCTCTAGCTGAAACAACTGCAGCTTTGGGATGGTTTGAAGGATTCTGACATTGTATGAGTAGGATTATTCCAAATAGGATTAATAGATTTCGGGTCATAATACTGAATTTAGATCCTTAAAATACGGTAATTCTTGATAAACGCCACTCTTTGGGTGGCTTTTGCAAAAAACACACAGGTCTTTAAAAAAAATCTTAAAATCTTGACTTAAAAGATCCCAATGAAGTGTTAGTTCCTCTGTTGATTCACTTAAGTTCGAAGGAAACTGAGTACGGCTCTCCATTTGTTTTAAAACGTCTTTTAAACTTTCCTTGGATCTGTACTTCAGCAACCAATTTTCTCTTTTTATTATGAGTATTCGTTGGTTATATCCTTTTGGGAGTAGGTTCAAATATTTCTCCAAATCATTGTAAAATTTTTGAGCAAATCTATTTAGTGACAAAGGATGATAGCGCGACCAATGATGGGCAAGAAGATGATCGTAATACATATCAACAATCACTCTACTGTAATGTCGGTATTTGGGAAAGAGCAATCGAACGTGCTTTTTAAATAAAATATGATTGTCGGTAAATGAATCAATGGCACGATGAAGGGTTATCCCGTCTTGAATTGCTTTGGGATAATTTTTCCAATCGGAGCCCTTCACATCATCAGCAATAAAATTACCTACAGAGTGCAGTACGCTGGAGCCAGAGAGGTAGATATGTGCCAGATAATTCACTCATCAAAGGTACAACGGTAGCGGACAATTTATAGTTAGCGATCTTGATAATTATAAGCAAGTATTGTGGAAAACTAATCAAGGCCCAGTCCACTCTCAAAAGGGGAATCCGTACTTTTGAAATATGACATTAATAAAATCTATATCAGGAATCCGTGGCACCATCGGTGGTGCTCCCGAAGAGAACCTGACCCCCCTAGATGCTGTTCGTTTTGCTGCGGCTTATGGAACTTGGTTGCGTCAACTTCATTCCAATAAACCAATATCAGTAGTTCTGGGTCGTGATGCTCGATTGTCGGGAGCAATGATTCAAGGCTTGGTCCAAAATACTCTTCTAGCACAAGGAATTAATGTACTTGATGCGGGACTATCTACCACCCCGACAGTTGAGATGGCTGTAGTTTTTGAGCAAGCCCAAGGGGGGATTATATTAACGGCTAGTCATAATCCCAAACAATGGAATGCACTAAAACTACTTAACGATAAAGGAGAATTTGTTTCGGCAAACGACGGGGCTACTATTTTAGAATTGGTCTCCAAAAACGCTTTTGAATTTGTGGGAGTAGATGATCTCGGAACACTTTCCATTAAGTCAAATTACATTCAGGAACACATCGCTGCTATTCTCGCCCTCCCGTTAGTAAACCAAGAGGCTATCCAAGCTAGTAGCCTGAGTGTTGTAGTGGATGCGGTTAATTCAACGGGTGGCTTAGCCATTCCACCCCTTTTAAAAGCTTTAGGGGTTAGAATGCACCCATTGTATTGCGAGCCCACAGGCATCTTCCCCCACAACCCTGAGCCACTTAAAGAGCATTTGGGTGATCTTTGCGAAACGGTTGTTAGGGAAAAAGCAGATTTTGGCCTTGTTGTCGACCCTGATGTGGACCGATTGGCCTTCGTCGATGAAAAAGGTCAGATGTTTGGAGAGGAATACACACTAGTTGCTTGTGCCGACTATGTCTTATCGAAAACACCAGGAAATACCGCTTCCAATCTGTCCTCCACACGTGCCCTGAAATCAATAACTCAAAAATATGGAGGAACATACACCGCAGCAGCTGTGGGAGAGGTAAACGTGGTTCGAGCCATGAAAAAAACCCATGCGGTTATTGGTGGTGAAGGAAATGGAGGAATCATTTATCCTGAACTCCACTATGGGCGAGACGCTTTGATTGGTATCGCGTTATTTTTATCTCTATTGGCCGAAAAAAAGCAATCGGTTTCGAGTTTAAAAGCCACCTATCCTGAATTCTTCATGAGCAAGAAGAAATTGCAATTAAAAAGTGGGATGAACGTGGATGTTCTTCTAGATAAGGTCAGCCATCGATTTGCAGAACATCAACCTTTAACCATTGATGGCGTCAAAATTGAATTTGACGAGAGTTGGGTGCACCTGAGAAAGTCTAATACGGAGCCTATAATTCGAATATACACTGAAGCACCTAGTCAAGCGGAAGCCAATACTTTAGCAGAAAAATTTATTGGCATACTGACTGATTTCATTTAGGTTCTCTTCCTTCATGCTTAAATCGACGATGAGACCAAAGATATTGAGAAGGATCTTTGTAAATTTGTGTTTCTAATTTTGTGTAAAAACGATCCGTAATATCGTTATCTAAGGTGCTTTTTGAGTTTTCTTCTAAAACTTCAAATTTTACTTCATAATAACCTCTTTTTAAGCGATTTATGGATGCATATACAAGTGGTATATTGTACTTTTTTGCCAAACGTTCTGCCCCTGTAAAAACAGGTACTCTTATGCCTAGGAATTCTTTCCAATAGGATTTTGATTTCAGTTTTGGAGTTTGATCCATCGCAAAGCCGTATACGCCTGCTTGCCCAATAGTTTGGTTTTGGTGTATCGTGCTGGCGGTTTCTTTTCTCGGCAATAGAAGAATTCGATATTTTTTTCGAATTCGACTAAGGAATCGGTTGAAATGGGTGTTTTTAAGAGGGGAATAAATTAGATAAGGGTGTAGCTTTTCAAATTGAAGTCCTAAAGAAGCCATCCATTCCCAATTGGAGAAATGACCACACAAAATAAAAACAGAGCGATTTTTTTTTTCATATTGCGTTAGTGCTTCTACGTTGACCACTTTAAAACGTTTTTGGATGTTGGAAGGTGACAGGGTGATACTCTTAAGTGTTTCCACTATGATATCACTGAGATTCGTGTAAAATTTGACAATGATTTGTGCTCGTTCTTTGGAATTTTTTTCTGGGAAAATTCTTTCTAAGTAGTTATTGATCATTTTTTTTCTATAGCCAACAACACGATAGAGGAAAAAAGAAAGACCATTGGAAAATCTATAAAGAAACCAAAAGGGGAGTAACGAAAAGCCGTATAAAAACGGGACTATTAAATAAAATAAGATTCGGTTCAATCGTTAAGTCTTTGAAGCAAATATACTACATTGCGATTGCTAAAACAGGGCAATACTCATGAGTTTTTTCGTCATAATTATTCTTATCGCTAACGTATATGTTTCGAGAAAAGGGTTTCGGGAAATCTCCTTTTTTCAAAAATATGTCCTCAAGATAGAGGCCATTCAACAAGGAGAATATTACCGTTTGATCAGCTCGAGTTTTTTACATGTTGACACCAATCACCTTCTTTTCAATATGTTAACTCTATTTTTCTTTGGAGACTATGTGGTTTCCTATTTTGGAGGATTGCTTTTTTGGTTCATTTATTTGGCCAGTGTTCTCAGCGGGAGCCTCTATGGGGTGTATTACAATAGAGATAAATCTCACTATACTGCTGCTGGTGCTAGTGGGGGAGTGGTGGGTGTTTTGTTTTCTGCTCTTTTGGCTTTTCCTGAAATGAAGCTTGGGTTTTTGTTTTTCCCCATACCCATTCCAGGTTATTTATTCGTGATTCTATATTTAGCCTACACAGTATACGGAATGAAAAGTCAACGAGATCAAATAGGCCATTCCGCGCATTTGGGTGGTGCAATAGGCGGTGTATTGACCAGCTTAATTATCTCTCCTGGACTGCTTAGTCAATGGTTTGGCCAAGTTCCTATATAATAGGTTCTATTGAAGCAAACGTGAAAGAGTTGCTTCGAGTTGAGGCCCCCTAAGATTTTTAGCAATTATCACTCCATTTTCATCCAAAATAAATGTAGCAGGAATGGAAGACACCTTGTACAATTGAGCAACGGGATCGCGCCAGTACTGTAAGTTAGATACATGATCCCAATTCAATCCGTCGTCTTGAATCGCCTGAATCCATCTTTTTTTGTCTCGATCCAAAGAAACGCTCACTACATGCAGCCCTTTATTCTTTAATTTATTATAGGTTCGAACCAAATTTGGATTTTCGACTCGACAGGGGCGACACCAAGAAGCCCAAAAATCAAGAATGGTGATTTTTCCGAGCTGTTGACTCAGTTCAATAAGTGTTCCGTCTGGTGAGGGGGCCGTAAAATTGGGAGCCTGATTGCCAATCGATGTTGGTGATACGGGAGCGTTGAGTTTGTCTTCAATTGCCCTCCCCAAAGCCGTATTTTTTATGCGTGACGTGTAATTAGAAAAAATGGGCTTAGCTTGAAGGGGTACCATCGTTTTGGTATTCAACATCCGGTCAAGCATCAAGGCGGCTAGGTAAGAATTTGTCTTTTCCTTGACCAACGAGACTTCATAGGCTTTTATTTCCTCTTGTAATTGGAGGTATTGTTTCTGTAATTCTTCTACCAATAAGTTATCACTGAATTGACGGGCTTCATTGATTTGAGTGGTTAGTGAATTCAAACCCACTCCAAATTCATTACTTTTTTCTTTAAAAGCGATCAAGTCATCGTTGGAAAGAGTTCCCACGACTTTAGAATTGGTTAGGTTTTGAGTTTCAATACTCATTTGTAATTCCCCTTTCTCGGAGATAAAAGGGAAATTACCTGCTTGCCCTTCAACCATAATAAAGTTGAGTGTTGGAACGTCTACGGTTATTTTGAAGGAAAATTCTCCTTCCTTCGAGACGACCGTATCATATGGTCTTGGTTGATTGTTGGTGTCCGGAATATAACGGATGATTTTAGTAGGCTCCAGCGTATCTATAGATCCGTTGATAACCAAATCAGGGTTTTGTGAACATCCTAATACTACTACAAACCAAATCCCAAAAAGCTTTTTCATAGAATACTTTTGGTAAAAATACGCAATTTCATTTCGAAACCGTCTCGTCAACACCCACAAGAATGCCTATTAAAATGTTAATTTTTGAATGTGGTTTACTGTATATTTGCATTCGATTATGGCGGGAAATTCATTTGGACAGTTGTTTCGTATTACCTCGTTTGGAGAGTCACATGGCCCTGCAATTGGTGGTGTAATCGATGGATGCCCATCAGGTATTGAATTCGATATGGATGCCATTCAGAATGACTTGAATCGAAGAAAACCGGGGCAATCCTCATTGGTTACTCAACGTAAGGAACCAGACGAGGTTGTTTTCTTTTCTGGAATTTTTGAGGGTAAAACAACGGGAACACCTATCGGTTTTGCAATTCACAATACGAACCAAAAATCTAAAGATTACTCACATATTAAGGATAGTTATCGCCCTTCTCATGCCGATCGGGTATATGATGAAAAATACGGTATAAGGGACTATCGAGGTGGAGGAAGAAGTTCAGCTCGTGAAACGGCCAGTCGAGTGGTTGCAGGGGCTATTGCCAAACAGATGCTCCAACCGATTCGTATTCAAGCCTATGTTTCTGCTGTGGGCCCTATTGCGATGTCGGACGACAATAAGGAAGTTGATTTCACCCTCATAGAAAAGAATCCTGTGCGCTGCCCCGACTCGCAAAAAGCAGAAGAAATGGAAGCCTATATTCGTGAGATTAGAAAAGAAGGTAATACGGTGGGCGGTGTTGTCAGTTGTGTGATCACAAATGTGCCCATAGGATTAGGTGAGCCTGTTTTTGATAAGTTACATGCTCAGTTGGGTAAAGCCATGCTTTCCATCAATGCGGTAAAAGGATTTGAATACGGCAGTGGTTTTGGTGGTGCAAAGCTAAAAGGCAGCGAACACAACGATCTTTTTAACCCAGATGGAAGTACTCAAACCAACCATTCTGGAGGGATACAAGGAGGAATTTCTAACGGTATGGACATCAACTTTAAAGTAGCTTTTAAGCCGGTAGCTACCATAATGCAAACGCAAACCACACTCAATAAAAAAGGAGAAATGGTGGAAATGCAAGGAAAGGGTAGACACGATCCCTGTGTAGTACCGAGAGCTGTTCCAATTGTTGAAGCCATGGCAGCTTTAGTTTTGGCTGACTTTACACTTCTTAATCGAAGTACTCGGCTTTAATTTATTTATCCGTATTTTACTTATCACCAAATTGAATTACCTCCGTATGAAAAAATTAGCGCTCCATTGGAAAATATTGATTGGTATGTTCCTCGGCGTCCTATTCGGTCTACTTATGTCCTTCGTGGAATCGGGAGATCTTATTGTTCGAGATTATGTCAAGCCATTTGGCACCATTTTCATCAATCTTCTTAAACTTATTGCCATTCCCTTAATATTGGCTTCTCTTATCAAAGGTGTTTCTGATCTTAAAGACATTTCCAAGCTCTCTGCTATGGGAGGGAGAACGATAGGAATTTACTTAATCACCACACTGATTGCCGTTTGCATTGGTCTGGTTCTCGTCAATAGTATTCAACCCGGTAAGTCAATAAGTACCGACACCCGACAAGAACTTGTTGAAGCCTATGCTAATGATGCTGACGAAAAAAGACAAGCTGCGGCTAAACAACAGGAAGCAGGGCCGCTTCAAGCCCTAGTAGATATTGTTCCTGATAATATATTTAACGCAACCACAAGTAATCGCAACATGCTTCAGGTTATCTTTTTTGCTCTTTTTTTTGGAATTGGAATGATTCTGATTCCAGAAGAAAAGGCAAGAAGTGTCAAAGGTTTTTTTGATGCTTTTAATGAAGTTATTCTTAAAATGATTGATCTAATCATGCTTGTGGCTCCTTATGGCGTTTTTGCTCTATTGTCAGCCCTAGTTGTAGAAGCACCAAGTTTGGAATTGTTTCAAGCCCTAGCATTATATGCAATTACACTCCTGTTGGGTTTGGCACTGATGATAGCTGTGTATGCCATTTTGGTTCGTGTGTTTGCCAAGCGGAGTCCCAGTTTTTTCTTTAAGGGGATTGCCCCAGCGCAACTTTTAGCATTTTCTACTTCCTCCAGCGCCGCAACCCTACCTGTTACGATGGAACGAGTGGAAGAGCACCTTGGGGTAGATGAGGAAGTAGCTAGTTTTGTTTTGCCTATAGGGGCTACAATCAATATGGATGGGACGAGTGTGTATCAAGGAGTAGCGGCAGTATTTATTGCGCAAGCTTTTGGCCTGGATTTAAGTTTATCTGCACAACTCGGTATCATATTCACTGCCACCTTAGCCTCAATAGGAACTGCGGCGGTTCCCAGTGCTGGGATTGTGATGTTAGTCATTGTATTGGCACAAGCAGGTATTCCAGAAGCAGGGTTAGCCCTTATTTTTGCCATTGATCGTCCACTTGACATGTGTAGAACTATTGTCAATGTTACAGGTGATGCTGCTGTGTCTCTTTTGGTTGGAACCTCCCTTGGAAAGGTTAAAGACGCTCCTCTAGAAAAAAAATAAAACGACAGTTATTCTATAAACCAGGATGGCATAGCACCCCGTGTGTTCTCTCTTTTAGATAGAACCGTTTCTTTTTTTCACTTAATTTAAGTTGAGGAAATTCCAATTGTGAATCCACGATTAAATCGCCATTGCAGTAACTTCCATTACCATCGGAATCCCATTTAATATCAATAAAATAACTTTTGTTATTTTTTGTTAGTGAATCCCAAACCGCTTGGGTAAACGAGAAGGAACCCTTAAATGGAAGCTTGTTTGCAAAAAAGGAATCGTTAGCTATTTGTATGACACTGGATTTGCTTACTCCATCGCTAATAATCTCTATCAAGCGAACTTGAAAAGTTCCTCTTCGAATTTGATAGTAATGGCTTGTTTGTAGCTCGAAATCAAAATATTGTTTTTCGACTGGCTCATAAAGGGGTTCTTTGCTGCATTGAATACTAGGAAGGGCAATCAAAAAAATAAGTAATAGTCGCATAATAGTAATTTTGGGTAGGACTAAAGTAGTCGCTTACCCAATTTTACTCAAGTGCAAAGTTTCAATTGGCAATAGATGCGTATTTTTTGGCTATTATTCTGTCTTTTTTGGAAAAACACACAGTATACAAAAGTGAATAGGCTCTATATCACTAGTAATATAACGAACTGGAGTTAGGATAAAAACCTTTCCATAAAACCAATAGGAGGGGGAGGACATGCTGCAAAAGAGCCAAACCAGCGTTTTCTTTGCCTAGCAATAAGAAGGTAAACCACATCGGTAAGGAAGGTTGGTAAAAATCGAAAAAGGGCTAGCCAATAAAAAACACCATTCAATTCTTTGGCAATTCGAAAAACTGCTTCGGAGCGCAACCAATAGGCCTCTCCTTTTTTCCAGAGCACAATGGAATCGGTAGATGACAGGTTCCGATCCTCTAAAAAGCGTTTTGCCGTGGGGCCTTCCAAATCGGCAAAGTAGAAGATTTTCTTTCGGTCGTATTTCAGCACTTGACGAACCCAAAAGTGACACAGAACACAGTGTCCATCGAAAAAAATCAGATAGGAATTTTCAGGACTCATGGAGCGAGTTCTAATTGCTCTAAATTGACTTGTGTTGTGAAAAGACCGTAATTTACGATACCCTTTTTCTTTTCAATCACGTCCAAAGTGCCAATAGACTTGCTGTCTATAATACGAACTTTATCACCCACTTTAAAAACTACTTTGACTTTAGGTTGAGGGGGAGGGCTCAACTTCTTTTTTTTCTTCTCTTTTCGTATTGCAACCATTTTTTGTTGCACTTCCAGGTCGACTTTCTTTTTTTCTGATTTCTCTTTTTTTGCCAAGGCCGAGGACTTCTTTTTTCGCTTGGAATTTTCTGTTTCTACCAATCGAAGCAGCTCTGCAATTAGCGGGCGCTTTTTATTATTGGTGAAATAACGTTCTGCTAAATTATTTAAACGATTGCCAAGAACAATCATGCGTTGGTTGTGGTCGTAAAGCTCTTGATAGCTGGTCAATTTGGATTTTACTTTTTCATTCAGGGCCGCTAGCTTTTCTGATTCTACTTGTGCCTTGCTTTCCTTTTCCTTTAAAGACTGCCCTGTTTTAGCCATTTGACTGCGTTCTTTTTGCAGTTTAGCAATCGTAGCATCAAAACGAACCTTACCTCGTTCAATTTTCTTTTTAGCCCGATTGATTAGGCTGTAGGGCAAACCGTTTTTTTGGGCCACTTCAAAAGTAAACGAACTCCCTGCTTCTCCAGTGATTAGTTTAAATATAGGCTCTAGGGTTTTATTATCAAATTGCATATTGGCATTTTGCATGGCTGGAAGCTCATTGGCCAATAATTTTAAGTTGGAATAGTGGGTGGTGATTAATCCTAAGGCATGACGTTCATAAAAATCTTCTAAAATTACTTCTGCGAGTGCTCCCCCTAATTCGGGATCGGAACCCGTTCCAAATTCATCAATTAAAAACAATGTTTTGTTATTACATTTCTTAAGAAAAACCTTCATGTTCTTCAATCGATAAGAGTAAGTACTTAAGTGGTTTTCAATAGACTGGTTGTCGCCAATATCTGTGAGGATTGTGTTGAATAGAGTAGCTCTGCTACGTTCATGGACTGGAATTAATAATCCACTTTGCAGCATTAACTGCAAGAGTCCTACTGTTTTTAATGTGATACTCTTCCCCCCAGCATTGGGCCCGGATATCACAACGATTCGCTTGCCAGGATGCAACTGGATGTCTTGAGGATAGGTTTTCTTTTTTTCTGTTTGATGAGTTTTCCACAGCAAGGGATGATAGGCCTGCCCGTATTCGATTTCTTGTGTATCAGTGATTTTGGGCAATATGCCGTTAATGTCTTGTGCATAACAGGCCTTGGCATACACTACATCCAATTGAAGCAAATAGTTTTGATATTGACGTATCAAGTCAGTATGAGGGCGGAGGTAATTGGTAAGTTGACTGAGTATTTTTTTAATTTCCTCTGTCTCTTCATATAAGAGGTTTTGTAATTCCCTTGTTAATTGCGCTGTTGTTTCAGGTTCCATAAAGACGATACTTCCTGTCTTGGAGCTACCCATGATGGTTCCTTTAACCTTACGCCGGTACATTGCCTTAACGGCAAGAACGCGTTTGTTATCCAATACAGATTCTCGGATATCGTCCAAATAATCTTGCTGTGTGTAATGACTGAGCGCTTTGTTGAAGCTCTGCCCAATGCGACCTTTTAGTTGATGAATTTGCTTTCGAATTCGCGATAGGTCTTCTGATGCATTGTTGCGCACCTCTCCAAAACGATCAATTACATGATCGACTTCTTTTTTGATTTCCTTATTCACAGCCATCTCTTTTCCCCAATCGAAAAGAGTAGGATAATAGGCCTTGAATTTTTTAAAAAAATTTAATAGGGTATTCACCGTCTCGGAGCTTGCTCCAATAGCTCTAAAAGCTTGTATTTCCAAAACACTGTTTTCAATTTGGAGCATCTTAGTGGAGGTGCTTAAGTCTTCAAAACCGTGATTGGGAATACGGTTATCGTTCTCGAAAGAAGCGTGAAATTCAAATACGGCCTGTAATTGCTGATGCAATTCGGGACTGTCGGGTAGGGGTTGAGTCGCCAGACAAGCCTGGGCACCCAATTCTGTAATGGCAAACACCGCTACTTGAGAAAGAACCTCATGATACTCTAGATCCTCCAGCGTCTTTTTCGGGATGTATGCCTTTTGCTTTGTCATTATTTCATTAGGAGGTCACTCCAATCTCATTGCTCATTTCATACCTTAGCCTCGCAAAAATAACGAAATATGCCTGTACGGATTCATCCCAGTTGGGAAAAAGTATTTCATGACATCTTTAAATCATCTGAATTTCATGCACTCATTCAATTTGTTCGGCAGGATTATAATTCCAACGCTTGTTATCCCCCTGGAAAACAAATTTTTGCTGCTTTTGATCTTTGCCCTTGGGAAAAGGTACAGGTAGTTGTGTTGGGACAAGACCCCTATCACGGAGCAGGACAAGCCCATGGACTCTGCTTTTCTGTTCCTGATGGGATACCCCATCCACCTTCTTTGATTAATATTTTTAAAGAATTAGAAACAGATATTGGAAAGAATTATCCTCAAAATGGAGATTTGACAGCTTGGGCGCAACAGGGAGTCCTCTTGTTAAATGCCATTCTCACCGTTCGTGCTCATCAAGCAGGGAGTCATCAGGGAAAAGGCTGGGAGAGGTTTACAGACTCTGTAATTCAAAAGCTTTCTGAGGAAAAAAAGGGACTTGTATTTTTACTATGGGGCGGCTATGCCAAGAAAAAAATACCATTGATCGACGCCCAGAAACACTTAATTTTAAGTAGTGGTCATCCTTCTCCTTTGAGTGCCAATCGAGGCTTTTGGTTTGGAAATCGTCACTTTAGCCAATGTAATGCTTACTTATTATCTAGAGGTCATGTTCCCATCGAATGGTAATCAGCCACCCACACGCTTGACCTCGTGACCCATCGCTCTTAGCTTTTCCATTAGTGCATCGCGATAATTTCCCTGAATGATTATTTCCCCGTTTTTGACCGTACCTCCCGTTCCCACATGTTTTTTCAATTCTTTGGCTAAGGCCTTTAGTAAAGCACCATCTCCTTTAAAGCCTTTAATAAGAGTGACCGTTTTACCAGCACGTGCTTTATTGCTGAAATGGGCTTCTAAGTACTGCTTTTCTGGTTTTTTTTCCGGTTCCTGATAGTTTACAGGATCTGGAGCCAAATTGTCAAATTGGATTTTGCGCAAGGCTTCAAAACTATTTAGTTTTTTATTTTCCATACTCTTTTACCTTATAAAAATACAAAACTCCAGCCGTCATTTTACTATATTAGATTTATGCGCTTCGCCAAAAAAAAAATAACTGAAAAAAAACTCTTAGCCCTATACCGCGCTTTGCTTCTCCCTAGAAGGATAGAAGAAAAAATGCTACTCTTACTCCGACAGGGGCAAATCAGTAAATGGTTTTCAGGCATTGGACAAGAAGCCATTGCTGTTGGGGTCACAGAAGCGTTAGAGAAAGACGAATACATTTTACCACTGCATCGCAATTTAGGTGTCTTCACCTCTCGTGACATTCCACTGCACCGCCTTTTTGGGCAATGGCAAGGGAAGAGGAGTGGTTTTACTCAAGGCCGAGATCGTAGTTTTCATTTTGGTACCCAAGAACATCATATAGTTGGTATGATTTCGCATTTAGGCCCTCAATTGGGTGTTGCCTGTGGTCTTGCGCTCTCTCACAAACAGATGGGTGAACCAAAACTATGTGCTGTATTTTCTGGCGAAGGAGGGACAAGCGAGGGCGATTTCCACGAAGCCTTGAATCTGGCTTCCGTGTGGCAGCTACCCGTTCTATTTTGTATTGAAAATAACGGATATGGACTCTCAACACCTTCTCAGGAACAATATGCGGTCAAAGACTTGGCCGAACGAGGTGCGGGATATGCTATGGAATCCTATGTGGTGAATGGTAACAACATCTTGGAGGTGTATCATACCGTAAATAAGCTCGCAAACGAAATGCGACAAAACCCACGTCCGGTTTTAATTGAGTTTAAAACCTTTCGACAGCGCGGCCACGAAGAAGCTAGTGGTACTGCATATGTACCCAAATCCCTACAAAAAAAATGGAAAAGCAAGGACCCAGTAAAGAATTACGAAAATTATTTATTAAAATCAGCGATTCTTTCCGAAACAAAAAAAGAAGAAATCACGTCGATCATCGACCTGGAAATTCAACAAGAATGGAATCAAGCCAAGGCTGAAAGTGAGATTGAGTCAAATGAAAGTAGTGAATTAGGTAGTGTCTACCAAAGTGTTGATAAACAACTTAATAATATTTCCAATAAAACTGAAAAACGCTTTGTTGATGCACTGCAATTAGGTTTGGATCAAGCTTTTGCTCAAAACCCAGATTTGATATTTATGGGGCAGGATATAGGAGCCTACGGGGGTGTCTTTAAGGTCTCTGACGGCTTGTTTGCTAAATACGGTCAAAAACGGGTGCGAAACACCCCTCTTTGTGAATCAGTTGTGATTTCGTGCGCCTATGGTTATGCCCTGACGGGAAAAAAAGCTCTTGTGGAAATGCAATTTGCCGATTTTGTCTCTACTGGTTTTACAGCTGTAGTCAATTTATTAGCCAAATCCTACTATCGATGGGGTCAAACGGCCGATGTAGTCATACGTATGCCTTGTGGTGGAGGAGTCAATGCTGGTCCTTTCCATTCTCAATCCAATGAGGCTTGGTTTACTACAGTGCCAGGACTCAAAGTAGTTTATCCTGCGTTTCCTGAGGATGCCAAAGCCTTATTGTTAGCGGCTATTGCCGACCCCAATCCTGTACTATTTTTTGAACATAAAAAATTATACCGTACGACAAGAGGGCCTGTCTCAGATGCACCTATTTTGCAACCACTTGGCAAAGCACTGTGTCGACAAAAAGGGGAGGCTTTGTCGCTTATCACATACGGACTGGGAGTCCATTGGGCCTTAGAAGCGTCTGAAGAATTTAACTCCAATCTAATTGAAGTCATCGATCTCAATAGTCTTGTTCCGTGGGATCAGGAAACCGTTTTTGCTTCCGTTCGAAAGACCAATCGAGTACTCTTATTGCAAGAAGACAGTCAATTTGGAGGCTATATGGGAGAAATTGCTGCACAGATCGCTGAACACTGTTTCGAGTATTTGGATGCACCTGTTGCACGTTTGGGGGCTTTAGACACTCCAGTACCTTTTGCCGCTGGCTTAGAGGAGATTTATTTACCACAGCAACGCTTGGTGGGTAAAATGAAAGCGGTATTGAAGTATTGAGTATGCTTCAATTATTCCGTTTATCAAAGTCTTCGCTCTGAGTTTGTTGCCATTGTCTGTAACCCACAATCAATATTAAAACAAAGAGGACACTGCCTATAATCATACTTAATCTTTGAGAGTAATTGCAGTTCCATAGGCTAAAATCTCAGAACAACCTTGCATCACCATGGAAGTAGTCAAGCGGACATTGACTACAGCATTGGCCCCCATTTCCCTTGCGTCATCTTCCATTCGCTGGAGTGCCTGTTCACGAGATTGAGCTTGTAATTGGGTATATTCCGATATCTCACCGCCAATAATGTTCTTTAATCCAGCAAAGATATCTTGTCCCACATTACGGGCACGCACTGTGCTTCCTCGGGCGATGCCATGTACACTTTCAATAGTTTTGTTTGGAACGGTGGGAGTGGATACCAGAAGCATAACTAAGATTTTAAGTGAAATTACAGTTTTTTTCCGAAGCAATAGCTAGTTATGACTCCTACATAGGGTTCAAAATTTGGGATTCGCTTATAACCCAGTTTGGGGTAAAGACGAATGGCTTCTGATTGATTGACCCCCGTTTCTAAGACACTTTTATGGTTTTTTAATTCTCGGGCCCAGTCTTCAAGGGCATAAAGAATTTTTCCAGCCCAGCCTTGTTGACGGCGGGAGGGAAGGGTATACATTCGCTTGATTTCTACTTGGCCCATCTTTTTAATACGGAAAGCACCGCAGGCCACAGCTATTGTTTGGTCGTAGCCTACGATGACTGCTTCCAAATTATCAATCCCGTTAAACTGATGGTAAAACTCGTGATCCGCACCGTCTGCAATTTCCAAATAGGTATTTAATTCATGCACCAAAGTGATAAAATCAGGATCGTCTTTGTCAGTTCTTTTCAGACGCATTATTATTCAGAAGGGAAAGGTGTTTTCGGAATAGTAGGAAAGAGGGTTAAGGCATTTTTATAGTACAGTTTCCGAAGAATAGAGTCTGGAAGGTTCAGACCATAAAGGTGCCAGTGAGCATGTCGCTTGCGATAGTATGGGATGTATTCATCGGCGGTTTCCAAAACTCTAAAATAAGTGTGGTATTCAGTCTCATTATAACTATCCTTACCAAACAACACCCGATTGCCGTAGTCAATCAAAAACTGACGAGCAGTGTGGGGTTGTCGACCCAATTCGGCCAAAACCGCCCCGATCTCTGTCATCACATTAGGATGTTGGTCTAAATGGGCGCTCAAACGTTTCAAATCACCACCCATCCATCCTAAGTGGGCATTAATAAAGGTAGTGTTTATATGCTTTTTAAATACGCGATGCTGTTCTGCTAGGACTTCTTCAAAAGAAGGATTGGTGGCTGGGTCGCGATAGCGATTGGGTTTTTGTCGTAATTCCAACCAACGTTCATTAAAGCGATCTTTGGGTGCCCAAAAAGAGGCAGGTTCCCCTGAATGTATCAAAACAGGAATGCCATTGTCACCACAGGCTTTCCAAATAGGATCCAAGCGCGAATCATCTACGGCGATACGATTGCCTTGTGTGTCTTTGTCTGTCAAGCCAAGCGATTTATAGACTTTCAGCCCAATCACACCTGCGGCTACGGCTTCTTGAATCAACTTGACATTTTTAGCAGCAAAATCGGGATCATCGATGGCTTCAAAATCAATATTTACAAATAAACCGAAGCGAGTGGGTGCGTTTTCACGGATATTTTTGAGCGACTGTTCAAGATAGAATCCTCTAAAACCACTGAGATTAACCATGTAAGCCATATTAAGTCGATCCATCTCCGTGACCAAAGCAGTGAGGTCTTTCACAGGCATGTCAAACTGATGGTTGTGGACATCTATAAAAGGGAATTTGGCACGATTGAGGAGTGTCTCTGGAACCACTAAGGTTGATCGAGGTTCATAATCCTCAATATCCATTCGATTATTTTTGGTTTGAATCAAATCGAGAGCCCAGTATGCAAGACCCGTAAATAAAAGGAGAATAAATACCGCTCGGAAAAAGTTTTTCCAATGGATCCACTGCAACATTGCTATTCAATTTGAATTTCAACTGCTGTTGTGTCCCAGCGCAGACGAAGTATGACTCTTGAATCGCGTTCCAAAAAATCAATCGTAAATTGTTCCAAAGAGGACTCTAGTCTTTGCACAGGCACCCTAATTCGTAGAACATCATTGTCGTAATCGGGAGGGCTGTATCCAAAAGCACCAGCTTCTGAATTCAATGCCAATACCCAATGATCGGCATAAGGAATGGCGTATACTCGATAGGCTCCAGCAGGAAGGGACTTACCCGCAAAGGCAATGGCTGTTTTTGTCTCTAAAACAGTAGCAAAGTTTGCCCCTAATCGCCAATAAGTTTCAAAGGGCACCAACGCACCTTCACTATCTTTACCAAAAATAAGACGTTCTTTCTTATACGGGCGATAATAGGTCACACTCAAATCCAATTTATCATTTTTGAATACAGACGTTCCTTTTGGACTTTTCGGGTTGATAAATGTGACATAGATTGAATAGGAGGCGCTAATCACGACGAAAGCTAAAAGAACCAGTAGGATTTTTTTAATCAAGGGCTTCATAAGATGTATATTATTTACCACCAATGTAAATTAAATTTAAACTATCTACAAAGAGGGCAGTGAACAATTCACTCTATTTATCATAATATTAATTATAGTCGTTACGTTCATATAAACAACACAATGGAAGTGCAGCATATACAGAGTCTGGGGCCGTTGCTATGGGGGTATCGTGCCCTACAGCTGCTACAGCTTGATGGATGCTTTCTATGTTGAGTTTTTTTGCATTGTAGACTACATTGAGAACGCGCGTTGGAATGTCCCAACGAACCATTTTAACACCCTTAATATTCAAGGCTGCTGCTTCAATCCGCTTTTTACACATTTCACAATTTCCATTGACAGTAAACTCTGTCATTTCATTTTTCGAAGGAACTTCTTGGCCTAGTGCAACCATACAGGTCAAAAGGCTGACGGTCAAACTGATTGTATATTTCATCTGCATCATTTTTATTTTATTTTCCAACGCACTCCAAGATACGCCATTTGGCCAAAAACGGGAGCATAAATTTGGGTGCTGTCAAAAAGCAGGCCAAAAGGCTGATCTGCTGCAACGATAGCGTTGACTTGGCGGTAATCACCAATATTTTCTGCCCCTAAATAGGTTTCAAATCGAGAACTAAATACGCGAGTTAATTGGCTATTGAGTAAGCTGTAAGCAGGCGCCCAGCGTCCAGTTCCATCCCTTGGATTAACCACTAAGCGTTGTTGTCCTAGCCCGTGCCAAGTTAAGTCCCAGCGCCAAAATTGATTATTCGTTCCAGGTTTACTTTCCCATCCTACATTGAAAAAATATCGGTTTTTGGGTTGCAAAGGCAATTGTTTTTGACCGCTATCATATCGCGTTTCAACCCTGTAATTTTTATAGGCTAAACGAAAGTTCCATTGAAGACTAGGAGCATAATCTATGGCAACTTGAAAACTATTGGCAAAGCTTTCCCCTTTTACATTATAAAATTGAATTGCTCCCGGCGTTTCCCAATCGATCACCACCTGGTTTTCAAAGCGAGTAATATAATAGTCAAAAGTAATATCGGCTTGCTGGTTGCCTCGCAATAACAATTGTCGATAGCTAACTCCGTAGTTCCAAGCCTTTTCTGGTTGTAGTCCATAGAATGCACCTCCATTATTTCTTATTTTAATCTGGCGATTGCTTCCAAATTGTTTTTGTTGTTCGGCAAATATATTGGCAGCTTTCCTTCCTTGTCCAACAGCAGCTCTTATAATAGCAGTTTCAAAGGGAGTATAGCGTAGATGAAAGCGGGGTGTAACAAAGGTTCCTAGGTTATTGTGGGTGTCAACTCGCACTCCTGCTACCCAATTCAGAATTTCGGAATTACTACTTACTTCTATGTAGGCACCAATATTTCGATCAGTTCGGGTCCACGGGGTGGAATCCACTTGTTCATCATAGCTGTCGTAGGTCGCATTGATTCCTGTTTTAAAGGTGGTGTTAGTATTGCCAATAATGCTGTTGTAAATTAAATTGAGGTAGGCGCTCTCGTGTTGGATATCATAGATACGGTTGCCAAAGAATGCGTTTTGATCGTGGTGGCTAAAGGCAGTCTGTAGCCCCCAACTGCGATAAGTCAATTTGGGATTCACTTTTCCGATTTTGAGTGCTGTATCCCATCGCTGCGTTTCTATCACACTACCCCAATTGGATGAATTTGCTTGGGCAGGAGAAAAATCTAGCTGTCCCAACTGCTTTTCATCAGTCATAAATCTAAAGTTTAAAAAACCTACCCAACCTTTCTGTAAATCAGTGTATTGCCAACGGTTTAATAGGTTCAATTGTTCAGACAAAGGCATGTCTAAAAAACCATCTTCGTTTCGGTCGGTTCTTTGGGTACGTTGATTGGCATGTATAAAAAGTCCTGTGTGCCACCGATCGTCCAATTGCTGAGCCCATTGCGCATTCCCTTCTACCCTTCCATTCCCCGACCGAAACGCATTGACATAGATAGGCTGTGCCGTGTAAGGTTTTAGTAGTTCTGTGTTAATTTGTCCTGTAATACTTTCAAACCCATTAACCACACTCCCCGCTCCTTTGGTAATTTGTATACTTTCTATCCAAGGTCCGGGTGTAAAGGTAAGACCGTAGGCTTGCGCCGCACCCCTAACACTGGGTATGTTTTCCTCAGCAAAAAGGATGTAGGGGCTCGTAAGCCCAAGCATCTGTATTTGCTTGGTTCCTGTAAGAGCATCGGAAAAACTAACATCTATTGAGGGGTTGGTATCAAAGCTTTCAGATAAATTACAGCAGGCGGCTTTGAGGAGTTCTTCACTATTTACACGAATAACGTTTTGAGCTTCAAAATAGGATTTCTGTATGGTTTTTCGACCTTGACTAACTGTCACTCCTTCCAATTGAGCCCCTTCATCTTCCTTTAGAAAATGAATGAGTGTTTTGTTATTGGCAAGTGTTAGGGTATCTGTTTTATATCCTAGATAACTTATAACAAGACGATCGTTTGTGCCCAGGTAGTCTAATTCAAAAGCTCCTTCCTCATTGGATATGGTTCCAATGGCTGTATTGAGCCAGAAAATATTAGCGCCTGAAATAGCAATAGTTTCCTTTTCATTTTTAGCTACAACTCTACCCTTGAGCAGGTTTTGAGCGCTAAGGGTACTCAAAAAGAATACGGTAAATACGAAAAATAATAATTTCATTAATAAGGCTTGAAGATGAATAATTGATGAATAGATCAATTATTTCTTTCAGCCATAGGTGAGTAATTGCTGAAACCGCATATATCGATGATAGATGAGACTGGGAGGCCTCGGTAGCAATACAACTGCCAACGATTTGGAGGAAGGAATCTTACTGATTTGATTGGTAGGGATCATAACTTTCACCCAAGAATCCGTAATTTTTGAATCGATATCCACCGAAAAATCTTCGATCCCATTTGGTTTTAGCAGAACATCTTCACAACAATCGGTTTGCAGAAGGGTTTCCTGCGATGAAAATATTGTAGTGATGTCTTCCATGCCACAGCCTTTGTGGGTTTTAAAGACACTTTCTATCGCTATTAGATGTCCACCACAATAGTGAAGATTAAAACTATAGCTCATTGGACTCAACATGAGCAGCAAACAGAGTGATATGGACACAAACTTCTTTCTCACAATACAAATATAGCAAATTTAGGAAAGCTTTTTAAAGTGTCTCTTAATGATAAAAAACGACCTTATAGTGTCATTATATTTTTTAATTCTTTGTATTACAATACTTTATTGATGAAATTAAAAAAATAATTTTTTTAATCGGCCCTCATATCTCATCAAATTTTATCACAAAAATCATGGGATACCTATAAAATGGATACTTCAGTTCACGCTATAAAATATAAACTTAATCTGTTTATAATATCCTACCCATATTAAGGGTTACTTTATTAAACTCTTATAAATTTGATAAAAACCATAAACATGAATGATCGACCCAATGACCTGCTCCGAATCCGTCCAGAAATTAAAAAAATACAGCATTTCGATCAAATGGGTGAACAAGAACGTTTTCAAAATCAGACGTTGCGGCCTATATTGAAATTACAAAACCCATTATTCATTGTTGTTTTTCGTAACTATATTGAAAAGCACAAAGGTGTTTTTTATGATCTAAGTACAGAAAAGCGGCTTGCTTACATAGAAAACGCCATTTTCAAAGACCAGAAGTTACGTAATGCCCTAAAAGGTATGGTTATTGGTCAATTTACAGTGTCAGAATACGAAAAGTATACTCAACACTCTTCGGCTCTCAACAAGCGTATGATGCAAATGGTAATGACACGACTGCAAGATCAAATTCAACTGTTCGAAGGGCCTTTGACACAATCTGTTTGACCTTAGTCAGTCCATAGAATTAAAAACGTCTATTCTGCTGGCGACTGTTGCAACCATGCATTTCTGAGTTCCAATTGGCGTTGGTTGGGATTTTCTTCGGAACGGAGTACCTCTCGCGTCTCTTGAATTCCATTCACTTGTCCTTCTAAGCGTAGAGAGTTTCCATTGCGTTCTATTTCGAAAAACACACGGTCGTCTGCTTCCCATTCAAATGCTTCTTCAAAAATATCATTGACAAGTTCGATGTTTTCCATAATGTTTGAAGGGATCTGTTTGCCATTAAAATTTGTGACACGATCTCCTATTTCAAACCCAAGCCTTTTTAAAGGTGTATTCAAATCTTGAACTAACAAGGTCTCCTCGCCCACTTCGCTATAAGCTACCGTTATGAACGGAAACTGTTTTCCAATTAGGACTATATTTGAGTCTATAACGGTTTCTTCTGTAATGCGTAGGCCTACTTTATTGAAAAAAATTTCATAATCAATTGGAGTATTACCGATCACGTGTTTTTTGAAGAAGGCTCCTACAAGGGCTGATGACATTGCGGTAATTTCTCTAAAAAGGCTCGCATCCTCAAAGGGCTGGTCTACACCATACTTTTTGGATAAGTCTTGAAGAATATTCAATATCCCTTTTTGTCCATATGTGATTTCTCGAATAATTAAATCCAAGCAAAGATTGATCAGGGGACCTTTCTCATATACATTGGGATAATTACTCTGATAGGGCTCTTCTACAATATTTGTGCTCATCTCGGTGAATGACATCGCATCGTCATACCGCTTGGATTTAGTAATCATTTCGAGCAATCGATCATAAAATTCATTGGTATCTATTAGTCCTTGCTGAACCTGAAATAGGTGTGAAAAATATTCAGTAGTGCCTTCATACAACCAAAGGTGTTGTGACATCACTGCTTCATTGTAGTTGAAATTGTGAATTTGTTCGGAATGGATGTTTAAGGGGGTTAGTGTGTGAAAGAATTCATGAGACACAATATCAGTGATATACTTTTTTAAAGCCGACGCTTCTAGGTTTTCGTAAAATACAACCGTTGTGGAGCGATGGTGTTCTAGAGCCCCTTGCATTCCTCCAAAAAAATTCAATTCTTCCTCGTCCATTAAAAGGAGAAGTACTTCATAGCGTTCTGTAGTATTGGCTTCTCCCAAAAAGCGTTTTTGCGCTTTCATCATTTCAAAGAGTGTTTCCTTAAAGTCAGCTGCTTGGTATTTCTCCGAGGGAGAATAAACTGCTAGATTCACAGTTATATCATCCAATTCAAAAGAAATATTATTTACTGGAGCATACATTATGGGGTCGTCGATAATATTAAAATATCGGTTGGCTAGAAATACATCTTTATCTTTGGACTGGGATTCGCTTGTCATTGAGGTGTAAGGGCGTAGTTTATCTGGGGAGGTTATTGTTAGATGATGGGCCCATTCTTCCCCCCCTTCAAAATACCCTATAAATCCATGAAGGTTCAGAAGGAATACCTTGTCCTTTTCAATTTTGGTCCCTCCCATAGGATAAATCTCTTTCCCTTCATTACTGTCGAATGTATCATCTACTTGGTAACTAATATAGTCTAGTTTTTGTCCCTGTGGGATGCGCCATGTATTTGCATCTATACGTTCTGCATACAGTTGCTTGTTATTGTAATCATAGACTTTAAGCTGAGAAACAAAACGTCCAAAATCTGAGTTTTCATAGGTTCCAGGAATCAATTTTGGTAGGTGAAAAATGACTTCCCCACTGAAATTTTTTAACGGATCAATCCGTACGGAGACCTGATCGTTTTCAACTGCAGTTAGATCCATACTCACAGCAACCTTCGGGGTTGAAATGTTCTTGGGCTGAAGGATACCGCAGGAGTGTAAAGAAGCTAAAACAAAAGCAATAATACAGAGCCTAACTGAAAACTTTTTAAACATATGGAAGAGGATATTATATAAGGCTTTCACCATTGAGATCCGTTGTCAATATATTACTCATATAATCAAAAAAAGGACGCATGACCTGAAAACATTCATTTACAGTATCGGTAAAACCTTCTTGCAATACTTCGTTATCGGTAAATGAATGGGTGAATAAGTGTTGTTTGTATCGAATCCATTCGATATTGGCATGATCTTTAGAAAACCCTTTAGGGGCTGTTTTTACGCATTCTCCCTTATTGTCTCCCCATATGGCTTTGAATTCAGGGTTTTCCGTGTGTTTACGATATTCTTCTACATCAGCTTCCAATTCTTTACGAATTCGAAATAAATCGTCTTTTTCAGGACCCCAAAAACCAGCAGCTATAAAGCTTTCCCCTGGGCGAATACGCAAATAATAACCACCACGTAGATGGGGTTTTTCTCTATGAAAAGCAATAGCGAAGTGTGTTTTATACGGAGTTTTGTCTTTTGAAAAACGAACATCACGGTAAATGCGAAATAATTTGGTTTTATCGATGCTATCCGCTTCATTGAGCTTAGTAGTAATCTGTTCCGCCACCTTTTTTACTTGCCCCTCTACCTCTTTAAAATCAGGTTTATTTGCTTCAAACCACTCCCGATTGTTATTTGCTTTTAAGGTGTTTAAAAACGTAAAAGTGTGCTTAGGTACTATAGCCATTTGCTAAAGTTAAACTATTTATTTATTGCGAGACTCTAGAATCTTAAGGACATCGTTTAATTGATAACCTTTTGCTTGAAGTAAAATTAAATAGTGAAAAAGTAAGTCAGCACTTTCATTAAGAAAAAGTTCTGAATTATTATCCTTGGCTTCAATAACCATTTCCACTGCTTCTTCTCCTACTTTCTGTGCTATTTTATTGATCCCTTTGGCAAAAAGTTGACTCACATAACTATTGGGTTGGAGAGTTTCTTTTCGTGACGCAATTATAGCTTCTAATTCAGAAATAAAAAACCAGGGAGCTTTGTTCTCCTCTTCCCAACAAGTATCTGTTCCCCTATGACAAACAGGGCCTGTGGGCTTGGCTTGAATAAGAAACGTGTCAGAGTCGCAATCTAAAGAACCACTTACAAAAGTTAAATAATTACCACTTTGCTCCCCTTTGGTCCAAAGACGTTGTTTGCTTCGACTGAAGAAGGTCACTTGACCAGAGGCCAGGGTTTGTGTCCATGCCTCTTCATTCATATATCCCAACATTAATACACTTTTGGTATAGACATCTTGAACGATTGCAGGTAAGAGGTTGTTGAATCCTTTCTCAAAATTAGGTGTTTTCATAATCGGACAGGTATTTGATGGTTTGCTAGTTGAGCCTTGAGTTCTGGAATGGGGATCGCTCCATAGTGGAAAACGCTTGCCGCCAAAGCGGCGTCCGCCTCACCTTGAATGAAAGTATCTGTGAAATGTGCAATACTTCCCGCACCCCCAGAGGCAATTATTGGAATGCGACGTGACCTTGAGAGTTGTACTAACGCTTCGTTGGCAAATCCGTTTTTTGTACCATCGTGATCCATGGAGGTAAACAAGAGCTCACCTGCACCTTGTTGTTCAACGATCGCTGCCCATTCAAACAGATCAATGTCGGTTGCTACCTTCCCCCCCACTAGGTGAACTTTCCAATGGCTGTTTATCTGTTTGGCATCTACCGCCACAACCAAACACTGACTTCCAAATTCACGAGCAATTTCTCTTATCAATTCAGGACGTCGGACGGCTGCTGAGTTTACAGACACTTTATCGGCGCCATGTTGCAATAATGCATGCACATCGTCTACACTATTTATCCCTCCCCCCACAGTGAAAGGAATGTCTATTGCTCTAGCAACATTTTCGACTAACTCTACCAAGGTTTTACGCTTTTGTTCCGTTGCAGAAATATCAAGAAAGACCAATTCGTCTGCCCCTTCTTGCGCATATTGCCGAGCTAATGTGACTGGATCTCCAGCATCCTTTAAATTAACAAAATTAACGCCCTTGACAGTTCTACCGTCTTTGATGTCCAAGCAAGGAATGATTCGTTTACAGAGCATTAGATTTTTGAATTTAAATCAAAACCCTCATAAAACCCAAGCGGTGCATTCGTGAGTTGCTTTACCCAAAAAGCAATTTGCCCGGTATGGTAGGAAAAGTGTTCGACGGCATGAAGGGCAACATCAGCTCCCGCTAATTCGAACCCCTGAACTTCATACACTCGCGTAAAATCCCCTTCTGTACAAGTTTCAATGCATTGTTTGGCTTCTTCTACAGTAGTTTTTAAAGAGGTCCAAAGATTCATAACACTTTCTCCTTCTTGAAGTGTGAATTCTTCGTCTCGAAGGCGTTCATCGAATTGATCACCCAAGGTTGCAAGAATGTATTGGGTCATGTTTCCATTCAAATGCAGAAGTTGATTGGCCAAGCTCAAAGTGTGATTATTGGGTCGCTCCCATCCTTGAGAGGGTTTGACTTTTGAAAGAGCGATTTCAATCATTCTCACAGCTTCATTCAATCGAAAACAACAGCTATCCTTAAAGGCTTGACACAGATTTTGATTTTCCATTAGATAAAAGTAGTTAGTTCTTTTAAGGTGATTCGGTTTTCATACAAAGCCTTACCAATAATAACCCCTTTGCATCCAATTTCATTCAATACCTCTAAATCACCTAGTTGTTGTACCCCACCCGAAGCAAATAAGTTAATTTCTGGAAGCTGATCGAGTATTTTGCAATAAAGGTCTATAGAAGGACCCTGCAACATCCCGTCTTTGCTAATATCTGTGCAAATAACGTTCCTAATTCCTTGATCAAAATAGTTGTTTAGAAAAGGTAATAATTGTTGATCAGAAGTCTCTAGCCAACCGCTAGTAGCAATCTTTTCATCGCGGACATCCGCTCCTAAAATTATTTTTTCTGATCCATACGTTTGCACCCATTCCAAAAATAGTTTGGGTTGTTGAACAGCAATACTTCCCCCAGTTATCTGACTGGCGCCGCATTCAAAAGCAATACGCAAGTCCTCTGAGGATTTGAGTCCCCCTCCAAAATCTATTTTTAAGCGCGTTCGTTTTGCCAACTGTTCAAGCGCTTTATAATTTATAATTTTATCTGCCTTTGCTCCTTCTAGGTCCACTACATGTAAATGACGAATCCCGTGGTCTTCAAATCGCTGGGCTATTTCCAGAGGATTGTCACTGTAGACAGTTTTCTTAGCATAATTCCCTTGCGAGAGCCGCACGCATTTTCCTTCGATAATGTCTATGGCTGGGATAATTCTCATTGCTTAATTTGTAGAAAGTTTTGAAGGAGTTGTTGTCCCGCTTGACTGCTTTTTTCTGGATGAAACTGGACTCCGTAAAAATTATCTTTTTGGACGGCTACACTGTAGGTAGTGCCATAAGTTGTTGTGGCCAATGTTTCCGGTACTACAGGAGCATAGTAGCTGTGCACCAAGTACATATGTGTGTTTTCATTTATAGAATCAAAGAGGGATCCTCTAAGGTTTTGGAGTGAATTCCAACCCATTTGAGGAATTTTACCCGATTCAAACTTTTTAACGGAGCCTTTGAGGATGCCCAACCCCCGAGTGTTTCCTTCCTCTGTGTTTTCAAACAAAAGTTGCATCCCAAGACAAATACCAAGAATAGGCTGTTTCAGATTGGGCAATACAGCGGTGAGTCCATAAAGATTGAGTTTATTCATAGCCATGGCCGCCGCTCCTTGGCCTGGGAATATGATATAATCTGCATTGGATATCACCTGAGGGTCATTACTCAATCGGGCACTAATTCCCAATCTTTCTAAGGCAAATACAACACTTCTGACATTTCCAGCACCGTAATCCAACACCACTACTTCCATTATATAATTCCTTTGGTTGTGGGTAAAATACTACTATTTGTATCTCGTTTTAAGGCCATTTTAATTGCTTTGGCAAAGGCTTTGAAAATGGCTTCAATTTTGTGATGCTCGTTCTGACCTGAGGCTTGGATATTAAGGTTCACTTTAGCTGTATCAGAAAATGATTTAAAAAAATGCATAAACATTTCCGTGGGCATTTTTCCAACATATTCCCTATGAAAAGCAGCCTCCCACACCAGCCAAGGGCGACCCCCGAAATCAATGGATACCTGAGCCAAGCAATCGTCCATTGGAAGACAAAATCCGTAGCGCTCTATTCCCATTTTATTACCTAATGCTGAATGAAAAGCTTCACCGAGGGCTAGTGCTGCGTCCTCAATAGTATGATGCTCATCAATCTCTAAGTCACCTTGTACTTTCATTTCTAAGTCCAATTGGCCGTGACGTGCCAATTGATCGAGCATATGATCGAAAAAAGCAATACCCGTATCAATCTGACTGGTTCCACTACCATCTAAATTGAGACGTAGTGAAATCTGAGTTTCTTTGGTATTTCGTTCCCAGACGACCTGACGACTTTCCAGTTTTAAAAACTCATAAATTTTTTGCCAATCTGTTGTGGTCATTGCGATGGAGGATTTCCATTCTTGTTTTACTACTTCTTCATGACCGAGGCTAGCCTCTGTACCCATGTAAATTCCCGAACACGAAAGGTTGGATGCCAACTGCATGTCTGTTGGTCGATCACCAATGACAAATGATTGGTCTAGGTCATAGTTTTTCGAATTCATATATGCAGACAACATGCCAGTGTTTGGCTTGCGAGTGGGGGTATTTTCTTTTGCAAAACTCTTGTCTATATGCACTTCCTTAAAATGCACCCCTACTCCATCAAAAGTATCTACTATCAATTGGTGTACTGGCCAAAAGGTATCTTCTGGGAAGCTTGCAGTACCCAATCCATCTTGATTCGTTACCATTACCAATTCATAATCCAATTCACGTGCAATTTTAGATAGATACTCTAAGGCTCCTGGATAAAATTGTAATTTTTCAAAAGCATCCAACTGATAATCATTTGGAGGTTCTTTCACTAGTGTTCCATCACGATCTATAAATAAAATTTTCTTCATAATTTATTTTAAATTATTCATCACTTGAAGGAGTTTATCGTTTTCACTGGGCGCACCTACACTAATACGAAGGCAGTTCTCACAACCCAAATAATGTGATGCTTGACGAACTACGATATTATTCTCTATTAATTGATTGTAGCGAAGTCGACTGTCATCCACTCGGAGCATAAAAAAATTAGCGTCTGACGGGAAAATAGATTCTACATACGGCAAAGATTCCAGAGCATTTATCACTCGTTTGCGTTCTTTAGTTAATAGAGCAACCATTTCTCTCACACGTCCTTGTTGGTTCTCGACTTGGTCTAAGGCAGCCTCGAGGGTTAGGCTATTTAAATTATAGGGAGCTTTCACTTTTAATAAACCGTCGATAATATTTTCAGATCCAAAAGCCATTCCCAATCGGGCTCCTGCCATTCCCTGCGCTTTAGAGAAAGTTTGGAGAACCACTATGTTTGGGTATTCTGACTGCCAGCTTAAAGCAGAAGCTTCTGGACTAAATTCTGCATAGGCTTCGTCAACAACAACAATTCCAGGGAAAGCAGCTGCTATTTTCTGAATATCTTCCGTTTTGAATCGATTTCCTGTAGGGTTATTCGGTGTGGGAAGAAAAAACAATTTCATATCAGATTTAATTGACTGAAGGATGGTTGGTACATCGAGTTGAAATTGCGGGGTAAGAGGAACTTGATAAAGCGGTACTTGGAAGAGTTCAGCAGCTACTTTATACATACCAAACGTGGGAGGACAAATTAATATTTTTTCTTCTTTGGGTTCACAAAAACCCAAAACCAGTTGATTGATTATTTCATCGCTTCCATTCCCTAGGTAAATTTGACTTGGTGGCACATTACGCCAAGCGCTTATGGCCTTTCGTAATTTTAGTTGTAAGGGATCAGGGTAACGATTGTAGGGCCAGTCAAATGGATTTTCATTGGCATCTAATAAAATTAAGTCATTCCCATTTTCAGAAAATTCTTGGCGTGCCGATTGATAAATGGCGTGCTTCTGAAGGTGCTTGCGTAAGTAGGTTTTCATTGTAAACTTTTTAGGCGAAGGCTAACCGCATTTTTATGACCCTCCAGACCCTCTGCTGCAGCCATTATCTCAACGGCAGGTCCAAGGGACTGAATGCCTTCGGAATTAATTTCTTGAAAGGTGATCGCTTTTTGAAAACTATCGAGATTTACTCCGCTATATTGACGAGCATATCCATTGGTTGGCAAAGTGTGGTTTGTTCCGGAGGCATAATCTCCGAAGCTTTCAGGTGTCAATGCTCCAATAAATACAGATCCCGCATGACGTACATTTTTCACATAGGGATTGGTGTCAACAACATTGATAATATAGTGTTCTGGTGCATAGTGATTGATAAATTCAATAGCCATAGAAGTCTTGTTGAAACTGACAATTTTGGAGTTTTCCAAAGCTTTTGCTGCAATATCCTTTCTAGGAAGTGCCTTTAGCTGAATTTCAATTTCTTTTTGTATTTCATTAATCTTTTCAGGTGCAGTGGTGACAAGAACAACTTGGCTGTCGGGACCATGTTCGGCTTGAGAAAGTAAATCTGCTGCTACAAAAGCAGGATTTGCTGAAGCGTCAATCGCGACAAGAACTTCAGAAGGACCCGCTGGCATATCAATTGCAACCGACCCTTGACTCGCATACTGTTTTGCTGCTGTCACAAATTGATTGCCCGGACCAAAAATCTTGTCGACTTTGGGGACTGATTCTGTACCCAAGGCCAAGGCAGCTATGGCTTGTGCCCCTCCTAATGTGAACATTTGTGTTACTCCACAAAGATGAGCTGCGTAGCGTATTTCAGGAGCAATTGTACCGTTTATTTGTGGGGGTGAACACAAAACAATCTCTTTACATCCTGCAATTTTAGCGGGGATGGCTAACATCAATACAGTTGAAAACAAGGGTGCTGAGCCTCCAGGAATATAAAGCCCTACCCTCTCTATAGGAAGTTTTTCTTGCCAGCATTGTACTCCTGGTTGTGTTTCTATACGTATTGGATTGGTTCGTTGGGCACTGTGAAAAGCAGTTATGTTGCGATGAGCTTGTCCAATAGCCTTCCGAAGCGGCTCTGGAATCTTTGCCTTTGCTTCTGATATGGTCTCAGCGGGTATTTGAAAAGACGTGCAATCAACTTGATCGAACTTTAGCGTGTATTCTATTAATGCCTGATCGCCTGTTTTTTTAACTGCATCAAAAATGGTTTTAACAGTGGGCATCATTGCTTCAAGGGTGGCAGTAGGACGAAGACATACTTGACCCCATTCGGATCGACTTGGATTATTGTGTCGTTTCATTATAAAACCATTTTTTCAATAGGACACACTAAAATATCCTCAGCTCCTGCCCCTTTCAATTCATAAATAACTTCCCAAAACCGATGGGCATCAATCACAGAGTGTAGCGAGCTCCATCCCTCCTGAGCTAAGGGCAGCACTGTTGGACTCTTTAAAACAGGCAGAATCGAGCTGATCGCTTCTATTTTATCATTGGGTGCATTCAACAGGATATATCGTGATTTTTTGGCGCGCAATACGGCTGTAATTCGAAAGACTAGTTTATCGACTATCTCGGAAACTTCAGTTGATAACTTTGGTCCTGTAACGAGAGTAGCTTCCGATTCCATTAAGGTTACCACTTCTTTCAGGTTATTCTTAAATAAAGTACTTCCACTGGATACAATGTCGCAAATAGCATCAGCTAGACCGATATTGGGAGCAATCTCAACAGAACCATTAATGATATGGAGGTTGGCTTCAATGCTATTCTTTTCCAGAAATTTACGAACTGTATTTGGATAAGACGTCGCAATTTGCTTCCCACTAAGATCGGCAAGATTGGAAAAAGAAGAGTTTTTTGGTACAGCAAGTGACACACGGCATTTCGAGAATCCTAGAGGGAGTAGGGATTTTAGGTCTTCACCTTTTTCTTCTAATATATTTTCACCCAAGATAGCAAGGTCAACAACCCCATCTCGTAAATATTGAGGTATATCTCCGTTTCTCAAAAAGTAAACTTCCAGCGGAAAATCTCGAGCGGTTGCTTTCAATTGATCTTTCCTGTTGTCAATGGAAATACCGCAGTTCTTGAGCAATTTTAAGGAGTCTTCATTGAGACGTCCTGATTTTTGAATGGCAATTTTTAGCATTTTTATATCAAATAAAAAAACCCGTTTGATTTCTCAAACGGGTCTATGGAGTAGCATACAACAGCATCCTGAACGTTTGAGCGTTTAGGTATAATGTGTATGATGTGTTTTAGTTATCATTGATGCAAATATCGCACTTTGCTTGAATAATCAAAAATATTATTAATTATTTCCCAAAATAATAGGCATTCCTGTCTCCCCACTTCCGATAACAATCACTTTGGAATTTGGAGACTCAGAGAGTTTGAGAGTCGCCTCAATCCCTTTTTCTTGAAGAATTTTGGAAGTTAAAGAAGCACTCAAAATCTTATTTGCTCGTGCTTTCCCTTCTGCATCAATTCGTTGCCTTTCTGCTTCTTGCTTGGCTTTTGCAAGACGAAATTCATATTCCAAGGCCTCTTGCTCCTGTCGTAGTTTTCGTTCAATAGCTTCTTTAATTGCCATAGGGAGAGTGACATCCCGAACCAAGACTGCATTTAATTGAATGTGTTGACTTTCTACATTCTTTACAGTCTCTTCAAATATTTCGTTTTGAATGGCATCTCTTTTCGTAGAATACAACTGTTCTGGTGTGTAGCGACCGACCACAGATCTTGCTACAGCTCGAATCTGAGGAATGAGTACAATGTTTACGTAATTTTCGCCCTTGGTTTTGTGAAGCAGCCCCAATTTTTCATAGGTAGGCTCATACAAAACAGATACGTCTAGAGAAATCTCCAATCCATTGGAAGACAATACTTGCATGTTTCCTTCAAAAAATTCTTGTTGTTTGACGTTGTATACATAAACTTTATTCCAAGGGGCGATAATGTGAAATCCTTCTCCCAGAGGAGGTTCATCAGTGACCACTCCCCCACCAAAAGTTTTAAAAAGTACGCCTGCTTCTCCATATCCGATGTTGATCGAAGATTTGGAAGCAAAAATGAGCACGGCTAAACCGATAAGAATTACAGGTAGTCCGATTTTTGGTAATTTTTGCATGATAATTTAGGTTTAAGTGAGCATGCCTCCATCAACATGGAGGACTTGCCCGGTAATATAATTTGATAAATCCGAGGCCAAAAACACACAAGCGTTGGCCACATCTTCGGGGGTCCCACCCCGCTTGAGGGGAATCCCGTCACGCCATCCTTGGACTACATCCTCGGACAGCTGGTCAGTCATTTCAGTCTCGATAAAACCAGGAGCAACCACATTGGAACGAATATTTCGAGAACCCAATTCTAAGGCTACTGACTTTGAAAATCCTATAATTCCTGCTTTGGAAGCAGCATAGTTGGCTTGACCCGCATTCCCTTTAACACCAACTACAGAACTCATATGAATTAAACTTCCGTGTCTTTGTTTAAGAAAAGTACGCTGTATTGCTTTGGTCACGTTGAAAACCGATTTAAGATTGATATTCATAACGTGATCAAAGTCAGCTTCTCCCATACGCATTAATAAATTATCCTTGGTAATCCCTGCATTATTGATGAGAATATCTACTGTTTCAAAATGAGAAAGCACATCGTCAACCAGTTGCTGAGCTGCATCAAAATCTGCTGCGTCACTTTGATAGCCTTTGGCATGAACTCCTGTGGCTATAAGCTCATTTTCTAGGGATTGAGCCGCATCAACAGAGCTGCTGTAGGTGAAAGCGATATTGCAACCTTGCTTAGCAAAAGCCAAGGCAATGCCACGTCCAATACCACGACTAGCCCCTGTGATTATTGCGGTTTTGTCTGCTAACAACTTCATGAGGCAAGCACTTCAACAATTTTTTTTCCTATTTCTGCTGGAGAATCAACCACATGAATTCCGCATGCTTTCATTATTGCTTTCTTGGCTTCTGCTGTATCTTCGGCACCACCAACAATAGCTCCCGCATGCCCCATAGTTCTGCCTTTGGGTGCGGTTTCTCCAGCAATAAAGCCTACCACTGGTTTTTTATTGCCATTCTCTTTAACCCATTGTGCAGCATCGGCTTCAAGTTGACCGCCTATCTCACCAATCATAACAATAGCTTCTGTTTCTGGATCTTCCATCAACAAAGCTACCGCTTCTTTAGTAGTGGTTCCAATGATGGGATCTCCGCCAATTCCAATGGCTGTAGTTATTCCCAAGCCCTCTCGAACTACTTGATCTGCTGCTTCATAAGTTAGCGTACCCGATTTGGATACGATCCCAATACTTCCTTTTTTAAAGACAAATCCTGGCATGATTCCTACCTTGGCTTCTTCTGGAGTAATTACGCCTGGGCAGTTGGGCCCTACCATTCGGCAATCCTTGGATTGAATGTAATGAGAGACTTTAACCATATCGGAAACAGGGATTCCCTCGGTAATAGTTATAATGACTTTTATACCAGCCTCAGCGGCTTCCATAATGGCGTCAGCCGCAAAGGCCGGAGGCACAAAAATGATTGTAGTATTGGCTCCTACTTCACTAACCGCCTCAGCAACAGTATTAAATACAGGTCGCTCTAAATGGATTTGACCTCCTTTTCCTGGAGTAACCCCTCCAACAACATTGGTTCCGTATTCAATCATTTGAGTGGCGTGAAACGTACCTTCACCACCTGTAAATCCTTGAACAATGATTTTTGAGTCTTTATTGACTAGTACACTCATAATTTTGGTTTCGCTTAAATTCGTATTTGATCTATTTATTCTTTAACTCTTTCCAAATAACTCCCTTTCTCGGTATCTACCTTAATCTTGTCTCCTTCATTAATAAATAATGGAACATTAATTTTGGCTCCCGTTTCCACGGTTGCGGGTTTGGTTGCATTTGTAGCGGTATTTCCTTTAACGCCCGGCTCAGTGTGGGTCACCTCTAGGATTACACTCGCAGGAAGATCTACCGAGAGAGGCATTCCATCCTCCGTATTGATGGCTATGGTTACTATTTCACCTTCTTTCATCAATTCGGCTTGTTCAAGGATGCTGACATTAATACTGATTTGTTCATAATCGTCAGAGTTCATAAAATGATATTGTTCTCCTTCTTGATAAAGAAACTGAAACTTATTTGTTTCGACACGAATATCGTCAATTTTATGTCCCGCAGAGAAGGTATTGTCAACTACTTTTCCTGTGGTCACACTTTTCAATTTTGTCCTTACAAATGCAGGTCCCTTACCGGGTTTCACATGAAGAAACTCAATAATCTTATAAATGTCGTTACTGTATTTAATACAAAGTCCTTTTCGAATGTCTGAGGTGTTGGCCATAGAATAAATTTAGTTCCTTTGAAAGTAGCCTTTCATAATACCCCGTTGTGAATTACGGATAAACTGAAGTATTTCGTCACGTTCGGGCGAGGCTAGCATTTCTGCCTCAATAATTTCAGCGGCTTGTGCGTTGTTGTATTTTTTTTGGTACAGAAGACGATAAATGTTTTGAATTTCAGTGATTTTCTCTGATGAGAATCCCCTCCGTCGTAGTCCGACCGAATTGATACCAACGTAGGATAATGGCTCGCGAGCCGCTTTTACATAGGGTGGCACATCTTTTCGGACTAAGGATCCCCCAGCGATAAAAGCGTGGTCCCCAACAGTAACAAATTGGTGTATGGCAGTCATACCAGCCAGGATAACATGATTCCCAACATTAATATGTCCAGCCAATGTAGAATTATTGGAAAATATACAATAGTCCCCAACAACACAATCGTGTGCTATGTGGGAATAGGCCATAATCAAACAGCCACTTCCAATCTCTGTTTTCATTCGGCTCAATGTCCCTCTATTTATAGTTACACATTCGCGTATGGTGGTGTTGTCACCAATCTCAACAGTTGTCACTTCCCCTTTAAATTTTAAATCTTGAGGAATGGCAGATATAACAGCACCTGAAAAAATAGAGCAATTTTTTCCAATGCGTGCTCCCTCCATTATTGTAACATTAGGACCAATCCAAGTACCCTCGCCTATTTCAACATTATTCGATATGGTGGTAAAGGGTTCTATCACTACATTTTGAGCGATTTTAGCCCCTGGGTGCACATAGGCAAGCGGTTGATTCATTCTGCGTCTTTTCGTTTAATAATTTGAGCCATCATATCCCCTTCCGAGGTAAGATTGCCATTAACGTAGGCTGTAGCTCTCATATGGCAAATTCCACGCCGGATGGGTGAAATAAGATTGAGTTTAAAAATTAAAGTATCCCCAGGATACACCGGACGCTTGAATTTAACATTGTCAATTTTCATGAAAAAAGTCAAATAATTTTCTGGATCCGGAACGGTATTAAGAACCAATATACCACCCGCCTGTGCCATTGCTTCAATCTGCAAAACACCTGGCATAACAGGGGCTCCAGGAAAATGTCCTTCAAAGAAGGGTTCATTCATAGTTACATTTTTTAACGCAAGCACATGTGTATCGGACAATTCATAAATCTTATCAACCAACAAAAAAGGCGGCCGATGTGGAAGCATATTCATGATGGCTACCGTGTCCATTAGGGGCGGTTTGTTAAAATCAATCTTAGGCGCGTTTAAACGTTTGTCTTGTTTAATTCGTTTGGCAACTCTTTCTGCAAAAGCTGTATTAACACGATGTCCTGGTTTTTTGGCAATAACATGTCCTCGAATACGAGTTCCGATGAGAGCAAGATCACCGATTACATCTAAGAGTTTGTGCCGGGCGGCTTCATTCGAAAAATGTAAGTCAAGATTGTCTAAAATTCCATTGGGTTTGATACTGATATGATCTTTATCAAAGGCTTTTTTTAACTTAGTCGTTGTACTTTCAGAAAGAGGCTTATCCACATAAACGATTGCATTATTGAGATCGCCACCTTTGATCAATCCATTATCTAAAAGTGTTTCTAATTCATGAAGAAAACTAAAGGTTCGTGCAGGAGCAATGGCATCTTTAAAATCAATCAGAGAGTCTAAAGTAGCATTCTGAGTTCCCAATATTTTCGTGCCAAAATCAACCATAGTAGTGATTTGATAGCTTTCGGAAGGGATGATTGTGAGTTCGCTTCCGCTGGTTTCATCTTTAAATGAAATTACTTCATCAACAATAAATTCTTCACGTGCTTCCTTTTGCTTTTCAATACCTGCTTTCAGGAGTGCATCTACAAAAAATTTTGAAGACCCATCCATAATTGGGGGTTCTGGTGCGTTTAGGTGTATGTAGCAGTTGTCTATTTCTAACCCTACTAGAGCAGCCAGTACATGCTCTGAGGTTTGTATTTTTATAGAATCCTTCTCAAGATTAGTACCACGCTCGGTGTTTGTGACATACTGTATATCTGCAGCGATTTCCGGGGCTCCTTGCAAATCTTCTCGAACAAAAACATAGCCTGTATTCTCAACGGCAGGTTTGAATGAAAGGGATACTGTCTTACCAGTATGCAATCCGACTCCTTCCAGAGTAACAGATTTTGAAATGGTTTGTTGAGAATCCGTTTTTTGGATCATGATTTATTTTTCTTCTCGATTTGGTTTACTCGATTCACTAGGGCGGGTAGGTTTTTAAAATGAACGTAGGATTTGTTAAAACTAAAATAATCCAATGCAGGGGATCCTTGTAGTTTAGTATTACCCTTTATATTACTATTCACTCCTGTTTGTCCTTGAATTTGAACATGATCTCCTATAGTAATATGCCCTATGATACCCACTTGACCTCCAATCACACAGTTTCGACCTATTCTAGTTGATCCTGCAATACCAGTTTGAGCAGCAATTACGGTATTCTCTCCTACTTCCACATTATGAGCAATCTGAATTTGATTGTCGAGTTTCACTCCTTTCCGAATAATCGTAGACCCCAAAGTAGCTTTGTCAATGGTGCTTGAGGCCCCCACATCGACATGGTCTTCCAGAACAACATTTCCTGTCTGCGGCACCTTTTTATAAGAACCATCTTCTTGGGGTGAGAAACCAAAACCATCAGAACCTAAAACCACTCCGCTGTGAATTGTGCAATGGTCTCCAATAACTGTATCGGATAGAATTTGTGCACCAGAGTATATGGTACAGTGATCCCCAATAATAACATTGCTGGCAATGTAGACATTGGGAAACAGTTTGATGTTTTTACCCAACACGCTATTTTCTTCAACAATGACGTTGGGTCCAATGTATGAACCTTTGGGTAACTCGATATCCTCCGCAATCAAAGCTGAGGGGTGAACTCCATCTCGCTTGTTTTTAACAGTAGTGTAATATTCTAAAAGCTCAGAAAAAGCTTGGTAGGCATCTTCCACTCGAATAAGGGTGGGCCTGATCTTTTGCTCAGAAATGAAATCTTCATTAACAATAACAATTGAAGCATTTGTTTTGTATAAGAATTGAGTGTATTTGGGATTGGCCAAAAAAGAAAGAGACCCTTCTTGGGCTTCTTCTATTTTTGACAATTCCGAAACCTCAGTCTCAGGGTCACCATCGATCGTCCCTTTAAGTTGTGAGGCGATTTGTTGGGCCGTAAATTTCATAAAGCAAAAATAGGGATTTCCAAGGAAACTATTTTTTTGGATTACACAAATAATACAAGGTTTGAGAATCCGTGTATTTCATTAAAGCTTTGAAGCTTGGGTACTGATGTATGGGGAGGACTTCATCGTTTACACTCAGCAACAAAAGAGGATGCTTTTTAGAGGAATAAGTTTGGTTTGAAACGTGGCCTGTAAAGACGTAGTCGGTCGCTATTTCTTTGGAGGGTAACTCCTTGGACCAAAAGGATTGTATATCATCCAATTTTGTTGGATTAATGGGCCTGTCTTGAACGTGTATTTGAAATAATTTTCTTTCCAAAATTCGCTTGGAAAGATCTTGTAAAATGAAGTCCTCGTGGTTTTGCCAGCTTTTAAGTGAATACCAAATATCAGAATCGTCTAAGGCTAAAAAAAATGTCCAATCAATACGGTCAATCTGAATGGAATTCTTGCCCTGAGACAACAACGCTATCAACGCTTCGGCTCCGCGCAAAGTTTCTCCCGATTGAAGTAGTTTCCTTGCACGTTGTAAGATTTTGACCAATAATAATTCCGCAACAAGACTTGTTTTGTGAAGATAGACTTGCCAATACATCAAACGTCGTGCCAACAAAAATTTTTCTAATGAATAACTAGCTTTTTCTTCAAAAACCAATTTTCCTTCTACTACACACATCATTGAAATCAATCGATAAGAATTGATATTGCCTTCGAGGGCCCCAGTATAAAAACTATCTCTTTTTAAATAGTCCAAACGATCCAAATCTACTTGACCAATCAAAAGCTGATGGAAAAAGGGACGTTCATAGGTGTTATTGAAAATTGATAATGCCAAATCTAAAGCACCTTCATATTCCTTATTGATAGCTGCCATAAGATGGGCAGAAATTTGTTCATGGGTAATTTCAGGAAGCAATACTTTTTCTATAGCATGAGAAAAAGGTCCATGACCTATATCATGAAAAAGTAATGCGATTTGCAAGGCTTCAGACTCTTTATTCGATATCAATTCTCCTTTTTCACGCAAAGCATCTACCGCTTTTTGCCCCAAATGAAGACACCCCAAGGCGTGCTCCAGCCGATTGTGATGGGCTCCTGGAAAAACATAAACCGATAAGCCCATTTGTGAAATACGGCGCAGGCGTTGAAAAAAGGAATGGTTGATAAGTTGAACAATTAAGGCCGATTTGATGGCAATAAAACCGTAAATTGGATCGTTGATAATTAGTGGTTTCATAGCCTAGTGCCCATCGCTTTCTGAGGCAAATATAAAGAAAAGTTATGTCTACAATTGATATCCTCTGGGTGGATGACGAGATTGATTTGCTTAAACCGCATATCATTTTTCTTGAAAACAAAGGGTATAAAGTCCATCCCTGTAACAATGGTCAAGAGGCATTAATTCGAGTTCAAGAACAATCGTTTGAAGTGGTTTTATTGGATGAAAACATGCCTGGTCTCAACGGCCTAGAAACCCTAGGTCAACTCAAGCAAATCATACCTCATGTTCCAGTGGTGATGATTACCAAGAATGAAGAGGAACATATCATGGAAGAAGCTATTGGCTCAAAAATATCTGACTATCTCATCAAACCTGTCAATCCCAATCAAATTCTTTTGTGCTTAAAAAAACTATTGCAGCACAAAAATCTTGTTGCTGAGAAAACCATTCAGAATTACCAACAAGAATTTCGGAAAATAGCCTTAACCCTTAATGAACTGCATACCCACAACGAATGGGCTGATTTTTATGAAAAAATGGTTTTTTGGGAGCAGGAACTCGAGCAACTTGAAGATCCAAGCATGTTTGAAATTTTCGAAATGCAGATGAAAGAAGCCAATCAGTTGTTTGCCAAATTCATAGAACACAATTATGAAGACTGGTTGAAACAAACACTGCCGGCCCCTACGCTTTCTCATAACCTCTTAGATCGGGAAGTATTTCCAAGGTTGAAATCAAAACAACCTACCCTTTTAATTGTTATCGATAATCTACGCTGGGATCAGTGGAAAGGTATTGCTCAACATATTGGGGATTATTACGCACTAACCGAAGAGAAAAAGTACTTCAGTATTATCCCAACAGCTACTCAATATGCCCGCAATGCAATTTTTTCGGGGCTTACCCCTTTGGAAATGTCCAAAACCCACCCAGAATGGTGGCGAAATGACACGGATGAGGGAGGTAAGAACTTATACGAAAAAGAGTTTTTAAAAGCGCAACTTCAAAGAAAGAACATAGCCCTCGCGTGGAGTTATCATAAAATACGCAATCTCTCAGAAGGGAAGCAACTTGTAAAAACATTTCAAAATCACACCCAAGAGCAACTCACTGTCATCGTCTACAACTTTGTTGACATGATCTCGCATGCTAAAACAGAAATGGAAATTATTAAAGAATTGGCCGCGGACAACAAAGCCTATCGATCTCTAACTAAGTCGTGGTTTGCCAACTCTCCCTTATTGGAGATCATTCAAAAAGCAGCGTCTCATAAATTCAATTTGTTGTTGACCACTGACCACGGAACAGTTAACGTTGGTAGCCCTTCTAGTTTGATTGGAGATCGTGAAACCAGCCAAAATCTAAGATATAAAACAGGACGAGATCTTACGTATGAATCAAAAGATGTGATGGCCTGTCAGGCACCAGAAGAAATGCAACTCCCACGCTTAGCACTTAACAGTCAATTTGTTTTTGCCAAGGAGGACAACTATTTTGTCTATCCAAAGAATTACAATCATTTCGCCAAACTTTTTCAAAACAGTTTCCAACATGGTGGAATCTCAATGGAAGAGATGATTATTCCATTTGTTGTGATGAGCCCCAAAAGCTAGTAAATTTGACTCATGGAAATAGAATATTCACTTACGGAGTTAGATCAGGTTTCAAAGATTATTTTGGATCATTGCGAAGTGCCTGTGTTACTATTCAATGCTCCTATGGGTGCTGGAAAGACTACCCTGATTAAAGCGCTGTGTGAGACGATCGGGGTTAGGGATTCTGTATCCAGTCCTACCTTCTCTTTGGTGAACACGTATAAGACCCTTCAGGACCAACTACTGTTCCACTTCGATTTTTACCGACTCAATTCTATCGATGAAGCCTTTGACATCGGAATAGAGGAATATTTAGACTCTGGGCATCGTTGCCTCATCGAATGGCCCGATATGATTCGAACATTACTGCCTGCTTCGGTTCATGAAATTAGGATTGAAATCCTAGGACAAGAATCTCGTAAATTAACCTTAGACAAATGAAACTTCTCTATCGCATCGGTTATTATTTGGTAGGACTTTCTTTGGGATTGGTGATCGTCAGTTTTGTTTTTAGCGGAAAAAAAACAACTTGCAATTACGGTCCCAATGCTAGAGTGATTGGTGACTTACAGAAAAAACAAGTACGAATAGCATCTTCGGTTGAGTTTGAGATTCAGCCCTTTGATTCAGTCCTTTTCAATACAATGCTAGAACGTGCAAAGGTAGATTTTGCCAATAGTGATACTCAGCGTGACAACTGCAAAACCTATCGATTGCAAAGTAACTATCTCGATAAAATCTTTATACTGGAGGTCGAAAATTGCGAGAAATACGTCACGATATTGGAGCTCAAACAACCTTAGATTGACGACGCTTTAACTCTTTTGAAATCAATTCCAATTCGCGAGAAGACTGTCCAGCTACTGAGGTGTTTTCTTCTGCCCTTCGTATCAAATAAGGCATCACTTCTCTAACGGGGCCGAAAGGTATATACTTGGCTACATTATAACCTGCTTCGGCTAAATTAAAAGACAAATGGTCACTCATCCCATACAATTGGCCAAACCAAACATTTGGATGGTTGCTGGAAATTTTCTTGCGCTGTAACAATTCTATCAATGTGGTAATACTTTTTTCGTTATGACTACCCATAAATAAGGTACAGTGTTCTAGGTGATCAATTAAAAAGGCAACACCAGCATCGAAGTTTTTATCAGTGGCTGTTTTGGAGATACAAAGAGGGTTGGGATACTTCATTTTTTGAGAACGCAGAGTCTCTTTTTCAATGTAAGCACCCCGCACTAATTTGACCCCAACGTGAAATCCTTCTTTTTTTCCTTTCTTGACTAAAGAGTTTAAATAGGCCAAACGATCATGACGATACATTTGAACGGTTGTGACGATCCAAAGCTCATTTTTATTGTATTGTAACATCGCCGTTTCGGCAAGTTTGTCAATTGCCGGTTGGATCCAACTCTCCTCGGCATCGATAAAAAGACGTATTTTCCATTCGATAGCGTGCTCACATAGTGAAGAAAAGCGATCCCTCACGCGGTGCCAAGCAGACGTTTCTTGAACGGTGAGCTTTGCACCCTCCGATACTTTTTGAAAAAGTAAAAAAGCACCAATTGCCGTTGGTTTGAATACCCCATATGGGTGGTTTGGATTGTTCGCTTGGACTTCTAACGTTTCCAAAGTTTTCTTTAAAGATTCATCAAAACCCGCTTCAGAGGTCAATCCCTCTACCGAATAAGCCAATACTGAAGCAATATTCAAATTACCCAAACGAGCAACGACTTTTTGTGAGCCCATTGCAGAAGTTCCAGAACAAAATTGATTAAATACGGTAGCTTTAATAAGCCCTTCAACGGGCAAACGCAAATTAAGTGCTGCTTGAATAGCTACCTTCCCAAGGCCTACTAAAAACCTGTATTGTATTAGCTTAAATAACCAATAGGCTTTCTTCAGTTCAAGGGTTGACTTGAGGCGAAATGCGATCTGAGTATTTTCAAAAAAATCTACTTTCATGAATCCATTCAAAACATCGTTACTTTCATAAGCAAGGTAAAAAACCTAATCATATTTTCCTGTATTGAAATAAAAAACACTTCTCTATTCTGTGAATTTTTCTCTTTCAGACCCTTTGGCAAAAAATGACCGTAGATATTACGGAAACTGCTACTTTTGTAATTCATGACAATATTCACTCCCATCCCTTCTCTTTATCACGATGTCGTCTTTGGAGACGGTGGAATAGAATACCTAAAATCATTGCTTCAACAAAATGACTATTCCTCTATCTTCCTTTTAGTAGACACCAATACCCACAAGCACTGTTTGCCTTACTTATTGAATGAACTTGTAACTGACTTGTCTATAACGATTATTGAAATAGAAGCTGGGGAAGAACACAAGAATATTAAAACCTGTTTACGGGTTTGGCAAACGCTCTCAGAAAATGGAGCAGATCGAAGAAGTATACTAATCAATCTTGGCGGGGGTGTTGTTACTGATTTGGGTGGTTTTGTTGCTTCTACTTTCAAACGAGGTATCGACTTTATCAACATTCCAACGTCATTGCTTGCCATGGTGGATGCTTCCGTAGGAGGAAAAACAGGAGTAGACCTTGGAGTCTTAAAAAATCAGATTGGAGTAATTCAACAACCCCAGATGGTGTGGATTAACAATCGGTTTTTGGCTACCCTTTCAGAAGAGCAATTTAGAAGTGGGTATGCTGAAATGTTAAAGCACGGTCTCATTGCAGATCCTTCCTACTGGAAAAAACTATCTTTTTTTGATCAGGCCCACTATGATTCACTATTGGAGAGTATTTATCATTCGGTTGGTATAAAAAACGAGGTCGTTAAAAAAGATCCTAATGAGCAGGGTTGGCGAAAGGTTTTGAATTTTGGCCACACACTGGGACATGCTGTTGAGTCCTATGCATTGGAAAGCCCTGACCAAAAAAGCCTACTTCACGGAGAAGCCATCGCGGTTGGAATGATCTTGGAAGCTTATCTTTCTACTATTTTATGTGGAATGCCACTTCAAGAAGCTGAAGAAATAAAAACTGTTTTTCTTTCCATATTCAGCAAAGAAAATTTCACTTTGGAAGCCCAAGCTAAAATTCTGGAATTATTAATCTTCGACAAAAAGAACAGCCATGGTAAGATTAACTTCATGCTTTTAAAAGCCATAGGGAAGCCAGTATTGGATATTCAAGTTCCAAAAGAACTGTTTGAAAGTGCCTTTAAATTTTACCACGATTAGCGTTTAGGCAGAATTTCTACTCGCATTGATGTTCCCAAATAAAGATCGGGTGACCATTTTTTCAAACAAGGGCATATCCTTGTTTTTAAGTCCATTAGCCTTGTTTTCTTGAATTTGTTGAAGAGCAAATTGTTGGATTGTTAAAAGGGGTTGTACAATTTCTTCACGTAATTTAATTGAGGCTTTCCCTGCTTTTTCATTTTCCATCAAGGAATCCATACCAGTGAGTTCCAACACCAACTTCTTCGTTAATAAAAATTCGTCGTGTATCAATGTCCAAAACGCGCCAAACTGTTTGTCTTCTGCCATATATGCAGTCAATTGGAAAAACGATTTGGTCATGCTCATCATACTATTGGCAATCAATGTCCGGAAAAACAATGAGTTTTGATAAAGCCGTACAGCACGATCAAATTGGTTGGAAGATTTTAATTCTTTCAAAGCTGTACCTACCCCATAAAAGCCAGGTACATTTTGTTTGGATTGACTCCAGCCCCCAACAAATGGGATGGCTCGGAGATCTTCAAAGACCAGAGCATCACTTTTACCTCGCTTGGCAGGTCGTGATCCAATATTTGTTTTAGCATAATAAGGTAAGGTCGTCATTTGTTCCAAATAGGAAACAAATTCAGGGTGTGCTTTAAACTCCTGGTAGGCTGTGTAGCCCGTTTCGGCCAATTGTTGAAGGGTGGAACGGTCGGCATCAGTAAGACTGTTTTGCTCGGGAGAAAACACTTGATTTTCAATTCCAGAACTTAAGAGCTGTTCTAAATTAAATTGACAGGAATCTAATGTTCCAAAATTTGAACTAATCGTCTGACCCTGAACTGTCAATTGAATATCATCGGATTGAATACGACTCCCCATCGAAGCATAAAATTGATGGGTGTTACCACCTCCGCGCGCTGGAGGACCACCACGGCCATCAAAAAATGCAACCTTTAAATCAAATTCTTTTGAGAGTTCACTGAGTATTTCTTTGGCTTTGTAGATGCTCCAATTGGCCATAAAATAACCGCCATCTTTGGTTCCGTCTGAAAAGCCCAACATAATGGTTTGCTTGTTTCCTCTTCGTTTTAAGTGGGAGCGATATTCCGGATTTTTATAAAGGGTACGCATTACGGTTTCAGCGGCTTCCAGATCAGGGATCGTTTCAAAAAGAGGTATAATGTCCACTGATGGTTGCTCCCATTTACAAAGTCGAAAAAAAGCAAAAAGCTGAAGAACATTTTCTACCGATTGACAATTACTTATGATATAGCGATTGCATCCCCTTTCCCCATTTTTAGCTTGGATAAATTTCATAGCATGAATACTTTCAAGAGTCTGGTAGGCAATGCTGTTTGAGTCAAGTATATGAATAGGATAATCACCTTGTATTTTCAATAAGGCCTCATGTCGTTTATCGGCCTGAAGGCTAGCATAGTCTGCAGGATAATTGGCGATGTGTTTTGCTGCTGCTTTATGCGTTAATAATGTATTGAATACTTCGTTGTGCACTCGTGAGTCTTGTCGGATGTCCAAGCTGGCAAAGTGAAAACCAAACAATTTTATTTTGTTGATCATATCAGCTACCTCAGCTTCGTAGATGCCATTGTGGTCCTGAATGAGAATATTATGTACCTTGGTTAAATCTGATAATAACCCATCGGAGGTGACCACTGGATTTTGTTTGGGATAGAACAGTTCCTCCAAAAGTGAATCTGTTAAACGACTTAAGGTTTCATCCACTCCGTCGAAAGTTATTTTTCTTTTGAGTTTACGGAGATCACGATAGTAATTTCGCAATATGGAAAATCGTAAGGCATGAGCTGTTTTTCGAGTAATATCAGGAGTTACGTAGGGATTACCATCACGGTCACCTCCCGGCCAAAAGCCAAAATCAAAAATAGAATTTTCAATGGGCTGACTTTCAAAAATATTCTTATCAAGATAATTGTATATTGTGCTTGCTGAATGATAAAATACATTCTCTAAATACCAAATTAGACTCACCGCTTCGTCTAATGGAGAGGGCTTTTGTTTATTATAGAATCGTGTTTTTCCAAGCTGCGATAATAGAATTTTTATCCGACTCAAATCATCTTCTTGAATTGCTGATGAGAGTTCATTGATGATTCCCAAAACACTACCAGGATAGAATTGAGTGGGATGTGCGGTGAGGACAATTCGCACACGGAAACGATTAAGGTACTCCATTAATGCTTCTTGCTTTTGTTTGGATGCAGCTTCTTCTTTTATATTCCGAATCGTTCCTCGTCCGTGCATATTATTTACATAAGCAAATCCAGCATCTTCAATAGCATCAAAGAGAACAACTTGACGCTCTATATATTGAATGAATTGAAACAATAAATCATTCTGTTCTACGGGCGTTAATTTCGGGAGATATTGAGTAAAGAATTGACGAACGATTTCCTTAGGAGATTTATTTTGTGCATAGGCTTCCTTACAAAGAGAGGCGAAAAGAGGCAGGTAGAGTCCCGTCTTTTTGATGCTTTTAAAGGGTAAGGTGAGGAAAAGGTTGTTATAAATTTGAAATTTTGATAAAACACGCTCATTAAAGCGATCAATCTTGGGGATTCTAGCCATTCAGGTTAGTCTAATTCGTTAAAAATGTGGTGCATCAAGCGTCGTTTATCATTGATGCTTTCTTCCATTGAAATCATTGTTTCTGTTCGCGCCACACCTTCCACATCATCAATGGAAAAGATTATACTTTTGGCATGCGAAGTGTCTCTTGCGCGCACTTTACAGAAGATATTAAATTTCCCAGTAGTAATATGTGCTACAGTCACAAATGGAATAGCTGTAAGTGCATCTAAGACATTTTGAGTTTGATTGGTTTTGTCTAAAAAAATTCCAACGTAAGCAATAAAGGAGTAGCCGAGCTTGACATAATCAAGGTTTAGAGAAGAGCCCTTGATAATGCCGGCTTCTTCCATTTTTTTTACCCGTACATGCACGGTACCTGCAGAAATTAGAAGTCGTTTGGAGATATCAGTGAAAGGCACTCTGGTATTTTCAATTAAAATATCTAGGATTTGATGATCAACATCATCAAGCTTTACTGCATTCATAGTTACAAATTTTTATTTTACAAAAGTGCAGATAAAATTAATTTTTCGCAACGAAAATGAATATTTGTTGTCAAATTTTCATTGAATTGTGATATTATCCAAAAAATCTACTTCATTTCCTTTATGGAATTCGATGGAAATAGGTGTCTTAAGAGTTGGCAGATCGGGATATTCATGGGCGCGTAGGCTTAGGTTTGAGCCAAAGCTGTGGAAGGTTGGAATTAAAGTAAGACGTCCCTCCCGCAGCTCCTCTTCGTATAGGATAGCAAGTTGTTGATTTTTGAATAGTTGTCCTTTGTAGTCAATAGTAACCCCTCTAATTAGAAGATCAACAAAGTCCTTGTGGTTTTCTGGGATCAATTCGTAATCATCGATTTTTTTGGACTCAAAATCCTTTGCTGCAATGTGGTTAAAACAAGCAAGTAAAGCTTTGTATGTCCATTCTGTGGTTGTATTCCGCTCATAATCTTCGGGATAGTGCCCCGCTTCAAATAAAACCGTTGGAGTCCCCATAGACATAAAGCTATCCCCCACACAATTCTCATTAAATGCATCATCGTATCGTCCAATTCCACCCTCTAGACCCTCTAAATCCTCTAGCATAGCAGCAATGAGTTGCATCGCCTTTAAACGTTGTGGGGGACATGATCGATTTGAATCGGCAGCGGGTGCCAAAAAAGACAAGGTAGCAGGCTTTCCATTGTAACCGGCAGCATAGATCGTACACTGTCCGTGTAAATTCAGAGCGAAATGAGGTTTGAATGTTGAGTAAACTTGTTTTAAAAATTGGCTTTCAGGTTGGGTCATAGCAAGCGCATCTCGATTCAGATCCACACCATTGGCATTGAATCTTTGAAAGCGAATGGCACCATCAGGATTGAGCTGCGGTATGATGTAGAGACTTAGCTCCTTTAAAAAAGGAAATTCTTCTCCTTGGCGTATTCGAGAGAGTAAAATAAGAAGTGCGCGTGTGGTGGAGCTTTCATTGCCGTGCATTTGCGACCATAAAAGTACCCTATTAGGCCCTGAGCCCAACTGTAGGCTATGAATGGGACGTTTCTCTACACTATGCCCCATAACCGTAAAAGGGAATATAGCACGATTGTCGTTTACAAAGTTGTCTATATCTATTGGAGATAAGTATCGTTGCATTTTACAAAAGTAAACCATCAAAGGTTTACAATTATAAACAATTTAATTTTAAGGTTGTAAACAAAAGAAGGATTGCTTGACCTATGGTGTTTTCAATTGTAAACATTAATTTATGTTATTCAATTATATTCCTTATTATCAGCATTTTATGAGATATAATTAATTTATATATTTAATAAATAACTGTTTTTTAATTCTATTATTTATTTGGTATTTTTTGTATATTGACTGTACAAATATAATAGTTTACAATGTTAAACATTTCCAGTATTGTCGCTAGAATTGAAGATTTAAGAGAACAAGAAGGGCTTAGTGCTGCAGCTTTTGCTCAGAAAATAAACATTCCTCGTTCTTCTCTATCCCATCTTGTTTCAGGAAGAAATAAACCCTCACTCGATTTGTTGATTAAAATCACAAGCGAATTTCCTGACATCTCATTAGATTACCTGGTCTATGGTACTATGGACCCTTCCCTAACCCCCCCTATCATTCCAAACCCAATTGAAGAGTTGCAATCAACTGCAGAAGGTATTCCTTTACCACCCCAACAGGCTTCTATTCCATTTAATAAAGATCCTGCTGCGCAGGAATTGTCTAAACCCGAGAAGAAAACACCAACTCAAGTTCTACTCTTATATGCTGATGGGAGCTTTGAGAAATATTCTTCAAATTCTTAGTACTTTCATCCCCATGAAAAATGCCTCGTGGGTTTTAACTTTATTACTTCTCAGTAGTTGTTATTCTGTAGAACGTAATTGCCTCTATTTTCATGAGGGCCGCTTTCGTTTTATAAGCCTAGTGGCGGGCGAAATGCAAGAGTCTATTTTTGAGAGAAAAGGAAACTTGGAAATCGAAGAATACAAAGGCAAAAAAGACTCTGCAACAATTAGATGGGTCAATGACTGTGAATGTATTCTCACCAAATTGAATCCAACCAATAATCAAGACAAACGCCCCATCCAAATGAAAATATTAAGGACTAAAGATTCTACTTCATACACCTTTGAGTATGCTTTAGTTGGAGACGCCAAGAACAAGCAACGAGGGACAATAGAAAAAATCAATTAATATGTCCCTATTAAGTCCCGAGTCACTTTCAGCACTTCTTGCACTCACTTTTTTGGAGATCGTCTTGGGTATAGACAACATACTTTTCATCACTCTTCTATCCAACAAACTTGATGCGAAAAACAGAAAGCAAGCCATCCGAATCGGGTTGATCTTGGCTATGGGGCTTCGAATACTTCTTTTACTTGGCCTAACATTATTTATAGAAATGCAAGAGCCCTTATTTTCATTTCAGCATCCATTGGTAAGTCTATCACCCACCGGGCAGAGCCTTATATTATTCTTGGGGGGGCTGTTCTTAATTTATAAAGCTACAAAGGAAATTTATGAACGTGTTGAACTGCCAGATGATGTACAAAAAACCCATCGCCAAAGGAGCTCGCTTTCTTTGTCAAAAGCCATCATTCAGATAACTGCTATCAATTTCGTTTTTTCTTTTGATTCTATACTCACGGCTGTTGGGATGACCAATGGACTTGAGCATGCGGTTTTAATTATGGGAGTGGCCATAGTTGTATCGGTACTTATTATGATGCTTTTTGCCGGTCCTGTTGGAGGTTTTGTTAGTAAACATCCTTCTTTACAAGTGCTTGGAATGGCTTTTTTACTATTAATTGGCTTTATGTTAGTTACTGAAGCCGCTCATTTGTCCCATGCTCAGTTTTTGAATCGAAAAATAGGCAGTATCCCAAAAGGATATCTGTATTTTGCTATTGCTTTTTCTTTGGTCGTAGAGTTTGTGAATATGAGGATTCGTTCCCGAGTTCGATCCTAGAGATCCAACTTAATTTGACTTTGGTCATCATCTCCCTCTACCTCAACATCTATGCTTTCAAGAGGTTCAGGAGGCGCTATTTCATAAGGCAAACTTTCGTGCAAGCTAACCTTCTTTATTTTTTTCGCTCCCAATTGATTCCCCAACGCTTTGTATCCTTTAATGCTGATAAACTCTTCGGCATCTAACATAAGTGGATCTGGTACTTCTTTCCCTTTGGGTTTGACATACTCAATACGCAATACAGGACGCCATTCTGAACATACAAATAGAAGACGGCCCCCCTCCTTGATAAAAACATCGACCTTGTCTGGCGTTTCTATCAAAAACCGTTTGAGGAAATACCGTTCTTTTTCTGAATCAAAATAAACCGCCGTCAATGGTTTTTCTGGGATCCATTTTTCTAATAGCAAAGGCGTATTTTCAAAATGTAAGGTTAAATCGGGATTGACCGCTTTGGATTCACCTCGTTCATTAACGACCAAAAGTTTGTCATTTCCACTAAAAGCACCCACTCTATTACCTCGCTCATCCGTGTTTAATCTCCCTATTGCCGTATCAAACCAAAGACCTCTTGGCTTTAATGTGGATACTCCTTTTTCTTTAAGTTCGATTCTACGGATGCCATATTTAGTCACAATATTACCACGAACTGCACGCCCCTTGACTTGAAGGTCTGCAAAATCCAAATCCCACTTCAGTTTTTTAATATTTCCGTTGTTGCGAAGATTAATACTGACAACCTCTGCCTCACCATTGGGGTTTGCTGTGAAATAAAGAATTTCGGAACCTGTTTTGCCTTGCGTTAAATTGTATTTTTTATCCCTAGTAATTCCTGTTACGGCAAAACGCTTGATGAAAGAGGTGCCTCTTTTACCATCTCTGTAAATCATATTATATATTGTTCTGCTGTCTTTTCTCTTAAATACAGATACATGGATAATGTCTTTCTCAACAAATACCTTACTATCAACTTTCATCACCATCATATGACCGTCTTTTGTGAAAGCGATAACATCATCAATATCAGCACAATCACAAACGTATTCATCCTTGCGAAGTGAAGTGCCTATAAAGCCTTCTTCTCGGTTTACATATAATTTTTGATTTCGTACAACAACTTTTTTGGCATCAACATCATCAAATATTTTGATGTCTGTTTTTCGCTCTTTGCCCTTACCATAAGTCTTTTGTAGCCCTTCGAAATAAGCAATAGTATAGGGGATCAAATGATTCAAATGATCTTTCACTCGGGCTATATCATCTTCTAAAGATTCAATTTTTTGTTGGGCTTTGTCAATATCAAATTTGGAAATTCGCTTAATTTTGATTTCTGTCAAACGGATAATATCCTCCTGAACCACGGGTCTTTTAAGATGACCCGCGTGGGGTTGTAGTCCTGCTTCAATGGCTTGCAGAACGCCCTCCCAGCTCTCCACTTCTTCTATATCACGATAAATTCTATTCTCTATGAAAATGCGTTCTAGTGAAGCATAGTGCCATTGATTTTCGAGTTCAGATAGTTCAACTTCTAATTCTTTTTTAAGGAGCAATACAGTGTTGTCCGTGGAAATCTTCAACATCTCCGACACGCCAATAAAATGTGGTTTATTTTCAATGATTATACAACCAAGCGGTGAAACAGAGTTTTCACAAGAAGTAAAAGCGTATAGGGCATCAATGGTTTTATCGGGTGAAATTCCGTTGGGAAGATGAACAAGAATTTCTACATGAGCCGCTGTATTATCTTCAATTTTCCGAATCTTTATTTTACCTTTTTCATTCGCTTTGAGAATGCTATCAATAAGACTGGTTGTGGTGGTTCCAAAGGGAATTTCTGATATAACAAGCGTATTTTTGTCTTGTTGCTGAATACGGGCTCGTACCCTTACTTTTCCTCCTCGGTTGCCGTCATTGTATTGTTGAACATCCATTATTCCTCCCGTCATAAAATCAGGATAGATTTTAAAGGCTTTGCCCTTGAGGTGCTGAATGGAGGCTTTGATTAATTCATTGAAGTTGTGCGGTAGAATTTTGGTGGACAAGCCCACAGCAATTCCTTCGGCGCCTTGAGCCAAAAGCAATGGGAATTTGATGGGTAAATTGACAGGCTCTTTTTTACGTCCGTCATAGGACAGTTGCCAATCCGTAACTTTTGGACTAAATACAACTTCCAGAGCAAATTTTGACAAGCGGGCTTCAATATATCGTGAGGCAGCAGCACGATCACCAGTAAGTATGTTACCCCAATTCCCTTGCATGTCAATTAACAGTTCCTTTTGTCCGATCTGAACCATTGCATCACTGATACTCGCATCACCGTGAGGATGATACTGCATGGTGTGGCCAACAATATTTGCGACTTTATTGTAACGTCCATCATCCAAATCTTTCATCGAATGAAGGATTCGTCGCTGAACGGGTTTCAAACCGTCTTCAATGGCTGGAACTGCACGCTCAAGAATAACATAAGAAGCATAATCCAAAAACCAATCCTCATACATTCCAGACACCCGAATAAGGCTGTCTGTAGCATCATTTGTTGTTGGATTATCAAATTCTGAGGGTGTCTCCATAGGATTGAGTTACTGACTTATTCAGTGATGATCTCTTCGGCTAAGTCTAGCTCTACTTTCAAGTTTTCAATGATAAATTTTTGACGGTCCATTGTATTCTTTCCCATATAAAATTCGAGCAATTGTTCAACGGTCGTATTTTTATCCAGCATCACGGGATCCAATCGCATATCTTCCCCAATGAAATATTTAAACTCATCCGGTGAGATCTCTCCCAATCCTTTAAAGCGTGTTATTTCTGGCTTGCCTTTGAGTTGATTAATGGCATCTATTCGTTCTCTTTCAGAATAACAATAAATGGTGTTTTTTTTATTTCGAACACGAAACAAAGGCGTTTGTAGGATGAACAAATGTCCCTCTTTAATCAATTCTGGGAAAAATTGAAGGAAAAAAGTAATCAATAAAAGTCGAATGTGCATACCGTCAACGTCAGCGTCGGTTGCAATGACAATATTGTTATATCGCAAATCTTCCAAACTTTCTTCAATATTTAATGCGGCTTGCAGCAGATTAAATTCTTCGTTTTCGTAGACAATTTTCTTCGACATGCCATAGGAATTAAGCGGTTTTCCTCGCAAGCTGAATACGGCCTGAGTATTGACATCTCGTGATTTGGTAATCGAACCACTAGCCGAATCTCCCTCGGTAATAAACAATGTGGAGTCTAAGCGACGATCTTTCTTCAAATCACCCAAATGCACGCGACAATCTCGTAGTTTTTTGTTGTGTAGGCTTGCTTTCTTGGCCCGTTCACGAGCGAGTTTTCGAATCCCAGATAATTCTTTTCGTTCTTTTTCTGCTTGAATGATTTTTCGCTGAATGGCCTCAGATGTAGAGGGATTCTTATGCAAAAAATTATCCAGTTGCTTCGCCATGAAATCATTGATGTAGGTTCGAACAGTAGGAAGGTCCCCACCCATATCTGTAGATCCCAATTTGGTTTTAGTTTGTGATTCAAAAACGGGCTCCATTACTTTAATACTCAGGGCAGCAATGATTGATTTTCTGATATCAGAGGCTTCATAGTTTTTCCCAAAATGTTCCCGGATTGTTTTCACTACAGATTCGCGAAAAGCAGCTTGGTGTGTCCCCCCCTGAGTGGTGTTTTGTCCATTAACAAATGAATGGTATTCTTCACTGTATTGAGTCTTACTGTGTGTTAGCGCTACTTCAATGTCTTCTCCCCTAAGGTGAATGATAGGATAGAGTAAATCCGATTCATTAGTTTGATCTTGCAGTAAATCTTTCAATCCATTTTCAGATTGAAAGGGTACTCCGTTCAGTTCAATGGTTAGTCCTGGGTTTAGATACACATAGTTTTTCAACATGCGTTCTACATATTCCAATCGGAATTTGTAGTTTTTAAAAATTTCAGCATCAGGTATAAACTGAACCAGAGTCCCCCTACGCTTGGCGCTTTTAACCAATTCAGTTTCATCTTTGAGTTCCCCATAGGAGAAGGAAGCGGTTTTGCTTTGTTGTTCGCGAAAAGAAGCTACAGTAAATGTGGACGAAAGTGCATTTACTGCCTTGGTCCCTACTCCATTTAGACCTACAGATTTCTTGAATGCCCGACTGTCGTATTTTCCTCCTGTATTCATTTTTGAAACTACATCGACAACTTTTCCTAATGGAATCCCTCTTCCATAATCTCGGACTTGAACCTGACTGTCTTCGATTTTAATTTCAATAGTCTTGCCAGCTCCCATAACGAACTCGTCAATACAATTGTCCAAAATTTCTTTTAAGAGGATGTAAATGCCATCGTCAGGTGAAGAACCATCGCCCAGTTTACCAATATACATACCGGGTCTCATTCGAATGTGTTCCTTCCAGTCGAGAGAACGAATATTGTCTTCGGTATAATTGATAGGTTGAGCCATAAGTTGCCACTAAGTTAAAATATCACCAGCAGGCGCAACAGTCGAAGGCAGCTAAAAAATTAACAAAATTGATTGGGGGTTGTTGAGAAGTTTTTGGGGTGTTGTCTATACGTTGAAACGGAAGTGCATAACGTCGCCATTGGCCACGATATAGTCTTTACCTTCAATGCGTATCTTTCCAGCCTCTTTTGCTTTGATTTCCGATTCTAAACTGTCGTAGTCGGAATAGCTTATTACTTCTGCCCGGATAAACCCTTTTTCAAAATCGGTGTGAATCACGCCGGCAGCTTGTGGAGCGGAAGCGCCAACGGGAATAGTCCAGGCGCGAACTTCTTTTTCACCGGCAGTAAAATAAGTCTGTTGGTTTAATAATTGGTAGGCCGAACGAATCAACTTAGCGGCTCCGGGTTCCTCCAAACCTAAATCTTCTAAAAACAACTGACGTTCTTCATAAGATTCCAATTCATTAATATCGGCTTCGATACTAACCGCAAGGACAAGGTATTCAGCACCTTCGCTAGCAACTTCAGCTTGCACTTTTTCCACCCATGCATTGCCTGTAACAGCTGCACTCTCGTCTACATTACACACATAAAGCACAGGTTTATCTGTCAAGAGTTGAAGGGGCTGTACAAAAGCCATTCGATCGTCTTCAGTCAACGCAATTGAACGAATGTTTTGTGCTTGTTCAAGACCCTGCTTAATTTGATCCAAGACGGCTAATTCTTTTATGGCTTCTTTATTACCTGTTCGTGCAGCTCGATTGACTTTCTCTCTTTTTTTTTCTACCGTTTCTAAATCCTTCAACTGCAATTCAAAATCAATAATTTCTTTGTCACGAAGGGGATCAACTGATCCTTCGACATGAACAATATTATCGTTATCAAAACAACGCAACACATGAATAATAGCGTCTGTTTCACGAATGTTCCCTAAAAATTGGTTTCCAAGACCCTCGCCTTTACTTGCTCCTTTAACAAGACCCGCAATATCAACGATCTCTACAGTTGCTGGGATAACCTTTTCAGGGTTAACCAGAGAAGCCAATCGGTCAAGCCTAGGATCGGGTACATTAACGACTCCAATATTAGGCTCTATGGTACAAAATGGAAAGTTTGCGCTTTGCGCTTTGGCATTGGACAAACAATTGAATAAGGTGGATTTCCCAACATTAGGAAGACCTACGATCCCAGCTTTCATACTGTTTAATTCTTATTGATGTAGAAATCGTTGTTTGGACAGCAGTACCTCATCTGATTCAACATGTTCCTCATCTGGAACGCAACAATCTACTGGGCAAACCGCTGCACATTGGGGTTCGTCATGAAATCCTTTACATTCTGTACATTTATCAGGAACGATATAATAATATTCATCCGATACAGGTTCCATTACAGTTGCTGCTTCTGCTTTTTTGCCATTGGGCAAAACAAAAGCTCCTGAAAGAGAAGTGCCGTCTTGAAAACGCCATTCTTCTGCTCCTTCATAAATGGCAGTATTTGGGCATTCTGGCTCACATGCGCCGCAGTTGATACATTCGTCTGTGATTATAATCGCCATGGGGTATTCTTTTTCATTATTTTTGTCAAAAATAGGTTAAAATTTAGAGCGCCCATAACATTTTCTTTTTGAATCCAACCGTATCCACTTTTGTTGCCTTAGGAAAAAAACTTTCCGAATATGTAGATTCTGAGGGTAAGAACCCTGAGTTTGAATCTTTTCTAAACAAGGTAAACCAATCGAATGGCTGGTTTGATCCCCAACAAGTTAAATCCGCTATTCGAAGTTGGAGCCTGGCTTTGTCCGGGCCAAATGTTGAGCGTTGGCTACAGAAAGTCTCTTTTACAATCACATCTCCCAAAACCATAGGATTAATTGTTGCTGGAAATATCCCATTGGTTGGGATGCATGACTTGCTATGCTTGTGGGCCAGCCCGCATCGTGCTCGAATTAAATGCGCCGCAAAAGATCCACTTCTCCTCCCATGGATAGTGAGCGAATTGGAAAGTATAAGCCCATCCGATCAAGGTCGTATTGAATTCGTTGAGGGGGCATTGAAAGACTACGAAGCAGTTATTGCCACTGGAAGTAATAATTCTGCTCGTTATTTTGAATCCTATTTTAGTAAGGTCCCTCATTTAATTCGAAAAAATAGGAACGGTATTGCTGTATTGGACGGTACTGAAACCAAAGAGCAATTAGAAGCCTTGGGAGACGACATTCTTCGCTATTACGGACTCGGGTGTCGAAGTGTTTCAAAAGTTTATCTGCCCGAAGGGTATAATTTGGATTTAGTTTTTGGTGGGCTTTATCCACATCGTAGTGTAATGGAGGCACAAAAATATGCTAACAATTACGATTATAATAAAGCCGTTTATTTGATGAGTGAGTATAAATTTCTAGAAAATGGTTTTTTCTTATTAAGAGAATCCACAGACTGGGCCGCCCCAATTGCTTGTCTCAACTATACTTTTTATAAGCATTTGGATGAGGTAAAAGAAGCAATAGCGACCCATTCCAATTCGATTCAATGCATTGTTAGCCATTGTGATGTTCCCACTGCCTTTTCGTTTGGCCTTGCCCAAGAACCTCAATTGTGGGACTATGCTGATGGAGTCAATACCCTCTCTTTTTTATCACAACTCTAAATATCCATTGTTACATACAATTGAATCGGGAATAAGTGATGGTAATGTTGACAAAAATGAATAAAAAATCCCTTGGTATGGGGATGATTTCATATAAGTTTTGATCTTTGCAAGCAGAAATTAATGCTATGAAAAAACACAATTTCAGCGCTGGCCCTGCCATTCTCCCTCAAGAAGTATTGCAACAAGCAGCAGAGGCTGTTCAAGAGCTAGACGGATCGGGTCTTTCTCTTATTGAAATCTCGCATCGAAGTAAAGCTTTTGTTGAGATAATGGAAGAAGCTTGTGCCTTAGCCCTTGAGCTATCAGGTTTGCAAAACACCAACTATAAAGCACTTTTTCTCCAAGGAGGAGCTAGTTCACAATTTTTAATGGCTGCCTATAATTTGATGGAAACAAGAGCTGGATATATCAATACAGGTTCTTGGTCTGATAAAGCCATAAAAGAGGCGAAGTTATTTGGTGAAGTTGTAGAAATGGCCTCCTCAAAATCGGCTAACTTCAACTATATTCCCAAAGAATTAAATGCCATTGGCGATTTGGATTATATTCACTTAACGACCAACAACACTATTTTCGGGACTCAGTTTCACAACATTCCCGTATTATCTCCCCCCCTGGTAGCAGACATGAGTTCCGACCTCTTCTCAAGACCCTTAGATTATTCTAGATTTGGTCTTTTTTATGCGGGAGCTCAAAAAAATCTCGGTCCAGCTGGAACGACACTCATAATTGTTGATATTAATTTACTTGGAAAAGTAACTCGATCAGTTCCTTCTATGATGGATTATTCCTTGCAGATCGCAAAAGACAGTATGTTCAACACGCCACCTGTATTTCCTATATATACTTCCCTGCTCAATATGCGTTGGATAGTGAAACAAGGGGGGTTGGAGGCCGTTGGAAAAGCCAATGCAGCAAAAGCAAAGCTTTTGTATGATGAAATAGATCGCAATGCCGCTTTTGAAGGGTTTGCAGCTGTGGAAGATCGCAGCATGATGAATGCGACCTTTAACCTGACCGATGAAGACACTGCCGCTTCCTTTGATGCCCTCTGGAATGCTGCTGGTATCAGCGGACTCAAAGGGCATCGTTCTGTTGGTGGGTATCGTGCTTCTATGTACAACGCACTTCCCATAGAAAGTGTTGAATTGCTTGTTGAAGTAATGAAAGAATTTGAACGCACTAAATAAAAAGTCTAATGAAAATACTTGCTAACGACGGAATTTCTAATGCTGGAATTGAGGCTTTAGAAGCCGCAGGATTCACTGTTGAAACGACTAATGTTGCCCAAGAACAATTGATCAATTACCTCAATGAAAATGACATTTGTGTTCTTTTGGTGCGCTCAGCCACCACTGCTAGAAAGGAACTAATTGACGCCTGCCCCAACCTTAAAATTATTGGCCGTGGGGGTGTTGGGATGGACAATATTGACGTAGAATATGCTCGGAATAAAGGAATTGATGTTATTAATACTCCAGCTGCTTCTTCAGCATCAGTTGCCGAGCTTGTCTTTGCCCATTTATATGGAGGGGTTCGATTTCTATACGATGCCAACAGGAATATGCCTTTGGAAGGCGAATCCAACTTCAAGGGGCTAAAAAAGGCTTATGCAAAAGGTCAAGAACTTCGCGGAAAAACTATGGGGATTATTGGCTTTGGAAGAATTGGTCAAGAAGTAGCTAAAATTGCTTTAGGGGTAGGTATGCGGGTAGTAGCTACTGATAAGTTCACGGATGAAGCAGAAGTATCAATTTCTCTATTTAACGGAGAGCACCTCTCAATAACCATCCCAACAATAGCAATGGATGATCTACTTCAACAATCTGACTTTGTCAGTTTACATGTCCCCGCTCAAAAAGAATACGTTATCGATCGTCCTCAATTGGAAAAAATGAAATCAGGAGCAGCACTCATCAATGCTGCTCGTGGCGGTGTAATTAATGAGGTTGCACTTGTTGAAGCACTAGACAATGAAAAACTCGCTTTTGCTGCTTTGGATACATTTGAAAACGAACCCAAACCAGAAATCAAATTATTGATGCATCCTAAAATTTCACTCACCCCCCATATAGGAGCAGCTACACTTGAAGCGCAGGATAGAATTGGAGAAGAATTAGCCGACCAAATTATTGGTATACTCAAGCCCTAAGGTCATGCTGGAAAGACTAAAAAAACGCTGGGGTATTGATTCCAACTTCCAGCTTTTTGTCATCTTTATTGTATTTGGTATTACTGGTTCCATGAGTGTCAAACTTGGACAACCCGTCCTAGAATATTTTGACTTAACAAAAGATCGGTTTGGATCTGGAGCCTATTTCATACTTCGGATACTGCTAATTTTTCCACTTTATCAAGTACTGCTATTATTCTTTGGAGCTCTTTTTTTTCAATTCAAATTTTTCTGGCAATTTGAAAAGAAAATGCTTCAAAAAATGGGGCTCTATCCCAAATCAAAAAACACTAAGTGAGTGAAGAAGAAACCAACTTCAAAAACTCATTTCTAGTATCGGTATCTTTGAATGAACCACGGAATCCAGAAGTGGTTGTGGTAGAATTTTGTTTTTGCACCCCTCGCATCATCATACACATATGAGAAGCTTCTATCACTACGGCAACGCCATCGGGCTCAAGTGTGTCATTGATGCAATCTAGGATTTGCTCTGTTAGGCGTTCTTGCACTTGCAACCGCCTTGAAAAAACATCAACTACCCGAGGTATCTTACTCAACCCTACAATATGCCCATTGGGTATATAAGCGATATGAGCTTTCCCAAAGAAAGGTAACAAATGATGTTCACACAATGAATATAATTCAATGTCCTTAACAATGACCATCTCGTTATAATTCTCTTTAAACATAGCACTTTGTAATATTTGCTGAGGGTCCATTTCATAGCCTTTGGTTAAGTATTTCATAGCTTTAGAAGCTCGCTCTGGAGTTTTTAGAAGGCCTTCTCTCGTAGCATTTTCCCCTAGCAAATCAAGAATATGGGTGTAGTTTTCACTAATGGCTTCGGTAATGGGAAGCGTGTCGATATTAAAATTTTCATTCATTTTAAATGTGTTTTATAAGTTTCAATAAATTTTTTAATTTTTGGTTCTATAACAGCTTGACAATAAGGTTGTTCACTATTATTATTAAAGTAATTATTATGCTCCTTCTCTGCGGTATAGAATGGCATTTCGGCATTAACTTCAGTAACTAAAGGAGCATCAAATATCCTTTGCTCAGTCAATTCTGATATAACTTGCTCAATGATTTTCCTTTGATTTTCAGAAGTGTAAAAAAGAGCTGATCGGTATTGGGTACCAACATCTGCTCCTTGTCGGTTTAACGTGGTTGGGTCGTGCGTAGAAAAAAAAATGGCTACCAACAACTTGAATGACACCAAAGTTTGATCATAAACGACGCGAACGGCTTCGGCATGACCAGTTCGACCAGAACAAACTTCTCGGTAGGAAGGGTTTTTTATCGAACCACCAATATACCCAGAGATCACTTCTTCGACTCCCTTAATATTTTGATAAATCGCTTCGGTACACCAGAAGCAACCTCCAGCAAAATACGCTACTTTTTTCAATGCAATGATATAGATGTTTAACAAATATATATATTATATTAAACAGATTTACATTTTGTTTTATGCATTGATTAAATTTACTCGATTAAAGGCTTATTTAATAAACAAAAGTTTACTTTTTTGAAGACAAGAAGTGTTGAATTTTTACTGTATTTTTGGGTATGCAATATATTATTGAGGCTCAATCTTTATGTAAAAAATACAATGATCTGGAGGTGCTGAAAGATGTCAATCTTAAAATACAGAACAAAGAAATTATTGCTATTGTTGGGCCTTCAGGAGCAGGTAAAAGCACTTTATTACACCTTCTGGGTACTTTAGATTCACCGAGTCCCCACCCCAATCAACAACTCTCTATACTTGGAGAAGACATTCAATCCATGTCCCAACGAAGCTTAGCTCATTTTAGAAATCGTCAGTTGGGTTTTATTTTTCAATTTCATGAGCTTTTACCCGAATTTACTGCTTTGGAAAATGTGTGTTTACCCGCTTGGATTGGAAAAAAAGAAAAACGAGAAACGGAATTACGTGCCCACTCGCTTTTGGAAAAATTAGGAGTTGGCAATCGAAGCCATCACAAACCCGCTGAAATGTCTGGCGGGGAACAACAACGAGTTGCAGTTGCCCGTGCATTAATCAATGCACCCAAAATCATCTTCGCCGATGAACCAAGTGGCAACCTTGATAGCGAAAATGCATCCCAACTGCACCAGCTTTTTTTTGAATTGCGAGAAGAGCTAAATTGTGCATTTGTTATTGTCACTCATAATCCAAAACTAGCCAATCAAAGCGATCGTAAAATTAGTTTAGAGGATGGACAGATAGTTTCATGAATCCAATCGATTTAAAATCTTTTTTGGATGAAAAAGCTGCACTTTACGAGCATCCACGCTTTATTGATTCCGATCCCATTCAAATTCCCCATCAATTCACCCTGCAACAAGATATAGAGATCGCAGCTTTCCTCACCGCAACAATCGCATGGGGCAATCGAAAATCCATACTCAGTAGTGCCCAAAAAATGATGCAATTGATGGGAAACACACCCTATTCTTTTGTGATGACCTATGAAGGAGAAGAATTACCTTCTTTCGCACATCGCACCTTCAATAGCCATGATTTGGCTTTTCTTTGTTTGGGCCTTCAAAAACTGTATCATCAGTATGAAAACATGAATACCTTCTTTAAGAGCAAAGAAAAAACAACAGTTGCTCATAAAATTGATGCCTTCCGAACATTTATGCTTCAGGTTCCTCATGAAAAAAGAAGTGAAAAACACCTTTCAAATCCAAATAAAGGATCAGCCGCAAAGCGATTGAATATGTTTTTTCGTTGGATGGTTCGCAGTGCAAAAGCTGGAGTTGATTTTGGTTTATGGACCGCCATAAAACCCAAGGAACTCTCTATTCCACTAGATGTTCACACAGGAAATGTAGCGCGAAAACTCGGTTTATTAAAACGTAAACAAAGTGATCGAAAAGCTCTGGAAATGTTAGATGCACAATTGCGTATTATGGACCCCAAAGACCCCGTTAAGTATGACTTTGCACTCTTCGGGCTGGGAGTCTTTGAAAAATTCTAAATGAGAGAATCCATTAGCAGTGGAATCTTTATTATTTTTGTAGGCCAACCGATGGCAACCCTGTATGCGCATACTTATAAAAAATGCCACGCTTATAGATCCTTCTCATCCCTCCCATGGAGAGATACTTTCCTTTCTAGTCGATGAAGGGGTAATTAGCGACATTGGGACTAAGATCACTAAAGCCGATCGAATTATCGAAGCTGAAAACCTGCACTTCTCCCCTGGCTGGTTCGACCCCTTAGTGAGTTTTGGTGAGCCCGGTTATGAAGAACGTGAAACCCTCAAAAACGGACTTTTTACGGCTGCTAGTAGTGGTTTTACGCATATTGGATTACTACCCAATGTCTTTCCTGTAGCAGACTCTCAAAGTGGGATCGTACATCAGATTTCAAAATCTCGGGGAGCTGTTACCAGTCTGCATCCCTTGGGTTCACTTACTGAAGGAAGTCTGGGAAAAAACATAGCAGAACTATTCAATATGCAGCAAGTGGGAGCCATTGCATTTTACGATGCTTATCACTCCTTAGACAACCCCCAATTACTCAAAATTGCTTTAGAATACAGCCAATCTTTTAATGGTTTATTGCTCTCACATCCTTCACAAGACTCGCTTCAAGCCAATGGCATGATGCACGAGGGGATTACAAGCACTGAACTTGGACTGAGCGGGATTCCAAGTATTGCAGAGAGTATTCAAATCAACAGAGACCTTGAAATTTTAGAAAATAGTGGCGGACAACTCCATATCCCCTTTGTTTCAACTTCGTCTGGGGTTGCCCATATTCGTCGAGCCAAGAAAAAAGGACTTGCGGTGAGTTGCTCTGTGGGTCTCCCCCATTTGTTTTTCGATGACAAAGCACTGGTAGATTATGACACTAACTTAAAACTATTTCCTCCCCTCCGAACACAGGAAGATAAAAATGCCTTACGAGAGGGTTTGTTGGACGGAACAATTGACCTAGTAACTAGCATGCATTACCCAATGAATCTGGAAAATAAAGATTTGGAGTTTGCCTTGGCACAACCGGGATCCATTGGCCTAGAAGCCTGTTTTGGAATTTTGTGTTCCCTTTTTCCATTAGAACAAGCCATTAAGTTTTTAACACGCGGCAAATCTCTTTTTTCCATTCCCCAAAATTCCATTGCCGAAGGGCAAAAGGCTGATATTACTTTTTTCAATCCCAATCAACGATTTGCTTTGACCAAATCAGACTTAACTTCCACTTCCAAAAATTGTGCTTTTGTGGGACACCAAATGAATGGAAAGGTATTGGGTTGTTTTCATAACAATCAATTGCAATGGAATGCCGATACCCTCGTCTGATTTTCTTTTAGAACACCTTTATCGTCCAGCAACTCCTTCAGAAAAGCCGCCCGCTGTCCTTTTTTTGTTGCATGGCTATGGAAGCAATAAAGAAGATCTTTTTTCATTTGCTAGCTATTTGCCTACTCAATTTGCCGTTATAGCTTTAAATGCGCCGATAGCGCTCCCATTTGGAGGCTATGCATGGTATGATTTGCAATTTACAGCAAACATGGAGCGATTGAGTAATTATGAGCAAGCCAATGAAAGTTTGAATCAAATTCAGCAAAACATCATTCATTTTTGTAATCATTATCAATTGGATTCTCAACGAGTGAGTTGTTTGGGATTCAGTCAAGGGGCTATTCTTTGCTGGGCATTGGGATTGGATCAACCCAATTTGGTTCAGCAAACACTGGGATTGAGTGGCGTAATTGACCCAGAATTACTAAAAAAACCCGTTAGTACTTATCGCAATACCATCGCTTTTGCTTCTCACGGCAAAGAAGATGCAACTATTCCAATTCATTATGCAAGAGAAACTGTGGGACTCTTAGCCGACAATAACCCTGAGGTGCTTTTCAAAGAATATCCTGTGGGACACACTATTGCTCAAGATAATTTTAGTGATTTAATCCGCTGGCTAGTCCGATAAGGGGTAGAGAAAAGATTCCTTGACTTCAAAACGGAAACGGCCTATTTTATCCTTGGAATAAAGCATCAGCATTTCTCCCCAAAAACTACCATCAGTGAAATCTGCAATAACCCATTTATGATTTAACACTTTAACTTTATTAATTAAGTACCCACCCTCTCCCATGGGAGCAAAAGGGATTAATTTTTCGTTATTAGGCAAAAGGTTAGTTTCATAAATGGCATCCATCAATTGATTCTCAAGCTCTATCAAGTCTTCGCCCTGAAAAAAAATTTGGGCCCCTTCATTTTGAATCAATGAAAAATACACTTCTTCATCAATACGATCTTGCAGTATTCGAATAGTGTCCTGAAGTTGTTTTCTTTGCATGATTTCCTCTTGCCAATCTGATTCTAGATTGGTCAAAATTTTATTAGAATTCACCACATGGAATAATAAAATCAAGACGGTGAAGACAAAGAGGTAGGCGAAAATGTGTTTTTTCATATCATTCTGATTCTATTTGAAGATTGTCATAAGCAAGAAATACATTTCCTGGCAACTGTTCAGAGACATTTTCGTGAAACCCTAGAAGATGGCTAATATGGGTGAAATAGGCTCGTTTGGGTTGAATTTCAGCGACCAGTTGCAATGCTTCCTCAAGATTCAGATGCATTGGGTGAGGATCAATTCTAAGGGCATTAAGCACCAAAACGTCTAAACCCTTTAGTTTTTTTCTTTCTTCAAGAGTAATGGTTTTTACATCAGTCAAATAGGCAAAATTATCTACACGATAGCCCAAAACTGGCCACTGGTTATGCATTACTTCAATTGGGGTAACGGTTTTTCCACCCAAGTCAAAACCAGTTGTTTTGTCTACTGTATTCAAAACTACATTAGGCGCTCCGGGGTATTTATTCTCGGTCTCAAAAATATAGGCAAACCGTTGCTTAAGGGCCGTTTGAACTCGGAGATCGGCATAGAGGGACATTGCACCTTGTCGAAAGCAAAATGGTCGAATATCGTCGAGTCCAGCCGTATGATCTGCATGTTCATGTGTAAATAAGAGCCCATCTAACCTAGGGATTGGATTGGATAGAAGTTGTTGTCGAAAATCGGGACCACAATCAATTACGTAATATTGCTGAGCCCACTCCAAAAGAACCGAAACTCGCAAACGTTTGTCTCTAGGATCGTTACTTAAACAGACAGGATGCTCACTCCCTATGATGGGAATACCCTGAGAAGTACCTGTTCCTAAGAAAGTTATTTTCAGCATGCGAAAGTCAAAGATAAATATTTGTCCCTAGATAAAGAATGTGTAATTTTGAGAGTGAATCGTATAACCTATGAGTCCATCCTTACCTGGTGATCAAACCTTTGAAAACCGTCCCTCTATAGAAGCCAAGGCGCTTCGTATTAATCTCAATCAACACATTTACGGAACTTTTGCAGAAATCGGTGCTGGCCAAGAAGTTGCTCGCCATTTCTTTCGTGTTGGAGGAGCATCTGGAACCATCGCTAAGACAATTTCAGCCTATGACAAAAACTTTAGTGATACTATCTACGGAGAAGAAGAAGACGGGCGCTATGTGACCGAAGCCCGTTTGGGTAAAATGCTCGATCATGAAATGCAATTACTGGAAAGCCGAATCCCCAAAGAAGACCATCCTGACAAAATGTTTTTCACCCTAGCCAATACCGTTGCAACCATAGACTTTGCTAAAAAATTTAAAGGACATGGATGGATGGGAATTCGTTTTCAAACGGCGCCCGATGAACCCTACAATGAAATCACATTGCATGTACGCTTTCATCAAGCCGAAGCCCGATTACAGCAAGAGGTGCTAGGGTTCATGGGAGTTAATTTGGTTTATGGTGCTTTTTATAAGCACAAAGAGCCTAAAAAAATCTTGCGGTATTTGTATGACTACATCGACGATGATGCCATCGAAATTGACACCATCAATTTCAATGGCCCTTTATTTAAAAATGTAGACAACCGATTAATGAGCCTTCAATTGGTGAAAAACGGAATGACAGAGGCTGTTATGTTCGACTCCTCTGGAAATAATATCCTTCCGGCTCGGATTCTGTATAAAAAAAATATTCTTGCTTTACGAGGAAGTTTTCGTCCCGTTACCAAAGTCAATATTGACATGTTCGAAAAGTCATATGATATATTTGTCAAGGAAGCTAATGTAGAGGAAGATAAAACCGTAGTCATTTTCGAAATAACGCTCTCCAACCTAATGGCACAAGGTGAAATCGATGAGCAAGACTTTATGGACAGAGCTCAATTACTCTGTTCTTTGGGACATATTGTAATGATCTCTGACTTTCAGGAATACTATCGTTTGGTTGATTATTTCGCCGCCTACACCAAAAAACAAATGGCCCTATCTATTGGAGTCAATAACTTTATCGAAATCTTTAAAGAGGATTACTACAGTGACCTAAGTGGAGGGATACTCGAAGCCTTTGGTAAAATGTTTTACAACAACCTTAAGGTATACCTTTATCCGGCTAAAAATCCAGAAAGTGATACAGTGATCAACAGTAACAATCTTCGCTTGCATCCCCGCATGAAAGATTTCTATAAATTCTTCAAATACAACGGGAAAATCGTTGATGTCTTCGATTATGAGGAGGAATACCTTCGTATTTTTTCCCGCGATATACTCGCTCAAATAAAAGAGAGCAAAAGCGGCTGGGAAAATCAATTACCCGAAGGGATTTCAGAAATGATTATCAAAAATCAAATGTTTGGGTACAAAAAATAAATCCCAAAATTGCATACATATCCTCAATGGGGATGCTCTTTTGGAGCAATTCCCCAGGGATTTAAAAGGAGCTTCTATTGTTTTTCGTGAATGTTTGGTAGACGGTCCTGTAACTGGAAATTCACTAAAAGAACTATACCAAAAGCGTTCCGCTTTTTTTGCTCAAACATATCAAGTCTGTACCCCAATTGAATACGAGGAACGTATTGTATCAGAATTTAATAAGGTTCAAAAAATACCGAATGGATCGGAAATCAATCTATGGTTTGAAGACGATTTATTTTGCCAGGTTAATTGTTGGTTTGTATGTTATCTTCTTAGGGACCGCAAAGATTGCGATCTATACCTTGTTCGCCCTAACAATCAATCGCCCTATGCTTTTTCTGTCTATACGGAAACTGAGTTGACGGAACTTTATCTGCAGCGACAGGTGCTCCCTGCTCCCACTCTCTTGGCACCACTTTGGCAAGCCTATGCAACAGGAGCCGTCAAACAGCTCACTTTACTCTCACAGCAGCTTCCTTATGGTTATTCGCATGTCAGAGAAGCAGTCTCCGCACACCTTTCAAGAATTCCTACAGAAAACAGATTAGGAAAACCTATCGAAGTCCTTAAAAAAATTATTGAAAATAAAGAGACAGAATCCACTGAACTCCTCTATCAAGAATTTCAAAAACAGCTCCCCATCTATGGTTTTGGTGATTTACAAATCAAACACCTATTGATGAAATTTCTATCACAGCAGTAATTATTTATATGCCTAAATCCTTTTATTTATATTTAAAGAGTTAAAACATCATATGGCTTTAATGATGTAGTGAGGATTGGAAAATAATAACCCGTTTGCCTACAAAAAAACAATAATTTAAATTGTAACTAAAAAATATATTAACCCCAAAAAGTACCATCAATGAAAATTGAATCTGAAGAAAAGAGCGACAAAGGTTTTGTCCCCACCATTTTATTGTGTTATTTCTTTGGCGTATTTGGCGCCCATCGTTTTTATACTGAAAAGATTGGAACGGGCCTATTGATGCTGTTTACCCTAGGAGGGTTTGGTATCTGGGCCATAATCGACTTTATCATTATCGTAATTGGAGATTTTAAGGATAATGAGGGCAGAAAAATAAAGCCTTAGAGAGATTAGACCTCCAAAATTTGAGCAGCGTGTTCTTTGGTCTTTACTTTATCGATAACACGGGTGCAAACTCCTTCCTCATTGAAAAGAAATGTTTTTCGATGGATACCATCGTATTCCTTTCCTTGGAATTTTTTGAGACCCCAGACTCCAAAGGCTTCGATAACGCCTTTATCTTCATCTGCCAATAAGGGAAAGGGGAAATTAAATTTATCAGAAAAACTTTTTTGCCGTTTTATGCTATCGGCGCTCACACCCAATAAGGCATAACCGGCTGCTTGCAGCTTAGCGTAATGATCTCGAAGATCACAAGCTTCCAATGTACAACCAGGAGTATTGGCCTTGGGATAGAAGAATACAACTAATTTTTGGTTGGCATAGTCGGTATGCTTAATGGTGTTTCCATATTGATCTTCAACTGAAAAAACGGGAAGGGAATCCCCTACTTGTAAAGTATTCATTGCAATTTATTTTCTTTGTTACAAACAAATGTACACAATGCTGAAGAAAGATAAAGTCAACTATATTATTCAAACTTTAAAGGAATTGTATCCTACTATCCCGATCCCGTTGGATCATACTGACCCCTATACATTACTGATAGCCGTTCTACTTTCTGCACAGAGTACAGATGTGAGAGTTAATCAAATCACGCCGCTTCTATTCGCAAGAGCTCATACTCCAGAAGATATGATTAAGCTAACGGTAGAAGAAATTCGAGATATTATTCGTCCCGTTGGATTATCTCCGATGAAATCGAGGGGAATTCATGGCTTGTCACAAATTTTACTCGATAAATATGATGGCAAAGTTCCAAAAACCTACGAAGCCCTAGAAGCCCTGCCGGCCGTTGGACACAAAACAGCTGCTGTAGTCCTTTCACAAGCCTATGGTATTCCTGCCTTTCCCGTAGACACGCACATTCATCGACTCCTTTATCGATGGGGTTTATCTAATGGCAAAAACGTGGTGCAAACCGAACGAGATGCTAAACGATTGTTTCCAAAGGATAAATGGAATGAACTGCATTTGCAAATCATATGGTATGGAAGGGAATATTGTCCTGCAAGAGGTTGGGACATCCGAAAAGATCCTATAACTTTAAAAGTTGGGCGACGACCAGTAGTAAGAAAAGCCTTAGAAAAAATTAATTCTTAAGTGAATCAAGTCTGTTTCTCTCGGAAGTTCTTTGTTCCTCATATGCTTTTGAAAAAGCCATAATACGCTTGATAACTAAATCCCTAGGCGCAATCGGACAAATACTTTTTTTGGAATTATTTGCTGAGTAATCTTTTTCCATTCATTCTTGTTTCATTTAAGAACGTCGGAAATAGTTATTTAGTATTTGTTAAGACAGAATTATTTTATTCTCATCAATTAATTTTCGCAAATTTATGATGGCATATCGCATACGTCCCAAAGCGGTATTGATGCTCACACCTGTTGTTTCAGCTATTTCCTTAAAACTCATTTCACGATACACACGCATCATTAGTACCTCACGTTGGTCCTCGGGAAGCTCTAAAATCAATTTTTGTAGGTCGTTCACAATCTGATCCGTAATCATGGCGTCTTCCGCGTTGATGGCTCCATCAGTAATGAATTGGAAGATGTCGAAATCATCGCTGTTTTCAAACTTGGGAATACGATTGTTTTTTCGAAAATGGTCTATAACGAGATTGTGTGCAATGCGCATAACCCAAGGAAGGAATTTTCCTTCTTCATTATATTGCCCATTTTTTAGGGTTTTTATCACTTTAATGAAAGTATCTTGGAAAATATCTTCTGTGGTATCACGATCGTGAACCTTGGAATAAATAAAATTAAAAATACGAAGTTGGTGGCGGTTGATTAACTTTTCCAAGGCCCATTCGTTTCCTTCTAAATAGTCGGATACGAATTGAGCGTCTTCAATGTTGGAGGTACGGGTCTGTGGCATAACAAAAATACTTTTGGCGCATGGAGCGCTTGTGAAACGATCTGTTTTAAAAGTATTCTTGTTGTATAGGCAAAGAATTTTATGCAATATACTATATTTTTTTATTTCTAAAAAATTTGCCAGCCCACAGTATATCGTAATTTTGCAGCTTTGGTGCTATGAAAAAAATACAGGAACTCGATCCCAAAAAATACATCATTATTCAAGGAGCGCAATTGCACAACTTGAAAAATGTTTCAGTAGCCCTCCCCAGAAATCAATTAATTGTCATCACGGGCTTGTCGGGTTCGGGAAAATCGTCCCTAGCCTTTGATACCCTTTACGCTGAAGGACAGCGTCGTTATGTCGAAAGTTTGTCTTCCTATGCCCGTCAATTTATGGGCCGTTTGAACAAACCCAAAGTAGATCAAATACGCGGCATTGCTCCTGCTATTGCCGTTGAACAAAAAGTAGCCACTGCTAATCCCAAATCAACTGTTGGAACCCGAACAGAAATCTATGATTATTTGAAGTTATTGTTTTCCCGTGTGGGAGTAACCTACTCCCCTGTTTCCAATGAAAAAGTTAAAAAGAATACTGTTTCCGATGTCATTGATGCTGTCAAAGGTTTCAAAGCAGGACAAAAATTACTCCTGCTATCTCCCATACTAAATAATCCTAACAGAACTAAAGAAGAGGTTTTTAAAATCATAAAACAGCAAGGGTTTTCTAGAATATACTCAGACGAAAAAATGCTTCGTTTAGACCAATTGGAAAAAGCCCCTACTGTTCCTTTTGAACTTGTAGTAGATCGAATCGTCGTTCGTCACGAAGAGGATTTTTACCAGCGTCTGTCCGATGCTGTGGACTTGGCCTTTTACGAAGGTAAAGGACAATGCCGTTTGCTGTCTTTAGAAGACGCTACATCAACAGTTTTTTCGAATGCTTTTGAGCGTGACGGTATAAAGTTTCTTACTCCTGGAGTACATCTATTCAGTTTCAACAACCCTCATGGAGCCTGTCCAAATTGTGAAGGATTTGGAGATTTAATGGGAATTGACCCCGATTTGGTAGTACCAGATACGAGTTTGTCTGTATACGATCATGCAATAGCCCCGTGGCGTGGAACAGGATACAAGAAATTCTATCAAAAATTAATTAATAATGCCTATGAGTTTGACTTTCCCCTTCATCGACCCTACTTTGAACTCACACTAGCACAAAAGCAACTCCTATGGGATGGGAATCGAAATTTTACTGGGATTGACGCTTTTTTTAAAAAATTGGAAGCCAAAAACTATAAAATTCAAAATCGAGTCATGATCTCTCGATATCGAGGGAAAACCCTCTGTCCTGAATGTCAAGGCAGTCGATTACGAAAAGAGGCAAATTATGTTAAAATAGGAGGAAAAAGTATTTCAGATTTGTTGAATATTTCATTGAATGAGGTGCACTCGTTTTTTAACCATCTGACTCTCAGCAATAGTGAGGCCGCCATTGCTGATCGTTTACTCAAAGAAATAAACAATCGGATTCGATTCATGCTCGACGTAGGCTTGGGTTACCTAACCCTAAACCGTCGGTCTAATACCCTTTCAGGAGGAGAGTCTCAGCGCATTAATTTAGCAACTTCATTAGGAAGTAGCTTAGTAGGTTCTATGTATATCTTAGATGAACCTTCAATAGGGTTGCATTCTAAAGATAACGAACGGCTGATTGGTGTTTTAAAAAAATTAAGAAATTTAGGGAATACCGTCATTGTGGTGGAACACGATGAAGAAATTATGCAAGCAGCCGATCGGGTAATTGATATGGGGCCGGAAGCAGGAAGTCTAGGAGGGGAAATAGTAGCTGAAGGAAGCCTTGAAGAAGTAAAAAAAGCAAACAGTCTAACGGCCCAATACTTAACAGGAGTTCAAAAAATTCCTGTTCCCGAAAAACGAAAAAAAGCTAGTGAAAAACTAGAAATCATAGGAGCCAGGGAAAACAATCTAAAAAATATTGATGTCACCATACCACTGGGAGGATTAACAGTAGTCACTGGAGTCTCAGGGAGTGGTAAATCAACGTTAGTAAAAAAAATTCTCTACCCAGCACTCCTCCGTAGCTTTGATATTTACACCCAAAAGCCCGGAGAATATACAGAACTGAAAGGAGATGTAAATGCATTATCTGGGGTTGAATTTGTAGACCAAAACCCCATTGGTCGTTCTTCACGTTCCAATCCTGTCACCTACATTAAAGCCTATGACGAGATTCGTTTGCTCTATGCCAAGCAATCGCTATCCAAACAACGGAATTACCAACCCAAACATTTTTCTTTCAATGTAGACGGTGGGCGCTGTAACGAATGCAAGGGGGAAGGCGTTGTGACCATCGAAATGCAGTTTATGGCCGATGTGGTTTTGGAATGTGAGCATTGTAAAGGAAAGCGATTTAAAAAAGAAATACGAGAGGTCTCCTATCAAGGCATTAGTATCGACCAATTATTAGGAATGACTGTAGACGACACCATTGCTCTATTTGATCAGCACAATGAGAAAAAACTAGTCAACAAACTGTTGCCTCTCCAACAGGTTGGTTTAGGCTATATTACGTTGGGGCAGTCATCAGCCACCCTTTCGGGCGGAGAAGCCCAACGGATCAAACTTGCTTCATTTATTGGCCGGGGAAATACACAAGAAAAGCTTTTATTTATCTTCGACGAACCTACAACAGGTTTGCACTTTCATGACATCCGTAAGTTATTGATTTCCTTTGATGCGCTAATTAATAAGGGCCACAGTATTTTGGTTGTAGAACACAACTTGGAATTAATCAAATGTGCCGATCATATTATTGAATTGGGTCCCGAAGCTGGTGATGAAGGAGGTTATTGTGTGGGACAGGGTGTCCCCGAAGAAATCATTAAAATAAAAGCTTCCTATACCGGGCAATACCTAAAGCATAAACTCAATTAGGCCTTTTTCATATAGGACCTTACTTCTTTTAAAAGACCTAAGAAAAATACCACACTGGAATAGACTATAGCTATCGCAGATGATTTTATAAGAATATTAATTGTAGGAGAGAATGTCAACGATACAGGTTGAAATACAATGAAGATAAGTGCAACACAGGCAACAATTTTTAAAGTGTCCTTACTATAGGGGTGCAATTCCATTTTCCATCCTATCAAACCAATTTTTAATGTATTGATCACCATCATTACAATCAAGGTGGCATAGGCCGCTCCCAGTAATCCAAAGAGGGGAATAAAATAAAAATTGAGTCCTACTGCCAATAGTGCGGAAAACACGCTAAAAAAAAGAACAAAGTGGTAGTATTGTGAATTACTAATTATCTGATTTAAACATCCCATTGACATGCTATACAATTTACCAAAGGAAATTAATTGAACCACCAGGAAGGCAACCTGATATTCTGGGGCAATAAGCTGATAAAAATCATTGAGATTGAGGTTGATTAAAAGAAAAATCCCTCCAGAAATCAAAAGCAGATTGGTGCTGCTTTTTTTGAGTAATTGACGAATTCGTTCTTTATTATTCACATTGAGAGCTTCAGCAACAACGGGACTTATGATTTGAAATAAGGCACGCCCCGGCGCTTCAATAACTGCGGCAATGTAAACCGCTACACTATAATAGGCTACGTCTTCCTTGGAAAAAGATAACAGCATCGCTTTATCGATATCTAAAATAAAGCTTGCAGCGGCACCTGCTAAAAAAATCAATCCACTGTAGCGAAGGATACTCTGCCATCCTGAGGGAAGCTTCCAATGCCATTTTGGTCGGTGAATCCAAAAGCTGAATCCAATAATAAGAAAGAGACGAAAGTAATACCCTCCCAACAAATAGTACATGAATTGATCGAAATCAAACCATTTAAACGAAAACCCAAAGATGAGAATAGCAATCAATAGTCTGGGATAGAGTTCTTTCAAGAAATTTGCAAAGACTGATTTCAAATGGACCCGAAGCCAAGAGTTAAATAGTTCAAAGTACGCGGTAGAAATAGCAATGTATAGTACAAATTTCAAGTAGGGGAAATTTGAAGTCGACGAAATAGGGAGTAACTCTTGAATGGTATCGGGGAAAAAGAAATACACTCCCCATAAAAAAGCAATAAAGAGCAAGGGCAATAAAATGACAAACCACAACAGGCTATCCTGTTCCTTTTTTTCAGTGAATCCGGAATAAAATTTAATAAGCGCATGCTGCAATCCAAAAGAAAGGAAGGGTTGTATGAGGTTGGAAATAGCCAAGAGACCCACTACCAGGCCTTGACGACTGTCCCCCATGTAGATAGGGTATAAAAACAACACATTAATTGCCCCAATCAAAAAACCTATTCCTATAGAAAAAAGGTTGTAAAAAGATTGTTTAGCTATGAATCCCATCCTATCGTTTGGCTTTGTTATCATACCATAGAGCACCTCCCAAACTTATAAAAAAGAGCAATAGTGATCCCCATCGAATTTGGGTTCCCAATCGAACCACAGGCGGTTGAAATTCGAATCTGATTTCCTTAGCAGCTGCGGGAAGCCAGAGACCACGAAGCAGAAAATTAACTTTATAAATGGGAACTTCTTTCTTTTCAACATAGGCTTTCCAACCTTTTTGATAATAGGCCTCGGAAAAAACGACAAACTGATCTCGCTTAATTTCATACTGATAGGTTAATTTATTGGGGTAGTTTGTCACCAGACTAATATTAAAACTACTGTCTATGGAATGAGGGGGTATGAAATCATTTGGGAGCTGCCCTGCTTGAAGCACAGCTTGCCTCGATAAATCCAGTTCCTTTAAATAATTTAATTCTGTATCGGCATCTTTTACCATGACTAGTGAATCTACAGGCCAAGCAATACCTAATGCTTGGGGATTCACAAGTACTTTTTGCTTCTCTTCCTCCTTGTAAAGGATATATTTCACGTTGAGCATGTTTAGTATGGATTCCGCACGATATTCCATGAAAAAATCATAAACTTCTTGGATGCGTCGGGGCTTGGCACCGTGATATCCCCCTAGTGCATGATGAAAATAGGCCGTTCTGGGACTTTTGAGCTGGGCATCGGAATCATACACTCGGTAGTGTCCCTTATCTTGCAATATGGTTCTATCGGCTGCACTGGAAACAAAGACCTGACGTGCCAAACGAGGAGAAACAAAGAGATCTCTGTCCATATAGCGTTCAGCTACTTGGAGCAAATCGGCAATCACTAAGATAAATAGAATGCCCAAGACCTGTTTTGATTTCAATTTTTCACGCGAACCCAAATACAAGACTCCTGCCATCCCAAAGATGAATATCATTCCACGAAGGATGTCTTGATTATATAAAGATTTACGAGTCTCGACAATTTGTTGAAAAATAGCATTGCCATACCCCTGGCGGAGATATGAATCCATCGCTCCTTGAAAAGAAAGCATCCCTTTCAATGCAAATAATGATAACACGAGAGCTCCAAAAACTATGGCCGTACCTCTGAGAATTTTTATTTGTTCGTGTTTTTCCTTGTCAAAAAATTGAGCAAGGCCCCAAACAGCGAGAATTGGGGTACACAACTCCAAAAGAACCTGTGCAGAAGAAACGGCTCTAAACTTGTTGTATAATGGAAAATAATCAATGAGTAGGTTTGTTAGCCAAGGGACATTCTTTCCCCATGAAAGTAAAAGGGATACTATTATCACTAGTATCAAACTTTTCCTGAGGGGGCCTCGTGAGCTTCTAAAACCCAGAAGTGCTAAAAAAAATATGGTAATTCCAATGTAGGCAGGAGCTTCAAGAATGGGTTGATCTCCCCAATAAGTGGGAACTGCTGATACAAAACTAGCCGCTTGTTGAACTGGGACCCCCCTGCCAATCAAATAGTAGTATAAGGAACTTTCGGTTCCAACATCCTCTCGGGATCCTCCGCCCTGAATTCTCGGGAACAATAAAGAGAAACTCTCAAACAGTCCGTAGCTATATTGAGTGATGTAATTATAATCGAGTCCAGAGGTGTTTTCTTTTGGAGTTCCATTGGGTTGCATACGAAGTTCGGAAGGACCTCGAGTGCTAAATTGGGTGTATTCTTGTGTAGCTAATAAAGGAGTCGCATTGAGTCCTAAGGCCAAGATTCCAGCGCTAGCAAAAAGTATTATCTGGGAGAGGAAATTGTTGACATCTTTTTTCTTAAATGCTTCCCAAAAGTAAACCAAACCAAAAATAAATAGCAAGAAAAGGAGATAGTAGGTCATTTGATAATGGTTGGCACGAATTTGCATACCCAGAGCAAGTGTACTCAATAGCCACCCCATCAAACGTTTGTTTTGAAGTAGGAGCAATAAACCTGCCAAAACAAAAGGGAAGTATCCGATGGCTTCTGCTTTGGTATTATGACCCACTTGTAGAATGATTAAGAGATAGGTTGAAAAGCCAAAGGATAGGGCTCCCATTATTGCATAGGTTCTTCGTAAACCCAATACTGAAAAAAGCAAATATCCCCCCAGAAAATAGAGGAATAATAAATGGGCAGGTCGTGGGAGAATGCGCGTTATGTAATAAAACGGCATTAGAAAGTCTGCTGGATATTCTGCTCCTAACTGATAGGTGGGCATGCCCAGAAAGGAATTATCGATCCAATAGGTTTCTACAGGCGGACTTGCTTCACGGGCTTCTTTCATTTGTCGCGACATGCTTTTATATTGTTGGATGTCTGATTGCAATAACACTTTACCTGAAAGCAAGGGATTAAAATACAACAGTGCGATGAATGCCAATAGCAGCACAACAAAGGAGTGAGAGGATAGGGTTTTCCAGGATATTGATTCAATCAATTTCTTCATAATCAATGTATTCCCCAACATTTTTGGAATTGGGTTCTTTTTTGGTATTGGATTGGAGGGGAGTTGATTCAGGGGTGCGTTTTAGTCCCATGCTTTTAAGAAAAAATCGAAGGAACCCGACAAAAATGGAACGAATTAGGTATAAACCCAGTAATAGAAAAAGTAAAAATTTAATCACAAATTGAATCGATAAAAGGCTTACCCAAATGTAGGGAAACTTGTTAAGATGTTCTCTTTATCCAGCAGACTTTACTTAAATTGAATTCACAAAATCAAACTATATTGCAATAAATTATACTTTCATGAGGCAACAGTGGTTTTTCATGCTGTTACTAGTTTTTTCAACCACTTTGTCTGCCCAATACACTGAACAGATCAACTCCAACCGACCTGGCATGTCCATCGGTGCTTATTCCGTGGGAAAAGGGGTCGTTCAATTTGAGGCAGGAGGAGCCCTTCGGTCCTACACGCATGAGGGCTACAACCAATCCACATCCCGTGGGACACTCGGGTTTCTTTCTATTCGATGGGGGTTTTTGAAAGAACAGTTAGAATTAACTTATGAAGGCGCTTTTCTTTGGGATGAATTGCACAATAAAACAACGGGAACACCCATAATTTCAAAACAGAAAGGATTTTTACAAAATTTTATTGGGGTAAAGTATTTGGTCTACGATCCGTTTCGAGCGGAAGAAGAACCGAATTTGTATAGTTACAAAGCCAATAATCGTTTCCGACTGCGAGATTTATTTCCTGCCATATCAGTTACTCTGGGCACCAACCTAATTCCACCCTCGCTAAATCCTTATCCGTATGGCGATGTCTTTAGCTCCCTTTATCGTCCTTTTTTTTATCAAAATATCAATCAACCAATTGATGAGGAGCCCTTTGTTACATTGCGGGGTATGGTTGCCACTCAGTCGCATTTTTTTGAGCGTTGGGTTTTTGTCACCAATTTCTCTTATTCGCGTTATTTGAGTGATTACCCAGAAATAAGCTACATTCTTACCCTAACTCATACCTTTCACCCCTTATGGTCTATTTATATTGAAAATCAAGGAATCAGTAGTGATCGCTACACAGATACTATTTTTCGCCTGGGAGCCGCTTATTTGATGTATGACGATTTGCAATTGGAAGCTACGCTGGGCAGCAATACTAAAAACAGCCCAAATATTGTATTTTTAAATGTTGGAGCTTCCTATCGTCTGGATTTTCACAAGGAATATACTACTGCTGAGGAACGAGAAGCGAAAGCCCTTAAAAAAGAAGAAAAAAAATTAAATAAAACAGCTAAGAAACTGGCCAAACAAGACAAAAAAAGAACCCGTCGAGCCCGCAAAAATTAACAATGATTGAAATTCGAGAAATAGAATCCCGCCGTGAACTTGTGGATTTTGTCAGCTTCCCTTTTCAACTATATAAAGGCAATCCTTATTGGGTCCCACCCATTGTCAAGGAAGAATTGGAGATGCTTGACAAAAAAGTAAATCCAGTCTTTAATAATGCTTTGGCACATTACTTCTTAGCCTACAAAGATGGGGAAATTGTAGGTCGAATTGCAGCTTTCATCAATTGGATTGAAATCAAAGAACTCAAAAAAAGTAAAGTTCGTTTTGGTTGGTTTGATGTTATCGATGACCTTGAAGTCACAAAAAAATTAATCGATGCTGTTGTAGCAATTGGAAAACAGCACCAAATGACTGCCATTGAAGGGCCAATGGGGTTTTCAAACATGGATAAAGCAGGCATGCTCACAAAAGGTTTTGAAGAATTAAATACCATGATTACTTGGTATAATGCCCCCTATTATTCGGAGCATTTGGAGAAAATTACCTTCACAAAACAGGCGGAATGGGTGGAGTATGAAATAAAAATCTCTTCTTTTCAAGATTCTCCTGAAAAAGTGAAGCGTTTCTCAAAATTAATTCTCCAACGCTACCAACTCAAAATTTTAGATTTTAAATCGCACAAAGAAATAGTCCCTTATGTGGAACAAATGTTTGATTTATTGGGAAAAACTTATGATAAGCTACAAACTTTCGTTCCCATTCAAGAGTACCAAATAGCGCATTATAAAGAACGTTACCTACCTTTTGTACACCCCGACTATATAAAGTGTATAGTGGATTCGGACCAAGATTTGATTGCATTTGCGATTACGATGCCTTCTTTTTCAAAGGCCTTAAAGAAAATGAATGGGAAAATCCTTCCCTGGGGATTCTTCCATCTATTCAAAGCACGGTATTTTAATAACCGCGCTTCCTTTTACTTAATTGGAGTCCGGCCCGATTACCAAAATAAAGGGATCACAGCTATTATATTTAATGAAATGCAAAAAACCTTCAATAAGCACGGGGTGACCATTGTTGAAACCAATCCAGAACTCGTAGAGAACAATGCCATACAGAAACTATGGCGGAATTACGAACATCGTCAGCATAAGCGTCGGGTTACTTTCATCAAATCTATTTAATAAAACGAATACACCAAGGGTAATTGGGGTACTGACCGGATGAAGTCCGTATAGCGTTAATGATTGGGAATAGTAAACAAAGGAATCCTACAGCCATCCATATCAATATGCCCAATCCCAAAAATATAAGTAATGGAAAAGCGAGCAGTGAATACAATAGCATGGACAATTGAAAGTTGATAATCGCTTTGCCATGTATGTCTAGATCTATTATTTCTTCTTTTTTCACAGCCCAAATTAACAAAGGAACTATCAAGCCCCCTACCCCTGTAACAAGATCTAAAAGTTGAGACAAAAGCATAAGAACGATTAATTGTCTGTTTTCAGTCATTAATTAAATGTACACAATCCCCCTGAATAGCTCTTGGGAAACTACTATTTTTACATTATGTATAATGAAGGAACCATCATCGCTTTGTCAAGCCCCCAAGGGGTGGGTGCGATTGGAGTATTGCGTTTGTCCGGACCGGATGCTGTTAGCATTATTTCCCCACTTTTTGAAGCCAAAAATGGGATAGCCCTTTCGGCTATACCCTCCCATCAAGCTACTCTGGGTGTGATCCACCTAGACGGCCAAATTTTAGATGAGGTAGTACTCACACCCTTTCTTGCACCACGGTCCTATACAGGGGAGACTGTAATTGAAATTTCATGCCATGGCTCCTCCTATATTTTGCAACGCCTGATCCAGCTCTGCATAGATCGAGGAGCCCAAGCAGCCCAAGCAGGAGAATTTACCCTTCGGGCCTTCCTAAATCAAAAAATGGATTTAAGTCAAGCAGAAGCTGTCTCTGATTTAATCGCTGCAGAATCAGCTGGAGCACATCAGTTGGCTCTTCAACAAATGCGAGGCGGTTATTCCAAAGAAATTAAACAACTGAGGCAACAATTACTTGATTTTGCATCGCTAATTGCTCTAGAACTCGACTTCTCAGAGGAAGATGTCACCTTTGCCGATCGAAGCCAACTCGAACAATTGCTCCAATCCTTAGAGGCAAAACTGAAGCGATTGGCCGAATCCTTTACTCAAGGTAGCGTTATTAAAAAAGGAATTCCTGTTGCCATCGTAGGAAAACCCAACGCTGGCAAATCCTCCCTACTCAATGCTTTACTCAACGAGGAGCGAGCCATTGTGTCAGATATTGCAGGTACGACAAGAGATAGTATTGAAGATACCATGAATATCGATGGGTTCAGTTTTCGCTTTATAGATACAGCTGGACTTCGTAATACCACGGATATAGTAGAAGCCATTGGTGTTGAAAAAGCAAAGGCTAAAATGGAAACAGCCCGATTTATTCTCTACCTATATGACGCTACAGAAGTGAATCTGGATTTAGAAAAGGAGGTGGCTACGCTAAAAGGAAATGGAGAAGTGATTGTTATTCAAAATAAAATAGACTTATTGCCTGTAGGGCATCCTTTTGAAAAAAACAGCATACATCCTCATCTTTCTATTGCTACCCACGACCATAAAAAAATAGAAGAATTAAAACGATTTTTGGTTAACGCACTCGAAAATAACTTTTCGAATTCAGATATTATTGTAAGCAATATGCGTCATTATACAGCCATTCAAAAGACCTTGGAAGCACTTTCTGCCATTAAAAAAGGGCTTTCAGAACAAATTCCATCAGATCTATTGAGCATTGACTTGAATGTTGCTTTGGATGCTTTGGGTGAAATCACTGGAGAAATGAATACCGAGGATCTCTTAGGTAATATTTTTTCAAAGTTCTGTATTGGAAAGTAACAATTAATAAACTAGTTAACTTCAAATTCTTTTGCTGAGCCTAACTAAGGTAAGCATAACTACTGCTACCATCGCATGAAGAAATCCAAAAGAAAAAGCGTCAAGAGAGGGCATATTCCCAGATATGGACATAAGCGTAAAGAAAAATACTGCGATGACATTAAAAGCTGAAACGGAATAGCCGTAATACGTTCGTACTATAGGCTTATGCCAAACTTTTTTGAGAATAAAAAACGTAATTAACCAAAATAGAAATTCGTACAGATATTGCACATCTTGTAACCCCAACATAGATCTTCTTCATTTACGAATGACTAAGGTAAGAAAAATCAGATAAGCAATTTCCTACTATGGATTAAAGGAGTATTTGGGTATTTTGCCTTGAATTCCTTTAAAGTATTTTTCTATCTTAAGAACATCTTTTTTCTTGTCTCCCGTTGTGTAATACAAAGGATGAAGAATCATCTTCCGTTTTCCAAAATCAAAGACAACGGGAAGAATCGGAATTTGAGCGGTATGGGCGATATAGTAAAAACCTGATTTGAATTGGTTTACTTTTTTACGGGTGCCCTCAGGTGCAATTGCTAGTCGAAATACTGGATTGATTTTAAAATAATTAATTGCTTGTTCAACGGTATTATTCTTTCCTGTACGGTCTACTGGAACCCCTCCCCAATACCGAAAAAGGCGATTCGTTATTGGAGTAAATAATTCTTTTTTACCTAGAAAATGAATGGGTTCTTTAAGGAAACTGCGCACTAATACTGCCAAAATAAAATCAAACCAATGGGTATGGGGCCCTACGGCGAGCAACATTTTATTTTTTGCAGGAAAAATACCCTCTAGTTCCCAACGGAATATCTTCGTGAATAAAAATTTTGCAATCAAAGAGTTATAATAGCGGATTTATTGTGCACTGAGAAATTCTTCAACACTCAGGTCATAATAGGATCTAAGTGTTTTGCTCAAGTGATGATAGGATTTGAAGCCTGACAGCTGAGCAGCTTTACTTAAATTAACTCTAGAATGTGAAGGAACGTTCAAAGTGAGTTTTTTGAAGTATTTCAACTTACCCAAAGTGATTGGTGGGATATGAATAGTGTTATGAATCACATTTAAATGTAGACATTATCTAATATTTATTATTCAATTGTTAATAAGTTCTTTTTACTGTTTACAATGCCTAATAATCATTGGAGGCTGCCTTTTCAAAATATGAGTTGCATTCAAAACAGTTAATTTTGAAATGAATTACAAAATGAATGTTATTTTTAATTTGAATATAAAATTTCCTTTAATTTAAATGTCATTTTAGTTGAAAATGACACAATAATTAATAAATTGAGCGTTTAATATATAGCATAAAAATTATGCTATTATTACTAGATATTTATATCATATAAATGATTATTAGATAGTTTTTTTTTAATGAAAATACGTCTTAGACAATTAAAAAATAAAAATGGCACTGTCTCCCTGCGTTTAGATACATTTATGGGATACTTTACTGATGCCTCTGGTAAGCGGAAAGCCAAACGCATTCGAGAAACTCTTCCTTTTCATATTCCAACAGAAGAAACACCCAACTACACTGAAGAAAAACTGAGATTACTTCAAAAAGCAGACGAAATTCGAAAAGAGAAAGAAATTCAGCTCCAAGAAAGTGGTAGATATCCTTTTTCAAAAGAAAAAACTAAAAATGATTTTTTTATTCCCTTTTTGGAAGAGATAGTCAGTATCAAGATATCTAATAAAAGGAATAATGAGGCAGTGTGGCTTGGGATGCAACGATGGTATAAAGTATTTGCTACTCCGATCATTCGGTTTAAGACTATCAATGATTCTCATTGTTCCTCCTTTTTTAATTTTCTAGAAAAAAAAGCGAAGAAGTCGAATGGCACTCCCTTGGCTAGCAGTACCAACCGGCTCTATTTTCAAAAATTTTACTCTGTGGTACAACAGGCTTATTTGGATGGAAAGATAAAAGAACTTCCTGCACAGCCCGCATCATTTAAAAGGGCAAATAAAAAATTTAAAACTGTTTTAAAACGATATGAAATTATAGCGCTTCGCAATGCCCCTTATTACAATAGAGATGTGAAAAACGCTTTTATATTGTCCATAGAAATGGGATTAAAACTTGGACAGTTAAGAACACTGAAATGGAAAGACATACATCAAGAAGAGGATCGTTGGAGCATTAAAATGCCAAATAAGGGTACCAATGAACCCTTTAATTATATGATTCCTGAGTCCATTGTTTCTATTCTAGGGATCCCCCCTAAAGACAGCAATAATTTGGTATTTCCCCTATTGCGATCTGCAAGTGAGGCCAATGTTCAGCTTTTGAAATGGGTCATTATGTCTGGAATTTCACGGCACATTACTTTTGAAAGTGCTCGTAATACCTTCGCTTTCAATAAGGTTTCAGAAGGTATCGCAATTCAGAATGTGCAACGCTATTTGGGGCATCAAAATCTACGTACTACTCAAAAATTTATAGAACAACTCCAAATAGATATTCCAAAAGACAAGAAAGGCTTCGCCTCAAATTCACCTTTTGCTGCCTCCAAAGCTAAACAAAGAAAACATCGAATTTCTGAGCATATTCGAAAAGAGCTTTCCGCTTACACCTATAAATTTTCACAGACAAGTAATCCAACAAAAAATAATGACTAGTACCCTTTGATTTAATCCTACTAGTCAGACCATCTTTAGGTTGGAATTATATTTATGATTTTCGAATCAATTCAGTTCTTGATTATGAATACCATTAGTTCTTAACTCTTAAAAAGAGTGATCCGTGTGCTATAAAATGAATTCTATAATTTAGCAGGTAGATGTTAAGCACGCGCTCTCACTCGCCGTAATGAAGAAGAAAAATATTTATGAAAATGAAATACATAGTTGCCCTGATTTTTTATAGCTTCATTTGTCAAGTCAATGGGCAATCCACAATCAATCCAGAGGCTATTGATATCGTACGAGACCGGTATGGAGTACCTCACATCTTCGCCCCCACAGATGCTGGCGTTGCCTATGGACTGGCATGGGCCCATGCAGAGGACGATTTTAAAACCATACAACAGGCTTATCTAGCAGGCAACGAACTTTTAACAAAAGCAATTGGCAACAAGGGGCTTACTGCTGAATTTATTACTCAATTTATTGGATCAAAGGAATTGGTTGAAAAAGACTATGATGATAAAATTAGTCCTGAATATAAAAAAGTTATTGAGGGTTATGCCCAAGGACTTAACCGTTATGCTGCGTTACACCCCAATGAAGTTCTGGTTTCTGAACTTTTCCCAGTTCAACCAAAAATGATGCTTCGTTACGCACAATTGCAATTATTCATCTCATCGGGAGGCGACAAAGCCGTGGGTAAAATTCTAGGCGATAACGCTCGACCCAAGCAAACAGCTCCTAAAGGATCCAATACTTTTGGCTTTAACAGTAAAAAAACCAAGGATGGTTATACTTATTTGGCCATTAATACCCATCAACCTCTCGACGGTCCTGTATCTTGGTATGAGGCGCACTTGTGCTCGGAGGAAGGAACCAATATCTTAGGAACTCTTTTTGCAGGAAGCCCTAATATATTGATTGGAGTAAATGATTACTTGGGGTGGTCGCATACAGTGAATAATCCTGACAAAATAGACCTATTCCATTTGGAAATGCACCCAAAAAACAAATTACAATACCGAGTTGATGATACATATCTCACTCTTGAAAAACAGAAAGCCAAACTTACTTTTCGTTTTTTGGGGATTCCCATCCGAATCAAGCGTTCTTTCTATAAGAGCATCTATGGTCCCACACTAAAGAATAAAAGTGGATACTATTCGATTCGGACTCCTGCTTTGTTCGAAATTCGTGCGCTAGAACAGTGGTGGCGAATGAATAAATCCCAAAGTTTCAGCGATTTTTATACTGTTTTAAAAATGAAGGCAATTCCTGGATACAATATTGGCTATGCTGATCGAAACGACACTATATTCTATATTTCAAATGGACTTATTCCAAAACGAGCTCCAGGATATGATTGGAAAAATACCGTTCCCGGGAATACCAGAAAAACGCTTTGGGAAGAATCATACGCCGTTGATGAATTACCCCAGGTAATTCAGCCAGAATCAGGTTATTTTTACAATGCCAACCACTCCCCTTTTCTTTCTTCTGCCAGCAAAGACAACCCCAATATAGCGGCTTATTCTAAAGATATGGGGTTTGAAGAGTTTGACAATAACCGGTCGTTCAGACTCAAAGAGCTTATCGATCAATATGATTCTTTAGATTTTAATGATTTCAAACGGATCAAATACGACAATCGATATCCTACCCCCTTCCGTTTCACTTATATGGATATCAATGCTATAACAACTCTTGACCCAGCGCAATATCCCGAAGTCAAAGTACTATTGGAACGAATCCAGCAATGGGACCGTTTTACCCATTCCAATTCAATGGGGGCGGGTACGTTTGCAATTTTCTATTATCAAAGCATCAAATATGCACGTCAATTGCCAGGGGATAAAATTTTTCCAAAAACCTATTTGTTAAAAGCTTTGCAAGATGCCAAGGCCTATATGTTGAAACATTTTAAAACACTAGATGTTACTTTGGGCGATTTCCAAAAATTGGTTCGAGGAGAAAAAGAAATGGGTATTTGGGGTATGCCCGATGTGCTCACGGCCATGTATGGCACTTCGTATAAAGATGGGAAAATCAGAATAACCGCAGGAGAGACTTATATTGGTTTAATAAAGTTTACTCCTGATGGACCAGAAATTGAATCGGTCATATCCTATGGAAGTTCGGATCGACCCAATTCTCCTCACTACAATGACCAAATGGAAATGTATGCAAATAAGCAAACAAAAAGGATGAGTATTGATAAAGACACTGTCTATGCCGAAGCAATTTCCATATATCACCCCAACTAGTAGGTTTTTTTAAGAATGGCCTCTTGATAAACACTTTCGTATTGTTCGACGATTCGCTTTAAATCAAATTGCTGTGCTTGTTCAAAGGCTTGGTTCTTAAAATCATCATGCTTCTGAGGATTCAGCAACAACTCCAGACCTTGTCTGGCCATGCCTTTATAATCACCTACATTCAATAAAAACCCTGAGACACCCTCCTGAATAATTTCTGGCAGCCCGCCAACATTAGTCGCAATTACGGGTACTTTGTGAATCATAGCCTCCAATGCAGCCAGTCCAAAGCTTTCTTTTTCAGAAGGGAGAATAAATAGATCAGTAAAACATAAAATTCTATCGATTTCATTACTCTTACCAAGAAATAAAACCTTGTCCTCCAGACCATTTTCTTTACAATAGAGTTTGGCTTTGTTCTTTTCTATTCCATCTCCTACCATCACAAGCTTCGATGGGCATTTATCTTGTATGATTTCAAACGTTTTGATGACATCCATTACCCGTTTCAAAGGGCGAAAATTACTGATATGGGTAATTATTTTTTCCCCTTTAGGGGCAATCAAGTCTCGCTCACATGGGGGTTGTCTGGATTTGTAAAAATCCACATTGATGAAATTATATATTACCTGAATGTTTGTTTTTATTGGAAACAATCGCAGCGTATCCACTTTCAAGCTTTTAGAAACAGAAGTCACAGCATTGGAGTGATTGATACTAAAAGCCACAGCATCTTTATAGAAAGGATGGCTTCCTACCAAAGTGATATCAGTTCCGTGAAGCGTGGTCACGAAGGGAATATAAATTCCTTGATCCTCCAGCATCTTTTGAGCCATATAAGCTGCATAGGCATGAGGAATAGCATAATGTACATGCAATAATTCTAATTGTTCTTTTTTGACTACTTGAACCAACTTACTCGATAATGCCAGTTCATAGGGTTGGTATTGAAAAAGAGGATACTTTGGGACATTGACTTCATGGAAATGAATATGGGCTTTTAAAGTATTTAACCGGACTGGTTGTTGGTAGGTGATAAAATGAATTTCATGTCCTTTTGATGAAAGGGCATGTCCTAATTCCGTGGCGACCACACCACTACCTCCAAATGTTGGGTAACATACAATTCCAATTTTCATACTGTTTAATCTATGCGTGCTTCGTATATCAGTCGCTGCATGCGGGTTCGAATATCATGGTCTCCCAAAAGGGTATTCTCCATAGTCGGATAGGTTCGGTTGGATAAAAATACAAATAGTATTTGAGTTTCAGGATCCGCCCAAGCGTAGGTCCCTGTAAAGCCAAGATGACCAAAACTGGCGGGTGAAACACATCCACAGGTGTTTTCACTTCCCCCTTCTAGAAAGGGCTTATCTAGGCCCACGCCCCTCCTGTTACCTTGAGAGCAATAATAGCAAGTATTGAATTGATCAAAAGTTGTAGCGCTAAAATAGTGTTTTGAATTATAGGTTCCCTTTTGAAGGAAAAGTTGAAGCATTACTGCTACTTCAAAAGCATTGGAAAACAAACCTGCATGACCGCCAACACCACCTAACATAGCTGCCCCCATGTCATGGACATCACCATCCAACTCTAAATAACGAAAATAAGTATCAATTTCAGAGGGAACAATTTCATTTTTATCGAATTTACGCAATGGAGTGTAAGTCGTTCTTTTTAATTCCATTGGAGAATAAAAGTGCTCCTCCATTAACCGATCAAGGGGTTTTTCATAGCGTCTTTCTAGAAATTCTTTGAAAATAATAAAAGGGAGATCTGAATAATTGTAATACAAGGAGTCAAGCAGTGAGCTCTTTTCTATAGCTTTATAAATCTCTTTATTATAATCGCGTCTTAAGTAGAGTGGTGTGGCTACCTGGGTTGGAAATCGTTGACTCCTTTTTTTTCGATAAAACCTTTTTTTGGGTTTTTTATCCTCATCCAATGTCTCTTTATAAAATGCAATCCAGGGAGTTAGTCTTGCATAGTGCGACAACATCTCTTGAACTGTCAGATCACCCTTATTACTCTTTTCCCATTCTGGGAATAAATTTTTAAGGGGAGTGTTGAGTTTAATGTGACTGGAATCCATCGCTTGCATTATCAAGGGAAGTGTACCAAAAATCTTCGTCAATGAAGCCAAATCATACAAATCTGAATTCTGGACTGGCTGTTTTTTGTTATAGGTATGGTGACCGAAGCTTTTGTGGTAGAATATTTTACCATTTCGGGCCGCAAGAATTTGCATCCCTGGTGTCATAGCGGAATCAATGGCTACCTTGGCAAGGGCATCTACTTTTTTTAGCTTCTCAACAGAGAAGCCTACATTGACCGGCTGGGTGTATCCCATACGACCTGCTGCAGGCATATCCAAACCATAGTTTAGTGGATAAGCAGTACCTATTCGAACAGGAAGTTTTCCTTTTGCTGCTTGTATTCCGAATAAAAGGTCAGCGCTCAATTGTTGAACTATTGGGTTGTTCTGATAACTGAGCAATAAACCATCAAAAGCATTGGTTTTATTTAACTGAGCAACGGCATATGGCTTCACAAATACTGTGACAATCACTGGAATTTTAAGTTGCTGGAGTTTTGATAGGAGTTTTATTTCATCTTTTGAGAAACGTTCAGACTTCCAAGGAGTTTTATCAGAACGATGGAATCCTACAATTAGGCCTTCCAATTCAGTAGTTTTAGATTGAATTTGCTGAAAATTCCTCCCCTCAATGGTTGTTATTTGTGCATAGCGCTGAAGTTGCTTCTTAAACGCTTCACCACTAGCATCTCCCAAAGAAAGGTAGCCATAATTCGCATTGGGAATCAAGGGTAATGTCTCTTTTCTATTTTCCAATAAAGTGAGTGCTGCTCCCATGGCTTTAGAATAGAGTAAACTGTCTTTTTGACTATTTAATTCTTTAGTGATTTGAGCTACCGGTGTTGGGCGATAATGATTAAGACCAACCAGATACTTTGCTGCCAATACTTTCTTGACAGAATGAGCCAATCGTTCTTCGCTTATATTTCCTTCATTTAAGGCCTCTTTAATTTCTTTAATTCCTTCTCGAGGGCTGTCGGAAACTAAGATAATGTCATTTCCTGCAAGAAATGCTTCCAAGTCTGCATTGGAATTTCCAACATAATCAATGACGCCTTTCATATCCATGGCGTCTGAAATGACCAGTCCTTTAAAGTTCATTTTACCTTGCAACAAATCCGTGACAATTTCAGGTGCAATACTACTTGGACGCTCATTGGACACCAAAGACGGAATGTTTAAATGTCCAATCATGACTGAATGAATTCCAGCGTCAATCAATTCCCGATAGGGAGCTAATTCCACCGTTTCTAAACGCTTTTTAGAGACAGTCAGTGTGGGGAGTGTTTTATGGGAATCGTCTTGCGTGTCTCCATGCCCTGGGAAATGTTTCCCAGAAGTAAGGACACCAGCATCTCGCAAACCCCGCATCATTGCCAGCCCTTTGGCTGTAACATTCTCAGGGTCTTCCCCAAATGATCGGTTACCGATAATAGGGTTTAGCGGATTGATGTTCACATCCAATACAGGCGCGTAATTCATCTGAAGTCCCATCCTAAGATGCTGTTCACCTATCCGTTTTCCAATTTCATAAATCAACTGGTTGTCTTGAATTGCACCAAGGGTTAAATTCCAAGGAAAATCCATTACAGAATCCATACGCATACCAACGCCCCATTCTCCATCTAAAGTTGCCAAGAGTGGAATTTTAGCTTTGGATTGTAGTTGATTCAAAATAGTTGTTTGTAAATAGGGATGTCCTGTGGAAAATACAACACCCCCTAAATGACTGTCTTCGACCATCCGGATCATGTCTTCAACATGCTTTGTATTATCCGATAAGGGCCGGACCATGGGAATGAAGAGCTGCCCTATTTTTTCTTCAACTGAAAGGGTTGCGTAAATACTATCAACCCATTGTTTTTGTGCTAGAGAATCTTTAGAAACAAGAGGGTTGGGTTGGGCTTGAATACAATATATGATACTAAAAAATAAGATTAGGGTCTTGCGAATCATAGTGATGACTTAAAAAAAACGTTCATGCCAACTATCGGAAGCAGGAACTTCCCAAAGTGTTTCTAATTCTTTTTTGTTGAGAACCAAGTTATTGAACACGATTGTTTTTCTGGTTACGGCTTTATCCTTGGCCATTTTTTTAAACTCTGCCAAAGGTTTATAAGCGAAGAAGTCTCCTTGTTTGAAGGTCACATTCATCTTATCGAGAAGGACAATATCGAAATCTCTCTCGAGGGTTTGAATAAAATGAACGGAGGCATCAATGGAACATCCACTTGCGTTTTGCGATTCTTCATTAAGGCCAAGAATAATGAATCGCTTGTGTTCAATTTTGAAAGCGGCTTCCAATTGACTTCCATGTGCAGTCCATTCGGTAAGGAATTCCTCACATCGAACTTCTAGATTTTTTATTTCGTCGTCAGTCAAGGAACGATTACAAGGATAAATCCATACCCTTGCCTCATCTGGTAGAGATTCGAAAGAGACATTCATAGCTTATAATTCTTCGGCTTCTGCGATTAATTCAGCAATATCTTTTACGGGTAGTACCGCTTCTTTTTCTTTATTTTTGACTCCATCTGTCATCATAGTATTACAAAAGGGGCAGGCAGCAGCGATAATGTCTGGAGTCACTTCAAGGGCTTGCTCAGTTCTTTCAATATTAATGTCTTTAATTCCTTGTTCTGGTTCTTTAAACATTTGGGCTCCACCAGCTCCACAACACAAGCCCTTTGATTTACAATTCCGCATCTCAACCAATTCAGCATCGAGTTTTGAAATCAACGTTCTTGGGGCTTCATAAACCCCATTGGCTCTGCCCAGATAGCATGGGTCATGAAAGGTAATTCGTTTGCCTCGAAAGCTTCCTCCCTCAATTTGAAGTCGCTCTTCTTCAACTAATCTTTTGAGGAGTTGAGTGTGATGCATTACTTGATAGGATCCTCCCAACTCAGGATATTCATTTTTTATGGTATTGAAACAATGTGGACAAGTAGTCACGATTTTGGTGACTTCATATCCATTGAGCATTTCAATATTACCAAGGGCTTGCATTTGATAGAGGAATTCATTCCCTGCCCTTTTGGCTGGATCACCTGTGCAGCTTTCTTCGGTTCCTAAAACAGCAAAAGATACTTTGGCTTTGTTTAACAATTTCACAAAAGCTTTAGTGATTTTTTTTGCTCGATCGTCAAAACTTCCAGCACAACCCACCCAAAAGAGTATTTCTGGTTTCTCCCCACGAGCCGTCATTTCTGCTAAAGTTGGAACTTTCATTTATGGATTAGTTGTGTTCTCCATCATCAAATACCTCAATGGTCACTTCTTTTTCTACCAAATCAGTAAATTTTCCATTGTAACGTGTAGCACGGACAAGGTGATTGTCTATCCAATGATAATTACCCCCCCTAGGTTTTCCCATCAATAGGCTATGATATTTGAAGCCGTTACTTTTTAACCACTTCTCGGTTACATCACGATGAGCTTCCACACGTGAGGTGAAAAAACAAATGAGATGACCTTCTTCAAACCATTTATTTAGGGTCTCCAAGGCATCGGGATAAATTTCTGCTGTAGCCATACGCTCTGGTTCCTCATTGGGTATATCATCACAAATGGTTCCGTCAATGTCGACCAAATAGTTTTTGATGCCTTCTGGTAAAACAGGACTTACAACCTCCCCGTTTTCAACCTTTTGATGCAAATAATTTTCTGCTTCTTCTTTTTTCATTCGTTTACTATTAATTTAATTTTCTTGTGCCCAGAGCAGGCGGTCTTGATTATTGAAAGGCCAGGGGGCTCCGTTATTTTCTATATTGCTCATCATAGCGTTCAGGTCCGAAGGGGCGGCCGATTCTTCCATTACTAGATACTGACGCATATCCATGATGATGGAGAGAGGATCGATATCTACAGGGCAGGCTTCTGTACAGGCATTGCAGGACGTACAAGCCCATAATTCTTCTCTTGTAATATAATTGTCCAATAATTTTTTCCCATCCGATACCTCTTTTTTCTCCTTATTTTCTAAATGAATACCAACTTCTGTCAACCGATCTCGTGTATCCATCATAATTTTACGAGGGGACAATTTTTTTCCAGTTTGATTGGCAGGACACACACTAGTGCATCGTCCACATTCCGTACAGGTATACGCGTTCATCAATTGAATCCAAGATAAATCTGTAACATCAGCAGCACCAAAAGTGTCGGGTTCTTCTTCTGTTGGGTCTGAAGTTGAAACATTAGGGTCGGCTTCTGGGTTCATCATCATTTGAACCTCTTGGGTTACAGTAACATTATTTGCAAACGCACCTTTTGGGCGTAGATTGGCGAAAAAGGTGTTGGGGAAAGCCAAAAGAATATGAAGATGTTTGGAATAGTATAGGTAATTCAGGAAAATGAAAATGCCAATAATATGAGCCCACCAGAAACTCCGCTCCAAAACTATTAAAGTAGGCAATGAAAAATCAGAAAAAAGAGGTGTTAAATATTGGGATACAGGAAAATATCCGGCTTGCATGTAAGATTCGGCTCCTTGTTGTTGCAACAAAGAATCAGTGGCATTCATGGATAGGAACAATCCCATTAATAGTATTTCAAAATAAAGGATCAAGTCCGCATCCCATTTGGGCCATCCTTTCATTTCAGCTTTCCTAAAACGATCAACACGAATAGCGTTGCGTCGCAACCAAAAAACAACAACAGCGAACAAGACCAAGAGAGCGAGAATTTCAAAAGAACCAGTGAGTAGGTTATATAAACCTCCTAGATAAGGGGCAAATATTCGATGAGTGCCTAATAGACCATCAACAATGATTTCTATCAATTCAATATTAATCAATACAAATCCTATATAAACTATAACGTGGAGAATACCTGCTATGGGTCGTTTCACCATTTTGGATTGGCCCAGAGCAACACGTGCCATGTTTGCCCAGCGTTTGTTGGTATTTTCGAATCTATTGACCGGGCGTCCCAAATGAATGTTTGCTGCGATTTTACGAACATTCCTCACAAAGAAGCGAATTGCCAGCAGGAAAAATATTAAGAAAAGAATATTCGGCAAGACTTTCATCATGGCTTATTTATCCTTAGTTGTTGAATTAGTATAGGGCTCGTTCTTTTTACCAAACAAAGAAAAATGAACATACCGTTTCGGGTTTTCTTTGAGATCTGTAATTAATTGACCAAGTTCTTCTACAGTGTGATTTAGATTCTTGTATAGGGAATCGTTTTTAAGCAACTTACCCGCTGTTCCCTCTTCTTGATTCAAAGCTTCTAATAGCTTATTCATATTCATTGCAATGGATTCGTATTCTTCAATCACTCTCTTGATATTCACCCCACTGAGAGAATCTGTAATTTGTGATAAATTACTAGAGGTGTTCTCGATATTGGCGAAGGAGTTGGCAAGGGATTGTTCGTTTTCACTTAGTAATGTGGCAATTGAATTGGTTGCCATATTAGCATTTTTTGCTGTCTCAGAAACCAATGCTAAGGTATTTTTCAAATTTGTTTGGGAGTCCTTATTGAGTACATTACTTACCCCTGCAAAAAGAGAATCTACACTTGTTAGTGTACTCGTAATTTTTTGTTGTAAAGGTGCTATTTGTTGGTTGAGTAGTTCGGTGAGGCCTGGTTTAGTTATAGCAACTAGGGTGTCTCCAGATTTTACTGGGATCGATGTAGAAAAATCAGGAATAATTGAAATGGCTTTACCACCAATTAAACCAGTTTCATATAACATGGCTTCACTTTTATTGGTGAAGGAGAGGTTATTCCGAATGCTCATCGTCACTAAAATTTTTGTCGAGCCTGGTAAAAAGTCGATTTGTGTAATTTTACCTACCGAAAGGCCATTAATAGAAACCTTAGCTCCATTGACCAGCCCTTCAATTTCGTCATAGACCGTATATATAACTTTTTCTTTGTTGAATAAAGACTTGCCTTTGAGAAAATCAAAGCCCCACAAAAACGTAAGTATCCCTAGGATAACTACGAGTGCTGTTTTAATTTCTTTAGTTAGTTTCAATTGTAATGAGTGTTAATCAAATGTACAAAATAAATACTGGGACAATACCATTATTTTTTCTTCAGCGCCTCTGCCAATGGTATTTTTTTATCCCCCGAAAACGCAACTACAAATGCGTTTTTATACCCTTTACGTTTTGCGACTCGAATCCATTTTTTTGCTTTTTCAAAATCGGTTGTCTCTCCGTAATAATAGCGGTACATTTTCCCTTTTTTATTTCTATAAATAGGAGACAATCCCTTGAAATTAAAAGGTTTTGGTTCTAACTTATTTTGACTTGCTGCAATCTGGACTCTAAATTGGATAGCAGGCTCAGAGGCTGTAATAACTATATTTTTTGTAGGTTGCTTCGATTGTATGGTATTGACAACACTCTTTTGTAAAGTATTTTTATAGTCTATAATTGCGTCAGCAATGGTATTTGCCATTTCAGATTGGCCTCTTGAAGAATTGAGATACGACCCTTCTTTCGCATTGGTTAAAAAACCGGTTTCTACCAATACACTAGGCATGTAGGTATACTTCAAGACGATAAAGCCAGCTTGTTTAACGGTTCTATCTTTTCTACCAAGATTTCGTACAAATCGTTTCTGGATTTTATCAGCGGCTACGATACTTTGATTGTTATATGTTTCTTGCATCAGAGTGAGACCAATCACCGATTCGGGATTGTTGGGGTCAAACCCCTCGTAGTTTTTTTCGAAATTTTCTTCGTAGAAAATAACCGAGTTCTCCCGTTTGGACACCTCAAAGTTTCTTTGATTCGCATGCAGACCTAGGACAAAAGTTCCGGCCCCATATGCTTGAGAAGTATGTGCATCACAATGTATGGAAACAAATAAATCAGCATCTGCTTTATTTGCAATTTCAGCTCGTTTAATTAAATCCACAAAGACATCAGTCTTTCGAGTATAAATAACTTTTATTCCAAGCGTCTTCTCAAGTTTCCGACCGGTTGCTAAGGCAATATTGAGGGCAATCTTTTTTTCGTAGTACTTGCTATTAAAGCCTTTGTTTCCGGGGTCTTTACCACCATGCCCAGCGTCCAATACAACAATGAAAGGTTCTTGGGAATACAGATCAGTAATGGGAAGAAAAATTAATAATGCAAGGAGAAATCCCTGTAGAATACTATTTCTTAAAAATTTCGCAATCCCTATGAAATTCAATCGAAGTAGGTAAATTATCATTAATTTAGCGCAGTTCAACGTCAGTCCCAACAAATTTAGGATTATTCATCTTGCATACAAAGTCTTTTTATACACTTGAACTGTTAATAGTTTTCTATTCTGGGATGCTCTGGACTCAAACAACACCTCTAGATATTGAAGACAATCGAATTGAGATCGTCGATAGTCTTTCCTTAGCTGAAAAGCCAATAGACAGCCTAGTTAAAGAACCTTTACTCCTTGACAAAGTAAAATACACTGCCAAGGAAAAAGTAAACATCAACCGGCGAGAAAACAAACTCTACTTAATCGATGAAGCCGAACTATATTATCAAGATATTACATTGAAAGCAGGCATCATCGTCTTGGATTATAAAACCAAAGACGTCTATGCTGGACGCATTGCTGACAGCCTAGGAGAACTTAGCCAATTCCCCTATTTTAAGCAGGGGCCCAACGAAGTAAACCCCGATTCAATTCGGTATAATTTTGAAACACAAAAAGCTTTGATCTGGAACTCAAAAACAGCTCAATCTGGAATGAATGTTTATTCAGCCTTTACCAAAAAAGAAAATGATTCTGTTTACTACCTCAGTGGGGCTAAGGTAACTACGGCGGGAGACTTAGAAAGTGCCGATTATTATTTTAAGACCCGAAAAGCAAAATTAATTCCTGGAGGAAAGATTGTCACTGGCTTGACCAATATGTACATCTTTGATGTTCCCACACCAATTGCACTGCCCTTTTCTTATTTTCCATCCAATCAAGAATTGGCATCTGGCTTTCTGTTTCCATCAATCAGCGAAAATAACAATCGAGGTTATGCCATTCAGAATGGCGGGTATTATTTCAATCTATCGGAATATTTTAATCTCGCTTTGACTGGGGATTATTTCACCAATGGAAGTTATGGAATGCGTTTTGACACCAGCTACAAAAAGCGCTATAAATACAATGGAACATTAAGCTTCCGGTTTGAGAATTTGGTTTCGGGTGAACGTGGGCTGCCGGGGTATTCTAAATCTACTGTCTCCAATCTGAGATGGTCGCATAGTAAAGACCCCAAATCAAGCCCCAACTCAACGTTTTCTGCATCGGTAAATTATGGAAGTAGTGATTATTATCAGCAATCCGTAAATCAATTAAACTCGCCAAACTTTTTAAACAATAATCTGAGTTCGTCTATTTCCTATTCCAAAACATTCCCAAAAGCACCTCGAGTAAATTTATCATTAACAACTGCCCTCTCTCAAAACTCAAGAACCAAACTGGTTAATTTAACACTTCCTACCCTACAGGCAAATTTGGATCGTATTTTTCCATTTGCACCCAAGGATCGACCCAAAAAGGGATTTATTCAAAATATTAATTTTCAATATTCAACACAAGCCGAGCAAAGGTTGATTGTTCAAGAGGATCAATTATTCAAAACAGGGATGTTTGATAAAGCAAAAGCAGGTGTGCGACATACCATTCCTGTTTCGACCAATTTCAAATTGTTTAAATACATCAGCGTTTCTACTAATGCTAATTACAACGAGGTTTGGTCACCCAGAATAATTCGTTACAATGATTATGATCCTGTCCTAGGAGCAGCAACTAAAGATACTTTATCCAAGTTCAGTGCTTTTCGTCAATACAGCTTCGGAGCGAGTTTCGGGACAACAATCTACGGAACGATTAATTTTAAAAAAAACAGTCGAATACAGTCCATTCGCCATACCCTACGTCCATCCATTACCTACAGTAATAACCCAAGTTTCGATCAATACTATGACGAGTATATTATTGATGCAGATGGGAATACAAGAGAGTATACCCGATTTGAGAATTCATTGTATGGAACTCCCAGTCGTGGTTTTTCTAGCAGTATAGGTATTAGTTTGAGTAACAATTTTGAAGCGAAAGTCATTGATAAAGACACTACAAAAACGGAATTAAAAAAAATTAAATTACTCAACAACCTCAATCTCTCCACCAGCTACAACATGGTCGCTGATTCATTGAATTTGGCACCCATACGAATGACTTCCGGACTAAATATTTTAAAAAATAAAATGAGAATAAATTTTGGAGCCACTTTCGATCCATATGCCATTAATGAGAACAACCAAAGGATAGGAACGTATCACATAGCTAATGGTGGGGGGCTTGCCCGCATGACAAGCGCCAATATAAATATGAGTTATAACATCAACAATGATACCTTCAAACGGGGTGAAAGAGATCTCGAAGAAGAGGAAGAAGAAGAGAATACAGAAATTACCTCTAGCGGAGGGCGTGACGATGATCTCTTTGGGCGATCGGCCAATTTATACAACCGACAAAACAACATGGCCCTTGAGGATGAGGAGCCTCCCCCCGAGTATCCCTACTTTAAAACAAAAATTCCTTGGAGTTTAAAATTCGCTTATTCATTAACATACAACAACAGAAGTGGGCAACGCGATCTTTCAACCAATTCATTGATGTTCTCTGGGGATATCAATTTAACCCCTAAATGGACCATCGGAATCTCATCGGGCTATGATTTCAAACAGGAAGGATTTACCTACACACAATTCCGTTTTGATCGTGATCTAGACAGTTGGAAAATGAATTTTAGTTGGGTTCCTTTTAGTCAAAGAGCTTCTTGGAATTTTTTCATTGGAATTAAATCAGGGATGCTCAGTGATATCAAATATGAAAAAAACAGTGAACCATATCGTAATCTATAATTCTCACTATTTATGAAAACCATAATTCAAACGGCTCATGCCCCAGCCCCTATTGGCCCCTACAATCAAGCTATAAAACACGGAAATACCCTCTATGTCAGTGGTCAAATTGGATTAGACCCCAATAGTATGGAATGGGTTTCTAATAGTATTACAGAAGAAACAGAGCAAGTCATGAAAAATCTTGAAGCCGTATTGAAAGCAGCCCATATGACTTTTGAAAACGTAGTAAAATCAACGATTTTTTTGAGCAATATGGATAATTTCACTGAAGTGAATGCCGTTTATGGAAGTCGATTTGATGAAACACAGGCGCCAGCTAGAGAAACCGTTGCCGTGAAAACCCTTCCCAAAAACGTACGCTTAGAAATCAGTATGATTGCTATAGAATAGCAACCTATGTCCCTACTTATAATTTGTTGAGTTGTTCTCTGTGAAAATTCACCAAGCCATCAATGGGGCGTTTCACCACATTTCCCATCTTTAGTCCATATTCGGTTGTAACGATTTGGCTAATTTCTTTATGCAGAAAATAGGCTATGGATCCTACAAAATGAACTGGGGTTTTTTTTGCATCCTCAAACTGTAAAATTTGATGTTCGATAAAACGACGCAGGCCGCCCTTAATAATTTTATTCATCATCGGGTGGGTTTTGTGTTCAATCATAAATCGGGCAAATGTTGCTAGATAGGTATTCGGATTTTCCATCCGATAAATATTTTCCTTAATATGATCTGCATCCAATTCAAACTCTGATTCGAAGGCCTCTCGTAACACTTTCGGCATTTCATTGAAATAATAGCTCCTAATTAACTGTTTCCCGTAGAAATTTCCGCTGGCCTCATCCATAAGAACATAACCCAGCGAAATCACTCTTTGTTCAATGTCCACACCATCGAAATAAGTACAATTTGACCCTGTGCCAAGAATGCACACAATAGAGGGCTCTCCTTTATTAACCGTAGCGTATACCGCAGCGTAGGTGTCTTCTTTCACCGATAACTCGGCATTGGTAAATATTTTATCAAAAACTTTTGTTATTCGTTCTTGTGTGCTTTTAAGACCACATCCAGCACCATAAAAAAACAGATGAGAAACGTTTTCTCTATTCTGAGATAGCTCGAAATTATTTAAAATCCGTTCTTTTAATATTTCGCTTGAAAGAACCTGTGGATTGAGACCCAATGTTTGAGTAGAAAATAAAACATCGCCCGAAGGGTCAATGGCAAACCAATCCGTTTTGGTAGAGCCACTATCAACAACAAGAATCATACGTTAGATTATAGTTGATGAATGTGTTTGGCCAAGTCCAATAGCTTATTGGAATAACCACACTCGTTATCGTACCAAGAAATTATTTTGAAGAAATTCCCATTGAGCTCCATTCCGGCACCAGCGTCAAAAATTGAAGTGCGAGGATCTCCGACAAAATCTTGAGAGGCCAACGGTTCGTCGCAATAACCTAGGATCCCACTCATTGCCCCATTGGCATTTTCTTGCATGGCTTTTTTAATCGCTTCGTAGGAGGTCTCTTTGCCCAAGCGGACTGTCAAGTCAACAACCGACACATTGGCTGTAGGAACGCGAAAAGCCATCCCTGTTAATTTACCAACAAGTGCAGGAATCACCTTTGTAACCGCCTTGGCTGCACCAGTAGAGGCTGGAATAATATTTAGTAGTGCACTTCTGCCTCCTCTAAAATCTTTTTTGGAAGGCCCGTCGACTGTAAATTGCGTGGCTGTAGTAGCGTGAACCGTAGTCATCAAGCCCTCGACAATTTCAAAATTGTCATTCAACACCTTGGCTACAGGAGCCAAACAGTTGGTGGTACATGAAGCATTAGATACAATTGTTTGATCTGCTGTGGCTTCTCTGTGGTTCACCCCCATTACAAACATTGGAGCATCAGCAGAGGGAGCGGAGATCACAACTTTTTTAGCCCCTCCATCTAAATGTGCTTGCGCTTTATCTAGTGTTGTAAAAATTCCCGTGCATTCGGCAACAATATCAGTATTCATTGATCCCCATGGAATATCCGCTGGATTGCGTTCTGCAAATATTTTAATTTCATGGCCATCCACAATCAAATTGTTATTCACAACACTGATAGTACCATCGTACTGTCCATGCACGGAGTCATATTGTAATAAATAAGCCAAATGATTTACATCCAACAAATCATTAATCCCTACAACAGTTACCTCCTCTTGTTTCATTGCTGAGCGTAAAACCAGTCGCCCAATGCGTCCGAATCCATTAATTCCAATACGTACTCCCATTTTTGTTTGTTTAGTTAAGTTTAAATTGATAAAATATCCGATACGCGGATAAGTTCTTTATTGATTTTAGAATTTCCTTTGATGGCTTTTTCGAGTGGACTCAATACCATTTGATCGTTTTCGATACCAACCATAACACTGGACGCTCCTTTTCGCAGAGATTCAACGGCAAAAACTCCCATTCTAGATGCCAGTACACGATCGAAACAACTGGGCGATCCACCCCGTTGCATATGACCTAAAACAGACACTCTAACATCGTAATAAGGCATATTTTTTTCAACATAAGAGGCTATTTCAAAAACGTTTTCTCCTGTCTTATCTCCTTCTGCAACAACTACAATACTAGAGGATTTTCCTGTTTTTTCACTACGTTTTAGTGAGTCTAATAAACGATCTAGACCCATATCTTCTTCAGGAATTAATATTTCCTCTGCTCCAGCCCCTACTCCAGCATTTAGTGCGATATGTCCAGCATCTCTACCCATTACTTCCACAAAAAACAAGCGGTTGTGCGAACTTGCAGTATCTCGAATTTTGTCAATCGCTTCTATAACCGTATTAAGCGCAGTATCGTAGCCTAAGGTGAACTGTGTCCCGCTAATGTCATTGTCAATAGTGCCTGGGATACCAATCACTGGAAAATTAAATTCTTTTTGAAAAATCATCGCTCCCGTAAAAGACCCATCACCGCCAATAACGACAACAGCATCAAGGTTGAATTTTTTAACGGTGTTGTAGGCTTTTTGCCGTCCTTCTGGAGTTCTAAACTCCAAGCAACGGGCTGATTTGAGAAAGGTTCCCCCTTTATTGACAATATTGTTTACTGTCCTTGGGGTCATTTGTTTCAATTCACCATCAATAAGACCTTGATAGCCTTTAAATATGGCAAAACATTCTAATTTGTGAAAAATAGCAGTTCGAACTACGGCTCGTATAGCAGCATTCATGCCTGGGGCATCCCCACCCGAGGTTAATACTCCTATTTTTTTGATTGTGCCCATATGTTCAATTCGGTCAAGCAAAAATACTATTTCTATTGGTTTTTTAGTCCCTCTACGGCAAATTCAACAAAATGAGAGTAACTAATCGTTTTTGTCACGAAATTCAACCAGCTTAGGTTGTGAGACAGGGGATTTTGTTTTAATGCTATCGCGTCGTGCTTTTCGCTTAATTTTCTGAATTAGTTCTTGAAAAGTGTTGAAATCTACATCGTATGAAAGGCCCATCCCCTGAGTGTATCCAAAATCTTCTCCAATGTAACGGAATTCATTTTCTTTATTAAAGACTTTGGCCCTAAGGGAACCCTCATCATTCAAAATAAAATCAATTTGAACATCTCCCACTACTTGGGTCTGCGCTACTCCACCAACGGGTACTCCTATTTTTCCATTGACCAAAATCTTATCACTGATTTGTGTGCTCAACGTAAGTCCTAAGCGATCTTCGGTTTCCACGGAGAGCTCATTATTCCGATCGCCTTGAAGGTAGTTGACCCCAACTTTTAACTTTTCATCACTCTCACCCAACAAGTTAGACAATACATCAGACGCTTTTTCATATAAGTTATTGGTGATTCCTTGAACGGATACACTGACATCACTGATAAATACTCCTTGTGATAAAAGTGAAATGGCTTGTAGTTGGCTACGCTGTGGATCAGCCAAGCGATAATTTATTTCAGAAACCACAACATTATTGGTATTGGGAAAATTAATTTTAAATACAGGATCATCTGGTTTGAGAAGGTTCCCTTGCAATTGAATGGCAACATCAGTAGGAATTTTACGGTTGAAGTTAGGGTTGTCTAGCAATAGTGCTGGGTTCGCTCCCCCAGGGACTTGATAGACCGCTTCCATATTCATTTGTGCCCCCAAAGGATCGCCCTCCCAAATAACGGTTCCTCCGGGTTGTAAGGAGAATTTTTTATCGATCAATCCTAAATTTCTAAAATTATAAATGCCCTCTGTTGTGAGAAAATCTCCCCACATATTGAACTTATTGTTGGTATTGAGATCTATTAATAAGGTTCCCACTCCTCTTCCAGAAAGTGAACTATTAGTTTCGGGATCAATTACAATCTCAATTAAAGCCTTATCTGTAACATCTAATTCAAAATCCATTTCAAGTATTTTCTGGAGACTAGGATCCAGTTCGCTTGTGGTTTTTTTCAATGTGTCATTGGTTGCTTTTGATATAAAATCGATATAAGAGGTATCTACCAAACCATAATCCTCAGTCCAAGGAATTTTGATGTTTGTTCCTTCTTCTGTTTCGCCATCAAGGGAAATGGTAAGTGCCTTAGCCGGTCCAGATAGCGTTCCTTTTCCTCCAAAAAATCCTTGTCCGTAAAAAATTCTATCGGAAGAATTATTGATATCATAAATAAGCATGCGCGGGGATTCAATTGAAAAGTTAAGGGTCCAATTTTTAAAATTTGTGTGGGAGAAGTTCCCTGCAACTTTCCCAATGGTATTGAATTTTTTATTTGCAAATGACGTACCAAGAAAAGTGAATTGTTGATTTCTGAGATTAATTTGTGTTTGTTCCTCAAAGTGATAACTCACATTTAAATAAGGAATGGTAAGTTCTCCATTATTCAAAATCAAAAATCCATCGTGACGGAGGGCTTTCAAAGGACCCCAAAGATTGGCGGAGCCACTTACCACTCCATTTATTCCTTTTACCCCTCCATTAGCCAAAGGATTCAAAAAATCGAGGGCGAAGGAATCGAAAGTTACATCTACATTCATGGTGGGTGAATCACTATTGATCAAGTTCCCCTTTGCAACTAAAGTTTTTTCATTGCCCTTTTGAAGGTTTATTTCACTGGTGTATGATCCAATTTGATTGTTGCCAAACGAGGATAAACTTAAGTCTCCCATGGGGACAGTATTTAGAGAAAGGCCCTCAACCTCGACTCTTAAATCCAAATCATTCTGAGTTCTAGAACGATTGGATTTCAGAGCTACAGAAGCAGTTCCTTCGAGGGCTAATTTATTTATCTCTGGAAGGATTTGAGCCAAAGATACCTCCTGCATCTTGAAGTCTAAGTTGTAAGCTTGCTTATTGGAATACTGCCCATTGAGAGAGACCTTTTGTTTTCCCGAACGCAAACTAAAATCGGATACCGATAGCGTTTTTTTTGCTCCATCAAAACGAATACGAGCTGTTGGGTTAAAATCCCACTGATCCCCTTTGAATTGAATATAGGAAGGTTGAAAAGTAAAGTCTAATTCCTTGTCAGGCCCAACATCGTGATATACATTCAAATAAAATTGATCCTCTTGTTCGCTCCCCCCAAAGGCTTTAAGGTTTAATTGAATTTTATCCTCAACTTGTTCGCTTAATAAAGAAACATCAGAAAGAATATAATTCTTGAGTCGCCATTCTTCTGCTCGAATCGTATTTGGGGCCCGGGCGGACTCAGGTTCCATCCGTAAAGAAAGACCTTTAACAATACTGTTTTTATAATTAATAATGGGGGCATCAATAGTTAATCGACCTTTTTCAGGTTCGGAATGAAGCAAGCCTGTAAACGTAAAATCATTTTTGATTCCCCATTGAGGAAACACAGACGAAAGTACTTTCTGTGAAAGGATCATATTAACTTCAGCATATTGCGGATCAGTAAAATTTTCTGTCAATGCAAACGGATAGGCTCTGCTCACTGTGTTTTTAAATAATTGTCCCACTCGAGACAACTGAAAATTCCCCTCAACCGACCCTTCTAATAAATCAGAATTGGAAATGGAAAGAGTGCGATTAAATCCGTCTGTAGCCATTTCAAGAAGGAAATCTTCAAAAGGAACTTTATCATTCTGTGTCGTGAGCAGCATATTATTAAAGCGAAATTGCCCCGCAAGAAGATCTATATTGACCCCCTTAAACGACCCATTTGTTACCCCTTCTAATGCAATATTTCCAGGTTGGACTAGAGGATTAACTAGGTGAACATCTAATCGGTTTAAAGTTATATCCACTGTATTTGTAGCATTTTTACTTTTGGGATATACAATAAACTGAGAATCCAACTGAAGCTGAGTATCAGTGGAGCGAAGGGATCCAGCCCATCTAGATTGATTGACAGTACCATTAGCTTGAATATTGGTAATATAATTACTTTGGTACACTAGACTGTCTATTGTAGCCAACCACTTAGCTTGATTCCACTTTCCATTAATCTTTTGTGCTTCCCCTCTTAATTCACCCACTATTTCTCCCAGCTTAGATGCGGGTAAAAACTCACTTATACGAATGGGATCTGCTCTAAATACTGTCTTTAATAAAGTATCCCCCATAGGAGTGAAGGATTCATGTATATAGGTTTGCAGGTGTTGCGAAGTGAGGGATACAATTCCATCTATTCTTTTTTCATCCTTGCTATAATCGATACTTCCCCTAAACCCAATTTGACTTTCTTCAGGTAAAAAAAGCCCTTTAATTTTTAAATCCTTTTTTGATAATGCCTCTGAAAGCCAGTCTGTTGAAAGTGTGAATGATGAAATCTGCGAGTGCAGGTGTCGAAAATTCATACTACTGTCTAAAGTTACAAGCCCACTAGCTTGCATCAAGAAATCAGGAGCATCTATATCTATTTTGCTTATCGTAATGTTTTCAAGCGGTCCTCCAGCTGTTATTTGGCCACGAAGGGGTTTGTTATAATAGTTGCTCCCTCCCCAATCGCTAGGATGCAATCGACTGGCCGATAGATCTAATTCGATGGAATCAATATCTGCCTGTTTGGTTAAAATAATTTTTACTGCCCCCATGAGTTGACTTTCTTGGGTTGCCAATGCTATATTGTTTACAGATAAAAACCGAGCCGTTTTCACTATTTCTCCGGATACGTTTTTAAGAGTCCGTCCCCTATCATCTTCTAAAACAAGGTTTCTAAGTTTAGCTGAAAGATTCTTTTTTTCAATCAATACTTCTTCCATTTCAAATGCAAGTCCTTCTAATTTCTTTATTTTGGTTTTTAACTGAGGCAGGTCAAAAAGAATCGATCCATCCTGAAAAGTCATTTTATTCAATCGGAATACTGCTTTGGATTGGTTTTGGTTTTGATTCAATCGCAAGCCTTGAACAAAATATTCCAAATTGGTTAATGAGTCTCCTTCGTAATGACGCAAGTTCAAATCCACTCCTTTAATGTTCAGTGTATTAAAAATAATATTACTCTGAAATGCTTGTGAAGGTTGTATCAACTTAGCTTCCAATTCTTGGATGTAAAAAAGAGTGTCTTTATGGTGATCATACCCCACCACGCCCGTCAAGTTGATATTCCCAAACAAGTCAATCTTTACTTTTGTCACCTCCATAGAATTATCAGTGGAGGTTTGTAATGAATGGGTGAAACGTTGAAGCAAAGAAGTTTGAATTGATGACAAAGTAAAAACAGCGACCAACAGGAAAATTCCTATAAGTGTAAGACCAACTCCAATTGCTATTTTGTGACCTCGTTTGATTTTATCCTTTATTTTTGTTGCATTAAAAATCTGTAGTGGCTACTTCTTTCTATACACTTGGCATCGAATCATCGTGTGACGATACTGCTGCCGCTGTCCTATGTGACGGTAAAGTTCTGTCAAATTGTATTGCCAATCAAGAAATTCATCAAAGATATGGTGGTGTCGTGCCTGAACTGGCCTCGCGAGCCCATCAATCCAATATTGTTCCTGTGGTACACGATGCCCTTCAAAAAGCAGGAATTCGAAAAGAAGAACTGCATCTCATTGCTTTTACCCAAGGGCCTGGCCTACTGGGATCTCTTTTGGTTGGAAGCAGCTTTGCCAAGTCTTTAGCGATGGGGTTGAACATCCCTTTTTATGGAGTCAATCACATGCAAGCCCATTTATTAGCTTCTTTTATTGAACATCCTGAACTGGAGACCCCTGTCTTTCCTTTTTTGGGAGTTACCCTTTCTGGAGGGCACACCCAAATAGTCCTTTGTCAGGCTCCTTTTGATATGGAAGTGATCGGAGAAACCAAAGATGATGCCATCGGAGAAGCCTTTGATAAATGTGGAAAAATCATGGGCCTTCCCTACCCCGCAGGTCCACAGCTTGACCGTTTGGCTCAAAAAGGGAATCCCGAGGCTTTTGCATTTCCTATTCCCAAAATGTCTGGTTTGGACGTCAGTTATAGCGGGATTAAAACAGCCTTTCTAAATTTCATCAATCTGCATACACAAAAAGAAACTGATTTCATTAAAAATAATTTAGTAGATCTATGCGCTTCCCTTCAAAGTGCTTTGGTTAAAACAATTTTTGAGAAAATCAATGTGGCTGTTGAACAAAAAGGTATTACTGCTGTTGTCCTTGGTGGAGGAGTATCAGCCAATTCAGAAATTCGAAAGCAATTGAAAAAAAAGGAAAAAACAGATCGCTGGAAGGTATACCTACCCCCCTTTGAATACACGACTGATAATGCTGCTATGATTGGGATGGTGGGCTACTTGAAGGCACAGGAAAAACGATTCAGTGATTACACCGCAGTCGCCAATCCTCGATTATCTTTTTAATATGGATTTCTTTTTTCATTCCGAACTCACCGCTCAGGATCCTGAAATTAGGTTGTCTCCTAGTGAAAGTCAACACCTGTCTCGAGTGCTTCGAAAACAAGTTGGAGATACTATAGGGATTCTTAATGGAGTGGGCGGCCGTGCCTCTGGTTCAATCAGCTATTTAGATCCGAAAGGGAGCATTGTGACACTTTTGGAATTCGAACAATTTTCACCGCCTGCTTATACAATTCACATAGCCATAGCTCCCACCAAGAGTAATGATCGTTTTGAGTGGTTCTTGGAAAAAGCAACCGAGATTGGCGTCTCTACAATCACTCCAATCCTATGCCAAAATTCAGAGCGAAGAAACATCAAATGGGAGCGTTTAGACAAAATCATACTTAGTGCTACCAAACAATCGCATCAAGTCTATAGGCCTGTCTTGAATCCGCTAACTCCTTTTAATGAATTTATTAATGAGCATCCCAAGTCGCTAATTGCGCACTGTAGAGAGGGGAAAAAAATAAACTTATTAAATCACTCCAATTCTATTCCACACAGCACTATTCTCATTGGCCCGGAAGGAGATTTTACTAAAGAGGAGATTGAAATGGCCTTGGTGAACCAAGCACAAACTATTAGTCTAGGTCAACAAAGATTCCGAACTGAGACAGCGGGTATTATTGCCTGCCATACTGTTGCAGTTAATGCAACATTAGTGAAAAACTAGGATTGGGAGAATCTCGTTATATTTAGCAAATGGAACCAAAAACAATTGCCAACGGAATCCTTCAGGCGCTTTTAAAACTATTTATTATTGGTGTGGTCCTTGTCTTACTGTACTCGCTCACTAGTTTACTAGTTTATTTTCTGGTCGCTGCCGTGATCAGTTTGATTGGTCGACCCATCGCCGTATTTCTAAAAGAAAAATTAAAATGTAACAGTCTTCTGGCAGCCACAATAACGTTATTGACCTTCATTGGTCTTTTGTTTGGGATTCTTTCTCTTTTCTTTCCACTGTTAGTAGAACAAAGCAATAATCTATCACTGCTAGATGTAGAAGCATTGAAAATAAAACTCAATTACCTCACTAAAGAATTGTCTGATTATTTTAATGTTGACAATTCCTTTTGGTTAGGTCTCTTAGAAAGTGAAAATATTCTGCAGTCGATCAACTTGGGTTTAGTTCCCGACTTTCTCAATGGATTATTAAACTTTCTAGGGTCATTTTCTGTAGCTTTATTTTCGGTTCTATTTATTTCGTTTTTCTTGCTCAAAGACAGTGAATTATTGGAACGAATTGTTCTTATTTTTATAAAAGAATCCTATCACTTACGCATTCAAAAGTCCTTTGAACGAATCAAAAATCTTCTTTCTCGTTATTTTATTGGATTGCTAATGCAGATCACTATTCTATTGGTGATTTATACAATAGTACTAGCCGTATTTGGTATCAATAATTCCTTTATCATAGCTTTTCTCTGTGCATTATTGAATTTGATTCCCTACTTGGGGCCCATTTTTGGGGGTGTTTTAATGATTATCCTCACACTGACCAATAATCTAGAACTGAATTTCAGTGCGGAGGTACTTCCCAACGTACTTGGGGTATCTATTGGTTTTACTATTGGACAATTGGTAGATAATTTCTTTAGTCAACCCTATATTTTTTCACGTTCGGTAAAGTCTCACCCCTTAGAGATCTTTTTTGTTATTTTGGCTAGTGGCTCCTTGTTTGGAGCTGTAGGAATGATCATCGCTATTCCAATGTATACAGCGTCTAAAGTGATTTTAAAAGAATTTTTTGCTGAAAATAAAATTGTGCAATCACTAACCAAAGACCTTTAAACATGTCCTTAAAAAAATATTTTCTACTTCTACTCGGAATATTAATGACCTTCCAAGTAGGAGCACAAAAACGATTGAATCGAACAGAAAAACAAATTTTAAATAAAGTAGCTACTTACGAAACGGAAGCTATCAATTTTCTTGAAAAAGTTGTCAATATCAATAGTGGGACTCTCAATCTAAAGGGTGTTCGAGCCGTTGGAGAGGAATTTTCTAATGCTTTTGAATCCATTGGTTTTGAAACAGAATGGATAGAAATGCCTACTGAAATGAATCGAGCAGGCCACCTGTTTGCCTCCATAGCGGGCTCTGAAGGGAAAAAATTACTTTTGATTGGTCATTTAGATACTGTATTTGAAGAAAACAGTCCGTTTCAAAAATTTGTTAAACAAGACAGCATTGCTTTTGGTCCGGGGGCTAATGATATGAAAGGGGGAAATGTGATTGTCTTATACGCACTAAAAAGTCTTTATGAGCTTGGCCTACTAGAAAACAAACACATTATTGTTGCCTTTACGGGTGACGAGGAAAGTACTGGTAAACCCCTGAGCATTTCAAGAAAAGCTTTGATTGATGCTGGCAAAAACAGTGATATCGCTCTCGGTTTTGAGAATTCAACTGGTTTCAATCAAGCTACAATTGCACGAAGAGGGACATCCAGCTGGCGGATAGAAAGCAAAGGAGTTCGTGCGCATTCTTCTGGGGTTTTTAGAGAAGACGTTGGTGCTGGGGCTATTTTTGAATTATCACGAATACTTCATCAGTTTTATGAAGAAGTTAAGGGAGAAGACTTACTCACTTTTAATCCAGGGACTATCCTAGGAGGAACTTTTTTGGAGTTCGATAAGCAGAAAAGTGAAGGCACGGTGTTTGGAAAATCCAATGTTGTCGCACAAAAAGCTATCGTCAACGGAGGACTGCGTTTCATTACCGAAGAGCAAAAAATTCGAACTCGCGACAAAATGCGGCGAATCGTATCGCAAAGCCTTCCCCTCACTGATTCCAATATATCGTTTGTCGATAGCTATCCATCGATGAAACCTACTGAGGGGAATGCGGCAATATTAGAAAAACTAAGTGAAGTGAGTCAAGCCATGGGACAAGGCCCCGTATCTGCTTATGATCCTTCTAAAAGAGGGGCTGCAGACATTTCATTTGTTGCACCTTATACCAATGGTGTAGACGGATTGGGAACCATGGGAGAAGATGCTCATACACCACAAGAGACGGTTGATTTAACTACTATTAATGCATTGATTCAGAGAACGGCTGTGCTTATTTACCGACTGACTAACGAAAAAAAATAGTCAACCATACCGTTCCAAATGATCCTTCTGATGTTGAAGGGCTTCGTGAAACTCCTTTCGAAGTTGAGTCACCAAGGAAGCAATGGGAATTGAGTCTGTAATTGAGGTGACGCCTTGTCCCGCTGACCAAATGGTTTTCCAAGCTTTAGCTTCTGCTTTTGCCGCATCGAGCTCGGATCCGAAATCTATCTTTTTGGAATTTTTCCACATTTCTTCTGTAATGCCAACAGATTCTAGACTGGGACGTAAAAAATTGGCATGGACTCCAGAAACAGCGGCTGTATATACGATATCCTCTGCTTTACTATTAATAATCATCTCTTTGTATTCGGTATCGGCTTGGCTTTCTTCTACATTGATAAAACGGGTTCCCATATAGGCTAGATCTGCACCCATTTGAAGGGCACTCGCAACATCACGACCCGTGCTAATGCATCCCGACAGTAAAATCGTTTTATCATAAAAAGTTTTAATCTCATTGATTAAAGCAAAGGGGTGAAGGGTACCGGCGTGGCCCCCTGCTCCTGCAGCCACTAAAATCAATCCGTCCACTCCTGCCTCTGCTGCTTTTTCGGCATGGCGTTTTTTGATTACATCATGAAAGACCAAACCGCCATAACTATGTACAGCAGTCACCAATTCAGATACAGCACCCAAAGAGGTAATAATTAAGGGCACTTTGTGTTTCATACAAACCTCCAAATCGGGTTGCACTCGTGGATTAGTAGGGTGAACAATAATGTTGACCCCAAAAGGAGCCGCTTTTTTTCCAGTATCTTTTTCAAATTGTTCCAAAGCAGATTTAATTTCAATAATCCATTCTTCAAAACCCTCTGTCGTTCGTTGATTAAGTGCAGGAAAAGTCCCAACAATACCATTTTTACAACACTCGATCACTAGCTGCGGCCCCGAGATCAGAAACATCGGTGCGGCAACTACTGGAAAAGAAATGTCTTTAAAAAAAGAGGAAGATGTAGTGTCTGACATATTATTTTGCTTTTAATGTCCATTCAAATTTAAAGGTAGATACTACATCACCCGCTTGGTCAGTACCGACAGAAGTTAACCAAACGGTTTGAGATTCGTTAGTGGCAATAGTCTTTGCGACAGCTTCTTTTACTAGTGCCCGGTCCTTGCAGACGAAATGAATCCGCCCGCGTGCTTTTTTAGAAAAATTCGCCTTGTTGTTTAATACAAGCATTGAAATGGGTTGTTCTGCCTCTCTAATTTCAAGAGTGATAGGAAGTCCTGTTGCCAGCTCTGCTGCCATACCTTGAATAGCCCAAAACATTGATTTAAAGGGATTCTTTGTAAACCAATTTAGCTTCACAGTGGTTGTGCAACTCTCCTCATCCAAGTGAATTACTCGTACACCCGCCCAAAATGCGGAGGGCAAGCTTTTAAAAGTGAATAAATTATATTTTCTCACCGAATTCAAAAATGTAGTATTTCTTGTAAAGGTGTGTATTTTTTATCAAACAAATGAGCTATTTCTTTATTTAATACCTGACCCTTAACAAGATTCAATCCCCCTTGTAAATGGGGGTTAAGTCGACAGGCTTCCTTCCATCCATGTCGTGCAATTTGTTTGATATAAGGAAGCGTAGTATTGGTGAGAGCAGCAGTGGCCGTTTGTGGTACAGCCCCTGGCATGTTTGTCACAGCATAATGAACAATACCCTCGACAATGCGAATGGGGTCTTTGTGAGTGGTGGGTTCACTGGTTTCAAAACACCCCCCTTGATCAATGGCTACATCCACTAGCACAGTGCCTTTTTTCATTTTGGAGAGCATTTTTTTGGTGATGAGTTTCGGAGCTTTGTCCCCTGGAATCAAAACGGTTCCTATAATCAAGTGACTTTGAGTAATCTCTTTGTGGATTTGATCGGCGGAGGAAAAGAGCACTACAACGTTGGGGGGAAGCATTTCATTCAACTGTCTGAGGCGGTCCAAGTTGGTGTCAAGTATAGTGACCTGTGCACCCATACCTGCTGCTATTCGAGCGGCTTCCGTGCCTGCTGTTCCACCTCCTAAAACCAAAACTTTTGCGGGAGGCGTTCCAGGTACACCCCCCAAGAGAATACCGGCTCCACCCTGCGGACTTTCCAAATATTTCGCTCCTTGTTGCGTTGCCAAGCGCCCCGCTACTTCAGACATAGGGACTAAAAGGGGCAATTGATTTCCAACCTTAATGGTTTCATAGGCAATACAGGTGGCTTGGCTTTGTAGCATCGCTTCGGTGAGTTGTCGGCTAGATGCAAAATGAAAATAGGTGAACACCGTATGCTGGGGTTTAATCCATTGATATTCTTCTGTGAGTGGTTCTTTTACCTTAATGATCGTGTCAGATTTTTCATACAAAGACTTTGCATTTGGAATTAATTCCGCTCCCGCATTTTGATAGGAACGATTAGAAAAGCCACTCAAAAGACCGGCATTTTCTTCAATTAAAACAGTGATTTTTTGCTGCACTAGTTCAAATACTCCTGATGGAGTGATCGCGACGCGTGCTTCTTGTGGCTTTATTTCTCGTGGAATTCCTATAGTCATTTTTAGTAGTGTTTTTAAGAACAATGTACATGTTAAATAAAAAAACCTCCGGGAAGTAGTCCCAGAGGCATAACCATAAACCAATTCTGAAAAATAGACTTGGTATTATAAATTTAATTTATTTTTGTTTAACATTTGGTACGCTCCCTATATACGTTATCAACAAATTATGAAACATCGTTTTACTCTATTGATTCTTATTTTTATGGCATTTACGCTACAATGCCAACAAAACAAGGGCAACCTAACTCAAAAAACGATTGAAATTCCTGAAGGGATGGAAGTAGCTTATTTCGCCTCTGGATGTTTCTGGTGTGTGGAAGGGGTTTATGAAGAAGTGTACGGTGTAAATGAGGTCATTTCTGGATACGCAGGAGGCACCGTGCCCAATCCCTCGTATTACGATCATGGTAATCACGCAGAAACAGTGGCCGTAATCTACGATGCTTCTAAGGTCAGTTATTCTGTTCTGTTGCAAGTCTATTTCGATATTACCAATCCTTACACTATTGGCCAAGCCCCTGATTTCGGAAAATCATACCGGTCTATTGTCTTTCCGAAAAATAAAAGTCAGATGGAAGAATTAAATACGTACTTGGCTTCTTTTGATCGGCATAAAATTGAGATACTCCTCGCCAAGAGTCCCCCTTTTACCATTGCGGAAGAATATCATCAAGATTACGTTTCTCGCTTATTGAAAGGTGAAAATGTCGTTAATAAATCTTACGGGTATAATGTGTCGCTCCCTCGTCGACAAGAATTTATCAATAACACTAAGGTTCGCCTAAAAGACTAGTTAAGCACTTTCTCCACTACCCCACAACGTAGCATTTTACTGCCATAATACGGATTCAGTACCTGCTCATTCATACTCAACCAATAGTTTCCTCCTTGATACATAGGGCAATACTGAAGGTAAATTTTTTCAGCAGAGGGGTTGGATTTATTCCAATCGAGAAGGGCTGCCGTAAGATCGATTAAACTCATTCGTTGTTGCTCAAAATTTTGATTCTTCATCTCTAGTGCAAGAGATTCCATTTTTACATATAGGGCATTGTCTGTACTCTGTTTGGAATTTTTGATCCTTTCCTTTATTGATGAATGCAAAGTTTCAATTGCCAATGATACCGAAAGACTATCATCTGCTACCATGGCATTTTTAATTGCCATGTAGCCAGCTAAAATAGGGTCAGAGGCCCTGGTAACTTCAAGGGTATTGGCTTGCGATTGTGGACTGGGCGAGACTACTTTTACCTCTGGCTTTGAGGGAGAAAAGTTACAACTGCTGAGGGTGATTGCTATTGAAAGTGTCAAAAAGATTAGCTTATTGTATTTCATTTTTTTTTTTCAAATGTACAACTCTATTCAAAAAGTATTTCATTTTCATAATAGCCTACACATCCATTTTTTTAACTGCTA